>Ga0308159_1000057_pt1 | contig 487935 bp, 480 predicted proteins | sample PhyCR1_FD_201040 | JGI IMG/M metagenome (GOLD analysis project Ga0308159, IMG submission 201040) | Phyllosphere microbial communities from UC Gill Tract Community Farm, Albany, California, United States - DLSLC.R1 | ecosystem: Host-associated > Plants > Phyllosphere > Unclassified | place... | reverse complement strand
CCGCACCGTCTCTGATCTGTCTCGCGCCATTGGCGCCGCCATCGACACCTTCACGCCCTCCGAATGCGCAAACTACTTCGCTGCTGCCGGATACGATGCATACTGAACGGAATCTGCTCTAGCTGGCGGGATAAGGTCGCGGCGCTTCTCGATCAGCAGCAACCGCCGGAAGGGGCTGATTACGTCCCGGCCCCCACGCCCCAGCCGCCGCTCCGGTACGCCGATCTACCAGCGGACCTAGTGGCAGGACTGGAACGCCTCGACCGGACGCCTACGGCCCGTTTCCGGGGCGATACGCAACGATGGGCGCAAGTCGTGGACGACGCCCACGGGATCGCGCTGGACGGTTGGGCAGCTATGCGGCGGACGCCCCGCCGTTTTCGGAGTCCTTAAAGGGCGAAGGTTTTTCGGGTCATCGCGAGCGCGCGCACGTTATTGCGGCGGGAGGTCCGCTGTTTTGCCAGCCCCAAAAAGGGGGTCGTGATGCCAGAACCCAACGCATCGCGTGTGCGCGCGATAATGCAGCGGGTCTCCCGCTACCGATGCCCCGCCCCGAACGCGCGGGCTACCGCAAAATGCTGCACGTGAAATAGGGTAGCGGAGAACCGACACCGGCTCGACCTTAGCAAAGAACAGCGGGACGACCATATTCGACGGTATGCCGAGTTGATTGAAGCCCGCGAGGTTCAATCAGGACAATCTGTCCCTATTGAAAGCCAGCGCGACGACGGACTGCGTCTCAAAGGAAAGGGCGACGCCAACCTGTGACGCCGCCCAGCAATAACCGGCTTTAAACGACGACGCGCCGCTCCCCGGTTGAAGTTCGATATTCAACGCCGGTTGGTAGACCAGAAGCAAGGGCAGCTTGGTTCGTTTCGTGAATGGGAAGCGCGAGCTTGACGCGGCCGCTTCCATCAATACGAATTGAGGCAATCTCCAGCGTTCGCCGGAAAATATCGAACCCGATGCCGTCATCACGTTCGACCGCACCGAACTGCCACGTTGCGACGCCGTTCAAGTCGTAGCAGGTCTGATACGCCGAGCGTCCATTGACAGCATGGTAACGCACCACTTCGCCAGATGTGGTGAAGTGTTTGATAGGCATGATGCTTGCGTTTCCCTCTACCTTGACTTTGTTCTCGCCGAAAAGATTCCCTTCTATGTGATGATCATAACTCGCTTGGATCGGCTCTCCTCCCTCGCGTGCGCTATCCGTAACGAGCAACGAACCCTTTTGATTGTCTCGGGTCTTATTCCCCACAACCGAACTTCGCGAACTATCAGCACCCAGGACGATCGCATAGCCACTACTGCCAACGATCATGTTGTCCGACAGGAGCACATCCGGCGAACCGAAAACCTTGATACCCATATCGATCAAGGTTTGGCCGTAGCCAGCGTTCTGGACGGTATTGCCAATACAGATCGTACGCGGCGCAAGCTCGATATTAATCCCCGCCTCTCGCCCGTCGCGGATCACGTTGTTCGCAAGGACGCTGCCCCACACGACCCCGTCGCCTTTGCCATCTCCGAAACTCCCTTCGAGATGGAGTGGATTGTACAGGTTGGTCGCGGCAATTGTGTTTCCGATAGCCTTATTACCCCGCGCATCGGCTGCGTAGGCGTTAAAGCTGATACCCTGTGCCGTTTCCGATACATGGCAGTTGGATACTATATTGTCGGAACTGTTGAAGAACGCGATGCCGCCATCGCTGAAACCGTCCACGGAAACTTGGTCGACAACACACCTGTTCGCAAATTCCGTGTTGATGCCGTTACCGTTCGTGACGGTATGAGTATTATTGACGTACCGAGCATCGCCCGAGATACGGAGTAGCGCAATAGACTCGTCTTCGATCGGATCAGTGGAAGAACCGTACAGGCGCACCGCATCGACCCGTTCGAAAGCTATAAGCTTCAACACCGAAGCGATCCCTGTCCCAACCAACCTGATCCCCGATTTGACCATAACGGGCTTGCTGATACGATAGATGCCTGCCGGAACATGCACTTCACCGCCGCCAGCCGCAGCAGTGGCGTCGATAGCGCGCTGGATCGCTTCGGCATTGTCGGCAGCGCCGGTCGTCGCCCCGAAGTCAGCGATGCTAACCGCCTCGCGCAGTTTTTCGCTGACTTTTCGCTGAATGGCGACCGCAGACGCTTGGCTGAACGCAACACTTTCGGCGCGCAAGCGCACCCACGCGCCCGTCGTCAGCGCCTGGGCATCTGCTTCGACAACGTTCACGTCATCGGCCTTCCCCGTATAATTGCCCGGCGTCCACGTCCAGAGAGAGGCGTCATAAACGATACTCGCCTTGTTCGTTGCGGCAGCCTTCAGTTCTGTAAGCGTGGTGAGGGTAGTGGTAGTGATCGTAGCCATTCCCATTCTCCTGCCATGAATCGGCGAATGAGAACAAACATAGAACGATTGTTGTAGGAAAGTGGTTTTTGAGAAATGGTCCGAATGTCAGCCTGCACCTTTCGCGTTGTTGCGCTACCATCACGTAACGCACTCTAGCGCTCGCCGGAGCGGGGGTGCCGGTCTCAAATCGGCACCGGCAGGGTCGTTCAAGCCCCCGTCACTAGCGGCCGGCCAGCCGCGTCGTCCCGCACCCGTGCAGCGGGCCAGCGGGCCAGCGGGCCAGCGGGCCAGCGGGCCAGCGGGCCAGCGGGCCAGCGGGCCAGCGGGCCAGCGGAATGTGACGTGACGTCGCTACCGTGTCCATTCCAATCGAGTCTGATATGGGCCTTACATCAGTCCGAATTTGGCTAGCCTCGACACGCCGTTGTCCGATGGGGGATCGACGTGGGCGGATCGGCTGGTCGATGAGCAAGCGATGGCTGCGTTCGACCGCATCGCTTGATTCCGGGCGGGGCGGCAGCCCGGCCGCCCCGCTTATAGATGAGGTCGAACTTCACGCCCTTGCGGATCGTTCACTGTTCGTTCTACCTTAGCCGTACGCCCAGCCGGGGTGATTCGACATGGCAAAGGAACCTCCGATGCAGCACGACTTGCGTCTGCGTGCGGCTGCGCGCGCGATCTATGACGCCTGCTATCCGTCCAACGATTGGGCACCGTTCTGCTTCGACGAGGCCGAGCGCTTCGGCACGGTCGAGTATCGGCAGGCTGTCGATGCGGCTCAGCAGGCCCGGTGCGTGCTGGCAGCGAAGGGTGAGCAACTCACGCTGGGGATGTTGTCGTGAGACCGGAGGACGGGCGTACCCTGCCGGTGTATCTCGACCCGTGCTCGCAAAGCGGACATTTCGTGCATCACTTCTGCACCTGCGCACCTTAGAAAGGTCGGTATAGATGCTGGCTTGAGGTAGGCAATCCTACGCTAATGAAGACCACGCGGCAAAGGATCATCAGAAGCGTTTACGCTTTCGCACTCTTGGCTATCGCCGGTTATATCGCACTCTTTATTTATGAGACGCGGCCGACGCAGATTGTCGGTAACTTGCTTCGTATCGATCGCGTCCCCGCTTCGCTCAGGGAGGCGGAATGTGAGTCACCAATCGCAACTGATGTCCTTACAACCTGCGTCTTCCAAATTGACCCGGCCGATTTTGCCGCGCTTGGGAAGGGCTGGCGATTTGTGCGAGAGCCGGCAGGCGGGGGAAGCTACTCATACTCGGGCGGCCCAAAGATCGGATTGGAGTTTCCAGTCGCTGTCGCGTTTGGTGTGAATAACCCACCGGAGATGCCGCATGGTGGGCGCATATCGCTGGTAACCGACGCGACCCGATCGCGGGTACAGGTAGACTATTACGAGGAGTAGCCTGATCCCGCTGGCCGAGGCTTCAGATATGCATGTTCGCGCGACGTAGCGATAATCCTTCCCCTAACACCAGTCATCGGTAGGATGTGTGAATGAGCATCGAGCGACGCACGTTTCTGGCCGGAACAGCAGCATTTGCCGCCGTCGGCGCTGCGAGCGCCATCGAAAAGGGAGGTAGCATGTACGGCTTAATTGGGAAGATGACGGCCCAACCCGGCAAGCGAGACGCCCTCACGCAAGTTCTGATCGATGGCGTTGCCGGGATGCCGGGATGCCTAAGCTATGTGGTTGCCAATGATCCTGCCGATACAGGGCTGATCTGGATCACCGAAGTTTGGGATTCAAAGGAAGCCCACGCGGCCTCTCTCAGCCTACCATCGGTACGCGACGCAATCACCAAAGGCCGGCCCCTGATCGCGGGAATGGAAAGAGTGGCTGAGACGGCACCGGTCGGCGGGTCAGGCTTCAAGAACGGAAGGTAGCTGGCAAAGGCGCAACGACGAAACTGGCGGATGCAGCCGCCTTACGGACGCGGACAGTGATTGCCCTATCACCGCAATTTATGAGTTCGCCGCCGAGCGCCGGTCGAGACGGTGCCCGTTACCCTCGGTTGGAGGAAAGCCGATTCCCAACAGTCTAACCGTCGTTCTCGCGATGAGCAGCTTCGTCCTCATTGGTGCTGTCGAGGTGCCCCCTTTGGTGATCGAGCCGGGGTCAGACGTCTACCCGGCGGCGGCACAAATGGCCGAGGGGGATGTGCCGGTCACCCTATCGATCGACCCTGCCGGGCCTGTCCGGTGTGCAGCAGGCGGAGGTGCTGACGTCCAGTCCCTCCGAAGGGCGAGTTGCGAACTGATTGTTGGGCGTAACGTATTTGGACCCAGCGTGGTCAACGGCGCTTCCGTCGTGGCCACCTATCGCTTCACGGTTCGCTGGCGGAAAAACGCCGAAAACCGACAGTTTGGTGGGGCAGTTGCTGTCGGTCGGGAACGATGGATCACGTACGCCGACTATCCACCAATCGCCCGCAGCCAAATGCTGACCGGGAAGGTCACGCTCAATTTCGAGATCAGCGAACGAGGGCTGATCGAGAATTGTAAGGTCAGTCGCACGAACACGGGCGAATCGCTTGCTGGAGCCATGTGTCCGTTGCTGTCGAGCCGAGCGGTATTCCTGCCTGCTGTCGATGAAGCCGGTCGACCACGACGGGCAAACGGGAGCTTCACGACGGATTGGCGTTGGTGCGAAAGCCGGGCAACATGCCGTTCGCCGGACGTGCGCTGATACACCAAAGCCGCTTCAGACTGGCTCCCGCGTCGGGAACACCGGGCCGCGTACTGCCATGCCGCTTTGTTCGTACGGCTTCTGTAGCGCCACCACCTCGTCATACGATCCTCGTAGCCATGTCTCGACATCGGCTGGTCGCAGGATCGTTATCATCGCTTTGGGGTGGATAGGCGCAACCAGTTCGTTCGGGTCGCACGTTACCATCGTGAAGCCAGCCCCCTCCTTGGTCTGTTGCCAGAACCCGGCGACGGGGAAGACCGGTTGATCGGTCACGCTGAACCACATTTCGCCTTTCAACGGCGCTTTGCCGTCCCCGAGGTCGTGCTTCTCGGGCGTCCATTCGGAAAACTCGGTGAGGGGGATGACGCAGCGGTTGGAACGTCGCCTACTCATTCCGCAGACTTTATCTCGGCACTGGGCGGGAGGGGCGGTTGCCGGAAAAGGCCTCTGGCGATAAAGCCAACAAGACCAATAGCAGCTACCGCTGTACTTCCAACTAAAGTTGCGAGAACTGTTCCGTCAATCTCGAATCCCCTTGGTCCCGCACCGTCAAGAAGCAGCAGTCCCAATACTCCGCCTGAATAAAACTCTAGGTAGCGCAGTATGCGAGCCGCGTAATCTTTCCGCATTTCGCGATCTGCATCAAGATTATCGATGTAGGCCTTAGCGAGCTTATTGCGGAGCGCTGCTGCCTCTACCGCATGAACTGACAGGCTCTCGTTAACGAACGCTGTTTCGCGATCAGCAAGGTCGTTCTGAAGCGACGTATTGTCGTCGGCAGCCGTCGCCTCCTCTGGCGGCAGCACGCGGGGCAGATTCTGCCCCGCGTCTTTAGGCATGCGCGTGAGCAGTTCGCTCACGGGACAGGCGCTGGTAGTGGTCAGTAATCAGATCAGTAGAGATAGCGCTACCGTGTACTCCCGGGCGATATGTCTGCTGCCAAGGAGTATTGTTCGCATGAGTGATGCGGGACAGGGCTGGGCCACTCATATGACCGTAAAGGTTGAAAACCTGCTTTATGAGATCGTCCTCAGGAGGCGTCAAACCCTCCGCCGACGCACCCCATCCCGCCTGAAGCGGACCTCGAACCGTTCCGCCGCCAAACCCTTTCATTGAGTTATAAAGGTCGCGTATTACCGGTCCGTACTGCCATGCTTCTACCGGCTGGTCGATCAGTGGGTGGCCGCGCAATCCTAGGTTCCAGCCATGTGCGATATAAACGAGCTTCAAGACCTGCATAGGGGTCAGCGCTCGTCCAGCCTCTGAGGCAAGCTCTAAAAAGCGGTTCGCGACGACACGGGAATCAGCCATTTGAACCTCCTTTCGATCATCAACGCACAAAAAAATCGGCGCGCTTGATGCGCCCCGGTTCGCCAACAAATTTGGCGATAAAGCATCAATTAGTCAAATTCGGGTTGACTAATCGGATATGGGTGCAGCCGCATAATGGCGCATGGGAGCGCCTCTCAGCACGCTCGCGGCTGGAGCAGCATCCAGCCCGAAAAATAATTATTCCAAGCCCCACAGCCCTCGCTGGGGCCGTAACGTACCCCTCCGTCCTCAATACCGGACAGGTCGAAGCTGGTCGGACAACCGCTACTGAAGCCTTGGGCTGATCGAGTGCATCTTCTAACCTACCATGGGGTTTGTAGCGGCGAAGCGAAGGGCAACGCGATTACCTAACGCCGCCCCCCCTTTCTAGTCCACGTTAGGTCTTGTCAGCTGCGGTCCATTAGCCAGCGCTTCCCGGCCTGCTATGCCGGTCGTGCAACGTTCAAGGGCTGGCAGGCGGGGACGCGATGCGGCGTCAGCTGGGCCAAGTCGACCGATTGCGCGACGTGGTCGCGGCCGAGGACGTTGCGAATGCAGAAGTCCGCCGGCTTCTTCCGGGTTGGAGTGGCAAAGTGGTCGGGGGCGCCGACGCGCTGCGCCGGATACTAGATCAGCACTGCCGCCGCTTGGAACTGGAGGCGGCGTATGCGTCGCTTCAGGCCCTCAAGGACAGCTTTGAGGCCGTACCGGAAGCTTTGGGTCAAACCCTGCGCGCCGTTGCCAGAATGGTCGGACAACAGACTGCCGACCGGGAAGCCATCGACGAACGTTGGTCTGCCGCGCTTGAGGAGGCCGCCGAACTCCGTGCGTTGCAGCCGGCGTTTGGGATAATCCGTGAGGTGACCGCTGCCATCGAGCGCAGCGGAGCCGAGCTTTGGGCCTCCCGATTGCGAAACGAGCCGGTGCATGGCGTCGAGGACGCGTTAACCCCCGGAGATTGGCGGGTACGCTGGACGCTGCGGCGGTTGGCAACTTGGACCGATCGTATCGACGCACATGACCGATTGCGCACGCTGTCTGAGGACCGGACAGGATTGGAGGACCGTCTTCGCCGATCCTATGAGGACGCCATCGAAACCCGCACTTGGTGTCGTCTCGCCGAACAGGCGACCGATCAGGTACGTTCCGCACTCGCCGCCTACGCACAAGCAATGCGGAAGATCGGCCGGGGTACGGGGATACGCGCAGGGCGGTATCGGGCCGACGCGCGCGCCGCCGCCGACCGCGCAAAGAACGCATTGCCGTGCTGGATCATGCCCCATTACCGCGTCTCGGAGTCATTACCGGCCGAACTTGGCCTGTTCGACTTGGTGATCGTCGACGAGGCATCGTAATCGACCGTAGCAGCGCTCCCGGCGCTTCTCCGTGCACGCCAAATACTGATTGTCGGCGACGATCGTCAGGTCAGTCCGGACGCCGGCTTCCGACAGGAAGCGCGCTGTCGATGCTGGCCGATCGGCATCTAGGTGGACAGGTGGCCGACTACCGAGCAACCATGCGCGAAGATCGCTCGCTCTACGATTTGGGAACGGTGGTCTTTGCGGGCGGTGCAATCATGCTCAAGGAGCATTTCCGCTGCGTCGCGCCGATTATCGAATATTCCAAGGCACAGTTCTACAGTCACCAGATCGTTCCACTCCGTCTGCCATCCGCATCCGAGCGCCTAGATCCGCCGTTGATCGATATTTTGGTCGAGGATGGATACCGTCAGGGCAAAATTAATCCACCCGAAGTTGATTGCATCGTCAACGAGATTGGTCGCATCGCGGCGGATCCGGCTATGGCCAACCGTAGTATTGGGGTCACAACGTTGCTTGGCCAAGAGCAAGCGGTGGCGATCATGGTTGCGATTGAGGAGGTCCTTGGTGCCGAGGTTATGATCAGACACGATATTCGCGTCGGTGAGCCGGGAGCGTTTCAAGGCGACGAACGAGACATCATGTTCGTATCGCTGGTCGCGGATCGCGACAGTTCGAGCTTGTCAGGCCTCGGCTACGAGCAGAGATTCAACGTTGCTGCCTCACGTGCGCGCGACCGAATGATTTTAATTCGGTCAGTTCAGCTAGAAAATTTGCGTTCCTCCGACAAAATCCGCCGCAGCCTAATCGAGCATTTCCAAGCGCCGTTCGCTGGCGAGAGTACGTTAGTTAAAGATCGTAGAGCCCGGTGTGAATCGGGGTTCGAACATGCAATGTTCGATAGGCTGGTCGAACGAGGCTACCGCGTCGATACACAGGTCCGGGTCGGCACCAAGCGGATCGATCTAGTCGTCGAGGGTGCAGATGATAGGCGCTTGGCAATCGAATGTGACGGCGATGCATTCCACGGTCCCGACCGCTGGCCGGACGATATGGCACGTCAGCGCATGCTCGAACGGGCAGGCTGGACTGTTTGGCGCTGCTTCGCATCCCGCTTCGTGCGTGAGGAATCCACAGTTATGGCTGAACTGATTGATGTCCTGAAAAGGAGAGGCATCAACCCCGAACTCGACGGCGGCGAATTACGCTCGCGTCACACGGAGTTCCGTCGATGGCGCAGTGCTCCCTCGTTAGGTGGCGAACCTGTTCCATTGGCATGGCTAATGCCAGCCGATCCGTTCTGAACCGTAGCCGTTCCGCCCTCCGGCGGCCGGCGACCCACCGGAACCCGAAGCACTTTCGAACACGTTGATCGTTGATAATCCAAGCTAGGCACAAAGGGGATTTGATACACACACCTTACGCAAGCTGCGCTTGCCGTTTCTGGCGGTTTTCCGCCATTTTTTGGGCGACCGGAGCACGATCCCAACAGAGTTGTTTTTGATCCCATCTGATGCTTTTACGTTAAGTAATTGCTTGGAAAGGATTTTCTGTAACTCGGATGGGATCGGGTAAGGTCGGCACTGGGGCGGTAGCGCACGGTGCGGTATCGGCCGTCCGCTGGCGGGTATCAATGTCGCGCTGAGTCGCAGGAACGTTACGTCAGCGCAGAGGGTTCTCCGCCATTCCAACGCCTAAAACTGTCGGTTAGCTGCCCTTCCGTGGCCTGCGTAGTGAGGCATATTTTTCGGGTGTCGATTGCGATTTGTAGCGCCCTCCCGGCCGGTAAGGGGGCAGACGATCAAGTAGCTCGAACAGAATTCGGACTGTCAGACGATTGAGCAGTAAATCGGCGACCAGCAGCGTGATCGTAACGGCTGATCCGATCGCGATTGGTACCGTCATGCTCAAGGCTGCTCTCCCGCTGTAACCCCTACATACCGCTAGATCGCAACGACTGCCATTGGTGGTTAGTGGTCGTTGCCACGCCCATCAGGCGCGTCGTCGCTTAATGCTCCGCCGGACTCAGCGTGCAAGAACAGCGCAGCCCTGTTCATAAGTTCTTCGATCGGATCACCAGCACGATTGGTTGACGACCATCCAATGGATCAACGTCAATCCGCTCTCGATAGGCCGGCCGCAAGGTGAGCGTAAGTTCTGTCCAGAACCTATCGTTCACCGCCGCCGCATTCCCCTCGGAGTCAACCTCGCAACCGGCTCCCCAAAGATGGTCAGCCAGATCGGTGAACGTAGGGCGAGGACCAGGGTTGACTAGGAAGACAGACGACATGGGGGGGAGGTAGCCCACCATCGGCAACATCTACAACTGGGCGTTTCCGGTCATGAGGGTACCGCACGCCCTAAACACGGGTATGATCGTCGTCGAACACCGCAGATTTGCGTGGTCGCGGCGGAGCGGTCCTCCGCCAGGTGAATGTCTCGAACTGGTGGAAGGCTGACATTCCGCTCGCCGATGTTCGTATGCTATCGCGATGCCGCCAGCGTGACGGAATTGGTAGACGTATCGCTACAGCGATCCCGGCGACGGGGTGCGGGTTCGATCCCTGCCGCTGGCAACGATCGGAGTTAATGGTTAGCGGACGCTGACATCTTCGCTCGCTCAGCCGCGATGTTCCACCCCGTCAGGCAGAGCATGGCAGTCGAAGTCCCGTAGCTGGCGTGTCCACCAGACCAGAGTAGCCAAACAAGATAAGCACCAAACCTAACGTTAAGGAGAATGCGGGCGGCTCTCACTGCTGGATGAAGTAGCCACGATCTCGCTGTCATTTCAAGGTCCCCTGCCGCCGAGGGCAATTGTGGCGGCAGCTACGAATGTCTGCAAGTGGGCGAGTAACGCCCCTCAGCGATTAAGCAGCCACAAAGCTATCGCGGTCAGCCCAGCAAGAGGGAGTACAATAAAAGCAGCGGCGGCAATCCATGCTGCCACCGTACCAAAACGATCTTCCACCCAAGGAATAAATGTCTCGGCCAAGGCGATGTAGATCTGGTCCATGCCCCAAGCCTATCACACCGGGCCCCAAGCCTATCACACCGGCCAATGTCCGCAATTGGGGTGGAAAGGCGGCATAAGCCGACGCGCGTCAATGTAATGGATTAAAAGAGAACAGTGCCATCCCAGTGATTATCAACGCACAGCTGACAAGGGCAGCAGCGACGATCAGGCAGACGGTAACAATGACGAGCCTGCGAGCCATCTGGCCATTATGTCACCACCTATCAACGTCGGCAATTGGGCGTTTCAGGTCGCGGATGCGGTCGGCGTCGTAGGCAGATCGCATGCAGCATACCAGTGACCGCCCGGCTTCGCCGACGGTCCGCTACCGCAGCGGAGCGAGTTGCGCCTTGATTTGATGATCGATGAGATCGTTGCGGCGCCATCGAACCCGTGAGGGTGTCAGAGAGGATAGACGCTTGCGGTAGTATCCACGTAGAATCGGGCGTTGTTCGCCCGGCACCAATCTTCCAGCTCTCGCTTGAGCTCCGGCCATAGCGACTTGGCCCATACTGGCGCATGTCGCACCCACTCCGGTTCGGTCGGCAGATAGGCCGATAGAATGCCCATCGGCAGTTCCAGCACGAACGAACCGCCGCTCCCGGTGACAACCAGTTCCTCTTTCCACCGAGGTTGGAACTGAAAGTGCTGATCCGCCATGCACCGAAACCTATGCCAGGAACGCCCACTCAGCAACACGGATCGGAACGGGAAGCAGCGACGGTCAAAACGCCTTCAAGACACCGCCCCAAGTAACGCACAAACGCCCGCGTACTGGACCCGACCTTACTACGGCTGTCGCCCTACTCATTCGACGTTGGCTTTGGCCCCCCTATTGCCTGCCAGAGAAAACCCGAGCACAAATACCGGGTCCAAAGCCCGATCAGCTTGGGGTCGTCCCTGCTAGGACGAACCTACATGACGCATACCATCGTGCCTGATGCCGGCACGCGTTCGGCACTGCCCCTTACCGTCTCGGTGAACGAGGCGATTGCGATGATCGGGATCGGGCGAACCCGATTGTATGAGCTGATCGCCAGCGGCGACATCAAGACCGTGAAGATTGGTCGGCGTCGACTGGTTCAGGTCGAATCGCTTCGAGCAATCGCTTCGGCAGGCGTATCTCCGCCTACCAAGCCGACAGCCTATGTCTGCCCGAGCAGATACCCATGCCGCTCGAATAGCCACGACTGTTCGCTGTTGTTCGGACAGGATCGCCCCGAAATGAGGGAACGAACGGCTGAACTAGCAAGGCGCACATCAGGTCACGCCATTGCGATACAATGATATTTTTTGATGTCAGTGGTGCCGCTTACAGGACTCGAACCTGTGACCCCCGCATTACGAATGCGATGCTCTACCAACTGAGCTAAAGCGGCGTGGAACGGTCTGGCCGTTCGGAGGACGGGCGCTTACCAGCGGGGGAACAGGCTGGCAAGAGGGATTGCGGTATCGAGCAACCCTAGCCACCTTAAAATCGACTGCGTAATAAAATTGCCGCAACGCGACATTTTGTTCGCAAGTGCCACAAGGGTTGAGACTATAATCCGGCAGGCGCATAGCCCGTCGCATGACTCCGAAAGCCAAGCTCGCTCGCCCCTTGGAATCATTGCTGGTCGAAAGCGCCCTGCCCGGTGAACTGGAGGGGCTGGATGCCGCCGCCCGTGCCGACGCGGCCGCGTTCGTGGCTGCCGCCGCAGCGCACCGGTCGCCCGGTACGGTCAGCGTATCGCTGGAAACGCTCAGTCGCGGGGATCAGCGGCGGATGCGGCTGGCGGTGATCAACGACGACATGCCGTTCCTCGTCGATTCGATCGCGGGGACGATCGTTGCGCACGACATCGCGATCGACCGCATCCTGCATCCGGTGATCGCCGTCACCCGCGATCCGGCGGGGACGCTGACCGGGCTGGCCGGGGAAGGTCGCCGCGAATCGATGATCTATATCGAGATGGAACGGGCCGAGGCACGCGTGCGCCATGCGCTGGTGGCGGAGATCGAGCGGAATCTGGATCATGTCCGTGCCGCCGTGACCGACTGGCGAGCGATGCAGGCGGCGATGCGCGCCGATGCCGCCGCCCTTTCCGCCGATGCCGCAACGGCCGAGGACGCGGCGCTGCTCGACTGGTTCCTTGCCGGCAACCTGACGCTGCTGGGGCATGAACGCTGGTCCCGCGACGGCGTGGCGGGCGAGCGGCTGGGCCTGTCGCGGGCGCGGCTCGATGTGCCGTTGCTGGCCGATACGTCGCGGGTGCGGGCGATCGAATGGTTCGAGGCGGGCAATCGCGGCGGGTTGTTGCTGAAGTCGAACTGTATCTCCACCGTGCATCGCCGGGCACCGATCGACCTGATCCTGCTGGCGGATCGCACCGGCGACCGCGTGACCGGAATTTCGATTCATGCCGGGCTGTGGACCAGCGCGGCGTTGCAGGCCGATGCGGCGGAGGTGCCGGTGCTTCGCCGCAACCTGTCGGCGCTGCGCGACCGTTTCGGCTTCGATCCGCAGGGCCATGCGGGCAAGGCATTAAGTCATGCCATTTCGACTCTGCCGCACGACCTGACGGCCGCGCTGAGCGGCGAGGCGCTGGAGCAACTGGCGCTGACCGCGATGTCGGTGGCGGATCGACCGCGGTCGCGGCTGGTGCTGATCCGATCGGCACTAGGGCGGCATCTGTTCGCGTTCGTGTGGCTGGGTCGCGACGATGTGACGACGCAGCGGCGGGTGGCGATCGGCGACATGCTGGCACAGGCGGCCAATGCGTCGGTCCTCAACTGGTCGATGGCGATGGAGGACGGCGAAGCGGCGCTGATCCGCTATGTCCTCGACCTGCGACAGGACGGGCGCATGCCCGACGCCGCCGAACTCGACCGACGGATCGAACGTATGGTGCGCGGCTGGCGTCCGGCCGTCGAGGGTGCGTTGAGCGAACTGGTGCCCGAAGGGGCGACCCGCATGGCGCTGCGCTTCGCCAACGCCTTCCCCGCCAATTACCGCAACTCGAACCTGCCGGACGAGGCGGCGCGCGATATCGTGCGGGTGGCCGGCCTGACCGATCCGGCGGCGCGCTCCGTGCGCATCCTGCTCGGGGACGGCGCGGCGCTGCGGATCAAGGTCTATCGGCGCGGCGGCGCGCTGCCGCTGTCGGATGCGGTCCCGGTGTTCGAGAATTTCGGCTTCCGCGTGATCGAGGAACTGCCGACGCGGCTGGAGGATGACGAGAACAGCTATATCCATGATTTCGAGGTTCAGGTGGCATCGGGCGCGACACCGCGGTTCGACATCGCGACCGTGGAACGCGCGATCGAAGCGGTGCTGGAGAACCGGGCCGAGAACGACGCCTTCAACCGGTTGACCGTCGAGGCGGGGATCGAGCCGTCGTCGGTCGTGCTGTTGCGCGCATGGTTCCGCTATCTGCGTCAGACCGGGCTGGGATATGGGCTGACCACCGCCGTCGACGCGCTGCGCCGTGCACCGGCCGTCGCCACCGCATTGATCGAGCGGTTCACGGCGGCCCATGCCCCCGATCGTGCGGACCGCGACGCGGTGGTCGCCGCTGCCGATGCCGCGATCGAGGCCGGGCTGGACGCGGTGTCGGCGATCGACGACGACCGCATCCTGCGCAGCTATCGCGGCGTGGTCGCCGCCACGCTGCGCACCAACGCCTTCGCCCCGGCGTCGCAGGAGGCGCTGGCGTTCAAGCTCGACAGTGCCAAAGTCCCCGGTCTGCCCAAGCCGCTGCCGTGGCGCGAGGTGTTCGTCTACAGCCCGCGTGTCGAAGGCATCCACCTTCGCGCCGGGCCGGTCGCACGCGGCGGTCTGCGCTGGTCCGATCGACGCGACGATTTCCGCACCGAGATTCTCGGCCTGATGAAGGCGCAGCGGGTCAAGAACGCGGTGATCGTGCCGACCGGGGCAAAGGGCGGATTCTATCCCAAGCAACTCCCCGCCCCGACCAATCGCGACGCATGGCTGGCGGAAGGGACCGAGAGCTATCGCATCTTCATCCGCTCGCTGCTGTCGATCACCGACAATATCGTCGATGGCAAGGTCGTGCACCCGGTCGGCGTGACGATCCATGACGGCGAAGACCCGTATTTCGTCGTCGCGGCGGACAAGGGCACGGCGACGTTCAGCGACGTGGCGAACGCCCTCGCGCTCGAACGCGGTTTCTGGCTGGGCGATGCGTTCGCCAGCGGCGGCAGCGTCGGGTACGATCACAAGGCGATGGGCATCACCGCGAAAGGGGCATGGATTTCCGTCCAGCGCCACTTCCTCGAACTCGGCACCGATGTGCAGACGCAGCCGGTCGATGTCGTCGGATGCGGCGACATGTCGGGCGACGTGTTCGGCAACGGCATGTTGCTGTCGAAGACGATCCGGCTGAAGGCGGCGTTCGATCATCGCCATATCTTCCTCGACCCCGATCCCGACGCGGCGGCAAGCTGGGTCGAACGGGACCGGCTGTTCGCCCTGCCCCGCTCCAGTTGGGCCGATTACGATCCGGCGCTGATTTCGGCGGGCGGCGGCGTGTTCGCGCGGACCGCCAAGACGATCCCGCTGAGCGATGCGGTGCGCGCGATGCTGGGCGTGACCGATCGCGAACTCGAACCGACCGCGCTGATCTCCGCGATCCTGAAAAGCCCGGTCGACCTGATCTGGTTCGGCGGTATCGGCACCTATGTAAAGGATCGGCACGAAAGCCATCTCGACGTCGGCGATCCGGCCAACGACCGTATCCGCGTCGACGCCCAGCAATTACGGGCAAAGGCGATCGGCGAAGGCGCGAACCTCGGCGTGACGCAGGCGGCGCGCATCGCGTTCAGCATGGCGGGCGGGCGCATCAACACCGACTTCATCGACAATTCGGCAGGCGTCGATTGTTCGGACAACGAGGTCAACATCAAGATCGCGCTGAACCGCGAGGTGATCGAAGGGCGGCTGGCGCAGGACGATCGCAACGCGTTGCTGGCACGGATGACCGATGACGTCGCCGCGCTGGTGCTGGAGGACAACCGGCTGCAGACGCTGGCGCTGTCGGTGATGGAGAATGACGGGCCGGTCGCGGTGCCGAGCTATGTCCGCGTGATCGAGATGCTGGAAGCGGCGGGCAAGCTGGATCGCGCCGTCGAAGGGCTGAGCGCCAACGACGACTATGTCCGCCGGGCGCAGGACGGGCGCGGGCTGACCCGACCCGAACTGGCGGTCCTGCTGGCCAGCGTGAAGCTGGCGTTGCAGGACGCGGTCGAACATATGCCGATCGCGACCAGCGACGACCTGATCGGCGACCTGCTCGCCGCCTTCCCGACCGAAATGCGAACCACGCAAGAGAAGGCGATCCGCAGCCACCGGCTGCGCGGCGAGATCGTGGCGACGAAGCTGGCGAACCGCATCGTCAACCGGCTGGGCGTGCTGCACGTCTATGAACTGGCGGAGGAGGAAGGCGCGGCGCTGGGCGATATCGTCGCGATGTTCGTGGCGGCGGAGCGGCTGTTCGGTATCCCCGCGCTGTACGACGCGATCGAGGCCGCCGATATCTCCGAACGCGCGCGCATCGCGTTGCTCGACGAAATGGCGGTCGGCGTCCGGTCGCAGATCGCCGACCTGCTCCGTGCGTTCCCGGCGGGCACGGCACCGGCCGATGCCGTCGCGCATCTGGCGAAGGGCGTCGATACCCTTTCGGCGCAGACCAGTTCGCTGTTGCGGGCCGAAGCGGCACAGCAGCGCGACCGGATCGCGGGCGTGTTGCAGGATGCGGGCGCGCCGCAGGAACTGGCCGGGCGGGTCGTGCGCCTGTTCGAACTGGACGGTGCGGTCGGACTGGCGGATCTCGGCCGTCGTCTAAAGCTGGACGATACCCGCCTGACGCAGGCGTTCACCCATCTCGGCTTCGCGCTGGGGCTGGATTGGGCACAGGCGGTGGCGGCGCGAATCCAGACGGGCGATCCGTGGGAGCGGTTGCTGATCGCCGGGCTGGCGCGCGATTTCCAGCAGTTGCGCTTCGAGTTCCTCAACCGCAACGCGGGCAAGGACCCGCAAGCGGCGGTGGAGACATGGCTGGACGCGAACCGCGCCCGCGTCGCGCAGTTCGCCGCACTGGTCCATCGCGCCCGTCAGGCACCCGTCCCGGGTGCGGCGATGCTGGCGCAGATCGCGGGTCAGGCGCGGGTGTTGCTGGGACGATAGAAAGAAGCCCGCCGGGTTCCCCCGGCGGGCCGATGGGACCGGCATCCTCGCGATGCCGGTCCCGAAGCGGTCGGATCGGTGGCGCGGTTACGAAGCCTGCTTGGTCTCGCCGACCTTCATGCCCGCCGGACATGCACCGACATAGGTCGCGTCGATCGCCGACTTGACCTCGTTCTGTGCGGCGGCAGGCAGGTTGGCACCGGCCACCTTGGTCGTCAGGTCGACGCGATATTTCGAATTGAAGTCCCCGGCGACCGTGCCCGCGACCGACGTGGTCATGCCGCTCGCCGAACATTCCATGTCGATCGTATAGCCGTCGCTGGTCGGCGTGATCTTGTTGCGGGCGCAGCTTTGGCCCTCAGGCGCGGGCGGTGCGAACGGATTGCCCTTGGGGTCGGGTTCGCCGAGGCAGGTCTGCATCTTGATCGGCGCGGGCAGCCCGGCGGACGTCATCGTCATTTCCCAGAGACCAGCCTTCGGCATCCGCGCAACGGCGGCCGCTTGCGTGGTGTTGCTTGCAACTGCAGCCTCGTTTGCCGCCGTGTCGGACTTGCCCGAACATGCACCCAGAAGCAGCAGGCCGGCGATCACGCCACCCGACATCACCTTGCGATCAAGCATTCACACTCTCCCATTATGGTACTTGTTGCGCCCTGCTCCACCAATCGGAGCACGACGAACCTCTGAATCAACGACGCAAACGGCGGTGCAGGAACAGCCCGGAAAGTGCCAGCACGAGGCCGAAGCCGATCATTCCCATCGCCAGCGCGTGACCGGTGACTTCCTGCCTGTTGGCACCGCTGATCGCGCGTGCGGCGTCGTCGGCGTTGGTCGCGGTGATGGCGGTGGCAAAGGCGGTATCGTCGCACCGTGCGACGTCGACAGCTTCGGCGCCCCGGCGGGTCATCTCGCCCCGGCAACGCTCGACAAGCGCCGTATCCGCGCGAGGCGGGCCACCGGTGAAATACAGGAACGCGCCGATACCGAGAAACAGAAGGCCGATCGCGATTAGTCCCGCCGGTTTTTTCACCCGTCCTGCTCCCGTCAAATTCGTGCACGGGTTCAATACGATGATATTACTGGAGTCAATCTTACGGCTGTATTGTACGAGGATATGTCGGGCGAGTAGCGGTATACAGTTCCGACGATCATCGTCTTCGCTGCAACATTATTTCCAACGACCGGCAGTTATTTTGCCGTACCTGTCGATATTTAGCATCATGCGGTCGGCGGTACTTCCAATGACTTCGGGGGGCCATGCCCTATCCGACCGGACGCAGCGATCCCTTGTAGCGACGCTGTCGCGCGACATAGCCCGCCGCCGCCGCCAACAGACCGGCACGCTGCGCCTCGTCGAGCGAACGGACCGCGCGTGCGGGCACACCGACGATCAGGCTGCCGGACGGGAACGTCTTTCCTTCGGTGACCAGCGCACCCGCACCGACCACGCAGTCGTCGGGAATGATCGCATGGTTCAGGATCGTCGCGCCCATGCCGACCAGCACGCGGTCGCCGATGGTACAGCCATGCAGGGTCGCACGATGGCCGATCGTGCAATCCCGTCCGATCGACAACGGCGCGCCGGGATCGGAATGCAGCATCGCGCCGTCCTGCACATTGGTGCGCGCGCCGATGGCGATGACGCCATTGTCGGCGCGCACCACCGCGCCGAACCAGATGCCGACATCCTCCCCCACTCGCACCGCGCCGATCAGGTCGGCCGACGGTGCGATCCATGCCGAGTGGTCGGCGGGCAATTCTGGGGCGGTGTCATCAAGGGCATAGAGCGGCATGACGCCACCCTATCACCCGCTACGGCGTACCAGCCAGACGGTATCGCCCGCATCGTCGACGACGAAGACGGCACCGTCGGCGCGAGTCTGCACGCTGACCGGGCGGCCATGAACGGTGCCCTTGCGTGCATCGGCGATGAAGCCGGTCAGGAACGGCTGCGGATCGCCGGTCGGGCGGCCCGCCGCGAACGGCACGGCCAGCACGTCGTAACCGCTGAAGCTGGCGCGGTTCCACGATCCGTGGCGCGCGACAAACGCAGTCGGGGTGCCGGTCTTGGCAAAGGCCAGCCCCAGCGCCGCCGCGTGGGGGCCGACCGCCACATCCGGCAGCAGCGTCGTCGCCAGCAATTCGCGCTTTTCGTTGGCGTGGCGGGGGTCCTGCTTCCCGTAATAGCTGTACGGCCAGCCGTAGAAGCCGCCTTCGCGCACCCCGACCAGATAGTCGGGGGCGATATCGTCGCCGAACTCGTCCCGTTCGTTGACCGCCGTCCATAGCGTGGCGGTGCCGGGCACGAAATCCATACCGACCGGATTGCGCAGGCCGGAGGCATAGAGCCGCTCGCGCCCGGTCGTCAGGTCGATAGCGAGGATCGCGGCGCGGCGTTGTTCTTCTGCCATGCCGTGTTCGCCCACATTCGACGCCGATCCGACCGACACGAAGAGCGTCCGTCCATCGGGGCTGACCAACAGGTTACGCGTCCAGTGATTGTTGTACCCGCCCGCCGGGAGCGTCACCAGCGTCCGGGGCGTGGCCGCGATGCGGGTCTGACCCGGCTGGAACGGAAAGCTGACCACGCCATCGGTGTTGGCGACGTACAATCGGCCATTGGCATATTGCATCCCGAACGGCTGGTTCAGCCCCTCGCGCAGCACGAACCGCTGTTCCGCCACGCCATCGCGGTCGGCATCGCGTAGCAGCGTGATGCGGTTGGCGCTGAAGCCGGTAGTCCTGGACAGGGCTTGTCCACGTGCGACTTCGGGATCGGCGTCGAGCTTCGGCCTGGTCCGCGCTTCGGCGACCAGCACGTCGCCATTGGGCAGCAGCAGCGCCTGTCGCGGATATTCCAGCCCGCCTGCGAACTTCACCACTTCCCAACCGCGTGGGGCGGTCGGGGTGCGACCCTGCGGCCAGCCGATCGTCACCGGATGGTTGACGACGGACTCGGTCGCATAGGGTTCGGGTTGCGTGGCGAGACCCGGAATCTGTTTGGCGGGCTGGGCGATGGCGGTGGTGGCGATGAGCGCGGACACTGCCGCGCCGGTGAGCGTGATCTGCTTCATGACGGTTCCCGATTGCTTCGGATCGACAACCGCGCACGCCGCAACTCGCTCCACCGGCAACGAAATCTTATGATTGCGGCTTGGGCAGGAACCGTCCGGTGGCCCCGTCCAGACCGCGCGCGGTCAGGATGTCGATCGCCGTCACCCCCGCCACTAACGCGATCGCGCCCCAGATCGCCTTGTTCGACGGGCTGCGCTTTGCGGCCAGCGCCAGCGCGCCCAAATCCATCGTGTCGCCCGCCACGCGGTTCCACATATTGGCCGACGCGGCCGGGGCGGCGATCAGGTTGACGCCCGCCAGTACCTCGCGTGCCCCAAACCCACGCACCAGTCCCTGATGATCCCCGGCATCGAGCGCACCCGCGATCCGCTTTGCCGCCACCAGTTCGGCGACGCCGAGCGCGATCGAGAATATGCCTAGGCCGAAGGCCAGTTTCTTGGGCTGCATTGATACCACTCCATTCTACTCCTCTACAGCAACCGCGCGGACAGGTGCCGGGTTCCGGGATCAGCCGGGGATCAGGTCCTGACCATTGGCTTCGCGGTGTTCGTCCTGTGATTTGGTGTGGCTCATGTTCATGCCGACAAAGGCGATGAAGCCGACCGCGATCAGCAGGATGAAGATGATTCCCAACCGGCGCAGCAGCCGTCGTTCGGCATCAGGTCGCATGTCGTTCTCCTCGATCGGACGGCGCGAACAGGAATGCCGCGCCCGGAACCGGAACGACGGTCGGATCGCCCATCGGGCGTCCGTCGTCGTCCAGTGTGAAGACGGCGACCGTGCCACCCTGTTCATGCGCGACGAACAGCCGCCCGTCGTGCAGCAGGATATGGCGCGGCGACGCCCCGCCGCTGGAAACATGGCCCAGCGGCACCATCGCGCCGTCGTCCGCCAGCAGGAAGCTGGCGATGCTGTCGTGCCCGCGATTGGTGACGTATAGCCGCCGTCCCGCCGCATCCACCGCGATCGCGCCACCCAGATTGTCGACGACGACCCCGTCGGGCAACGTCGACAGGATCGCATCGGCCGTGAACCCGTCGTCCTCGACCCGCAACAGCGTGACGGTCGCGGCCAGTTCGCTGACCAGATAGGCGACCGGAAGCTGCGGGTGGAACGCCAGATGGCGTGGTCCCGACCCCGGCGGCGCGGCATAGGCGACGGTCGCCGGACCATCGGGCACCGTCCGCGCAAAGACACGATCGGCACCCAGATCGACGGTGAACAGCCGCCCGCCGTCTTTCGAAAAGCCGACCCAATGGGCGTGCGGCCCCGCCTGTCGTTCGACATCCGGCCCTTGTCCGACATCGGCACGGATCGCGGTCGCGCCGGCGGGCATTCCCGCTTCATCCAGCGGCACCAGAGCGACGCTGCCGCTTTCGTAATTGGCGATGGCCAGCCAGCGTGCGGCGGGGTCGATCGCCAGATGGCATGGTGCCGCACCGCCGCTGTCGATCGTCGCCAGCCGGGCCAGACTATCGGCGGCATGGATGCCGACCTGTCCGGCGGCTTCGTCAACCAGATAGATCAGGTCGCCCGCCGCGACGCCGAACGAAGCGTTACGGATTGCGGCCACCGGCGCGGCGGTCGTCCAGCGATCCCGCGCCGCATCGAACGTCAGCGGCACCAGTCCGGCACCGCCACCATTCGCATAGGTTCCAACGAACAAGGTCGCGCTCAATTACGAAATACCGGCAGGCCGATCCACGGCGCGGCGACGTCGTGCGTCGCGCCACGCAGACGATCCGCGCGCTCCACCATCGCCTGCGACCGTGCCAGCGACGGTTCGGCAGCGGCCTGCGCTTCCAGCCGGTCGGCATGGCCATATGGTGCGGCGGTTGGCGCGGTACGATCGATCATGTTGTTATCCTGCTCCGGTAAAAGGCTTTTCTCCTACCCAACGAACGCATGGCACGGCGGCGGGACGTTCACCTCGATCAACCCGGCAACGGTTCGTCGTGATTTTTCGACGCCCCATCGCGGCGACGCTGCAACCGGTCGAACCGTGCGCGCGTCCGCACCTCGCGCAGCATGGTGCCCGGTACGATCGTCAGCGCCCGGAGACCGGCGACGGTGCCGAGGTTGCGGACGTTGCGCCGCGTCTCGGTCATCACGGCATGCATCATCGCGCGCGGGTCGATCTCGCCCTTTTCCCGTACAAAGGACAGACGGTGGAGCGCGAACAGCCCGACGATCGCCGCGATCAGAAAGTGGAAGTCCCAGTTGGACAGCCGCAACGCCTGCACCACCGACAAGCCGTCGGGCGACGTCCAACGCAACTGCACCTCCAGCCGCCGGGCCGCGAACGTCTGCGCCAGCAGCCCGCCGAGGATCGGAGCGATCCCCGCCGCCAGCGCGCTGGCAAAGGCACTGGTCGCGACATAGGCGGTGGATTCGCCACGCGGACTGAGTTTCAGCGCGATGTTCGTGGTGGCCAGCGTCACCCCCGCCACCGCCGCGCCCATCACGACGTGCAGCGCCACCAGATACGCCCCGGCCAGCAACCGCCCGTCGATCTGCGACGCGCCGATCATGCCGAGGATGCACAGGATATAGGTCGGCGCGGCCGCGGCGAGCACCGACTTGTTGGCGAACCGGTCGCTCAACGTCCCCCACATCCGCAGCGCGGCGAGGTTCGCGAGCTGGCTGGCGACGTTCAGCCCCATAACGAACGTCATCGAAAACCCCTGTTGCCGCATCAGGAACACGGTGAAGAACGGCGTCGCCAGATTGACCGCGAACTGCCAGCCCGACAGGAACCCGGTCAGCTTGCGGAAATTGCGATCGGCGAACGGCGCGCGCAACAACCGCCATAATCCCAGCGGCTCGGATGGTTGCGCGGGCATCGTCGGTTCGGGGATCATGGCGACGATCGCCGCACTGACCAGCCCGGTAATCAGCCCGACGCCATAGAGGCCCGCGAACACCGTCGCCTGTACCATTCCCCCCGCCCCCGCCCGGTCGAGCGCGAAGGCGGCGACCAGACCGACGATCAGGCTGACGATCCCGGCGTTGATCGTGCGCCGCGCCATTACCTCGCCCCGCCGCTCGTCGGGCGCCAGGTCGCGCAGCCATGCATTCCACGCACAGGTCCCGATCGCGCCCGCCGAGCACAGCACGAACTGTCCCACGCCCAGCGCGACGATCGACCAGGGATGCGGCAGGAACGCGGCGGCGCCCATCGCCAGCAACATGACCCTGCCGACGATGCTCGACAGCACGGCGATCGCCTTGCGACGCCGGGTGCGTTCGATCAGCAGGATCGCCGGTCCCTGTAGCAACTGACACAGGAACGGCGCGCTGGCGAGGATACCGATCATCGCATCGGACGCACCGATCGACAGGGCGAAGGCGGTCAGGATCACCCCGCTGGTCAATACCGCAGCGGCGCTGGACCATGCCCCCTCCGCCGCCAGCCGCCGCAGCGCCAGCGCCTCGTCGGCAGGCGAGATTCGGGGAACGGGTGCCAGCGACCCGAACCGGAACCGTCGTGCCAGCCTGTGCGTCATTCGTCGTTCAATCCGGCCGGACGCATCCGGTTCCCTTTGATTTACAACGAGATGCAGACAGAAATAAGCGCCGGATAACTTCGGTTAACGACCTGCGTGGATGATTGGCCGAAAAAAGTTTCGGGCGGAAACTTCGATCAAGGACATGGCTTCCGGTCGCGCCAAGATGGACGGATCGTTCGTCAACAGGACCGCAGCCATGTCGCGACCGCCACGCCAAACATCGATTTTGTCCAGCCCGATGATCGCCTGTATCGGCGGCGGCGTGCTTGCCGCGCTGGTCGTGTTCATCGTGCAGGAGGCCGCCGACTGGGGCGAGACCCCCGACAATGCCGGACTCTATATCCTGGTCGGCGCGCTGATCGGTGGCGTGATCGGGTGGGCACAGCGGCGCACTTGATCCCGACGGCGGCGATCATAGTTCGATCGCGACGAATACCGCGCCGGTGCGGTCCTTGTCCTGCGCCGTATCGAACGCCTCGTTGATGTCGTCGATGCCGAACCGATGCGTGATGAGCGCCGCGGCGTTCAGCGTGCCCCGCGCCAACAGGTCGAGCGCCATCCCCTGTTCGGGATAAATGTCGTGGAACGCGAAGCTGGCGCTGGGGATCAACTGTATCTCCGACATCTGGATACGTTGCCATTCCAGCGGGATCGCGGTCTCGCCCGGATCGAACCCGCCGACGATCACTACCTTGCCGCCGCGCCGCGCCATCTTCGTCGCCTGAGGCAGGGTTTGCGGCATCGACGGGCCGCCCGCGCATTCGAACACGATGTCTGCGCCGCGCCCGCCGGTGAAGTCGATCACCTCCGCCACCGGATCGCCCGCGCGCCCGTCGATCACCGCATCCGCCCCCAGTTCGCGGGCGAGTGCCAGTGCCGATTCCACCTGATCGATCAGCACGACCTGCGCACCATTCGCCTTGGCCAGCATCAACTGGCCCAGCCCGATCGGCCCGCCGCCAAGGATCGCCACCCGGTCGCCGATGCCGATGCCGCTCAGGTGATGGGCGTGGAGACAGACCGAGAAGGTGTCGATCAGCGCCGCTTCGTGAAAGCTGACATGATCGGGCAGCGGATAGAATTTACGCTCCGGCCCCACGACATATTCGGCATAGGCGCGCGACACGCTTTGCGTGCGTACGTCATACAGATGCGGGCAGATATTATAGCGCTGGACCCGGCAATAGTCGCAGGCGCCATCGCCCATCACCGTTTCGATGACCACGCGGTCGCCCGGCTTTACCCGCGTCACGGCGGGTCCGACCGCGACCACCTCCCCCGACAGTTCATGGCCGGTGATATGGCATTCCAGATCGGGTTCGGCGTGCTTCCAGTGGCGCAGATCGGTGCCGCAAATCCCGGCGACCTTCACCCGCGCGCGTACCCAGTCGCCCTCCGCCAGTTCGGGCATCGGCACTTGCTCGATCGTGAAACGCCCGTCCGGGGTCTTCAGCGCGGCTTTCATCGTTTCGCCCATGATCGTCATGCCGTCTTTTGGAGCCGCGGTTCGATGCGCAGGATCGACACGTCGCAATGGTCGGGCCGGGTCAGCGCATAGTGGATCGCATCGGCGATATCGTCGGGCAGCAGCATCCGGTGCGCGTCGATCGCGGCATCCTTTTCCGCGTCGTCGCATTCCTGCATCTCGGTACGCACGGACCCCGGTTCGATCAGCGTCACGCGAATGCCCTTGTCGCCGACTTCCTTGCGCAACGTCTGGGTAAAGGCCGCGATACCGCCCTTGGTCGCGGCATAGACGCTCTCGCCCCGCGCCTTGATATCGGCGCTGATCGATCCGACGAACACCAGATGGCCCGACCCCTGTTCCTCCATGCGCGACAATGCCCGTTGCGCGCAGGCGAGATAGCCGGTCAGGTTGGTGTCGATCACCGCGCGCCAGCCATCCTCGTCCATTTCATCCAGCGGTTCGGCACCCAGCGCGGCATTGGCGACGAGGATGTCGATGCCACCCAGCCGCTCGTCCACCGCGTCGAACACCTGCGCCACGCCGTCGCGGGTCGCGGCATCGGCGACCAGTCCGGCGTCTTTGGGCAATTGTGCCGCCGTCAGTGCGTCGGCCAGCGGTTCGGCATGACGGCCGAACGTCAGCATCCGTGCACCGTCGGCGGACAATCGGTGCAGCACCGCCCGACCGATGCCGGTCGTCCCGCCGGACACGAGGACGCGCTTTCCGCCAAGGGGAGAAGAGGAGGTCATGTCGATCATTCCCAGGTCAGGATCAGTCGCCCGCTGGCGGGGACGCGGAAATCGATACGGTCGTCGGTGATCGCGTGCGGCCGCACCGCATCGCCGCCCGCCGTGGTCAACCGGGCCGGAGTGAGTTTGCGGCGCTTCTGCCGCACCAGCGCCACCACCGCCTCGCACGTCTCGCCGCCGTCGAGCTGGATCGACAGGGCGCGTTCGCCGGTACGCTCCATCGCACGGATGAAGTGGTTGCAATATAACAGGAACGGCGCCCCATCGATGCGGTGGTGCGACCGGGTGGCGAACACCATCGCCGCCCCCGATCCATAGATTTCCTGTCCGACCTGCCCCGGCGATTGCCCATCGCCGTACAGATCCTCCAGCGGGAACGACAAATCCGGATAGATCACCCCGCTCTGATGCTCCCCGGTGGCGATGATCCCGGTGGGCAGCGCGTCGGGATAATAGAACCACGCGCGGTCGAGCGCATATTTGCAATATTCGCTGACCAGCATCCGCACCGCCGGATCGAGGTCCGGGCCGCTGTCGGTCAGATACCGCTCGAACGCCATGAACGAGTCGAAACACTCGAAGATCGCCATATAGGGGGCATCGTGCAGGCACGTCGCCCCGAGGAAGTTCGGATAGTGCACCGCATGGCCGATGCGGGAATCCCAAATCTCGGTATTGTGGAAGAAGCTGGCCAGATAGACATAGCTTTGCTCGCGATACCGGTCCTCACCGGTGATCCGCCACAACCGCATACAGGCCGCCGCCCCCCATGCGGTCAGGTTCGCCTGATATTCCAGATTGAAGCGCATCCCGATCGCCGCGTCGATCGCCTTGCGCGCCTCCTCCAGATAGGTCGGGTCGTCGGTAAGCCCGTACAGCGCCAGCATCAGCGAGGCATAGATACCGCCGACATCCGTCTGCCCATATCGCTCGTCGTTGCGGGCGCAGGTCAGCACGGCGAAGTCGCGCTGGTCGTATTGCACCGGCCACGCATAGTGGAAATGCCGGGCGGCGCGGATGCCGAAGCCGACCGACTTCAGCAACAGCCGCTTCGCCGCATCGTCTCCGTCCTGTGCCAGCCGCGCAAGATTGAGCATCGGATGATAGAGATACCAGCTATCGACGGCGTTCGGGTCCTTGTCGCTGCCGACATTGGGCAAATACCGGCGCAACGTTCCCAATCCGCGATGATAGAACCGGCCCATCCCGTCGGCCAGCGCCGGTTCCAGCGGATGCGGCATCCCGCACCACACACCATAGTCATGGATGGCAGCCAGCGTGGTCATCTGAACCATCACGTCGGGATATTCCCCCTCTGGATAGGGCATGACATAGCGATGGCCATAATGGGTCACGGTCGCCACCGGCGCGGTGTCGAGGTCGCGCAGCGTCCGCTCGGACCGGGCCACCCAGTCTCGATACTCGGTCGCGGGCAATGACAGCGCCTTGTACGCCGTGCCCAGCATCCGCAGGAACTGACGCGCCACCGCCAGTTCGTCGTCCTGCGCATGGTCGCGCACCACCAGGATGACGTCTGACATCGCGATCTGCTCGCCTGCCGGAAGCGGGTTCGTCGGCGGCGTTCCGCTTTGCGGCGGTGTCGGCGGCAGGAAGCCAAGCTCGGGCCATTCGCCGCCTACCGCCGCATCCGGCACCGTATCGGTCGCAAGGAAATACGGATTGAGGGCGGTCAGATTCTGGAAATACAGCACGCTGCCGAACGCCGGTTCGGTCATGCGCAAATAGACGATGCCGCTGTTCACGCCGCGCTGCGCCGCCTCTACCACGCCGTCCGCCCCGGTCGGGTCGTCCTGCGCTTCGATCGGATACAGGTCGCGCGGGTGGAACGGGATCAGCAGCGGCAGATCGGGCGTCAGCCATACCTGCATCCGCAACCGGTGCAGATCCGCGTCGGTGCGGTGAAAGGCGATGACGTGGCGACCCAGCACACTCGTCGCCTCGATCCGCAGGATTTCGGTGCCTTCGGGATCGACACGCCGGGTAACGAACCCGCCGGTCGGAGCATAGGCGGCCCGCAATGCCAGGCCCCCCGCCCCGTCGCGCCGCACGATCGCCCAGATCGAATCCCCGCCGCGACAGATTTCCACGTCGAGGTCGCCAAGGTCGAACCGGGCAACGCGGCGCATCGCCTTGCCGCGCAGTTCCTCCCGCAGCGCGACGACATGCGCGCTGTATCCGATGACGGGGCGATCGCCGGATGCGACCGGCGGGTTCAGCGTGTCGCCTTTCGCCGTCATGCCGCGCAGTCCCGTTCGGCAACAGAGGCGGTTCGATCGATCGTCCGGATGCGGTTCGTCATATCGCGACAACCGGGACGATGGCGGCGCGGTTTCCCGTATATAACCCTGATTATATAGAAAGTTTTTCCATCACACCGCCGCGCAGGCGCACGGAATCGATCAGTTGCAGGCTGTGGACGACCACGCCGGCATCATCCTCGGCATCGATCCGGCCGCGCAGGTCGAGGACGCCATCGCGAATGTCGGCGCACAGCACCTCCCGCGCGCAGACCAGTACCATGTCGTGCAACTCGGCAAGCGAGGCATACGACATGCCTTCTTCGTCGAGAACCTCGTCTTCGCCGCCGCGAAGATGCAGATAATAGACGCCCATACTGCCTCCTCGCTTCGATGGACCCGACTGCTGCGGCTATCGCCCGGCGACCCCATGACGATAAAGCACATAATTTCCTATCATTTGTTATGATGGATTAGTCTGTTCATGTTATGGTGCCGCCCTGTCGGACAGCTATCCCGGACGAGGCGGCCGAGAGCGACGCGATCCTTCCGCCAGTCTTTAGCGGAAAGCATCATGCCCACACCCGACGCACCCCTCGACCTGCTGGTCCGCAACCTGCGGTTACGCTCCCCGATGTCGGACGACGATGCCAAGGCGATCCGGCAACTTCCCCACGCCCTGCGGATACTCGAGGCGGGCACCTATACCGTGCGCGAGGCGGACTCGTCGCCCGCCTGCGGCCTGCTGATCTCCGGCTTCGCCTATCGCCAGAAGACGTCGAGCGACGGAGACCGTCAGATCGTCAGCGTGCTGATCCCCGGCGACGCACTGGATTTTCAGAACCTGTACCTCGACGTATCCGATCATAGCGTCCAGATGCTGACCCGGGGCGAAATCGCGGTAATCCAGCGCGCCGATCTTCAGGCGCTGATCCGCGCCCGCCCGGCGATCGGCCGCGCGATCATGGTCAATGTCCTGACCGAAGCATCGATCCTGCGCGAATGGGTGCTCAACGTCGGACAGCGCAGCGGCAAGGATCGCGCGGCGCATCTGTTGTGCGAGTTCGCGATCCGATTGAAGGCGGCTGGTTTGTCGGAGGACTACGGCTACGAATTGCCGATGACGCAGGAGCAACTGGGCGACGCCCTCGGCCTGACTCCGGTCCACGTCAACCGGATGCTCAAGGCATTGCAGGCCGAGGGCCTCATCACCCGGACCAAGCGCGTGGTGCAGTTCCCCAATTGGGAAGCGATGCGCGGTATCGCCGGGTTCAACGAGCGCTATCTCCACCTGACCCAGCAATATACCGGCACGATCTGACCGGTCGTTCGACGGCGAGGCTGGAATCTGGCGAGACGCCGGTGCGGGCGACCGGCGCGAGGACATGGCGTCCCTGAGCCAAATCCCGCCTGACCCTGCCCGCATATGCTCGCTCGATGTGGCGGAAATCGTGGGGTTGTCACGGCCAGACGTAGCCGTCACAACCGGCAAATACGGAGCAGGAGCGGCATAATATGAACAAGCGCAAGGCATTAGTATCCGCAGCGGCGTGCGCTATCCTGTTGCTCGGCGGATGCGGCAAGGGCGGCGATCAGACGGCAAACGGCACTGCCACCGCGGCCGAAGCCGGAGAGGCTGGGGAGGCTGCCCGCGCCAAACTCAGTGCCTATACCGCAGGCTATAACAAGCTGCTCGACACGTTCGGCCTGCCCGCGATGGCCGAAGCCTATGCCAAGCAAGACATTCCCAACCAGTCGCCGACCGACAATATCTCGGTCAGCGACGGGTGGCTGGAACAGGGGCACACCCTTTTGAAGGCAGCCCGCGCGATGCCCGGTGGCCCGGCCGACGTGGACCAGGCGGCAGACGCGCTGATCGGAGCGCTGGAAACCGTCATGACGCGGCTGGACGGGCTGAAGGTCTATTACGACAGCAAGGCGTACAAGGAAGACGGCCTGAAGCGGGGCAAGCAGGAAGACGCGGCGATGACCGCCGAGTTCAAGGCGGCGCTGGCAGCGATGGAACGCTTCAGCGCAATCCTCGACCGTGAACGCAAGGGCGCTACCGCTGCCGATCTCGCGGCGTTGCAGGCGAGTGGCGACGTGCTGGGGTACAATACCAAGCTGGCGCTGCAGCAGGCCGAGCAACTGGTGTCCATGTTCGACAGCGACGACGACATCCGCAATCCGGCGGTTGTCGCGAGAGCCGACGCACAGGTCGCGCTGGTCGAGAAAACGCTGGCGACGCTGCGCGCGGAGCTTGCGAAGGCAAAGGCTGCGGCGACGGCGGAGAAGCCGGTCGATGTGAACTACGGTCTGGTTGCCGACCGCCTCACGTCCGCCGTCGGCGACTATCGCGACTTCAAACAGAGTCGAGAGGTTTCCGACTATAACGATTTGATCGAGCATTATAACGATGCCGTCGAGGATGCGAACGACATCCGCCGCTAGTCCCGTCCGGCCGGCGGTGGAGCATCCGCGCACTGCCGGCCAGCAAACTGCGGCTTGCGCGTCGTGCCAGGCTGCGGGATACACGGTGGCACGTGGTAGCCCGCCGTGACCTGTCGGTATCGCGTTGTTTGCACGAGGGTCGAGCGGTCAGGTTGCACAGCGTGGGCAGTTGATCGTCGACGAACGCTGCAGATATCCGTGATCGCGGCGGAGAGTGTCTCCAAACTGCTTTGCAGGATTCCAGTGCGACCTGGTCTTTTTCGCTAGGTTCAACCGCTTACAAGACCCACGATGTTGTTCGAACGACTTCTTTCCTGTCGCCTGTATGCCGCCAGGCGATTGCGGACGGCTTCGATCTCGGTGTCGGCATCCATTCTAAGGTACGAAACGGCAGGTACGCGTTTGTTTACGTCGGGGATCGTAAACACGGATCAGGTAGGGTGCCGTCGCGCAGGCTTCGGGACTTTGACCTGCCGAATTGACTCGAAACGATCAACGACGATCTCTCGCTGGGCCAGTCCGAGATGTCCGTAAACACCGCGCTGCCTCGTTCGGCGACCAACGAACTCGACAACGTATAATCCGCCAAGTTGAAGCTCCCGCTGACGGTGCTGGGAGTGCCCTGTGAGCCAGATGAACTCCCCCGGGTCAAAATGCGCGCAGCGTTGCGCCGGGGCTGGACAGAAACGGGACGATTCAAAGTCATATCGCCACAACCCGCGCCAACGTCTCGCTGGCTCCATCTCGAAACACGCATCGGTTGCGGCAGGTATCGCCTCAATGCCCCCGTATTTGAGTTGATCGAGGCACCACGGTGTCATCCCGGGCATCCCGTTTCGAAACTCATCGACGGTGGCATCTGACACCTTCGGCGCCTTTCCATGACATCCCGCCAATATCAGCAGGGCGGACAGGATAATCGCGTCACGCATGTCGACCATCCTCGATCCGCAATCGTCTGCGGTCAATCAGGCAGTATCCGGTCGGGTGGCGCCGTTCGCGGCAGGAGTATGATGCGGACAAAACCGGGTGCGGTGGACTGTTAAAACTGCCGATATGTGCTTTCACGACAGAAGGTGTCGCCGAAGTTTAGTCTCTGGGATTGGTGGTTAGTCGCCGTTCGTGTGGGCGGGGACGTAGACTGCGTCTGATGGTGGCAAGCTATGCAAATCCCAACCGCACGTGACAGCAGCTTCCTTCGCCGCTATCCGTATTATTTCCCAAAATGGATGCTTGCGGACCGCCGTCTCCTTCCAAAAGGAAGCGTGCTGTTCGCCACTTTTCGAGAAGATCAGATTATGCAGCGCGTCGATGGCCGCTCGCTGGTCTTCTGAGAATTGATCTTCGTGTCCGACCATCTCGTACAGCCCATCTTCAAAATCCAACGCCAACTCGTCTGCTTTGCAAACAAAGTCGGGAAAAAGAGAAAGCTGAATGTCGGCGGGCTGCGCCAAAGCTACGACCGCTCGTTGCAGTTGGTTGCGCATTGCTTTCTCCCGCCGTCTACGCGCGAACGTAGCAGCCGAGTCGGATACCCGCTACTGAGCTTTCAGCCATGAGATCCCGTGTAGCCGAAATGGGGGTATAATCCTTGTTGGATGGCACAGGGACGCGTAGCCTCGATGGAGCGAGTTTCGCCGTTCTAGAAAAGCCGACGCGAGCGTTGCCGCTGTATGCGCACTAGCGTTATCATATCGGAATGACCGAAGATACGAAGCAGGCGGCGAACGATGCATGGCAGACCGCCTTCCATGAAGCGGCCTATCGCTTTTCGGTATCACTCAAAGAACTGCACCAAACCAATCCCTGGCCGGAGACTCAGGTCTTGGCTCCTGCCATAAATCTGCTGGCAACCGAACTGTGGGACCGGTGCTTCAGCCTGACCGAGATCACGTCCGCCCTTAAGGACGCAGCCACTGATCTAACCCGCTATGCGGCTGCTCAAGAGCTCCGACCCTGACACCGTGTACGGGTTCACGACCCGGCAGGATGGGCCAAACGTCACGCTTGCCGACCTGTACCGGGCACCATATGCCATTGCGATGATGTTCGACTTTCTCTGGCACCGAAGAAGCTCGGTTGCCTTGGCTAGCGGAGTTTCCAGCGCGGATGCGCTCGGACACATCGAACGCCTTCTGGAGAAGCAAAGGAAACCGATCTTTGATCGAGGGCCGGGGTACATTACATTCGATGATCCGATATGGAGCGACATTTTCGGTCCATCTTGGCTGTCGATGGGAATATACGACCATGGTAAATTTTGGATCGAGCAAGGTTTCGCGGAGCGAACGTTGCGCTACGATCTCCGTAGCCTGCATGGGATGGTATTTTGCCTGTTTGGCTCTTTGATGTTTTTTCTGTTTGGGCTGGCCGCTGACGGACTGATCCTTGCCATGAAACTCGGCTTTGGTGTTTTTGCTTGGCTCTATGGTATGAATATTTTGTTGGCTTGGGTTCGGGGATCCGCTGCGATCGAGAGTGCTGTTCGATCCGCGTAGGGCATCGGCGTATCGTGCACCCCGCTCCGCCATATCCTCAGCGCCATATTTCGCCGATATTCGTGGTTATGTCCCAAGGCGGCCCCGACGGTTAACCTCCGGGGTGATCGCTGACCGTTAACGACGCTTCGAAATTGAGTTTTCCGAACATGCGATAACGACCGAGGCCACCAGTGCGGCGAGGATACAAGCCGTGAGCATAATCTGTGCCGTCACATGACCTGCCCCATCGCTTACGCCGACGGCTAAGACGGAGAAAAAAATACCGACGCATGCAGCGATCATCGCGATGGTACCCACGACGAGCGCAATCACTGGACGCTTGCTAATCGTCGCTCCCCTTTTCAGCGTCTGTCATTGAAGCTGGCAGATTAAAATCCTTGGCTCACTGTTCCCCATCAGAAAAAGACGGAACACAAATACCTGGTCCAAAGCCCGGTCAGCTTGGGGTCGTTCCTGCGAGGACGAATCCCCATAACGCATACCACGTGCCCGATGCCGGCACGCGTTCGGCACCGCCCCTTACCGTCTGGGTGAACGAGGCGATTGCGATAATCGGGATAGGGCGAACCCGTTTGTACGAGCTGATCGCCAGCTGCGACATCAAGACCGTGAAGATTGGTCGGCGTCGACTGGTTCAGGTCGAATCGCTCCGAGCAATCGCTTCTGCAGGCGTATCTCCGCCTACGAAACCGACAGCCTATGTCTGCCCCGAGCAGATACCCATGCCGCTCAAATAACTGCGACTGTTCGCTGCCATTCGGACGCAACCGGTGCAAAATGAGGGAACGAAAGGCTGCATGGCCACCACAGGATAGCCGACATGCCTTTGTATTCGGAGATTTTTTATAAGAAGGCTGGTGCACCCGACTGGATTCGAACCAGTGGCCTCTGCCTTCGGAGGGCAGCGCTCTATCCAGCTGAGCTACGGGTGCTTGGTCGCCTTGGAGGCACGCGCCTAGCAAAGCTTTTCGCGCGACGCCAGCCGATTTACGCGTCGGTCGTCAGTTTCGTCTTCGGCGGCGGCGTCTTGGGCCGGAACGCGCACAGATCGGCGACCGGACAGCGCCAGCATTCGAGCTTCCGCGCCTTGCAGATATAGCGGCCGTGCAGGATCAGCCAGTGATGTGCGTGCAACCGGAACGGGCCGGGCACCACCCGCTCCAGTACCGCTTCGACCGCGTTGGGGGTCTTGCCGCGCGCCAGCCCGGTGCGATTGCCGACGCGGAAGATATGCGTGTCGACCGCAAACGTCTCTGCACCGAACGCCACGTTCATCACGACATTGGCGGTCTTTCGCCCGACGCCGGGCAATTTCTCCAGCGCGGCGCGGTCCGCCGGCACCTTGCCGTCATGGTCGGCGATAAGTGCCTCGCTGAGTGCAATGACGTTTTTCGCCTTGGTATTGAACAGGCCGATCGTGCGAATATGCGATTTGAGACCGTCCAGCCCCAGTTCGACCATCGCCTGCGGCGTCGTCACGTCGGCGAACAGAGCGCGTGTCGCCTTGTTCACCCCCACATCGGTCGCCTGTGCCGACAGCACGACCGCGACGAGCAGCGTGTAGTCGTTGACCGATTCCAGTTCGGTCTCCGGATGCGGATTGTCTTCCGCCAGACGCTGGAAGAAGTCGAAGATATCGGCCTTTTTCAAACGTCGAGAACCGAATCCATCGTGTAGCGGCCGGGCGCGGCCGTCGCGAGCCACAGTGCCGCGCGCACCGCACCGCGCGCGAACAGGGCGCGGTCGTCGGCACGGTGGCCCAGTTCGATCCGCTCGCCCTCGCCCGCGAACACCACCTGATGGTCGCCGACGACGGTGCCGCCGCGCAACGACGCAAAGCCGATCGTCCCGGCCGCACGCGCACCGACCAGACCGGCCCGCCCGATCACGCCGCTCTCCTCCAGCGTGGTGCCGAGGCCATGCGCAGCGGCATCGCCCAGCATCAGCGCGGTGCCCGATGGGGCATCCACCTTCAGCCGGTGATGCGTCTCGACGATTTCGATATCCCAGTCGGGGCCGAGGCGTTGCGCCGCCTCCCGCACCAGCCGCATCAGCAGCGCGATCCCGAATGAGGTATTGCCAGTCTGAAGGATCGCGATATCGGTGGCGGCGGCGTCGATCGCCGCATGATGGGCCTCGGTCAGGCCGGTGGTGCCGATCACGATCGGCGTACCGGCGGCGCGGGCCGCCGCGACATTGCCGTCGAGGGCCAGCGGTGACGAAAAATCGACCAACACCCCGGCGCGCGCCGCCAGATCGGCTGCGTCGCCGCCCTGATCGATACCACCTGCGCAAGTGCCACCGGTGCGGGCGATCTCCTGTTCGATCGCGCGGCCCATGCGGCCCTGTCGTCCGAAAATTCCGATGCTGGTCACTGGTTCACGCCCGCTGCGCCCGCAACCGCGCGTCGCGGTCGCCCCGGCTTCGCCGGTTCCTTGGCGCGGGATAGGCCGGTGTGCAAGCGATTGCCGCCCGGATTCGCCGAACGGAACATGCCCCGTCCCCGTTCGGGGCGGGGCGGATCGGTTCAGCCCAGTTCGCCTTCGAGCCATGCCTTCAACTGGCTCTTGGGCCGTGCACCCAACAGGTCGGCAACCGCCTGTCCGTTCTTGAACAGCTTCAGCAACGGGATCGACTGCACGCCCAGTTGACCGGCGATTTCCGGGTTGGCCATGATGTCGAGCTTGGCGATCGTCACCTTATCGCCCAGTTCGTCCGAGATTTCCTCCAGCGCCGGAGCGATCATCTTGCACGGACCGCACCAGTCGGCCCAGAAATCGACCAGCACCGGCTTGTCGGATTGCAGCACGTCGGCGGAAAAGCTGGTGTCGGTAACGGTCATGGTCGGCATGGGTATCTCCTTGTTGGCGAATATCTATGAATGCGGGCGTTGCGCCTCAAGCACCGCCGGCCAAGCTTTGTTCCGCCCCGCCCAAGCCCGGCTTGTGCCGGTCCAGCATTTCGGGGGGCAGCACGAACAGCGTCGGACCGGCGGTATAGAGCAACGCCGCCTCGACCGGACGGTCGGGAAAGATCACCGACAAGGCCGCCGCATAGGCCGCCATCTGTCGCAAATGATAGGCCGGGATGGTGTCGATCGATCGCGGCACGCGGCGGCCGGTTTTGAAATCCACCACCCGTACGCGGTCGTCGCCGACGCAGAGACGGTCGACGGTGCCCGCGATCACCTCTCCCCCCACCACCGCCGCGATCGGCGCTTCGGCGAGGGCGTCCGGTCCGAACAGTTCGGCAAAGGCCGGATCGTCGAGCACCGCCATCGCATCGCGCGTCAGCCGGGTGCGCTCCGCTGGATCGTTGACGCCAGCCGCTCCGGCGAGCCACGCCTCCGCCGCCGCCGCACGGTCGGCGCGCGGCACGTCGGGCAGGCGTTCGAACAACTGGTGCAGCCTGCGCCCGCGATCGGCGGCGGCGCGCATCGCGGCGTCGGGTGGCGGATCGGACACGGCGTCCTCGCCGATCGCGGACGGGGCGAGCGGACGCGGCGGGCGTGACTCGATCGGGGCGGGTGCGTGCAGCCAGTCCGGCAAAACGGGGGTGGCGGAGGCAGAAGCGACGCGGCGCGCGACGCTCCGCATCGGCGCTTCGGGGGCATTGCCCGTAAAAACGCGCTCGCCCTCTCCCGCCGGAATGCCGAGCGCATCGAACGCCATCGATGCGGCGTGATACCAGCTCAGCGGCGGCGGCACGCCCTTGCACCGGGCGGACGGTGCGCCCGCGATCACCAGCCGTTCCTCGGCACGGGTCGCTGCGACGTAGAAAAGCCGCCAATGTTCCTGAAGCTCGCGCTGGTCGATCCGGGCGACCTCGTCATCGACCGGCGTACCCTTTTCGGCGGCACGCGGACGAAACACCGGAAACGCCTCGCCCGGATGGCCTTCGGGTGCCCAGGCGACGATATCACGGCGGCTGTTGGTCGGATCGATCGCGGCATCGGCCAGCAATACCAGCGGTGCCTGCAACCCCTTCGATCCGTGCGCGGTCATCACCCGCACCGCGCCGCCCGCCGCCCCGGCATCGCGCTTGATCTCCACCTCGCCCCGGTCGAACCATTCCACGAAGCGTTGCAGCGACGGCGTGGCGACGCTCTCGAACGACAGCGCCGCGCCCAACAGTTCGTCGATCGGATCGCGCGCTTCCTCGCCCAGCCGCGCGACCAGCTTGCGCCGCCCGTCGAGTTCGCCCGACAGCAGTTCTTCGAGGAAGCGATAGGGCGTGGCGAAATCGGCGCGGCGCAGGATTTGCGACAGCGGCACGACCGCATCGCTCCCCGTCTGGCGCAGATGCCGCCACAGGCTCCCGCCCTCGCGCAGTGCACCCGCCAGCAATTGTTCCTGCGTCCATCCGATCAGCGGCGATACCAGCAGGCTGGCGAGCGACAGGTCGTCATCGGGCTGCAACGCGAAGCGGATCGCGGCGAGCAAATCCTGCACCGCCAGCGGCGCGTCGAGCCGCAGCCGGTCGACGCCCGCGACCGGCACCCCCTCCGCATAGAGCCGCGCGACGATCAACGAGGCGAGGTCGCCGCGCCGCTTCACCAAAATCATGATGTCGCCGGGGGCGAGCATCCGCCCCTTGGATTCCAGCGGCAACGTGCCGATCCAGCCCTTGATCGCGCGGGCGATGTCGCGGGCGATCACGCGGGTCGAATCGTCGATCCAGCCTTCCTCGTCGTCACCCGCCGCCTCGACCACGGTCGGCGGCCACAGGGTGACGGTGCCGGGACCGGGCACCTCGCTGGCGTGGGTTTCGGGCGTGTCGATGCCCATGCCCTCGCCCGGCAACGCGCCGATCGCGGCATCGACGAATTCGAGCACCGGCTTCGTCGTGCGGAAACTATGCGTCAGCGACAGCGTATCCAGTTCGCGCGCCGGTCCGCGATATTCCTCGGGCAGCGTGGCGCGTCGCTCGAAATCGACATGCGCCGCGCGGAAATAGATCGGGTCGGTTCCCTGAAATCCGAAAATCGCCTGTTTATAGTCGCCGACGACGAACAACGTCCGCAGCCCCGCCGCCCGCGCGGCGTCGCCGCTGAAGAACTCCTCGACCAGCGAACGGACGATGGCCCATTGCTGCGGGTTGGTATCCTGCGCCTCGTCGATCAGGACGTGTTCGGTCGACTGGTCCAGCTTGAACCGGACCCATTCGCCGATGCCGGGTTGCGCCAGCAGGCGGAGCGTCTCGCGGATCAGATCGTCGAAATCGACCGCGCCGACCCGCCGCTTGGCCCGGCCATAGGCATCGGCATAGGCGCGCCCCGCCTCCAGCGCCCCGGCCAGCGCATCGGCATAGCCCGCATGGGCGCGCATCGCCATCAACTCGCCCGCGCGGGTGCCGACCGCATCGGCCAGTTCGTCATAGTCGGGATCGGCGGCGATCAGCTTGGCCGACGCTTTCTTCAGCGTATCCTTCTGTGTGAAGAACATCGCACGCAGTTCGTCCAGCCGCCGGGCGCGATCGTGCGGGATCGCCGCCAGCCAGCCCATGATCGCGTCGTGCAATTTGGTGCCGGTGGCGGTGCCCCATGCGCGGTTGGCGGCGGCAAGCCGTTCGAGCGCGTCGCAATCGAAATGATCGTCGTCGCATTCGGCGGCGATCATCGCTTCGATATCGCCCGAATCCAGTCCGACCGCGCGGCGCAGGAACGGTTGCAGCCCGCTCGGCAATTCGACCATCGCCTGCGGCGCGCGGGCGCATTCGCGCAGATATCCTTCCGCCGCGCCCTCCCCCAGCCTCAGGCTGAGCGCGGCGATGGCGTCGGCGATGCGCGACGATCCGGTGCGCTGTTCGTCGACCAGCAATTCGGCCAGCGCCTCGCGCGCCATGCCCGCTTCCTCGCGTGCTTCGAGCGGACGGAAACCGGGGACCAGTCCCGCTTCGACCGGGAACCCCGCGAGCAGGCTTTGGCAGAAGCCGTGGATCGTCTGAATCCGCACCCCGCCGCCGGGCGCGTCGAGCACGCGCGCGAACAACGTCCGCGCACGTGCCAGCAGCGCGTCGTCGTTCACATCCTCGCCCAGCGCGAACAGGTCGCGCTTCAATTCCTCGCGCGGCAGGCGGACCCAGCGTGCAAGCCGCGTGGCGATACGCTCGGCCATTTCCGCCGCGCCGGCTTTCGTGAACGTCAGGCACAGGATCGATGCCGGATCGACGCCGCGCAGCAACAGGCGGAACACCCGCGCCGACAGCACATGGGTCTTGCCGGTTCCGGCCGATGCCGACAGCCAGACATGGCGGTGCGGATCGCTGGCGATCGCCTGATCGTTCTTGAGCGGCTGGAGCGGGCGGACTTCACTCACGGCCATACCATTCGTCGCGGCGCATCAACTGGTCATACTCGGCATAGGGGGCGTATTCGGGGACCAGCTTGGCGACGAACGCCTCGTCCCCGGTCAGGAAACGGCGCACGGCATCTTCGAAATGTTCTTTTGCCCGGCCGACGAACTCGGCGGTCGGCACCCGGCCCTTCGATCCGTCGGGCGATACCGGGGTCGCCATCTTGCCGAACCCGTCGCCGTCGCGGGTCAGCGACCAATATTCGAACTGCGTCGCGGTGCCGCCGATGTCCTTGAACCCGCCCCGCTCGGCAATCAGCCCGAGCAGCCCGAGTTGCAGGCTGTACCCCGCCGCCACCGCCTTTGCGCTGGGGGCCTTGCCGGTCTTGTAGTCGATGATCGCGAGGCTGCCGTCGAACGCCCGGTCGATCCGGTCGGCCTTCCCGCGCAGTTCGACCCCGCCGATGTCGAGCCGACCGTCGCACTCCACGCCGATCACGCTGCGTCCCTCGGCCAGCTTCTCATGGGTGAAGCGCGCCACCCAGTCGATCGCCTCGCGCAGGCGCGGCACCCACAACGCGCGCAACAGCGGGTGCGTGCGGGGATCGTCGCGCAATGCATCCAGCCGCCGCCGCAGCCCCTCGGGATCGAGCCGGTCATCGATGGCCCAGCGTTCGAGCACATCGTGCACCGCCGTGCCGCGCCATGCCGCCGTCGGATCGGCATCGACCGCATCCATCGGCGACAGCCGCAACATGCGCCGCGCGTAAAAGGCATAGGGATCGGCCTTCAACCGGTCGACCTCCGTCACCGAGATGCGACGCGGACGTAGCGCCACCGGCGGCTTCGGCGCGGGCCGCCCGGCGGCGGCATAGGCGGCAGGGGTATCGATCGCCCGCGCCCAGTCGCGCAGCGTCGTCATCCGCTCCAGCCCGTCGTCCAGCGCCTGCAACCGCAGCCACAAGCGCGACGCGATCGTCGGCGCGGTCGCGTCACGCCCGGCGCGGGTCAGGATCACGTCGCGTCCGCCCAGCGCCCCGGCGAAATCATGCGCCGCCAGCCCGATCCGCCATTCGAGGCCGGGCAGCCCCAGTTCCTGTCGGATACGCGGCGCCAGCCACGGGTCCGGTGCCGGGCGGGCGGGCCACACGCCTTCGTTCAATCCGCCGAGGATCATCAGGTCTGCGGTCTGCAACCGTGCTTCGAGCAGGCCGAGGATGGCGAGACGCGGATGCCCCCCCTGTGGCGGGCGCACCGCCACTTCGTCCAACAGCGTCCGCAACAGTCCGGCGAGGACCGGCGGGTCGATCGTGGGCGGTCCGGCCGGCGCTTCGGCTTCCAGCGCGGCGATCAGTTCGGCGGCGGCGCGCCCTTCGGGACGCCCCCATACGGCATCGCCCGCCAGCGCGGTGGCGGTTTCGCGCACCAGTGCCAGCAACGCCGCCAATGGCTGCGCCCCCGCGGCGAACCCGGCGGCGAGTGGTGCAAGCAGTTCGCGCGCCATGTCCCAGAACGGCAGCGCGGCGCTGCGGATCGCCGCGTCATGCGTGTCGCCTTCGCGCAGATGCCGGTCGATCCCCGCTAGTCCGGGCGCGGGGCGCGGTCCGCGCAACGCCCGGTCGAGGCGCCGTACCCCGTCGAGCCACACCACCCGTTCGTCGCCGCTGCGGACCAGCGGATGCTTGAGCAACGCCAGCAACGCGACCGGGGCGAACGCCTGTGCCGCCGCCTCGACCAGCGCCAGCAGCAGCGTGCCCGGCGCGAGCAGCGACAGCGGCTGTCCGGCGGAATCGTCGATGGTGATGTTCCACCGCGCCAGATGCGCCGCGACCCGCCGTGCCAGCCCGCGATCCGGCGTGACCAGCGCAGCCGTGCGCCCCGGTGTTTCCAGCGCCTCGCGCAGGCCGATGGCGATCGCCTGTGCCTCCTCCGCCGGGGTCGCCAGTTCGACCATCCGCACGCCGGTCAGGCGGCGGTCGGCGGCGGGAACGTCGATCCAGTGATGCGTGCGATCGGCGGGGGCCAGCGCGGTGGCGATGGCGCGGCTGCGCGTCGGCGTGGCATCGTGCTCGCTCGCCGCCTGCCACCGGGTGAACTCGGCGCGGTTCACGCCCATCCGGTCGAGCAGGATTTTCAGGTGATATTGCGGATGGGTCTCGATCGACCGCTTGCGCCGCCCGGTCACCGGATCGGGGTCGTGCGGGCCGAGCATCGCCCATTCCTCCGGCGGCATCGCGATGTCGAGGCCGGGGAGTACCACCAGCCCGCGCTCCATTCCGGCAACGCAGCGCAGCAGCCGCGCGACGGCGGGCGCGGACGTGGCGATGCCCGCCGCACACACGAACCCGCGTGGCGGCTGCGCGCTCCACCGGGCGCACAACCGCCGCAACAGCCGCGTGCGCCGGTCGGCCAGATCGATCCGGCCCAGCGCGGCCAGTTCGCCCGGCCAACGGTCCAGCACCACGCGGAACAGGTCGAGCGACCGCTCCCAATGCGCCGACAGCCCTTCGTCCAGCACGATCTCACGCAGCGCGTGCGGCGGCACTTCCTCCACCAGCAACTGGTCGAGCGTGCGGGCCAGATCGCCCGCCAGCCGCACCGCCTCTCCCCCGTCGATCGGGCGACCGGCGCGCTGGCGCTCCTCGGCCACCAGCCGGGCGAGGATCATGCGCCGTGCCAGCGGATCGATCGCGGGCGGGATCGGCGCGGCGTCCCCCGCCGGATCGGCGAACGCACCGCCCGCCTCGTCCAGTTCGGGGTCGCCGATCGCGACCAGCCGGGGTAGCAGCAGCCCGCCGCCGCTGGCGCGCACGAACGCCTCCTGCACCGTCCGCTTGGCACGGTTGGTCGGGACCAGCACCATGCCTTGCGCCAGCCTGATCCGGTCGCCGCCGAACCGCCGGATCAACCCCACCGCCAGCGCATCGGCGAACGCCCGGTGGATCGGAATAGTATAGAGGCCGAGGCGCGTCGTCATCGCGCGCGATCAGGCATCGGCCAGCACCGCTTCGGTGAGCGGGATCGCGCCCGGCGTACCGACGTCGAACCACAGTCCCTGATGCACCACGCCATAGGCCCGGCCCGCCTCGATCGCGCGGTTCCAGAACAGGTTGGTCGAAAACGCCCCCTCCGGCCAGTCGGCGATGACGCGCGGCGACAGGATCTGGACTCCGGTGAACACGAACGGGGCCAGCCGCCCCGGCTTGCGCCGACCGGTGATCCGCCCCTGCGCATCGAGGTGGAAATCGCCCTGCCCGCCGTGGCTCTGCGCATGGGCCAGCGGGACCAGCAGCAGCAGCGCGTCCATCCGCGCATCGTCCCACATATGGCTGAGCAACCGGATCGAATCGACCGGCCCGTCGACCCACAGATTGTCGCTGTTGACGCAGACGAACGGCTTGTCCCCGATCAGGTCGCGTGCCTTGACCAGCCCGCCCCCGGTTTCGAGCAGCTTCGCGCGCTCGTCCGACACTGCGATCTCGATCCCCTTCACCCGGTGTTTCAGATGCGCTTCCATCGCATCGGCCAGATAATGGACGTTGACCACCGCGCGGCGGACCCCGGCGGCGCGCAACCGGTCGAAGGCGTGGTCGATCAACGGCTTGCCCGCCACCCGCACCAGCGGTTTGGGACGCATCGCGGTCAACGGACGCATCCGCTTGCCGAGGCCCGCCGCCATCACCATCGCGGTTTCGGGCACGGGCGCATCGGGATTGGGACGGATCGAACGGAGGCGGGTCATGCGAGTTCCTGCGGGTCGCCGCGTCGGGCGGCGGGGATGTTGTCGTCGAACCACTGCGCCACCCCGGCAAGGGCGGGATGCGCAAGGTCGCGTTCGAGATAGCGCCACACGCGCGGGCACATCGCCGGATAGCGCGGCTTGCCATCGCGCCGCCACAACCGGGTGAAGATGCCGAGGATCTTCGCGTTCCGCTGCGCCCCGAACAGGTGATAGGCAGCGTCGAACCCGGCCCCCGCTCCGGTCGCCTGATGGTATCGCGCCAGCATCGTCGATTCGATCACCGCCGGTACGTCGCGTCGCGCATCCTGTAGCAACGACACCAGATCATAGGCCGGATGCCCCGCCAGCGCGTCCTGAAAGTCGAGCAGGCCCAGCCGGGTATCGTCGAGCAGCATCAGGTTTTCGGCATGATAGTCGCGCAACACGGTAACGACCGGCATCGCGGGCAGCGCATCGAATGCCGCCGTCCATGCCGCCTCGTACCCGGCGACGTCGACGGTCAGGTTCAGCGCGCCGCAATACCATTCGATCAGCAGCATCGCTTCGCGCAGGATAAAGGCGCGGTCATAGGGCGGAACCGGCGCGGCATCGTGACGCTGCAACCGCAGCAACAGATCGACCGCCGCCGAATAGAGCCGCGCCTCGCTTTCCGGGGCGGCATCGACCGTCTCGCGCATCCGCATGTCGCCGAAATCTTCGAGCAGCATGAACCCCGCCGCCGCATCGTCGGCAAGGATCGCGGGTGCGGAGAAGCCGCGCTCGCCCAGCCACAGCGACATGCGGCGGAACTTGTCGGTATCCTCGGGCGGGGGCGCGTCCATCAGCACCGCGCTGCGTCCTTCGTCAATCACGCGGTAATATCGACGGAACGACGCATCGACGGCGAGCGGCAGCACCTGCCCCGCGCCCCATCCGGCACGGGTCAGGAAATCGGGTGCCGCATCGCGCGGATTCAGGTCAGCGGCCATCGGCCTTCCCAAGCCGCCGCGACCTTCGCTGTCAAGGTGCGGCCCCCCTCCGGCGCGAATGCCAGCGTCAGCCACAGCGCGTCGTCCCACGCATCCGCGCCCAGCCGTTCGGGCCATTCGACCAGCAGCGCCGCGTCGTCGCGCGCATCGTCCAGCCCCAGTTCCTGTGCTTCGCCCGGATGTTCGATCCGGTACAGATCGACATGCAGCACCGGCAACCGCACCTCCGGCGGGTCATAGGGCTGGACGATCGCGAAGCTGGGCGACGGCGCCTCCCCCGCCAGCCCAAGCGCGGCGAGGACGCCGCGCGCGATGCTGGTCTTGCCCGCGCCAAGCGGTCCCGACAGCGCCACCACATCGCCGGGTCGCAGCACCGCCGCCAGCCGCGCGCCAAAGGCATGAGCCGCCGCTTCGTCCGCCAGCACGATCATGGTTCGCGCGGCAAATCGATCGTGACCAGCGTTCCCATACCCGGTTCGGACACCAGCGCGATCGTGCCGCCATGCGCCTCCACCGCGCGCCGGGCGAGCGGCAGGTCTAGGCTGAGCGCACGTTCGCCGCCCCGCGCCGCGCCGGCCAGCGCAAACCGGTCGAACGCATGGGCCGCGGCCTCCGCCGACATGCCTGCGCCGTCGTCGGACACCACGATCCGCGCCCGCGTCGTGTCGCCATCGACATGCAGCAGCACGCGGCCACCCTGTCGCGATCCGCCGACCGCGTGGTCGAGCAGATGGCCGACCGCCTGCCGCAAGCGCCGTGCATCGCCCAGCATCACCCCGGCCGACGGAGCCACCTCCACCGCCAGTTCGACACCGCGCGCCGCCGCCGCCGGACGCGCCGCCGCCGCCGCTTCGGTCGCGATCAGCTTCAACGGCACCGTGGCGCGGGCGACCGGCGCGGTCTCGTTCGCCGTCAGGTCGAGCGTATCGTCGATCAACCCGCTCAGCCGCTCGACCGATTCGAGGATCGCATCGGTATAGCGCGTACCGTCTTCGCTCAGCGGCCCGGCATAGCCGCCGTGCAGCATCTCGGCGAACCCCTTGATCGATGTCAGCGGAGTGCGCAGTTCATAGCTCATCGACGCGACGAACGCGGTCTTCACCCGGTCCGCCGCCTCCAGCGCGTCGTTGCGGTCGCGCAGCGCCTGTTCGACACGGCGGCTGTCGGAAATGTCGAGCATGGTCAGCAAGGCGTTGCCGTCGGGCAACGGCACCGCGCCGAATTCATAATGCCGCCCGTCGGCCATCGCGAACCGGCCCGATCGCTGCATCCGTTGCTGGGTGGCGAAGCGAACCAGTTCGGGGATCAGCGTGGCGCGGCCTGGATTGGCGAGTTTCGACGCGACCCGTTCGGCCAGCGCATCGACACGTGGATGTCCGTCGAGAAACGCATCGTCCAGCCCCCACACCTGTCGGAACTTGGCATTCCAGATTTGAAGCCGACCATCGGCAGCGAACACACCCAACGCCTCGAACAGATTGTCGAACGTCGCCGTCCGGACCCGCAGCAACGTGTCGCGCGCACTGGCGAGTTGCACCTGTTCGGTGCGATCCTCGAAGATCAGCAGCAGCCCGCCTTCGGGCAAAGGCTGTGCCACGACGCGCAAGTGCGTGCCGCCGGGAAGGTGCCATTGTTCCTCGATCGCGCCTTCGGCCGCGTGGAACCAGTCCCGCCGCTCCGCCTTCCATCCGGGAAAATCGCGAACTTCGGGCAGCCGCTTGGCTTCGCGCATCCGTTCGAGCACGCGGTCGAATTCGGGACGGTCGGCCAGCCATTCGGGCTTCATCGCGAACGTCCGGCGGAACGGCTGATTACAGAAGACCAGCGCCCGGTCGGCGGAGAATTGCGCGACCCCCGCCGACAGTCGATCGAGCATTGCCCGCTGCGCATCGCGTGCGCGCTTCAGCCCGGCATGCGCCTCCTCGATCTCGTGCACATCGACCGCGACGCCGCCGGTCCCGCCATCGCGCAGGGGCAGGTCGTGCACCCGCAGCACGCGCCGTGCGCCGGCGATCGTCGCCGGAATCGTCGTGACGCGCGGCGATCCGGTATCGCGCGCCGCCGTCGCCCCGGCCAACGGCCCTTCGGTGCCGTTACCGTCGACCAGTTCGACCTGACGCCCGATGACCTCCGCCACATCCCCGGCATCGACGGCGCGGACATAGGCGGAATTGACCATCGCCAGCCGCAAGGTGTCGTCGCGATACCACATCGGCATCGGTGCCGCCTCGATCAGGCCGGACAGCGCATCGAACGCCGCACGATATTCCTCCGCCTCTTGCCCCAGCGTCGCGATCTCGTCGTGAAACTCGGTCGCGTCGAAGAACCATAGCAGCGCCCCGCCCGGCGCATTCAGCGCATCGGGCGCACGGTCGCCGATCGCGAACAGCGACCGCGCCGATCCGGTCGCGCGCACCACGGTACGGAACGGCTTGCCGCCGCGCTGCGTCGCGGCGATCGCTTCGACCAGCCGTTCGGCGCTGGCCGGTTCCAGCCCGTTGTCGGGGTCGGACAGTTGCGACAACATCGTCGGCAGCGATGGCTGTCCCAGCCGGTCCGCCAATGCCTGATCGAGAAAGACGCGACCATCGGCGCGCACGACCATCGATTGCGCGGGCGACGCGGCCAGCCGCGCCATCACCGCGTCGAACACGGCGTCCCGAGCCGCCGCCGCCCGCCGCGCCGACAGGCCGCGCCACAACGCCCAACCGGCGATGCCGATCGTCAGCGCCAGCACGGCACCGACAATCAGAGCGGCCGCCGTTGTGATCGCGATCAACGGATTACTCCATGTAGTGGAGACAGGAATGAGAAGGTACGCACCCCGACTGCCTAGTCGCTGTCCGCGCCATAAAAAAGGGGCGGCACCGCGTGGTGCCGCCCCTTTGTCACGCCTGCCCGTAAACGGGCCCGGCAATCAGTTCAGCTTCACGCGCGCACCCGCAAAGAAATAGCGCCCGATCGACGGCACCGGATAGCTGTCCGTGGCCAGTTCCGGCTTCTGGCCGAACACGTTGTTGACGCCGCCATAGAACTGGAAACTGTCGGTCGCATTGTAGCTGAGATAGATATCGTGCTGCCACAATTCCTTGAGATACTTGTACTCGTCCGCGACAATGTCGGGGTTGCTCGACGCGATCAGGTTCGTATAGCGCAGCGTCTTGTCGAACCACGACAGGCCATAGTTGATGGTCAGCTTGTCCATCGACCAGGTGAGGTCGCCGTTAAGCGTGTATTTCGGCGCGCGTGCCTCACCACGGCTGTTGGTGACGTCCGCGCCCGGCGTTCCGATATATTCCAGCTTGTCGAGATAATTGCCGATCACTCGCAGTCCGAACCGGCCAAAGCTGCCCGTGTCGACCGTATAGCTGACATTGAGGTCGAGACCCGCGGTGCTGAACCGTGCGACGTTCTGCGGTGCCACGACAAAGCCGGTGATGTTGCCCGGATCGGCCGTGCTGGTCGCCGTGCTGGTCCGTGTGATCGATTCGCAGAACACGTTGTCGAGCGTCGGCTGATCGACGCACAATTGCGCCACCTGTCCGGCGGCTACCGTGTTGATCGCGCCTTGCAGGTTGATGTCGTACCAGTCGGCGCGCACCGACAGACCGGAGATAAAGCGCGGCTGAAGCACCACACCCGCCGTCCACGTCGTCGCCTCTTCCTCGTTCAGGTTTGGGTTGGCACCCGACAGACCGGAGATATTGGTCGAACGCGCATCGACATATTGCGCCGGGTTGGCGACGCCAAGGCCACTCAGCAACGCCTGGCAATTGGCGACGCGGTACTGGGTGCCGTTCTGCAATTCCGCCCGGTCGCACGGATCGGTGATGAAGGCGAACGTCTGCGACAGACCGCCGAACAACTCGCCGATATTCGGCGCGCGCACCGCCTTTGAATAGGTGCCGTTGAACGAGATATCGCGCACCGGCGCATAGGTCCCGTCGACCTTCCACGTGGTGGTGTTGCCGATCGTCGAATAGTCCGAGAAGCGGACCGCCGCGCCGAGTTCCAGACGATGGGCGAAGGGCTGATTGCGGAACAGCGGCACGTTGAGTTCGGCGAACTGTTCGGTCACGTCGAACTCACCCTCTTCCACGCCCAGCGCGTTGCCGAAGGTCAGTCCCTGTGCCGCGATCGGGTCGGGGACGAACCGGCTTTCTTCCTTGCGATATTCGGCACCGAGGGCGAAGCCGACCGGGCCGCCGGGCAGTTCGAACAACTGACCAAAATCGCCAGACAACTGGCCGGTCACGACATGCTGGCGCAGGCGCGAACGGTCGCGGGTATTGGCGCGGACGAACTCCAGCGCCGCCTGACTGGGTGCGCCATCGCCGAACAGGTTGATCGGCACGCATTCGCCGGGCCGGAAGCTCGTCGGATTGATCACGCTGCGGCTGGCAAAGGGCTGGTTGGGCGTCCAACTCGGGTCGAGGTTGACACGGCACGTCACCTGCCCCGTCGCGGGATCGCGCACCGCGTCGATCGCCGCCAGCAACCGATCGTTATAGGTGTTGTTGACGTAATCGTTGGTGATATTCGACTGACCGAACGTGTACGACAATTCGTAGTTCGCGTGACGGCTGATCTCACCGCGCGCGCCGCCGACCGCGCGATAGGTTTCACGGGTGACCGTTTCGCCGCGTTGCCCGATATCGAAATTGTCGCGCGTGACCAATACGCCGCCATTGCCCAGGTCGGGCAGGCCAGCGGGCAGATACGGGTTGCCGTCCTCGACCAGCAGATAATAGTCGAACGATGGCTGGCCCAGCGTGAACGCCTTGCTGAGCGCATATTTGCCTTCGGCGAAGATCGTCAGGCCGGGGGTCACGTCGTAATGCCCCAGCACGTTGACGATGTGCCGCTTGATATCGGGCAACAGGTCGTTGGCATAATCGCTGACCCGCGTCCCGCTGCCGCCCTGCGAATAGCCCGGCTGGATGACGGTGCCGAGGCTGAACGGCACCAATTGTCCGGTACCGTTGACGATGTAATCCGGCTGGCCGTCGAAATCGACATCGATGCCGCCCTCGCGCGCGGTATCATTGTATCGAATGTCGTTGAGCGGCAGTCGGTCGGGGATACCGTTGCTGGCACCGCCGGTATAGTTCGACTGGAATTCGGGATCGGCCGGATTGCGATAGAATCCGGTAAGATTGCTGCCGCGCAAACGACTGCGGTCGCGCGCTTCCAGCCGGCTTTCCTCGCCATATTCATACGCGACGGCGACGTTACCGCGACCGTCGGCGAAATTCTTGCCCGCGGTGACGGCGATCAGCCGCTTGCCCGCGTCGCCCTGTTCCGAAATCCCCGCCTGACCGCGTGCGGTCAGACCTTCGAAATCCTTCTTGAGAACGAAGTTTACTACGCCGGTCACGGCGTCGGCACCGTAGATCGCAGATGCGCCGCCCGTCAGCACGTCGATCCGCTCTACCAGATCGGTCGGGATCGTATTGATATCGACCGCCTGCGTGCCCGGTACCGACGCGACATGGCGACGCCCATCGACCAGCACCAGCGTGCGTTGCGTACCGAGGTTGCGCATGTCGAGCAGGTTCAGGCCGGTATAACCGATGCCCGCGCCGCTGCCCGAATTGTCGGCGGAGGTGGACGACCCCTGCAACGCCGGAAAGCCGGTCAGGAAATCGGTCAGGTTGGTCGTGCCCGACTGCTGAAGCGTCGCCGCCCCCAGCGAGACGACTGGGCTGGGCGAATCGAAGTCGGGACGACGGATACGCGATCCGGTGACGATGATTTCCTCGCCATTGCTGGCATCGGCCGGTGTCCGGGCAGCGGGATCGGTCGGGATCGGCAGGTCGTCCGTGTTGCCCGGCGCAGCGGTCTGCGCGGCTGCCGAACCGGCGGCGACCAGCGCCGCGATGGCGATCGCACCGCGACCGACGCTTGTCCGCAAGCGCGACTGGAACATGGCCATGAGATACCCCTTTTACGATTACCGCTGTATGTAATCGTTGGGATACCTGCGCGACCCATGATGCAAGCCCGCATGCGCACGACTGGCCGCATTGATCGCAAAGTGTTGCAAGGCCGCAACAAAAACGGGCGGCTCATCCTTACGGATGCGCCGCCCGCCCTGCCGCCGGTTACCCGACGGGTCGATGATCGCTTGCGCGATCAGTAGCGATAATGATCCGGCTTGAACGGACCTTCGACCGGCACGCCGATATATCCGGCCTGCTTCGGGGTCAGCTTCGACAGCTTCACGCCCAGCTTTTCGAGGTGCAGCGCCGCGACCTTCTCATCGAGATGCTTTGGCAGGACATAGACCTGATTCTGGTAGTTCTCGCCCTTGGTCCACAATTCGATCTGGGCCAGCACCTGATTGGTGAACGACGACGACATGACGAACGACGGATGGCCGGTCGCGCAGCCGAGATTCACCAGACGCCCCTTGGCCAGCACGATGATCTGCTTGCCGTCGGGGAACTTCACCAGATCGGTGCCCGGCTTCACTTCGTCCCACTCATAGTTGCTGAGTGCCGCGATCTGGATCTCGCTGTCGAAATGGCCGATGTTGCAGACGATGCTCATCGGCTTCATCGCCGCCATATGCTCGGCGGTGATGACGTCGGCATTGCCGGTCGCGGTGCAGAAAATGTCGGCGCGGGTCACCGCTTCCTCCATCGTCACGACCTCGAACCCTTCCATCGCCGCCTGCAACGCGCAGATCGGATCGACTTCGGTCACCATCACCCGCGCGCCGCCGTTACGGAGCGACTGGGCCGAACCCTTGCCGACGTCACCGAAACCGGCGACGCAGGCGACCTTGCCCGCCAGCATCACGTCGGTCGCGCGACGGATCGCGTCGACCAGCGATTCCTTGCAGCCGTACAGATTGTCGAACTTCGACTTGGTCACGCTGTCGTTCACGTTGATCGCCGGGAAGGGCAGTTCGCCCTTCTTCGCGATCTCGTACAGGCGGTGGACGCCGGTGGTCGTCTCTTCCGAAACGCCCTTCAGGTTCTTGACCGTCTCGGTCAGATAGCCCGGACGCTTGGCGATATATGCCTTGAGCGCGCGCTGGAACTCGACCTCTTCCTCGTTCTCGGGATCGCCCAGCGTCGCACCGGCTTCAAGCTTGGCACCCCACAGCGCGAACATCGTGGCGTCGCCGCCGTCGTCGAGGATGATGTTGGCGGTTTCGTCACCCCAGTTGAAGATGTCGCCGACATAGTCCCAGTAATCGGCGAGGCTCTCGCCCTTTACCGCGAACACCGGAATACCCTTTGCCGCGATGGCGGCGGCGGCATGGTCCTGCGTCGAGAAGATGTTGCAGGTCGCCCAGCGCACGTCCGCGCCCAGTGCGGTCAGCGTTTCGATCAGCACGGCGGTCTGGATCGTCATGTGCAACGACCCGGTGATGCGCGCGCCCTTCAGCGGCTGCGATGCGCCGAATTCGGTGCGCAGCGCCATCAGGCCGGGCATTTCCGTCTCGGCGATCTCGATTTCCTTGCGGCCGAAATCGGCGAGCGCAATGTCCTTGATCACGTAATCGGGCTTGCCGGTCGCGGAATTGATCGCCGCATTGACGGCGGTGAGGGTGGCACTGGCGAACGTTGCGGCCATGTCGCAAATCTCCGAAAATTAGGGCCGATGCGTCCGTTGCGGACCCCGGCCGGGATGCCGCGCCTGTACCAACTCCCATCCGTCCGCGCAAATATAAAGATTTCCTTATATCCGTGTCAGGCGGTTCCCGACCCCGTCGCCAGCAGTCGCGGATCGACGCCCAACCGATCGAACCCGATGCGCCAGCGATCGTCGGTCGGCACGTCGAACAGCAGCGACGCATCGCCGGCCACGTTCATCCATCCGTGGCGCGACATCTCCCCCTCCAACTGTCCGCCGTCCCACCCGGCATAGCCGAGCGCGACGAGGAAGCGCGAAGGCCCGGTGCCCGCCGCGATCGCGCGCAGCACGTCGACCGACCCCGACAGGCCCCAGCGACCGGCGACGTCGATCGTATCCTGCCCGCCCCAACTGGCGTCGTGCAGCACGAACCCGCGCCGGGTTTCCATCGGCCCGCCCAGATGTACGGCTACGTCCGGGGCCATGCCGGGTTCGATGTCGAGTTGTTGCAACAACATGTGCAGCGAAAGTCCGTCGATCGCCTCCCCGACGCCGACGCCCATCGCGCCGCTTTCGTCATGGGTGCAGATGGCGATGGCGGCGCGATCGAATCGCGGGTCGCCGATGCCGGGCATGGCCAACAAGATCTGGCCGCAGAGAAATCGGGTTTCGTCCATCATCGCCTGACGCTAATCGCCCCGGTCCTGTTCCGCCACGCTTGAAAATCACCGGAGCGCGCCCCACCGTTCCGACACCGCATCCTGCGATTTCGGGAGAAGATCATGAGCATTCAAGTCGGCGAACGCCTGCCCCACGCCACGCTCGTCAAGGTGACGCCCGACGGCCCGGATCAGGTCGCGACCGAAGACTTTTTCGCGGGCCGCAAGGTCGCGCTGTTCAGCGTACCCGGCGCATTCACCCCCACCTGCTCCGCGCGCCACCTGCCCGGCTTCGTCGAACAGGCGGCGGCGTTCAAGGAGAAGGGCGTCGACGAGATCGCGTGCACCGCGGTCAACGACGCCTTCGTACTGGATGCATGGTCCAAGGCGGGCGGCGCGACCGAGACGGTAACGATGCTGGCCGACGGCAATGCCGAATTCGCGACCGCCATCGGGCTGACCGCCGACAGTTCGGCTTATGGCATGGGCACCCGGTCGCAGCGTTATGCGATGCTGGTCAACGACGGCGTGGTCGAGGCGCTGCATGTCGAACAGCCGGGCGAGTTCCGGGTCAGTTCGGCCGAGTATCTGCTCTCGACCATCTAAGGCTTTCGCTGACCGGGCGGTATCGGCGCAACGATACCGCCCGGTCCCGGCTCAAACGATAGCGTGCGGCACGAAGCGGGCGAGGTCGCGGGTGATCGGGCCGTCATCCTCGCGCATCGACAGCGCGACCGCCTCGTCCCCGACGATCCACGATCCGACGACCGCATGGTTGCCGTCGAACACCGGCAACGCCGCCAGCGCCTGTACGACATGGCCCTCCTCGCCATAGCCCCCTTCGGGACCGCGCGCGGTGGTCGTGCCGTCGACCAGTTCGATATCCCATCCCTCACGCGAGAATAGCGGCTTGCGAACATGCGCCGGGCCGATCTCCGCCAAGGCGGCGGCGTCGTCGGCAAAGGCGGCGGGCAACAGATTGGGGTGGCCGGGATGCCGCTGCCACAGCAACGGCAGAATCCCCTTGTTCGACAACACCGCCTTCCACGCGGGTTCGAGGAACAGCGTGCGCGTCGTCGCCAGTTGCCTGGCATAGGGTTCGCGCAGCATATCTTCCCACGGATACAGCTTGAACAACACGGCGATCAGCGTGTCGTCGCCGTCGACGAACGCACCGTCGCCATCGACGCCGATCCGGTCGATCGCGACGAACGCCGGGTCCAGCCCCGCCTGTCGTGCGGCATCCTCCAGATAACGGACGGTCTGGCGATCCTCGACGTGATCGTCGACCGACGCGAAGTGCAGCGTGCTGCCCGGGGTGAACAGCGCACCGAACCGAGATACCAGCGCATCGTGCAGCCGGTTATACTGGTCGGCATCGGCGGGCAGCGTGCCATCGGCGATGCGGTCTTCCAGCCATTGCCACTGGAACAATGCCGTCTCGAAGATACTGGTCGGCGTGTCGGCATTGTATTCCAGCATCCTCGCCGGGCCGGTCCCGTCGAAGGCGAAGTCGAAGCGCCCGTATAGCGTCGGCGCATGGGCGTTCCACGACGCCGCCACCACGTCGCGCATGTCGTCGGGGATGGCGAGGCGGTGCATCAGTGCGTCGCTGCGCACCACCGAATCCACCAGATCGCGGCACATCGCATGAAGCTCGGCGCTCGGTGCCTCGATCCCCTGTTCCACTTCGTCGAGGGAGAAGCGATACCATGCCCCCTCCTCCCAATATTTCTGGCCATCCTGATGGTGGAAGGTGAAGCCCATCCGGTCGGCGGTCGCCCGCCAGTCGGCGCGTTCGGCGACCGCGATCCGTTGCATCAGTCGCGCCGGATCATGCCGCCGTCGCGGGTCGCATCGCTCAGGCGCAATGCATCCCCTGGCGGCCCGGACAGACGGGCGAGAATATCGTCGGCACTCGACGCGCCGGGCAACAGCCCCGCCGCCGCCAGCTTCGCGTCGAGGTCCGCGCCGGTACGCATGTCCTCCAGTTCGGCCGATGCGCGGAACTTCTCCTCGCGCACCGCCTGACGCTCCTTGATCCGGGCAAGGCTGTCCGCCGCCGATCCCAGCGAGGATACGGTGCCGCCATAGCTGCTGGCGACGGCCGCCTGCGCCTTTTGCACGCTCTCGTTCGCGCGCACGACGTCGACGTCGCGACGCAGCGCGTCGATCTTGCCGTCGCCGGTCTTGATGATACCGCGAATCCGGTCCTCGGCCGCGCGCATGTCGGTGATCTGCGGCGTCTTGGTCGCCTGCTCGCTTTCGATCGTGGCCAGCCGCTGCGCGACTTCGCGGGCGAGGTCCATGTCGCCGCGCTGCATCGCCGCGCGGGCCGACGCCTCGTACTTGCTACGCTGCGAGGTCAGCGCCTCCAGTTCCTTTTCGATCATCCGCCGCTTGGCAGTCAGCGTGGCGAGGTCGTCGCGCGCCTTGGCCTGTGCCGCACCGGCGTCGCGGATTTGTTGGTCGAGGATCGTCAGCGCCTTCGCATCGACGATCGACTGGCCGGTTTCGTGCGCGGTGCCGCGCACCAGCGCCACGAGGTTCTTCCACATCGACATCGTTCCTTCTCCGTTACGCGGCGAATTCGGACCGCAGGTCCGACGCGGCATCGATGGCGTTCTGCGCCAGCACCCGCAATTCGATCAAAATGGTCGAGAGGCGCGATTCGACCGACAATTCGCCGATCAGTTCGTAATATTCCCGCCCGTCGACCTCGGCGATCGCGAAGTTGGATAGCGGCACCAGCTTTTGCGCCTTGAGCAGGAAATGATTGAACGCCGCGCTGTCCGGCTGTTCGTCCACCGGCCACAACAGCGTCGACACCACGATCTGTTCCCCGGCTGCCGAGGCGTAGACGGCAAGATCGCCAAATTCGCGCATGGTCAGCTTCAGGACGGGTTCGGCCTGTTCGATCCGCTCGACCGCGATCTCGTCGGCCAGCGCGGACGTCGACAGCGCCTCGCCAAGGGTCGCCGTCGTCCAGCTACGCGGTGCTTCGTCCATCCGTCCCTCCGAAAAGCCGACCGGGTGTGTTGGCCGTGCTTGACACTCCAAGCATAACGGGCGACCAAAAAGCAAGGCACCGGGGGCAGGCAAGAGGATGACGTCATTCACGCTCGGCAGCTTCCTGCGCAGATTGTACCTTGCCGCCAGCGAGTTGCATCCGGGCGTGCTGCTCGCAATGCTGGTGGCGCACATGGCGGCCAGCCATGCGGCGCTGGCATGGGCGGGCGAAGCCGACCTGACCCCCGCCCCCGCCTTTCTCTATTGGTACGCCACCACCGCATCGACGGTCGGCTATGGCGACCTGTCGCCCAAGGGGGATGCCGGGCGGCTGGTCGTCGCGCTGTTCGTGATGCCGGGTGCGATCGCGCTGTTCACCACATCGATCGCGCGCGGCTTTGCCGGGCTGTCGGGCCGGTGGCGGCGGCGGCGCATGGGTTTGGGAGACTATAACGGCATGGCCGGGCATATCGTCCTGATCGGGTACGACCCGACGCGCACCCCGCGCATGATCGACGAGATCCTTGCCGACGGGCAGGGCCACGAACTGGTACTGGTCGCGACCGAGGAACTGGCGGGCGACGCGGCCTCCTATCGCTTCGTGCGCGCCGCCACGCTGACCACGCCCGCCGATCTGGCGCGGGCCGGGGTGGCGAGTGCCGAGCGCGTCGTCGTCTATGGCCCGTCCGACGCCGAAACGCTGGCGGCGACGCTGGCCGTCACCGCACTCAACGAAGGCGGCCATGTCGTGTGCTTCCTGCGCGATCCGGATACCGGGCGGCTGCTCAACGCGCATTGCCCGAATGTCGAGATCGTGCTGACCCCGACGGTCGAACTGGTGGTGAAGGCACTGAGCGATCCGGGATCGAGCCGGCTGATCGCGCAACTGGCCAGCCATACCGATGATGGCGGCACGCTCTATGCCACCACCGCGCGCACTGCGGGCAGCTTCGACGAGGTGGCGCAGGCGTTGCGCGGTCGCGGCGGCATCCTGGTCGCGACGTGCGGCAGGGAAGGAACCCATCCCGTGTTCGATCCCGACGGCATCGTCGCGCCCGGCGACCGGTTGTTCTACATCGCCCGCGCCCGGATCGCGGCATGATCTTCGGCAGCCTGTTCGGCGGTGCGCCGCGCGATACCGCCCCGACCGTCGCGGTAGTGCGCGACATCACGATCGGCCGCATGGTCCGGCTGGACGGACTGGCGTGGCGGCGGTTGACCGGATCGGCGTTCAGCCTCGACCGCGACACGCTGGAGATCACGGCACAGGGCCTGATCCGGCTGGACGACGGCAGCCATGTGCACCGCTTCTATACCGACGACGAACTGATGTTGCAGGCGGTGAGCCAGTCGGCGGACGGATCGGATGCCGACGACTTCACGCTGTTCAAGCCGTGGTCGTCGACCTATCCGACCGACTGGGCCGATACCGGCGCGTTCCGCAACCGGCTGTCGCAGCCGGTCTGGGACGAAGCGGGCCTGCCGCGGTTCGATCGCTTCTGGTATCCCGGCGACGACCGGGCGCAACCGCCGGTCGAACTATGGGAAGCGGTGTATCACGAACGCACCGGCCGCCCGGTGCGGCAGATCAGGCAGACCTGCATGCTCTATGCCCGCGATCTGGTGCCGGAGGGGCAGGAACTGTTGCTGGCGTTGGCGATGCAGCCCGAGGGCGGCGACCTGACGCATGAAATCATGATCGGCCTGCCGCTGTTGCCGGCCGAATTCACCGCCTGACGGCGAACGGGGGAATAGCGGATGATGTTCGATGTAGGGAGTTTCCTGGAGGGCGCGGGACATTTCGTCGTCGCCTTCGGTATCGCGTGCGTGTTGCTGGCGATCTTCAAGCGGGTCTATCAGGTATCGACCCCCTATAACGAACGCGACCTGATCGCGGCGAACAACCCGGCGGCGGCGATCGCGCTGGGCGGGGCGATCATCGGCTTTGCGCTGCCGCTGGCCTCGGCGCTCAGCGTGACCGTCAACCCGCTGGAATTCACGGCATGGGGCGTGCTGGCCGGAGTGATCCAGATCGTCGCGTCGCTGGTCGTCCGCCGTTTCGTGGTCCGTGACCTCGCGGCGCAGATCGAGGGCGGCAACGTCGCCAATGCGATCTATCTCGCGGCCACGTCGATCGGCATCGGGCTGCTCAACGCCGCATCCATGACCTATTGATCGGGAGCGCGGACGATGACCCACCTTCCCCGCCGCAAGCGTTCGGTCGCCGCCGGTCTGAGCGCCGCCGGTGCCATCGCCATGCTGTCCGGTTGCGACGGCAACCCCGACGACGCGCAACTCAGCCGCGAGAAATACGGCGCCCCGACCGAAGTCGCGGCGTTCGAGAGCGTCGACCAGTGCGTTCAGGCGGGCGATTACGACCGCGCCACCTGTACCGCCGCCCAGCAAAAGGCGCTGGCCGACGATCTGAAGGCCGCGCCACGGTTCGACACGCAGAATTTGTGCGAGGATCAGTTCGGCGGCGCGCAATGCGTCCAGCGATCCTATGGCGGACAGAGTTTCTTCACGCCGCTGCTGACCGGGTTCCTGATCGGGCAGTTGCTGAACAATTCCGGCTCGCGCTATTCTTATGGCGGCCTGTACCGCAACCGGCGCGAGGATCGCTGGTACACGCCGTCGGGCGCGTGGCTCTATGGCGGCGGCAGCGGCGGTCGCAACTATCGCTATCAGGTCGGCAGCCGGGCGATCACCACGCCGGTGCGGACCCAGCGTGTCCAGACGCGCAGTTCGGTGGTGTCGCGCGGCGGTTTCGGCGGCCGGGTCAGCGCGCGGTCGAGCGGCGGCTGGAGCGGCGGCGGGCGGTCGTTCGGGGGCTGAGCGTCCGGCGTCAGCGCAACGCGGCGACCAGCGCGTCGGCGGCGGCGGATACGTCGGCCCATGTCGTCGCGAACCCCGCCGCGTCGCCATAATAGGGATCGGCCACCGCCTGCCCCGCCCGGCCCGGCACATGGTCCATCAGCAACCCGATCGTCGCGGTCGCGTCGGCAGGCGCACGGCGGCGAAGGTCGTTCAGATTGTCGCGGTCTAGTGCGAGGACATGGGTGAAGCGGCGAAAGTCCGCAGCCGCGACCTGCCGCCCGCGATAGCCGGAGATGTCGATGCCGTGCGACAGCGCGATCGCCTGTGCGCGCGGGTCGGGCGGATCGCCGACATGCCAGCCGCCGGTCCCGGCCGACTCGACCTCCATCGCCACGCCCGCCCGCGCCGCCGCGGCCCGCAGCGCGGCCTCCGCCAGAGGAGAGCGGCAGATATTGCCGAGGCAGACGAGCAGGATTTTCGAATGGGTCATCGCTCCCACCGCTACCACCCGCCCAATCGCGACGAAAGTCTGTCGCATCGCCCGCGGCGGCGGTAAGACGGGGGCAACGGCCAAGGGGAGAGCGACATGGCGACCATGACAGCGACGCGGATCGCGCCGACGACGATCGGCGGGTGGATCGGATGGGCGGCGGTGGCGGTGGTCGGCGCGGTGGCGCTGGGCTGGGTCGCGCTGATGCGCGGCGAGCCGGTCAACGCGATCTGGATCGTGGTCGCCTCGCTCTGCGTCTATGCCATCGCCTATCGCTTCTATGGCCTGTTCATCGCGCGGCGCGTGTTGCAGGTCGATCCCGATCGTCCGACCCCGGCGGTGCGGCGCAACGACGGGCTGGATTACGTGCCCACGCATCGCGGCGTGCTGTTCGGCCATCACTTCGCGGCGATCGCGGGCGCGGGGCCGCTGGTCGGGCCGGTGCTGGCGGCGCAGATGGGGTATCTGCCGGGCACGCTGTGGTTGCTGGCGGGCGTGGTGTTCGCGGGCGCGGTGCAGGACTTCATGATCCTGTACTTCTCGACCCGGCGCGATGCCCGCTCGCTGGGCGACATGGTGCGGAGCGAGATGGGCATCGTGCCCGGCACCATCGCGCTGATCGGCGTGCTGATGATCATGGTCATCATCCTCGCCGTGCTGGCGCTGGTGGTGGTCAAGGCGCTGACCGACAGCCCGTGGGGCACGTTCACCGTGTTCGCGACCATCCCGATCGCGCTGCTGATGGGGCTGTACGGGCGCTTCCTGCGTCCCGGCCGCATCGCCGAGATGTCGGTGATCGGCTTCGTCCTGTTGATGGCGGCGATCGTCGGCGGGGAGCCGGTGGCGCGGTCCGCCACGCTGGCCCCGTTGTTCACCTATAGCGGCCCGGCACTGGCGCTGATCCTGATGGCATATGGCTTCATCGCGTCGGTCGTGCCGGTATGGCTGTTGCTGGCGCCGCGCGATTACCTGTCGACCTTTCTCAAGATCGGGGTGATCGCCGGGCTGGCGATCGGCATTCTGATCGTGCGCCCCGACCTTCAGATGCCCGCCGTGACGCAGTTCATCGACGGCAACGGTCCGGCCTTTTCGGGCAAGCTGTTCCCGTTCCTGTTCATCACCATCGCGTGCGGTGCGGTGTCGGGGTTCCACGCGCTGATATCGAGCGGCACGACGCCCAAGATGATCGCGAGCGAAGGCGACCTGCAACTCATCGGATATGGCGCGATGCTGACCGAGAGTTTCGTGGCGGTCATGGCGCTGATCGCCGCCTGCGTACTCGATCCGTCGATCTATTTCGCGATGAACGCCCCCGCCGCGCTGATCGGCACGACCAGCGCATCGGCGGCGCAGGCGATCGCCGGATGGGGCTTCGTCGTCACGCCAGACATGCTCGACCAACTGGCGCGCGATGTCGGCGAAACCACGATCCTGTCGCGGGCGGGCGGTGCGCCGACGCTGGCGGTCGGGATGGCGCATATCCTGTCGCGGGTGATCGGCGGCCAGACGATGATGGCGTTCTGGTATCACTTCGCCATCCTGTTCGAGGCGCTGTTCATCCTGACCACGGTCGATGCGGGCACCCGGGTCGCGCGGTTCATGATCCAGGACCTGCTGGGGTCGTTCATCCCGGCGATGAAACAGACCGAGCGGCTCGGCCCCAATTTGATCGGCACGGCGCTGGCGGTCGTGGCGTGGGGATATTTCCTGTATTCGGGCGTGACCGATCCGCTGGGCGGCATCAACACGCTGTGGCCGTTGTTCGGCATTTCCAACCAGATGCTGGCCGCCATCGCGCTGACGCTGTCGACCGTGCTGCTTTTCAAGATGAAGCGTGAACGCTATGCATGGGTCACGATGGTGCCGACCGCCTGGTTGCTGATCTGCACCCTGACCGCCGGGTGGCAGAAGCTGTTCGACGCCAACCCGAAGGTCGGGTTCCTCGCCCATGCCGGGGTGTTTTCCGACGCGCTGGCGCGGGGCGAGTTGCTGGCCCCGGCCAGGTCGGTGGCGGAGATGCGGCGGATCATCCTGAACGACCGGATCGATGCCGGTCTGTGCGCGCTGTTCATCGCGGTGGTGGTCGCGATCCTCGTCTATGCGGTGGGCGCGGTCCGCAAGGCGCGCGCCTCGGCAGTGCCGACGGTGCAGGAGGTCGGCGATGTCGTGGTGGCATAGGGTCGCGGAGGGCGCGCGGCTGATGGTCGGGGTGCCCGATTACGACCGCTATGTCGCGCACCGGCAGGCGGTGCACCCGGACGAGCCGGTGATGACGCTCAAGGAGTTTCACCGCAACCGGATCGAGCGGCGATATGGCGGCGGTCCCGGATCGCCATCGCGCTGTTGTTAAAGCGTTTTTCGGCCAAAGGTCACGAAAGTCACACTCGTGCGCAATTCGTGCGACGCCGGGATTGGGTCAGCGGGTTCAAGGATCGCCCGTCGATGAAACGGGCCATCCGGTTCTAGGAAAAGGGCGGCGTGTAGGAAAGCGATGGTTTCCGGCGGGCCGCACGGTTCGCCCGTGCGGCCCGCCGGCATCAATCCTCGGCCGCGTCGTCCGCCTTGGCCTCGTCCGCAGCGGTGTCATCCGCCGCGGTATCGTCGGCTGCCGGGGTCTGAAAATAGGCTTCGACCGGGCCGACCAGCTTGATCGTCAGCGGCTGGCCCTTGCGGTCGACCTTCTTGCCGAGGGCGACGCGAATCCAGCCTTCGGACATGCAATATTCCTCGACGTCATTACGTTCGGCATCCTTGAAGCGGATGCCGATGCCGCGTTCCAGCGTCGGCTGGTCGAAGAACGGGCTGCGCGGATTGATCGAGAGGCGATCGGGAGGGGTATCGGTCATGGGCCGCGCCCATGCCGCAATCCCGCGCCCGCGCCAAGTGGAAACGGGGCGGAGGATCGCTCCCCCGCCCCGCCACCGTGCATCTATCCGCGATCAGTTGCAGACGCGCACCCGGACCCGCTGGTTGTAATAGGGGTCGTAGCGGCGTTCGACCCAGCACCGGCGATAATCCCGATAGCGCGAGGCGTAATAGCCGTCGTTCGGATAATATCCGCGCTGCTGGTAATAGCGGTCGTCATAGTCATAGGCATAGCCGCGATCACGGTAATAGCGGTCGCGGTAGCGGCGGTCGTTGGCGCTCGACGCCAGCGCCGCGCCGATCGCCAGCCCGGCAATGCCCGCGACGACTGCGGTCCCGCCATTGTCGCGGTCGCGGTGATAGCCGCGCCGCCACTGTGCATCGGCCGGGGCGGCGGTGGTCAGCGCGGTCGCTGCCAGCGTCATGCCCAGACCGGCTTTGGTCAGAAAGGTCTTCATCACGCATCTCCTGTCCATCGGGCACCGCCCGATTCGGGGTCGACGCCGGTGCGCCGATGATGCGATCTGTGCCACCGGGCGGCTGAACCGGCGCGGAATTGCCCGTTCACCAATGGTTTATCGGTCGGAGCGCGGATCATGGCATATTGGTTGTTGAAGTCGGAACGCGACAGCTATGGCTGGGACGACCTGATCCGCGACGGCGGGACCGAATGGGACGGGGTGCGCAACCATGCCGCCGCCGGACATTTGCGCGCGATGGCGGTCGGCGACTCCGCGCTGTTCTATCATTCGGGCAAGGACAAGGCGGCGGTCGGCATCGCCCGGATCGCCCGCGCGGCGCGCCCGGACGGGGGCGACGGATGGGTGTCGGTGCGGGTCGAACCGGTCGACCCCCTGTCCCGCCCGGTCCCGCTGGCGGCGATGAAGGCGGAAGCGGGGCTGGCCGAGATGGCGATGCTGCGGCAGTCGCGATTGTCGGTGTCGCCGGTGCGGGAGGGCGAGTGGGGGGTGATCGTCGGGTTGGGCGGGGGCATCAAACAGAACCGTTCGTCCTGAGTAGCCATTGAGCCTGTCGAAATGGCGTATCGAAGGATGGCCAAGCGGTGCTTCGATACGGGGCTTCGACTTCGCTCAGTCCCTACTCAGCATGAACGGTTGTGGGTCATACCATCCTCTCAAAAGGGACAACCCTGCTGATGGAATGATTTGCGCCGATCGCCGAGGTGGACCTGCAAAGATCATGGACGCATCAGACGACAAACGGCCCCGGAATCGCTTCCGGGACCGTCCTGTCGATGCCCGACATGGCAAAGCCACGTCGTCGGTCTTCGCTTGGGCGAAGCCGGCCGGGCGGGCCTGCGGCTCGGCGTAGCGTTCGCTACGTCTTGCCCGGCCCGCCGGAATCGCTTCCGGGGCCGTCTTGTTGATGCCCGACATGGCAAAGCCACGTCGTCGGTCTCCGCCTGGGCGGAGCCGGCCGGGCGGGCCTGCGGCTCGGCGTAGCTGCGCTACGCCTTGCCCGGCCCGCCTTACGCTGCCTGCTTGGCGCGGCTGGCGCGCTTGCGCTCGTTCGGGTCGAGGTGGCGCTTGCGCAGGCGGATCGACTTCGGCGTGACTTCGACCATCTCGTCGTCGTCGATATACGCGATGGCCTGTTCCAGCGTCATCCGCTTCGGCGGGGTGAGGCGGACCTGATCGTCCTTGCCGCCCGATGCGCGGAAGTTCGTGAGCTGCTTCGCCTTCATCGGATTGACTTCGAGGTCATCCGTCTTGGCGTTTTCGCCGACGATCATGCCTTCGTACAGCGCTTCGCCATGACCGACGAACAGGATGCCGCGCTCTTCGAGCGGACCCAGTGCGTAGCTGTTGGCTTCGCCCGCGCCGTTCGAGATCAGCACGCCGTTCTTGCGGCCTTCGATCTGGCCCTTGTGCGGGCCGTACTTCTCGAACAGCCGGTTCATGATGCCGGTGCCGCGCGTGTCCGACAGGAATTCGCCGTGATAGCCGATCATGCCGCGCGACGGAGCGGAGAAGGTGATGCGCGTCTTGCCGCCGCCCGACGGGCGCATGTCGGTCATCTCGGCCTTGCGCAGGTTCATCTTCTCGACGACCGTGCCCGAATATTCCTCGTCCACGTCGATGATGACGGTTTCGTACGGCTCGGTCTTCTTGCCGTCCTCATCCTCGCCGAACAGCACGCGCGGACGCGAAATGCCCAGTTCGAACCCTTCGCGGCGCATGGTTTCGATCAGCACGCCAAGCTGCAATTCGCCGCGACCGGCGACTTCGTAGCTGTCGCGATCGGCGGCCTCGGTCACCTTTACGGCGACGTTCGATTCGGCTTCGCGGAACAGGCGGTCGCGGATCATGCGCGACGTCACCTTGGTGCCTTCACGACCCGCCATCGGCGAATCGTTCACCGCGAACCGCATCGACAGCGTCGGCGGATCGATCGGCTGCGCGTGCAGCGGTTCGGTGACCTGCGGGTCGCAGATCGTGTTCGACACCGTGGCGACGGCCAGACCGGCCAGCGAGATGATGTCGCCAGCCTTGGCTTCGTCGACCGGCACGCGGTCGAGGCCGCGGAACGACATGATCTTCGACGCACGGCCGGTTTCGATGATCTTGCCGTCGTTATCCAGCGCGTGGATCGGCTGGTTCAGCTTGATCGTGCCCGAATTGACGCGACCCGTCAGCACGCGGCCGAGGAAGTTGTCGCGGTCGAGCAGCGTGACGAGGAAGGTGAACGGTACGTCCTCCACTTCCACCTTCGGCGCGGGCACGTGCGAAACGATCGTCTCGAACATCGGGATCAGCGTGCCTTCGCGCGCGTCCATGTCGGTCGAGGCATAGCCGTTGCGGCCCGAGGCATAGAGCACCGGGAAGTCGAGCTGTTCGTCGTTGGCGTCCAGCGACACGAACAGGTCGAACACTTCGTCCAGCACTTCCTGGATACGCGCGTCGCTGCGGTCGACCTTGTTGACGACGACGATGGGCTTGAGGCCCAGCGCCAGCGCCTTGCCGGTCACGAACTTCGTCTGCGGCATCGCGCCTTCCGACGAATCGACCAGCAGGACGACGCCGTCGACCATGCTGAGGATGCGTTCCACCTCGCCGCCGAAATCGGCGTGGCCGGGCGTATCGACGATGTTGATGCGGATCGATTCGGATGCGCCCGGCGGAGTCCAGTCGACCGAGGTCGGCTTGGCGAGAATGGTGATCCCGCGCTCCTTTTCGAGGTCGTTCGAATCCATTGCGCGTTCTTCGACACGCTGGTTGTCGCGGAAGGTGCCGGACTGGCGGAACAACTGATCGACGAGCGTGGTTTTGCCGTGATCGACGTGGGCGATGATCGCCACGTTGCGAAGGCTCATGCTATTTCCTGGGTCATGCGGGAGTGCAGTTGGGCGGGCGCATAGCGTATTTCCCACGAAATCGGAAGAGGGCGGTTTTGCAGTGCGGCAGAAGCGCGCGACGATCCGCCGGACGCGGGGCGGCGCAATGCGCGCAACCGTCCCGCACCGGTTCGCTTACCTGCCGGGCGTGACGCGGACCATCACCACGCCGTGCCCGGGAACGGTGGCGGCGAAGCGGCCGGTCTTGCGGCCCAGCGAACGGTGCGCCCACAGATCGCGCACGTCGGCGCGCAACGATGCCGGATACCCCATTTCGGGCCATGCCACCGCGATCTCCGCCGGAGCCTCTCCGCGATTGAAGAGCAGGACGGCGCGACTGCCATCGGCCATAGGCTTCGACCAGACTTCGTGGTCGCCGTCGTCGCGGACGCGGCGGCCCTGTGCGCCCAGCGGGTCCTGATCGACCGCGATCACATCGGCGTTCAGCAGGATCGCGCGGGTCGCCGCGTCCATCGTCGCGATATCGTTGCCCGCGATCAGCGGCGCGGCCATCATCGCCCACAGGCTGAAGTGCGCGCGATATTCGGTGTCGCTCATCCCGCCATTGCCGACCTCCAGCATGTCGGGATCGTTCCAGTGGCCCGGTCCGGCATGGGGATAGAGCGGTTCGTTGATGTCGACGATATCGGTCATGCCGATCGACCATTTCTCCCGCCCCTTCCACGCATCGCGGATGTCGGAAGCGGTGCGCCACATATTGCCGATCTTCTGGCCCCATTCCCACGGCCGGTTGTTGCCCCATTCGCAGATCGCCAGCAGGATCGGCCGCCCGCTGGCCTTCAGCGCGTCCGCCATCAGCGCATAGGCTTCCTCCGCATTGCGCACGCCGGTCGAGCACCAGTCGTATTTCAGGTAATCGACGCCCCACCGGGCATAGGTCAGCGCGTCCTGATATTCATGGCCCTGACTGCCGGGCTTGCCGCCGCAGGTCTTGGCCCCGGCGTCCGAATAGATGCCGAACAACAGCCCCTTGGAATGGATATAGTCGGCCAGCGCCTTCAGCCCGCTGGGGAATTTCTCGGCATTTTCGGTGATGAAGCCGTTGGCGTCGCGCGCGCCGTGCCAGCAATCGTCGATGACGACATAGCGATATCCCGCCGCCTTCATCCCGTTCGACGCCATCGCGTCGGCCATGTCGCGGACGATCCGTTCGTTGATGTTGCAGCCGTATTTGTTCCAACTGTTCCAGCCCATCGGCGGCGTCATCGCCAGTCCGTTGGCGGTGCGGTTCGGATCGCGCGACGGGCGCATCGTGTTGGGATCGATGAACTGGTCCTGCGCCAGCGCCGGTCCCGCGATCAGCGTGGCCGCCAGCAGCGCCGATGTAAGCAATCGCTTAATGCAATTTGTCATATTATTCTCTCCCTTGGCGTTCTGGTATCGCGCCATCGGGGGCAGGACAAGGGAATGAGACTGGAGGGATTGCGATCCTTCAGTGTATTGCTTAACTGACACACTTGAACGCAGGGCCGTTCGCCGTCATCAAGACGGGTACGACCCGTGGAGGATGTATGGCGACGCAGACGACCGACGAACCCGCTCTGGTGCTGACCCCGCCCGACCCGGTGCCGACGCTGGCCCCGGCCAAGGCCGCCGGGCTGGTGCCGGTGGACGACACCAAGAAGACCGAGTTGCAGACGCGGGTCGGGGATTTCATCGACCAGTTGGTGGCGCAGGACGTGAACTCGCCCGAGTTCGGCAAGCGCGTGGATGCGATCAGCAACCTTGGCGCGCGCGAGATTCGCGAGGCGGCGGGACAATCCAACCGCTTTCTCGACCGTCCGGTGCGGGCGATGGATCAGGAATCGGGCGTCGGTGCCGATCTGGCGCAGTTGCGCCGGACGATCGAGGATCTCGATCCGGGGCGGCAGGGCAATCTGCTCGAACCGAAAAAGCTGTTCGGGATGATCCCGTTCGGCAGCAAGGTGCGCGACTATTTCGACGGATATAAATCGGCGCAGAGCCATATCGCCTCGATCCTGAAGCGCCTGCAATCGGGCAAGGACGAGTTGTTGATGGACAATGCCGCCATCGACACCGAACGCGCCAACCTGTGGACCGCGATGGGTCGCCTCGAACAGATGATCTATCTGTCCAAGGAGATGGACGCCAAGCTGGAGGACAAGGCCAACGAACTGGATCATGTCGATCCGGCCAAGGCCAAGGCGATCCGCGAGACGGCGATCTTCTATGTCCGGCAACGGTCGCAGGATTTGCTGACGCAGATGGCGGTGACGGTGCAGGGCTATCTGGCGCTGGATCTGGTGAAGAAGAACAATGTCGAGCTGGTGAAGGGCGTCGACCGCGCATCGACCACCACGGTCGGCGCATTGCGGACGGCGGTGACGGTGGCGCAGGCGCTGACCAACCAGAAGCTGGTGCTGGAACAGATCACCGCGCTCAACACCACCACGGCGAACATCATCGATTCGACCGGCAAGCTGTTACGGTCGCAAACGGCGACGATCCACGAACAGGCGGCGGCATCGACCATCCCGGTCGAGGTGCTGCAACGCGCGTTCCAGAATGTGTACGACACGATGGACGCGATCGACACGTTCAAGCTGAAGGCGCTCGATTCGATGAAGGTCACGGTCAACACCCTGTCGAGCGAGGTCGAGAAGTCGCGCGGCTATATCGCGCGGGCCGAGGGCGCGTCGCAGAACGCGGTCGGCGGCGGCGAGACGTTCAAGCTGGAGGCGATGTAACGCCATGTCGCGCAGCGACGAGGTACTGGAGCGCGCCAGCCTGACGCTGGAACGTGCGCGCGAACGCCACGGCGCGGTCGCGCCGCGCGCGCGGCGGCGGCGCGAAGCGGAGGTGTTGCACCGCGTCGGCCGGATCGCGGCGGCGGACGCGGCGATCATCGCCGTCGCGCTGGTCGTCGGGTGGTTCGTGCCGCTGGGTCTGGCCGGGGCGATGCTGGTCATGGTGCTGCTGATCGCGGCCACCGCGCTGTTCGCGCTGATGCCGGTCGCGCGTCCGGTCGTCGTCGAGCAACTGGTACAGGCCCCGCTCAAATCGCTGCCGTCGCAGACCGAACGCTGGCTGGCGACGCAGCGCCCGGCCCTGCCCGCCCCCGCGATCGGGCTGGCGGATTCGATCGGGGTCCGGCTCGATACGCTGTCGGCGCAACTCGCCGGGCTGGCCGAGGACGATCTGGCGGCGGTCGAGGTGCGCAAGCTGGTCGGCGAGCAATTGCCCGAACTGGTGCGCGGGTATCAGCGCGTGCCCGAACCGTTGCGCCGCGTGCCGCGCAACGGACGCACGCCGGACGAGCAACTGGTCGACGGGCTGAAGGTGATCGACGGCGAAATCGCGGCGATGACGCAGCATCTGGCGCAGGGCGATCTCGACAGTCTGGCGACGCGCGAACGCTATTTGCAGATCAAATATCAGGGCGAGGAATAGGCGCGGTCAGTTCCGCTCGCGTTCGACCACCCAGTCGTGCCGCTGCACCATGACCGATGCCACCGGCCGCCCGCGCGCGTCGAGTGATGGACGGAAGCGGAAGGCGCGTTCGATCTGGCGACAGGTGGCGACGTCGATCGCGCGGTTGCCGCTGGATCGCATGATCTGGCATTCCGATGCGCGCCCGTTGGTTTCGACGATATAGCGGACCTCGACCGTGCCATCGAAGCCGTCTTCCTCCAGTTCGGGGGGCAGGCGCGCGCCCTGTAGCGAACCGCCGACCTGACGCGGCGGGGTGTCGCCGCCGCCGCCGCCATCGCCGTCCCCCTGCCCACCGCTGCCCAGACCATTGCCGATGCCGCCCGCACCGGTGCCCGGCCCCGCGCGATCGGTCGCGCCGGACGACGCATCGCTGCCCGGACCCGCCACCGGGGCGACCGTCACCGGCGGGGGCGGCAGCGGGACCGGCACGACCGGCGGCGGGGCGACGATCTCGGTCGCCTTCGACCGAAGGTTGGGCGGGGCGGCGCGTCCTTCGGGACGGCCCTGTCGCACCTGTTGCGGGACCGGCGCGGGGGGCGGTGGCGGGGGTGGCGGCACGACGTCGAACGTCGCCAGCCCCTGTTGCACCGCGCGCGGCACATCGACCCCCAGCCCGACGATGAGGGCATAGCCGAGCAGGATGTGCAGCCCGATCGTCACCGCCAGCGCGGTGCCACGGTCCCGGTCGGGTAGCGAGTTGCGGACGGTCATCACGGGGCAGAACGCGGGCGGGCGATGCAATATCCTCCCCGGTACGGGGAGACGCTACGCGCCCAGTACGTTCACGCTGAACGCGACGATGCCGAGGTTGAAGACGAAGGCGATCAGGCAATGGCCCGTCGCCACCCGACGCATCCGGCGCGACGTCAGCGTGACGTCCGACGTCTGGAACGTCATGCCCAGCGTGAAGGCGAAATAGCAGAAGTCCCAATAGTCCGGCTCGTCGGTGCCCGGCACCGTCAGCCCGCCAAGGTCGCCGCCGTCCGCGTCCGGCGTGTAGAACAGGTGCGCGTAATGCAGCGTATAGACGGTGTTGGCGAACGCCCATGCCAGCAGCAGCGTCGTCACGACCAGCGCGACCACCCCGCCGCGCGGGCTGCCGCGCTGTCCCAGTTCGGCGGCGATCGCGGCCAGCACCACCACGGCCAGCGCCGCCGACACGATCAGCAGCAGCGTGCGGTTGGCGTCGTTGGCGCGCGCGGTGCGACGCATCCGTTCCGCGTCCGCGCCCAGCAGCGGCACGCACGAGATCAGGAACACCGCCGCCGCGACGTCGAACGCCACCGGCACGCCCAGCCGCCAGCCGAGGGCCGGAATCGCCCATGCCGCGCCTGCCACGGCGATCAGCGCGAAGGCGATGAAACGGGGCGGCGCGAGGCGCGCGCCAAGCCGGAGGTCGAAGGTCATGCGCCCTTCTATGGCGGGATCGGGCGACGACGCCAGACCCGGTCGCCCGACGCGGCGACTGCGGCACGTCCCTTGACTTCGCTCGGGACGAACGGGGTTGTCCGACATGGTCGCCGAACCTCGGACACCGCATGCTTGCCGACCGCCGCCGATGGGCCGTACAGCGGCCGCCATGTCGACCGCGCCATCGCCCCTGCCCGCCTTTCTCGTCACGGCGATGGGGATTGCGGTCTATACCGTGATGGACACGCTGATGAAGCGGCTGTCGATCGAGAGCGGCGCGTACAATGCCGTGCTGTGGCGATCGATCGCGGGCACGGTCATCTGCGGCGCGATCTTCCTCGGCAGCGGGCGGCGGTGGCCGGGGCGGGCCGCGCTGAAACTCCATGTCGCGCGCGGTACGGCGGCGGGGCTGTCGGTGGTGCTGTTCTTCTGGGGGCTGGCGCGGGTTCCGATGGCGCAGGGCGTGGCGCTGACCTTCCTCTCGCCGTTGATCGCGCTGTATCTCGCCGCGCTGTTGCTGAAGGAGACGATCCGGCGCAGCGCCATCCTCGGCTCGATCATCGCGTCCGCCGGGGTGCTGGCGATCGCGGCGGGCGAGGTGCAGGCGGACGCATCGACCGAAGCGGTACTCGGCAGCATCGCCTGTGTCGTGGCGTCGGTGCTGTATGCGGGCAGCCTGATCCTGTTGCGGCGACAGGCGCAGGTCGCCGACCCGGTCGAGGTCGCGATGTTCGCCAGTCTGGTGATCGGTGCGCTGATGCTGCCCGCCGCGCCGTGGCTGGCGACGGTCCCTGCACCGCACCAGTGGTGGCCGGTGCTGGGCGCCGCCACGCTGGGGACGATTTCAGCGATGGCGCTGGCATGGGCCTATGCCCGGGCGGAGGCGCAGGTGCTGGCCCCGGTGGAATATAGCGCGTTCGTGTGGGCGGCGGCGATGGGCTGGCTGGCGTTCGGCGAAACCGTGTCGGCCTATACGCTGTGCGGCGCGGCGCTGATCGTCGCCGGGTGCATCGTCGCGGTGCGGCGGCGGGTGCCCGCGGTGCAGAGCGAGGCGGGGGCGTAGCTTCCGACGCCTGCCCGCTGCGAACGGGGCCGACCTTCCGGTCGACCCCGCGCCTGTCGGATCAGCGACCCGGAACGTCGTATTCGTGCGGCTCTTCGCCCTGCGCCTTGGCTTCGTTGTAGCGATCGATCGATTCCAGCACGATGCGCTTGGCCTCGTCGGCCCCGCCCCACGTGCCGATACGGACCCACTTCTTCTTTTCGAGGTCCTTATAGTGGGTGAAGAAATGTTCGATCTGTTCGAACACGATCTGGGGAAGATCGCCCTTCTCGCCCACGTTGCTGTAATAGGGGAACGTCGCGTCGACCGGCACGCAGACCAGCTTTTCGTCGCCGCCGGCTTCGTCTTCGAGGTTGAGCACCGCGATCGGGCGGGCGCGAACGACGCAGCCGGGGATGAACGGCGTGCGCGACACGACCAGCGCGTCGAGCGGATCGCCGTCGGGCGACAGCGTGTGCGGCACGAAGCCGTAATTCGCCGGATAGCGCATCGGCGTGTGCAGGATGCGATCGACGAACAGCGCGCCCGATGCCTTGTCGAATTCATACTTGACCGGTTCGCCGCCGGTCGGAACTTCGATGATGACGTTCAGGCTGTGCGGCGGATTGTCGCCCGTGGGCACCATGTCGATGCGCATAATATTCCTCCCTGTATGCGCGAAACCGCGCGGTCAGACGCGCCCTTTAGCGCGAAACCCGGCCGGTAGAAGCAACAATCGCTTCGGATCGCCGCAACCGGCGCAAGAGCATGTCCGTACCCGACCGATCCGGCCGGGTACGGCAACGATCACTTCGCGGTCAGCAGCCGGTCGAGGCCACCTTCGCCTTCGCCCGCCTTCTCCAGACGCGGATAGCGCAGCCCGTCATGATAGGGCAGCGCAACCTCGCGCACCGTGTTGCCGATGCGGACGGTCAGGCGGATCGGATCGCGCGATCCCTTGGCCGTGGTCACGGCGGCCTTCAGCCGGTCGCCGTCGAACGCCTCGCCGTTCACCGCGACGATGGTGGTGCCGATCGCGAACCCGGCCTTGAACGCGGGGCTGTCCCACAGGACGGAGGTGACGCGCCCTTCCTTGTTCGCGGTCATGCCCAGCGAATAGGACAGGTCGAACGTGCCGCGCTGCTTCTCGCGCCCTTTCAGGAACGGGGTCGGCGTGTCGGTATAGACCAGCCGGTATCCATTGGCGGCGAACCCGGCGATCGGCGCGCGATCGGTGCGCGCGTTCAGCCGCCGGTCGAGCAGCCCGGCCCAGTCATAGGGCTGGATCGTGTTGAGCGTCCGCACGATATCGGCCTGGGTATAGGGCAGGACGCCCCAGTCGCCGTCGCGGACGCCGAAGAACGCGCGGGCGAAATCGTCCATCGACTTCGTACCGCCCGATTGCTGACGCAGGATCGAATCGACCTCCATCCACACCAGCAGGCCTTCGTTGTAATAATCCTCCGACCGCTGCCAGCTCGTCCACCCCTTGGGCCGACGCGCGGTGATGACCGGATCGTTGGTCGTGTCGCCCAGCGGACGCCACTGCCGCCCGGCCCGCGCGTCCAGCGCGGCGGCGATGTCGGCATAGGCGTCGAGCGTATCCTGCTTCGACACCAGCCCCGAGCGCGCCTGCAGCACATAGCCCCAGAACTGCGTCTGGCCTTCATAGACCCACAGCATCGAATTGCGCATCGGCATGCGGAAATCGGGGGTGAACAGGTCCGCGCCGCGCCGGTACTTGCCGTCCCAGCTATGGGTGAACTCGTGCGGCAACAAATTGCGTTCGCCCGGCCCCGAATCCCAGTCGGTGAAATATCCCGGATCGACGCCGTTTTCCGACGACCGGTGATGTTCGAGACCGATCGATCCCATCTTGTCGGTGATCGACAGCAGGAATTCATACTTGTCGTAATGCTGCGCGCCGAACAGCTTCACCGCCTGTTCGACCAGACGGGTATGCGCGGCGATCTGTTCCGGCTTCGCTTCCAGTTCGGACGGCTTGTCGGCGACGATGTTCAGCCCGACGCGATCGGTCAGCGCGAACCGCTTGAAATACCTGCCCGCGAATACCGGCGAATCGACCAGCGTTTCATAGCTGGTCCGCTGATAGCGATAGGTGCCGCCCTGCACGGTCGACGGCAGGCCCGACGCGGCGGTCCAGCCCGCCGGATAGCGGACGGTCGCGTCGATCGGAATGCGACGGGTGTAATAGCCCGCCGGATACAGGCTGACCGATTCGAATTGCAGGTTCAGCATTTCGGGGGTGACGACGATCCGCCCCTGATCGCCCTGCATCGCGGTCAGGAACTGGAACTTCACATCCAGCGTCCGCGCGCCGACCGGCACGTCGATGTGGAAGGCGAACATGTCCAGCGGATCGCGCGTCCACGGCAGCTCGCGTCCGTTGCTGCGGATCGCCAGCCCGGCCAGCTTCTCGATCTCACCGCGCGGGCCGTGCTTGCCCGGCAGCCATTTCGGCATCAACAGCACCATGTGCCCGGCGCGGGCGACGGGAATGGTTTCGGTGACGCGGAAAATGCCCTGCACCGTGTCGGTCGCGTCGACGTCCAGCTTGATCGTGCCGGGATAGTCGATGTCGCGCGCCGCCGGGATCGTGTCGACGATCGGCTGCGGCTGCGGCTGGGTGTTGCCGGGCGGGTTGATCTGGGCAGAGGCGGCCAGGGGGGCGGAAACAGCGGCGGTGGTCAACAGGATCGCGGTCAGCGCGGTACGCAGGGACATGGACTTCCTTCGCGGACGGAGGCGATACCGAAGCCCCAAGTGCTTGCGGTATCAGCGGATACCGCATGTATTGCGACAAGTTGCCGGATGCGCAAGCCGAACCGGGCGGGTGGCGATGTCGGTTCGTGCGCGACGCAAAAACACATCCGTTCGTGCCGAACGAAGTCGAGGTACGGCCCGGCGCGCAGGTGTCTCGACTTCGCTCGACACGAACGGTCGGGGAAAACTCCCCGTCAGATCGACCGGCGAATCAGTCGCTTAGAAGCTGAAGTCGTCATACACCCGGTTCAGGTCGCCCGCCCATTCGCCCGCGAACCGGTCGAGCAGCATTTGTGCGGGCACCTTGCCCGAGCGCACGACCTCGCGCAGCGGTTCGAGGAAGCCGCTTTCGTCGTCGCCCGAGGCGCTGAACCGCGCCCGCGCGCGCAGGCCGTGTCCGGCGATGTCGAGCACCTCGCCCGCTACGTCGCGCAGCCGTCCGCCACCCGGCAGCGGTGCGTCCAGCCCCATGGCGGGCACCGCGTCGCGCAACGTCTGACGGTCCTCGATCGACCAGCCCTTCACCAGATCCCATGCCGCGTCGAGCGCGCCCTGATCGTAGAGCAAGCCGACCCACAAGGCGGGCAGCGCGCAGATGCGGCCCCACGGCCCGCCATCGGCACCGCGCATTTCGAGGAAGGTCTTGAGCCGCACTTCGGGGAACGCGGTCGACAGGTGATCGGCCCAGTCGTCCATCGTCGGCTTCTCGCCCGGCAGGACCGACAATTGCCCTTTCAGGAAATCGCGGAACGACAGCCCGGCGGCGTCGATATAGCGACCGTCGCGATAGACGAAGTACATCGGTACATCGAGCGCATAGTCGGCATAGCGTTCGTATCCGAACCCGTCCTCGAACACGAACGGCAACATGCCGGTGCGCGCCGGATCGGTGTCGGACCAGATATGCGAGCGATAGGACAGCTTGCCGTTGGGCAGCCCTTCGGTGAACGACGAATTGGCGAACAGCGCGGTCGCGAGCGGTTGCAGCGCGAGGCCGACGCGGAACTTCTGCGCCATGTCGGCTTCGCTGGCGTAATCGAGATTCACCTGAATCGTGCAGGTGCGCAGCATCATGTCGAGGCCCATCGAGCCGACGCGCGGCATATGGTTCAGCATGATGCCGTACCGCCCCTTGGGCATGATCGGCAGTTCGGCGCGCGCCTTGTCCGGCCACATGCCCAGACCGAGGAAGCCGAGGCCGAGTTCGTCGCCGACCGCCTTCACCTGATCCAGATGCCGTCCGGTTTCGGCGCAGGTCTGGTGCAGGTTTTCCAGCGGCGCGCCCGACAGTTCGAACTGTCCGGCGGGTTCGAGGCTGACCGATCCGTCCGCGCCGTTCAGCGCGATGACGTGGCCATTCTCCTCGACCGGGGTCCAGCCGAACCGGGTCAGCCCCATCAACAGATCGCGGATGCCGCCCGGCTCGTCATAGGAGGGCGCGCGGTGATCGGCGGTGCGATAGACGAATTTCTCGTGTTCGGTGCCGATCCGCCAGCGCGCCGCCGGCTTCTCGCCGCCCGCGAAATAGTCGATCAGTTGCGAGCGGTCTTCGATGACCGGTGCGTGGGTGTCCGAAACGGTCTTCGTGCTCATGATCGCGCCCATACGCCCGACATCATCGTCATGCTAGGGGGTCGAGATTGATGTGGGTGATAGTCCGGCTACCAGTCGCCCGCGTTCGCCATCCACAGCGCGACCGCCGCCGCCGCCGCCGTCTCCGCGCGCAGGATACGCGGGCCGAGCGAGATGCCGTGCGCGTTCGGCAGCGCGCGGATCGCATCGCGTTCCTCCGGCGTGAAGCCGCCCTCCGGCCCGATCAGGATCGCGCCCGGTCCGCCATGCGCGCGGATCGCGGCCGCGGCGGGATCGCCGCCGGTCTCGTCAGCAAAGAACAGCGCGCGACCGGCGGGCCATGTCGCCAGCAGCGCGGCCAGTTTCACTGGTTCGATCAGCTCGGGCAGCGCGGTGCGTCCACATTGCTCCGCCGCCTCGACCACATGGGCACGCAGCCTGTCGAGGTTGAGCCGGTCGACCACCGTGCGCCGGGTCAGCACCGGCACGATCCGGTCGACGCCCAGTTCGCACGCCTTTTCGATCGTCCAGTCGATCCGCCCCTTCTTGATCGGCGCGACGCACAGCCACAGGTCGGGCACCGGTTCGCGCGGGCGGAGCAGCTCGGTCACTTCGAGGACGAGGTCGCGCTTGCGGATATCACGGGCCAGCGCCAGCCATTCGCCGGACGCATCGTCGAACAGCTTGACCGGATCGCCGTCCTTCATCCGCATCACCGACACCAGATAATGCGCCTGCCCCCCGTCGATCGGCACGCGGACACCGGCGGCGAGCGGGGTTTCGACATAGAGGCGCGGGGTCGATTCGGGCGGCCATGCGGGAGTAGCGGGCATATCGGGGGCCTAGCGTGGAATGGGGGCGGGGTGAAAGGGGTGCCTTCTCCCCTCCCGCCTGCGGGAGGGGTCGGGGGTGGGGTGCCCCACGCGCGCCGGTGCTGGAGGAACCGCCCACCCCCAGCCCCTCCCGCAAGCGGGAGGGGAGCCGTCCGTCACGACGCCAGCTTCATCAGCACCAGCCCGCCGAGCAACATCGCCGCCGCGACCAGTCGCAGCGGTGTCACCGCCTCTCCCAACAGCAGGATGCCGACCACGAACGCCCCCAGCGCGCCGATGCCGGTCCACACCATATAGCTGGTGCCGAGCGGCAGTTGCTTCATCGCCAGCGACAGCAGGCCGAAGCTGGCGAACATCGCGACGAAGGTGGCGATGGTCGGCAATGGTTTGGAGAAACCCTCCGACAGCTTCATGTAATAGGCCCAGACGATTTCGAGCAGCCCGGCGATCGTCAGCAATATCCACGGCATGGGCGAGTCCTTCGTGGTTGGGATGAGTTGCGGTCGTTCGTCCCGAACCAACGTGCGGGGGAGGTCCGGACGGCGTGTGGAAAGCATACTCCCGCACCCCCTCGGGCGTACCCCGGCGAAGGCCGGGGAACGCGGAATGTGGGCGGCGGCCTCGACCGAGGCTGCACACCCCACCCGGCTCAATCGTCGCGTTCGATCCGGTACGCCGCGTTGAGATAGCGTTCCGCCGCCGCGCGGAGCGCCGGTTGTTTCTCGAACGCCTCCGCAGGCACCGGCGCGAAGCCGAGCGCGTCCATGACGGTCCACAGCGCGAATTTGCGGCTGGGGTCGCGCTCCACGCCGAAATCGATCGCCATGCGTTCGCGTGCCGCGTCCATCCGGTCCTGCGGAATCGCGTCGAGATCGGCGGTGCCGAGATAATGGGTCAGTAGCTGGTCGAGGTCCATGCGCCCTTCCCTATCGCCAAACGCCGCCGTTGTCGTGGGCGCGTCGGCCACAGGATGGCCGTTGACCGCCGCCCCCCGATCCGGCCAAGGCATTTTCATGCGCTTCTTCTCCGACAATGCCGCCCCCACCTGTCCCGCCGTGCTCGACGCGATCGTCGCCGCCAACGGACAGGATACCGCCTATGACGGGGATCGGTTGAGCACCGCGCTCGACGCACGGTTCGCCGAGTTGTTCGGGTGCGAGGTCGCGGTGCTGTGGGTGCCGTCGGGCACCGCCGCCAATTGTCTGGCGCTCGCGGCGATGTGCCCGCCGCATGGCGGCATCCTGTGCCACCGCGAAGCGCATATCCAGAATGACGAGGGCGGCGCACCCGAATTCTATACCCACGGCGCGAAGCTGATGCTGATCGACGGCGACGGTGCGAAGCTGACCCCGGCGGCGATCACCGCGTTCCTGACCACGATCCGCGACGACGTGCATCAGGTGCAGCCGCACGCCATTTCGATCACGCAGGCGACCGAGGCCGGGCGCGTCTATACCCCGGCGGAAGTCGCGGCGATCGGGGCGGTCGCGCGCGAGCGGGGATTGGGGCTGCATATGGACGGGGCGCGGTTCGCCAATGCCGTCGCCCATCTGGGATGCGCGCCCGCCGACGTGACATGGCGCGCGGGCGTCGATGCGCTCAGCTTCGGCTTCATCAAGAATGGCGGCATGTCGGCGGAAGCGCTGATCTTCTTCCGCCCCGAACTGGCCAGGGTGGCACGGTATCGTCGCAAGCGTGCCGGGCTGCTGGCGTCGAAGGGGCGGTTCCTCGCCGCGCAATTGCTGGCGATGATCGAGGGCGACGTGTGGCTGGAGAATGCCCGCGTCGCCAATGCCGGGGCGCGGATGCTGGCCGACGCGGCGGGTGCGCGACTGGTCCATCCGGTCGAGGCGAACGAGGTGTTCCTGCACCTTGCCCCGGCGGAAGCGGCGGCGTTGCGGGCGCAGGGGTTCGATTTCTACGACTGGGGCGTGGGACAGGCGCGGCTGGTGGTGGCGTGGGATCAGCAGGCGGCGGTGGTCCGCCCGCTGGCCGACGCCATCGCCGCGCTGTGAGCGACGCGCCCCCGCCCCGTTCGGCCAGCCTTGCCGTCCTGATCCCGTTCGGCATCGTCACGCTGATCTGGGGATCGACATGGATCGTGATCCGCGACCAGTTGGGGGTGGTGCCGCCGTCATGGTCGGTGACGTACCGCTTCGTGATCGGCGGCGTGGCGATGTTGTGTTGGGCGGTGTGGCGCGGCGACCGAATCCGGCTGGACGCCGGGGGGCTGGCGTTCGCGACGGCGCTGGGGTTCGCGCAATTCTGTCTGAACTTCAATTTCGTCTATCGCGCCGAACAGCATATCACCTCCGGGCTGGTCGCGTTGATGTATGCGCTGCTGATCGTGCCCAATGCGGTGCTGGCACGGATCTTCCTTGGCCAGCGCATGGGGCGGCAGTTGCTGACGGGATCGGGCATCGCGCTGGCCGGGATCGCGCTGTTGTTCCTGCACGAAGCGCGCGAACATCCCGACAGCGCGGCGGCGGTGCTGGTCGGGCTGGGCATCGCGCTGGCCGGCGTGTTCTCCGCCTCGGTCGCGAACGTGATGCAGGCGACGCCGATCGCGAAGCGTTATCCGATGGTCCCGGTGCTGGGCATCGCCATGCTGATCGGCGCGGCGATCGATGCGGGCTGGGCCGGTGCGACCACCGGCGGGCCGGTGTTCGACTGGCGCTGGTCCTATGTCGCCGGGCTGCTGTATCTGGGCATCGTCGCGTCGGCGGTAGCGTTCACGCTGTATTTCGGGCTGATCCGCGTGATCGGCCCGGCCAAGGCAGCTTATAACGGCGTGCTGGTGCCGGTGATCGCGATGCTGCTGTCGACCCTGTTCGAGGGCTATCGCTGGTCGTTGCTGCCCGCCGGGGGCGCGGTGCTGGCGCTGGCCGGGCTGGTGGTGGCGCTGAGGGCGCGCAGGCCCAACCGGTAATCCGGCCAGGCGGGGCGCCATCCCAGCACCCGCTTCGCCCGGCCGTTCGCCACGCGCCGGTTTTCGGCCCAGAAGGCGCGCGCCATCGGGGTGAGCGTTTCCAGCGCGACGAACGGCGGCGGCGGCATCCCCAGCAGTTCGGCGGCATAGGCCACGACATCATTCTGCGGCGCGGGCAGATCGTCGGACAGGTTATACGCCCCGCCGGGCGCGGTCAGGCCCAGCGCCACCCCTTCGGCAATATCGGCGACATGGACCCGGCTGAACACCTGTCCCGGCCGGTCGACGCGGTGCGCCTGCCCCGCCGCCACCTTGTCGAGCGGCGAACGGCCGGGGCCATAGATGCCCGGCAACCGGAACACGCGCGCGCCCAGCGCCAGCCAAGCCAGATCCGCCGCGTTGCGATGGGCGCGGCGACCGTTGAGCGGCGTGGCCTCGTCCACCCATCCGCCGTCGGCATCGCCATAGACGCCGGTCGACGACAGATAGGCGAGCGTCGCCCCGCCCAGCGCGTCGCCATAGGTGGCCAGCACCGGATCGCCGTCGCCATCGGGCGGCACGCTCGACAGGATGGCGTCGGCCTGCGCGCATTCGAAGCGGACGCGCTCGGCATCGTCGAACCGGATCGTGTCGTCGCGCCCGTCGCGAGTGGTGCCGACCACGCGCCACCCATGCGGCACCAGCCGTTCGGCGACGGCGCGCGCCGCATAGCCCATGCCGAAGATCAGCAGGCGCATCGCGTTACCCCGCGCGCCGACAGGACCGGGTCGGTGTCACCTTGCACCATAGCCGTTATACAACAGCCCGAAATAGTCGCCCTTGTTCCAGCGGGGCCGTTCCGACGCATCGGCAAGGTCGAGCGCGATATCGTGGTTGATCGTCACGAACATCCGCCCCGCCGTCCAGTCGAACACCTGATGCATGTCGTCGCCCGGCTGGTGATAGCGTTTTTCGAGGAAGTCGGCGATCGCCGCCTTGCCCGGTCCCGCCGGTCCGGTGTCGAGCGACACCGCCGGAATGCCCGCCTTGACGAAACTGTAATGGTCGGACCGGACGAAGATCGCCTCTTCGGGTTCGGGATCGGGGGAAACGCTGATGCCACGCTTGCCCGCCGCCCGCGCGACCGCCTGCGCCACGGTCGAATGGTCCGCGCCGATCGCGACCATGTCCTGAAAGCGATAGGACAGGATCGGCATGTCCAGATTGACGTCGGCGACGATCGATCCCCTGGGCACGGTCGGGTGCATCGCGAAATATTCGCTGCCGATCAGGCCCTTTTCCTCCGCCGTGACGCTGACGAACACCAGACTGCGGCGCGGCTTGCGCGGGTCGGCGGCGAACTGCTTCGCGACCTCGATCATCGCGGCGGTGCCGACGCCATTGTCCATCGCGCCGTTGTTGATCCGGTCCGCGCCCCTGGGCAGGGTCGGGTCGGTGGAGATGCCGATATGGTCGAGATGCGCCGACAGCGCGACATAGTCGCCGCGCAGCACCGGATCGCTGCCGGGCAGGATGCCGACGACGTTGCTGCTGTCGAAGCGGCGGACGGTCGAACGTTGCCGCGTGGTCACGCGCACCCCGCTATTGCCGCGCGGCAGCGCCTGTCCCGCCGCATCGGCCTTCACCACCGCCGCCCAGTCGAGCGCCGATCCGGTGAACAGCCTGGCCGCCCCGCTCGCGCTGAGCACCGCCACACCCGGCGCGTCGCTGCCGGGGACATGCGGGCGACCGTCCGGCGCGACCCATGTCATGCGCGGGCTGCGAAAGACCGACATGAAATAGGCGAACGGAATGCGATGCGCCTGTTCGGTGCCCTCGATCTGGATCACGCCGATCGCACCATGCGCCGCCGCCGCCGCGCGCTTGGTATCGCCGCTGCCCAGATGCGCGCGGATCTCGCTCGGCAAGCGCGCGGGTGCGCCATAGAGATAGGCGACGATCTTGCCGCGCACGTCCAGCCCGGCATAATCGTCGATGCCTTGGGCGGCGTCCGACACCCCCTGTCCCACGAACACCACCTCGCCCGATCGACGCAGGTCGGGTTCGAGGAAGCTGGTCGAGGTCAGGTAATCGGTGCCGAAGGTCAGCGCAGGACGGCCCGCCGCGGTCAGCGTGCCCAGCCCGCGCGGCACCGCCGAGGCGAGGGGCACACGCTGGAGATAGGTGCCATTGTCCCCGGCGGGCGTCAGTCCGGCATTCTTCATCTGCTGCGCGACATAGGCGGCAGCGCGGTCAAATTCGGGCGTGCCCGGCTCACGCCCCTTCATGTCGTCGGCGGCGAGGAACGCGACATGCGCGCGCATCGCCGCTTCGTCGGGCGTGAGCGGCGTGGTCTGGGCGACGGCACCGGTGGCAGCGAGCAGCAACGTCAGGGGGAGAAGGCGCATGGTGTTCCTCGATCAGGATCATTCATATGCGTCATCCCGGCGCGGGCCGGGAGCCAGGGTTCCGCAAGCGCCGACGCCATCGGTCTTGCGGCACGGTGGATCCCGGCCTGCGCCGGGATGACGAAGAAAGGCGAACCCGGCTACTTCGCGCCGTAGCCGTTATACAGCGTACCGAAGAAATCGCCCTTGTTCCACGCCGGACGCTGCGGAGCGTCGGCGATGTCGCGCGCGATCTGATAGTTCACGTTGATGAAGCGTTCGCCCGATTCCCAGTCGATCGGCGGCCCCTGCACCACTTCGTCCGACGGCTTGTGATAATTGTTGGCGAAGAACGCATCGACCGCCGCCTTGCCCGGCCCGGCCGTACCCGGCCACAGGAATACCGAGGGCACCCCCTGTTGCACGAAGCGATAATGGTCGGAACGGACGAACAGCGCCATGTCGGGCATCGGATCGGGCGAGAAGGTCGCCCCCGCCTGTGCCGCCGCGCGCTTGACGATATCGCCCAGCGTCGATCGCGCCGCGCCGAACGCGATCACGTCGGTGAATTTATAGGTGATGATCGGCATGTCGAGATTGACGTCGGCGACCATGCGCGCGCCCGGCATCCCCTGCCCGATCGTCGGATGGTGCGCGAAATAATCGGACCCGACCAGCCCCTTCTCCTCTGCGGTCACGGCAAGGAACAGGATCGAGCGGCGCGGTGCCCTGCCCGCCGCCTTGAACCGCTTGGCCTCCTCGATCAGCGAGGCGATGCCGACCGCATTGTCCATCGCGCCGTTATAGATCGTGTCGCCCTTCGCATTCGCCGCGCCGACGCCGACGTGATCGAGATGCGCCGACAGCACGACCGTTTCCGCCGCGACGGTGGGATCGCTGCCGGGCAGGATGCCCGCGACGTTGTAGCTGGGCAACGGCGTGATCTTCGTGTGGATCGTCGCGGCGAAGGCGGGCTTCAGCGCGAGCGGACGGAACGGCCCATTGGCCGACAGCGCTGCCGCCGCCTGTGCCCATGTCGTGCCCGATCCGGCGAACAGCTTTTCGGCACCCGCGCCGCCGATCGTCGCGATCGTCGGCACGCCGTCGCCCATGATGTGGCCGGTGCCGTTCGGCTCCGCCCAACTGACGGCGGGATGGGTGAAGTCCGCCGCCATCTTCGACAACGGCATCCGCGCCGCCGCTTCGGGCGTTTGCAGCGCGATCACGCCGATCGCGCCCTTCGACCGGGCGATCGCCGCCTTGGTCGCGATGCCGCCGAAATGCGCCGCTTCCTCGCTGTCCAGCCCCTGTGGCGCGCCGCGCACCACCGCCACGATCTTCCCGCGCACATCGACGCCGGCATAATCGTCACGTCGGGCGGTGGGGGACACCACGCCATATCCGACATAGACGACCTGTCCGCGCAACGCGGTGTCCGCCGCCGCCGGATTGACGCCGGGCAGATAGTCCTCGCCAAAGGTCAGCGCGCGACCGTCGAGCGTCACGCTGCCCTGATCGGCGGCGGCGACGGTGATGAGCGGCACGTTCTGAAGATAGCTGCCGTCGTCCCCCGCCGGACGCAGCCCGGCAGCATAGAATTGCGACGCCACGTAATTGGCGGCGATGGCAAATTCGGGCGACCCGGCATCACGCCCGCGCATCGCATCGCTCGCCAGGAACATGACGTGCGCCTTCATCGCCGCCTGCGCGGCAGGCAGTTCGGCATTGATCTCGGCATTGCGGGTGGCGGCGGGCACCGGCGCGACCGGTGCGGGGGCCGTCGGGGCAGTCTGCGCCACGGCGGCGGCGGAACCAAGCAGAAGACCGAGCGACAAAACTGGACGGAACATTGGAATCCTTCGAAGAGCGACCATAGAGTAAGGCGTAGAGCCTGCCGGGGCCGGGTGCAACGCACTGGCGAACGGCAAGAAACGGAAGTTGAGATGGTTATGGCCGACGCGACGCGATCCCCGATGGTGCCCCCCGTGATCCGGCGCGACTCCTATCGCCCGCCCGCATGGCAAGTGCCCAATATCGCGCTGGAATTCGACCTTGACCCGGTATCGACGATCGTTCGCGCCACGCTGACCGTCGAGCGCGCCGGCGCGGGGCCGTTGCGGCTGGACGGCGACGGGCTGACGCCGCGTGCGGTCGCGGTCGACGGACAGCCGACCGACGACTGGCGGATCGAGGACGGGGCGCTGGTCATCGACCTGCCCGGCGACGCGCACCGCATCGACACCGAAGTCGCGATCGAGCCACAGGCCAATACCCAGTTGATGGGGCTGTACGCATCGGGCGGCAATCTGTGCACCCAGTGCGAGGCGGAGGGGTTTCGCCGCATCACCTTCTTCCCCGACCGGCCCGACGTGCTGGCCCGGTATCGCGTGCGGATGATCGCCGACAAGGCGCGCTTCCCGATCCTGTTGTCGAACGGCGACCCGGTGGCGTCGGGCGACCTGTCCGATGGTCGTCATTTCGCCGAATGGCACGATCCCTTTCCAAAGCCGTCCTATCTGTTCGCGCTGGTCGCGGGCGATCTGGTCGCCAACAGTTCGCACTTCGTCACCGCGTCGGGGCGCGAGGTGCAGCTCGGCATCTGGGTCCGTCCCGCCGATCTGGCCAAGACCGACCATGCGATGCGCGCGCTCAAGACGTCGATGGCGTGGGACGAGCGCGTCTATGGCCGCGAATATGATCTCGACGTGTTCAACATCGTCGCGGTCGACGATTTCAACTTCGGCGCGATGGAGAACAAGGGGCTGAACATCTTCAACAGCCGCTATGTCCTCGCCGATCCCGACACCGCGACCGATTATGATTATGACGGCGTGGCGGCGGTGGTTGCGCACGAATATTTCCACAACTGGTCGGGCAACCGCGTCACCTGTCGCGACTGGTTCCAGCTGAGCCTGAAGGAAGGCTTCACCGTATTCCGCGATCAGGGCTTTTCCGCGGATCAAGGGTCGGCGGCGGTCAAGCGGATCGAGGATGTCCGCGCGCTGCGCGCGTCGCAATTCCCCGAGGACGCGGGGCCGCTGGCACATCCGATCCGCCCCGATGCGTATCAGGAGATCAGCAACTTCTATACCGCCACCGTGTATAACAAGGGGGCGGAGGTGGTGCGGATGCTGTCGACCATCCTCGGCCCACAGGCGTTCCGGGCGGGCACCGATCTGTATTTCGACCGGTTCGACGGCACGGCGGCGACGTGCGAGGATTTCGTCGCCAGTCTCGAGGAAGCGGCGGGCATCGACCTGACCGATTTCCGCCGCTGGTATTCGCAGGCGGGCACGCCGCGCGTTTCCGCCACGCTGTCGCACGAGGCGGGCGGCGGGCGCGCCACGCTGTCGTTGACGCAGGTCGTGCCGCCGACTCCGGGACAGGACGACAAGCAGCCGATGGTCCTGCCGCTGCGCATCCGGTTGTTCGGTGCGGAAACCGGCCAGCCGCTGAGCGAGGAACGCCTGTTCCTGTTCGCCGACGACCGCGCGTCGATCACGTTCGAAGCGGTGACGGAGCGCCCGGTACTGTCGATCAATCGCGGCTTTTCGGCACCGGTCATCGTCGAGACCGACCGCAGTTCCGCCGATCTCGCGTTCCTCAGCGCGCATGACGACGATCCGTTCGCGCGGTACGAGGCGATGCAGCAACTCATGCTCGACACGCTGGTCGCGTCGGTCGCCAGCGGCAGCGGCGACCACCGGGCGGTGATCGATGCAGTGGCGGGAACGCTGCGCGACGCCCGGCTGGACCGCGCATTCGTGGCGGAAGCGGTGCTGCTCCCGTCCGACAGCTTCGTCGGCGATCAGATGGGCGTGGTCGACCCCGACGCGATCTTCGCCGCACGCGAATCCCTGCGGGCCGATATCGGCCGCGCCCTGGCTGCGGACTGGCGCCAGGCCTATGCCGACCCCCATGCCGACCGGTTCGACTATACGCCGGATGCGAAGGGCAAGCGGCGCATCCGTACCGTCGCGCTCGGCTATCTCGCCGCATCGGGTGCCGCCGACGCCGCCGACATGGCCTTTGCCCAGTTCGAGGCCGCCGATAACATGACCGACCGGCAGGGGGCGTTGATGACGCTGGTCAATTCGGACGCGGACAGCCGGATCGCCGCGCTCGACATCTTCTACAACCGGTATCGCGACAATCCGCTGGTCCTCGACAAATGGTTCACGACGCAGGCGCTGTCGACGCGCGACGATGCGTTCGAGATGGTCGGGGAACTGGCCGGGCACCGCGATTTCACCCTGTCCAACCCGAACCGCGCCCGCGCGCTGATCGGTGCGTTCAGCATGAACCAGCGCGCGTTCCACCGCCCTGACGGGCGTGGTTATCGCTTCCTCGCCGACCAGTTGATCGCGCTGGACCGCATCAACCCGCAGACCGCCGCCAAGATGCTGCCCCCGCTCGGCCGGTGGCGGCGATTCGATTCGGCGCGCGCGGCGTTGATGCGCGGCGAACTGGAACGCATCCTGTCGGTGCCAGGTCTGTCGAAGGACATGCTGGAACAGGTCGGCAAGTCGCTGGCGTGAGTCGGGCGGGCGGCAGCGTGGCTGCCGTCCGTCGAGAACGGACGATTCCGTTCGGGTGGCAGAGGTTTTCCTGTCGTCCGGCTTGAGCGGCTTGAGCGGTTCCGGGGGCATGGCATAGTCGCCGGACCGGGTCGCTAATCGGCTATCCGCACCCCGGCGGATGCCGGGTCCCGTTGGGGCAACCCTCGCCTTATCGCCACGAGACTTCACCAGACTGGGCCTAGGCCTTCGCCGGGGTACGCAGCTATATCGGGTTATGCGGAAGCTTGCTTAGGACGAAGCACCGGATCAGCGTCGGCGAATTTGCCGCCCTCTCCCGCTGGGGAGGGTGATACTGTCGGGATAACAAAGGGAAAATGGTGGTGGAGCCGAGGGGGATCGAACCCCTGACCTCTGCAATGCCATCGCACCGGATAGCCCGTATTACAACGGGTTGCGGGCGATTTGGGCCAAGGCAGACCAAGCTCTAGCCCTCGCAAATCCGAGCTGTTGAGCCGGTCACACCGGAGCAACACCGGAGACGCTCGGACCTGATCACACCACCATAGCGCGCTTGATCTGCGCAGCTCGCATCACGTCTGCCGACGTCGGAAGCTGATTCCGGCGGCGCATTCGTGCGCCCATCGACCTTCCGTTCCGGAGGCCGAAATGCCGTCGCCTACCTTCCCGAACTCTTCCGCAACCAACGCCCGTCGGACGTCGACGCCCGACGGTCCGATCGCCTTCGGCCGCTTTGCGTTCGCCGCTGCTGGCATGGTGGCCGATCGTGCCACCGCCGCAGGCTTCAATCCCGGTGGCAACCCACGCACGCACGCCCCTGTCTGGCGCAATAGCTACACAGTCGGTCAGATCGAGGACCGCGTGTGGAAGCCGATCAACGGTGGCACGACGCGGGGCGGCAAGCGCTGGACGAAGGCGCTGATGAAGATGGCCGAGAAGCTCGAACTGAAAACGCGAGCCAAGCGGCGCGAAACCGATCCGGGCGCGCGCAATGGTGACATCGGCGATGTCGGCCTGAAGGTGCTGCGCTTTCTGTACGAGACGGTCGATTATGCCACCGGCCGCCTCGAGCCATCGATCCGAACGATCGCCGACGAGATCGGTCATGCATACTCAGCGGTGCATCGCGCGCTTGTCCGCCTCCGCAAACTTGAATTCGTGGGGTGGATGCGTCGCTCGAAGCCGAAGGAGAACCCGGAACCGGGCGGCCCGCAGGTCGAGCAGGCCAGCAATGCGTACGCGCTCCTTTGCCCCAAGGGGCTGACAGGTTGGCTTCAGAAGCTGTTTGCCAAGGCCCCCGCCCCCGAATGTGATGCCGATCGGCGTAAGCGCGAGCGCAGCGAGTTCGAGGCGATGCTGGAAAGCCTGACGACGCAGGAACGCCACGCGGCGACGTGGACCGGCAGCGCGCTGCTTGGGGAAACCCTGCGGGCGATCGCCGCCAAGGTGGACGAGCGCGAGAGGAACAAGCGCGAATCCTCCAGGAGCGATGAGACCGGGGATATCTGTTAGATATCAGTGAGGAATGCCCTCGCTACGCGAGAACATGCTCCAGTAAGCTGGTCCCCACCCCTCAACGGCATGCCCGTCCGCACCCGACCGCCAAGAAGTGGCTGTCGGAACGTGGCGGCTTGCGCCGCCCCGATGGCTTAGCGACGGGGACGAGCACGAACCGTGCCGAAAACCCGGGACCGCAGCGCCCGGCGCTACCTATGTTAGAACCTAAACGACTGATGATGTTGGTGATTCATTTGAGGGACCGAAGCGGTTTGGCTCATTACCTTCACGCCATGCCACGCTACTTTTTTCACGCTCACGACCGGCTGATCGCGCTCGATGACGAAGGAATCGAGCTACCGGACGTTGCCGCTGCCCTGACATTTGCCGAGCATTCCGCCCGCGACCTAGCCGTGCAGGAATGCAAATTGGGATCGCTTCATCTGGCGGACCGCATCGAAGTGACGGACGACGACGGTACCATCATTGCGAAGGTCACCATCGCCGACGTGATCCAGATTTTCGACTAAGTCACGCCGCCCGGGTTGGGGCCGGCAACAGTAGGTCCGCCCACACCTGCATCAGCCACCGGCGCGGCCCGAGCTGCTTCGACCGGTTGTATGCACCTTCGACCTTGATGTTCACCTCGACCGTGACGTCCTTGCGCGCGGCGTGGCCCAGCGCACGGTCGATCGTGACGCGCTCGGCCGGGTGGCGCTCGTTCAGAATCGTTGAGAAAGTTGCGCGCCAGCCGTGTGGCACATGGCGACCGGCGAACCCCGCGCGGCGGTACAGCGCGCCGATCGCGCTTTCGGCGATCGGCGCGGCATAGTCTTCCCGGCCGAACACGAAGCCACCCCCATGCCCCAGCGCGCGCGCGGCGCGCAGCACGTCGACCGCCTGCCGCGACAGCGGGAGGAAATGGTCGTTTCGCGGATCGTCCTTTTTTGCCCGCGCCAGCTTCATCCGCGCCGCCGGTATCCGCCAGATCGGATCGACGGGGCCAACGAACGATCCGGTCCAGTCGACGCCTTCCACCTCGTCCCAGCGCATCCCGCGCAACGCACCCTGGCGAACGCCGGTCAGCGCCAGAAACCGCGACGCCAGTTCGACGATCGCCGGGCCGCCTGCGGCGGCGGATGCAGCGAGGAGCGCGCGCGCGTCCTCGATCGTCTCCAGCGCGAGTTGCTCACCCGCTACCGGCGCGGCCGACAGGGCGTGACGGACATTCGCCGACGGGTCGACGTGCGCCAGCTCGTTGGCGATCGCGAACGCGAATACCTTGGAGATCCGCTGGCGGACGCGGCGGGCGGTTTCGACCGCGCCGCGCACCTCGATCGCGCGCAGCGTGTCGCGGACATCGGTCGCGGTGATCGCGTCGACATCGACCGCGCCGATCGTCGGGAACACGTCGCGCTCAAGGCTGGTGATGACATCGCCGGCATGGACGTCGGTCCACGACGACCGCCAGTGCGCGTGCCAGGCGCGCGCCACGGCGGCGAACGTCCGGTCGACCTCGACACGCGCTGCGCGTTCGGCGCGCGGGTCTTTCCCGGCGCGCAGCGCGTCCCGCGCCGCCTCGGCCGCCGCGCGCGCGCCGGCAAGGTCCACGTCCGGATACTGGCCGATCGTCAGCAACTGCTCGCGGCCTGCGAAGCGAAACCGCCAGCGCCACGAACGCAGGTTCGATGGTGCGATATACAGGTGCAGGCCCTGCCCGTCGGGCAATTTGTAGGCGTGCGACTTCGGCCGGGCAGCCTTGATGGAGGCCGTACTCAGCATATGTATCTCCGGAACCTAAGGGGGAGTGTTGCTATGGTGCGAGTGGTGGTGTTGGCTGGCTCAGCCGACGAGAAGATCGGTGAGTTCGAATTCGATCAGCTTCCGCGCAAAGACGAAGAGATCTCGGTGCCGTGGGCAGACGATCCACACGGGACGAGGGTCTTTTCCGTGGTCGAGGTGTGGCACGTGGCAGCGGGAGTCACTGTCGACGAAGCCATCGGCGCTGGTCCGTTGACCATCATTCGCGGGAACGAAGTCCTCTAAGAGGCGGACACCCGCTCCGCCTCCACTCGTGGAAACACACGGAAAACAGCCAGTTTGCGACCCTGCGCAAACTGGCCGTACCCGCACGATACCCGCAGTTCAGTGCGCCGGGCTGCGGATGATCAGTTCGGTGACGCGCTGGCCGGTGCCAGCGGCGTGCCCGCTCAGGGTCCACGTCGTCTCGACGTCGGCGATGTCGAACCGCGCGAAGGTCTCGCGGATGAACGGCGTCGCGTTGATCGACAGCACGAACTGACCGGCGATGCCCGCGAGCTGCTCGGCCATCGCGACATACTGGTCGCGACCGAACGGGAGACCATAACCGGTCGTTTCGTCATAGGGCGGGTCGAGATAGAACAGCGTGTCGGCGCTGTCGTAGCGCCGGATCAGCGCTGCATAGTCCAGTTGTTCGATCACAACCGGCGCGAGGCGGGCGCTGAGCGCGCGCAGCTCGGCACGCAACCGGGCATGGTTGAAGCGCGACGCCGCCGCTTTATTGACGCCGTACGTCCGGCCGTCGACCTTTCCGCCGAATGCCAGACGCTGGAGAAACAGGAATCGGACCGCGCGCTCGATGTCGGTCAGCGTCGCCGGATCGGTTCGCTTCAGTCGATCGAACTCCTCACGACTGGCGAACAGGTGACGCATCTCGTCGACGAACGGGCGATAGTGCCGGCGCACGATCCGGAACAGGTTGGCGACGTCGCCCGACAGGTCGTTGATGACCTCGGCCGGCGCTGGCCGGGGACGGCGGAGGAACACGCCGCCCATGCCGACAAAGGGTTCGACATAGGTTCGGTGCGGGATCGTCTCGATCAGCGCGCACAGGCGCGCAGCAAGGTTGCGCTTGCCGCCCATGTACGGTGCGGGCGGGCGAGCGGTAACGGTGGTGGTCAAGGTCAGCTTTCCTCGGGGGATGAGGAAACACGTCGGCTACGCGCGCTTCGTTGACCGCCGTCGACGACGGCGGGACCGCGCCGATCGGCGCGGATTGCGGACGCAGACACCCGCACCGCCGGAGCTATCGCCCCGAAAGTCCGGTATCTGCTAAATCTCGTGGTGGCCTTCGGGGATACGTCGGCGGGCCGCCTCGTCCCCAACCCGGTGGCCGGGTGGTTAGCCGCGCAGCACAGGCGACTGCGCCCTGCGTATTCCCCGAAGGTCTTTCATTCCGCAGGCCACCCGGTTGGAACCGGTCGGCCTGTGACCGCGCGCGCGGGCTACTCTTCGCGGCTAAGCTACAAGCAGCCCGATTTCTATGGCAGCGCGGATAGATCGGCTCAAGCGCCGATCGTCGACGTCAGCGCGGGCAGTCGTCGCGCAGCGCCTGCCCGGTCGCCGCCAGTGCGGCGCACTGGAGGCGGACGAGCTGCGCCCGGATGCCGCCGGCAACGTCGAGTAGATCGAGCTGCGACGCCAGCGCCGCCGCCCCATCCTGTCCGCCGTCAGCGTTGCGCCGGGGCAGCGGCAACATCGCCGGGCGCGACAGCAGGTGCGCCGGGATCGCCGCCGTTGGCGACGGCGGTCGCGCGATCGAGGAGGCGCACGCCGTCAGCGTCAACGCAGACGTTGCGATATACAGGGCGGTCAGTGATCGTATGGCTTTCACGGATGATCTCCCGGACCAGCGATTGCCGGTCGTTTTCCTTGACCGCCCCGGCCGCGTCGGTCGCGGCGACGGCGGTTTCGTTCTTCTTGCGCTCGGCAGCGACAGCCTGCTCGACCGCCGCCTGCTTGCCATCGGCGATCGCGCGCCCGTCGCGCCGGCCGGCGACATAGGCGGCGACGATGATCGCCACCGCCAGCACCGCGCCGATCAGCGCCAGATAGGGCCGCAGCGCGCTCACAGCTTCGCGTACTCGGTCTTGGCGTCGAAGCACGGGCACAGCTTCAGCCATTCGTTCGGTTCGATCACGCCGTTGCCATTGCGATCGGGCGAATAGTCGCGGTGGCCCTGCACGGTCGCGCGCGGCCACCGCGCCTTCAGCACACGCAGCAGCTCGAGCAGCGCGGCCTTCTGTGCCGGCGTGCGCGTGTCCTTGCCCTTCGCATCCTTGGCGAGGCCGCCGACATAGACGATGCCGATCGAATTCGCGTTGTGGCCGAGGACGTGACTGCCCGCCTGCTGAAGCGGCCGCCCGATCTCGATCGTGCCGTCGAGGTCGACCACGAAGTGATAGCCGATGTCGCGCCAGCCCTGCGCGAGGTGCCATTTGCGGATTTCGGCCGCGCGGTGGTCGCGACCTTCGATCGTCGCCGAACAATGGATCGCGATTGAGGTGATCGCGCGCGTGACCAGAGCGGACGCGGCTGAACGCCACGCCGGAATAACCGTCGTCATGGTATTGTCTCCGATGGGAAGGGATTTCCGAAAAGCGGCAGGATGTTTCCGCCGTCGGGGGTCAGTCGTCCTTGGCGGACATCAGTTCGTTACCGGCCGCGCGGACGATCGCGAGGACGAAGCGCATCGCGCCGACGCCGATCCATCCGGCCGACACGCCGGTCGCCAGAATCAACCAAGTGGGCGAACCGTAATGCTCAGCCGCAGCCCCGATCATCGCGCCGAACGCGGGGAGCAGCGACATCATGACCCACAGGTCGCGCCATCCCACCGGCTCGCCTCGCTCGATCTTGCGGCCGAAGCGGAGAGCCTGCCCGGCGGCTACGCCGAAGGCAGCGAGGGCATATGCCTGCCAGCCTCGCATCAAAACGTGACCCACCCGATGCCGACGCCGGTCAGCACGAGGATCAGGCTCACCCCGAAGCTGGCGCGGCGCTGGTCGGACGTCGCCGCCAACACGCACGACATGCCCGTCACCGCCAGGATCGCGGCCACGCAGTCGCTCACGACGTCGAACAGATCCCATGCGCGCGGCTCGGCCGAGACCAACCGTGCGACGTCGCCGATCGCGCCGGCCGCATAGCCGAGACCGATCAGCGCCGCGCCGCCGAACAGCAGCGTCGCCGACCACGGCGACACGATCGCCGCGACCAGGTCGACGTGGAGCTGGTCGACCACCGCGCGCAGGCCGCCGCGCTTGCCCCCGATCATCCGGACCAGCTCGGCCGACAGCGGCCGCAGCCATCCGCAGCCGTCGACGACGAACCGCAACCCGAACAGGAGAAGCGTCCACACGGCGACGACGCCGGCAATATGTGCGAGCGCGGTCATCAGACGAAGATCCCGCCGACCGTGTGCTGGCGATCGAGGACGCGTTGCAGGTCCGCGTTCAGCACTGCGATGGGGTCGCGACCCGAAATCGTCAGATCCTCGATCCATCCACGATACAGGCGCGTGTTCGACGCAGCCTGTTGCGCCACCGACATCGGCGCGCCGTTCCAAGCTCGGGGGACGCCCCATTGTGCGAGGCAGGCGCTGAAGTCCGCCGCGTTGTTGTTCCCGACCGCCCCGGTGGCGACCACCGCCTTTGTCGGGTCGGCCAGCGGAACAAGCCGCAGCCCGATACCACCAGTGTTACGCCAGTATGCGATCTGGCAGACCTTGCCGTAGTGTTCGGCGGTCGGAATCACCTCGATGGCAGGCGCGCTACCGACACCCGTCTGTCGTGCAGCCACCAGCTTCCCTGAAAACTGCGCGATCGTCAGCGGATCGGGTTCGGATGCAAAGCCGTTCGCGGCCGCCCCGGAAGCAAACATTGAAATGTAACTACCAGCGGCATTCCAGTCAGCCTGTACAGGCATCCGGAAATAGCCGACCCACAGGAAGAAGTCGTTGTCGGCCGCATAGATCGATGCCCATGCGTCCGGCGCACGGACCCCGGCGTCATTGTAGGTGATGGCGGAGAAGTCGAAGCCGCCGCCCGCATATACCGGCCCCGGCCCGGTGGCCGGTACGCGCGCCTGCAGGTTCGCGCGACGGGTCATGTCATACACGACCTGCCCACCACCCGGCGCGGCGGCGGGCAGGCGCGTCTCGATCGGGCCGCCGGGGTAACACCATCCGAAATCGAGATCGAAAAGGCAACGGACGCCGCCCTTCGCACCCGTGAGCAGCGGATCGAGGTTGGGATAGGCAAGCGTCGCATCGCCGGAGACTGCGCCGGTCTGGAGGGCGCGCGTGGCATAGGTCGTCAAGGTGAACCTCCTACAGGCTGGGATCGATGAGCGAGACGGTGGCATCGGCGATCGCGCGGCCGCCGGTGTCGGTGGCCGGATGCACGAGGTCCGCGTGATACCAGGCGCGCGCCGGGTTGGCGGCGGCATAGTCGGACGGGACCGCACCGAACTGATACTGGTGGTCGAGGAACGCGCATCCGAGCGAGACGGCAAGTTCGCGCGCGGCGCGGGCGTAGCGCCACATCGGATAGACGTTGGTCGTTCGCTGATTTTCGGGCGGTGCGGTGATGAGGATGTCGGCGTACGGGAGCGCGGCGCGGACGTTCGCAACGATCGTCGCCAGATTGGCGGCGAAGGTCGTTTCCGGAATGAGTGCGGCCCCCTGATCGTTGGTCAGAAAGCCGATGACGACGAGGTGGGGGGCGAGCGCTTGCAGCCCCGCGCGCCACGCTGCCGCGTTGACACCCGCCCAACTGGTCGTCGCCGAACCGGACGCTCCGAGCTTGTGGACCCGAACCCCGGCCGCCGCCGATTGCAGGTCGACCCCGGCCAGCGCCACGGTCCCCGAAACGCTCTCGATCACCAGCGACGCATTGCCCGCCGGGACGCCCAGCAGCGCGACGTTCGCCGCCGTCGCACCGGCCAGCGTGATCGTCTCCCGCCACGTCGCGCCGCCGTCCCAGCTATAGCGGATGTCGCCACCGCCGCCCTTGTGGTGCAGCTGCACCGCATTATGCCCGGCCGGGACGATGACGGTAACGCGCTCGCCCGCCACCGTGGCGGTGATGATCCCGTTCGATGGCGTCGCGTTTGCCACGTTGCCATAGCTCGCCCGCCAGCCACTGGTGACGGTCGGCGCTGGGATCAGGTCCGGCCGCGCGCTGCCATCGATGCGCAGCGCCACTGCCGGGGCGACCGTTGGCGACGGATCGCCCCACCACGAAAAGCCGACCCAGCCCAGCCCGGCCAGCCCGCGCGCGTCCTGCAACGTCTTGGCCGCCGCCGGCACCCAATAGACCCCGGCCGTATAGCTGTCGCCGATGAACGCGGCGATCAGTTGAACCGGCTCGCCCAGCTTGCGCTTGCGGATACGCATGTGCGTTTCGCGCAGGAGCCACCGGCCATAGACCGGATCGAGCGGGTCGCCGTAGGCCGTCAGCCCGCGCGACAGGCGGGTGGCAAGGCTGTCGGCGCGGCCGGCGGCGGTGACGAGTTGCCCGGCGACCTGATCGATCGGCGTCGGCAATCCCACCGTACCACCAAGCTGCTTTCCCGCCGCGTCGACGACGATCGGCATCGTCAGCACGTTCGGATCGAGTGATTCGACGAACGCGGCAGCGGTCAGGTTTCCCGCCCGAGCGGCGACCGGCGCCAGTGCGTCGAGCGTGACGCGGGCCGGCGTGGTTGCGGAAACCTTGCCGATCCCGTCGAGCAACAGCAGCGCGGTCGTAACCTGCGGGTCGAGCGATTCGACCAGCGCATCGCGATAGACTTCGCGCTGCAACTTCTCCGCCGCCGGGTCGGGAAACTGCGCGACCAGGCGGCCGAGTGGATCGACCGCGTTCGCGCGGGTCAGCACGTCCGGATCGAGCGATTCGACTACCGGAAGCACCGACATATTATCGGCGGCCGCTCGAACCGCGAGATCGCGCGCCTCGATAGCCGCAACCGCCGATGCTCCGGCTGCGCCCGACGCCGTCCGCGCCGCCTCAACCTGCGTAGCCAGCAGCGTCTCGATCATCTGCGGATCGGACGCGCCCGCGGCCATCGCCTGAAGCCGGGCGACGCAAGGGACATAGATCGTCTGGCCCGACACGTTGACGACCGGGTAATAGCCCAGCGCACCGGTCTTCCCGCCTTCCGCGTTGAAGCTGTCCGGATCGTCGACCGTGCCAGCCAGCAGCATGATCTGCCCCTCCGACCACGCCTGATAGGCGGCGAAGAATTTCGCGTTCAGCCCGAGCAACTCGGCGAACTTATCGTCGATGGCGGCCATAGCCCCTCCTGTCATTGCTGGATAATTTCGGGCTGCGTCGTGCCACCGCCGCCTGGATCGACTTCGCCACCACCACCACCGCCACCGCCACCGCCACCGCCGCCGCCGGGCGGCAGCGTCGATGCAGCCGCCGTTGCGGCCACGCCCTTGCGCAGCTCGGTCACTTTCAGGACGTATCCGGCCTTCACGACCAGCGGCGTCGAAGGGCCGCGATTGGTGATGGCGAAGGAAACCGTATGCTGACCGGCCGGAATGCCGGACAGGAATGCGAAGGGCGTCAGCGTGACCTTGCCCCGGCTGTTGGCGTTGTCGAACGGCATGCGCTGTTCGGCAGTCTGAAGCGGGACGCCGTCGACGATAATCTGACCGATGAAGTCGATATCGTCGGGGCTGTGGCAATGCGCGTAGGACATCACCTCGAGGTCGCTGTCGCCGTCGACCTTGGTGAAGACGAAGTTGACGATCATCGTCGACGCACTGACCGGACAGGCGGTATCGGTCTGGACCGGGCAGTAGGTGATGAGACCCGCCGAACCGCGGATCAGCGCCTCGGCATTGATCGAGTTGGTCCGGAAGGTGTCGACCTCGACGTCGTGCATCTTCACGTTGCCGTCGGCGTCGGCGAACAGATAGACCTTGCCGGTATCCGGATCGCTGAGCGTGAAGCGGCGCGCGTGCATTGCGAAATCAGCAGTCTGGCCGTTGATCTTGAACCCGGTGATCAGCCCGTTCACGTTGGTGATGAGCTGCGCGACAGCCTCCTGCCCGTCGACCGATCGAAGCAGGAACTGGATCGACGACCGTTGGCCCTCGAACTCGGTCTCGACGTTCGCAAGCGCCTCGGCCGTCGCGCCGTTCGCATCGGCGATCGCGCGATCGATGCGTTCGACTTCGCCGGTCACGCGGGTGTCGACGCCGTCGATACCGCCCGCCAGCTCGGCCTTCACGGTCGACAGCGCCAGCGCCTGTGCGCTGTCGCCGTCGACGATCGCCTGATCGATGCGCTCGACTTCGCCGGTCACGCGCGTGTCGACGCCGTCGATATCGTCCGCCAGTTCGGCCTTCACGGTCGACAGCGCCAGCGCCTGTGCGCTGTCGCCATCAACGATCGCCTGATCGATGCGCTCGACTTCGCCGGTCACGCGGGTGTCGACGTCGTCGATATCGCCCGCCAGTTCGGCCTTCACGTTCGACAGCGCCAGCGCCTGTGCGTTGTCACCGGCGACGATCGCCTGATCGATGCGCTCGACTTCGCCGGTCACGCGGGTGTCGACGCCGTCGATATCGTCCGCCAGTTCGGCCTTCACGGTCGACAGCGCCAGCGCCTGTACGTTGTCACCGGCGACGATCGCCTGATCGATGCGCTCGACTTCGCCGGTCACGCGGGTGTCGACGCCGTCGATGTCGCCCGCCAGCTCGGCCTTCACGTTCGACAGCGCCAGCGCCTGTGCCTCGTCGCCATCGACGATCGCCCGGTCGATCCGGACGATCTCGCCCGCGATGCGCTCGTCGCCGGTTTCGACGGCGGCGCTCACAACCTCAATCGCCTCGGCCAACAGCCGATCGCCCTCGATCTGCTTGCGCTCGTTGCGAAGGATCACGGTCCCGGCCGGGATGCCGCCGACGTGCGTCAGGGCATCGAACCGTGCCTTGCGCGCCTCCGCCAGAAGCTGGTCGCTCACCTGCGTCGCGAGGACGTTGCGCGCGCGATCGGCGGCGGCGCGGGCACCGTCCGCCATCGCCTCGACGTCGGTCGTATCGGTGATGATCGCGATCGCCTCGCGCAGGCCGGGCATCTGGTTGACCAGCGACAGTGCATCGCGAACCGTTCCGTCCGGTCCGAACGGCGATTCGGGGTCCGCGCTATTGGTCGCGTTGTCATCGGGCCGGGTGCCGGTCGGATCTGCGACCTTGTCCCAATCCGCCGTGGTAGCGGCCTCGTCGATCGCGAGGATCAGCGGGTTGTTGCGCTTGTCATAGACGATCGCCTCGGCCGCGAGGACCGGCGCGCGATCGTCCGCATCGAATGCGTAGATCGACCGGTGCTCGAACGACAGCGTCATGTTGCAAACGCCGCCCTGGCCCAGCTCCTGCGCCTCGACCCGGAACAGCGCGCGGCGGAAACCCAACGGCGCGAAGGTGAACGGGACAACGTCGCCGACCGTGTATTTCCACGCGCGGATATCGAACGGTGCGGCGAACTTGCGCTGGTACTGCTTGCGTTGCAGCCCCTGCTTGCCGATCCGCTGCGCCTGGCTCGGGCTTTCTACCGCTCCCAGGTCGAGCGAGAAAATCCGGTCGATGCCGTCGAGGCTGGCGGTCCGGATCTCCGGATAGTCGATCGGCTGATACAGCGAGTTGGTGGTCGCATCGATGTAGCGGCCGCGCACGATGTTCGGCGAAGCGTCCGGCGTCGGGTGCGGATCCCAGGTAAACGCCCCGACGACGTCGTCATCGAGCAGCCCCTCATCGAGCGCCGCGTTCGCCAGATCGTTGTGCGCGATCGCCAGCGCCAGCTTGCCGCCGGTGTCGCGGAATCGACCGCAGCACCCGGCGCACAGCATGTCGAGCGTCGTCTTGGGATCGTCGCCTTCGGACACGACGGCAGCGCCGTGATAGCGCGGCTCCTGACCGCCGGCCGAACGGTTGACCAGCTCGTCGGCAAGATTGGCAGCGGTGATGAACGACGCGAGGTTCAGCCGCCGGCCGGGAACGCCCGAGCCGGTGGCCAAGCGCATCTCGCCCGTCACCGGGTTGCGGATGCGCCAGCCCAGCACGACGCGCAGGATCTGAAGCGGGAGGTTCTCCCCGATGACCGCGCCGTCGTCGACCGTGTAGCGCCACGTCGACTGATCGGCCCAACGCATCGGCCCCGATCCGCCCGGCACCGTCGAATCACGGCGCGGGTCGTACAGCTTCGCCCCGCGCCCGATCGTGGTGATACGGCTCGGCAGTCCGCTGGCGAACGGGCTTTCGGCCTTCTTGCTGTTGCCCGTGACCTTGAAGCGAAATCGCGAATATGAGCATCCGGTCAGCCGGGCCGACCCGTTCCACTTGCCGCTGCCAAAGCTGAAGGCGTTCGCCGGCGACCCTTCCAGAACGATGTTCGGAACGGAGAAATAGCCGCGGTACTTGGCGGTGACGCCGGTGGTCGCCGACCACGCCAGCTCGGTGTCGAACCAGATCTCTTCCAGCCCGTCGATCGCGTGGCTGGCGTGGCATACGATCCAGTCGCAATATTCCTGATCGTTGCCCGACCATTCTTCGTACCGGACGTCGTTCGGAAACGCGGTCTGGCCGAGGACCGTCTTGCGGAACGCGCGCGGGTCGATCGTCGCGGTCAGCCGATCGGTCTGCGCCGCCGTGACGGACGGCTTCTTCGTCATCAGCGCCGCCGCGGTCGACAGCGCGGTCGAAGCGAGCAGCAGCGTGCTGGCGCTGATGCCGGTGCCAATGATGCTCGTTGCAAGCGAGACGCCCAGCCCGGCGGCCGCGCCGCCGGTGACAAGCGCCAGCGCCGCGACGCCGGCGACGATCGCGACGGTCTTGAGTGCTTTCGCCACGCGTCAGAAACCGTACTGCACGCGCCACGCGCGCGGTTCGGCCCACTGGCCACGGTCGATCCGGATCAGCCCCTCATGGTCACCCTCGCGGCCGACAGCGACGAGGAACGGGCCAAGGCAGATCCCGAGCAGCCCGTCCGACATCACGATATCGCCGCGCTGAGCGAGCGGGGCCGCCACCGCCTCGAACTTCGCATCCATCGTCGCCGCCAGCGTGCCGGCACCGAATTTGCGAAGCGCGCGGGCCGACCCGATCGCCGTCGAATAGCGGCCGCGAAATTCCGGCATCGGATCGACGCCGGTCATCGCTTCAACGGCGCCAGCGCTGAAGGTGCAGCAGTCGTGCGCGCCCCACTGGAAGGGGCGCACGCGCAACGGTTCGAGATACGCAGCGAGCTGCGCCTCCCAATCGGGTTTCCGGTACATGGTCACTCCGATCTAACTGCGGCGGTTCGCGCCGTTGGCGATCGCGATCGCGAGTTCGGCCGAGCGATCGCCCGGATCGAATTCCTGCTGGTCGAGGTAGGTGCGGTTCGACGCCTGGCCGAAAAACGCGAGGTAGGTTTCCACCTCGAGATTAATGACCTGCGTCAGCCGATCGCCGGTGATGCGCGGCACGGACATATAGCCGGTATAGTATCCCCACACCGCGCCGATCCGGGTCAGATCCTGCGGATCGAGCATCGCGCGCCACAGGCGGCAATCCCGTCCGACATAGTTCGCGCGATCGCCAAGCTCGGTCATCAGTTCGTCGTCGACACCGGCAAGACCCGACAGCGTGAGCGTCAGCGTATCCGAACCGCTTTCCTTCGCCTTCACCGGCCCGATCGACACGAACCGGGGATCGACCGCCTGGAACGTGAAGCCGTCGAGATCCTCGTCGCCGGTGCCGGTGAAGGTCACGTTGTACGGCGCGTTGGTGACGCGGACCGGCTCCGATTTCAGGTCGAGGAAGGCGAACGTGACCGGGCGGCGGACATCGGCGGAAAGCGCACCCTGCGCGGCTACGTCCGGACGGCTGTCCATCAGAACGCTTCCTCGCATGCGAACTTCACGTCGTACTGCTGGCCGACATCGACCGCCCATCCGTTTCTCGGATCGGACATCGACATCACCGCGTACGGACGTTTGACCTCGATCGGCGCGGCGTCGGGCGGCGTGACGCGGATATACGGCTTGAAGGCAATGAGCGCCTTCCCGTCGTCGCTGGCGACGACGTCGGCCATCAGCGTGAGGAGCTGCTCACCGATCGTCACGAACTGACCACGCCGCAGCTTTCGACCGGCTCCGATCCAGCCCTTCGTCCGCAGCGTGTGGCCGAACTGTCCGCTGCCATCGACCTGTACCGCCTGCACACCCGCGATCTGCTCGCGCTCGCAGGCGATGACCTTGAACCGGTTGGCGACACCGTCGCAGTCGATCACGAACGCCCGCCAGTCGAGCACCCGGTCCTCGCCTACGATCGGTGGCATCGTGACGCTTGCGTACAGCCGGGGAGCCGCCGCCAGCAGCGTGGTGCGCCGCCGCCCGGTGAACTCGCCACGGTTGACCTGCGCCGGTTGGTCGAACGACCATTCGATTTTCCGGGGAGCCGGGGCAACCGGCATAGCGATCAGCATCAGCCCCACCCTCCCGGCAAGTCGTCGCGCGAAATGCGACTGATCGTCCGGCCTTCAGCGCCGGCCATGATCGGCTCGGCCGCCGCCGTGACGGTCCGCACGGTCGTTTCCTCGACGCTCGCCATCAGCTTGTCGGACGCTTCGACCTTCAAACGGGTCTCGACCAGCATCCGACCGGCGCGACCGCCTTGCAGCCGCGCCATGTTGGGTCGCGGCTCGCGCAAGCTCGGCATCGATGGCGAGATCAAGCCGCCGTTCGCGAATTTGCGGAGCCGACCGGAGTTGATCGCCGCCAGTTCGGGCAACCATTGCTCGGTTGCCTTGGCGTTGACGATGAATTCGCGGTTCGACACGCGAATCGCGCCGCGACCATTTGCCAGCATGGCGAGGATGCTGTCCGACCGACCGTTACCCGGCCCCCGGATCAACCCGCCCGGCGAACCACCGCCCGCAAAACCGGGCAGCGACGATAGCGAACCGCCGTGCGCATACCCCGGAAGGGCTGACAGCGGGCCGCCATCGGCAAACCCGAAGAAACCGCCGCCGATCGACGCGACGATCGCCTTCTGGATCGCAAGCCGTGCCAGATCCTGAATGATCCCGCCGACCACCTCGCCAGCGACGCCACCGATCCCTAGCAGGTCGGTTACGGCCTGCGCCGCTGCTCGCGACCCAGCATCTTCCAGTTTGCCGAAGCCATCGACCGCGATCGATTGAAGCGCGTTCTTCGTATCCACCGTCGCCGACCGCAGCCGGTTGCGGTAATTTTCCATCGGCCCGGCGGCCTGCTGCTCGAACCGCCGGTCCTCCGCGCCTTCGATCTCCGGAAGCCGGGCAAGGCGATCCTTCGCACCTTGCACCGCCTCCGGATCTTGCGCCGTATCGCGGACGCGCTCGAGCGCCTGGCGGCGCATCTGCTGTTCCAGATCGAGGATCTGACGCGCGATGGTACGACGATCGCGTTCCGTGGTCGCCGTGTCCTGCTGGATGCGGAGGACGTCGAGCCGGGACGCGCCTTCCTCGGCCATCACGTCGTATTGGCGATCGATCTGGCGCGTCGCCTTCTCGATCTCGATGCCGCGCAGCCGTTCCTTGCGAATCGTCTCGTTCAGCGTCGACAGGTGAACAGCTTCGGCGACGGTCAGGTCGCCAGCCTTCAGACGGTTGCCGATCGCGAGCCGTTCGGTCTCCGCCTCCGCGTTGATCTCCTCCTGCGCCAGCGCTTCACGCTCGGCCGTCGTGGCGGTTCGGGCGGTGGCGTCCATGATCTTGCGCCGCGCCTGTAGGATTTCCTTACCGAACGCATTCTCGTCGCGCAGTTCCTTGCGCTCGGCCGCCACGGCACGGCGTTGAAGCGTCTCGGCCGAGGGACCGGCCCGACCAGCCTTGCCCCACTCGACATGGAAAACGCGCTGGCCTGGTTCGTTCAAGATCTTGCGTAGGCGCACCCCCGCGTCGTTGAACGCCTTCCGGATCGACGCGACCGAAATCCCCGGACCATATGCCACGTCGAGCGCCTGCCCGTGCTCGTGGGCGCTGGTTCCGGGTTTGGCGACAGGGCCGTTATGGCGTCCTGCTTGTTTTTCGGCCCACAGCCGTTCCTGTTCGGCGCGCGACCGGGTGGCGCTGGTGACGCGCCCCCCCAAGCTGGCGATGATCTCACGCGCGCCGGCGACGTCGATCTCGCGCCCGAACTGCCGGTTGGCAGCGCCACCGCCAGCGCGGGCAGCGGATTGCCGATCCTGCTCCGCCTTCAGCTCCGCTTGCCGGTTGCGCTCGATGCCCGCGAGTTGGCGAGTGAGGTTGGCATCGACGGTCGCGCCCCGGCGGGCTTCCTGACGGGCGGCGCGCTCGGCAGCTTGCGCCTGCTGATCGTACAGGCGATTGATCCGGGCGATCGGGTCGGTCGCGCGGCGCGCCGCTTCCTGCGCCAGATCGACCCGTGTTTCGTTGATGATCTGTTGTTGACGGGTGACAGCCGCCTCGGCCCGGTCACTTTCGCGCGACAGATCCTCGATCCGCCGCTGGAGCTGGTCCCGCTCGCCATTCTGCGACAGGTATGCGTTGGTAAGCGGGCTGCTCTTCAACGATTCCTCGAGCGCCACCGCCTCGGCAAGCCGGGCTGCGGTAGCCTGCCGGACGGCCAGCGCCTCCGCCATTTTCTGTTTTGCCGCGATGTTGGAACGCTCGGCCGCGCTCTCTTCGCTCCGGGCCGAGGCATCAAGCGCCTTCGTCTGCTCGACGATCGCGGCGGAAACGCCCTCGATCGATGTCGTGAACAGCCGTTTCGCCTTATCCGTGAGCGCGGTCTGCTCCGCGTCGCGCTTCATCTTGTCGACTGCGTTGTCGAGTTTGTTGCCGAGCAGGTCGACATGCTTCGTCAGTGCGCCGACGACCATCAACCCGGCGGTGATCGCCAGCCCCCAAGGGCCAAGCATGAATTGTGCGAACGATGCGGCGCGCGCCTGAAGGGAGCCGGTCGCGCCTTGCAGAAACGACAACTGACCCGCAGCCTGTGCGCCCTGGATCGCGATCACGTTGAATATGTTCGCGCCCATCGAAAGCTGCGTGAACGTGTCCTGCGCCTGATAGGACAGCCCCTGCATAGCGAACCGGTTCGCCTGCATCGCCGCCATCGCGCGGCGCTGCTCTTCGGTCAGTCGCACGGTTGCCTGCGATGCGGTGGGGATGGCGCGGGCATGGTCGTACAGGTTGGTCCGGGCGAGCAGCAGCGCGTTCGCATACTCCCGGGTGGTGATGGCCCCGGCCGCCAACAGGCGTTCGGCACGGTCCATTTCATTATCGAACCGCTGCTGAGCGGCGTACATCGGGTCGAGCGCTGCCCGGAGTTGGTGAACCTCGGTAGTCAGTCGCTCCTCGGCCGCCGCCGCCAGCGACGCCGCGACCGCAAGCTGCTGGTCACGGTCCGCCGACCCGCTGGCCTGAGCGGCCTTCTGCTGTAGCGCGACACGCGCGTGGTCGACCGCAGCCGCATACTCGCGCTGGCTGATGACACCGGCGCGGAGGAGCGTCTCGGCACGGGTCAGCTCTTGATCGAACCGCTGCTGTGCCGCGTACATCGGATCGACGGCGGTTCGCAGCGCATTCGCCGCCGCCGCCAGTTCCTGTTGCCCGCGCGCGGCCTCGGCCGACGCCGCCGCCAGACGCTTCTCCTCGGCAGCGGCTTCCGCGACGCGCTTGTGACGCGTGACGAACAGCTCGGTCGCTTCGGCGCTCTGCAGCAGTTCGATCTGAACCCGTTCGAGCGCGCCCGCCTCCTGCGCCAGAGCGGCCGCCTGCTGCTCGGCTTCGATACGCGAGGCCGCCGTCGCCTGGATGAACAGACGGGTCGCTTCGCTGGTATCGCGGGTCGATGCAGCGGCGCGCTCGGCCGCTTCACCGATCAGTCGGTACGCCTGCGCCTGCTGTGTCGCGGCCGCCGCTTGCGTGCGCAAGTCGTCGATCCCGAGGTTTGGTCCCCCGGCGATCGTCGGCCCCTTCATCGACTGGCTGGTGATCCGCTGGATCTGTTGATAGCTCGCGGTGAAGGATTGCTCCGCCCGTTTCGCAGCATCATCGGCCATGCGAGAAAATTCGCCGAACCGACTACCCATCTTCCCGATCGAGCGGTCAACGTTGGTCGCCATCGATGCAGCGCGCCGTTCCAGCCGGTCCATCGGCTGTTCGCCGGCCGCCAGCTCGCGACGCAGCAGTTCGATCGACGCATCGACCTGCAACAGCAGGCGCTCGGTTGCTTCCGCCATCGCGCGCCTCCTGTCAGATCATTCTTCGGGCATGCGGTTGAACCGCTCGTACCCTTCGATCGCCGCCCAAAACTCGGCAGGCGTCGCAGTCCAGAACTCACGCGGCCGCCACCCAAGGGCGGCGGCCGCAAGCCCCATTAGCCGGCGGCGGGGGCTTCCTCGGTCGTCATCGTCACCGCCGGCTTCAGATTTCCCTCGGAATCGTACCCGCCGGTGACTGCGAGCGAGAGCATGTTGGCGATCTTCTTCTGTGCCACCAACATGCCGCCTTCCGCATCGAGGATGAGGCGTCCGATCCGCTTGGGGTTGGCACCGCTGGCACCGCGGTTGTCGTTGGCGCGACCCCAACTGCGGATGCACTCGCAAGCGATTTGCGCCACTTCGCCCAGCTTCAACCGGGAACCGAGCGCATCGCCGGCGATATCAACTAGGCCACGCCCGAGCGTCGTCTCGATCGCCTCGATCGTTTCATAGGTCGGGCGAAGGCCGAGCGTCTCGCCTCCGAGTTCGAGCGAAAGTTCGCCCCGGTCGTTCAGGTCGTTCATGCGCCTGCTTCCTTCGTTTCGAGTGGCGGTGCGGCGGCGGGCGGCGGAACGGGTTCCGTATCCGCTTCGATCGGGACGGGAGCGTCCGATGCCGCCGACAGTTCGGCATAGAGAGAGCGGATTTCGCCGGTGGCGGCGGGATCAGCCGCGATTAGCCGCGCAAGATCGAGCAGCTCCATCGGTTCTTCCAGCAGCGGCATGAGCGCCAGGGCGGCGCGATCGGGACCGGACGCCAGCAGCGGTTCGATCTCGTCAATGCCGCAACCGGTGGTCGCCACCAGTTGCGCATCGATGTCGGCGGTCGAGATGGCGGCGATCGCCAGCTCCCCACCGCAGATCACGAGGATTCGTGCCACTGGATCAGGCCAGCAGGTCGACGGTCGGCTGCGCCGCCGGCTGAAGGGTGACGCCGGCCTTCACCGAACCGCCCTGCTCGAAATCGGTGTTATCGAGCGCGGTGTAGAAACTGCCCTCGAACACGACGTCGCCGACGGCGAACGGCTTCTTCCGGATCTGGTAGATCTCGGTGTCGTTCGACTTGTCGAGCGTTTCCATCCGGGTGTAGCCGTTCGCGTCGGGCAGGTCCGGAATCAGTTCCTGCTTGATCGACAGGGTGCGCAACCCAGGCGTCTGCGTATCGACGCCTTCGGTATCCTTAGTCGCGGACGAAGAGAATCCCTTGCCGCGCTGGATGTTCAGGTTGCCCTGTCCGGCGGGCATGTTGAACGTACCGGCGACGGCCGACTGCAAGAACAGGCGGTAGTCGCTGCCGAGCTTCTTTCCCATGACATGGTCTCCAAATGAAAAGGGCCGCACCGGGATGGTGCGACCCGCAGGCGTGTGAAATTGTCGGGCTGGATCAGGGCGCGATCGCGAGGACCGCGAACGAACTGATTCCGGAATAGCTGGCACCGTCTTCGTTCAGCACGGCATCGTCGTCCTGGAACGTGAAGGCGAGCGTCCAGCCTTCCAGCTCGAAAGTCTGCTCGTCGAGGATGGTCTCGATCTGGTCCTGCAACGCCAGCAACGGCGCACGTTCCTCCGCGATCGCCAGCGACACGATGCTGATCTCGACCCGCCGGTCGGCACCGGCATCCTTCAGCGCCGGCCGAACGCTTTTCAGATCGCCGATGATGACGAGGTCGCCTTCGGCGTTGCTTGGCGCGTCCTGGTACACGCTGGCGCCGGCGATCGCCGCTGCCAGTTCGCGGAATGCCACGGCTTCCACGATTGCCTTCGCCTTACTCATCGCCACCCCCGATGCGGTTGAGCGATCGCGTGAACAGCCCTTTCAGATTGTCGCGCAGTTCGCCCCGCAGATCGGGCAGGCGTCCGGTAACGAACCGCTTCGCAGGCATCGCCGGCACCTTCATGGTGTAGGTGGCGACGATATCCTCGGTCATCTTTCGACCCGCTTTGTTCGTCCGCAACGTCATGGCAGTCTTACCCCCGCCAATGCCGTCACGAACACGCTTTCGCCGCTGTACAGTCACGACCTGTGCTTTGCGGCCGAGATCCTGAATGCGGCCATAGAATAGCTTGGCGCGTCCCTTCGGGGTTCCGAGCAGGCCGATCTGCAGCCGCAACGACGTCGGCAACACCTTCGACGATATGCCCTCGCGTAGCGCACCGAATTTGCGGGGCGTCCTCGATCGAACCGCCTGAAGCATCCGCCGACCAGTGCTGTGCAGTTCCGCGAGCAGTTCAGCGCGCACCGTGTCAGGCATACGCCGAAGGAATTTACGGAAACGGCCGATGCCCTTCGGTGGACGGGGACGGAAAGCCATCAGGCAGCCCCCCCGCTTTCGCACGTCAGTACGAGGCCATCGCGCTCGTCAGTCGGGACGATCGCCTTGATCGTCATCACCACGTCGCCGTGCCTCAACCGCATATCCGGACGCAGATCGGTCCGCATGCGAAGCGTTATGCGCCAAAGCGTCTTCTGGCGCTCGACCAGGTGTTCGAGCGCCACCGAACCGCGCATTCCAACTACCTCGGCCGGGACACGATCGGCATGTGTCCGCCATTTATCTTCGCCAGGCGGTGTTGCTCGACCACCGCGACCGTTGTCGACGAGGTTCGGCTCCTCGATGCGCACGCGATGCCGCAACCGCGACGTCGCCAGCCTCACGGATTGATCCGGAAATCAAACAGCAGATGTGCGACGTCGGCCGCCGTGTCGTCGAGCTTGCCGCGACACAACAGCAGCACGGCCCACTTCAGCGGTTCGGGCGACACCTCCGACCCGACATCGAACCGCATGGCAATCACCGCCGCCTCGTCGCGGACCGGAGGGAGCTTCTGCCGGAACGACGATCGGACGCCTTGCTCCAGTTCGCCACCGAACAGTTCGACGACGCCGGGTTCGAGATCCTGCCATTCCCCGTTACGGTCCTGATAGCGGACCTGGACGATCTCGCGCACCGGCCCGACCAACAGATGACGGAAGTCGGCCCAAACGTCGCCGACCACTTCGACCGTTTGCCGCCCGAGGCGATAACCGGTCAGCCGCTCGACTTCGCCAACGCTTGTTGCGAGATACCCGGCGATCTCGACATCGAGGTCGGGACCGTCGAGGCGAAGGAAGCTACGCAGTTCCTCGATCGAGACTAGCACGTCTCCGACCGTCGAAATCAGCTTGGGCGCTCCGAGCATGGTCAGGCGGTCCGCCGCCCGCGCCCTGACCGCGCCGGCGTCGGCGTCGTGGTTTCACCCACCGGGACAGGGTCGGTATCGAGTTCGGCGAATCCGGCGTCGATCAGGCGCTGCCCTTCCTCGTCCTCGAACGGGTGGCTATCGCGCGGCGACAGGCAGAGGCCGGGGCCGGACAGCCCCGTCTTCATCTTCAGTTGCATGGTGCTTCTCCGCTTGCCGGACCGGCGCGGACGCCGGTCGGGGAAACGGCGGGCGGGACGAATCCCGCCCGCCACCTCGTCACGCCATCTTCAGGTGCTTGACGGCCGCGTCGTCCATCAGCTCGCCATCGTACCGGATCAGACCGGCCAGCCCGACCTTCGGCCAGAACTTCTCGCGGACCGTACCGACCAACGGGCTGCCGACCTTGCGGACCCAATAGCGGCTCAGATCGCCGAAGATGATCGGCTTCGCACCGGTCGCCATCGCCGGCACGTCGTCGTTGATATGGTACGGCTTCTCGAGGAGCTGTGCCGGCTGACCGGCGCGGATGTCACCCATCTGCCACAGATAGTTGCCGTCGCCGTTCTTCAGCTTGCGCAAGGCCAGCAGGGTGCTGTCGGCGAACATCCATGCCGCCTTCGGGCTGCGGCGATAGGCCGCGTTGACCGAATGCTGAAGGTTGAACAGCTCGTCGGCGGCGATCGCCGCTACGGCTGCTGCCGTCACACCCAACGTCGAGGCAGTGACGATACCGTTCGCCTGGTTGTTGCCGGTGCCGACCGTCAGGCGACGGTTCGCCTTGCGGCCGAGCCGTTCGCCGATCGCCTCGGCAAGGAACGCCTCCAGATCGAACGCCGAATCCTGCATCAGCACGAAACTGAGCTTGATCCAGCTCGTGACGTCGACGAACGCATCGAGGCGCTTCTGGCCGAACTCGAGATCGTCGGCGTTGTCATCGGCGATATCGTCGTTCTCGGCCATGTCCTTGGCCGACTTGCCGGTGTCGTCGTTGGTCGGGATATCGAACTCGTTGCCCGAGCCGGTGGTGATCTCGCGTACGATGTTGCCATCGTACATCGGTCCCCAATCCCGCATCGTGCGGACGATCTCGCCCGCCAGTTCGCGCGGGACGGTATAGCCGCCCGACACGGCGGTACCGGCGAGCTGCGTGCGCTCTTCGACGAAGCCGCGCCGCAACAGCGCCCGCTGCTCCGGATTCAGTTCGCTGGCATCGCACCCGAAACGCATCCAGTCGCAGAAGGCAGCGCGATATTCGACCTGGCGCTGCTCGGTGGTGCGATTGCCGTCACCATCGCCGCCGCCATCGCCGTCGAGATCGCCGCCGCGCGGACGCAGGCGCTCGCGGCGTTCCTCCTCCTGCTGCTCGATCTTCGCCTGACGCTCCTCGCGCTTGATCTTGGCGTCGAGCGTGTCGAGGTTGCTCATGATCGTGTCGTGGCGCGTTTCCAGTTCGGCGGTCCGCGCGTCGTCGGTATTTGCGGTGATCGCGTCGAGCGCGCTGCGCGCCTCGGTCACGAGCTGGCCGCGCTGGTCGTGCAGTTCGGTAAGGGTCGGCATGGTCGGGGTCTCCAGGACACAAAAAACCCGCCGAAGGGCGGGTGATGGGGGCGCATCGCGGTTGCGAGGCCCGGTGCCGGCTTGCGCCGGGAGGCGGATCAGATGCGGCGTTCGGCCTGCGCCTGGCGGGCGCGGCGGGCGGCCTGTGCGGACGTCGTCGGTTTCTCCGATCGGCGTTCGTTGCGCGCGGCATCAAGCGACCGCATCCCGACTTCGGTGTCGGGATACTGCGGCAGCGGGGTATAGGTGATCTCGTAGAGATCGCATTCGAGGATGGTCCGCTTGGGCGGTTCGACCAGGTCGTTCCATTCCTCGCGGACCGCGACGAAGCCGAACGACATGCCGGCGATGTCGCCGCGATCGATCTGCACCGCCAGATCGCGACCGTCGGTGGTGTCGGGCAACAGGTTTTCGAACGCCAGCCCCTTGGCATCCTCGCGCAACGACAGCGTGCCGGCGTTCATCCGCCCCAGCACGCGACCCGTATTATGCGTGTGGATGGCGATCACGTCCCGCTTCGCCAGCGAGGCGGCGAACGCGCCCGGCGCGACCACCTCGGTCCAGTACCCGCCGACGCTGGTCTCGACGCCGAACACGGCGGCATAGCCCGCCGCCGTCCGGCCGGTTTCGCCATCGGCCGCCGCACGCATTTCGAGCGGAACGGTGATCGCCCGCGTTTCGCGACCGTCAGGCCGCGAGTTGGTCGGCTTCGGCATCGCTGTTCTCCTCGTTGTCGTCCAGCGCCGGGCCACCATTGTGGCCGATCGGCGCAGCGGGCGTCGTCCCCAGCACCACGGTTGCGCCCTGCATGTAGAGCTTGGCACCCGCGCCGGTCGGATCGGGTGGCCGGTCCTCGAGCGCGCGCGCCTCGTCCGGGGTAAGCTGACTGGTCATGATCGCGCGGGCCAAACCCTCGATCCGCGCCTTGAAGTCGCCGCGCTGGAGGCCGTCGAGGATATGCTGCACATAGCGCGACCGGCGGCGCTGACCGAACAGCTTCAGGTTCGCTTCGTCCTCGAGCGCCTTGGCCCAATGGGCGATCAGGTGCTTCACGAGCTGCAAATCCTGCTGCTCGGTATTGCTGAAGGTGCCTTTCGACAGATCCTGCAAGAACACCGGCGGCAGTCCGTACAGCCGCGCGATTTCCTGCATCTGGAACAGGCGCGCTTCGGTCATCTGACCCTTGGACGGGTCGACCGCGATCGGCCGCAGCGTATAGCCCGGCGGGATGCCGAAGAACGGTGCGGCCGCTTCCTTCGCCGCCGCGATCGAACGCTTGATGTCGGCGATCGCGCGTTTGAACCCGTCGGCACCGGCGGGCATCGGCCCCTCAAGTGCGAGCGACGGCGTGCCGCCGCTGGCAAAGAACCCGGCGGCGTAGCGGTTCATTGCGATCATCAGCCCGATCGCGTCGCGACCCTTCACGATCGGCGAATACACGTTGAGCTGATCGGGCTTCAGCATGAACGGCACGTCGATCACGTCGGCCGCCGGATAGTCGTTGCCCTCGCAGGTGTAGATCTTGCGGCCCTTACGCCGCCGCACCGTGGTCGCGCGCGGGTTCATCGGCCACAGCGCAACCGGCTTCGACCCCTTGCGCTCGATCCAGAACAGGCCGCGCCCGACCGTGAAAACCTGCTGCCAGAAATACTGACGCGCGGCGAAGCTCGACCATTCCGAGTTCGGCGCTTCGTTCAGCAGCATCTGAAGGTCGCCGTCGCTGCGCCGGGGCTGGCCTTCCGCCTTGGCGAACGCATGGAACGGCAGGCTTGCCATCGTGCGCGACAGGAAACTGACCGCGTCGAACACGGCCGGAACTTCCAGCGCGGTCTCGACCGTGACCATCGGCATGGCGACCGGCCCGCCACCGCCGCCGCCGAAGAGCTGCAGCAGCTCCTCGGGGCTGGCGGCGGACAGATCGATCGGGGCCATTTCGATCGAGCGCTGCTCGACTGTCCGGCCGAAGGGCCACCACCTCATACGGTGGCCATGCTGAATTCGGGGTCGTCATAGGGCGAAGTGGTCATCTCTTCCTCCTCGCCGGATAGCGCGACGCCCATCGCCATGATGAGCGCGACCGGATTATCGATCTTCTTCTCCGCGCTGTTCTTGCGCGGATAGACGTTGTCCTTCGCATCCGGCTGCGCGACGACATTGTTCATCTGCCATTCCATGACCGGACAGCCGGCGTGGGCGATCAGCCCGGCGCGGGTGAAGGCGTCGAGCTGCTTCATCGGTTCGGACAGCGTGACGGTCGCCATCCGATATTCGAGCATCGGTGCGCCCTTCTTGACCATCCGGTTGACCAGCATGGTCGCCTGCGCCGGATCGTAGGCGATGGTCTCGACGTCGAACCGGTCCCGCGCCTCGTCAAGCGCCTGTTCGATTTCCTCGAAGTCGATGATGTCGCTGGACGGGCTGACATCGAGGAGGCCGTCCGCATCCCACCCGCGATATGCGCTCACATCCTCCACCGTCTTCGACGGCAGAAAGTACCGGCCGAGCCGGACATACGGATCGTCCGCCGTTGCCTTCGGTCCGAGCGGCGGAAACAGAAACTCGATCGCGGCGATGTCGATCTTCGACGCCAGATCGAGCGCGATGATGCAGCGCCGACCGACGAAGCGCTCCAGCTCGGCCGCGTCGGCGAAGCGGACCGGGATGTCGGGATCGGCGCACTTGCGCCACTTCTCGATATCGAAATAGGCCGCCTTCGCCGCGACCCACATATTGAGATGCTTGGTCTTGATGATCCCCCGTTTCCGGGGGGTGCTGACCGCATCGCGGATGCGCGCGAGCAGATATTCCAGCCCGACCGATACGCCGATGTTCGGGTTGGCCTTGCGGAGCGCCGCTTCGGTGCGCCAGTCGTCGTCCTCGTCGAGCGTATACTCGGCAAAGAACGTCTCGTCGTCGATCGGCGGTCCGCCGTTGTGACCGATCCCCGCCAAACGTTCGCGCTGCTCGAGGATCAGCGCGTAGCAAGGCCCGGCCAGATTATCCCCGGCGGTCGTGATGAGCAGTTGCAACGGCTGCGTCCGGGCACCCATGCCGGTCAGCATCGTGTCGACCTGACCGTCGTCGCCATGCTCGTGATATTCGTCGTGGATCGAGCAGCTAGGCGACTGGCCGTCGCCCGGATCGCCGACGATCGTCTCGAACTTGCTGCCGTCGTCCGGCCGGATCAGCGTCTTGGCGAGCAACTGGATGCGGAACCGGTCGCGCAGCGGCTTGAACCGGTCCACGATCTGCCGGGCGGGGCGGAACACCTCCCACGCCTGCTTCTCGTTGGTCGCGCCGCTGTAAACCTCGGCACCGAACTCGTTGTCGGCGCACAGCATGTAGAGGCCGATGCCGGCCGCGATCGCCGACTTGCCGTTCTTGCGCGGGACGATCAGGAACCAGCGACGGAACCGCCGGGTATCCTTCTGCGGCCCGTCGCGGTGCAGCCACCCGAACACGACGCAGATGTTCCACACCTGCCACGGCTCGAGGACGAGCCGCTTTTTCAGCCGCGCCCATTCCCCCTTCGTATGCGGCAGCTTCTCGATGAACCGACACGGCCGCGCGGCGCGATCGTCGTCGAACCGGAACGGAAACAGCCCGGTATCAGCGAGCGCCAGCTCGTTGAGGAACCGCTGGCATTGCAGCCGGATCGACTTGCCTGCGGCAATCTTGCCCGCGACGACATCCGCCGCGTATTTCTTGGCGATCGCGGGATAGTCCCGCTCCACCTTCGGCGCGCGAACCACGCGCCTAGAAGTCGTCGAACTCGCCCGGCCCGTCGTCCTTGCCGGCCGCAATCCTGAGCGCCGCCACCGGGTTGAGCATCAGCTCGCCAAGTAGCGACTGTGCCTGGCGCATTGCGTCAGACAGCATCGCTACTTCCGGCCGCGCACGAATCATCTCGGTGACGATGGTTTCACCGCCGACCTTACGAACCGACCTGCTGGTGGCGGTGTCGCCGGTGGTTTCCAGCACGGCCTGAAACCGCTGCACCTGTTCCAGTCGGATCGCGAGGAGCGCAACGTGCTGGACGTAGCGAACGTCAGCGCGCCCCTCCAACTCCAACTGGTCGGCAATCTGGCCGAAAATGAGCTGCGCCAAATCCGACAGATGGATCGGCGGCAGCATCTTGATCGCTGCGCCCGGCGTCGCCGGCACCTGCGACCGCTCGGCCGCCGTCAGCCCGATCGCGGGCGACTGTCTTTTCGGCCCGGACCCGGGCCGCGCTCCACCGCGTGCCATAGGAACCTCGCACAAAAAGGGTTTTGAATAGGGCTATTCAAAAGTTTGACTGACCGCCGGTGTCCGGGGTCCGGCCCCCCGAGGGATTGACCCTCCCCCCCGCCGCCCGGCGGGGGATCAGCGGATCTCGCGGGCCGACTTTTCCTCGTGGCACGGCTTGCACAGACCCTGCAGATTGGAACGGTCGTTCGATCCGCCCGCGCTGAGCGGCTTGATGTGGTCGATCTCGTCCGTAGCCCGCGTCAGGTTGCGCGCCAGGCACAGCCGGCACATCGGCTCTTCCGACCGGACCTGCTGACGCAGCTTCACGCCAGCGCGGCCGCGAATGCGCTTGTGGCGATACCCGCCAGCATGCTGTTTCGCGCCCGGCCGGACGCCGAAGCGAGGTGGCTGGACCGGCATGCTATGCCGAGGCGATGTCGAGTTTGACGCCCTTCCAGCCTGCATCGCCCGCAGGACGATCGTAGAGGCGGACATACTCGTTCGAGCCAGTGACGCGCATGCTGTCGCGGATCGCCTCCATCGCACGCAGCCAGCGCGGATCGGTGATGTTCACGCGGAGCAGCATCAAGATGGCGGCGCGGTTGATCTGGCCCTCCTTCTCGACCGAGAAGGCGCGGTTGACGATCGCGCGGATCTCCGGACCACCACCGCTCGCCCATTCGGTCAGGCATTCGTCGATCAGCGACTTGGCCGTCTGAAGCTCGGGGCCGAACTCGAACTGGTCGCTGACCTGGATCTGCAGCTTCTCACAGCCGTCGAAGGTGGTCAGCGTCATGTTGCCCTTCACGCCGCCAAGCGTGGCACCGTACTGTTGCGCCAGCAGCTCCTGCAACGCCTGCACCTGGTCGAACGTGTTGGCCTTGAACGTGGCGATCTGCGCCGCCACTTCGCGCGCACCGTCGAGGGTACAGCGTACCAGCTCGTCGATGAGCAGGTCCACCGGCTTCACCGCTTCGATCGGGACAAGGTTGCCCTTAGCGTCCCGCAGGTAGAGGCTACCGCCGACGTCGATGCTTGCGGGGTGGCGCTTCTCGGTCATGCGACCGCTCGCACTTCAGTGGCGGTCATGTCCTGTTTGGTGGACAGATCAAGGCCAACGACGACCATGACACCGGGGGCAGCGATCGTCGCGACCGGCAGCAGCTTCAGCAGCTCGCGCACCAGGCTGACCGGCACGCCGATCAGTGCATGATCCGGATGGCCCGCCTCGACGGCGGCCTTCAGGGCTTGAAACGGAATCGCCATTACCAGGTCGCTTTCGTGCCGTCCGCGCTGACATAGCGCGGCGGGTTGATGGGATTGGCCCGTCGGCCGCGAAACGCGGCCACGAGGTCGGCGGCGATCGCCTGAGCCTCGCTCTCCATCTCGTGGAGATCATGCGGCGTGATGCCACCCAGCCGCGCCCTATGGGTCAGCGCGTCGAACCGCGGGGTGATGCGTTCGAGCTGATCGGCCAGGTTCGGGCCGGGCTGGGTGGCGCGACGCTGTCCGGATTGATCGTGGTGCATGTCCAGCCTCCCCGGATGTGACGACGCCCGACGCTCCAAGGGGGGAGAAGCGCCGGGCGTCGGATACAGCTATCGCGGGGTCGGATTTGGCAGTTAGGTGACCGTTCGGGGACACGCACAAGCGTGTACTCCACGCCTGTGCGCCCCCTTCAGACGCGCCGCCATCCATCCAGCGCCCGGATCAGGATGGCGCGCGTGGTCCGGTTCGATTTGCGCCACCGCCGCGCAGCGGTCGTCAGAGCCATGTCGTCGACGATGATCGCCAGCAGCATCGCACCGTCGCTGCCGATCGCCCTGCGCCACCGGCCATATGCTTCCTCGCGCAGCACCGCCCCGATCCGCGCGGCCGACGCGGAGTCGGGGCCACCACCGCTACAGCGCGGCTCGAGGTCGGCGGTGCGGACGGCGACGTCGGCCGTCACCGATCGGTATGCCTCGATAATTTCCTGCGCCGCCGCCAGTTGATGGATGTCGAGCGCGCCGGTCGCAACGAGGCGTGCGAGCGATCCCTCGCGTCGCGCCTCGACCGCGGCGTGTTCGTGGGTGGCGGCCGTACCGTTCGCCTTGTGCGCCCAATCCTCGCGCAGCAGCACCGCCTCCTCGATGCCGGGCGCAAGGCGCACGATGGGCGCGACCTTGCCTTTTCGCGCCTTGTTGCGCCCCGGCTTCGGTCGTGGCCGGCCGAGGACAAGATGCTCGACGCGCTGGCGCTCGCGATCGGCGAAGGAGATGGCGGGCGCGATCGGCGCGCTATGCGTGGGACTGGCTACGGTCATCGTCGGGGTGATGCTCGATCACTGCGACGAGCGGCAGGTGCACATGCGTGGAGGTGCGAACGCGCAGGATATCCTCGTCGACCAGATATCCTTCGCGGCGGAGCTGCTCGATCGCGATCCGCCGCGCCAGCCCCGGCACGGTGAGCGCGCGTTGCGCGCCCGGCACCTGCTGGACCGCGCCGTCGTGCCGCAGCGCCTTGACCAGGTCGCGCGCGCGCGATTTCGCGACGCCGAGCTGTCGTGCGATTTCCTCAAGCGATGGACTGCGTCCGGTCAGCACCAACTGTTCGACGATGAACGCCAGCGCCTGCTCTTTCCGACTGACAGTTACGACGGCGACGTCGTGCGTCACGCTAAACGGAAATCCCATGTTTGCTCTCAATGCTCCCCCGAACAACATAGACAAGTTGCCTCGAAATTCCACGACTTGTCGCTGATTGCTCACGCCTCATCGCTGGAAGACCGGCGAGCGTTCGCCACCTCCAGCGTCGTCGGACCGATCCGGATCGTCGCCTCTTTCGGCGTCGGTTGCGCCGACTGCGGCGCTCGACCGCAGCGTCTGCACCGGAAGCGCCGTGCTGCGCTGGCGATACCGTACGGCCAGCGCCGGAAGGTCTGCATCCGCATCAGTTGATCGGTGTCGACGACGACGGCCCGTCCGCACGAACAGGTCAATTCAAGGTTCGCACCGTGGCGCACAAGATCGAACACATCTTCGAAACGCTTCCTGCCCATCGCGGAACAGGAAGCGAACGAAATCCAACATTGCAAGGAGAGATTGCTTGGGTATGCAGACGTTCAAGGCACGTAGTGCCGAACGCTAACCGGGCATCTCATTGAATATCTGAGGCACTTGTTTCTCCACGTCAGCGCACAGCGTGTCCAGCGTAGCGAGGGCTATCTCCGGCTGCGGAAGGCTGATGGTATCAACGTTAGCGGGGATGTACCTAAGCAAAAAGTTCGCGTGGGGATCGTGCATTTTCCCAACAAGACTCGACAGTCCACTTGGATCAGAAGAGACAAAGCCGGCAGCGAGGGCAGCATCATGTCCAGCCAAGAGATCGTGTGAAATTCTTCGCAGAGCTTCATCGTCATAACCTCTCGCGCGAAGCACGGCTTTGAACGCGAGTTCGATCGCGAACCCGCATAGTACGGCATAAGGCGCATTGAGATTGTGGCTGCCCTCGAGTTGAAAGGCAGGCAACAGCAGCTTCATGGCGTTTCGGTTCGACCAAGCTCCGATGTATAGCGTAGCAGGCGATGTGAGACTTCGTTTCGACATGCAGCGTTTAGACCCTGCGCTGAACTGGTGGGCAAGGCAAAGGTCCGCATCCCTTCACTCCCGAGCATAGAAGCGGCGGAGATACCCTCCGCCGCAACCACGAATATCTGCGGCGTTCGGCGACGGTCATACCCGCGTTTCGGCTGTACGGTACCTGCAAACTCGCCGCTCTATACCCGTAGCGTTCGATCACGCTTCATGCCGCTGCGATCAAACCGCGTTGACGTGTCTTATCCACATGATACACTAAGTCCGTTATCTGGAGAAAGCTATGTTATCGAAGAGGATAGTTGTGGGCTTGGGAGTGACGGCTATCGCGATCGCCGGCTTCGCCACCTGGAGCTTTGCCGGAGCCTACATCGCGCACGTTTTCACAAACGGTTGACGCGTACGAAGCGCTTGCGGCCTCGCGCGGCGGAGAACCCCTCCGCCATCCTCGCTGCTATCTGCGGCGTAGCGTAGCCGAGATACCCACAGACGCCCGCCCAGCACCCTCAATGTCAGCTCTCGCCCAAAGTTGGTCATTCAGGGCCTGTGCCACCGCGCCCGAAAGCGGCCCTTCGTTTAGCGTGATCGGGGTACCTCCCGGCGAACTTGCATCCGCCGCGCACTTTACCTAATAACTGAACCATATGGTTCAGTGTGAGTCGCTCTCTCTCGATCTTTCCTTCGCCGCACTTTCGGACGCCACACGGCGGTCAATTATAGATCAGCTCGGGCGCGAAGCCGCATCCATCACCAGCCTCGCCGAGCGGTTTCAGATGACGCTGACCGGCATGAAGAAGCACATCCAGGTGCTCGAGCGCGCGGGGCTGGTCGTCACGCGAAAGGTGGGCCGGGTTCGAACCTGCTTGCTCAGGACGCAGGGCCTTGCCGCCGAGGCCGAGTGGATCGAGGCGCGCCGCAAGCTCTTCGAGGCGCGCTTCGCCGCACTGGATGAAATCATCAACGAGCTCAAACAGGAGGAAGCGAATGGAGCAGCAGGCTAGAGGTGCAGAAGGTTCGTCGGACGGCACGTTGGTTGAACGCAGAGGCGACTGCGAATTGATCGTCACCCGCCTGTTCGATGCGTCGCCGCGCATCGTTTACCGGGCGTGGAGCGAGGCCGCGCTCTTTCAGCAATGGTGGATGCCTCGATCGCTCGCAGGCGTCTCGCTGGTATCGTGCGACATGGACGTCCGGACGGGCGGCAAATATCGGCTGGAGTTCGGCACCGGCGGATCCGACAACATGGCCTTTCACGGCAAGTATCTGGAGGTGGTGCCTAACGCGCGTATCGTCTGGACCAACGACGAGGAGGAGGAAGGCGCGATTACGACCGTGACCTTCGACGACCGAGGTGGAAAGACGCTCGTGACATTTCACGAGAGGTATCCGTCCAAGGAAGCGCTGGAAGAAGCGCTACAAGGTTCGGCCGCGGCACTGCCGGAGCAATTGGAGCAACTCGCCGACGTGCTCGCTGGCATGAGCGAGTAGCGGGTCAGCGAGGCCGCGGCAAAGCGCCGCGCCGCTGCACGGCGGCGGATTGCGCAAGAATCTGGAAGGTACGGGCAGGCCCGAGAGAAAGGTTGACGATGGGATCGGTGATAAGGGTGGCTGCAGCAGGGTCAGAAGACCCCATGCACAGGCGCGATTTCCTGAGGGCCGCGATGGTGGGCGCGACGTTCACCACGGCCATTCCCGCTCGGGCCAGAGAAACACCTGCTAGGCAAGAGGGCACCTTCGCCGACCTCAAGGGGCAGCGCGTCTTCTACACGGTCCAGGGCTCGGGCAAGCCGATAATCCTGTTGCATGGCGGCATCGATCCGGACAGCTTTGGCAACAATCGCGCGGCGCTCGCGAAAGGCCGACAGGTGATCGCCGTCCACCTTCAGGCGCATGGACGAACACCCGACACCGCCAGGCCGCTGCGCTTCGAAACGCTGAGCGACGACGTCGCCGCCCTGATCGCGCATCTGCATCTCGGGAAAGCGGATGTCATGGGCTATTCGCTCGGCGCCGGAGTCGCATTGCAAACCGCCATCCGCCATCCCAGCGCGGTGGACCGCCTCGCGCTCGTGTCCGGCGCAATGCGCAAAGACGGCTTCTTCCCGGAAGGCGTGGCGGCCTTCGATCAGCTGGAGGCCAATGCGGGTACTTATGGTCCTGCGGTCAAGGCGTCACCGTTGGGACAAACATATCCTCAGGTCGATTGGACGAACCTGTTCCGAAAGGTCGGCGACCTGACCAAGCGGCATTACGATTGGAGTGCCGATGTCGCTAGGGTACAGGCCCGCACTTTGCTGGCCTTTGCCGACGCAGACGCCATGCGGCCGGACCATATGGTCGAGTTCTGGAAGGCGCTGGGAGGCGGTCGGCGCGATGCCGGGATCGACGGCTCGCAACGTCCTACGCATCAGTTCGCCGTGGTGCCGAACACGACGCACTACACCATTCCCGTCGATCCGATGCTGCCGGAGATCGTCGAGCGGTTTCTACGATCCGAATAGGATCAGGCGATAGCCCTACAGTCGGCGAACGAAGCGGTATTTCGACCGGGGCGGCAGGGCGCTGACAAGTCCGGTTATTGGCCTCGTCGGCCCGAAATCTGCCTGTCCGCTTTCCACCAGTTAGAGACATTCACCCGGCGGAGGACCGCTCCGCTGCGACCACGCAAACCTGCGGCGTTCGACAACGATTATACCCACGTTTAGGCTGTGCGGTACCCTCCATGACAGGAAACGCCCAATTGCCGCCATCCGCATCCTGTGACAGGCTGCACGGATGAAGCGGTCGTTTATCATTCTGGCATTCGGTCTTGTCGCCTGTTCCAGCGCAGCCGAACGTCGGCACAGCCAATTGATGCAGCAAGTCGAGGAGAAAGTGCAGCTTCCGAAAGGCGCAGAGAGACTTGAGCATTATGCCCGCTACTACGCCGAAGACGGACATCGCATCGTCGCCGCTTATATAAAATCGTTGACCCCACGAACCGCTATTACGATCTGCCGGTAGGTCAGCAACGGTGGCTTGATGACCATCGCAATCTTCCCGCTATTTCCGACGGAGGATGTTCGATTGTCAGCGTGATCTATGATCCGAAGGCCGGCAGCGTACCGCAAGCGTTCTGCAACGGGGTGGCCTAAACGTCCGCTTCCCACCCAGCTTCAGACTTTGGAACGGCGGAGAACCCCTCCGCCGCCCCGAAATTGGAGTGGCGGCTTTCGGCCATAACAGGAAACGTAAATCGTTCCGGGTACCCGCCTTGTAACCGCTAGCATGATGCTGAGCGCGTCAAACGTTGTACCCAAAGTTCCTCGCCTTCACCTCCTCGCATGCCCCATCAAGGCCAGGGAACAGGGACGCTGCGGTGATGCCCATCAGCGCCAACTCAGAAAGGACAGTGTGACGCTCCGCGAATGGGAGATCGACGCAACGTAGGTAGGAACGATTGGCCGTTTGTTCCCGTGCCCAAACGAAGGTCTCGATATCATCGACGTTTGTTACGGTAGAAACGCCCTGCTGAGGAAGTGCGCGTGGATTCTGTAAGGCAAGAGCTTCCAAAACCGTCAGATGCGGTCGGGTGAAAGTAGCGTTTGGCGAGGTGATCTGGTCTTTAACCCAAGCCGTGCCGTCCAGCATAAAAATCCGCACCACCTCTCCGTGTTCCGGCGAGCGCCGGAAGCTTCTGAAGGCGAAGTAGGCAGCCACGAAAGGCGAATAAGACCAGTCAAGCATCGGCGTAGGGTAACCATGGTGCTGAAGCAGGTTCCAGAAGGCGCTATTCTCGACTGGATCGTCGGGTCTGAAGAGATGGCGAAGCTGTCCCGAAACGGCCTGACGAACAGCCGGGACGTCTGAATTTATATATCGGATCAGGTCCTTCCGCCAAGTTCGATGGAACGATGATCGAAGGCGGCTCGGACTAGGCTGACCCCGGAATATGTGCTCTCGGGGTTGCATCGCTAGAACGAGCTCTTTGAACGACGACCACGTCGTCACATCTTCAAGAGGTACGAGGTATGAAGGCTGGTCCGCCTGACTTCCTACCAGCGTTGCCGACCCAGCGGTCCCGACCGGCGTGCTCCAGGTCACATGAAGTTCGTTGTTTTTTTGAACGATCCGGACAGAAGCCGTTTCGGGAAACGATACGTCCGGTGCAAATGCGGCAAGCTCTTGGCGCGACATGAGTCCGCCCCCTGGCCAAAGCGGACTCAGAGGCAGATCGACCTCTTGGTCAGCCTCAATCGACGGCAAAACCACGCTTGCAAGTACCCCAGGCATTTGAGGATCGTCCTCGAACAAGAACGCGTGGCCTGCGTACCCAGATTCATGAGCTTCAAGATCAAGCACCATGATGCCGGGGTTTGTACCGCTCGAGCTTCCGACCCACTGCCCGTCCATTTGATCGTCTCCAAGCTGCAATGGGCAGATGAGCCCTTTCGTCGCTACCTAACATTCCCCGAGGCACAACGCCGATACCAATCCCTCCCGAGCTCGCCAATGGGCTGAGGCGGAGACTCCCTCCGCCGTCATATCCGGAAAGGCGCAGAAACCGGGCAGTTTCGGGGGGATATCGCGCTGCGATACCCGCCTGATACCCGCATCGGATCATGCTTTTCCGGTTAGGTGGGGCAGGGCTGCGGCGATCGCCGCCTCCGCGTCGAGGACATAGCTTTTCCACATCGGCTGCCCCTCGAAACGGATGTTCTCGGGGTGGCCTGCCAATCGGCAGAGCGCCCGCGCCGCCGCTTCGATCGCGGTTTCCGGAATCATTCCCATCGCGCCACCCGTACCGCTGCACCGACCCGTACCTGATATGCCGAAAGGTCGATCCCGTTCACCCTAACCCGCGCCAGCGTGCGACCGTACCGGTCCCGCCCGCGTCGTTCGATCGTCGCCCGGCCGCGCACGATCGCCGCCGCCAGCGAGGCGCGCGACGCAACCGGATCGCCATCGACGCACTGGCGACCGCGCCGGCAATGGCCGGGCAGCTCGGGCGCGTCGATCCCCAGCAACCGGATACGCTCCTTGCCACAGCGCAGCGTGTCGCCGTCGATCGCGATGAGGGTGCAGGCGAGGAGAACGGCTGCGATCACTACTGTGACTTCGCCAGCAAGATCACCAGCCCGACGATCACGAGCAGGACGAAAACCGAAATATAGCCGGCAGCTTCCAGATCATTTTGCGATTGGACCTGTTGGATTTGCTTCTTCGTGTCGGCCGCCACGCGGTCGACAATCGTCGTCTCAGCAAGTGGCGGTGGCACATAGGCTGGATCGATCGTCCGCATCCGCCGAACCGCGTGATCGAACATCGCGCGCGCATAGGATTCGGCATGGGGCGCACCGCCATGATCCAACAGTTGCTTCGCCGTCGCGATCGTCAGCGCCAGCGCGGCCGGATGATCCACCTCCCACTCGTCGCTGGATAGCTGCGCGTCGAGCACCGCTGTCTGTACGGCAACGTTTGTTTCCCATACGCCGGGGACGCCCGGAAAATCGAAATAGTGTTGCCACCCCATGTCCTTGACCGCGCTACCGATCGCGGCCAGCGCCTCCAGCGCCTGCCGAGCAATCTCCTCGCGCGCATCGCCCGCCGCCGCGATCGCGTGGCCGAACGCCACGGTCGTTTCCTTCAACCGGATATTGGCAAGCGTCGACATCCACCCGGCCGCCCGCCCCTTGCCCAGCCACGCCTCCGACGCCGTCGGATCGTCTTCCAGCACGCGGTTGTAATAGCTGATCGCCTCGACGTTGTTGCCCGCCAGTTCAGCGGTTTTCGCCATGCCGATCAGTATCGCGGCCTTGCCCCCCGGCTCGATCATCATACCCCCTACGTTTCAGCGCGATACTCGAGACGTGGATTCTGGATGCGGCTTGGCGCTCCCCGATCCGCCATTCGCATCACCATCGTCAGCACGAGCTGCCGGTCGATATCGTCCAGTAAGTCGAAATAAGTAAGCAATTGACGCTGCTCGTAACTCAACTCAGGCAGTACCGCCTCCCCGTGAGGATCATCCGTCTTGCGGGTTAAATAATCGGTCGTCGTATCTAGTTCACGAGCAATATCCGAAAGCGAACTGCTCGTTTTTGTTTGACCGCTAAATATTTTGAACATCGCCTGTTGCGACAGGCCGACGCGTCGAGCCAGCTCGGCCTGCGTGATCGGCTTGCTCTTCGCAAGAGCGTTGATGCGGGCATGGTCGATCACGTCGGCAACATACCAACCGTGGTTGTTACCAGAAATACTCTCGCGGTAGTTGACCGTCTACAACCGGGGATGTAGCAGTCCGGTTGTGGAAAACGAATCAACCTCAGTTGTTGCATTCCGCCGAGCTGTGGCGTTGGTTGGAACGCAGGTAGCGTTCGCCCGACTGATCGGCGTGTCGCAGCAGGCGGTATCCAAGCGCCTGAAGGCGGGCCTCCCGCTTCAACCGGAGTACGTCCTGAAGGTCGAGGCAGCCACAGGTGTTTCGCGTTACGAACTCCGCTCCGACATCTATCAGCGCGAGCCGGTCTTACAGGCTGCGGCTGACAAGGCACCGGGCGCACGCGCATGACCGCCGCGCACCATATCCCGTCCATCTTTCCCCCTTTCGGCCGCCAGCAGACCGGCCGGAACACGCGCCTGCGCCTCCCGGTCGATTACCCTCGGGCGCGTGCAGTCCGTCTGCCAGTAGCGTTGCGTGGTGCCGATCGTATTGCGCGATCGGCACCACGTTTCGGGGCGGCACGATGACGAAGCTCCGCCCCCCACTGTCGATCGAGGCGGCACTGTCCGACGTGATCGACGCGATCGGCATGGACGCGGCGATCGCCGCGACCGGCCGGACGAAACACTATCTCCGCGGCCTGTCCGATCCCGACAAGCGCGAGTGCCTCACCTGCGCCGACGCGATCGCGCTGGACGCCGCGCACCACACCGCGCTCGGCAGCCGCCCCATCCACGACATGATGGGGCTGAAGCTCGACGCGCGCGCAATCGATGCCGATTCCTGCGTCGACCGCCTGTTCGCCTCGACGATCGAGGCAATGAAGGAATCGAGCGAGGCCGACGTCGCACTGTTCGAGGCCACGCGACCGGGCGCGACGCGGGCGACGCGCCAGACCGCCATGCGCGAACTGATCCAGTCGCTCAACGCCCGCCGCCGTCAGATCCCGATCCTGCGCGCGATGATGCGGCAACCGGCCCAACCGCCGTGACCTGATCGCCCGACGCCTACCCGACCGACCACCACCGCCCGCCCGGTTCGCGACCACCCCGGTTCGCGAAGCGGATTTCTGCTGCCCGGAGACTTCCACCGTGATCCTGACCCCCGGCGCCTATCTGAAGCACCGCCGTTTCGACGCCGGCCTCGCGATCGAGGACGTCGCGTACGTCCTCGCAACCGATCCGCGCATCGCGGAGCATGCGCGTGCGGATTGGCTGCGCCGGATCGAGGCGGACATCGTGCCGCTGTCGTTCCCGACGATCGTCGCGCTGCGTCGGGCGTTCGCGTTCGATCCGACCGTGCTGGTCCAGCTTGGGCTGATCCAGATCGGCGTGGAGGTCGAACCGCCGCGCCTGTGTTCCATCTGCGCTTGTAGCGATCTCGATCCGTGCCGCCCGCCGTGTCGTTGGGAAGGCGCTGACCTATGCAGCCGCTGCGCCCCGCTGGTCGCCGCTGCATGATCTTCCGCCGCCCCACCACCCCTGCGCTCCGGCGCGCGCTTCGCGTTGCGGGCGTGCTGGTCGGCTTCGCCATCGGGATGGTGCTGCTCGGCCGCCCGGTCCTTGCGACGATCGCAGCCGGCATCGCCGCGATGATCGTCCTTTCCATCCTCCGCCACCTTATCCACTCGGGAGAACGCTGATGCGTCTACAATCCCCTCGTGTCCTGTTCGTCCCCGGCCGCGCCGAACGCGCGCCGATCACGATGCATCTGCTCGGCTGCGAATGCGCCGCGTGCAACCCACCGGTGCCGAGCATCGCCGAACCGTCGATGGTCCGGGTACTGGCCGAAATGGCGGGCACCCTCGCGATCGGGCTAGCGTCCGCGCTGCTGACCGATTGGGCGCTCGACGGCCCCGGCATCCAGATCATGTTCGGATATTGATCGTGGTACAGCCCGACCCGTTCCATTCCAATACGCCCAATCGCGTCGACACGGTCGCGGTTGAGATCGGCCACGCATTTCGAGCCGGGTTCGCCCCGCTCGCCATGCGACTGATCGCTGACAACACGCTGCACCCGGCCGCGCTCAGCGCCGCACTGGCGAAAGCGCATGCCGGCGGCCTCGTCGCCGTCATCGTCAGCGCCGCGGGTGGCGACACCGACCAGCTCGTGACCGACCTCACCGGTTGGATTCGCGCTGAAGTCGCAAAGGGGGTTGCTGCGCTGTGACCGACAACGTCTCCGCCGAACAGCTCCGGCTGCTGATCGAGCGCATCGAGCGGCTCGAAGAGGAAAAGAAGGGCATCAGCGACGACATCGCCGACGTCTACGGCGAAGCCAAATCGACCGGCTTCGACGTCAAGACGATGCGCACGATCATCCGCCTGCGCCGCATGGAAAAGCACCACCGCGACGAGGCGGATATGATCCTCGAAACCTACAAGACCGCGCTCGGCATATGAGTGCCCGCCGCCCCGCGCCCAGCCTCCCACGCGACGAGGTGATCCTGCTCTGCTCGATGGTGGTGCTGACGATCGCCGGCGTCGGCACGATCGCATGGTGCATCTTCGGATGACGGTTGCGCGCGCCCGGTCCACGACCCGCGAAGCGGGTTGCCATGTGTGCCACACGGCGGCGCACTGGACCGGCGCGAACGCGCAGGCGGTTGCCGCACGACACCACGATCAGACCGGTCATCCGACATGGTGCATCGTCGCGGTCAACTACGGCCAGCACGCCACCGACGCGCGCCAGATCGACATCGAGGACGCGATCGCGTCCGCCCTCCGGAAGATATAGCCGTATGAACGCGCCATCCATCGTCCGCCTCGAGCAGCGGCTCAGCCGGGCCGTCGAGGTGGGGAAAGGCATCCGCCTCGAACCCGCCGACCTAGACCTTCTTGTCAGCCTTGGTGCTTTGGAAAAAATCACCACTGCAAAAACGACGTACTTACAGGAACAGACAAGATGCCGGGACGCGCGCCGCCGCTCTATCGACGGGGTAAATACTGGCTCGACTGGGACGAAAGAGCCGATGGCAGTCGTCGGTCCCCCTACCTCACAATCTTCTGGTACGATCTCGCCGCTCGACGTGTCCGAAGCGCGTCGACGCGCACGACGAGCGAGGACGAAGCGATCCTAGCGCTCGATCGCCGCTACCTTTCCGACGCGTCGGAAAGCCCGGCATTCTGTCACGCCTGCGGTCAGCCGATCGCCAAGGCCGAGCAGTATCTACTCACCGACGCGGTGGCGGACTATCGTCTCGAATGGGGCGATGCCCGCGCGTCGGCCGACGCGATCGAGGCACGGCTGAAGCACCTGCTCGACTTCCTCGATTCGCAGGATGGCGTTGGCGGGAAGTTCGGCGTCGCAACGACGTGCGCCGTCGCCTGCACCTCATCCTTCGGCACCGCGCTACGCGAATGGTCCCGCGCGGAGCCGGTCGTGTGGCGCAATGGTGAAGGGGTGATCACCGTGTCGCGCCCGCGTTCCCCCGCATCGACCGAGGCGGTGATCGCGCAGACGGCGGCCGTGCTCAATCATGCCGCGAACGCCGATCCACCGCGATCGGACAAACGGCCGACCTATCGGCCGCTGCCCGCAAAACAGGTCCAGCGGAAACGCCGCAGCCGAATCGGTGTGCCCGAGCTGGCGCGCATGGTCGCCTATGCCGCCGCCGACGAACAGCGCGCGTCGCTGCACGCGTTCATCGTCGCCTCGATCTGCACGATCGCCAGGCCGGGAGCGGTCGTCGATATCTGCGTCGCCCCCGATCGCCACCAGTGGTCGCCGGGTTCGGAGACGATCGACCTCAACCCGCACGGCCGCGTCCAGAACAAGAAGGTTCGGCCACTGCTGCCGGTCCTGCCGCTACTTGAGGAATGGCTGAAAGCGGAATGGGCGATCTATGACGAGCTGCCGGTCAACGAGCGCGTCGGACGCGGGTACCTGGTCAACTATTACGGCCGCCCGATTCGCAACGTCGCGCGCGCCTGGGATACGATGCTTGACGAGCTGAAGTTTCCGACCGGCCGAGAATGGCAGTCGTACATCCTGCGCCACAGTCTGGCGACGATCGCGCGTAAGCGCGGCGCGGCTGCGTGGGATCTGCAAGGCTATATGGGCCATCTGCTGCCCAGCCAGACCGAAGTCTATGCCGAAGGCGATTTTGCCTCCGTGCAGACCGCGCTTCAGAGCGTGATCGACGAGATCGAGCAGCTTGCTCCGGGTGCCTTGCACCGGACCAACACCGGAAAAGCTGCCGCCCCTCTCCAAATAGGGAGGGTGATAATGTCAGGATAACAAAGGGAAAATGGTGGTGGAGCCGAGGGGGATCGAACCCCTGACCTCTGCAATGCCATTGCAGCGCTCTCCCAGCTGAGCTACGGCCCCGCGCCATTTCGCGAGCACCCACCGTGGTGGTGGGCGGTCTGGGTTCCCCGTGTCCGGGGAAGGCGCCCTCTATGCGGAGGGAGCCGGGTTGGCAAGCGCGTTTTTACACGCGCCTGCCAAATTTCCGTCAGCGCTCTGCGTCGCTGTCCTCGTCGGTCGTGTCGACGCCGAGGTCGTCGTCGCCGCCGAGATCGACATCGTCGTCCGCCGAAGGCTCGTCGTCGCCCTCGATGTCCAGATCGTCGCCAAGGTCGGCGTCCTTCGGACCTTCCTTCTCGACGCTCTTGACCTGTTCGAACGGCATCGGCTGCTTCGACTTCAGGATCGGTTCGGGCGTCCAGTGGACGCCGCAGTTGATGCAGGTGACGGGTTCGTCATTGCCAAGATCATAGAAGCGCGTCGCGCATTTCGGGCAGGTACGCTTGGTACCCCATTCCGGCTTCACCATGTGTAGCCCCAAGCCTTTCGGTATCGTGGAAAAACGGGACGACAAGCCCCGGATCGGCGCGCGCCTTGCCATAGCGGGCAGGCGCTGTCAAAGCCGCCGGCCATGCATGGCTCCCTTCCCCGCCCGCTTTCCGTCGCCGCCAGCGGCCCGCTTTCCGGGTCCGCCCCGGTTCCCGGCGACAAGTCGATCAGCCATCGGTCGCTGATGCTGTCCGCGCTGGCGGTCGGCACCAGCCGCGTCACCGGCCTGTTGGAAGGCGAGGACGTGCTTGCCACCGCCGCCGCGATGCGGGCGATGGGCGCGACGATCGATCGTGGCGACGACGGCGTGTGGACGATCCACGGCGTCGGCGTCGGCGGGCTGCTGCAACCGGCGGGCGCGCTCGACATGGGTAATTCGGGGACATCGACCCGGTTGCTGATGGGGCTGGTCGCGAGTCACGCCATTACCGCGACCTTTACCGGCGACGCCTCGCTCAGCCGACGGCCGATGGGTCGGGTGATCGAACCGCTGGCGCAAATGGGCGCGGACATCACCGCCAGCCCCGGCGGGCGGCTGCCGCTGATGCTGCGCGGGATCGTGCCCGCCGTGCCGATCGCCTATACGCTGCCCGTCGCGTCGGCGCAGGTGAAGTCGGCGATCCTGCTGGCCGGGCTGAACACGCCGGGCATTACCCGCGTGATCGAACCGGTGCCGACCCGCGACCATAGCGAACGGATGCTGGCCGGGTTCGGCGCGACGCTGACCGTCGAGGTGACGCCGCAGGGCCGGGTCATCGAACTGCATGGCGAGGCGGAGTTGCGGCCGCAGACGATCACCGTGCCGGGCGATCCGTCGTCCGCCGCTTTCCCGGTCGTCGCCGCGCTGCTGGTGCCGGACAGCGAGGTGACGATCACCAATGTCGGGCTGAACCCGACCCGCGCCGGGCTGTTCGACGTCTTGCGCGCGATGGGCGGCGACATCGTTTTCGCCAACCCGCGCGAGGTCGGTGGCGAGCCGGTGGCCGATATCGTGGTACGCGCATCGACGCTGACCGGGATCGAGGTCGACCCGGCGATCGCGCCGTCGATGATCGACGAGTTCCCGATCCTGTTCGTCGCCGCCGCCCTGGCGAAGGGGCGCACCGTCACGCGCGGACTGGAGGAATTGCGGGTCAAGGAAAGCGACCGCATCACGACGATGGCCGAGGGGCTGCGTGCGATCGGTGCGCGGGTCGAGGAGACGGCGGACGGACTCATCATCGACGGCACCGGCGGCGATCCGTTGCCGGGCGGCGGCACTGTCGCCGCGAAGCTGGACCACCGTATCGCGATGAGCTTCGTCGTCGCAGGGCTGGTCAGCACCGCGCCGGTGACGATCGACGACATGGCACCGGTCGCCACCAGCTTTCCGACCTTCACCACGCTGCTGCGCGATCTGGGAGCGTCGCTGTGATTATTGCCGTCGACGGTCCCGCCGCATCGGGCAAGGGCACGATCGCCCGCGCGCTGGCGAAACATTACGGCCTGCCGCATCTCGACACCGGGCTGCTGTATCGGGCGGTGGCGGCGATCGTGGTGCGCGACGGGCTGGACCCGACGATCGAGGCCGATTCGGTCGCGGCATGCAGTTTCGAGGATCACCTGCTCGAAGATCCGGCGTTGCGATCGGACGAGATCGGCAAAACCGCGTCGATCGTGTCGGCACACCCGCTGGTCCGCTCGGCGTTGATCCAGCGGCAGCGGCGCTTCGCGCAACAGCCCGGCGGCGCGGTGCTCGACGGGCGCGATATCGGCACGGTGATCGCGCCCAATGCCGATGCCAAGCTGTTCGTGAAGGCCACGCCGCAGATTCGCGCCAAGCGCCGCCACCTCGAACTGGTGCGCACCGGATCGAGCGTGACGTTCGACCGCGTGCTGAGCGACATACGCACCCGCGACGACCGCGATTCGGGCCGTGCCACCGCGCCGCTGGTGATGGCCGCCGACGCCGCCCCGCTGGATACGAGCTTCCTGTCGATCGAGGCGGCGATCGACCGCGCCATCGCGCTGGTGGATGCGCGGCGGCGCTGATCCGCAATCCCCGGTTGCATCGTCGCACCGACCCGGCCACCACCGCCCGTATCGTCCGATGGAGTATGCCATGCGCCGCACCCTTGCCGCCGTCCTGATCGCCGCCCTGCTCCCGGTCGCAGCAGCGGCGCAGGATGCCCCCGCGACCGACAGCGGGCGCGAGGCGCTGGCGCTGTTGCGCAAGGGGATCGGGTTTCGCACCGTCGCCGGACAGGGGCAGGTGCCGGCCTATGCCGCCTATCTGAAGCAGCAACTGGTCGCGGCGGGCTTTGCCGATGGCGATGTCGTCTTCACGCCGGTTGGGGAGACCGGGTATCTGACCGCGCGCTATGGCGGGCGCGACCGGGCGGCAAAGCCGACGATCCTGCTGGGCCATATGGACGTGGTAGCCGCCGACCCCGCCGACTGGACCCGCGATCCGTTCACGGCGGTGGTCGAGGGCGGATATGTGTTCGGGCGCGGCGCGCTGGACAACAAGGCCGACGTATCGATCCTGATCGCGACGCTGATGAAGCTGAAGCGCGCCGGGTGGACGCCGAAGCGCGACATGGTGCTGTTGCTGACCGGCGACGAGGAAACGTCGATGGCGACGACCCATGCCGCCGCCGACCGCTTTGCGAGCGCCGCGCTGGTGCTGAATGCCGATGCGGGCGGCGGCACGCTGGACGACAGCGGCAAGCCGACGGTCTATGGGCTTCAGGCGGCGGAAAAAATCTATGGCGACTTCCGGCTGACGATCACTGATCCGGGCGGCCATTCCAGCCGCCCCGGCCCGACCAACGCCATCGCCAGCCTTGCGGCGGCGGTCGGCCGGATCGCCGCCTATCGCTTTCCCGCCGAACAGAACGAGATTACCCGCGCCTATCTGTCGGGCAGCGCGGCGCGCAATCCGGGGCCGGTCGGCGATGCGATGCGCGCGTTCGCGGCGAACCCGCGCGATATCGCCGCCGCCGACCTGTTGTCCGCCCGCCCCGATACCGTCGGACAGGTCCGCACGACCTGTGTCCCGACGCAGTTCGAAGGCGGCCATGCGCCCAACGCGCTGCCGCAGCGGGCCACCGCCAACATCAATTGCCGCATCTTTCCCGGCACGTCGCGGGCCGCGGTACAGGCGCAACTGGTCAAGCTGATCGACGATCCGAAGATCACCGTCGCGCTGATCGACAACGGTACGATCGAGGCGGGAGCGTCGCCGCTCGACCCGCGCGTGCTGGCCGCGATCACCGCCGCGCTGGCCGCGCGCGCACCCGGTGTTCCCGTCATTCCGGCGATGGAGGCGGGCGCGACCGATTCGATGCATTTCCGCGCGCGGGGCATCCCGTCGTTCGGCGTCGGCAGCGTGTTCCTGAAACCGTCGGACGAATTCGCCCACGGACTGAACGAACGGCTGCCCGTCGCGACGATCGATCCCGGAATCGCGTGGTGGGAAAGCATTCTCAAGGCGCTGGCGTGACCTTCGCCATGCCCCTCCCCTTCGACAACGGAACATCCGCATGATCCCCGGTTTCGACCTTCCCGCCTTCGTGGCCGCCACGCTTGCCGAGGATCTCGGCGATGGTGGCGATGTCACGTCGCAGGCGGTGATTCCCGTCGACGCAGTGTTCACCGGGGTGATGGACAGCCGCGACGCGATCACCGTCGCCGGGCTGGACCTTGCCGAAGCGTTCTTTCGCCGCCTCGACCCCGATGTCGCGATCGAGCGGCTGGTGCAGGACGGCGACCGCGTGGCGGCGGGGACCGAGTTGTTGCGGCTGCGCGGCAATGCCCGTGCGCTGCTGACGGCCGAGCGGTCGGCGCTGAACACGGTGCAGCATCTGTCGGGTATCGCAACGCTGACCGCCGCCTATGTCGACGCCATCGCCGGGACCGGCGCGACGCTGCTCGACACGCGCAAGACCATTCCCGGCCTGCGCCTGATCGAGAAATATGCGACGCGCATGGGCGGCGCGACCAACCACCGCATCGGGTTGTGGGACGCGGCGATGATAAAGGACAATCACGTCGCCGTCGCCGGTTCGGTCGGCGAAGCGACGGCGCGGGCCAAGGCGGCGGGGATCGCGCGGATCATCGTCGAGGTCGACGCGATCGATCAGATCGAACCGGCGCTGTCCGCCGGGGCGACGCACCTGCTGCTCGACAACATGGCGCCGCCGACGCTGCGCGAGGCGGTGGCGCTGGTCGCCGGGCGCGTGCCGACCGAGGCGTCGGGCGGTGTCCGGCTCGACACGATCCGCGCCATTGCGGAAACCGGCGTGACGTTCGTCAGCGTCGGGCGGTTGACCCAATCGGCCCCCGCCGCCGATATCGGGCTGGATTTCGCGCTCGACGCCGCACCGGCGTGGGCGTGAACCGACACCAACTTTCCAACGGGGGAATCATGCGTCCGTCCTCGATCATCCGGTTCGACCGACTCTATCTCGCCTCGATCGTCTTTGGGCTGATCGCCACCATCCTCGAATGGCCGGCGATGACGGCGCGGCTGGAAGGCGACCCGCAACTGGCCGCGCTCGCGCCGATGCCGTTGATCGTGGCGGTCGGCGCGCAGGTGATCGGCATCGCGCTGTCGCTGCTGCTGTGGTTCTTCGTGACGCGGCGCGCCAGCAACGTCGCCCGGTGGATCGTCGTGGTGTTCACCGTGCTCAGCGTCGGCGCGCTGCTCTATGGGATCAGCAACGGCGCGATCGACAATGGCGTCGCGGGCTTTACCCAGATGCTGGCGACCGCGCTGGGCGTCGTCGCGACGGTCAACCTGTTCCGTGCCGACGCCGTCGCGTGGTTCCGCGATCCGCTGGGCCGGATCGACGCATGAGTCGCCTCGCCTTCGCGCTCGCCGCGCTGCTGCTGCCGGTGGCGGGCCATGCCCAGACGCTGCAATGCGCCGCGCCGGATCGCATCGCCCGCCCGCGACCCGACCTGCCAACCCCGTCGCAACCGCGCCGTGTGGTTCCGATCGGCAGCTATACGCTCGCCATCACATGGAGCCCGGAATATTGCCGCACGCGCACCCGGGAGGCGGCGGCATCGTTCCAGTGCGGCGGCGGCAATCGCTTCGGCTTCACCCTCCATGGCCTGTGGCCCGATGGCGAGGGGAAGGCGTGGCCGCAATATTGCAGTTCCGCCCCGATCCTGCCCGACGCGGTGCTGCGCCGGAACATGTGCGTTACGCCGTCGGCGCAACTGCTCCAGCATGAATATGCCAAGCACGGCACCTGCATGGGGGTGACGCCGACCGCCTATTTCAACGAATCGCGGACGTTGTTCGAACGGCTGCGCTTTCCCGACATGGCGGCGCTGTCGCGGCGTCCGGGGCTGACCGCCGGACAGCTTGCCACCGCGATCGCCCGCGCCAATCCCGGACTGACGCCGGAGATGATGCGGATTACCGCCAATGCGCGCGGGTGGCTGGACGAGGTGTGGCTGTGCATGGACCGGCAGCGTCGCTACGCGCGCTGCCCCGCGCATCAGGGCGGGGTCACGCCGTCGACGCCGCTGAAAATCTGGCGCGGGCGGACCGCGCGTCGCTGAGGAAAATCAGCCTTCGACCGTCATCGTCGCCGGATGGTGACGGTCGAGGTGCTTGCGGATGATCCGCAGGTTGCGGGTGTTCGACCGGAAGAAGAAATCGGGCACCGCGCCGACCACCGGGATCAGCCCCAGCGCCCAGTCGGTGCCGACATTGCCCGCCATCCGCGCCATCTGCCACTTCGACATGCCGAGGTTGCGTGCTTCCCACAGCATATAGCTGCCCATCGCCGCGCCGATGAAGCTGCCGACCACGGGGATGAAGTTCAGCGCGAAATCCAGCCCGACCGCGCGGTTGATGCCGGGAATGGTCACCGACCGTTCCATCAGCCGCTCGATCGCCACCACGCGGCGCCGAACGGCGGCGGGATCGCGGTCGAGCGAACCGGCGATGCGGTCGAACATTTCGGGCGAGATCGGGGTCGGCTTTGCCATAGCCTCTATCTGGGATCGGCACGCAGATGGTTCAACGGGTGGACCGCGCGGGCGTTGAGCTGAAACCCGTCGAGCCGCCGTGCGACCAGCGACCAGCGCCACGGGCGCGCGATGGCCACGAATGCCACGTCCGCCGCCAATGCGGCATCGGCCGCCGCCAGCCGCCGCGCCCGCTCCGGCAGATCGCCCGCATCGCGCGCATGGGCGATCCGCATCATCGCTTCGGGCGAACAGGGGCGGCACGCCGTCGCCAGATACCAGCGCGCGCTGTCATACGGGGCCACCCGGTCGATCAGGCGCAGGTCGGCGGGCGCATCCGCCGCCACCCGGTCCGAGCCGACGCCGATCCGGCGCAGCGCCGTCGCCACCCGCCCCCATAGCAGCGTCGCCCCCGGCCCGGACGGCAGCGCCACGCGCAGCCGCACCGGCTGTTGCCATGCCGTCACCTGTTGCCGGGCCACGGCAATACGCTGCTCGGGGGTCAGGCCGCTCCACGGGGGCAGCGCCGGATCGCGCGCCGAATCGAGCCTGCCGGGCAATACCGTCGCGGCTGCGGCCCAGTTCGGATCGACCCCCGCGTGTACCGCCCCCTCCTGCAACGCCATCGCCACGGCCGTGCGACCGAGCGGCGCGGCAAGAAAGCCGGTGCGGTCGGTAAAGGCGAATCCGAACAGCCCGACCGCCGGATCGACCCGTGTTTCGCCCGGAGCGATCCCCGCCGCCGCCGCCAGCGGCCACTCGGCGAACCCGCCGCCCAGCATCAGATCGGACTGCTTGTCCGCAAATCGCGCGACCGCCAGCGCGGCACGTTCGCCGCGCACGCGGACTTCCTCCGCCGGGGTCGCCGGAACCGCGTCGGGATCGGGGTCGGCGGGCGGATGCAACCGGATGCCCGCCCCCTCCAGCCGTCGCAACGGGCCGCTGCCCCGCCGCCCGCGCGTGATTGCCAGTTCGGGTTGCGCCAACAGCGTCAGCAATTCGGTATTGGGGCGGCGCAACCGCACCTCGATCACCTGCGGCGTCATCGCGACGACATCCTCGACCGATCGCAGAAACGGGGTCAGCCGGTGTCCCGCATCGGGCCGCACCGCCCGTTTCAGCGCGGCGACGACCTGTTCCGCCGTCACCGGGCGACCGTCGCTCCACGTCGCATCGCCGAGCCGAAAGATGTATCCGCGCCCGCCATCGACCATGTTCCAGCGTTCGGCCAGCGCCGGTTCGACCTGTCCCGCCGCATCGAACCGCACCAGCCCCTGCGCCAATGCCGTACGAACGATCTTGCGAGCGCCGCCCTCGTCCGCGCCGCTGTCAGGCAGGACGCTGACCACCACCGGGACATCATCGGACCGCCGCTCGCACCCGGCAACGGCCAGCAGCGGCAGGGCGAGGAGGATCGCACGCAACATCCACCCTCCATGCCACGAAACCGGCGGGGTCGGCCAGTCCCGGCGCCAGTCTAGGAACGCTGGTGCGGACGGTGGGACTTGAACCCACACTCCCGAAAGGGAAGCGGATTTTAAGTCCGCTGCGTCTACCGATTTCGCCACGTCCGCCCGCGCCGCGATCCCAAGCGGATCGGCGCGGGATCGTCAAGCCGTGGCGGCGTCCGATCCCCTCAACGCGCTCCGAACAGGCGCCGCAGGAACACCGTTTCCACTTCCCGCCGCAGGTCGTTGTTCGCCTTTTTCTGAAACCCGTGCCCCTCGTCGGCGAACAGGACGTAGCCGGTGTCGACCCCCTGTGCGCGCAGCCGGGCGACGACCTGATCGCTTTCCGACTGGGGAACGCGGGGGTCCTTGGCCCCCTGCATCACCAGCATCGGCTTGGTGATGCGCGCGATGTTCGCCATCGGCGCGATGCGGGCGAACACCGCCTGCATCGCGGGATCGCGCTCGTCGCCATATTCGCTGCGGCGATTGTCGCGGCGATAGGCTTCGGTGCGTTGCAGGAAGGTACGGAAATCGCTGATGCCATAGCGTTCGACTCCGCCGACCAGCCGGTCCGAATAATGCGTCATCACCGCCAGCGACATATAGCCGCCATAGGATTGGCCATAGACCGCCACCCGCTTCGCATCGAGGCCCGGTTGCGTGCCGATCCAGTCGAGCAACGCGCCGATATCGCGCACCGAATCCTCGCGCTTTTCGGCATTGTCGAGATTGAGATAGCGTTTGCCATAGCCATCGGACCCGCGGACGTTGGGCAGGATCACGGTCGCCCCCAACACGTCGGCGAAATATTGCGCGCCATAGTTCCAGCCGGGTCGGGTCTGCGCCTCAGGACCACCGTGAATGTCGATGATGACCGGGGTCCGCTGCCCCGGTGCCACGCCGCGCGGGCGATAGACGAAGGCGGGCACCGACAGGCCGTCGAACGATCGGAAGCGGACCAACGTCGGTTCGGCCAGTTTCGCCGGGTCGAGGTCGCCCAGCTCGGATTGGGTCCAACGGGTCAGCGCCGCGCCGTCCACGCCCCATGCCCAGACATCGCCCGCCGATGTGGCGGTCGACAGGCCGATCGCCAGCCGCTGCCCGTCCGGCGAGAATTTCAGTGCCGACAGCAGCCCGCGCGGCAGGGTCGGCTGTGGCAGCGCGCGGCGTGTCACCCGGTCCTGCACCACCACGCGGCTGAACCCGTCCTCGTTGATCGAATACGCCAGTATCCGGCCGTCCTTCGACACGTCGAACGCCTCGACATCCCATTTCAGGCCGGGAACGAGCACCCGCTGCGCGCCGGTCGCCGGATCGATCTCGACCAGTTGCCGCGTGTCGCTGTCGCGGTCGGAAATGGCGATGATCCGTCCGCTGGGCAGGAAGCGCGGCGAATCATAGCGGGCCTTGGCAGCGTCCGGTGCGATCCGTGTCGCCCGTCCGCTCGCGATATCGAGCACGAATAGCTGGCTTTCGGTATTCGACAGGCTGCGCTCGAACAGCAACCGGCGCTTGTCGGGCGACAGGTCGGCGGCGGCGATCGCTCCGGCATCGGCGTAGAGGTTGCGCGGCGTTCCGGGCGCGGTCGGATCGGTCGCGAACAGCGTATAGCCCGCCGCCCCCTTGGTCGCCTGCGCCCATACCAGCAGCCGTCCGTCCTCGCTGACGATTGGCGACTGGTTGCGCGTGCCGGGCGTGGTCAGGCGCACGCCTTCGCCGTTCAGGCCGCGTGCGTAGAGCTGAAACCACTCGTCGCCATCCTCGTCGCGGGTCAGGACGAAGCGGTCGGTGCCGGGAATCGCCGTCGCCCCCGCGATCGGGCTGGCATAGAAGGTCACCTGTCGCCGCGCGCCGCCCGGCGTCTTCACATGGTGCAATTGTTCGGTCGCGCCGAACCGCGTCGCGATCAGCATCGACCCGTCCGGCAGCCAGTCTTCGAACGTCGCCGACCGGCTGTTCTGATAGCGTTGTACCGCCGCCGACACGTCGGGCGGGATGTCGGGTACGTTGCTGAGTGTCGCGGTGCCGACCTGTCGCGTCGCGACCTGTGCGGCCAAAGGGGTGGCGAGCATGGCGGAAGCGCACAGGGCGACACGAAGCAATTTCATCGCCACAGGCTAACGCAGGACGGTGCGGGCGCAAGGGGTTGGTGCGGTCCCTCTGGCGCAATGCGTTGTGGGAGCCTATCGGGCGGACATGGAAGATTTCGGCCCCCGCCTGCCGCTTGCGATCGTGCTGGCCGTCGTCGTCGCGGCGCTGGCGTTCCTGCTGGGTGCCGGGATCAATGCCAGCGCGGTGGTCCTCGTCGGCGCGGTCGCGGCGGTGATGATCGCCGGGTTCCATTCCGCGGACGGCGACGCCCCCGAATCGCCGGACGCGGCGCGCGGCAACGGCGCGACCGCGACACAGGCGGTGATCGACGCGATCGACGAACCCGTCCTGCTGGTCGCGGACGGCCATGTCGATGCCGCCAACCCGGCGGCGCGCGCGCTGCTCGGCACCCATATCGTCGGCGGCGACGTGCGTCTCGCCATCCGCCACCCCGCCGCCGCCGAACGATTGTTCGGCGATCGCGAGGACGGAGAGCCGGTCAATCTGGTCGGACTGGGCGCACGCGACCAGAGCTGGGAAATGCGGGTGCGCCCGCTGTCGGGGCGGCATCGGCTGGTGCATCTGGTCGACCGGACGGGCAACCGCGCCGCCGAACGGATGCGCGTCGATTTCGTCGCCAATGCCAGCCACGAACTCCGCACGCCGCTGGCTTCGCTGCTCGGTTTCATCGAAACGCTGCGCGACGAGGCGGGCGAGGACCCCGCCGTGCGCGAACGGTTCCTGAAGGTGATGAACGACGAGGCGCGACGGATGCAGCGCCTGATCGACGACCTGATCTCGCTCAGCCGAATCGAGGCTGACAAATATCGCCCGCCCGAACAGGCGGTCGATTTGACGGCGATGGTTCAGGCGGTGTGCGGCGAACTGGCGTCGACCAATCCGGCGCGCGGCGCGGACGTGGTGGTCGATGCCGACCCGGACGTCACCGTGATCGGCGACCGTGCGCAATTGTCGCAGTTGCTGCACAATATTTTCGGCAACGCGATGAAATACGGGCGGGCGGGCACGCCGGTCGAAATCCGGATCCACCCGCGCGGCGCGATGGCCGAACTGGCGGTGCGCGATCATGGCGAAGGGATCGCGATCGACCACCTGCCCCGGCTGACCGAACGATTTTACCGTGTGGATTCAGGACGGAGCCGCGCGCTGGGCGGCACCGGCCTCGGCCTCGCCATCGTCAAGCACATCGTCGAGCGGCATCGCGGGCGGCTCGACATCGGCAGCGTGGTGGGCGATGGCACGACCGTGACGGTGCTGCTACCCTTGTCCACTGTCATCAAGCCGTAACGCCCCGGCAACACAGAGCGCGGGAGCGATACGGATGCCCGTATACGATCGTGGAGTTCCGATAGACATGTACCGCCGGATCGCGTCAGTCGTGGCACTGGCCGCCGCCATTACCGCGTGCGAACCGCAGACGTCGCGCGACCATATCAAGGTCGTGGGATCGTCGACGGTCTATCCCTTCACCACCGCCGTGGCGGAGGCGCTGGTCAACGCCAATCCGGCGTTGCGTGCGCCGGTGATCGAATCGACCGGCACCGGTGCCGGAGCCAGCCTGTTCTGTGCCGGGGTTGGCCCGCAATATCCCGACATCCTCAACGCATCGCGCCGGTTGAAGAAGTCGGAATATGCCAGCTGCCAGGCAAACGGCGTCAAGGACATCATCGAGGTTCAGGTCGGGGTCGACGGCGTCGCGCTGGCCGAATCGAACAACGGACCGAAGCTTCGCCTGACCAAGCGCGACGTATACATGGCGCTGGCGGCCAACCCGCTGGGCAAGCCCAACATCGCGCGGATGTGGAGCGACGTGAACCCCGCCCTGCCGCGCATTCCGATCCAGGTGTTCGGCCCGCCGGGCACCAGCGGCACGCGCGACGCGCTGGTCGAACTGGTGATGGTCCCGGCGTGCGAGGCGGCGATGCCGCAGGTCAAGGACCTCAAGGCCACCGACAAGGACCGGTACGAGGACATCTGTACCCGCATCCGCGACGACGCCGCCTATGTCGACAAGGGCGAGAACGACAATCTGATCGTTCAGAACCTGTCGACCAATCCGAACGCGGTCGGTATCTTCGGCTACAGCTATCTCGAAGAGAATATCGGCCGGTTGCACGGCGTCCCGATCGACGGGATCGTGCCGACCTATGCCAGCATCGCCGACGGCACCTATCCGGGTGCGCGTCCGCTGTTCATCTATGTCAAGAAAGCGCACATCAAACCCGTGCCCGGCATGACCGACTTCCTCGCCGCCTATGCGCGATCGTGGGACCCCGATGGTCCGCTGACGCGGCGCGGCATGATCGCCGCCCCGGCGGACATTCGCGCGCGATCCGCCAAGGTGGTCGCCTCGCAGGCGACGCTGGACCCGGCGGAGTTGCACTGATGGGCGGCTTCACCCTCATTCTGCTGGTGCTGGGCTTCGCGCTGATCGGGTGGATCGTCGCCCGCGCCCGCGCCACCCGTTTCGCCCAGCCGCGCACAGCGGCCGAACGCCCCAATTCGCTGCCCGCACAGCATGGCTGGCACATGGCGATCTGGATCGCCGGCCCGGCGCTGCTGTTCCTTGCCGCGTGGAGCATCGCTGCCCCGGCGCTGGTGCGTGACACGGTGCTTGCCACCCCCGCCGCCGCCGGACTGCCCGCCGCCGGGTTCGAGCGTTCGGCGATCCTTGCCGAAGCGCGCGCACTCGGTCGCGGCGACGCCTATGGCGCGTTCAATCCGCAGGCGGAGGTGCTAGCCCCGGCCTATGCCGCTGCCGAAGCCCGCTACGACTGGATCGGCACCGCGCTGGCGGTGTTGCTGGCGTTCGCGGGCGGGGCATTCGCCTTTACCCGCATCCGTCCCGACTTCCGGGCGCGCACCCGGGTCGAACGCGCGGTGATGCTGGCGCTGCTGGTTGCGTCGCTGATCGCGATCCTGACGACGGTCGGCATCTTCCTATCGCTGGTGGTCGAAAGCGTACGCTTCTTCCGCATCGTGCCGATCGGCGACTTCCTGCTCGGCACCAACTGGTCGCCACAGGTGATCCGCGCGTCCGATCCGGGCGCGACGCTGGGCGCGGTGCCGTTGTTCTGGGGGACGTTCTTCATCGGTGCGGTGATCGCGATGATCGTCGCCATCCCGTTCGGGCTGATGAGCGCGATCTACCTCACGCAATATGCCAAGCCCGCCGTGCGTCGCTGGATGAAGCCGATCCTCGAAATCCTCGCGGGCGTGCCGACGGTGGTCTATGGGTATTTCGCGGCGCTGACCGTCGGCCCGGCGATCCGTGACGTCGCGGTGATGCTGGGCATGCCGTTCGCCAGTTCGGAAAGCGCGCTGGCGGCGGGCCTCGTGATGGGCGTGATGATTATTCCGTTCGTATCGTCGATGGCCGACGACTCGATCGCCGCCGTGCCGCAGTCGATGCGCGACGGCAGTCTGGCGATGGGCGCCACCACCAGCGAGACGATCGGCAAGGTCCTGTTGCCCGCCGCGCTGCCGGGCGTGGTCGCAGGCGTGTTGCTCGCCGTCAGCCGCGCGATCGGCGAGACGATGATCGTCGTCATGGCCGCATCGGGCGCGGCGTCGATCACGCTCAACCCGTTCGAGAGCACCACCACCGTCACCAAGCAGATCGTCGACCTGCTGACCGGTGAGGCGGAGTTCGACAGCCCGAAGACGCTCGCCGCCTTTGCGCTCGGCCTCACGCTCTTCGCCATCACCTTCCTCCTGAACGTCGTCGCGCTCAGGGTCGTCAAACGGTACCGGGAAGCATATGAATAGTCCCAGCCTCGTCGCCGGATCGCCCGCGGTCGAACGCGCCGCCATGCCCGACCGCGTGCCCACTGACTGGAAGACGTCGGCGATGCAGCGGCGCATCCGTCGCCGCTATGGCGCCGAACGCCGGTTCCGCTTCTTCGGGCTGGCCGCCGTCGTCCTGTCGGCGGGGTTCCTCGCCTTCCTGCTGGTAACGATGGTCTCGGCGGGCATCGGCGGGTTCCAGCGGACGATGGTCGCGTTGCCGATCGACTTCCCCGCCGCGGGGATCGAGGTGAAGCCCGCGCAGCTCAAGGGGCGCGGGGCCGATCTGGCGCTTGCCGGGGCCGGGGTGGAAAATGCCGTCAACGGTGCCGCCGCCGCCGTGTTCGGCGAGGAGGTGCAGGTCGTGTCCGACAGCGCGTGGCTGACGGTACGCGACGCGATCAAGGCCGATCCGTCGATCCTGACGCGCAAGGTCACGATCGACGTGCCCGCGACGTCGGATATCGAGGAAGCGGCAAAGGCCGACGGCAAGCCGGAAGCCGAAGCGATCGTCGCCCGCCTGACCGCCGCCGGTACGATCAGCACCGGGTTCAATACCGCGTTCTTCAAGGGTGCGGACTCGACCGATCCGACCGCCGTCGGCATCTGGGGCGCGCTCAAGGGATCGTTGATGACGATGCTCATCACGCTGCTGATCGCGTTTCCGGTCGGCACGCTGTCGGCGCTGTATCTTGAGGAATATGCCCCCCGGAACCGGTGGACCGACCTGATCGAGGTGTCGATCAACAACCTTGCCGCCGTGCCGTCGATCATCTTCGGCCTGCTCGGCCTTGCGGTGTTCCTCGGCACGCTCAACCTGCCGCGGTCCGCGCCGATCGTCGGCGGGCTGACGCTCGCGCTGATGATTATGCCGGTGATCGTCATCGCCGGGCGCAATGCGATCAAGGCGGTGCCGCCGTCGATCCGCGACGCCGCGCTCGGCATCGGCGCGTCGAAGGTGCAGGTGGTGTTCCACCATGTCCTGCCGCTGGCGCTGCCCGGCATCCTGACCGGCACGATCATCGGCATGGCGCGTGCGCTGGGCGAAACCGCGCCGCTGCTGATGATCGGGATGCGCGCCTTCATTTCTCAGGCGCCGCAGGGCTTCGCCGATCCGGCGACCGTGCTGCCGGTGCAGATCTTCCTGTGGTCCGATCAGGTCAGCCGCGGCTTCATCGAGAAGACCAGCGCCGCGATCCTCGTGCTGCTCGCGTTCCTCCTCGCGATGAACGCGCTCGCCATCTATCTCCGCAATCGCTTCGAGACCCGCTGGTAATGACCGACACCAATCTCAACCACGGCACCCCGAAAATGTCGGCGCACGGCGTCGACGTGTTCTATGGACAGAAACAGGCGATCAAGGATGTCTCCATCGACATCCATATGGAGCATGTGACCGCGTTCATCGGACCATCGGGCTGCGGCAAGTCCACGTTCCTGCGCACGATGAACCGGATGAACGACACCGTGTCGTCCGCCCGCGTCACCGGCGACATCCGGCTGGACGGCGAGGATATCTATTCCCCGTCGATGGACGTGGTGCAGTTGCGCGCGCGCGTCGGCATGGTGTTCCAGAAGCCGAACCCCTTCCCCAAGTCGATCTATGAAAACGTCGCCTATGGGCCGCGCATCCACGGGCTGGCCACCAGCAAGTCGGACATGGACGGCATCGTCGAGCGGTCGCTGACCCGCGCGGGCCTGTGGAACGAGGTGAAGGACCGCCTGACCGACAGCGGCACCGCCCTGTCGGGCGGGCAGCAGCAGCGGCTGTGCATCGCCCGCGCGATCGCGGTCGATCCCGAAGTGATCCTGATGGACGAGCCCTGTTCGGCGCTCGATCCGATCGCCACCGCAAAGATCGAGGAATTGATCCACGAACTGCGCGGACGCTATGCGATCGCAATCGTTACGCATAACATGCAACAGGCGGCACGCGTGTCGCAGCGCACCGCGTTCTTCCACCTCGGCACGCTTGTGGAATATGGTCGGACCTCCGACATCTTCACCAACCCGCGCCAGGAACGGACCAAGGACTACATCACCGGTCGGTACGGCTGAGGAGCAGGCAGTTATGGCAATCGGCCACGAACATACCGTCAAGGCATTCGACCGCGACATCGGACAGCTTCGCGCGCTGATCTCGCAAATGGGCGGCCTTGCCGAACAGGCGATCAGCGACGCGATGACCGCGCTGGCACGCAACGACCCGGCGCTGGCCAAGGAAGTCCGCGCCAAGGACAAGGCGATCGACGCGATCGAGGCCGAGGTCGAGAAGCTGGTCGTCCGCGTCATCGCGCTGCGTGCGCCGATGGCCGACGATCTGCGCGAGGTCGTCGCCGCGCTGAAGATCGCGGCGGTGATCGAACGCATCGGCGATTATGCCAAGAACATCGCCAAGCGCGTGGCATCGATCCACGGCGACACGCACGATCCTCGCATCGAACCGCTGTCGATCCTGCCCGCGATGGCGCAGCTTGCCGCCGACATGGTGCACGATGTGCTCAACGCATTCTCGGCGCGCGATGCGCAGGCAGCGATCGAAATCTGCAAGCGCGACAATGCGCTCGACGATTATTACAACAGCATCTTCCGCGTGCTGGTGACGTACATGGTCGAAAACCCCAAGACGATCAGCCAGGTCGCGCACCTGCTGTTCGTTGCCAAGAACCTCGAACGGATCGGCGATCACGCCACCAACGTCGCGGAAATGGTCTATTTCGCCGCGACCGGCCAGACGCTGGCCGAGCGCGAAACACTGGGATTCGCCGGATGAGCAAGGCACGGATGCTGTTGCTGGAAGATGACGCGGCGCTCGCCGAACTCATCGCGTTCCATTTCCAGCGTGAGGATTTCGAGGTCGTCCGCACCCATGAGGGCGAGGAAGCACTGCTGCTCGCGCGCGAGGCAACACCGGATATCGTGCTGCTCGACTGGATGGTCGAAGGACTGTCGGGGATCGAGGTCTGTCGGCAGTTGCGCCGTCAGGCGGAGACGCAGAACGTGCCGATCATCATGCTGACGGCGCGCGGCGAGGAGGAGGACCGCGTCCGCGGGCTGGAAACCGGGGCGGACGATTACGTCACCAAGCCGTTTTCGCCCCGCGAACTGGTCGCCCGCGTCAACGCAGTGCTGCGTCGCGTTCGTCCGGCACTGGCCGGGGAAGCGCTGACCTATTCTGATATCGAGATGGATACCGTGGGCCACCGCGTGCGACGCGGGGGCGAAGTCGTGCCGCTCGGCCCGACCGAGTTCCGGTTGCTGAAGCATTTCCTCGAACATCCCGGCTGGGTGTTCTCGCGCGAGCGGTTGCTGGACGCGGTATGGGGGCATGATTCGGACATCGAGTCGCGCACGGTCGACGTGCACATCCGGCGGTTGCGCAAGGCGATCAACATCGGCGACCGGCCGGATATCATCCGGACCGTCCGTTCGGCGGGCTATGCACTCGACTCGGCGGGATAGCAGTTCGTAACGGAAACCAAATGATCGTGGTTCGTTGGGGTGCAGCCTGAACGAAGCAAGTCACGAGGAGATTTCCGATGAAGACCGTCGCTTTCATGGCCGCGATGCTGATCGGCACCGCCGCAATTGCCCAGACCGCACCGCCCCCGCCCCCTGCGCCCGACCAGTCGATGGGCCAGCCCGGCGCGCCGACCGCCCCCGCGCCGCTGCCGCCGACCGATGCGCCGGCACCGACCGACGCACCGATGGCGCCCCCGGCGGACGGCATGACGCCGCCCCCACCCCCGCCCCCGCCGCTGACCCCGCCGGCCGGTGCGCCGATGGCCGCCACCGGTGGTCCGGTGCAGTATGCGCCGCCGACGGTAACGCCGCCGCCCGCAGCACCGGCAAGCTATCCGGTATGTTCGCGGACGGTAAAGGATAGCTGCCGGAACCCCGGCGGCAAGTAACCGAACGTTCCCTTTGCATTATCCTGCGTGAGAGCGCCCCGCCCCGACCGGCGGGGCGCTTTTGCTTGTACCGATGATCCGTGGCGATAGGTTGCGGATCGAGATCGACGATGGAGACTATTGCAATGACGCTGCGCTTCGACGACCGGGTTGCCATCGTGACCGGCGCGGGCGGCGGGCTGGGCCGAGCCTATGCGCTCGACCTTGCGCGACGCGGCGCGGCGGTGGTCGTCAACGATCTGGGCGGCGACCGGGACGGGTCCGGCAGTTCCGACGCTGCGGCGCGGGTGGTGGCGGAGATCGAGGCGACGGGCGGCCGGGCGATCGCCGATGGCGGAAGCGTGACCGACGAAGCCGCGATGCATGCGATGGCAGCACGGACGATCGACCGGTTCGGTCGGATCGATATCCTCATCAACAACGCAGGGGTGTTGCGCGACCGCAGCTTCGCCAAGATGACGATGGCGGATTTCCGCTTCGTCGTGGATGTGCACCTCAACGGGTCGGCGACCGCCACGCACGCGGTGTGGGAAACGATGCGCGAGCAGGGCTATGGCCGAATCCTGATGACCGCCTCCTCGACCGGCCTGTACGGCAATTTCGGGCAGGCGAATTACGGCGCGGCCAAGCTGGGCATCGCCGGGCTGGCGAAGACGCTGCACCTCGAAGGCGCGAAATACGGCATTCGCGTCAACACGATCGCCCCGACCGCCGGAACGCGGATGACGCAGGATATCTTTCCGGAAACGGCGTTCGCCGCCTTTACACCGGAAAGCGTCGCGCCCGCCGCCGTCTTCCTCGTATCCGACGACGCGCCGAGCAACGTGATCGTCGGCGCGGGCGCGGGGGTGTTTCAGGCAGCCTATGTCACGCTCACGCGCGGCATCCGGCTGGGCGGAGAAGATTTGAACGCGGAGGGCGTGGCCGGCCACTGGGCACGGATCGCGGACCGTAGCGGGGAGATCGTACCGCAATCGGGCAGCGAACAGGCAATGAGCATCCTGCGCCAGCTCGGGTGAGTTACGGTAGCCGTACATAGCGTATTGCATCGGCAATACACTGGTGTCATACTCTGCCAACACAGGGAGGTATCATCATGTACAGCGAGACGGATATCGCCGACGCGGTTGACGCGGGCATCCTGCCGCGCGACGCCGCCGACGCGCTTCGCAGCCACTTCGCAAGGCAACGGGCAACGCCGATCGTCGACGAGGAGCAGTTCCGGCTGCTGACCGGGTTCAACGACATCTTCGTGTCGGTGGCCCTCGCGCTGTTGCTGGTATCGCTGGCATGGATCGGCGGTTCGATCACCGCGCCATTGGGCGGGCTGGGCGTGGCCGGAGCCGCATGGTTCCTCGCCGAATATTTCACCCGGCGGCGGCGCATGGCGTTGCCGAGCATCCTGTTGCTGCTGGCGTTCGTCGGCGGGGTCGCCGCGACGCTGGTCGGGGCGATGACCGAATGGGAACCCAACCTGTCCGACCAGGCGAACGCGTTGATCGGCGCGGGCATCGCATTGGTCGCGGCGGCGGCGGCATGGGCGCACTGGCGGCGGTTCATGGTGCCGATCACGGTCGCTGCGGGGGCGTCGGCCGTGGTCGCGACGGTCGCCGCGCTCGCGCTGGCCGCGATGCCGGGGCTGGAGGATCAGATCTATCCGGTCACCCTGCTGGGCGGGATCGGCGTGTTCGTGTTCGCGATGCGCTGGGACCTGTCGGACCGCGACCGTCGCACCCGGCGCAGCGACGTCGCCTTCTGGCTCCATCTGGTCGCGGCACCGCTGATCGCGCATTCGCTGTTCCAGTTGCTGGGCGTGTTCGGACCGAACGTCACGCTGCCGATGGCGGGGGTGGTCATCGCGCTCTACATCGGCTTCGGCATCGTCGCGCTGGCGATCGATCGCCGCGCCTTGCTGGTCTCGTCGCTCGCCTATGTGCTGTACGCACTCTACGCCCTGTTCGAACAGGCGGGCGCGGTCGAGCTTTCCGCGGCCTTCACCGCTTTCGTCATCGGATCGGCGCTGCTGACGCTGTCGGTCTTCTGGCAACCGATGCGCCGCCGGATCGTCGGCGCGCTCGGGGATATCGGACACCGCCTGCCGCCGGTGGCGCTGGCGTAAGCATTACCCAGGGGTGGGTATCACTGGCGGCTCCGGGCAACCGGGGCCGCCCTTTTGTTCGCGCTATTCCTCGACCAGCTTCATCAGGCGCCGTTCGATCGGGGCCAGCACCGGCCCGAGTTCGTGCCCGCGCTTCAGCACCGCGCCCGATTCATTGACCAGCGCCCACATCCCCTGTCGGTTACGCAGCGCCGGACGCTTTTCGATGCGAAACTCCGGGCGTTCGGTGGCGCGACGGAACGCGCTGAACACCGCCGCGTCGCGACCGAGGTCCATCGCATAATCGCGCCAATGCCCGGCCGCGACCATTCGCCCGTACAGGTCGAGGATGCGGCCGAGTTCCGCGCGATCGAACCCGACCTGCAACGGCTGGCGTCCGTGGAGGGGAAAGGGCGTGACGGTGCCCATCAGGCGCGGTCGCGATGGTCCTGCTGCTCGGCCAGCACCTCATCCAGCCGACGGCGCAACGTCTCCAGCTCGCATCGCAGCAACTCGATGCGCTGCGTCTGCGGGTCGAAGGCATCGCGGCACGGGGTGCCATAGGGGACGAAGCGCGGATCGCCGCCCTGCCCGCCTTCGACGACGGTCGCGCGGGCCGGAATACCGACGACGGTGGTCGCCTCGGGTACGTCCTTCGTCACCACGGCATTGGCACCGACGCGCGCGCGCCGCCCGATCGTGATCGGCCCCAGCACCTGCGCACCCGATCCGATGATCGCGCCATCGCTGATCGTCGGGTGCCGCTTCCCCGCAATGCCATCGGTCGGGCTGGTCCCGCCCAGCGTCACATTCTGATAGATCGTCACGTCGTCGCCGATCAGCGCCGTCTCCCCGATCACGGTAAAGCCGTGGTCGATGAAGAAGTTATGACCGATCGTCGCGCCCGGATGGATATCGATGGCGGTCAGGAACCGCGACCAGTGATTGACCGCCCGCGCCGCAAAATACCATTCCGCGCGGAACAGGCGATGGGCCACCCGGTGATAGGCGAGCGCCCACACCCCCGGATAGGTCAGGATTTCCATCCGCGATCGCGGCGCAGGATCGCGCGCCTTGATCGAATCCAGATAGCGCAACACCCGCGCGAACATGGGCAGTCCCCTTTAACCAGCGCTCCATGTAGGGTCACAGGGTGTGATAGCCAAGCCATGCTGCATGCGTAACAAACCCTATGTATCTTGTAGGTATTGTCCTTTGCCGTCATCAGTGCGGTCCGCGACGCGCAAGGAAGATGGAACAAATGCTCGAAAACCTCGACTGGGTACGGCTGGCGGAGTTCGCCGCAGCGGGTTTCGCGGCGCAGATCGTCGACGGCGCGCTGGGAATGGCGTTCGGCGTGATCTCGTCGACCCTGCTCATCAGTGTGCTGGGCGTCCCCCCCGCAACCGCGTCCGCCAGCGTCCATCTGGTCGAATGCTTCACGACCGGTGTTTCGGGTATCAGCCATGCGCTGCATCGCAACGTGAACTGGAAGCTGTTCTGGCGCCTGTTGCTCCCCGGTGTCGCGGGCGGCGTCACGGGGGCGTATCTGCTCTCGTCGCTCGATGCGTCGGTAACGCGCCCGTTCGTGATGACCTATCTGGCCGCGATCGGGCTGTATCTGTTGTGGCGCGGGCTGCGGCAGCCGCCCAAGGCGCGCGAGCCGAAGGTGATCGCCCCGCTCGGGCTGATCGGCGGTTTTCTGGATGCGGCGGGCGGCGGCGGCTGGGGTCCGGTGGTGACGTCGAACCTGCTGGTACAGGGAGCGACGCCGCGCACCACGATCGGCACGGTCAACGCGGTCGAGTTTTTCCTGACGATCAGCATCTCGCTGACGTTCCTGATCCACCTGGGTCTCAGCGCGTTCACCACGGCGGTCGCGGGGCTGTTGCTGGGTGGCGTGCTGGCCGCACCGTTCGGCGCGATCATCGCCAAGCGGGTTCCGGCGCGCACGTTGCTGATCCTCGTCGGGACGGTGCTGACGATCACCAGCGTGTACAGCGTGTATCGGGCGCTGTCGTAAGGCGGAGCAAGAGGAAAGGGGTTCTCGTCCGAAAACCCCCTTCCTCGATTGTTCACGCGATGGCGGCGTGGATCGTCCCGACCGCCTGCATCACCGCGCCGATCCGTACCGCGCCCTGAATGACCTCGGCCTTCACGCCATGCTTCTTCAGCACGTCCTCATGCGCATCGATGCACATGCCGCAGCCGTTCATCGCCGATACGGCGAGGCTGAACAGCTCGAAATCGACCTTGTCGATCCCCGGCGCTGCGATGACGTTCATGCGCAGCTTGGCCGGCAGGTTGCCATATTCCTTGTTCTTCGCAAGGTGGACGAACCGGTAGTACACGTTGTTCATCGCCATCACTGCCGCCGCCGCGCGCGCCGCATTGGCGGCTTCGGGCGACAGCTTGTCGGCGACTTCCGCTTCCGCCGCATCGACCAGCGGCTTGTGCCCGGTGGCATGGGCGCAGGCGAGCATCGTTCCGAACTTCTTCTGCGGATCGAGCACCGTTTCGTTCAGCAACGAGCCGACGTTCAGGCGAATGTCCTTGGCGAAATCAGGCAACTGGCCCGCGAAATCCTTGAGCGACATGGAAAATTCCCAAATGGCAGATACACGTCACCCCAGCGCAAGCTGGGGTCCCCCAGTTACGGAGAGACCCCAGCTTGCGCTGGGGTGACGCAGAAAAAAGGGGGCAGGCGTACGGCCCGCCCCGGCAAGATCAGGCCGCGACCTGGAGGACGTCGTCGCCCTTGTTCCAGTTGCACGGGCACAGTTCGTCGGTCTGCAGCGCGTCGAGCACGCGCAGCGTTTCCGCCGGGTTGCGACCCACGTTCAGACCGTTGACCTGTACCGCCTGGATCACGTTGTCCGGGTCGATGATGAAGGTCGCACGGAACGCGACATGCTCGTTCTTGTCGAGAATACCCAGCGCATTGGCCAGCACCGCGCCATTGTCCGCGATCCACGGGAAATCGGCGGCGGCGAGATCGGGGTCCGACTTGCGCCATGCGAGGTGGACGTGCGCGGTATCGGTCGATGCACCGATCAGGACGGCATCACGATCTTCGAAATCGCCCTTCAGTTCGCTGTACCCGACGATTTCGGTCGGGCAGACGAAGGTGAAGTCCTTCGGCCAGTAGAACAGCACCTTCCACTTGCCGGGAAAGGCGTCGTGGCTGAGCGTTTCGCCTGCGGGCAGCGCGCTGATGCCCTGCTGGACGGGAACGGTGAATTCGGGGAGCCTGTCGCCGACGGTCAGCATGAATTTTGCCTTTCGGTTGAGGTGCGGTGCCGCACCGTGTCGATCATAGTGCGTCGCCGCACCGGGAATTGCTGCACCGCGATATAGGGTGCCTCGCTGTTCGATCCAATCGAAATTGCCCTTTGGTTCGATCGACCGAGCCGATAAGTACGGCGACATGTCGGTCTATCTACCCACGCTGAAACAGCTCCAGTATCTGGTCGCGTTACGCGATGCCGGTCATTTCGGACGCGCCGCCGAAGCATCGTTCGTGACCCAGTCCACCCTTTCGGCAGGTATCCGCGAACTGGAAACGCTGATCGGCGTGGTGTTGGTCGAACGGACGCGGCGCGTGGTGCGCTTCACCCCGCTGGGCGAGACGATCGTGGCGAAGGCTCGCAAGGTACTGCGCGAGGCGGAGGAACTGACCGACATGGCGCGCGCCGCCGGTCGCCCGCTGTCGGGGGAAATGCGGATGAGCGTCATCCCGACCATCGCGCCGTTCCTGCTGCCGCGCCTGTTGCCGCGTCTGCGTCGCGACTATCCCGACCTGAAACTCTATCTGCGCGAGGAACCCAGTGCAGCGGCGTGCGAGGGCCTGCATCACGGGCGCACCGACTGTGTGTTGCTCGCCCTGCCCTATGGTTGCGGCGAGGTGGAGACCGCGCCGTTGTTCGACGACCGGCTGTTGCTGGCGATGCCCGACAATGATGAGGGCGCCGCCGCCGGGCCGATGTTCGCCGACGATATCGATCCCGAACGGTTGCTGCTGCTCGAAGACGGGCATTGCCTGAAGGACCATGCGCTGCGGGCGTGCGAACAACCCGAACCGCGCGGACAGGCGACGATGATGGGGACATCGCTGCACACCATCGTCCAGATGATCGACAACGGCCTTGGCACCACCATGTTGCCTCAAATGGCGATCGACGCCGGAATCCTCGACAATACCAAGGTGACGGCGCGGCCGATCGAATCGAAAAACGCGTCGCGGCGCATCGCGCTGGTATGGCGGCGGGCATCACCGCGCGAGCGCGATTTCCGGCTGCTGGCGGAGGTGCTGGCGGCGGATCGCGCCTGACCGGGGACGGTACGCGACGATCGTTACGGGAACCGATCCGGCCTTCGGACCGTATTCTATCGCGCAGGTGCTGCAACGCACCGCGTTCCGTTCCCCGCAACCACCGGAGAAGACCCGATGATTCGCGTTTCGATTTCCGCCGCCGCGCTTGCGATGTCGCTTGCCGGCACCGCATTCGCCCAGACTGCACCGACCGCGCCCGCCACGCCGACCGCGCCGACGGCACCGGCCACCCCGGCCGCCCCGCAGACCGGCACGGCACAGGGCCCGGCGACCACAACCGCCCAGCCCGGCGTGCCTGCCGCTCCCTCCGCACCGGTCATGGTCGGTGGTGCACCGATGTTGCCGACCGCGACGATCGTGGAAAACGCATCGAAGGCCAGCAACCTGACGACGCTGGTTCGCGCGGTGCAGGCCGCCGACCTGACGGCGACCCTGTCGGGTCCCGGCCCGTTCACCGTGTTCGCGCCGACCAACGAGGCGTTCGGTCGCCTTGCCCCCGGCACGCTCGATACCCTGCTGAAGCCCGAGCAGAAGGCGACGCTGGCCAAGCTGCTGACCTATCACGTCGTTGCGGGCAAGCTCGACGCCGCCGCGCTGAAGGCACAGGTCGAATCGTCGGGTGGCACCGCCACGCTGACCACAGTCGCGGGGCAGCCGCTGAAGGCGACCCTGGAGAATGGCGCGCTGGTGCTGACCGATGTCGGCGGCGGCAAGAGCTACGTGACGCAGTATGACGTCGCCCAGTCGAACGGCGTGGTCCACGTCGTCAACGGCGTGCTCGCCCCCAACCTGAACTGACCAAGGGCCGGGCGGCACCGTGATCGGCGCCGCCCGGCATTCGGCATCCTATTTGGTATCGACCCGCGCGAGGCGCGGCGACAACAGATGCACCGCCAGCAGGGCGAGGAAATAGGCCGATCCGGCGACGAAGAACAGCGGCGCATAGCTGCCGATGCCGTCGAGGACATAGCCCGCATATTTCGCCATCAACATCCCGCCGATCGCACCGACCGTGCCGCCGATGCCGACCACCGATCCGACCGCTGCACGCGGGAACAGGTCGGACGGCAGGGTGTAGAGGTTCGCCGAGAACGCCTGATGCGCCGCCGTCGCGATCCCGATGACCAGCACCGCCAGCCACAGATTGTCGATCGACTGGGCGAAGAACACCGGCAGCACGGCACAGGCGCAGATGAACATCGTCGTCTTGCGCGCGAAATTGACGGTGCGCCCGCGCGCGATCAGCGACGACGACAGCCACCCGCCCGCGACGCTGCCCAGATCGGACAGCAGATAGATCGCAATCAGCGGCGGGCCGAAGCTCAGCAGATCGAGGTCGTAGCGCGTGCCGAGATAGCCGGGCAGCCAGAACAGGAAGAACCACCAGATCGGGTCGATGAAGAACTTGCCGAGCGCATAGGCCCAGGTCTCACGAATGGTAATCAGCCGCTTCCATGCGATCGGCTGGATCGGATCGGCCGGGTCCTGTTCGATCCACGCCAGCTCCGCTCCCGACAGTTTCTTGTGATCGCGCGGGCTGCGGTAGAAGGCGAGCCACAGGACCAGCCAGACGAGGCTGACGACGCCGGTGATGACGAACGTCATGCGCCAGCCATATGCCACCGTTAGCAACGGCACGACCAGCGGCGTGACGATCGCGCCGACATTCGCGCCGGCATTGAACACGCCGATGGCGAAGGAGCGTTCCTTGGCCGGGAACCATTCGGTCACCGCCTTGATACCCGCCGGGAAGTTGCCGGATTCACCGAGGCCGAGGCCGAAGCGTGCCATCGCGAACTGGGTGACGCTGTACGCGCCGCCATGCGCCATGTGCGCAACCTGCCAGATCACGAACGCGACGGCATAGCCCATCCGCGCCCCGATCACATCGACGATCCGGCCGAACCCGATATAGCCGATCGCATAGGCGAACTGGAAAAAGAAGATGACGTTGGCGAAGTCGGTCTCGGTCCAGCCGAGGTCCTTCGACAAGGTCGGCTTGAGCACGCCGATCATCTGACGATCGACGTAGTTGATGCACGTCGCCATGAACAAGAGGCCGACGATACCCCAGCGATAGCGGCCCGCGCGCATTACCGCGCGTTCGATGCCGTCAGCCTGTCCCGCTTTCATTCAACGCCTCCACTTGCACCCTCTGAACAGGTACGGCCGCGTCGATCGCGCAGCTCACCTGCAAATCCCCGAATTCGGCGTCGAACCGCTGGCCCGGCGTCACCGGGTGTACACCGGTCACGGCCCCCGACGATACCCATTGCCCCGGTTCCAGCGTCATACCCCGCTGCGCGAGGCAATCCACCAGAAACGCCACTGCGCCGATCGGTCCGTCCAGCATCGTCCGGGCGGTCGCCTGTCCGATGACCGTTCCGTCGATCCGCGACACGACCGGCCAGTCGATGAACGACAGGTCGCGCCATCCCGGCACTTCCGCACCGATCAGCAGGCCGTGGTTATTGCCGAAGTCGCTCATCGTGACCAGTGGTCCATCGGCATTTATGCCGGGATAGGGCGAACTGGCGATTTCGATGCCGATATGGACGGCATCGACCATGTCGAGCGCCTCATCGAGCGTCAGGCCGGTACGGCCCGCCGGGGCGGCGCGGCCGATGCGAACGCAATATTCGGCCTCCGCCGCGCCGAAGCCGTCGGCGATCACCCCCAGATGCTCGAACCCGCCATAGATTACCTGATCGACGAAGATCGGCCCGGCCAGCCGGTTGGTGCCCAGTTCCGCATCGAGCGGCGGGTTGATCTTGCCGACCTTCCACCCCGCGACCCGGCGACCGTCCAGCGCGATGGCGCAGTCCTGAATGGCATAGGCGTCGGCGACGGTCGTGGGACGGATGCCCGGATAGGATGACAGCCCATAGGCGCCCCGGCGCGCTGCCACGAATTCGCGCGCGATGTGATCGCGATTGTCCATCCGGTCCTCTCCCTCGTTATGGATCGGCGTATCGGAAACCGGTGTCAAAGACAAGCGGCCGAAATGTACGGGCGACATTGGCGGGACGCGAACACATCGCTATCGATTGCGCATGAAGAAAACCGGCCAACCCACGATCAACGATGTCGCCCGCCTGTCGGGGGTGTCGAAGAAGACGGTCAGCCGCGTCATCAACCAGTCGCCGCTGTTGAACGGCGAGACCCGCGACCGGGTGCAGGCGGTGATCGCCGAGATCGGCTATATCCCCAATCCGCAGGCACGCGCGCTGGCGCTGCGCCGCAATTTCCTGATCGCGCTGATTCACGACAATCCCAACGCGCAGATGGTGCTGGGCGTGCAACAGGGGTTGCTGGAGGTATTGCGCGATACCGAGTTCGAATTGCTGGTCCATCCGGTCGATCGGGGTGCGCCGAACATGCAGGAGGAGGTACGCCGGTTCCTCGAACGGCAACGTCCGTATGGCGTGATGCTGTTGCCGCCGATCTCGGAGAATGATGCGCTGGCGGCGCTGTGCGCGCAGATCGGGTGCCGATATGTGCGGATGGGATCGGCTCCGTTCGACGATGCGCGCCACATGGTCTCGTCGAACGACCGCGAGGCAGTACGCGGCGCGGTCGAACATCTGTTGGCAGCGGGACATCGGCGAATCTGCATGATCGCCGGACCACACGGCTTCCGTTCGGCGCATGAGCGGCAATTGGGATATGAGGACGCGATCGAGGCGGCGGGCATCGGCTTGCAGCGAACATGGATCGCGCAGGGCGATTACACGTTCGATTCGGGGATGCGTGCCGCCGAACGGCTGCTCGACCTGTCGCCGCGCCCGACCGCGATCTTCTCTTCCAACGACGAGATGGCGGCTGGCGCGCTGCACGTGGCGCGGCAACGCGGGCTGGAAGTGCCCGACGACCTGTCGATCATCGGATTCGACGATACATCGATCGCATCGCATCTATGGCCGCCGCTGACGACGGTACGCTGGCCGATCGCGACGATGGCGCGCGCCGCCGCCCTGAAACTGATCGGCGATGACGACGGGGACAGCGATGAGGATGGCGACGACGGGGGCGACCTGATGTTCGTGTCCACGCTGATCCGCCGCGCATCGGTCAGCAAGCCGCTATGACTTGCCGCCTCGCCTGACACCGCTTACCCTGCTTCCAAAACCGGCATGATCCGGCGGGACGGGAGAGTGGCATGGACGGCGCGGGCATGGTGGCACGGCGTGGCATATTGGCGGGTGCAGCGGCGCTGGCGTTGATGCCGCGGACAGCGATGGCGGCGTCCGGCGATCCGGTGGCGAGCGGTCCCGGCGGACAGTGGCAAGGCGCGACCGAGAGCGGGGTGCATGTGTTTCGCGGCATCCGCTATGGTGCCGACCCATCCGCGACCCGGTTCCAGCCGCCGGTCGCCCCTGCCCCGATGCGTGACCTTCAGCGGGCGACCGCGTTCGGCCCGTCCTGTCCGCAACGCGGCGGCGGCGGGTTGACCCAGCGGGAGGATTGCCTGTTCCTCAACGTGTGGACGCCGGGGACGGAGCGCGGCGCGAAACGGCCGGTGATGGTGTATTTCCACGGCGGTGCCTATGCCGGCGGGACGGTGATCGAACCGCTGGTGTTCGGCGATCGGCTGGCCGCGCAGGGCGACGTAGTGGTGGTGACGGTCAACCACCGGCTGAACGCGCTGGGGTTCCTGTATCTCGCCCGCCTCGACCCGCGCTTCGCCGATAGCGGCAATGCCGGACAGCTCGACCTGATCCTCGCGCTGCGCTGGGTGCGGGACAATATCGCCGGGTTCGGCGGTGATCCCGGTCGGGTGATGCTGTTCGGTCAGTCGGGTGGCGGTGCCAAGATCGCGACGCTGATGGCGATGCCTGCCGCGCGCGGTCTGTTCCATGCGGCGGCGACGATGAGCGGGCAGCAGGTCACGGCATCCGGGCCGCTGAACGCCACGAAACGCGCCGAGGCGGTACTGGCCCGGTTGAAGGCGACCCCGGCGGAAGCGGCGGCGATGCCGGTCGAGCGGCTGATCGACGGACTGGCAGCGGAGGACCCGATCCTTGGCGGCGGCGTGTATATGGGGCCGGTGCTCGATATGCGATCGCTGGAGCGGCACCCGTTCTGGCCCGACGCGCATCCGTTGGGCCGGTCGATCCCGCTCATCCTCGGCAATACCCGCGACGAAACGCGGGCGTTCATCGCACGCGACGGGCCGGTGGCGCGCGGCGTGACGTGGGACGATCTGGCGGCGCGGATGGCACCGCAGTTGCGGATCGACGCGCATCCCGAATGGGTCGTCGCGCAATATCGCCGCCGCTTCCCGACGATGACGCCGGTCGATATCCTCTATGCCGCGACCACTGCCGGGCGAAGCTGGCGCGGACAGGTTATCGAGGCGGAGGCACGCGCCGCCGCCGGTGTCCCGGCATGGGTGTATCAGCTCGACTATAGCTCGCCGATCCGGCCCGGCGGCGGGGCGGCGCATACCGACGATATACCGCTGGTGTTCGGCACGCTCGACGCCGCCGGTTCGGTCAGCGGCACCGGGGCCGCCGCCCGCGCGGTATCGGCGCGGATGATGGCGGCGTTCGTCGCACTGGCACGATCGGGCAATCCCGGCGGCGTCTGGCCGAAACACACCCTGCCCCGCCGCGCGACGATGGTGTTCGATGCCACCAGCCGCGTGGTGGACGATCCGCGCGGATGGGAACGCGAACTGTTCGCCCGCTTTCCCTATATCCAGCCGGGGACGTGAACCCCGCCGCTATTCCGCCGCCTTCGCCAACGGATAGCTGACGATCAGCGCCAATGGCCTGGCCCCGCGCTGGGCGATGCCGACCGTGGCTCCGGTATAGAGATATACCGTCGTGCCCGCGCCGACCCGGCGGGTCACGCCGTCGCTCGTCACGTCGCCCTCCCCCGACACGACGTGATATACTTCGTCATGCGCGATCGGATGCAGGCCGATCGCCGCACCGCGATCCAGCGTGCGGCGGCGGAACTCCATCGTCCGGCCGGGAATGCGGTCGGTGATGCGCCATGCGGTGCTCATCCCGATCGCGCCGTGCGGCGTCGGTTGCCGCACGCGCGTCGCCGCGTCGTCGATCACGACCATCGCGGGTGCTTTTGCCCGTCCGGTCGCCCAGCCCAGACCGCCCGCGACATGCGCCAGCACCCGTGCATCGGTCCAGTTCTCCGCCCGGTGACCGAGGCCGGTATAGAAGACCCGCCCCGTTCCGACCCGGTGCGCCCATGCCAGCGGACGCGGATTCACCTCGTCCGATCCGATCGATGCCGGGTCCAGCGTCAGCAGATGTGTCAGTCCCGGCGCGACGTCGTCGAACCAATACCATTCATCGGCAATGCGGAACGCGGGCGGCAGCGTGGCCGTCGCCGGATGGCGTTCGGCGGTGCGCGTCACCGTGCCTTCGGGCGTTCCGGCAGGGTGCCGCGCGAACCGTCCGCCGATCATCCGCGCATACCACGGCCAGCCATAGTGCGAATCGGCGGCGGCATGGATCGCGACGATTCCTCCGCCGCCTTCGACATAGCGTTGCAGCGCGGCGCGCCGTTCGCCGACGAACCATTCGCTGTCGGGACGCTTGCGGTCGGTGGTGGTCGATACCAGCACGATCGCGGCGAACCGGTCGAGCGGCGCATCGAACACCGCCGGATCGTCGCTCGCCACCGGGTCCAGCCCCTGTTCGCGCGCGATCCGGGTCAGCGCGGCGACGGCGGGCGGAATCGAATCATGCACGAAGCCGGTGGCGCGGTGGAACAGCAACACCTGTTCCGCCGCGAGCGCCGGTGCCGCCATACATACCGCCACCAACGCCGCGACCAGCCGTACGATCGCGGTCACTGGCGCATCGCGCGGTCACGCGCCGACAGCGATTCCTGAATCGGTCCCTTCTGGCCCGGATAGCGGCCCGACCTTGGCTCCATCGTCGCCAGATCCCACTCCGCCTCGACGAACGGCGCGTTCGTCTGCAACGGGTGCGGATATTCGCTGACTTCGCGTTCGTCGTCGATGATCTTTCCGCGTCCTTCGGCAACGAAGAACAGCACGCGGATATCGTCGGCATCGCGGTCCCACGGGCGCGCACCGGCATTGGCGAGCACATGCGTCTCGACATCCTGCGCGGGCAGCACCGGCAGGCCGGTCGGCCATACCGGCGGCGTCTTCGCCTCGATCAGCTTCGCGCGGGTCACGCCATAGCGCCCGAACTGCGGCAACGGATTGCCGTGGCGGTCGACCGCGATGTTGTCCCGCCCGTGATAGCGCAGGTCGCCGTCGCCGCCGAGCATCAGGAACGCCAGCCCCTCGTCGGTCGACGGGCCGCCGCGCATCACGTTGCCGACCGCCGACAGCTTGCCTTCCTGATAGGGCTGATTGCCCCATTCCAGCGCCATCAGGTTGTAATGCACCGCCCGCGTGCCCGGATCGTAGATCAGGTTGTTGACCACCGCCGCCTGCACCCCGCCCTTCAGCAACGGGCTGCGTTCGACATTATGGGCATACACATTGCGCCAGATCAGGATGCCGCTGGCATTGTCGTGGATCAACGACCCCTTGCTATGCTCGCCCTTGGGATGGCTGGCATCGGCCAGCCCCTCCGCCAGCAGATTATAGCTGAAGGTGATGTCGTGGCTGGTGTTCGCACGCCATTGATCGGGCGTCGCGCCTTCGAACCGGGGGCCGGATGCCGAGAGATTCTCGTCCAGCGCCCATGTCATGGTGCAGTGATCGACGATCACGTTGTGCGCGGCGACGGTGTTCATCGCATCGACCTCCCACCCCGATCGCTTCGCCTGACCGTCGAGGCCGGGGCGGACGCGGATATGGCGGACGATCACGTCATGCGCGCGGATGTCGATGCCGCCGCGAATCAGGGTGATGCCCGGGGACGGCGCCGTCTGTCCGGCGATCGTCAGGAACGGTTCCTTGATGGTGATGGTGGTGCGGGCCATGTCGATCACGCCGGCGACCTCGAACACGACGATCCGTGGTCCCTTCGCCTCGACCGCCGCCTTGAACGATCCGGGACCGTCCGCCGCCAGCGTCGTCACCCGCAGGATGCGACCGCCGCGCCCGCCCTGCGTCGCCGCCGCCCATCCTTGCGCGCCGGGAAATGCCGTTGCCGTCGTCGACGGTGCAACCGGCTGCGCGACCGCTGCAACGGGGGCCGCCATCAGGGCCGCTGCGATAAATATCCGCATATCCATCCTCTCCACACTCTGTTCATTGACAAGTGCCTGCTTTCCGGCGCACGTTATGACACCGGTTACTCAAAGACAACCGCCCAAGCGGTGCACGAGAACCAACACAGTTTCGAACGGGACGACCGGCGGGACGGAGGGAGAGGACAGGGATGATCGCCAGCCAGGGCATCGCCATCATCATCGCGGCGGCCACCATGGCACCGGCCGCGCCCGACGCAGCGACGCTGGCGTTTCCGGGTGCCGAAGGTGCCGGGCGATTCGCTACGGGTGGACGCGGCGGCCGGGTGCTGAAGGTCACGACGCTGGCCGATTCGGGACCGGGCAGCCTGCGCGCCGCGGTCGACGCGACCGGACCGCGCATCATCCTGTTCGATGTCGCCGGCACGATCCGCCTCGCCTCCCCGCTCGTCATCCGCAACGGGCGTGTCACCATCGCCGGGCATAGCGCGCCGGGCGACGGCATCACGCTGCGCGATCAGACTCTACAGGTCGCCGCCGACGATGTCGTGATCCGATATATCCGGTCGCGGCTGGGCGCGGAATCGGGGACGCAGGGCGATGCGATCTGGGTCAGCGGCGGGACGCGCGTCATCCTCGACCATGTGTCCGCAAGCTGGTCGGTCGACGAGACGCTGTCGGCATCGTCCAACTATCGCGATCCGGCCAACAGCATCGGCGACCTGACGGTACAATGGAGCGTGATCGCCAATTCGCTGCGCCGCGCGGGCCACGTAAAGGGCGAACATGGCTATGGCAGCCTGATCCGCGCCGGGCGGGGCGCGCGTGTCAGCTTCCACCATAATCTGTGGGCGAACCATGCGGCGCGGATGCCGCGTCCGGGCAATTACGCCTCGCCCACCGTCGATCCGCAGGGCGCGCGCTTCGATTTCCGCAACAACGTCTTCTACAACTGGGGTGGATCGCGGTCGGGATACAACGCCGATACGCAGAGCCTTGCCCGGTATAATTTCGTCGGCAACGCCTATCTGCCCGGTCCCGACAGCAAGGGCCGGTTCGCGTTCGACGAAGCCAATCCGCTGGCGCAGGCATGGTTTGCCGACAACAGCATGGCGGGCGTCGTTCCCGCCGATCCGTGGTCGCTGGTATCGGGCAAGACCGATGGCGCGTACCGCCTGTCCGCGGCGATCGATGTCGCCCCGGTGACGACCGAACCGGCGGCGGCGGCACAGGCGCGCGTGCTGGCCGGGGCCGGTGCGGCGCGGGTGCGCGATGCGATCGATACGGCGGTGATCGCCGGGGTCCGCGCGGGCACCGGCCGCCAGATCGATACCGAGACCGACGATGGCGGCTGGCCGGTACTGGCTGGCGGCACGTCCGAACGTGACAGCGACGGCGACGGGATGCCCGATGCATGGGAACGCGCCCACGGCCTGAACCCGGCGAAGGACGATTCGGCCAGCGACCGCAATCGCGACGGATGGACCGCGATCGAGGACTGGCTCGAAACACGCATTTCAAGATGACACCGGTATCTATTTCACAAGGAACACTTTGCCGGACATCGGGAAACACCTGGGACGGCAAGATAAAAGCGGGAGAGTGTAGCATGACGGGTATCACCAGAAAGCGGATCGCAGGCATCGGCGTATCGATGCTGGCACTGACCATTGCCGGGGTCGCGGGGGCGCAGACCGCGCCGGTCGACACCCAGTCGCCCGCCGCCCCCCCGACCGCGCCGGGATCGCCCGCACAAAGCAACGCGCCGGGTCAGACGCAGAACGAATCGGGCGGGCAGGCCGCTGCCATCGCGTCGGATGCCGGCGCATCGGAAGATATCGTCGTAACCGGCTATCGCGCGTCGCTACGCGAATCGATCACCGACAAGCGGCTGGCCAGCGTGCAGGTCGATTCGATCAACGCGGAAGACATCGCCGACTTCCCCGACAACAACCTCGCCGAATCGCTTCAGCGCCTGCCCGGCGTGTCGATCGATCGCGATAATGGCGAAGGGCGCTCGATCACGGTGCGCGGCCTTGGCGGCGACTTCAACCGTACCCGCCTGAACGGGCTGGAAGCGCTGGCCACCGCCGGGTCGAACGATGCGGGCACCAGCCCGAACCGCAGCCGCTCGTTCGACTACAACACCTTCGCCTCCGAACTGTTCAGCAGTCTGAAGGTCCAGAAGACTCCCTCTGCCGAAACCGACGAAGGGTCGCTCGGCGCGACGATCGATCTTCAGACCGGCCGTCCGTTCGATTACCGCAAGGGCGCGCTCGCCCTGTCGACCGAGGGCAGCTATCAGGAAAACAGCGGCAAATGGTCGCCGCGCCTTGCCGGGCTGGTGTCGAAGAACTTCTTCGACGGCAGCATGGGCCTGCTGGTGTCGGGTGCGTTCAGCAAGTCGGAAAACGAACTCGACCAGTACCGGCGTGGCGCGGGCCAGTCGGATTACGTCTATCGCGGATCGACCTGGGCCGGGAACGAGAATCCGCAGCGTGCCGGGTTCGCCGCCCCGACCGGTACGACCTTCGGGACTGCGATCACCAATCCCGAGGCGATCGCACAGCTCACCGGGTCGAACCCCGACGCCTATGCCAAGCTGTTCCCCGGCGCGCCGTTCAACACGCCCGGCCGGTTCGACAATTCGACGGTGCGCTTCCCCGCCCTGCCCGCGCTGGAGCAACAGGAGGTCAAGACCGAGCGCCTCGGCCTGACCGCCGCCTATCAATGGCAGATCGCCGACAAGACGCGGCTGAGCATCGACGGTGCCTATTCGCGGTTCAAGAACCAGAGCACCTATTACCAGATTTCGGCGGTCGGGCTGAACCGCAACAACACCAACGCCGCCTATAACACCGCGACCAACAGCCTGACGCCGCAGGCGGCACGCGCGCTGTATCCCGGCACCTGCGTTCCCGCCGCCGCGTCGGACCTGTTGCCGGAACAGGATTGCGGACAGGCGCTATACGGCAACACGCCCGCTTTCTCGACGGCGCTCAACGCCGCCGGTCAGCGCGTGTCGTCGGTCCTCGCCCCGTCGGCGGTGGTGCCGGGTGCGCTGGCGGCGAACAATCCGACGACCTCGAACATCTTCAGCACCAACCCGTTCAACCTCGATCCGTACGACTATTACAACAACCCCAATTCGGTCGGGTACATCCCCAGCAGCAACCGGCTGGCGTTCCGTGGTGCGCTGATCGGGCGGCCGTCGGTGAAGGTTCAGGACGTGAACGTCACCAACGGCAATGTCGACTATCTGGTCGCGACCAATGTGGATCTGCGCTCCGCCGCCGATCGGTCCGAATATACGACGACCTTCAAACAGGGGTCGATGCAACTCGAGCATGAGTTCACCGACAATTTCCGCACGGTGTTCATCGGCGGGATTTCGGAATCCACGAACGAGACGCAGGGACTGCTCGTCGAATTCAACCGCATGGATTCGCCGGGTCGCTTCGTCTATGACGAACGCGGCGGCGGCAACATGCCGATCATCGATTTCGGGTTCGACGTGGCGGACCCGAACAACTGGGAAACCGTGAAGGGCTTCTCCGGCATCCGCCATTATCAGCGGTTCGTGAAGAACACTTATAAACAGGGCAAGATCGACTTCGACTGGCGGGCCAACGACACGTTCAACGTCGGATTCGGCGGCAACTACCGCGAATATTCGTTCGAGACCGAGTTCTTCGAGCGCAACAACGACCTGCTCAACCCGACGTTGCGCGAGGCGGGTACCAATGCCGCCGCCGTCGGCCGCGTGGTCGATTTCGGTCAAGGGCTGAAGGTGCCCGAAGGGACCGCGTCCAGCTTCTATGTGCCGAGCATCGAGGCGTTCCAGTCGCTGTTCGACTTCACCTGCAACTGCATCAACAAATGGGGCGACTGGCGCCTGACCAACAAGCGCAACGGCGGTCGCGAGAATTTCGACGTTCTCGAAAAGGACACGGGCTTCTATGTCCAGTTCGACTGGACCAGCGAATTGTTCGGGCGGCCGTTCCGCGGCAACGCCGGTACGCGGGTCGCGATCACCGACGTCACGTCGAACGGCACCACGCCGGGCGGCCGCGCGATCGTCGGCACCAATCGCTACACCGACTATCTGCCGTCGCTGAACGTGGTGTACGAGCCGGTTGACGACGTGTTGCTGCGCTTCGGCGCGTCGAAGGTGATGGCGCGCCCGCTGCTGGGCAATCTGTCGCCGTCGATCACCGGCATCTCGGTCCCCAATACCGGCGAGACAACCGGCGCGACGCTGACCGTGGGCAATCCGCAGCTCAAGCCGTTCCGGTCGACCAACCTCGATGCCAGCATCGAATGGTATTTCGCGCCGGGCGGCCTGCTCAGCGTGGCCGGGTTCAGCAAGGAAATCTCCAGCTTTCCGCAGACGATTTCGTTCGCGGGACCGCTCAGCGATTTCGCCGATGCCGCCACCCGCACCGCGATCCGTGCACAGTTCACCGATCCGTTGCAGCTTGCCTATATCGATGCGAACAACCCGTTCGTCGCCCGCCAGTATCGCGACGCGCCCGGCGGCTATCTGCGCGGGATCGAGATCAGCTATCAACAGGAACTGGACTTCCTGCCGTGGTATTTCACCAACCTCGGCATCCAGTTGAACTATACCTATATCAAGTCCGAGCTGAACTATATCCTCGATCCGGGCCGTGCGGCCAGCGGCACGCTGACCGCCATTCCCGCCACGCTGGGCACCGCACCGTTCCTCGGCGTGTCGCCGCAGGCGGTGAACGGCACGCTGTCGTACGAAACCACCAAGTTCCGCGCCCGCGTGTCGGCGGCGTATCGCAAGGGCTATTCGCAGACCTATCCGATCGCGGGCGGTTCGTGCGCTCCGGGGTTGCAGAACAACCCGGCCAACCCGTCGGTCGCGGGAACGCCGTGCGACAGCCCGCTGGTCAACGACTTCGTGTTCAGCCGCGATACCACCAACGTCGATGCGTCGATGAGCTACAAATTCACCGACTGGCTGTCGGTCAGCGCGGAAGGGCTGAACCTGACCAACCAGCCGAGCGAGCGCTATGCGTATCAGGATGCAAACGCGGTGACGCAATATGCCAGCTCCGGGCCGATCTATCGCGTCGGTGCCCGCCTGCGGTTCTGATGGTCGACCCCGTGCCATCAGCACATCCCCTCTCCGCCGGTCGAAAGACCGGCGGAGCATTGTCGGGGCGTCGCGTCGCAGGCCCGGCTGTCACCGCCCGGACGAGGAGGACGGGACCATGATCGATCGTCGCGCCGCCATCGGCCTCGGGCTGGCCGGGATCGCCGCGCCGCAGGCGTTCGCGCAAGGGGTGCAAGGGGTGCTCCCCTATCGCTCCGCGCCGCTGCCGGGGCAGACGATTGACCCGGCGGGCGACGATAGCGGGCGGATCGTGCCGCCACCGCCCGCCGGATACTGGCCGTTCTCCGGGATCAGCGGCCCCGGCACCGCCGCGACCGCCGCCGGCATCGGACAGGGTTGGGTCTCGGGCCTGCCCGACGTGCGGTATCGCGGGCCGGGTCGCACCGCGTATCCGGTCGCGCCGTGGAACGACGCGGCGAGCGGAAAGGCGGTGGCGGACGGGGCGCTACCGGCGCTGCGCCCGATCCATCACGTCCATATCCGCGACACGATCGTCCGGCCCGGCCCCGATGGCTGGTATTACATGACCGGATCGACCGGCGACAACATCTGGGCGATGAACGACGGCGTGGAACTGTGGCGGTCGCGCGACCTGTCGAACTGGGAATATCGTGGCCTAATCTGGTCGATCGAGCGCGACGGCAAATGGGAACGCGACTGGCGGATGCGCAAGGGCGTGCCGTTCCGCGCGCTATGGGCACCCGAAATCCACTATATCCGCGGGACATGGCTGATCTGTCATTCGATGAGCCGCGCCGGTCTGGCCGTGCTGCGTTCGACCAGCGGGCGGCCCGAAGGACCCTATGTCCACGCCTTCTCGCCCGACAGGCCGATCAAGGGCGGGATCGACGCGACCCTGTTCGAGGATGACGACGGATCGGTGTGGCTGACCGCCGGGTCGGCGGATTCGATCGTGCGGCTGAAGGATGATCTGAGCGGGCTTGACGGCGACTGGCAGCCCCTGACCTCGACCGGGTGGGACCGCGATCCCGACCATCACCGCGAACAATGCGCGGAAAAGGACTTCGCCCATTTCGGCTATGAAGGCGTCACGCTGTTCAAGCGCGAGGGCCGCTATCACCTCGGCGTCGTCGATCGCTATCACGGGCGATATTCGTTCGCGATGTGGACCGCCGACACGATCACCGGCCCGTATCGCGACCGCCACGAACTGCCCGATTGCGGCGGAGGCAACGTCTTTCGCGACCATCAGGGACGCTGGTGGGTCACGTTCTTCGGCAATTCCGACGCATCCCCGTTCCGGGAAATGCCGGGACTGGCCCGCATCGCCTTCGACGCCGACGGCCGGGTGCATTTCACCCGCGACCAGCCGTTCGCCACCCGCCCGTTCGTATCCGGAGTATCCGCGTGAAACTGACCCGCCGCGAAGCCCTGTCCACCGCCGCACTTGGCGCGACCGCCCTTGCCAGCCCGCCGGTGTTCGCCCAGCCGGGCACGCCCCGCGCGCCCGTGCCGCCGTATCGGCGCGGATATGACAATCAGCGCGTCGCCGATCTGGGCGATGGCCGGTTCCAGAACCCGTTGATGGCGGGCGACCATCCCGACCCGACGATCCTGAAGGACGGTCGCGATTATTACATGACCTTCTCGACGTTCGATTCCTATCCGGGCCTCGTGATCTGGCATTCGCGCGATCTGGTGAACTGGACGCCGCGCACCGCCGCGCTGACCCGGAATATCGGATCGGTCTGGGCACCCGAACTGACCAAGCATAACGGCCGCTTCTTTCTCTATATCCCGACCAAGAACCCCACGACCAACTGGGTGATCTGGGCCGACCGGATCGACGGGCCGTGGTCCGATCCGGTGGACCTGAAGCTGACCGCCCATATCGATCCGGGCCATGCGGTCGGCGAGGACGGATCGCGCTGGCTGTTCCTGTCGGGCGGCGACCGCATCCGCCTCGCCCCCGACGGGCTGTCGACGGTCGGCGCGGTCGAGCATGTCTATGACCCGTGGCGCTATCCCGATAGCTGGGATGTCGAGGGGTTCAGCCCCGAAGGGCCGAAGGTCATGCGCCACGGCGACTATTTCTACATGATCGCGGCGGTCGGCGGCACGGCGGGTCCGCCGACCGGTCACATGGTGATCGCCGCCCGGTCGAAATCGATCCACGGCCCGTGGGAACAGCATCCCGGCAACCCGATCGTCCGCACCACGTCGCTGGACGAGAAATGGTGGTCGCGCGGCCACGCCACGCTAGTCGAGGGACCGGACGGGAGCTGGTGGTCGGTCTATCACGGGTATGAGAACGGATATTGGACGCTGGGGCGGCAGACGCTGCTCGATCCGGTCGAATGGACGGCGGACGGGTGGTTCCGGATGAAGGGCGGCGACCTGTCGCAGCCGATCGCCAAACCCAAGGGCGGCACGGCGGTCCGGCATGGCCAACCCCTGTCCGACGACTTCACGACCCTCGCCTATGGCACCAAGTGGAATTTCTTCCGCCCCGGTCCCGACGAGCGGGCGCGGGCGCGGACCGAGGGCGGCGCGCTGCTGCTGGATGCGAAGGGCAAGGCGCCGTCGGACGGCGCGCCGCTGCTGCTGATCGCGGGCGACACCGGCTATCGCTTCGAATGCGATATCGAGATCGCACCGGGCGGCACCGCCGGGCTGATCTTGTTCTATGATGAAAAGCTGTATTGCGGGCTGGGCTTCGACGAAAAGCGCTTCGTCACCCACCAATATGGCATCGAGCGCGGTCGGCCCGCCAATCCGAACGGGCGGCGGATGCGGATGCGTGTGACCAACGACCGCCATATCGTGTCGTTTCATACCAGCACCGATGACGGGCGCACCTGGGCACGGTTCGACCGGGGCATGGAGGTGTCAGGGTATCATCACAATGTGCGCGGCGGATTCCTGATGCTGCGCCCCGGCCTGTATTCGGCGGGAGCTGGCACCGCACGCTTTCGCAATTTCAGATATGAGGCACTGTGACGATGCTCTCGCTCGTCGCGCTGATGCTGACACAGGCGGCCCACGCCCCCGCCCCGCCGGTCCAGCCGATCCGCGCGTCGAAGATCGTGCTGGTCGGCGATTCGACCACGGCGGTCGCGGGCGGATGGGGCGGCAGCTTCTGTGCCGAGCATGTCACGTCGTTCGTCGCCTGCGTGAACCTCGCGCGCGGCGGGCGATCGTCGGGCAGCTATCGCGCGGAGGGATCGTGGAATCTGGCGCTGTCGGAGATGAAGGCGCCCGGTTTCGTCCGCACATGGGTGTTGATCCAGTTCGGGCATAACGACCAGCCGGGCAAGCCGGGACGGTCGACCGATCTCGCCACCGAATTTCCCTCCAACCTGCGCCGCTATGTCGTGGAAGCGCGGGCGGCGGGTGCGACACCGGTGCTGGTGACACCGCTCAGCCGCCGTACGTTCGCGGGCAACCGCATCGTCCCCGATCTCGCCCCGTGGGCCGAAGCCACCCGCCGCGTCGCGCGCGAATTGCAGGTGCCGTTGGTCGATCTGAACGCGCTGAGCCTCGCCGATCTGGAAGCGGGCGGCGAAGCGCGCGCCGAACGCTGGGCGCAACTGCCACGCAATGCCGCGCCGCCGCCCGCCGGGTCGACTGAAACCGTGGTGCAACCGGGCGCGACGCGGAAATTGTCGTTCGACCGCACCCATCTGGGCCGGGCGGGGGCGGATCATGTCGCGGCGATGGTTGCGGGCGCATTGGTGCGGGCGGTGCCGGACACGGCGGGGCTGATCTTTACCCGCCAACCCGATCCGGTGCCGTGGCGGTGACGGGGATCGGTCGGCGCGCGGTGCTGATCGGCGGCATCGCGCTCGGCACCGTCGCTACACGCCGACCGACGGTCGTGCGCGTCGCGGCGGGTGGGTCGATCGGCGATGCGATCGCGACTGCCCGGCGGATCGGCGGTCCCGCGACGCTGGCGATCGATCCGGGGGTGTATCGCGAAAAGCTGACCATCGACGTTCCGGGGCTGACGCTGCGCGCGACCGCGCCGGGGGTGGTGCTGACCTATGATGCCGGGGCGGCGCTGCCGGGACCGGACGGGCGCAACTGGGGCACCAGCGGTTCGGCGACGCTGACGATCCGCGCTCCGCACGTCACGCTGTCCGGGCTGACGATCCGCAACGACCACCCCTATCCGACCAACCCGATGCAGGCGGTCGCGCTGGCGGTACAGGCAGGCGGCGATCAATGCCGCATCGAACGGTGCCGGATCGAAGGCTATCAGGACACGCTGTTGCTACAGGCGACCAGCCGCGTCCGCGATTGCCGGATATCGGGCAATATCGACTTCGTCTTCGGCGGGGCGGCGGCGTGGATCGAACGCTGCGAGATCGTCAGCCGTGCGCTGGCCGCCGACGGCCCCGGCTTCATCGCCGCGCCCAGCACGCCCGCCTGTCAGCCGTTCGGGCTGATATTCGACCGATGCCGCCTCACGCGCGAGGCGGGGGTGCCCGACGGGTCGGTGTTCCTCGGCCGTCCGTGGCGCGCCGGGGGCAATATGGCGTTGCTGGGACAGGCCAGCTTCCTGCGATGCTGGATGGACCGGCATATCGCCGCCGACGGATGGACGTCGATGGGCTATCGCGATCCGGCGGGCGAACGTCGCCAACTCACCCCGATCGAGGCGCGGCTGTACGAAGCCGATAGTCGCGGCCCCGGCGCGCGGCCCGCCCCGCTGCGCCGCGCCGAGACGCGACGGCCCGACGCGACGCGGGTATTGGCCAGTGGAGGAGCTTGTACATGAGGATCGACCGTCGCGCCGTGTTGCGCGCCGTCCCTGCCGGTGCCGCCCTGATCCTGCTGCCCGCCGCCGCGCCGAACGCACCCCCCGCGCCGCAAGGGTGGACCCGCACGCGCGGCGGTGCCGGTGGGCGGGTGCTGCGCGTCACGACGCTGGCCCCCGCCGGTCCCGGCAGCCTGCGCGCCGCGCTGGAGGCCAGCGGGCCGCGCGTCATCGAATTCGCGGTCGGGGGGATCATCGATCTCGGCCGCACATCGCTGTCGATCCGCGAACCTTTCGTGACGATCGCCGGGGACACCGCGCCCTCCCCCGGCATCACGCTGATCCGGGGCGGGATCGGCATAGCGACGCACGACGTGATCGTCCGCCATATCCGCGTCCGCGCCGGGGCGGACGGCGCACCGCCACGCAGCGGATGGGAGGTCGACGGCCTCGCCACGACCGCGTCGCACGACGTGATCGTCGATCAATGCTCGTTCGCATGGGCGACCGACGAAAACCTGTCGGCATCCGGCCCGCGCTTCGCCGGGGGCGATAATGTCGCGGCATGGCGACGCCACACCTCGCGCCGGATCAGCTTCACCCGCAATATCGTGGCGGAGGGCCTGTCCCATTCGTCCCATGCCAAGGGCGAACACAGCAAGGGGTCGTTGATCCATGACAACGCGACCGAGGTGCTGATCGCCGCCAACCTCTATGCCCATAATTACGAACGCAACCCGCTGTTCAAGGGCGCGGTGCAGGCGGCGTGCGTCAACAACCTGATCTACGATCCCGGCAACCGGTGCATGCACTATGCGCTGAACGAGGAGGAATGGGTCGGCCACCCGTGGGTCGCGGGAGAATTGTCCATCGTGAACAATGTGGTGAAAGGCGGTGCGTCGACCCGTGCCGACCTGCCGTTCCTGATCGTCGAGGGACAGGGCGATCTGAACCTCCACGCCGCCGGGAACGTCGCGCGCCATGCCGATGGGCGCATGATGGCCCCGCTCGGCATCCTGTCCAACCGGTCGCCCAAGGTGACGAACCGTCCGCGCCCGCTGATCTGGCCCGCCGGGCTGGTCGCGGTGCCGACCGGCGGAGTCGAGGAACGGGTGCTGGCCGATGCCGGTGCCCGACCGTGGGACCGCGACCCGCTCGACCGGCGGATCGTCGAACAGGTACGACGCGGCACCGGCCGGGTGATCGACGACGAGCGACAGGTCGGGGGCTATGCCGCGCTGCGATAGCGGACCGCCCGACATCGCTTGCGTCGGCGCGGCGATCCGCCCATCACGCGGAACACCACGGGAGTATCCGCGTGCCAGCGACGACCAGCGCCGATCCGACCGCCCACGGCATTTCCCGCACATCGATGGCGATCGCCGCCTTTTCGACCGTGGTCGAATGGTATGATTTCACCCTGTACCTCTATCTGGCGACGGTGTTGTCGCGGGTATTCTATGGCGGGGGCACCGCGTCGCTGGTCGTCACGCTGGGCGGGTTCGCGATCGCCTATCTGATGCGGCCGCTGGGCGCGGTGGTGTTCGGGCAGATCGGCGACCGGTTCGGGCGACGGCGGATGATGCTGGCATCGATGGCGCTGATGACGGTGGCGATGCTGGGCATCGCGCTGTTGCCGACGCGGGATCAGATCGGCCCGGCGGCGGGGTGGCTGTTGCTGGCATTGCGCTGTGTCATGGCCTTCTCGGTCGGCGGCGAATATACCGGCGTCGTCGCCTATCTGTTCGAAGGCGCACGGCCCGACCGGCGCGGCCTCGTCACCTCCTCGGCATCGGCGGCCAGCGAAGTCGGCGGGCTGCTCGCGGTCGCGATCTCGGCGGCGACGGTCAGTCTGATGTCGGCGCAGGCGCTGGAGGCATGGGGCTGGCGCATCCCGTTCTTCGTCGGCGCGGCACTGGCCGGGGCGGTATCGATCGCGCGATCGACGTTGCAGGAATCGCCGGATTTCGAGCGGCAACGCGCGACCGGCACGATCCCTGCCAACCCCCTCGCCCATGCGCTGCGCCATCATCGCCGGGCGATCGGGCGGGGCTTCGCAATCTCCGCGCTGGGGTCGATCACCTATTATGTCGGCATCGTCTATGTCCCCGCGTTCCTGACCGGCACGGGCGCGATGGGCGAAGGCGACGCGCTATGGCTGTCGACGGCGGCGGCAGTGATGGTGATCGCGGTAACGCCGCTGGTCGGGCGGCTGTCCGATCGGGTCGGACGCAAGCCAGTGCTGTTGACCGCCTGCGCGCTGGCGGCGGTGCTGCCGATCACGATGTTCGCCACGATGGCGGGCGGCGGATGGGCGGCGGCGCTGGCCGGTGCGCTGGTGCTGGCGGCGCTGGGCGGCGCGGTCAGCGCGGTCGGTGCGGTGGCGACCGCCGAACAGTTTCCGGGCGAAGGGCGGCTGAGCGGACTGGCGCTGGGCGCGACGGCGGCGACGGCGATCTTCGGCGGCCTTGCCCCGCTGGTATCGCAACTATTGGTCGAACGGACCGGATGGGCGGCGGTCCCCGGCGCGATGATCGCGGTGGTGGCGCTGGGCGTCGCCCCGGTGTTGCTGGGCCTGCGCGAGACACGACCTCAACCGACCCAGGTTTCACGCGGGCGCGGAGCAGGTGCTGCCCCCTGACTCATCGCATGCATCGGCAGGATGGTCGAAAACGAAGCAAGTTCGTCCATTATCCGCTCTTGTCGGTTTCGTTCGGACGGACAGGAGCCGAGGGTGACGAATATCGCGAAGTAGAGGCACTCGCAGCGCGCCGGTCAACGGAGGTGGAGGTATAGTGTTCGGTGATCGCCGTACGGCATCGCCAGTCTTGCCTGCCGCTTCCGGAACAAACGATCTAAGAGAGTACCCGAGCGTTTCAGCTCCACCACCCCGCCGCGCTCGGCCGTTTCGACGCATATCGAAACCTTCCCAACGCCGTCCCCCTCGCGGTAGAGGCTGCCCACGCCGATCGCCGGGAGGTTCCGATGGATTCAGAGCATGTCGTGATCGTGGGTGGCGGCTTTTCGGGTAGCCTGCTCGCCATCAACCTCGTCCGCCACGGCGCGGTTCGGGTCACGCTGGTGGAGCGGGTGCCGGACCGACTGGCGCGCGGCGTCGCCTATGCCACGTCGCGTCATCGCCATCTGTTGAATGTGCGCGCGGCGAACATGAGTGCGCTGCCCGACGATCCGCAGCATTTCGTCCGCTGGCTTGGTGCCAACGGGTTGGGCGACGGGGCCAGTTTCGTGCCGCGCGACGTCTATGGCGGGTATCTGGGCGAATTGCTGGCCACGGCGCGGGCAGCGGCAGGGGATCGGCTGACGATCCGTACCGGCGATGCGGTTGCGGTCATACCCCATGCCGAGCGTGTTTCGGTGCGGCTGACCGATGGGGCGATCGACGCGGATCGCGCGGTGCTGGCGCTTGGCAACCTGCCTCCTCATGCGCCGCCGGGCGTGGATGTCGGCGCGCTGCCGCCCGGTTGCTATGTCGGCGATCCGTGGGCGGGCGACCTGAACGACCAACTCGATCCAGACGCGGCGGTGCTGTTGGTCGGCACCGGGCTTACCGCCATCGACGTCGCCCTGACACTGGATCAAAACGGGCATCGCGGGCCGATCGTCGCGCTGTCGCGCCGGGGGCTGTCGCCGCGTGCGCATGTCGAGGGCCATCATCCGGCCCGTCCGCGTGACGAGAAGCCGGCGCGTGCCCTGTCGGCGATGGTGCGCGCGGTGCGCGATGCGGGCGAGAGCGATGGGTGGCGTGGCGCGGTGGACGGGTTGCGGCCGGTCACGCAATTGCTGTGGTCCGGCGCGGACGCGACGATGCGGGCGCGGTTCCTGCGCCATCTTCGCCCCTATTGGGATGTGCATCGCCACCGCCTGTCGCCCGAGGTCGCTGGACGGATCGACGCGATGGTCGGCGAAGGCCGGTTGCGCTTCGTTGCGGGCAAGCCGGTTGCGACCGGGCCGGACAGGACCGTGGCATGGCGGGTGCGTGGCAGCGACCGGATCGAGCATCTGACCGCTGCCCGCGTCGTCAACTGCACCGGGCCGCAGGGCGACCTGTTGCGTAGCGGCGAACCGTTGCTGCGCGACCTGATGGAGCGCGGACTGGTCCGGCCCGATCCGTTGCGGCTCGGCATCGACGTCGATTCCGAAACGCACCTGATCGGCAGCGACGGGTCGCCCCATCCGCGCCTGCATGCGATCGGCCCGATGACGCGCGGCGCGTGGTGGGAAGTCGTGGCCGTCCCCGACCTGCGGGTTCAGGCATGGCGACTGGCGCGCGCGCTGACCAACACCCACTGGGTTGGGGGCGAGGGACTGTAAAGCTGGACGATACCCCACTAAAGTAATAGGAATATATCATACCGATCCCGATCGCATAGGATCACCACACCCGCCAATGGGGGCGGATCGCGCGGGGAAATGCCCGCCGCGATGGGAATTTCGGGAGATCGGGTTTTGAAGAAGTTCATGATCGCGCCGCTGGTGGCAATTGCATCGCTGGGTCTGGCCGCCTGTGGCGGCGGCACGCCGACCGAGAATGTCGAGGCCAATGACAGCTTTGCCGCCGAATCGAACCTGACCGCGATCGACGAGCCTTTCCCGGCGAACGACCAGTTCCTCGGCAACGATAGCGCGCTGTCGAACGACATCGATCTGAACACCGCCGATCCGGCGTTGAACGCCGCCGACAACGGCGCGCTGTAAGCGACCGTATGAAAAATTCGGTACCGGCCCGCTCCCCCACCCGGCCACCCACTACGGTATCCTGATGGGTGGCCGGGTGGGGGAGCGGGCCGGTACCGCGAAATGCGCCTTCAGCGCATTTCCAAACGGACTCTAAGCCTTTTGCCGCGCACATCGCGTGGCATCCATGACGCTAAGGTAGCTCCCTAAGCGTAGCCTCGGCCGGGCGACCTTCGTGTTGTCCGGCCGTTTTTTCGACGAAGCGACCGCCATGTCCCTGCCCGACGACGATCGCCGCCGCGCGATCGACCATGCAACGCACGCGCTGGCATCCGCCCGGATGGCGTGGCGACAGGCGCAGCCCAATCGCCGCCCGCCCGCCGCATTTCCGTCGCGCGATACCCTGTCGCGCGCGGTGACGTTGCTGTCGCATGCGCTGTTTCCCGGCCGCATCGGCGGGTTCCGGGGCGATGCCGCCGCCGAGGACGGTTTCGTCGCGGAAGCGCTGACGGAGGCGCTGGCGTTGCTGGACACCGCGATCGTCGATGAGTTCACCTATTGGCACGATGTCTCGGCGATCGCGTTCGCGCCCGAACGTCCGGCGGAGATGCTGCGGCTGTTCGCCGGTACGTTGTCGCGGGTTCGCGCGCTGATCGATACCGACGTGGCGGCGATCTTTCGCGGCGATCCGGCGGCGCGGAGCGTCGATGAGATCCTGATCTGCTATCCGGGAGCCATCGCCATTCTGCACCACCGGCTGGCGCACGAACTCGATTCGTTGGGTGCGCCGATCGTCGCGCGTATCATCTCCGAAATCGCGAACGAGCGGACCGGGATCGACATCCATCCCGGCGCGACGATCGGGCCGGGCTTCTTCATCGACCACGGCACCGGCGTCGTCATCGGCGAGACTGCCGTGATCGGTGCGCGTGTGCGGCTGTACCAGCATGTGACGCTCGGCGCACGCACGCCCCGCCGCTCGCAGCCCCGCAGCGGGTCGGGTCCGTTCGCAGAACGGGTGGCACGCCACCCGATCCTTGGCGACGACGTGGTGATCTATGCCGGGGCGACGATCCTTGGCCGGGTCACGATCGGCGACCGTACCGTGATCGGCGGCAATGTGTGGCTGTTGAAGGACGTGCCCGCGCGCAGCATCGTGCTGCAACCCGAAGCGGTGCTGGCGGGGGATTAAGCCAGCGTCCCCGCGTCTTGCTCCCGTGCGATGATCGCGTCGATCAGGCCGGGTTGCGGCGGCACCAGCCCGGTAATCCCCAATACGTCACGCGCTTCCGCCAGCGCCGGATCGGCCATCGCCGCCTCCAGCGCGATCCGCAACGCGGCAACGGTCGCATCCGGCGTCGTGGCAGCCGTGACGAACGCCGGGGTCGCTGCCGCCGCGCTCCACCCGATCGTGCGAAGTCCCGCCACTGCCACCGGATCGAACCGCGCCAGCGCGGCGACGCTTACCTCATCCAGCGCGGCGATATCGGCGATCCCGTCCAGCACCGCACGCGCGCTGGCGCGGTGCGACCCGGTCGGCACGATCGCCTCGAAGAACCGCCCCGGCGCCAGCAGCGCGACCGCATCGCGTAAAAGCGCCATCCCGGTGTTCGATCCCCGATCGTTGATCGCCGCCCGTCGCCCGCGAAGATCGGCCAGCCTTTTGGCCGGATCGTCGGTGCGCACCACGAACCGGCTGCGATGGGTGCCCGGCGTCGCGGTTCCGGCATAGACCGGGTGCGCGAGTATCTTCAGCCGGTCATGCGATACCGCCAGCGGTCGCGTGCATATCTGCGCGAACATCAGGTCCGGGTGCGACCACGCCGCCGCCGGATCGAGGTCGCGGGCCAGCCGATCGGGTACGTCGCCGAAGCCCTGTTCGCGCAACAGGTCGGCAAGCCGCCGCCACAGTCGATCGTTGGCGTCCTGCTGCGCCGGATAGTCGTACATCCCCAGCCATGCGACAGCCTCAGACATGCCGGACCTGCGGATGTTCGGCGCGGTCGTGCGCCCGGAACGCGAAGCGGGCGGCGACGTCGCGATATCCGGCATAGCGCGGCTCGCCGCCGGGTGCGCGGTTCCGCTCGATCTCCGGCAACCGATACCATGGCGCACCCGGCCGGGCGTGGTGCGCGGCATGGAGATTGTTGTTGAGGAACAGCAACGCCAGCGGCCCGCGCGACAACACCGTCGCCGCACGCGACGGCCCGGCGGCGTCGGCGCGATGTTCGGCGAAACTGCGGATCAGCGACAGCGCCTGCCCCGGCAACACGAAACACAAGAGATAGAGCGGCAGCGACAGATCGACCGCGCGCAGCCACGCCAGCACCAGTGCCACGCCGACCAGATGCGGCGCCCAGTCCCGAGCGAACCCGCGCGGATCGGCCGACACCCGCCGCGCTTCGCTCCACAAGAACCCGGCGATCGCCACCGGCGGTCCGACGAGGATTTGCCCGATCAACGTCTGGCGCATCCGCGCCACCATACCGGACATGCCGTGACCGACGGCGACATAGCGGGATTCGGGATCATGCACCGGATGCGTCGGCGCGGGCGATGCATGGTGCGCGATATGGCTGCGGCGATAGACCCGATACGGCAGCCACAGCGACAGCGGCACCGACCCGACCAGCGCGTTGACCCACGCCCAACGCGTCGGGTGACCGTGGATCGTCTCGTGCTGCAACGACCCATGCCATGCGATCCACCAGCCGCCGAGCGCCGCCAGCACCGGCCACGGCACCGCGCCGTGAAACGCCGTCAGCGCCAGCCACCCGCCGTGGATGACGATCGCCAGTACCGTCGTCGGACCTTCGATTGCACGCTTCATCGCGACCTCCGACCATATTCCTACTCCGTAAGTGGGATATAGACAACCAAGCCCTGCTTTAGCCGCTATTGGCATGAACGCCGCTTGCGCCGGGCCGCGACGGGCCGCACGATGCGGCATCGTTGCCGGAGAAGATCATGCCGCGTTTCGCCCTGTTGCTTGCGCTGTCGAGCGTGCCCATCCTTCTCGCATCCACCCTGCCCGCGTCCGCCGAACCGGTGCGCGATGCGACGGCGGCGGCGCTGCCGGATTTGCTGACGCTGTACCGCGACCTGCACACCCATCCCGAACTCAGCCTTCAGGAAACGCAGACGGCGGCGAAGCTGGCGGCGGCGGCACGTACGGCGGGCTTCACCGTCACCGAACGGGTCGGCGGGACTGGCGTCGTCGCCGTGCTCCGGAACGGTCCCGGCCCGGTGCTGTTGATCCGCACCGACATGGACGGGCTGCCGGTCACGGAGGCGACCGGGCTGCCCTATGCCTCGAAAGTCCGCGCCACTACGACGGAGGGCGTGGAAAGCGGTGTGATGCATGCCTGCGGCCACGACCTGCACATGGCGAGCTGGGTCGGGACGGTGCGCAACCTGTCGGCGATGAAGGATCGCTGGTCGGGCACGCTGGTGATGATCGCCCAGCCCGCCGAGGAAGTCGGCAAGGGTGCACGTGATATGCTGGCCGATGGATTATACACCCGCTTTCCCAAACCGACCCATGCCATCGCGTTCCACGACAGCGCCGCCCTGCCCGCCGGGACCATCGCGACGCATGACGGATATACCTTCGCCAATGTCGATTCGGTCGATATCTTGGTGAAGGGCGTCGGCGGGCACGGTGCCTATCCCGCCAGCGTGAAGGACCCGATCGTGCTGGCGTCGCGGATCGTCGGCGCATTGCAGACGCTGGTGTCGCGCGAACTGGACCCGCAGACGCCGGGCGTGGTGACGGTCGGCAGTTTCCGCGCCGGGACCAAGCACAATATCGTTCCCGACGAAGCCGTTCTGCTGCTCACCGTGCGCAGCTATACCGATGCCAGCCGCAAGACGTTGCTGGACGGCATCGCCCGCATCGCACGGGGGGAAGCGATCTCGGCGGGCGTTCCGGCGGACCGGATGCCGACCGTAACGGTGAAGGACGAATATACGCCCGCGACCTTCAACACTGCGCCGCTGACCGGACGATTGAACGCGCTGTTCACGCAGCGCTTCGGTGCGGAGCGGGTTCGCGAATTACCCGCCACGATGGGCGGTGAGGATTTCGGGCGATATTATCTGGCGGACAAGCAGATCCAGAGCATGATCTTCTGGGTCGGCGGCGTGCCACAGGCGAAGTGGGACGCCAGTCAGGCGGGCGGCGCACCGCTGCCCTCGCTGCACAGCCCGACATGGGCACCCGACCCCGGCCCCACCATCGCCACCGCGACCGAGGCATTGACGGCGGCGGCGCTCGATATCCTGAAGCGATCGTGATCGGGGCGGGACGTACATCGGCAGATCGATTCGAACGGATAACCATTCGGATCGGCCGAACCCGATAAAACCGGGGCAACCGGGCCATACCTCAACTACGTTCCGCACAAAGGAGCGAATACTCCCAGGCAACGCACCAACGCCCATCCAGAGTAGCCATTGAGCTTGTCGAAATGGCGTATCGAAGGACCGCCACGCGATGCTTCGATACGAGGCTTCGACTACGCTCAGCCTCTACTCAGCACGGACGGTTACAGGTCGCCCACCACCCCCCGGTCGATCACCGACCGACCGGGGGGTCCATCACTGATCGAGGAACGACCGCATCTTGCGGCTGCGGCTCGGGTGCTTGAGTTTGCGCAGCGCCTTCGCCTCGATCTGACGTATGCGTTCGCGGGTCACGCTGAACTGCTGGCCGACTTCTTCCAGCGTGTGGTCGGTGTTCATGCCGATGCCGAACCGCATCCGCAGCACACGCTCCTCACGCGGCGTCAGCGATGCCAGCACCCGCGTCACGGTTTCCTTCAGGTTGGCCTGAATCGCCGCATCGACCGGAATGATCGCGTTCTTGTCCTCGATGAAATCGCCGAGATGCGAATCCTCCTCGTCGCCGATCGGCGTTTCGAGGCTGATCGGCTCCTTGGCGATCTTCATCACCTTGCGCACCTTCTCCAGCGGCATCGACAGCCGTTCGGCCATCTCTTCCGGGGTCGGTTCGCGGCCCTGTTCGTGCAGGAACTGGCGGCTGGTGCGGACCAGCTTGTTGATCGTCTCGATCATATGGACCGGAATACGGATCGTCCGCGCCTGATCCGCAATCGACCGGGTGATGGCCTGACGAATCCACCACGTCGCATAGGTGCTGAACTTGTACCCGCGGCGATATTCGAACTTGTCGACCGCCTTCATCAGGCCGATATTGCCTTCCTGAATCAGATCGAGGAACTGCAACCCGCGATTAGTGTATTTCTTGGCGATCGAGATCACCAGCCGCAGGTTCGCCTCGACCATTTCCTTCTTGGCGATCCGCGCCTCGCGCTCGCCCTTCTGGACCATGTTGACGATCCGGCGGAACTCGCCCAGCGCCATGCCGGTCTGCTGTGCGATTTCGGCGATTTCGGTGCGGATACGGTCGACCGACGGGCCTTCGTTCTCGACGAACGCCTTCCACTTCTTGTCGATCTTCACGACCGACGACAGCCACTGCTCGTCCAGTTCGTGATCGACATAGCTGTCGAGGAACGCCTTGCGCGGCACCTTGTGACGCTCGGCCAGACGCAGCATCTGTCCGCCCAGCGCGGTCAGGCGACGGTTATAGGCATAGAGCTGATCGACCAGATATTCGATCTTCGCCTGATGGAACTGGACGCTCTCGACCTCGGCGGTCAATTCCTCGCGCAGCTTCTGGTATTTGCGTTCCTCGGCCGTCGTCAGCCCGTCGCCGGTCGCCATCGCGTCCAGCCGCTGCGACTGCATCTTCGAGAATTTCTTGAAAATCGCGGTGATGTTGGCGAACTTCTCCAGCGCCTGCGGCTTGAGCTGTTCCTCCATCTGCGCGAGGCTGAGGGTATTGTCCTCGTCCTCGTCGTCGCTCGGACGCGGGGTACGACGCTCGCCGTCCTCGTCCTCGTCGGCGGAGGCTTCTTCCGGCTCTTCCTCTTCCTTGAACGTCGGGCCGGCGTTCTTGGCGGAAATCTCGCCATTGTCGTCGCCGTCCTCGTCGTCCGACAGCGATTCGGGCGCGGGGTCTTTCGACAGCATCGCGTCGAGATCGAGAATCTCGCGCAACTGCATCGTGCCTTCGTTCAGAGCGGTCGACCAGCCGATGATCGCGTTGAACGTGATCGGCGATTCGCACAGGCCGAAGATCATGGTGTCGCGACCGGCCTCGATCCGCTTGGCGATGGCGATTTCGCCCTCGCGGCTCAGCAGTTCGACCGCACCCATTTCGCGCAGGTACATGCGGACCGGATCGTCGGTGCGATCGACGGTCTCCTTCTTCTTGACCGGCTCGAATGCGGTGGAGGCTTCGTCCTGCCCCTCCGCCGCCTCGTCCTCGGCCTCGTCTTCCTGCTTGCGCGCCTCGTGGGTCTCGCCGTCCTCGCCCGCGTCCTCGTTCTCGACGACGTTGACGCCCATGTCGTTCAGCGCCGACATGATGTCCTCGATCTGCTCGGACGTCATCTGGTCCTGCGGCAGCATCTCGTTCAACTGATCGACGGTGATGTACCCGCGCTTCTTGGCGCGCGCGACCAGCTTCTTGATCGACCCTTCGTTCAGGTCGATCAGCGGCGCGTCGCCCGTTTCGATCGTGTCGTCGCCGCCACCATTCGCCTTGGCCATCAATAACCCTCAAAAAGTATCTGTCGCGCCGTGTTCGCGCCGCATTTTACACGTCGTCTTCGTCCGCCAGCACCAGATTTGCAAGCCGTGCCCGCAATTGCTGCTCTTCTCGAACCAATGCCTGCTGTCGCTCGAACGCTCCGTCGTCGCCAGCCACGCATGCTTCGGTAGCGCGATTCAGCGCGAGCTTTACCGCAGGAACCGAAACGAGAATTCCAATCGCCTCACCAAGATCGCTCGTCGCACGTGACACATCCCCATGTCCCGTAAACGAGAATGGCATGGCGTCGGCACGAAGATACTCGGATTGTACCGAATCGAACCCCGACCGGGCCAATATGGTGACGAGGCGCGCGCTATCAAGCGACTGATCTTCCAGTGCGACATCGACCATCGCCTCGAACAGCCTGCCCAGCGGGCCATCGGCCATTCGCAGCGCTCCCAGCACCTCTATATGCCGGGCTATCTCAGCAGGATGCCGGATGAGTCCCGCCAGAACCGCCTTTGCCAGAAACGGATCGATCCCCTTGGAAACGGCGATCGCGCTCTCCGATGCGGGTGGTTCGGGCGGTTTCCACCGTTCGCCCGGCTTGCGGGGAGCACCGCGTTGAAACGGCTGGAACTTCGCGCGAGGCGGCGGCGCGAAGTGCGCGTCGGCACGGGCGCGGAACTCGGCGATATATTCCTCGCGCACCATCGGCTCGCCGATCGTCCGCGCCAGTTCGCCCAGGCGCCGCTTCAGCCCCGCGCGATTTTCCGGCGTCGTCAGCGGTTCTGCGGCAAGCTCGTGCTGCCACAACCGGTCGGCCAGCGGCTGCGCTTCGGCCAGCAGTGCCTCGAACGCCGCCGCGCCCTTTGCCCGGACCAGATCGTCGGGGTCCTGCCCGTCGGGGATCGTGACGAAGCACAAGCTCTTGCCCGGCGTCAGCAGCGGCAGCGCGCGATGCGCCGCGCGGATCGCCGCCTTCTGCCCCGCCGCGTCGCCGTCGAAACACAGGATCGGCACGTCCGACAGCCGCCACAACCGCTCCAGTTGATGCTCGGTCAGCGCGGTGCCGAGCGGGGCGACGACTTCGGCGAACCCGGCCTGCGCCAGCGCGATCACGTCCATATACCCTTCGACCGCGATCACCCGCCCCGCCTTGCGCGCGGCGGCCTGTGCCCGGTCGAGATTGTAGAGGGTGCGCCCCTTGTCGAAGAGCGGGGTTTCCGGCGAGTTCAGATATTTCGGCTCGCCCTGCCCCAGGATACGCCCGCCGAACGCGATCGTCCGCCCGCGCACGTCGCGGATCGGGATCATCAACCGGCCGCGGAACCGGTCGTACGGCTCCTTGCCGTCGACCTGAATCAACATCCCCGATTCGACCAACATCGCATCGCCATACGATGCCAGCGCGGCCTTCAGCCGCCCGCGCGTATCGGGTGCGAAGCCCAGCCCGAACGCGCGCGCCGTGTCCGGCCGGATGCCGCGCCGATGCAGCGCATCGCGAGCGGGAGCGCCCTCCGGCGCGGCCAGTTGCTCGAGGAACCAGCGATCGGCGTCCGCCATCGCCTCGTGCAGGCCCTTCGCCTTTTCGGCACGCTGCGCGGAGTGGCGATCCTGCGCGGGCATCTCCATGCCGGCGGCGGCGGCGAGTTCCTTGACCGCGTCGATGAACGGCAGGCCGCGCTGATCGGTCATCCACTTGATCGCGTCGCCATGCGCCGAGCAGCCGAAACAATGGTAGAAGCCCTTGTCGTCGTTGACGTAGAAGCTGGGCGACTTCTCGTTATGGAACGGGCAGCACGCCTTGAACTCGTTCCCCGCGCGGGTGAGTTTCACCGACTTGGCGACCAGCGCCGACAACGTGGTGCGGGTGCGGAGTTCGTCGAGGAATTGGGGGGTGAGACTCATTGCGGTAGGTCGTCGTGTACGGCCGGTCCCTCGACTTCGCTCGGGACGAACGGTGTGGAAGTGGGCAAGGTGCCGGACGCATCTATTCCCACGGACTCTCCCCCGCTAGATCCGTTCGTCCCGAGCAAGGTCGAGGGACGGGCAGCAGGCGGCTTTGCCCAGTAGGACAGCGCCGCCCAGTCGGACGCGATCAACGCCTCCTTCTTTGCGCGCGACCACGGCTTGATCCGGCGTTCGGCTTCCAAAGCCTCGATCCGGGTCTGAAAGGACTCGCTCCACGCAAGTACAACCGGCTGACGGCGCGAGGTGAAATCGCAGAACCCGCCAGCGTGATGCTGTGCCATGCGACGGTCCAGATCATCGGTCTGTCCGGTATAGAAGCGTCCGTCGGCGCAACGAAGGAGGTACACCCAGAACATCGTCTTTCCTTGTGCCCGGTGTCGTCAAAGTCGACCAATTGCGGCTGTTGCACGTTCCTCGACTTCGCTCGGGACGAGCGGCATTGCAGTCCTCCGGCTACCCCAAACCACTTACGCCAACGCCGCCTTCACCGCCGCGCTCGCCTTGCTCATGTCCAGTTCCGACCCGTGGCGTGCCTTCAGCTCGGCCATAACGCGGCCCATGTCCTTCATCCCGGTCGCGCCCAGATCGGCCTTGATCGCCTCGATCGCCGCCGTCGTCTGGTCCGCATCCATCTGGGCGGGGAGGAAGCGTTCGATCACCGCGACTTCGCGCGCTTCGGCGGCGGCGAGTTCGGGGCGGTTGCCCTTTTCGTACATCTCGATCGATTCGCGGCGCTGCTTCACCATTTTCTGAAGCACCTCGACCACCAGCGCGTCGTCGCTGTCGGGTGCCTTGCCGGTGCGCGCTTCGATGTCGCGGTTCTTGATCGACGACTGGATCAGGCGGATGGTGCCGGTCGTCTCCTTCTCGCCGCCCTTCATGGCGGTGACGAGGGCGGCCGTGATGGTGTCGCGAATCATGTCGGTTTCCAGATCATTCTATACCTAAGCCGGACATCATAGCGCCCTTCGTTCGACGATCACAGGATTGACGGGGGGCGGGCTTGGGACTAGCCGCCACCGCTTAGCGACATCGTTAGTAAATCCCCGAAGGAGTGCCCGCCTATCATGGCCGACGCCAAGCCATTTGCCATGCCCGCCAAAGGCCCCGACGGCGCGACCGGCGTGCTCGTGCTCGCCAGCGGCGAGATCCTGTGGGGACGCGGTTTCGGCGCGGAGGGTGCCGCGGTGGGGGAAATCTGTTTCCACACCGCCATGACCGGATATCAGGAGATCATGACCGACCCGTCCTTCGCCGGACAGGTCATCACCTTCACCTTCCCGCACATCGGCAATACCGGCGTGAACGAGGACGACGTCGAGGCGGACGATCCCCACGCGCTGGGCATGATCGTGCGCGAGGACGTGACCGCGCCGTCGAACTTCCGGTCGACCGAGCATCTCGACATATGGATGAAGCGTCACGCGCGCATCGGCCTGTCGGGCATCGACACCCGCGCACTGACCCGTCGCATCCGTCAGGGCGGTGCACCCAACGGCGTGATCGCCCATGCCGCCGACGGTGCGTTCGACCTGCCCGCACTGCTGGCACAGGCACAGGCGTGGCCGGGGCTGGAAGGCATGGACCTTGCCAAGACCGTGTCGTGCGAGACCCATTATGGCTGGGCCGGTGGCGCATGGCATCTGGGCAAGGGGTATGACGACAGCACGACGCCGGTGGCAGGTGTCTCGACTTCGCTCGACACGAACGGGGAAGCCGAGGTTTCCACCTCCGAGCCGCTCGTCCCGAGCAACGTCGAGGGACGTGACCCAAGCACATCGCCCCATGTCGTCGCGATCGATTACGGCTCGAAGCGCAACATCTTCCGAAATCTGGTTGCCGCCGGTGCGCGCGTGACCGTCCTGCCAGCGACCGCGACCTATGACGAGGTGATGGCGGCGAACCCCGACGGCATCTTCCTGTCGAACGGCCCCGGCGATCCCGCCGCGACCGCCGACTATGCCGTGCCGGTGATCCGCCGGTTGCTGGAAACCGGCAAGCCGTTGTTCGGCATCTGCCTCGGTCACCAGTTGCTCGGCCTCGCGGTCGGCGCGACCACGACCAAGATGTTTCAGGGCCATCGCGGCGCGAACCATCCGGTCAAGCGCCTGTCCGACGGCGCGGTCGAGATCACCAGCATGAACCACGGCTTCGCGGTCGAACGGGACTCGCTGCCCGCCAATGTGCGCGAAACGCATGTGTCGCTGTTCGACGGGTCGAATGCCGGGCTGGAACTGGCGGACGGCCGCGCGTTCTCGGTCCAGTACCACCCCGAAGCATCGCCGGGGCCGCAGGACAGCTTCTATCTGTTCGAGCGGTTCGTGGGGATGATGGAAAACTCCCAATGACGTGGGAGTATCTCGTCGCCGAGTTGAACGACGGCTTCGTCAATCTGCGCCAGCAATTTGGTGAAGGGCATCGCCAGTCGCTCCAGGGGGCATTGAGCTACCTCGGATCGCAGGGCTGGGAACTTGCGACAACCATCAGCGGCAAGCCGACCTTCAGCTCGAACCCGCCCGTGACTCTCATCTTCAAACGCCCGAAGGGCTGACCGGACCATCATGCCAAAACGCACCGACATTTCGTCCATCCTCGTCATCGGCGCGGGGCCGATCGTCATCGGTCAGGCTTGCGAGTTCGATTATTCGGGCGTGCAGGCGATCAAGGCGTTGAAGGAGGAGGGCTATCGCATCGTCCTCGTCAACTCCAACCCCGCCACGATCATGACCGATCCCGATCTGGCCGACGCGACTTACGTCGAGCCGATCACGCCCGCGATCGTCGCAAAGATCATCGAGAAGGAACGCCCCGACGCGGTGCTCCCGACGATGGGGGGACAGACCGCGCTCAACACCGCGTTGGCGCTGGCGAACGACGGCACGCTGGCGAAGTTCGGCGTGCAGATGATCGGTGCCGATGCCGAAGCGATCGACAAGGCGGAGGACCGGCTGAAGTTTCGCGATGCGATGGACAGGATCGGCCTCGAATCCGCCCGCAGCCATATCGCGCATAGCGAGGCGGAGGCGCTGGAAGGGTTGGAGAAGATCGGCCTGCCGGTCATCATCCGTCCCAGCTTCACGCTGGGCGGCACCGGCGGCGGCGTGGCGTATAACCGCGACGAATTCCTGCGGATCGTCCGCGAAGGGCTGGACGCATCGCCCACGACCGAAATCCTGATCGAGGAATCGCTGCTCGGCTGGAAGGAATACGAGATGGAAGTGGTCCGCGACAAAGCGGACAACGCCATCATCGTCTGCTCGATCGAGAATATCGATCCGATGGGCGTCCATACCGGCGATTCGATCACCGTCGCGCCCGCGCTGACGCTGACCGACAAGGAATATCAGATCATGCGGAACGCGAGCATCGCGGTCCTGCGGGAAATCGGCGTGGAAACCGGCGGGTCGAACGTGCAGTTCGCGGTGAACCCAAAGGACGGCCGCCTGATCGTGATCGAGATGAACCCGCGCGTGTCGCGGTCGTCGGCGCTGGCATCGAAGGCGACGGGCTTCCCGATCGCCAAGGTCGCGGCAAAGCTGGCGGTCGGATATACGCTGGACGAGATCACCAACGACATCACCGGCGCGACTCCGGCCTCGTTCGAGCCGACGATCGATTACGTCGTGACCAAGATCCCGCGCTTCGCGTTCGAGAAGTTCAAGGGTGCCGAAGCGAAGCTCTCGACCGCAATGAAGTCGGTCGGCGAGGTCATGGCGATCGGACGCAACATCCACGAATCGCTGCAAAAGGCGCTGCGCGGGCTGGAAACCGGCCTGTCGGGCTTCAACGGCGTCGAGCGACTGATCGGCGCACGCCGCGACGTGATCGAGGCGGCGCTGGCCGTGGCGACCCCTGACCGGCTGTTGGTCGCGGCACAGGCGCTGCGCGAGGGTTTCACCGTCGCCGAGGTCCATGCGATCGCCAAGTACGATCCGTGGTTCCTCGAACGCATCGCCGAGATCGTCTCGGCGGAAACCGAGGTCTGCACCAACGGCCTGCCGCAGGACGCGGCGGGGATGCGTCGCCTCAAGTCGATGGGCTTTTCCGACAAGCGGCTGGCGTGGCTGGCGCTGCAATCGGCGAACCTGCGCGGCATGGAACGCGGTATCGCGCGCGGATCGGGCCTGATCCACGAGGTCGTCAAGATGATGACCGGCGGCGTGACCGAGGAAGAAGTGCGCGCGCATCGCCACAAGCTGGGCGTGCGGCCGGTGTTCAAGCGCATCGACACCTGCGCCGCCGAGTTCGAAGCGAAGACGCCGTACATGTACTCGACCTACGAAGCGCCGACCTTCGGCGAGCCGGAGGATGAAAGCCAGCCGTCAGACAAGCGCAAGATTGTCATTCTGGGTGGCGGACCGAACCGCATCGGTCAGGGGATCGAGTTCGATTATTGCTGCTGTCACGCCTGTTTCGCGCTCAGTGATGCCGGGTTCGAGACGATCATGGTCAACTGCAACCCCGAAACCGTGTCGACCGATTACGACACGTCGGACCGGCTGTATTTCGAACCGCTGACCGCCGAGGACGTGCTGGAAATCCTGCATGTCGAACAGCAGAAGGGTGAGCTGGTCGGCGTGATCGTGCAGTTCGGTGGACAGACGCCGCTGAACCTTGCCCGTGCGCTGGAAGCGGCGGGGATTCCGATCCTCGGCACCACGCCGGATTCGATCGACCTGGCCGAAGATCGCGAACGCTTCGCCGATCTGGTGACGAAGCTTGGCCTGTTGCAGCCTGCCAACGGCCTTGCCCGCAGCCGCGACGAGGCGGCGGTCATCGCCGAACGGATCGGCTATCCGGTGCTGATGCGCCCCAGCTATGTGCTGGGCGGACGGGCGATGGAGATCGTCGACTCGCTGGGCCAGCTCGACGACTATATCCAGACGGCGGTGCAGGTGTCGGGCGACTCACCCGTACTGATCGACCAGTATCTGCGCGACGCGATCGAGGTCGATGTGGACGCGATCGCCGACGGCACCGACGTGGTCGTCGCGGGCGTGTTGCAGCATATCGAGGAAGCCGGCGTCCATTCGGGCGACAGCGCGTGTTCGATGCCGCCCTACTCGCTCCCTGCCGAAACGATCGCGGAGATCGAGCGGCAGACGGTGGCACTGGCGCGGGCACTGAACGTCAAGGGCCTGATGAACATCCAGTTCGCGGTGAAGGACGGCAACGTCTATCTGATCGAGGTCAATCCGCGCGCCAGCCGCACGGTGCCGTTCGTCGCCAAGGCGATCGGTACGCCGGTCGCCAAGATCGCGGCACGGGTGATGGCGGGCGAAATGCTGGCCGACCTGCCGGTGATCGACCGCAACATTGCGCATGTCGCGGTCAAGGAAGCGGTGTTCCCGTGGGGCCGCTTCCCCGGCGTCGATCCGGTATTGTCGCCCGAAATGAAGTCCACCGGCGAAGTAATGGGCATCGACCGCGACTTTGCCACCGCCTTTGCCAAGGCGCAGATGGGGGCCAGCATCGTCCTGCCGACCGGCGGCACGGTGTTCGTGTCGGTGAAGGAAGGCGACAAGCCGGTGATCCTGCCGGGCGTCCGCCTGCTGGTCGATATGGGCTTTTCGATCGTCGCGACCGGCGGCACCGCCGATTATCTTGGCGAACACGGCGTGCCGGTCGAACGGGTCAACAAGGTCGCACAGGGACGTCCGCATATCGTCGACCGGATTTTCGACGGCGATATCGCAATGATCTTCAACACGACCGAGGGGTGGCAGAGCCTGAAGGATTCGGAATCGATCCGCGCGTCGGCCCAGTCGCACAAGGTGCCGTATTTCACCACGGCCCCGGCCAGCGTCGCCGTGGCGCAGGCGATTCAGGCTTTGGCGAGCCGGTCCCTTGAAGTGCGGCCGCTGCAATCCTATTATTCGCAGCCGCACAACTGAATCCCGAACGAACCGGAATATGGTGTGGGCGGGCCGGAAACGGCCCGTTCCATGACCGGGGGCAATGAGAAAAAAGGACGCGCGCGCAATGGCGACGGTCGAAAAGATGCCGATGCTGCAAGAGGGCTATGATCGCCTGACGGTGCACCTCAAGCAACTGAAGGTGGAACGACCGCTCGTCATCGATGCGATCGAGGAAGCGCGCGCGCATGGCGACCTTTCCGAAAACGCAGAATATCACGCGGCCAAGGAACGGCAGGGCCAGATCGAGGCGTCGATCGCCGATATCGAGGACAAGCTGACCCGCGCACAGGTCATCGACCCACGCGACTTGTCGGGTGACAAGGTGGTGTTCGGCGCGACCGTGACGATGCTGGACGAGGACGACAAGCCGGTCCGCTACCAGATCGTCGGCCAGACCGAGGCGGATGCCAAGTCGGGCCGCATCTCCTACAACTCGCCGCTCGGCCGCGCGCTGATCGGGCGGAAGGTCGATGACGAGGTCGAGGTGACGGTGCCGTCGGGCGACCGCTATTACCTGATCTCGAAGATCGAGTTCATCTGAATCGCGAACACCCCCGTTCGTGCCGAGCGAAGTCGAGGTACGGCAGCATAGCGCTTGTGTCTCGACCTCGCCCGACATGAACGGTTGGGTATGTGTCGGCACGGTTCGACGGCTTGCGTCACTACGCTAGTACGATCTACCCCCCACGCGTAGCGTGTCCCGAAACTATCCGGGGATTGCGATGCGTTTCGAGGGTACTTACGAGTATGTGGCGACCGACGACCTGAAGGTCGCGGTCAATGCGGCGGTAACGCTGCGCCGTCCCCTGTTGGTCAAGGGCGAGCCAGGCACCGGCAAGACGGTGCTGGCGCATGAGATCGCGCGTGCCGTCGGGGCACCGCTGATCGAATGGAACGTCAAATCCACCACGCGGGCGCAACAGGGCCTGTACGAATATGACGCGGTGGCGCGGCTGCGCGACGGCCAGCTCGGCGATCCGCGCGTCCATGATATCGCCAACTACATCCGCCGCGGAAAGCTGTGGGAGGCGTTCGCTGCGCCCGAACTGCCGGTGCTGTTGATCGACGAGATCGACAAGGCGGATATCGAATTTCCCAACGACCTGCTTCACGAACTCGATCGCATGGCGTTCGACGTGTACGAGACCGGCGAGCGGGTGACAGCGCGAGAGCGCCCGATCGTCGTCATCACCTCGAACAACGAGAAAGAACTGCCCGACGCGTTCCTGCGCCGTTGTTTCTTTCATTACATCCGCTTCCCCGACCGCGTGACGATGCAGGCGATCCTCGACGTGCATTTTCCGGGCATCCAGACGATGCTGGTGACGCGCGCCCTCGACCTGTTCTTCGAGGTGCGCGACACGCCGGGGCTGAAGAAAAAGCCGTCGACCAGCGAGTTGATCGACTGGCTCAAACTGCTGCTGCACGAGGACCTGCCGCTGGAGGTTCTCGCCTCGCGCGATTCGGGAAAGGCGATCCCGCCGCTGCACGGTGCGCTGCTGAAGAACGAACAGGATGTGATGCTGTTCGAACGGCTGGCGTTCCTCAATCGTGGCAGGAAAGGCTGAATCCGCCTGCCGCGTTAACCGGTTGGCCACCGAATCACCCGCAGACTGCCGCCATGTCCATTCTGCGTATCAGGGGCATGTCGCTCCTCACCCTCGCCTTCGCGGTCGCCGTACCGGCCACCGCGCGCCCGTTGCTCGACTATGTCGGGCAATGCGTTCCCTTTGCCCGTGCGGCGTCGGGGATCGATATCTACGGCGATGCGTGGACATGGTGGGCGCAGGCGAAGGGCAAATATCCGCGCGGACAGGAACCGCGCGTCGGCGCGGTGCTGACGTTCGAAAAGACCGCCCGCCTGCCCTTTGGCCATGTGCTGGTCGTCAGCCGCGTGGTCGAACCGCGCGTGGTGATGGTCACCCACGCCAACTGGTCTCGGATCAACGGCGTGCGCGGCGGCGTGGAGCAGGACGTCACCGTGTTCGACGTGTCGCGCAAGGGCGACTGGAGCCGGGTGAAGGTCTGGTATCGCGACTCGCAGGGATTGGGCGGGTCGGAATATCCGACCTACGGCTTCATCTATGGCCCCCGCCCCGCCGCCGAACTGAGCAGCGATCACCCCGATTATGTCGGATCGCTGATCGACGCCTATGCCCGATAACGCATAGCGCCCGGCCATGTCGGCGCTACTATGGCTGCCATGTTCATTTCGTTCGTCGACGCGCTGCGACAGGCCGGCATTCCGGCCAGCATCAAGGAGCATCTGGTGCTGCTCGACGCACTCGACCGCGAGGTGATCGATCGCAGCCCGGACGCCTTCTACTATCTCGCCCGCACGACCTTCGTGAAGGACGAGGCGCTGATCGACCGCTTCGATCAGGTGTTCGCACGGATGTTTTCCGGGATCGGCGATGGCGCGGCGCCTGCCCCGGTCGCGCTGCCCGAAGACTGGCCGCGCGCCGTCGCGTCGCGCTATCTCTCGCCCGAGGAGATGGCGAAGGTCGAGGCGCTCGGCGGCTGGGACGCGATCATGGACACGCTGCGCCAGCGGCTGAACGACCAGCACGACCGGCACGAAGGCGGCAGCAAATGGATCGGCACCGGCGGCACCAGCCCGTTCGGCAATGGCGGCTACAATCCCGAAGGGGTCCGTATCGGCGGCGAGAGCCGCCACGGCCGCGCGGTCAAAGTGTGGGAGGCGCGCGAATATCGCAACCTCGACGACCGCCGCGAACTGGGCACCCGCACCATCAAGGTCGCGCTTCGCCGCCTGCGCCGTTTCGCCCGCGAAGGCGCGGCGGACGAACTCGACCTAGACGCCACCGTCGCCGGGACCGCGCGACAGGGGTGGCTGGACGTACGGATGCGGCCGGAGCGGCACAATGCGGTCAAGCTGCTGCTGTTACTCGACGTCGGCGGATCGATGGACCCGTTCGTGACGCAGATGGAGGAGTTGTTCTCCGCCGCCACCGCCGAGTTCCGGCACCTCGACTTCTTCTACTTCCACAACTGCATCTATGAAGGCGTGTGGCGCGATAATCGCCGCCGCTTTGCCGAGCGCATGCCGACCACCGAGTTGCTCCGCACTTTCGGTCCCGACTACAAGCTGGTCGTCGTCGGCGACGCGGCGATGAGTCCCTATGAGATCGCGATGCCCGGCGGATCGGTCGAACATCACAATGACGAGGCGGGGGCGATATGGCTGCAACGCCTGACCGCGCACTGGCGGTCGGCGGCGTGGATCAACCCGACCCCGCAAGCGCATTGGGACTATTCGCAATCCACCGGCATGGTACGCCAGTTGTTCGACGACCGGATGTACCCGATGACGATCGCCGGGCTGGACGCCGCCATGCGCGAACTGTCGCGCCGGACCTGACGGCGGGGAACCTCCGCCGATCGCGGATACCGGGCTACAGCCGCGCCACCGCCCGATGCAGCCGCCGCAACGACAGCGGGTCGCCGACCGGTGCCACCGCAGCATCCCCAGCCAGCGCCATCAACCGCAACGCGCCGAAACTGGCCGCCAGCCCTTTCAGCCGGAACGCCGCCGCGACCCATGTGTCACCGTCCGCCGACTCCAGCACGGCCAGCGCCCGTTGGGCGCTGTCGACGAACGCACCGCGCAGTTCCGCGATCAATCGGGGATCGTCCCCCACCGCCGCTGCCAGCGTCGCGTCGATCGCTCCGGGATCATGGCTCATGCGACCGACGGTAGGGCACCGGCGGTTAAGCACTGGTTACGGCCCTGTTTCGACCCGTGCGATCATGATAGACCCCGGCCATGAACGGGGGGTCGATCACCGGGCTGCACGCGCAGCCGCATCACGATGCCGCATATGCGGAGGCGGGCGTGTCCGATTGGTCCGACGAGGCGGCGCCCGATCCCGAACCGGTGCCGCGCCGGTGGATCGCCCCGACACTGGCCGGAATTTCCGTGGCGGCATGGATCGGCGGGATGCTGGCCTTTGCCGGGCCGACCTTGGCGACACTCGATCCGGTCGGCTGGGCGAGTTTCATCGCCGCGCTATGCGTCCCCCCGGCGCTGATCGGCATTGTATGGCTGCTCGCCACGCGGTCCAGCCATGCCGAGGCACGCCGCTTTGCCGCCACCGCGCAATCGATGCGGGCGGAAGCCGCCGCGCTCGAACGGGTCGTCACGACGGTGCGCCGGACGCTGGCCGAGTCGCAGGTCGATCTCCGCGATCAGGCGGAGACGCTGCTGTCGCTGGGCGATGCCGCGACGGACCGGCTGCGCGGCGTTCGCGCAGGGATGGCGGAACAGGTGGCGGCGATCGGCGCGACCACCGCGATGCTGGATGCCGCCGCAGAGACGACCGAACGACGGCTGGCGACGGTGCTGGCCACCCTGCCCCGCGCCCATGCCGAAACGACCGATATCGCCCGGATGCTCGACGCGACCGGTCTGGCCGCCAGCGAACGGGTCGCCGCACTGGATGCGGCACTGTCGGCGGTCGTCCAGCGCGGGCGCGAGGCGGACGCCGTTGCCGGTGGCGCGGCGCAACGGCTGGCGGCGCATATCGCCCGGATGGAAGCCACCAGCGAGAGCGCGGGCGCGCGGCTGGAGGCGGTGATCGCCACCATGTCGGGCGCGGTCGACGATGTGCTGACCCGCGCGGCGGACGCGATCGACGAATCGCGCAAGGCGATCACGGCACAGGGCGACGCGACCATTGCGATGGTCGAGGCCAATGGCGCGGCGATCGAGCGCGCCGGACGCGAAGGTGCCGAGCGTCTTGCCGAACGCGTCCGGCAGATCGATGCGGCCGTCGCGGCGCTCGCCGGACAACTGGACGATCGGCGCCGGGACGGCGAAGCGTTGCTGACGCTGCTCGATAGCGGACTGGCCGGGGTCGACGCCCGGTTCGAACGGCTGCGCGTCACCGGCGTGGAGCGGGCGGAGGCGGTGGCGGGATCGGTCGGGGCACTCACATCGGCAGCGGACCGGGTGTCGGATGCGCTCGAACGTGGCGACACCACCGCGCGGCGCGTGATCGCGACCGCCGAAACCGCGCTGACCGCGCTGGAGGCTGCCACGCGCGAGATGGACGAGACGCTGCCCGGCGCGCTCGACCGGCTCGACCTGCGGCTCCGCGCCACCCGACAGGGTGCGGCGACGGTATCGCCCGAACTGGACGCACTCGCCGTCGTCGCCGACCGGACCCGGACGGCGATCACCGATATCGCGACGATGGTGGCGACGCAGCAGGATACGCTCGCCCGCGTGCAACAGGCGCTGCTCGATACGCTCGACCGGGGCGGCCAGCGCGTCACCGCCCTGCGATCGGACGTTGATGATGCGATGGCGGCGACGGTGCGGTTCAGCGAACATGCCGTACCGCGCATGGCCGAGGCCGTGGCGCGGGTCCGCGACGCTGCCGACGCCGCCAGCTGTGCGACCCGCACGACGCTGGCGGAGATATTGCCCGACACCGCCCGGCGGCTGGAGGAGGACGCCGCGGCCGCCCTTTCTCGGGCGGTCGATCGGTCGGTGGCGCAACAACTGACCGACCTCCGCGCTCTTGCCGATCGCGCGACGGCGACGGCGACCGAGGCTGCCGATCACCTGTCGCGGCAATTGACGACGATCGCCGACACCGGCGCGGAAGTCGAACAACGCATCGCCGCCGCCCGGGCCGAGCGCGAGGCCGCCGACGCCGATCCCTTCTCCCGCCGGGTATCGCTGCTGATCGAGGCGATGCATTCCGCCGCAATCGACCTGTCGGCATCGCTGTCGGCCGAAGTGTCGGACACGGCATGGGCCGCCTATCTCAAGGGGGATCGCGGCGCCTTCACCCGCCGCGCCGTCCGCCTGATCGACAGCGGCCAGTCGCGCCAGATCGCCGCGCTGTACGATAGCGACGAGGGTTTTCGCGATCAGGTGAACCGATACATCCATGATTTCGAAGCGATGCTGCGTCACGTCCTCGCGCTGCGCGACGGATCGCCGATGAGCGTGACGCTGCTGTCGTCGGATATCGGCAAGCTCTATGTCGCGCTGGCACAGGCGATCGAGCGACTGCGAAACTGATACGGGGTTTGCCCGGATAACGAGTCGGGCATATCGGAACCCGTCCGTCCCGAAGCAAAGGCCCTCCCCCATGCCCAACGTCGCCATCCTGTATCAGGCCGTTCCCCCGCCGGTGATCGATGGATTGCGCAAGGACGCGAAGCCCGGCGGATATTCGGACGGCGGCGCGGATATCGCCGTCGCACTGATCGGACGCGGCATCCGGTTCGTCACCCCGGTGGCGTCGCCCGACCCGGCACAGGCGATGGACTGGGTATTTCCGGACACGGCGGCAGGCATTGCCGCCGCCATCGATGCCGGGGCCGATACTTTATGGGCGAACACGGTGCTGTTCGCCGGGCATCCGCTGGAGGCATGGCTCGGGCGGGTCGCGATCGTCGGCCAGGTTCCGGCGGTGATGCAGCGCTATGACGACAAGTTCGACACCAATCGCCTGCTGACCGATGCAGGACTGCCGGTCGCGCGATCGTTCCTGCTGTCGGGGGACGCCCGTCAAGGCATCGTCGCGCTGGCGGCGGTCGAGGGTGCGATGGACGGCATGACCTTTCCCCTGATCGTGAAGCCGGTGCGCGGACGCGGCAGTCAGGGCGTGACGCGCGTCACCGATCTCGCCGAACTGCGGACGGCAGCGACATCGCTGATCGCGGCGGCGACGTTCGGCGACGTGCTGATGGTCGAGGAATATCTGGCGGGCGAGGAACTGACCGTCACGATCCTGCCGCCGGCATCACCCCGCCCGGACGACACCACCAGCGACCGCCATTTCGCGCTACGCCCGGTGCGGCGGTTCGATCAAAAGGGTGGCGTCGCGCCCTATAATGGCGATGTTCCGGTGACCGCAAACAGCGCCGCGATCGATGCGGCACGACTGGGCGAACCGGCGGTACAGACGATGATCGCCGCTTGCGAACGGGCGGCGATGGTGGTCGAAGCGCGCGCCGCGATCCGCATCGACTGTCGTGCCGGAGCGGACGGCGCGTATCGCCTGTTCGACCTGAACATGAAGCCGAACATGACCGGCCCCGGACGACCGGAACGCGACGATCAGGACTGCCTGTCGGCGATCGCCGCACGGGCCGATGGCTGGTCCTATGCCGATCTGTTGCTGGCGATGCTGGCGGCGCGCTGGACGACCGTCTGACGCCGGGCAGCGTCAGCTATAGAAGTCGAGCATGTCGGCCGTTACCCAGCCATAGACATAATTGAAGTAGAACAGCCCGAACAGCACCGCCGACAGGATCGTCGTCCGCAACGCCATGCGGCGGACGCTGAATCCCGACGGCGCGCTGTCCGCCTGTCCGGGGATTGGGGGTTCGCCCGCCTCATGCGTCGTGCGAACCCCGAACGGCAGGACGAGGAACACCGACAACACCCAGAATAACAGGTATATCGCCAGTGCCGATTGCCACGTCATGCCACCCCCTCCAAAACCCGATCGGGTCGATTATGCAGGAATGATGAGCACGTCGACGACCGGCTTCTTGCCGGTCCAGCGCGTCGCGACACGCCGTACCGCCAGCCGGATCGCTTCGGGCAGCTTGCCGCGCTCGCGCCCCTTGGCCGCGACCGCTTCCGCCGCCGCATCGACCGCTTCCTCAAGGAAAGGTTCGCGATCTTCCTCGACCGGCACGCCCTGTACCCGGATTTGCGGGTCGCCGATCAACTGCCCCCGGCGGTCGATCGCCACCGCGACCGACATGTGCCCGAACGCGGCCAGCTTGCGCCGCTCGTTGATCGTCGAACCATCGGCGGGCAGGATCACGTCGCCGTCCAGTGCAAGCCGACCGACGGTGGCGCGACCGACCTTGACCGGATTGCCCGGTGCCAGTCGCACGATATCGCCATTGGTCTGGACCAGTGCCTGCGGAATGCCCTGCGACAGGCCATAGCGCGCATGTTCCATCAGGTGCCGCATCTCGCCATGCACCGGCATCAGCACGTCGGGACGCAGCCACTTGTACAGCTTGGCCAGTTCGGGACGACCCGGATGGCCCGACACATGGACATGCGCCTGACGCTCGGTGATCATTTCGATCCCCGCCGCCGCCAACTGGTTCTGGATACGGCCGATCGCGACCTCGTTGCCCGGAATCTGCTTGGACGAGAAGATCACGCGATCCCCGGCGTCCAACCCGATCTGATGCTCGCGATTGGCGACGCGGGCCAGCGCGGCGCGCTGCTCCCCCTGTCCGCCCGTCGCGATGATCAGCACCTGATCGCGCGGCAGCCGCATCGCCGTGTCGTAATCCACCGGCTGCGGAAAGTCCTTGAGGTAGCCGGTGGCCTTCGCAACCTTCAGGATGCGGTCAAGCGAACGACCGGCGACGCATACCTTGCGGTTGGTTTCGCGCGCCACTTCGCCCAAGGTATGCAGCCGTGCCGCGTTCGACGCGAAGCTGGTGACCATCACGCGGCCCTTGGCCGATGCGACCTGCTCGAACAGCCCCTTGCGCACGTCCGCTTCCGAACCCGACGCTTCGGTGTTGAACACGTTGGTCGAATCGCACACCAGTGCGAGGATGCCCTCATCGCCGATCGCGGTCAGTTCCGCCGGGGTCGCCGGGGTCGCAACCATCGGTTCCGGATCGAGCTTCCAGTCGCCCGAGTGGAAGATGCGTCCATGCGGCGTATCGATCACCAGCGCGGTCGCTTCCGGGATCGAATGCGCCATCGGCACATAGCGGACGCCGAACGGCCCGACCTTGATGCTGCCGCCCATCTGGACGATCTTCAGCTTCACCCGGTCGGAAATACCTTCTTCGTCCAGCTTGCCGCGGATCAGCCCGGCGGTGAACGGAGTGGCATAGATCGGCACCCCCAGATCGGCGGCAAGGTACGGCAACGCGCCGATATGATCCTCATGCCCGTGGGTAATGACGATGCCGAGCAGTTGTTCGGCGCGTTCCTCGATGAACTGAACGTCGGGCAGCATCACGTCGATGCCGGGATAGGCGGGATCGGCGAAGGTCACGCCGCAATCGACCATCAGCCATTTGCCGCCGGTGCCATACAGGTTCACGTTCATGCCGATCTCGCCCGATCCGCCGAGCGCGACGAACAGCAATTCTTTCTTGGGTGTCACTCAATCTCTTTCGTTACTCGCGCGTATTCGCGAGGGTTCTGGTTCATGTCGCTGTCGTGTTGATATGGGTCCGGCGCCACAGCATCGCCAGCCCGGTGATGGTCAGGTCCTGTTCGATCGCGTCGAACACCTGGGTATGTTTCTCGAACAGGATCGCCAGCCCGCCGGTCGCGATCACGCGTACCGGGCGGCCGATCTCTGCCTTCATGCGCGCGACCAATCCCTCGATCATCGCGATATAGCCCCAATAGATGCCGATATGCATCTGATCGACGGTATTGCGGCCGATGACCGACGTGCTCGCCGGTGCCTCGATCGCGATGCGGGGCAGCTTCGCCGCCGCCGTCACCAATGCGTCCAGCGACAGGTTGATGCCCGGCGCGATGATCCCGCCCTTGTACGCTCCGGTATAGTCGATGACGTCGAACGTCGCCGCCGTACCGAAATCCACGACGATCAGGTCGCCGGGGTGCGCGGCATGGGCGGCGATGGCGTTCAACGCCCGGTCCGCGCCGACCGCCTGCGGCTCTTCCACATCCAGCGCGATACCCCATTCGGCCACGCCGCGGCCGGCAACGATCGCGTCGACCCCGAAATACTTGCTCGCCAGCACCTGAAGATTGTGCAGCGCACGCGGCACGACGGTGCCGATGATGACCGTCTCCACCACCGACCGGTCGCGGCCGTCGAGTGCCAGCAACTGGCTCAGCCAGACCGCATATTCGTCGGCGGTCCGTCGCGGATCGGTCGCGATCCGCCAGCGCGCCACGATCGCGTCGCCATCGACCAGCGCACACACGATGTTGGTATTGCCAGCGTCGATCGCGAGCAGCATCGAAACTCCTTCGCACACCGACCGGCGTGACAACCCCGTCGCGGTGCGATTCGAGGAGGGTGGGATCATGTGACCGAGCCGGGGTTCGCGGTGCGCCGTCCGGACCGGCGCGGCGATCCCCTGCGGTCGGATCGCCATATGCTCTAGAGTGTCCGTGGCCCCGCGACAAGCGTCCGTCCTACAGGAACACGTCGCCGGCATGGACGACCTCACGCCCGCCGCCAGACAGCGACAGGCGAAGCGCACCCGACGGGTCTATATCCTCGAACCGACCCGCCACCGATCGCCCATCCGGCAGGCGTACGGTCAGGGGCGTCCCGGTCGGGTGCGCCAACGCTTTCCAGCGCGCCGAAATCGCCGCAACGCCGCCCGTTCGCCACGCTGTCAGCGCCGCCGCGAACCGCGCCGCCAGCAGATCCAGCATCTCTGACGCTGTTACCAAGACACCATGCGTTGCCAGACTTGTCGTCGGACGATCCGGAAGCTGCGGATTCTGCGCCAGATTGACCCCGAACCCGGCGATCACCGCATCGCCCGCCCCGCGCTCCAGCAAAATACCGGACAACTTGGCACGTTCCACCATCAGGTCATTGGGCCATTTCAGCCGCGCCAGACCCGGTGCCACCGACCCGACCGCCTCCGCCATCGCAACGCCCGCGACCAGCGCCAGCGTCGGCGCGGGCGGGTCGCCCGGGCGGAGACGGACGATGGTGCTGGCGAACAGATTGCCCGCCCCATCGGACCAAGGCCGCCCCTGCCGCCCACGTCCCGCGACCTGACGTTCCGCCCTCAGCCACGTCGCCTCGAGCGCGCCCTCGGCTGCCGCTGTCAACAGGTCGGCGTTGGTCGATCCGGTTTCGGCAACGACCCGGATCGTCAGAACAACGCTCGCGCCGCCGTCATCGTCCACGCGGTCAGCGCCGGGATCAGCAGCATCCCGACCGGCGAGATCACCACGGCAGCCGCGACCAGCAGCCCGCCTTCGACCAGTGCCGGTTCGCGGGTATAGGCCGGGGCCGGATCGTCGAAATACATCGTCTTGATGACGCGGAGGTAATAATAGGCGCCGATCACCGACGCGGCGATGCCGATCACCGCCAGCGGGAACAGCCCGGCCTGCACGGCGGCATCGAACACGGCGTACTTCGCCCAGAAGCCGAACAGCGGCGGAATACCGGCCAGCGAGAACATGAAGATCGCCAGCGCCAGCGCCAGACCCGGCCGCGTGCGCGACAGGCCCGACAGGCTGGCGACGGTCTCGACCGGCAGGCCGTCGTCGCCGCGCATCTGCAGCACGATCAGGAACGACCCTAGCGTCATCACGATGTAGATGGCGAGATAGAACAGCACGCCCGCCACGCCCTCCGGCGTTCCGGCGGCGAGACCGATCAGCGCGAAGCCGACGTTGTTGATCGACGAATAGGCAAGCAGCCGCTTGATATTGCTCTGCCCGATCGCACCGACCGCGCCGAGCACGATCGAGGCGAGCGCAGCGAACACCACGATCTGACGCCATTGGTCGGTCGCCGGACCCATAGCCTCTATCGCGACGCGCAAGGCCATCGCCATCGCCGCAACCTTCGGTGCGGAGGCGAAGAACGCCGTCACCGGGGTCGGCGCACCTTCGTACACGTCCGGCGTCCACATATGGAACGGCACCGCCGCCAGCTTGAACGCGATCCCGGCGAACACGAACACCAGCCCGAACAACAGTCCCATGTTGCGCGGTCCGGCATAGGCCAGCGCGATATCGTCGAACAACGTCGTGCCCGCGAAGCCGTATACAAGACTGATGCCGTACAGCAGGATGCCCGACGCCAGCGCGCCCAGCACGAAATATTTCAGGCCCGCTTCGGCCGAGCGCGTGTCGCGCCGCATGAAGCTGGCGAGGACATAGGCGGCAAGACTCTGCAGTTCGAGACCGACATAGAGCAGCAGCAGGTCGGACGCCGACACCATCATGCCCATGCCGCACGCCGATAACAGGATCAGCACCGGATATTCGGGCTTCAGATTGTCGCCGGTGGTCCGCGCGAAAAAGCGGGGCGCAATGATGATCGCTACCGCCGACGCCAGATAGATCAGGGCCTTGGCAAAGCCGGCAAACGCATCCGCACGATACATGCCGTCGAATGCGATGCCACCGGCGCTGCCGTTACCGGCCAGCGCGACCCCCGCCCCGGCCAGCACGAACACGGCGGCGATGCTCACGCCGCGCGTCGCGGCTTCCTTGCCCCATGCCGATACCAGCATCAGGACGATCGCGCCGATGCCGAGTACCAGCTCGGGCAACGTCATCGATAATTGTTCGGCGTAGCTCATCAGTGCGATTCCCCGTGCGCCGCTTCGCCGCCGCCCGTTTGATGTTCCGCGGCCGTTGCCGCCGCCGCTGCCGGATTACCCGGTGTCGGCTGTGAATCGGATGGCGGGGTCGCCCGCTCGATCCGCTGAAGCAACAGTGCGACGTCGCCGCGCATCGGCTTCAGGAAGCTTTCGGGATAGACGCCCATCCACAACACCACCGCCGCGATCGGCGCGAGCAGCATCAGCTCGCGACCCGACACGTCCGGCATCGCCTTCACGTCGTCATGGACCAGATCGCCCAACGCGATCCGCCGATACAGGTACAGCGAATAGGCCGCACCGAGGATGATACCGGTGGTGCAGATCAGCGCCGCCCATGTCGACACGCGATAGGTTCCGGCCAGGCTCAGGAACTCGCCGACGAAGCCCGACGTGCCCGGCAGACCGATCGACGCCATGGTAAACAGCAGGAAGAACACGGCATAGCGCGGCATGTTGATTGCCAGACCGCCGTACCGCCCGATCTCACGGGTGTGCAGCCGGTCATAGATGATGCCGACACACAGGAACAACGCCCCCGATACCAGCCCGTGACTGAGCATCACGATCATCGCGCCTTCGATGCCCTGCTGGTTGAACGCGAACAGGCCGATCGTCACGATCGCCATATGCGCGACCGAGGAATAGGCAATTAGCTTCTTCATGTCCGCCTGCACCAGCGCGACGAGCGAGGTATAGACCACCGCCACCGCCGACAGGCCGAGGATCAGCCACGTCAACTGGCCGGATGCTTCCGGGAACATCGGGATCGAGAAGCGCAGGAAGCCGTAGCCGCCCAGCTTTAGCAGCACGCCGGCAAGGATCACCGAGCCGGCCGTTGGGGCCTGAACGTGCGCGTCGGGCAACCAGGTATGGACCGGCCACATCGGCATCTTGACCGCGAACGACGAGAAGAACGCCAGCCACAGCCATGTCTGCACCCCGGCGGGGAAGTCATAGGCCATCAGCGTCGGGATGTCGGACGTGCCCGCGACGTCGATCATATAGATCATCGCGATCAGCATCAGGACCGAGCCGAGCAGGGTGTAGAGGAAGAATTTATAGGAAGCGTAGATCCGGTTCGCGCCGCCCCAGATGCCGATGATGAGGTACATCGGGATCAGCCCGCCTTCGAAAAAGACGTAGAACAGCAGCAAATCCTGTGCTGCGAAGGTGCCGATCATCAACACTTCGACACCGAGGAAGAGCGCCATATATTCGGGTACGCGGTTCGTCACCGACTTCCACGACGCACCGATACAGATCGGCATCAGGAACACGCTGAGCATGATGAGCATCAGCGCGAAGCCGTCGATGCCGAGCGCATAACGGAACACGCCGAGGTCGCCTGCTGCGGGCCGCTCGACGAACTGCCACTGTGCCCCGCCGACGTCGAACTGGGTCCACAAAAGGACACCCAGCGCGAAGTCGATCAACGTGGCGACCAGCGCCGTCCAGCGTGCGGCATTGGCCGACACGAACAGGCACAGCACCGCCGCGACTGCCGGCACCAGCAGCATCACCGACAGGATCGGGAAGCCGTTCACTTGTTATTCCCCCGAACCGTTTGCGTAAGGTCGCGCATCACGATGCGATCGCCCAGGTAACAGCCGCCGTCAGGCCGATCAGCATGACGAAGGCATAGGTGTAGAGATAGCCGGTTTGCATCCGCACCGCGAGGCGGCTGGACAGGCCGACCAGCGCCGCCGACCCGTTGGGGCCGAACCGGTCGATCGTCCCCTCGTCGCCGCGCTTCCAGAAGAAACGGCCGAATGCGAAGGCAGGACGAACGAACAACAAGTCGTACAGTTCGTCGAAATACCATTTGCGCAGCAAAAAGCGGTGCAGCACCCGGAACGTCTCGGCGATCGACGCCGCCGTGCCCGGCCGTGCAATATAGACGTAGAAGGCACTGGCGAACCCGACCAGCATCACGATCGTCGCGGCCAGTTTCACCAGCAACGGCACCTCGTGCATCGCGTGCATCAGATGTTCGTTGAAGAACAGGCTGCCCTTCCAGAACGTCTCGCCAGCCTCCGGCTCTATGAACCAGTGATGGAAGACATAGCCAGCCGCAACCGCGCCGATCGTGAGGACGACCAGCGGGATCAGCATCGGCCACGGGCTTTCGTGCGGATGATAGCCTGCCGTGCCCTCGACAACGTCGCTGGCATGCGCGTCGTGTGTCGACGGGGCATGGCCCGCGTCTTCTGCTGCCGGATGCGCTTCCTGATCGTGCGCGTGGTCGTGGTCGTGGTGGGCATGATCGTCATGACCGTGGCCATGTGCGTCATGCACCGCATGCTGGATATGCTCCGACCCGGCCCAGCGAGGCTTGCCGAAGAAGGTCAGGAACATCAGCCGCCACGAATAGAAGCTGGTCAGCAACGCGGCGAACGTACCGACATAGAAGGCGCCATAGCCACCCGGACCCGAGGCCCATGCCGCTTCGAGGATCGCGTCCTTCGAATGATAGCCCGCGAACCCGCCGATACCATAGATACCGACGCCGGTGATCGCCAGCGTACCCGCCATCATCGCCCAGAAGGTCAGCGGAATATGCTTCCGCAGGCCGCCATAGAACCGCATGTCCTGTTCGTGATGCATCGCGTGGATGACCGAACCGGCCCCAAGGAACAGTAGCGCCTTGAAAAAGGCATGGGTGAACAGGTGGAACATCGCCGCGCCATAGGCACCGACACCCGCCGCGAAGAACATGTAACCGAGCTGCGAACAGGTCGAATAGGCGATGACGCGCTTGATGTCGGTCTGCACCAGTCCGATCGTCGCTGCGAACAGACAGGTCGCCGCACCGACCGCCGTCACCACCGCCAGCGCGGTCGGCGAGGTTTCGAACATCGGCGACAGGCGGCACACCATGAACACGCCCGCGGTGACCATCGTCGCGGCATGGATCAGCGCCGACACCGGGGTCGGCCCCTCCATCGCGTCCGGCAACCAGGTATGCAGCCCCAACTGCGCCGACTTGCCCATCGCACCGACGAACAGCAACAGACACAGCACCGTCATCGTGTCGGCACGGAACCACAGGAACCCGATCGTCGAACCGGCCATCGACGGCGCGGCCTGAAGGATTTCGGGGATCGAGATGGTGTCGAACACGAGATACGTGCCGAAGATACCGAGCATGAAGCCCAGATCGCCGACGCGGTTGACGACGAACGCCTTGATCGCCGCAGCGTTGGCGCTGGGCTTGCGGAACCAGAACCCGATCAGCAGATAACTGGCGAGACCGACGCCTTCCCAGCCAAAGAACATCTGGACCAGATTGTTGGCCGTCACCAGCATCAGCATGGCGAAGGTGAACAGCGAGAGATAGCTGAAGAAACGCGGCTGATCCGGGTCCTCGCTCATATAGCCCCAGCTATAGAGGTGGACCAGCGCCGACACGCTGGTGATGACGACCAGCATGACCGCCGTCAGCGCATCGACGCGCAATTCCCACGCGATGTCCATGCCGCCCGACACGATCCATGTCGAAACGGGCGTGACACCCGCGACGGCGCTGCCGGTCAGGAACGGGATGAACACGCTCCACGACAGCCCGGCGGCGACCAGCAGGCCCGCCGTCGTCACCAGCTTGGGAAACGCCGTCCCGAACGCACGGTTCGACAGCCCCGCCACGATCGACGCCAGCAGCGGCAGGAACACGATGATATGAATGGCGCTCACGCGACCACCTTCAGGCTATGGCCCGAATTCGGAAAAGCCACCGGCATCACCCCTTCATCCGGTTGACGTCGTCGACCGCGATCGAACCGCGGCCACGGAAATAAATGACCATGATGGCCAGCCCGATCGCACTTTCGCCAGCGGCGACTGCCAGCACGAACATCGCGAAAATCTGACCGACGAGATCACCCAGCTGCGCCGAGAATGCGACGAAATTGATATTCACTGCCAGCAGGATCAACTCGATCGACATCAGGATGACGATCAGGTTCTTGCGGTTCAGGAAGATGCCCAGCACGCCCAGCGTGAACAGGATCGCGCCGACGACCAGATAATGGGTAAGCCCGATCACAGTTCCACCCCCTGCCCAATGGGCTGGTTGACGTTGCGGGTCGCATTCTTCGACCGGCGATTTATCTGCCGGTTGATGTTCTGCGCCTTCGCGTCGACCCGCTTGCGCTGCGTCAGCACGATCGCACCGATCATCGCGACCAGCAGCACCAGACCGACGCCCTCGAACACATAGAGGTAGCGGGTATAGAGCAGCCGCCCGATCGCCTCGATATTGGGCACCACCACATCGGTCGGCGCGATCCGCCGCGCCATTTCGATGCGGCCCGCGCTCCATGCGGTCGCGCCGACGATCAGCTCGACCGCCAGCAGCACCGCAAGCGCAAGACCGGCAGGCAGATACCGTACGAAACCGGCGCGCAGTTCGGTGAAGTCGATGTCGAGCATCATCACCACGAACAGGAACAGCACCGCGACTGCGCCGACATAGACGATGATGAGCAGCATCGCGATGAACTCGGCGCCGCACAACACCATCAGCCCGGCAGCGTTGAAGAAGGCAAGGATCAGCCACAGCACCGAATGGACCGGATTGCGCGACGTGATCGTCAGCGCAGCCGATGCCACCACGACCGTGGCGAACAGATAGAAGGCGAGTGTCTGGATCACGAGCGCTGCTCTTCCCCCTGTCCGCCCCGTGTGCATTCACGAGGCGATACGCTAAACCAATTGCCGTTGCCGCGAACCCGGGCACCGGCGTCGTTACGGAACACGCGGCGCATTACCGATAGGGCGCGTCGCTCGCAAGGTTCGCGGCGATCGCGCGTTCCCAGCGGTCGCCGTTCGCGAGCAACTTGTCCTTGTGATAGATCAGTTCCTCGCGCGTTTCGGTCGCGAACTCGAAATTCGGCCCTTCGACGATCGCGTCTACCGGGCACGCTTCCTGACACAGGCCGCAATAGATGCACTTGGTCATGTCGATGTCGTAGCGCGTCGTGCGGCGGCTGCCGTCGTCGCGCGGTTCGGCCTCGATCGTGATCGCCAGCGCCGGACATACCGCCTCGCACAGCTTGCACGCGATGCAGCGTTCCTCACCATTGGGATAGCGACGCAGCGCGTGCTCTCCCCGGAAGCGCGGGCTGATCGGGTTCTTCTCGTACGGATAGTTGATCGTCGCCTTCGCCTTGAAGAAATACTTCAGGGTCAGCGCGTGGGCCTTCACGAACTCCCACAGGGTGAAGGATCGAACGATCTGGGCGATACTCATGCGGGCAATCCTACTCGGTCGATCATCAGATAACCGGAGATGGCGAAGACGAAGAACAGCGACAGCGGCAGGAACACCTTCCATCCCAACCGCATAAGCTGGTCGTACCGGTACCGGGGCACGGTCGCCTTGATCCAGCTGAACACGAAGAAGAACGCAAAGGTCTTCACCAGGAACCAGACGATTCCAGGCACCCAATACAGGAACGATAGTTCGACGATCGGCAGCCACCCGCCCCAGAACAGCAGGGCATTGAGCGCGCACATCAGGATGACGTTGGCATATTCGCCAAGCCAGAACAGCGCGAACGCCATCGACGAATATTCCGTCTGGTATCCAGCGACCAGTTCCGATTCCGCCTCGGTCAGATCGAACGGCGCACGCGCGGTTTCGGCCAGCGAGGAAATCAGGAACACCACCGCCATCGGGAACAGCAGCGGGTTGAAGCCGAAACCATTGAGGAAGCCGAACACATGCGCGCGCTGTTCTAGCACGATGGTCGTCAGGTTGAACGACCCGGCCCACAGCACGATCGAGATCAGCACGAACCCGATCGCGACTTCATAGCTGACCATCTGCGCCGCGGCACGCAGCGCCGAATAGAACGGATATTTCGAGTTCGACGCCCAGCCGGAGATGATGACGCCATACACCCCGAGCGACGACGCCGCGAGGATGTACAGCAGCCCGACATTGATATCCGCCACCACCACGCCGACGTCGAACGGAATCACCGCCCATACGATCAGCGCGACGGTGAAGGTGATAATCGGTGCCAGCAGGAACAGGCCGCGATTGGCCGACGACGGCACGATCGTTTCCTGAAGAAAGACCTTCAACCCGTCCGCGAACGACTGCAACAGGCCGAGCGGGCCGACGACGTTCGGCCCGCGCCGCAACGCCATCGCCGCCCAGATCTTGCGATCGGCGTAAATGATCATCGCGACCGCCAGCATCAGCGGCAGCGCGATCACGAGGATGCCGACCAGCGTGGCGATCGCCCACGCCCAGCCATAGGGCAGCCCTACGGTAGTTTCAAAAAACGAGGTCACTCGGCGGCCTCCGCGAAATCCTGGCCATGGACGAGTTCTGCCGAGCAACGCTGCATCGTCGGGCTTGCCCGGCAGATCGCGTTGGTCAGGTAGAAGTCGGCGATCGGATAGACGACCGCCCCCTCGCCCTTAGCGTCGAGCGCGGGCGGGTTCCAGTCGTAACGGACGAGACCTTCGCTCGAAAGCGCGGGCACCGCCGCGAACATCGCCGCGCGCAACCCGGCGAAATCGTCGAACGGCAACGTGTGGCCGACCACTTCCGACAGCGCACGGAAGATCGTCCAGTCTTCGCGCGCGTCGCCCGGCGGGAACACCGCCCGGTCGCCGCGCTGTACCCGACCTTCGAGGTTCACATAGGTTCCGGCCTTCTCGGCATAGCTTGCGCCGGGCAGGATGATGTCCGCCGCCTGCGCGCCCTTGTCGCCGTGATGGCCGACATAGACCTTGGTAGACCCGGCGAAGCGGGTGAAATCCACTTCGTCCGCGCCGAGGAAGAATACCAGCTTCGGATTCGCGGCCGCGATGTCGGCGATGCCGCCCGCCTGCGCGAAGCCCAGCATCAGCGCGCCCATCCGCGCGGCGGCGGTATGGACGACGTTGAAACCGTTCCAGTTCGTGCCATCTTCCAGCGTGCGGACGAGGCTGCCGTCCTTCGCCATGCGCAGCGCGGCGGCATGGCCGTTCTTCAGCGCGCCGGGGCCGACGATGACCAGCGGTCGCTTGGCCGCATCCATCACTTCCGCCGGACCATCGGGTAAACCGTCCAGCAGCGACAGGTCGTTGCCCAGCCATTCGACCTTGTAGGTCAGGTCGACTTCCGGCCCGATCGCGAACACCCGCGCGCCGCGCTTGATCGCCTTGCGTACGCGAGTGTTGATCAGCGGCGCTTCGTGGCGAAGGTTGCTGCCGATCAACAGGATCGCGTCGGCATCCTCGACACCCGCGATGGTCGAATTGAACGCTACCGCACCGAGGTTGGTCACGTCATAGGCCATGCCGGTCTGGCGACCTTCGAGCAGTGACGATCCCATCGCATTGACCAGCGACTTCGCCGCGAACATCGTCTCGCAATCGAGCAGGTCGCCCGCGATCGCCGCGACCGACGATCCGGCATTCACCGCCGCGATCGCCGCGAACGCTTCGTCCCACTCGACCGCGACCAGCTTGCCATCCCGACGAACATAGGGCTTGTCGAGACGACGCCGGACGAGACCGTCGACGGCGTGGCGCGTCTTGTCGTGCGCCCACTCCTCGTTCACGTCCTCGTTGATGCGCGGAACGCATCGCAGCACCTGCCGACCCCGGCTGTCGAGGCGGATGTTGGTGCCGACCGCGTCCATGACGTCGATCGCCAGCGTCTTCTTCAACTCCCAGGGACGCGCCTCGAACGCATAGGGCTTCGAGGTCAGGGCACCCACCGGACACAGATCAACCACGTTGCCCGACAATTCGCTCGTCACGGCATGTTCGAGATACGACGTGATCTGCATGTTCTCGCCGCGATAGATCGCGCCGATTTCCTCGACCCCGGCGACTTCCTCGGCAAAGCGGATGCAGCGGGTGCACTGGATGCAACGCGTCATCACCGTCTTGACGATCGGCCCCATGTATTTCTCGGTAACGGCGCGCTTGTTCTCGTCATAGCGCGAGCTGCCGCGACCATAGGCGACCGACTGGTCCTGAAGATCGCACTCGCCGCCCTGATCGCAAATCGGGCAATCGAGCGGGTGGTTGATCAGCAGGAATTCCATCACGCCTTCGCGCGCGGCCTTCACCATCGCGCTGTCGGTGCGGATCTCCTGATTATCGGCGGCGGGCAGCGCGCACGACGCCTGCGGCTTGGGCGGCCCCGGCTTCACCTCGACCAGACACATCCGGCAATTACCGGCGATCGACAGTCGTTCGTGATAGCAGAAACGCGGGATTTCCTTGCCCGCAGCTTCACATGCCTGGAGGACAGTCGCCCCCTGCGGCACCTCGACCTCGATCCCGTCTACTTTAACCTTGGGCATTCGAGCCATTCCCATGCAATGCAGCGATCGCCCCGCTGCTGTGCGCTACACCATCGACGTTACCGTTCGCGTGCGAACGGACTGCCGATCCGATCCGATACGGCGACCCCATCATTCGGCCGCTTCCTGCATCGGATGCCCCGCCGCACCGTTGCGCTCGTTGATCCGGCGTTCCAGTTCGGGGCGGAAGTTCTTGATAAGCCCCTGGATCGGCCACGCCGCCGCGTCGCCCAGCGCGCAGATGGTGTGGCCTTCGACCTGCTTCGTCACCTGTTGCAACGTGTCGATTTCCGACAGGTCGGCATCGCCGGTGCGCAGTCGTTCCATCACCCGCCACATCCAGCCGGTGCCTTCGCGGCACGGCGTGCACTGGCCGCAGCTTTCATGCTTGTAGAAATAGCTGAGGCGGCTGATCGCGCGAACGACGTCGGTCGACTTGTCCATGACGATGACGGCGGCGGTGCCGAGACCCGATCCGACCGCCTTCAGCCCGTCGAAATCCATCGGCGCGTCGATGATATGCTCGGCCTTTACCAGCGGCACCGACGATCCGCCGGGGATCACGCACAGCAGATTGTCCCAGCCGCCGCGAATACCGCCGCAATGCTTCTCGATCAGTTCGCGGAACGGAATGCTCATCGATTCCTCGACGACGCATGGCCGGTTCACATGGCCGCTGATCTGGAACAGCTTGGTCCCACGGTTATTTTCCGCGCCGAAGCTGGCGAACCATTCCGGGCTGCGCCGCAGGATCGTCGGCACCACCGCGATCGATTCGACGTTGTTCACCGTGGTCGGGCAACCATAAAGGCCAGCACCTGCCGGGAACGGCGGCTTCAGACGCGGCTGGCCCTTCTTGCCCTCCAGCGATTCGAGCATCGCGGTTTCTTCGCCGCAGATATAGGCGCCCGCGCCGCGATGCGCGAACACGTCGAAGTCATAGCCCGACCCACAGGCGTTCTTGCCGAGGAACCCCTTGGCATAGGCTTCGGCGATCGCAGCGAACAGCGTCTCCGCCTCGCGGATATACTCGCCACGGATGTAGATATAGGCCGCGCGCGCGCGCATCGCGAACCCGGCGATCAACGCACCTTCGATCAGCTTGTGCGGATCGTGACGGATGATCTCGCGGTCCTTGCACGAGCCCGGCTCGGACTCGTCGGCATTGATGACGAGGAAGTTCGGCCGGTCGGGCTTCGGCGCCTTGGGCATGAACGACCATTTAGTGCCGGTCGGGAACCCCGCCCCGCCGCGACCACGCAGACCGGACGCCTTGATCCGGTCGATGATCGTGTCCTGCCCCAGCGCCATCAGCGCGCGGGTATTGTCCCAGTCGCCCCGCATGACCGCCGAGTCGAGGTTCCACGGCTGGAACCCGTACACGTTGGTGAAGATGCGATCCTTGTCGGCCAGCATCCTTATCGTCCCTTCCCGATCGCCTTTTGGGCGATGAAATATACGGCGACCATCGCCGCCAGCGCGATCAGCAATCCGACCAGCTTCAACGCGCCGACGAACAGCTTCAGCGCGATCCACAACACCACGATCCCGATCAGGATCGACAGCAACAGGCTGCCCAGCGCCCTCATGCCGCATTCCCCGGAGCGGTGCCCCATTCAGGGCGATAGTCGTGGTTCGCGGTCATCATCGCTGCCAGGTTGGTCGGCTCCCCGACCGGTTCGACGGTATGACGACCCGGTTCCTGCGTGCCCGGCTTCGGTGTCTCGCCCTTGCCCAGCGCTTCGAGGATCACGGTCATGCGATCGTAATCGAGGTCCTCGTAATTGTCGTCGTTGATCTGGACCATCGGCGCCGACGCACAATTGCCCATGCACTCCACCTCGGTCAGGGTGAACAGGCCGTCCGGCGTCGTCTTGCCCTTGCTCAGACCGCGATTCTTGCAGGCGGCGAACACATCGTCCGACCCGCGCAACATGCACGGCGTCGTGCCGCACACCTGCACATGATAGCGGCCGACCGGCGCGAGATTGAACATCGTGTAGAAGGTCGCGACCTCATAGACGCGCATGTACGGCAGGCTCAGTTCACGCGCGACGAACTCGATCACCGGCACCGGCAACCAGCCCTGCGTGTGCGTTTCCGCCCCCACCTGACGCTGTGCCAGATCGAGGAACGGGATCGTGCACGACTGCTGACGCCCTTCGGGATAACGCGCCAGAATCTCGCGTGCCTTGTCGGCGCTCGCCTGACTCCACGCGAACGCACCCCAGCGGACGCGGACTTCGGCTTCGTCGGGAATGTTGGGGGCGTCGGCCATCAGCGAATGAACTCCACGCGGCCGACCTTGTCGCCGCTGAACGAATATACGGTCATCACGTCGAACGGGGCGGCGTCGGCCGAACGGCGGACCCGTTCGTGCAGCACGACCCGTTCACCCAGTTCGAACGATTGCAGGACTTCGGCATGGTTCTGCGGAAATTCGGCGAACACCGCCGCCATGCCGCTCGCTATACCGGCACGCCCGTCGCGCACCACGTCGCCCCGGTACATCGCCTCGCAGCCGTCGTCGGCGAAGAACGCCGCATAGCCGTCCGCATCGCGGGCATTGTACCGCTCGATCATCGCGGTAACGGTCGCGAGACGGCTCACCGGTCGCACTCGCCGAACACGATATCCATCGCGCCGAGAATGGCGGTGATGTCGGCGAGCATATGCCCCTTCGACATGAAATCCATCGCCTGAAGATGGCTGAACGCGGTCGGGCGAATCTTCACGCGGTACGGCTTGTTGCTGCCGTCCGACACCATGTAGATCCCGAACTCGCCCTTGGGGCTTTCGGTCGCGACATAGACTTCGCCCGCCGGAACGTGGAAGCCTTCGGTATACAGCTTGAAGTGGTGGATCAGCGCTTCCATCGACCGTTTCATTTCGGCGCGCTTGGGCGGCACGACCTTGCGGTCGTCGCTGGCGATTGGTCCTTCGGGCATCTGCGCCAGGCACTGCTTCATGATGCGCGCCGACTGGTACACTTCCTCGACCCGGACCATGAACCGGTCATAGCAATCGCCACGCGTGCCGACCGGCACGTCGAATTCGACCCGGTCATAGGCATCGTAGGGCTGCGACTTGCGCAGATCCCAAGGGATGCCCGCGCCACGGATCATCGGACCCGAGAAGCCCCAGCGTACCGCGTCCTCCCGGCTGACGATGCCGATATCGACGTTGCGCTGTTTGAAGATACGGTTTTCCGCGACGAGGCTGATCGCATCACCGAACAGCCGCGGCAGGCGGGTATCGAGCCAGTCCGCGATATCCGTCAACAGCTTGAGCGGCACGTCCTGACGGATGCCGCCGGGACGCAGGAAGTTCGCATGCATCCGCGCACCCGATGCCCGCTCATAGAAGTTCATCGTGTCTTCGCGAAGCTCGAACATCCACAGGTTCGGCGTCATCGCGCCCACGTCCATCACATGCGAACCAAGGTTCAGCATGTGATTCATGATGCGGGTCAGTTCGGCGAAGAACACACGCAGATATTGCGCGCGCAACGGCACTTCGATGTCGAGCAGCTTTTCAACCGCGAGCACATAGCTGTGCTCCATACACATCGGCGAGCAGTAATCGAGCCGATCCATATACGGCAACGCCTGTGCATAGGTCTTGTATTCGATCAGCTTTTCGGTGCCGCGATGCAGCAGGCCGACGTGCGGATCGATCCGCTCGATGATCTCGCCGTCCAGTTCGGTGACGAGGCGCAACACCCCGTGCGCCGCCGGATGCTGCGGGCCGAAGTTGATCGTGTAATTCTGAATCTCGACGTCCGCGCCCTGTGCCTGGTGCGCGGTTTCGAGCGGATCGTAATCAGCCATGAATCAGGCTTTCGGAAAAGAGGCTCACTGGTTCTGCCCCCCCTTGCCGGGCACCACGTCGGGGTCGACCGGCTTGTCCTGCGGGCGGTTGCCCGGATGCGGCGTGCCCGCGCCGGTCTGCGACGTGTTCTCCGTCGTCTTGACCTCCGGCGCGTCCGGCTCGGCGGGCTTCACGCTTTCGTCGGCGCGCTTCACCTGATCGGCCGTAACCGGCGACGGCGCACCCGGGGCGGTCGCCACGGCGGGCTTGGGTGCCGCGACCTTCTCATCGCCGGGAAGGACGTATTCCGCCCCTTCCCACGGGCTCATGAAGTCGAACGTCCGGAAATCCTGCGCAAGCTGCACGGGTTCGTACACCACGCGCTTCGCTTCCTCGGAATAGCGCATCTCGACATAGCCGGTCAGCGGGAAGTCCTTGCGCAGCGGATGACCCCGGAAGCCATAGTCGGTCAGGATGCGACGCAGATCGGCATTGCCACTGAACAGCACGCCGTACATGTCGTACACTTCGCGTTCGAGCCAGCCGGCATTGTACCAGATGCCCGTCACCGACGGCACCGGCGCATCCTCGTCGGTGGTCACGCGCACGCGGATGCGGTGGTTCCGCGTCATCGACAGCAGGTGATAGACCACGTCGAACCGCTCGGGCCGCTCCGGGTAATCGACGCCAGCGATCTCGGCCAGCATCTCGTACTTCAGGCCCGGCGTGTCGCGCAGCGCTTCCATCGCCGGGACCAGCCGGTCGCGATCGACTGTCAGCGACACTTCACCGACCAGATCCTGCGACTGGAAGAGCATGTCGCCCAGCGCCGCGGCCGCCGCGTCGATCACGCCGTCATTGGCGATATAGCGGGGTGCGGGTGCCTTCACCGTTCGATGCTCCCCGAACGGCGAATCTTCCGCTGCAACTGCATCACGCCATACAGCAGCGCTTCGGCGGTCGGCGGGCAACCGGGGACATAGATATCCACCGGCACAACGCGGTCGCATCCGCGAACGACGCTGTAGCTATAGTGATAATAGCCACCACCATTGGCGCAGCTACCCATCGAAATCACGTATTTCGGCTCGGACATCTGATCGTATACGCGCCGCAGCGCAGGGGCCATCTTGTTGCACAGCGTGCCAGCCACGATCATCACGTCGCTCTGCCGCGGGCTGGCGCGCGGCGCGGCACCGAACCGCTCCATGTCATAGCGCGGCATGTTGACATGGATCATCTCGACCGCGCAGCAGGCAAGACCGAAGGTCATCCACCACAGCGACCCGGTCCGCGCCCATTGGAACAGATCCTCGGTCGAGGTGACGAGGAAGCCCTTGTCGGTCAGTTCGCCGTTCAGGTCGTTAAAGAACCCCTGATCCGGCGCCTGTACGGCACCGCCCAGTGCGTTGCTCTCGCCGAAGCCATGCGGCGGCGTGGTCAATTCTACTCCCATTCGAGAGCTCCCATTTTCCAGGCATATACGAGGCCCAGCGCCAGTTCGCCGATGAACACCATCATCGAGATCCACGCGGTCCAGCCGAGGTCAAAAACCGATACTGCCCAAGGATATAGGAAGGCCGCTTCAAGATCGAAGATGATGAAGAGGATGGCCACCAGATAAAAACGGACGTCGTACTGGCTGCGCGAATCCTCGAACGCGGGGAAGCCGCATTCATATTCGCTCAGCTTTTCCGCCGACGGCTTGTGCGCGCCGGTGAAACGCGACGCCACCATCGGCAGCACGACGAAGGCCGTCGACAGCACCAGGGCAACGCCCAGGAACATGAGGATCGGCAGGTATTGCGACAGGTCGACCAAGGCAGCGTCTCTCGCGGTTGCGGTATAAGTTGAACCGGCTTCTAGGCCGATGGCCCTAGGGCTTCAAGGGCGGAACAGAGTGAGAATCACTCGCAACTGGCAGCGGTCGGGCATTGGAAGACGTCATACAATCGGGCTATACCGCTCGCGAAACGACAGAGGGAGACCGACGTGACGAACCGAATCTGGACCACGGGGCTGGCACTTGCACTAGCGGTGCCAGCGATCTCCGCCCCCGCAGCCGCGCAGAATCTGGGGGCGAACAACCCCGCTGCGATCGCGGCGGTACTGCAGCAGGCAGGATACCGTGCGGAAATCACGAAGGACGCCTCCAACGATCCGATGATCCGCAGCGCAGCGGGGGGCAAGAATTTTCAGGTGCTGTTTTACGGCTGCACGAACAACAAGGACTGCACCACCGTGCAATTCTATGCCGCGTTCGCGCACAAGGGCGTGACGCTGGAGAAGATCAACAACTTCAACAAGCGGATGCGCTGGGCGCGCGTCTATCTCGACAACGACGCCGATCCGGTGATCGAAATGGACCTGAACATGGACGAGGGCGGCATCGCGCGCGCCAATTTCCGCGACAATCTCGACGTATGGGCGTCGGTGTTCGGCAGCTTCGTCAGCGAATTCGAACTGTAACGGCCGGGCCGGGGTGCGAGCGCGCCCCCGGCCGGTTCCTGGCGGTCGCCTTTAGCGCAGCGAGCCGGCGACCAGCTTGTGCAGACGGGTCTGCATCTGTTCGTTGCTCGCCAGCACCTCGCCCTTGTCATAGGCGCGGTCGGCCCCGCGATAATCTGTGACGAATCCGCCCGCTTCGCGCACCAGCAACATACCGGCGGCGATATCCCATTTCTTCAGGCCCGATTCCCAATATCCGTCGAACCGGCCCGCCGCGACATAGGCGAGGTCGAGTGCCGCCGAACCGAACCGGCGAATGCCCGCGACTTCGGGCGCGACCGCGCCGAAAATGCGGCTCCATTCGGTGAAATTGCCGTGGCCGAGGAACGGGATGCCGGTGGCGATCAGCGCTTCGGACAGGTCGCGGCGCGACGACACGCGCAGGCGCTGCCCCTGCAACCACGCGCCCCGGCCCTTTTCGGCCCAGAAGCCTTCGTCGGTGATCGGGTTATAGACCATCGCGCAGGTGATTTCGGGCTTGCCGCCCATCCCGATCGGCTCTTCGACCGCGACCGAGATCGCGAAATGGGGAATGCCGTGCAGGAAGTTGCTGGTGCCGTCGAGCGGATCGACGATCCAGCGCGGGCGCGTCGGGTCGCCCTTGATCTCGCCCGCTTCCTCGACCAGCAGACCCCAGTCGGGGCGCGCACGCTGAAGCTCGTCGATCATCGTCTCTTCGGCGCGCTTGTCGGCCATCGACACGAAATCCGCTGGCCCCTTGCGGCTGACCTGAAGGTTCTGAACCTCGTTGAAGTCGCGGCGCAGGCGCGGACCGGCCTTGCGGACGGCACGTTCGATGACGGTGATGAGACCGGATTGGGCGGACATTTCAACTATCTCCCCCCTCCCGCTGGCGGGAGGGGTCGGGGGTGGGACTTCATATTCGCGACATGGGCAAAGCCCGTGTCGTCGGTCGCGCTAAGCGCGCCGGCCGGGCTCGTGGATCGGAGGAACAGGCGCCGCTACTCCTCCCGTCCGCTGCGCCTCAGTCGGCCCGCCGTACATAGGTCTGCTCATACACATCGACCACGATCCGCACACCGGCGGCGATATGCGGCGGGACCATGATGCGGACACCGTTGTCGAGCACCGCGGGCTTGTAGGACGACGATGCCGTCTGCCCCTTCACCACCGCATCGGCCTCGACGATCGTCGCCTCGATCGTGTCGGGCAACTGCACGCTGATCGCGTCTTCGTCGTACAGTTCCATCACGACGTCCATCCCGTCCTGAAGGAACGCGGCGGCATCACCCAGCAGGTCGCGCGGCAGCGACACCTGATCATAGGTTTCCTTGTCCATGAACACCAGCATGTCCCCTTCCGGGTACAGGAACTGGAAGTCCTTGGTGTCCAGCCGGACGCGCTCGACCGTTTCGGCCGAACGGAAGCGGACGTTGTTCTTGCGACCGTCGCGCAGGTTCTTCAACTCGACCTGCATATAGGCGCCGCCCTTGCCCGGCTGGGTATGCTGGATCTTGACCGCGCGCCAGATGCCGCCTTCATATTCGATGATATTGCCGGGGCGAATGTCGACGCCGCTGATCTTCATGGGAACATACCTGCTGGAAAGAGCGATAAACCGCGCCTTTACCGCTGCGACCGTCCGCGGGCAAGCAGGGGATAGGGATCGACCGCCTGACCGTCATGCCAAGGCTGCGACGGGTCGAGTCGCTCGATGCCGAAATGCAGATGGGTGTTGCCGCGCCCGGCATTGCCGGTGTCGCCGACATAGCCGATCGTCTGTCCCGCACGCACCGTCGCGCCTTCGCGCAAATTGGCCGCGTATCCGGCGAGGTGTGCGTAATAATAGGACAGCCGCCGGTCGGGCGAGCGAATATAGGTCGTGATCCCACCGCCGCCTGCGCTGAAAAACAGTTTCTCGACCGTGCCGTCCGCCGCCGCGACCACCGGCGTGCCGCCCGGTGCCATGATATCGGTGCCGGTATGGCCGCGCGTACCGTCGCCCCGCACCTCCCCCCAGCTATCCGAGACCTGCCGCCACGGCACGCCCGCGACCGGCAGGATCAGCGGACCATGCCGGTCGATCGTTGCGGCATAGGCCGGGGCGGCGAGCGGCTGGTCCGGCGGCGGCGTGTCGTCCGCCACTTCATCGAAATCCACGAACAACACCGCCAGCAGCACGACCGCGCCGAACAGGCCGAGGAATATCCAGCCGAGCCGATTCATCTCAGGGCTGGAACACCGCGGGCGTACCCGGCTTGACCATCAGCGACAGTCGCGCCGCGTCCCAGTTGGTCAGACGGATACATCCATTGCTCTCGGTCTTGCCGATATTCTGCGGTTCGGGCGTGCCGTGGATGCCGTAATGCTCCTTCGACAGGTCGATCCACACCACGCCGACCGGATTGTTCGGACCGGGCGGTACGATCTGTTTGTCGTCCGATTTGTCAGCACGCTTCAGGATCGCCGGATTATATTGCCAGTCGGGATTGGCCGCCACGCCCTGAATCTTCCATTCGCCGATCGGCAGCGGATCGGTCGACGACCCCATCGTCGCCGGGAACTGGGCGAGGATACGATCCCCGGCGTAGGCGCGAAGCCATCCTTCGGACTTGTCCACCACCACGCGGTCGGCCTGCGGCTGAGTGGCATCGACGTTCAGGCTGGCGAGCGTCTGGCGATAGGTATCCGACAGGTCGCCGGGATAGTTGCGCGACGACGGCAGCACGTTGGGGAACACCACGCGCGTTCCCGGCGTCAACCGCGTCTCGCGGCTGTTGAGCGCGACCAGCGTGGCGGGCGTGGTGTGAAACATCTCCGCCAGCTTTTCGAGCGGGGAGCGATAGCCCATCGTCGTCAGCTTCGCCTGATCGGCATATTCCTTGGGAATCGGGTTCACATAGGGACCGGCCAGCGCGCGTTCCGACAGGGTCAGCGTCACCGTCGCCGGCCGCATTCCCGGATTGAGCGCGGCCAGCGTGCGCGGGTCGATTTTGCCGGTGACGGGCAGGCCGCGTGCCGCCTGAAACCCACGCAGCGCCTTGGTCAGCGCCGGGCTGGCCTTGCCGTCGATCACGCCGGTGGTGAAACCATGCCGGTCGAGCAGCACCTGTGCATGCAGCACGGCGGGATCGATCGCCGGTGCGGACGGCGCGGGTTCGGAACGGGGTGTCTGTGCCACTGCGGCCCCCGCCAGCAGCATCGTCATCGCCAGTCCGAACCGTTTCATACGCAACCTCATCCGAATATCGTTGAGGTTCAACAACGAAGCGCGACGCGGGTTGTTGCGTGTCCTGTCGTGGACATGAAAAAGGGCGCGGTGGCCATCGCCACCGCGCCCCCATTCTCGCAAGGCCGGACAGGCCCGCGCCGATTACTCGGCGGCGGTCGCCTTGACCGGGCGCGGATCGCGACGTTCGGCGATACGCGCCGACTTGCCGGTGCGGCCACGCAGATAATACAGCTTGGCACGACGCACGACACCGCGACGCACGACCTCGATCGTGTCGATGTTCGGCGAGTAGAGCGGGAAAACGCGCTCGACGCCTTCACCGAACGACATCTTGCGAACGGTGAACGACGAGCCCATGCCGCAGTTCGAGCGGGCGATGCACACGCCTTCGTAATTCTGTACGCGGGTCCGCTCGCCTTCGACGACCTTCACGCCGACCTTGAGGGTGTCACCAGCGCGAAATTCGGGGATCGTCTTCGATTCGAGGAACTTGGCGATCTGTTCTGCTTCGATCGTCTGCAGGAGGTTCATTTCTTCTGACCTTCGTCTGGTTCGTGCGCGCCAGAGGGCGACTGGACCCGAGCGCCGACGTGACGCTCCCACAGATCCGGCCGCCATAGCCGTGTATCGGCCTCCGCCCGGCGTTTCCGCCACGCAGCGACCGCCGCATGATCCCCCGACCGCAACACTTCGGGAATCATGCGCCCCTCCCATTCGACAGGGCGGGTATATTGAGGATATTCGAGGAGGCCGCTTTCGAAGCTTTCCTCGACACCACTCGAAGCCGCGCCCATTACGCCGGGAAGCAGTCGAACGCAAGCATCGAGCAGGACCAGCGCGCCCATCTCGCCGCCGGACAGGATATAGTCACCGATCGACACCGGTTCGATCGCGCGCCCCTCGAACAGGCGTTCGTCGAACCCCTCGAACCGGCCGCACAGCACGATCGCGCCCGGCCCGGCGCTCAGGTCGCGGACCCTTGCCTGCGTCAGCGGTCGGGCTCGGGGGGTCATGGCAAGGATCGGGCGGTCGTCGGCCACGCTGTCGATCGCGGCGGCCATCACATCGGCGCGCAGCACCATCCCCGCCCCGCCCCCCGCCGGGGTATCGTCCACCGATCGATGACGGTCGGTCGCGAAGTCACGAATCTGCACCGCCTCCAGCGACCATCGCCCTTCGCGCATCGCCCGTCCGGCCAGCGAATGGCCCAGCGGACCGGGGAACATGTCGGGATAGAGGGTCAGCACGGTGGCGGCGAAGGTCATGGGGCAAACATCCTTGTATCGGACGCCTGTGCCCCGAAGTCGTCCGGAACGAAACCCCGCGCCCTTCATTCGGCCCCGTAACGAACCGGTGGGCGAACCATGAACGACACGACCGACTGCATCATCATCGGCGCGGGACCGGCGGGGCTGACCGCCGCGATCTATCTGGCGCGGTTCCATCTTTCGATCCGGATGTTCGATTGCGGATCGAGCCGCGCGGCGATGATCCCGACCACGCACAACCATGCGGGCTATCCCGGCGGCATAGCCGGGCGCGACCTGCTGTCGCGGATGCACGAACAGGCGCGAACCTATGGCGCGACCTGCGAAGCGGCTACCGTCACCGCGATCGAGCCGGATGGACAGGAGTTCATCGTCCGCACCGATCGATCGGCGACGCGGGCGCGCACCGTGTTGCTCGCGACCGGGGTGGTCAACCATCGCCCCGCCGGGATGGACGATGCGTTGCACGATACCGCCCTTGCCCGCGGCCTGTTGCGCTATTGCCCGATCTGCGACGGATATGAAGTGACGGACCGCAAGGTCGGCGTGATCGGCACGAGCGCCCACGGGATGCGCGAGGCGTTGTTCCTGCGCGGCTATACCGCCGACGTCACCCTGATCGCACCGGACAGCGATCATGATCTGGACGACAGCTGCCTTGCCAGACTCGACGCGGCGGGAATCGCACGGGTCGACGGGCCGTGCGGCGACTATCGCATCGACGGCGACAGGCTGGTGGTACGCACGGCCGAGGGCGAACGCGCGTTCGACAGTGTGTACCCGGCGCTGGGATCGCGAATCCGGTCGGAACTGGCAGTGGCGGCGGGCGCCCGCGCGACCGATGACGGCTGCCTCGAAGTCGACGATCACCAGCGCACCTCGATCCCCGGCCTGTTCGCGGCGGGCGACGTGGTGAAGGGGCTGGACCAGATCAGCCATGCGATGGGCGAAGCCGGAGTCGCAGCGACCACCATCCGCAACCTGCTGGACGAACGTCGCCCGATTCGCCGCTGACGGTATCGGTCGCGCTGCCCCCGCGCCCGTGATACGCTGCGGCGGACGAAGCAGGGGTGACAGATGCGGCGATGGATGGTGCTGTTCGCGGCAATGGTCGCCCTGCCCGCCCATGCGCAGTCGATCGACACGATCCTTGCCGCCGCCGCCCGTTCCGAAGCGTCGACCACCTGCCGTGAAACCGAGGAGGATGGCACCATCCTCGTCTGCGGGCGGCGCGACCGGTCGGACCGGTATCGCCTGCCCCTGCCGACGCAGCGTGCGCCGGGGGAAATCGGCGCAGTCGCAGGCGAAGTGCCGCCGCCGCGCGTCGACTCCCCCTATCTGGGCGGATGCGGCATGTTCGCCGGGCAGCGGCGCTGTTCGCGGCGAGAAAGCGAAGCCTATGGCTATGGCCGGGGCCGCGATCCGGTGACGCTGATCGGGCGGCTGATCGCAAAGGCGGCCGACGGTGACGCGGAGGTCGGGCCGGTGCCCGATACGCCGCCGCGCGGTCGGGAATAGCGCGCCCACGCCACGCTTGCTTTCACGGTGACGCGGCCATATGCCGCGACAAGGGCTGCGGGGCGAAGACGCCGATGATCGTCGGGGCACCGCTTGGAGGCGTTCTTGATCGCGAAACTGGCGCAGCGTGGCCTCGTTCTGGCCGACAGCATCCGTATGCTCGGTATGTCCGGGGCGGTGCGCGCCCATGCGGGCAATCTGCGTGGCAAACGTGCCGGGTCCGCGCCGCTTCTGGGCAGCGTTGTCGTCAAGGGCGTGAAGCATCCGGTGCAATACCGGATGGGCAGCAGCGACTGGCCGGTGCTGCAAAAAATCTTCATGGCCGACGATTACGATATCCCCTCCCCGGCCCATGCCCGGGCGGTGGACGATGCCTATGCGGCGATGGTCGTGCGCGGCGTGCGCCCGGTCATTATCGATTGCGGTGCCAATATCGGTCTGGCCAGCATCTGGTTCGCCAACCGTTTCCCCGAAGCGCTGATCTATGCGATCGAGCCGGAGCCGGCCAATTTCGCCATCCTGACGCGCAACTGCGCCGGGTACGACCATATCGTCCCGCTGCAACTGGCAATTTCGGATCGGGAAACGCATGTCACGCTGGCCAATCCGTCGGGCGAACCCTGGGCGTGGGAAACGGTCGAGGCCGTCGGCGGCGGCATTCCGACCACGACGATCGAACGTTTGCTCGCCCGACAGGACGGCACCGAACCGCTGATCGTCAAGGTCGATATCGAAGGGTTCGAGGTCGAGTTGTTCCGGTCGAACACCGGCTGGGCCGACCATACCCCGGTGATCGTGTTCGAGAGCCACGATTCGATGTTCCCGTGGCGCGGCACCGCCCATGCCATGTTGTCGGTGCTGGTCGCGCAACCCCGCGAATATCTGCAACGCGGCGAAAACATCTTCGCGATACTGCGCCTGTCGGACGAGCGTGGCCAGCGACCCTGATACCGTCGGCGTCGTGTCGGAGGTAGGGGAGCAGCGGTCGCGGATCGCGCACGGTTTCCTGTGGACCACCGGCATCTACGCCACGTCGATCGGGGTCCGCTTCCTGACCAGTGTCGTGCTGTCGCGGCTGCTCGCACCGGAAATACTGGGCGTGGTGGTGATCGCGCAGACGGTGCGGATCGGCGCGGACCTGCTCGGCGATCTCGGCCTCGAACAGAGTGTCATCCGGTCGGAACATGGCGACGACGAACGCTTCCTCAACACCGCGTGGACGATGCAGCTCCTCCGCGGCGCGATCCTCAGCATCGCCTGCGCCGTGCTGGCCCCCGTGTTCGCGCGGATGTTCGGCGTCGACGTCGCGGTCATGCTGGCGATCGCCGCCGCGCCGATGCTCAACGCGCTGGCATCGACATCGGTATTCAGCATCGCCCGCCGCCTCGACATCAAGGGGCGCAACCTGTTCGAATTGATGGCCGAAACTATCGGCCTCGTCATCAACGTCTCGCTGGCGATCGCCATGCCGACGGTGTGGGCGCCGGTGCTCGGCATCCTGCTGACCGTGATTGCGCGGTCCGCGATCACCTATCTTCTGCCGCGCCCACGCCACCGGTTGCTGCTCGACCATCGTCATGCCCGCGACCTGATCGCGTTCGGCAAATGGGTCGCGCTGTCGTCGGCGTCGCTCTATGCCACGGCCTATAGCGACCGGTTCTTTCTGGGCGGGTTGGTCAGCCTCGAACTACTCGGCATTTTCGGGCTGGCGCGCGCCATCGCCGATCTGCCGAACGTCCTTGCCAACCGGCTGGGATATCTCATCATCTTTCCGGTGGTCGCCGCCGATCGCGCCACTACCGGCACCGTTGCGCGCGGGCACCTCGCTCCGGTCCGGCGTCAGTTCCTCGCGCTCGCCGCGATCGGCATCGCGACCGGCATGGCGTGGTCGGACCATATCGTCGCGCTGGTCTATGACAGCCGCTACCATGCGGCGGGATGGATGCTGTTCCTGTTGTTCAGCGGTAGCTGGTTTGCGGTCCTGTCGGCCTTCAACGAAGCGGTGGTTCTCGGCCGCAGTCGGCCACAGGCGATCAGTGCCGCCAATCTCGTCCGCATCACCTGTCTGATCGTCGGGTTGAACCTAGGCTTCGTCTGGTACGGGCTGGTAGGCGCGATCCTTGCATTGACGGTGGCGGAGCTGGTTCGCTACGCCATCCTCGTCACCGTGGTGCACCGGATGAAGCTGGGTTTTCTGCGCACCGATGCAGCGATCACGCTCGGCCTTGCGATCGTTTTGGCGGGATGGATCGGGCTGCGGTTGCTGCTCGACCTCGGCTGGCCGCTTGCCGCGATCACCTGAACGTCGGCGGTCGCGGATTCTCCGGGAGATATCTTCGTTCGTGCCGGGCATAGCCGAGGTACGGTCCGGCGCGCAGGTGTCTCGACTTCGCCCGACACGAACGGTCGGGTAAAAACCTGCCTCGCCAGTCAGTCGACCGCGAAGACCGCAGCGACCACCAATCGTTCGCTATTCCATTCGGGAACGGCATGGGGCTGCATCGGGACCATGAATCGTTTGCCGGTCGGACGTTCGATCTCGATCACGTCGCCCGCACCGAAATCGTCGATCGCGACGATATGGCCCAGCGCTTCGCCATCGGTCGATACCGCCGCCAGCCCGAGCAGGTCGGCGTGATAATATTCGCCCTCCCCCAGTGGAGGAAGCTGATCGCGCGGAATCCACAATTCCGTGCCGCGCTTCGCCTCCGCCTTGGTGCGGTCGGTGATCTCGCGAAAGCGCGCGATAGCGCCATTGGGACCGGCGCGAACCGAAGTCAGCGTCAATGCGCCGCCGTTGAAGCTGGAATACAGCGACAGGTCGTCGGCGAACAGTTTCAGCCGGACCTCGCCCGCCAACCCATGCGCACCGGCGATCGCGGCGAGCACCACCCGGCGCTCGCCGCCAGCTTCATGCGTCGTCGGGGGAGCCTTCGCCGCCCGTGGGGGCGTCGTCGCGGCCTTCGGCGGGGTCTTCTGCCGATCGGCCGACATTGGTGGCGTCCTCGTCATGAACGGGCTGTTGTTCCGGGTCGGTCATCGCCGTTTCTCCTGCGGTTGCAGGACGATAACGCGACGACCGGAAAAGGGTGCCGACGTCCGCCCACAAGGAGGCGGACGTCGGATGTTTCGATCAGGTTTCGGCCCTCGGGCCTCGGCCCATTATGCCTCGGCGGTTTCCGCCGGTGCGTTGGCGGCTTCCTCGGCAGCCTTGGCCTTCTCGGCACGCTCTTCGGCGCGCTCGGTGGCCTTTTCGCCGGGCTTGCCCTTGGTCGGGTTGTTGCGGGCGGCGCGTTCCTTGACGCCGGCCTTGTCGAGGAAACGGGCAACGCGGTCGGTCGGCTGCGCGCCGACGCTCAGCCAATGCGCCGCACGCTCGCCGTCGAGCACGACGCGCTTCTCGTCTTCCTTGCCCAGCAGCGGGTTGTAGGTGCCGATCTTCTCGATGAAGCGGCCGTCACGCGGGCTGCGTGCGTCGGCGACGACGATGCGATAATAGGGACGCTTCTTCGAGCCGCCACGCGACAGACGGATGCTGATTGCCATTACAAATCTTCCTTCGTTGGTTCGTGTAAGCCGGTTCCGACCGGCAGTTACTTCTTCTTGATGAGACTATCGAAGCCGGGCGGCAGTTGCGGCATGCCGCCCTTGCCCCCGCCCATGCCGGGAAGGCCGGGCAGTTCGCCGCCCGCCTTGCCCATAAGGTCGCCCAGACCGGCGCCGCCGAGCGCGTTGCCCAGACCGGCCATGCCGCCGCCCGGACCACCCTTGCCCAGCATCGCCATCATGCCCTTGATTCCGCCCATCTTCTTGAGCTTCTTCATCGCGGTCTGCATTTCCTGATGCATCTTCAACAATTTGTTGATGTCCTGCACCGTCGTGCCCGACCCCTTGGCGATCCGGATCTTGCGCTTGGCATTGATGAGTTCGGGCTTGGCGCGTTCCTTGATGGTCATCGACGTGATCATCGCGTCCATCCGGAGCAGGATCTTTTCGTCCATCGCCCCGGACGCCATCGCCGCCTGCGCCTTCTTCATGCCGGGGATCATCCCGGCCAGCGCGCCGAGGCCACCCATCCGCCGCATCTGCGCCAGTTGCCCGCGCAGGTCGTTCATGTCGAACTGCCCCTTGGCAAGGCGCCCGGCCATGCGTTCGGCATCGTCGGCCTCGATCGACTGCGCCGCCTTTTCGACCAGCGACACGACGTCGCCCATGCCGAGAATGCGGCCCGCCACGCGCTTGGGATGGAACGGCTCGATCGCGTCCAGCTTTTCGCCGGTGCCCGCGAACTTGATCGGCTTGCCGGTGACGGCGCGCATCGACAGCGCCGCGCCGCCGCGCGCATCGCCGTCCATCCGCGTCAGGATCACGCCGGTCAGGTCGATCTGTTCGGAGAAATTCTGCGCGACGTTGACCGCATCCTGTCCGGTCAGCGAATCGACGACCAGCAGCGTCTCGTTCGGACGGGCGATGTCGGCGACGGCCTTCATCTCGTCCATCAACGCCTGATCGACGTGCAGTCGACCGGCGGTGTCGAGCATGACGACGTCATAGCCCTGCAACTTCGCCGACTGGAGCGCGCGGCGGGCGATATCGACCGGCTGCTGCCCCTGCACCACCGGCAGGGTCGCGACCTCGACCTGCGTGCCGAGCACCGCAAGCTGTTCCTGCGCGGCCGGGCGATTGACGTCGAGCGACGCCATCAGCACCTTTTTACCCTCACGCTTCGCCAGCAGCTTGGCGAGCTTCGCGGTGGTCGTGGTCTTGCCCGACCCCTGAAGCCCGACCAGCATGATGACGGCGGGCGGCGTGACGCCGATGTCCAGTTCGGCGGTGTCCGGCCCGAGCATATCGACCAGCGCATCGTGGACGATCTTGACGACCTGTTGCCCCGGCGTGATCGACCGCAGCACGTTCTGGCCGACGGCGGCTTCGGTCGCCTTGTCGACGAACGACCGGGCGACCGGCAACGCGACATCGGCTTCGAGCAGCGCGACGCGGACTTCGCGCATCGCGGTGCGCACATCGGCCTCGGTCAGCGCGCCGCGACCGCGCAGGCGATCGAACACCCCTCCCAGCCGGTCACTCAGACTATCGAACACGCGTGCAGACTCCGACCTTGCCCGTCCTGAAAATGCTCAAGCAAAACACGCCGGCGGACGAAACCTCGTCGGCCGGCGTCGCCCTTGGGCGGCATTGCTGAACATTCCCGAACGGAAACGATCCGGGGGGTATAGGCGAAGCCCGGTCGCGACGCAACCCGTCCTACCAGCCCGCGTCCGGACGCGACAGATAGGCCAGTTCGTCGGGCGTGGAAATGCGGCCCAGCGCGACGTTGCGCGAAGGATAGCGGCCATAGCGGGCGATCACCGCCGCATGGTCGCGCGCGAACTTCAGATTGTTTTCGACGCCCAGCGCCTCGAAACAGCGCAGCGAGAATCGGGCGACGCCCGCATCCTCGCTGTGCATCAGCGGCATATACAGGAACGACCGGCGCAGCGGCGGCATCGCCCGGTCGTCGCCGCGCGCGATCCCGACCAGCGCCAGTTCGAGCGCGAGCGGATCGGCAGCGAACGCCGCCGCTTCCCCCCGGAACAAGTTGCGCGAAAACTGGTCGAGCAGGATCACCGCGGCCAGCAGCGTGTCGGGATCGTCGCCCCACCCCGCCGCCTCGTTCGCCAGCACCGTGTCGCGCAGCGCGCCGAACCGCTCGGCGATCCGGTCGTCCCGCTTCGCGTCTTTCGCAAAATGGCGGTCTTCGCCCACCTCGTCGAACCAGAAGTCGAGGATCGCGCGCGCTGCCGCGTGGACTTCGCCGTCGCCTGTCCCTAGATCACCGCCCATGCCATCCTCCCGTGGTCCCAATGTCATAACGCTCGGCTGTCGGCTGAACATCGCGGAAAGCGAAGCGATCCGTGCGATCGTTGGCGCGCGGGACATGGTGATCGTCAATAGCTGCGCCGTGACCAACGATGCGGTGGCGGGCACGCGCCGGGCGATCCGGCGGGCGCGGCGCGAGCGGCCCGACGCGGAACTGGTCGTGACGGGATGCGCAGCACAGATCGACCCGGACTCGTTCGCCGCCATGCCCGAAGTCACTCGGGTCATTGGCAATTCGGACAAGCTGAACCCCGCCGCATGGGGATCTACCACCCCGGTGATCGTGCGCGAGATCGACCGCATCCTCGACACCGCCCCGCAATTGTCGGGCGGCTTCGACGGCCAGACCCGCGCCTTTGTCGAGGTACAGAACGGGTGCGACCATCGCTGTACCTTCTGCGCCATCCCCGCCGGACGCGGCCCGTCGCGATCGGCGGACCGCGGCGCGATCGTGGCACAGGTCGCCGTGCTGGTCGCGGCCGGACACCGCGAGGTCGTGCTGACCGGCGTCGACCTGTCCAGCTATGGCGACGACCTTGCCGACCGGCCGCTTCTGGGCGATCTGGTCGAGGCGATCCTGATCGGCGTGCCTGCGCTGTCCCGCCTGCGCCTGTCGTCGCTCGACCCGGCGGTGATCGACGGCAAGCTGCTGGAACTGCTGACCGGAGAGACGCGGGTGATGCCGCATGTCCACCTGTCGTTTCAGGCAGGCGACGACATGGTGCTCAAGCGGATGAGGCGCCGCCATCTGCGCGCCGATGCGGTGCGGCTGGTCGAACGGCTGAAGGCGGCGCGGGGCGACATCGCGATCGGGGCCGACCTGATCGCCGGTTTCCCGACCGAAGATGCGGTCATGGCCGCCAACACGCTGGCGCTGATCGACGATTGCGACATCGTCCACGCCCATGTCTTTCCCTACAGCCCGCGCGCGCGCACCCCGGCGGCGCGGATGCCGCAAGTGCCGCCGCCGGTCGCCAAGGCCCGCGCCGATGCGCTGCGGTCCGCCGCCGCGACGCGCCGCACCACATGGCTCGCGTCGATGGTCGGCAGCGACACCGATATCCTGGTCGAACGTCCGGGAACGCGCGGGCATACGCCCGGCTTTGCCGACGTAACGCTTCCCCCCTGCCCGCCCGGCACCATCGTCCGGGCGCGGCTCACTCAACTCGAAGGCGATCGGTTGATCGGCATGCCCCTATGAGCCTTTCGTGGCACGAACGCCTGCTCGGCGGCCTGAAGAAGACGTCCGACCGGTTGACCGGCAATCTGGTCGGCCTGTCCGCCGCGCGTCTCGACGACGCGACGCTGGACGATATCGAGGAGGCGTTGATCGCGTCCGACCTCGGCCCCGCTGTCGCAGCCCGCGTCCGCACCCGGCTGGCTGAGGGGCAATATGAGCGCAACATGGAGGAACTCGGCATCCGGCTGGTCGTGGCCGAGGAGATCGAAAAGATCCTCGCGCCCGTCGCCAAGCCGCTGGAGATCGAGGCGTTTCCCCGGCCGCAGGTCATTCTGGTGATCGGCGTCAACGGGTCGGGCAAGACCACCACCATCGCCAAGCTGGCCAAGACGCTGATCGATCAGGATTACGGCGTCATGCTGGCGGCGGGCGACACGTTCCGCGCCGCCGCCATCGGCCAGCTTCGCACCTGGGCCGACCGCATCGGCGTGCCGATCGTCAGCGGTGCGGAGGGGGGCGACGCGGCGGGCGTGGTCTATGAAGCCGTCAAACAGGCGACGGCGACCGGTATCGACGTGCTGATCGTCGATACCGCTGGTCGGTTGCAGAACAAACGCGAGTTGATGGACGAACTGGCGAAGGTCCGCCGGGTGCTGGGTCGCCTGAACCCCGCCGCGCCGCACGATGTCGTGCTGGTGCTCGACGCGACGACCGGACAGAATGCGCTGAACCAGATCGAGGTATTCAAGCAGACGGCGGGCGTCACCGGGCTGGTGATGACCAAGCTGGACGGCACCGCGCGCGGCGGCGTGCTGGTCGCGGCGGCGGAGAAATTCGGGCTGCCGATCCACGCGATCGGCGTCGGCGAAACCGCCGACGACCTGCGTGGTTTCGATGCCCATGAAGTGTCCCGCATCATCGCGGGTGTGGAGCGCGTGCGGAAATGACGAACGTTTCGACCAAACCCGCGGTATCGCCGCTGTTCCGTCTCGCACTCGATTACGGTCCGCTCGGCGTGTTCTTCGTCGCCAATCTGCTGGCCGGGCGGCTACCATTGCCGGATATGGTGGATTCGATCGCGCGGGTGATCGTCGCCACCGCAGCGTTCATGATCGCCAGCCTCGTGTCGATCATCGTATCGAAGTGGAAGACCGGCCACGTTTCCCCCATGCTGCTGCTCTCGGCAGGGCTGGTGATCGTGTTCGGCGCGCTGACGCTCTATTTTCGCGACGACACCTTCCTGAAGATGAAGCCGACGATCGTCTATGCCATGTTCGCGTCGATCCTCGCCTTCGGGCTGGCAACCGGGCGACCGCTGCTGCAACAGATGCTGGAGACGACCTATCCCGGCCTGAACGCCGAAGGATGGCGCAAGCTGACGGTCAACTGGGCGTTGTTCTTCGCCGTGATGGCGGTGCTGAACGAGGTCGTCTGGCGTCATTCGACGTGGGACTTCTGGGTCGGGTTCAAGCTGTGGGGCGTGGTGCCGATGACGCTGCTGTTCGCGGTCGGCAACATTCCGATGCTGCTCCGCCACGGGCTGCAGATGGAAAAGGACGCACCGATACCGCCGGGTGAGTGAGGGGTAGCATTGCCCGACCCCGGATCGCCGGATATCGTCATCGATACCACGATGGGGGGAAGCATGGCTGCGCAAAAGATCACGGTCTTCACGACGGTCCCCGTTCCACCGGAACGCGCATGGGGGCTGTATACCGACCCGCACGCGGTCACGCAGTGGAACTTTGCGTCCGACGACTGGTGCTGCCCGTCGGCGAGCACCGACCTGAAGGTCGGTGGCGTACATCGGGCGCGGATGGAGGCCAGGGACGGCAGTTTCGGCTTCGATTTCGAAGGCAGCTACACCGAAGTTGACGCGCCGCACGCGCTGACGCTTCTCCTCGGCGACGGGCGGCAATCCCGAACGACTTTTCAGCATGTCCCGGGCGGGACACGCGTCGAAACCAGCTTCGATGCGGAGGGGCAAAACCCGGTGGAGATGCAGCGCAACGGCTGGCAGGCGATCCTCGACAACTACCGCAGGCATGTGGAAAAAACAGCGGCGCGCTGATCCGAACCACAATCGTCAGCACGAACCCCAGCCATCCCCCGACACGAAAAAGGGGCCGCCCATCACGGCAGCCCCCTTTCCAAGCATTCCGACGGGGAACGCCTGAACGTTTATGCGACCGCCGCGTCGTAGCGTGCGCCGACCTTCGCCCAGTCGACCACGTTCCACCATGCCTTCAGATAGGCCGGGCGCGCGTTGCGATAGGTGATGTAATAGGCGTGTTCCCACACGTCGTTGCCGAGGATCGGCGTACCCTTGACCGCGGCGACATCCATCAGCGGATTGTCCTGATTCGGGGTCGACGTGATCGCCAGCTTGCCGTCGGCCCCGACGATCAGCCATGCCCAGCCCGATCCGAACTGGTTCGCGCCTGCCGTGTTGAACTGCTCCTGCAACGCATCGAGCGAACCGAACTGCGCGTCGATCGCGTCCTTCAGCGCGCCCGACGGCTGGGTCGATTCACCCGTCATCGTTTCCCAGAAGAATGTGTGGTTCCAGAAGCCGCCGCCATTGTTGCGCAGCTTGGCAGGTGCGCCGCTCATCGCGCCCATCAGTTCCTCGATCGACTTGCCGGCAAGGCTCGCGTCTTCCGACACCGCTTCGTTCAGCTTGTCGGTATAGGCCTGATGATGCTTGTCATGGTGCAGCGTCATCGTCTCCTTGTCGATCGTCGGCTCCAGCGCGTCATAGGCGTAGGGCAGCGGCGGGAGTTCGAAAGCCATGAGTCTTCTCCTTGAACGGGTATCTCGTGCAACCGAACGCCGCGCGGGTCGCTTGGCTCCGGTCGTTACGCTCGCGATGCCTTTAGGTCAGCCGCCCTGTCCGAGCAATCCGTGGCGTTTCAACGCATGGCGCAACTGGTCGTAGGTCAGCCCCAGCGCGTCGGCGCAGGTCCGCTGGTTGTACCGCGCATCGGCCATCGCGCGCGTCAGCAACTGCCGCTCGAACCGGTTCACCCGCGTCTTGAAATCGTCGCCGCTGTCGTCGACGGCCGGGGCAGCGTCGGTTTTGGCAATCGCCTCGCCCGCCCCCGTCACCGGCACGGCAGCGCGCGGCCGATAGGGGGAGGCGAACGGATCGACCTCGATCAGGTCGATCGCGCCGGGCCGTTCCCAGCGATAGACCGAGCGTTCGACCGCGTTGCGCAGTTCGCGGACATTGCCGGGCCACCGATATTCCATCAATTGGTCGACCGCCTGCGGCCCGAAGCCCGGCCATTCGTCGCGCCCGATTTCCGCCGACATGCGCCGACCGAAAAATTCGGCCAGCACCATGATGTCGCCCGGCCGCGCGCGCAGCGGCGGCAGCGTCACCACTTCGAACGACAGGCGGTCGAGCAGGTCGGCGCGGAACGTGCCGCGCTCGACCCGGTCGGGCAGATGTTCGTTGGTCGCCGCGACGATCCGGACGTCGACCCGCAACGGGCGCGACGATCCGATCCGCGTGATCTCGCCATACTCGACCGCGCGCAGCAGGCGGTCCTGCGCCGCCATCGACAGGGTGCCCAGTTCGTCGAGGAACAGCGTGCCGCCGTCCGCCTCCTCGAACCGCCCCGCCCGCGCCTTCGACGCGCCGGTGAAGGCACCCGCCTCATGGCCGAACAATTCCGCCTCGATCAGCGATTCGGGCAGCGCGGCGCAGTTCATGATGACCAGCGGCTGATCCCACCGCCCCGACAGGCGGTGGAGCCGTTCGGCGACCAGTTCCTTGCCGGTGCCGCGTTCGCCGATCACCAGCACCGGGCGATCGAGCGCGGCCGCCCGGCTGGCGCGTTCGAGCGCATCGAGAAACGGGCCGGACTGGCCGATGACCTGGGTAGTGCGTTCCATAGGCGAACAACGTGGCGTAATTTCCCAATTGTTCGCAAGCAGTCTTTTCGCCTTGGCACGCGCAACGGCAAAACCGACGCAAAACTGCCATTTTTAAAACTGGCACGCTCCCTGCAATGAAGAAAACAAGCCCGGCACAGGGCACCACACCCAAAGGTTCAGGAAACCACGATGACCAACACCAAGCGCACCACCCTTTCCCAGTCGATCACCGCAATGGTCGGTGCGATGCTGGTCACCGTTCTCGTCATCGGCGCCACGGCCGTTCCCGGCCCGGTCGCCTTCCCCCATGTCGCGGCACCGATTGCGTGACGCGACAGGCCGGGACGTTTCTACCCCGTTGCGTTCCGGCCACCCGTTCTTTTCAGGAGTATCCGATGGGTATCTTTTCCCGCACCCGTGACATCATCGCCGCCAACGTCACCGACCTGCTCGACAAGGCCGAAGATCCCGCCAAGATGATCCGCATGATCATCCTCGAGATGGAGGAAACGCTGGTCGAGGTTCGCGCCTCCGCCGCGCGCACCATCGCCGATCAGAAGGAAATGCGTCGCCATATCGGCAAGCTCGACAAGCTTCAGGAAAGCTGGACCGAGAAGGCCGAACTGGCGCTGAGCAAGGATCGCGAGGATCTGGCCAAGGCGGCACTGGTCGAACGCCAGAAGGCAGTCGACATGGCCGAACAGCTCAACAGCGAGATCATCGTGCTCGACGATGCGCTGCGTGCCTCTGAAACCGACATCGCCAAGCTGCAGACCAAGCTGCGCGAGGCACGCGCCCGGCAGAATGCGATCCAGACCCGTCTGGAAAGCGCCAACAACCGGACCAAGCTGCGCGAGATGTATGCCGGGTCGAAGACCGCCGATGCCTTCAGCCGGTTCGACGTGCTCGAACGGCGCGCCGATATGGCCGAGGGTCGCGCCGATGCCGCCGGCATGGGCCTGCCCAAGAGCCTTGAGGACGAAATCGCCGAGCTGCGTTCGTCCGACAAGATCGACGCCGAACTCGCCGCGCTGAAGGCGCGGATGCATCGGGAGGGTTGAGATGGAGGACTTTTTCGGCATCGCGGTGCCGCTGGGCGTCCTGTTCATCGGCCTCCCGTGGCTGATCCTCCACTATATTACCAAGTGGAAACAGTCGCCGTCGCTGACCAACGAGGATGAACGGCTGCTCGACGACATGCACGTCACGGCCCGGCGTCTGGAAGAACGGCTTCAGACGATCGAGCGGATCATCGCCGCCGACAACCCCGACTTCCGCCCGTCGCTTCCCAACCGGGACGACGATTTCCGCAACAACGATTTCTCACGGAGGAACTGATGTCCTCGGCACGCACCAAATTCTATGTCGACAAGCAGAACGGCAAGCTGTCCGGCGTGTGCGCCGGGATCGCGGACTATACCGGTGTCGAGGTCATGTGGATCCGCATCGGTACGGTGTTGCTGACGCTGGCGGGCGGGTTCCCGTGGACGGTCATCGCGTATTTCATGATCGCATGGATGGCCCAGAAGAAGCCGGTCGGCCTGTACGAATCCCGCGAGGACGAAAAGTTCTGGCAGGGCGTACGGTCCAACCCGACCCGCTCGGCATCCGAAATGCGCTCGACCTTCCGCGATATCGACCGGCGCCTCGCCGACATCGAGATGTACTATACCAGCCGCAACACCCGTCTGGCGGACGAGATCGACAGCCTGCGCTGAACCGGTCCCCGCCTTCGGGTACGACAACAGGGAGAGAGACGATGGGATGGGGTGGACCAGGGTTCGTATTGGCGATCATCGCGATGAGCATGATCGGATGGGTCGTCACGACCGCGATCCGGGCCAAGCACGGTTATCCGCTCGAAGGCGAATGGGGCGGCACCAGCGAACGCAGCGACGTGAACGTCGAGCGGCAGGCGCGGTTGATGGCGGAGCAGAACGAACGGCTGTCGGCCAAGGTGCTGCGACTGGAGGAACGGATTGCCGTCCTCGAACGCATCGCCACCGATCCCGCGACCCGCACCGCCCGCGACATCGACGCGCTGCGCTGAACCCCGTCGACGCATTTCCAGGGAAACCGTTATGAACCATCCGCAGATTTTCGACGCCTTCGCCCCCGTGTTCGGCATCCTCGGCGTACTCGGCATTACCGGCTGGATCGCCACGACATGGTTGCGCGTGAAGAACGGCTACCCCCTGCAAGGCGGCTGGGGCCAGAGCGTGTATCCCAAGCGCGACGACGAGACGATCGAACGGGTGAAGTTGCTGAGTCAGGAAAACGCCCGGCTCACCGCCGAACTGGGATCGATCAAAGACCGGCTGGCCAATGTCGAGCGCATCGTCACCGACAGCGGCCACGGCCTCGCCCAGGAAATCGACCAACTGCGCACCCGCGCGAACTGAAGGGACACCGCCATGCCCGGATATATCTGGTTCTTCTTCATCGTCGTCGGCATCCCGGTCATCGCCGGCGTGGCGGGCGAATCCTACAAACGGCATCTCAAGTTCAAGGAACGCCAGCTTGGCGTCATGGGCGAACAGACCGCCGAGAAGGCCGCGCAATACGCCGCCCGGACCGAACGGCTGGAACAGCGCGTCCGCGTGCTGGAACGCATCATCACCGACCGCGGCGTCGATCTCTCCGACGAGATCGAACGACTGCGCGACGCTCCCCTCAACTGATATCCGCCGACAGGAGGCCGATAGCATGGACATGACCTTCACCCTCGCCATCGCCGTCACCGCGCTGGCCGCCGTCGCGATCCTTTCGGCGACGATGCTGTCGGGCTGGCGCGGCTGGCTGGCGCTCAAGCAGCAGCAGATCGGCTATGCCGCGATGCCCGACCGGATCGCCACGCCCGCTGCGGGCACCCGGATCGAGATCGCCGACCTGAAAGAACGCATCCGCAAGCTGGAAGCGATCGCCGCCGGCGTGGAGCTTTAAGGCCGGATCGACCGACGCGCCCTTCCCGGTCGGGATTGTCGCGGTCGCACCGAAAATACCGAAAGACGATTTGCAGGTGCCGCCGACATCTTCGCGCACCGTATCACGCAACGCGCATCACGCGCTCGATCCCCGAAACAACGGTCCGGCACCGTCTTCGCCGGACAAAGAAAACCCCGCCTAAGTCACTGACTTGGCGGGGCTTTCCATGGTGCACCCAGAGCGATTCGAACGCCCGACCCTCAGATTCGTAGTCTGATGCTCTATCCAGCTGAGCTATGGGTGCCCGGTGGAGGCCGCCTGTTAGAGGGGGTTTTTTGGTCTGGCAACCCCGTTGCGTCATTTTTTGATGCGGAATAACGAAAGTCGCATGAACCGAACCGCGATCCTCCCCGCCCTGCTCACCCTGTCGGCCTGCGCCGCACCGGCGGGCGAGTATCCATCCCTGCTGCCACGGCCGATCGAATCGATGAGCCTGTCCGAACCGGTTCGCCCGGTGCCGGTCGCCACGCCCGATGCCGCGCTCGATACGCGGATCGGTGGGCTGGAGCGGGCGGTCGGCGACGCGACGCGGGCGTTCGATGCCAGCGTCGTGCGCGCCCGACCGGTCGTGCGGCAGGCGGCGGGCGCGGCGGAGGGCACCGAACGCTGGCTGGGCGCACAAGTGGCGCTGGCCGAACTGGACGTTGCGCGGGGCGCGATCGATTCGCCGCTCGGCGACCTCGAACGGCTGGCGGTGGATCGTGCCGCCGCCGGGCAACCGCCATATCCCGCACTCGACGTCGCCCTGTCGCGTGCCAACGCCGCCGCCGCCGCACAGCGGGCGACCATCGCCACGCTGTCGGGGTCGCTGCGCTGACCTTTGCCTATTGAAGGGCGCGCAATACCGGCAGGATCGACGCATAGTCGTCGGTCCATGCCGACGCCTCGGACGGGGGCAGCGGCACCCAGTCGCCACCAGCCGTAATCAGCCCGGCGAGTACCGCCGGATCTCGGGTCAGCGCGATCCATTCGGACCCGGTCTGCCCCTCCGCATCCGCCGGGGGATCGTGGCTCAGGCTGGCGGCCATCCATCCGCCCGCCGTGGCGGCAACCACCGGGGCAAGGTCGAGATAGCGGTTCGACACATGCACCAGCAACAGCCCGCGCTTGCCCAGCACCCGGCCATAAGTGCCGAATGCTTCCCGCGTCATCAGGTGCATCGGCACCGCGTCCGACGAGAAGGCGTCGAGCGCCAGCAGGTCGAGGCTTCCCGATGCCTGTGCCGAAAGGCTCAGCCGCGCGTCGCCCATGACGATCTGCCCGTCGGGCAGGCAGTTGCGCAGGAAGGTGAACGCGCCCGAATCGCGCGCGATCCGCACCACTACCGGGTCGATCTCGTAGAAGCGCCATTGCTGCCCGGCCCGTGCGTAACAGGACAGCGTCCCGGTGCCGAGGCCGACCACGCCGATCCGCGCGTTCGGCCCGTACAGGCCCGGCGCAGCCAGCAATGCCTGTCCCACGCCCGACAGGGGCACATAATAGGTCGTGGGCGTGCGTTCGCGGACCGGTGTGCCGGTCAACTGGATGCCGTGCAGCGTCGTGCCGTGCTGCAACTCGCTGACACCGTTGCCGTGGCTGATCGTATAGACGCCGAAATAGCTCCGGGTCCGTGCGCCCGGCTCCATCGACAACTGGATCGCACGATATCCGCCGAACAGGTATAATGCCCCCGCCAGCGCGAAGACATAGGGCAGGCGCGATCCGATCGCGAACAGGCCGACGCCGACGATACCGAAAAACGCCATCGCTTCGGCATTGCTGCCCAGCACCCCGCCCGGATTGGCCAGCCCGAGCATCACAAACACCGTGACGGCGACCAGCGACCCGATCGCCAGCGCGTTGGCGCGGGCGGCCGTCGCCGTCCACAGCCGCTCCATCACCGGCAACAGGAACGGTAGCGGCGCGAGCATCCCGGCAGCGAGGATCAGCAGCGGATATTCATAGGTCCAGTCGAACACCACCGGCGCGACCAGCCCCGCGAACACCCCGCCCAGCGCGCCGCCGACCGACATCGCCAGATAGAATCCGGTCAACCGCGCCGGTGCCGGCCGCAACGCATGCATGCGTGTGTGCAGTGCGACCGACACGGCGAACAACAGCATCAGCGCCGCCAGTGCGTTGAGCAGCGGGAAGTCGTGATGTCCCGCGATCATCATGCCGCCGAACACCAGAATGGTGATCGGTGCGATGCGGGTGATCGTTTCGGCGGGGCCGCGTCGGTCGGCAAAGGCGACGGTGAAGCTCAACAAATAAAGGCCCAGCGGCAACACCCACAGGAGCGGCACCGCAACGATATCGGTCGTCAGGAACGTCGAGGTCGCGAGCATCAGTCCCGACGGCACCAGCGCCAGCACGATCCAGTGCAGCACCCGCGCCCGCGTCGGCGGATCGCCCGCGTCCACCGCCGTGGCCGCCGCCTGCTCCCGACGATGCGGCAACAACCAGCCGCAGGCGACGACGAGCAGCCCCACGACGACATAGCCGATGCTCCAGCCCCAGCTCTGCGACCGCAGCGGCAGCAGCGGCTCGACCAGCAGGGGATAGGCGATCAGTCCGGCGAAACTGCCGACATTCGATGCCGCGTACAGCGCATAGGGGTCGCGCCCCGGACAGACGAACGCGAACCAGCGCTGCAACAACGGTGCCTGTGCCGATATCGCGAAGAACAACGGCCCGATCGATGCCGCCAACAGCCACGGCGTCCACAGCACCGGCTCGACCCCGGCCGGAGCGCGCATCGTCGCCACGCCGATCGGCAACCATGCCGCCGCCAGCAACAGCATCAGGATATGGACGGTCGCCTGTGCCTTCGGCTCCAGCTTGCCGAGCAGATGGGCATAGGCATAGCCGCCGAGCAACAGCGCCTGATATACCAGCATCGCCGAGTTCCACACGGCGGGCGCGCCGCCCAGTTGCGGCAACGCCATGCGCGCCACCATCGGCTGGACGAGGAACAGCAGGAACGATCCGGTCAGGATCGCGGTCACGAACGTCAGGCGGACGGGCAGGCCGGCGGTCCGGTCGGTCATGGTCACGGTCGGTATTTCCAGTAGGTGATGTGCCGCCGAAACGGACTGTCGATCGCCACCGCCGGGTGGTCGAAATCGGCGGCCGGATCGCGGACCATTCCGATCCGCTCCATCAGGCCCCAGCTTGCGGTATTCTCGGGTACGGTGATCGCGCCGATCCGCCGTTCGGGCAGGGTCGCGAACGCCCAGTCGAGCGTCGCCTCCGCCGCTTCGCGCGCGAAGCCTCGGCCCCATGACTCACGGCCCAGACGCCAGCCGATCTCGACCGCGCCCTCCAGCGGCGTGTCCTCGCGACCGGGCTTCAGGCCGCAGACGCCGATCATGACACCGCGCGCGCGTTCCTCGACGATCCAGAAGCCATAGCCGTGCTGGGCGAAATATCCGTCCTGTCGCGCGATCTGTTCGTCCACGTCGGCGGCGTTCGGCAACGCCAGCAGGAACCGCATCACCGCCGGGTCGGCGGCATGGGCGACATAGACGGCCCGGTCGCGCTCCTCGAACCGGCGCAGGACCAGCCGGTCGGTGACGATCATGCGCCCATCAGCCGCGCGGCATGGGCGGCGTGATAGGTCAGCACGCCCGAACATCCGGCACGCTTGAACGCCATCAGCGTTTCGATCACCAGCGCGTCGCGGTCCCCCGCCCCCACGGCCGCCGCCGCCTCGATCATCGCATATTCGCCCGACACCTGATACGCGAACACCGGCACCTCGAACCGCGCCTTCACCTTCGTCACGATATCCAGATAGGGTAGCCCCGGCTTCACCATCACACTGTCCGCGCCCTCGGCGATGTCGAGCGCGACTTCGCGCAGCGCTTCCTCGCTGTTGGCGGGGTCCATCTGATAGGTGGTCTTGTCGCCCTTCAACAGTCCGCGACTGCCGACCGCGTCGCGGAACGGGCCATAGAAGGCACTGGCATATTTGGCGGCATAGGCCATGATCTGGACGTTGATGTGCCCGCCTTGTTCCAGCGCGCCACGGACCGCGCCGATGCGGCCGTCCATCATGTCGGAAGGGGCGACGATATCGCTGCCCGCCGCCGCCTGTACCAGCGCCTGTCGCACCAGCACGTCGGACGTCACGTCGTTGACGACATAGCCGCCCGCATCGACGATCCCGTCATGGCCGTGCGTGGTATAGGGATCGAGCGCCACGTCGGTCAGCACGCCGATATCGGGCACCGCGTCCTTGATCGCACGGATCGTGCGGCACATCAGATTGTCGGGATTATACGCCTCGCGCCCGTCGTCGGTACGCAGTTCGCGGGGCGTGTTGGGGAATAGCGCCACCACCGGGATACCGAGGTCGCGGGCTTCGCGCGCTCGATCGACGATGCCGGGGATGCTCCACCGCGACACGCCGGGCAGCGCGGCGATCGGTCCGGCATCGCCCTCCGTCACGAACATCGGCCAGATCAGGTCGGCGGGAGTCAGGACCGTTTCGGCATGCAACCGACGGCTCCAGGCGGAGGCGCGCGTGCGGCGAAGGCGCAGCGCAGGATAAGCGGCGGACATGACCGCGACTTGTGGGCCAAGGCCCGTCATGGATCAACCGAAAGTCGGGCGAAACCGGTGGGGCCAATTTCGTTACGGAGCGTTACCGACCGCATGACCCGCATCCGATCCGCCGCCATGATCGTCAACGCCCGTTCGCGCAGCGGGCAGGATCAGTTCAAGCAGACCTGTGCCGCGATGCAGGGGATGCCGTTCGAGGTCGATGCCCATGCGGTCGAAGACCCCGACCAACTGGTCCCGACCCTGAAAAAAGCGTTGGAGCGCAAGCCCGATCTGGTGGTGCTGGGCGGCGGCGACGGCACGATCAGCAGTCTGGTCGATCACCTTCTGGGCCATGACGTGATCCTCGGCGTGCTGCCGTTCGGCACCGCCAACAGCTTTTGCCGGACGCTGGGCATCCCGCTCGATATTCCCGGCGCGGTGGAAGTGTTGCGCACCGGTGCGCCGCGCCGGATCGACCTGGGCATGATCGACGGCGATTATTTCGCCAATTGCGCCGCGATCGGCCTGTCGCCGCAAATCGCCCAAACCGTGCCGCACGGGGTCAAGCGCTGGTTCGGGCGGGCGGGCTATCTCGCCTGGGCGACGCTGCAATTCGCAAAGTTCGAGCCGTTCGAACTGATCGTCGGCGAAGGTGCGGCGGCACAGCGCATGACCGCAACCGAAGTCCGAATCTCCAACGGCCGCTTCCACGGCGGCACCGAACTGGTCGAGGAAGCCCGGCTCGACAGTGGCGAAATCATCGTTCAGGTCGTCGCGGGCAAGGGCAAGCGCAGCCTCGTGCGCAATTGGGCCGCGTCGTTCCTGCGCCTCGAATCCCGGCGGGTCGATACGGTGACGTTCCACGGCCAGTCGCTGCGTATCGCGACCGTTCCCCCGCTACCCATCTCGATCGATGGTGAAGTGCTGGCAAAGACGCCGGTTCACGCCAAGATCGCGGCGGGGATCATCGAAGTGATGGCCCCGGTGTATACGGCGGGGCGGTAACGGCTGGTTCGTTCCTGCCAGGATTGTGATCTGAATAACCCCGACCGCTCGTGTCGAGCGAGGTCGAGACACCTGCGTACCGGTCCAGTACCTCGACTTCGCTCGGCACGAACGGGGGGCATAGAAAGCGATGGGCTATGATGTCAGCCCCACTCCTCACTCCCCGTCGGGCTTGGCCATATTGGTGTGCATCTTCGCCAGCACCCGGTCGGGCGTGACGTGGCTGATCGCGGCCTGCACCTTGTTCTTCGTGCCAGCGACGACATGCGCCGATCCGGACATGACCGCATCCCACCCCTCGCGGGCGACCTTGGCTGCATCGTCCTTCGAATCGCTCCGGCCGACCGGGGTGTCGAGCATCCCGGCGCGTGCGAAGAACGGCGTTTCGGTCGGACCGGGCATCAGCACGGTAACCGTGACGCCGGTATCGACCAGTTCGTCGCGCAGCGCATAGGCGAAGCTGTCGACATACGCCTTGGTCGCGTTGTACACCGCCTGACAGCTGCCGGGGATCAGCCCGGCGATCGACCCGGTGATGAGGACGCGGCCCTCGCCCCGCGCCACCATCGCCGGCACCGCGCGATGCAACAGATAGGTGGTGCCGAACACGTTGGTGTCGATCACCTTGCGCCACGCCGACACCTCCTGTTCGAGGAAGGCGTGGCCCAGACCGCGCCCGGCATTGGCGATCAGCAGATCGACCGTACGCCCACCGATCGCCGCCAGCAGCGCGTCGTTACCCTCGACGGTGGACAGGTCCGCTTCCACCGTTTCTACATCGCCGCCCAGCGTCGTGGCTGCGTCGGCGATACCGGTGTCGGCGGCAAGGATCAGGTCATATCCTTCGGCCAGTGGGATCTTCGCCAGTTCATAGCCGATGCCGCTCGACGCGCCGGTAATCACCGCGAGTTTATTGGCCATGCGACGCCTCCGCCCCGGCCTTCGCCCAGTCGGGCTTCAGCACGACCTTGGTGCATTCATTCTGTTCGTCATGAAATTTCTTGTAGCCGAGCGGCGCATCTTCCAGCGACATGCGGTCGGAAATCAGGAAGGTCGTGTCGATCTTGTCGTCCATGATCGCGGTGAGCAGGCCGGGAAGATAGCGCTGCACATGGGTCTGACCGGTCTTGAGCGTCAGCCCCTTTTCCATCAGCGCGCCCAGCGGGAACTTGTCGACCAGACCGCCATAGACGCCGGGCACCGACACGCGCCCGCCCTTGCGACACGCCACGATCGCCTGTCGCAACGCATGGGGACGATCGGTTCCGAGGAAGGTCGATGCCTTGATCTGATCCACCGCATTGTCGACGAACAGCCCGTGGCTCTCCAGTCCGACCGAATCGATCACCGCATCGGGACCGATCCCGCCGGTCATCGTCATCAGCGCATCATAGATATCGGTTTCCTCGAAATTGAGGACTTCGGCCCCCAATCCCTTGGCCAGCGCCAGCCGGTGCGGGAAATGGTCGATCGCGATCACCCGATGCGCGCCCATCAGCAACGCCGACTGGATCGCGAACAGCCCGACCGGGCCGCAGCCCCATACCGCGACGATGTCGCCCGGTTCGATATCGGCATTTTCCGCCGCCATCCACCCGGTCGGCAGGATATCCGACAGGAACAGCACCTTGTCGTCGTCCACCCCGTCCGGAATGACGATCGGGCCGACGTCGCTGAACGGCACGCGGACATACTCCGCCTGACCGCCGGGATAGCCGCCGGTCATATGGCTGTATCCGAACAGGCCGGGGGCGACCTGTCCCCATAGTTCCTGTGCGATATCCTGATTGTCGGCCGGGTTGCCGTTGTCGCAGCCGGAATATTGCTGTTTCGAGCAATGATAGCAGCTACCGCAGGCGATCACGAACGGCACGACGACGCGCTGGCCCTTTTTCAGCGTGGATTTGGGACCGGTATCGACCACTTCGCCCATGAATTCATGGCCGAGAATGTCGCCCGCCTGCATCGTCGGAATATAGCCGTCGTACAAATGCAGGTCGGACCCGCAGATCGCGGTCGACGTAATCTTGATGATCGCATCGCGCGGGTTGATGATTTCGGGATCGGGAACGCTGTCGACGCGGACGTCGTGCTTCCCATGCCAGGTCAGTGCGCGCATCCGGCGGCTCCTCTTATGATTTCGGTTCGCGGTTGGGCGGGGTGGTCGTGGCGATCTCGCCCGCTTCCATCAGTTGCTTGAAGCGGCGCAGGTCGCGACGCGCCTCGATCGCCGGTTCCTTTTGCGTGACCTTGGCGACCAGCTTGCCGATCACCCCGGCGGGCGGGGAATAGGCGATGACCGCCGTCACCACCGTGCCCCGGCCCGGCGCGGCATCGGCGAACGACACCCAGCCGCTGTTCGGCACGTCGCTATCCTCGGCCTTCCAGCCGATGCGCTCGCCGTCCACGTCCTCGGTGACGACCGCATCCCATGCATAGTCGCCATTGGGACCGGCGACGGTCCAGTGCGACCGGTTACGGTCGCGCACCTCGATCGCGCGGACATTCTGCATGAACGTCGCGAGGTTCCCAAAGTCGCGCCAATAGGCATAGAGTTCGTGGCGCGGGCGGTTGATCGTCACCGCCACGCCCGACACCGACGATTCGCCGTTCGGGGCAGCGGTTGCCCGCTCCGCCTTGTCTTTCGAAGTGAAGGATGGCGCGTCGTCGCGTACGATATCGCCCGGCTGCGTTGGTTCGGCCATGACCTTGCCCTCTCTGGCTGGGCATCCCAACCATTTGATCTACATCATGTTTTTGCCCCAATGCCGTGATCAGGACATGACGCTGCCAACCGCCGGGGCGAGTCACCGTTCCATGCCGATCGTAATTTTACCGGTGAACGGTCCGCATTTGCAGGCGAAGCGCTTGGCGCTATGCGGGCGGGATGCACGGTGCCCCGCTCTCGCTCCACAATTCGCTGACGCGAAGCCTCGAACCCTTTGCCCCGATCGATCCGGCCAAGGGCGTCCGCATGTATTCGTGCGGACCGACCGTCTATAATTACGCCCATATCGGCAATCTGCGTGCCTATATATTCACCGACACGCTCAGCCGGGTGCTGCGGTGGAAGGGCTATCCGCTCACCCATGTCATCAACATCACCGATGTGGGGCATTTGACGTCGGATGCCGATGTGGGCGACGACAAGATGGAGGCGGCGGCGCGCACCCGCGCGCAATCGATCTGGGACGTGGCGGCGCATTATACTGCGGCGTTCAAGGGCAATCTGCGCGACCTGAACATCGACGACCCGACACGCTGGTCGGTGGCGACCGACCATATCGCGGAGATGATCGCCTTCGCCGAAAAGATCGCGCCCGCCCATTGCTACGAACTCGACAGCGGCCTGTATTTCGACAGCAGCACCGTGCCCGATTATGGCGCGCTGGCGGGCGGGCAGGATGACGGCGGCGAAGGGCGTATCGATCCGGTCGCGGGCAAGCGCCATCGTCAGGACTTCGCGATCTGGCGCAAGACGCCAGCGGGCGAAAACCGGCAGATGGAATGGGACTCGCCATGGGGCCGGGGGGCGCCGGGCTGGCACCTCGAATGCTCGGTGATGAGCCTGAAATATCTCGGCAGCCCGTTCGATATCCACACCGGCGGCATAGACCATCGCGAGATCCACCATCCGAACGAGATCGCGCAGAATCAGGCGCATTGCGGCTGCGCCGACACCGGCGCGCGCTTCTGGCTGCACAACAACTTCCTCGTCGAACGATCCGGCAAGATGTCGAAGTCGAAGGGCGAGTTCACGACGCTGGCGACGTTGATCGACGCGGGGGTACACCCCCTCGCCTATCGGCTGATGTGCCTGTCGGCGCAGTATCGATCCGAGCTGGAGTTTTCGGCGGAGAACCTGCTGGCGGCGCTGACCCGGTTGAAGCGGCTGGTGATGACCGTCGCGGCGTTGCGCACCCGCGCCACCGGCGAGGGCGATGCTACAAAAGCTGCGGCGTATCGCGAGCGGCTCGACGTAGCGGTGTCGGACGACCTGAACACGCCGCGCGCGCTGCCGGTGCTCGACGAACTGCTGGCGGACAAGAAGCTGACGCCTGCCGACCGGATCGCCGCGCTGGCCGATTTCGACGCGGTGCTGGGGCTTGGCCTCGCGACGCTGGATCGCGCGACGTTGCGGGTCCGCCCGACGGACGCCGTGATCGACGCCGCGACGATCGATGCCCGGCTGGCCGACCGTCGCGACGCCCGCGCGGCGAAGGATTTCGCACGGTCGGACAGCATCCGCGACGCACTGGCGGCGGCGGGGGTCGAGGTCATGGACGGCGATCCGCTGGGCTGGGACTGGCGCCCGACCCTCGGTTAACCCCTTGCACCGCCCCCCGCTTCCCCGTCATATCGCCGGCGAATCATCGGGGGACGATATGCGGGGACAGATACTGGGCGTCGATCGGGAGGCCAGCCAGGGCCAGATCGCGGGCGACGACGGCCAGCGATACTGGTTCCGGCCCGACGACTGGAGCGACCGGACCGGACCGGCGGTCGGTGCGCAGGTCGATTTCGAAGTATCGAACGGTCGTGCGCTCCGCATCTATCACGTCCCCGGCACTGTCGTTCCGGCTCCGGTCGTCCGCGACCGGCCGCGACCGTCGAAGGACAAGGTGGCGGCCGCGCTGCTCGCCTTCTTCCTCGGTATCTTCGGCGTTCATCGCTTCTATCTGAACCGGGTCGGGTCCGGGATCGCGATGCTGTTGCTGACCTGTACGCTGATCGGGGTGTTCGCCAGCAGCATCTGGGCACTGATCGATTTCGTCCGGTATCTGGTCATGTCCGAAGACGAGTTCCACCACCGCTACGGCTGATCGATCCTGCCGCTACATCGGACAAACCTTTACTTCATTGCGCGCGGCGGCGGTTTCGCGCATGGGAATTGCCCGTATCGATGTAGTGGAACCTAGTAATGGCCGCCAATTGGGCCCCAGATAGCTGGACGACCGCCGAAGCCCGGCAATTGCCGAACTATCCCGACAGCGCGGCGCTCGACGCCGCCACGCAGCAACTGGCGAGCTATCCGCCGCTGGTGTTCGCGGGGGAAGCACGCAACCTGACCGCCGATCTGGCACAGGTGGCGGAGGGCAAGGCGTTCCTGCTGCAGGGCGGCGATTGCGCCGAGAGTTTCGCCGAGTTTCATCCAAACAACATTCGCGACACGTTCCGCGTCATCCTTCAGATGGCGGTGGTGCTGACCTTCGCGTCGAAGCTGCCGACCGTGAAGCTGGGCCGCATGGCGGGCCAGTTCGCCAAGCCGCGTTCGGCCGATACCGAAGTGATCGGCGGGGTAGAACTGCCCAGCTATCGCGGCGACAACATCAACGACATCGCCTTCACTCCCGAAGGTCGCATCCCCGATCCGCAGCGCATGATCCGCAGCTATTCGCAGGCGGCGGCGACGCTGAACCTGCTGCGCGCGTTCGCGACCGGCGGCTATGCGAACCTGCATCAGGTGCATCGCTGGACCCATGACTTCATGGGCCGCAGCCCGTGGGCCAAGAAATATGCCGACGTCGCCGACCGTATCGGCGAGGCGCTCGATTTCATGGCGGCGTGCGGCATCGATGCCGACAGCGTGCCGCAGTTGAAGGCGACCAGCTTCTACACCAGCCACGAAGCGCTGTTGTTGCCGTACGAACAGGCGCTGACGCGACAGGATTCGCTGACCGGCGACTGGTACGACACGTCCGCGCATTTCCTGTGGATCGGCGACCGCACCCGTTTCGACGGATCGGCGCATGTCGAATTCCTGCGCGGCATCGGCAACCCGATCGGCATCAAGTGCGGCCCGACGCTGGAGCCGGACGCGCTGTTACGGATGCTCGACACGCTCAACCCGGCGCGCACGCCGGGGCGGATGACGCTCATCACCCGCTATGGCCATGACAAGATCGAGGCGGGGCTGCCCAAGCTGATCCGCGCCGTGCAGCGCGCCGGGCATCCGGTGGTGTGGTCGTGCGACCCGATGCACGGCAACACGATCAAGGCGACGACCGGATACAAGACGCGCCCGTTCGACCGCATCCTTGCCGAAGTCCGCGGCTTCTTCGCGGTCCATCGTGCCGAAGGCAGCCACGCCGGCGGCATCCATGCCGAAATGACCGGACAGAACGTCACCGAATGCACGGGCGGTGCGATCGACGTGACCGAACAGAGCCTTGCCGATCGCTATCACACGCATTGCGACCCGCGTTTGAACGCGGGCCAGAGCCTCGAACTGGCGTTCCTACTGGCGGAAATGCTCAACACGGAAATGGCCGAGCGTCGTCGCGTCGCGGCGTGAGGATTCCGGGCAGCTTGTAAAACTGGTCGATCCGGGTGCACCCGGATCGACCTGCCATGCGGCCTTACGCAGCGGCCAAGGTATTGCCGGACGCCGGCTTTCCTGAAATCTATGCGAAAGTCGATTCACCCACCTCGTACCCCGGCGAAGGCCGGGGTCCAGTTTGGTGAGGGTTCGGAACAGCGTACGAAGGCCATCCCAACTGGGCGCCGGCCTGCGCCGGGGTACGTTCTGGCATCCAAGCCAAGACGATCATCCGCTAACGATCGTTCAGGATCACCCGGTCGCATCTGAGAACACCGGGCCTGCCGCATCACCGACAGGCCCCGTGCACCAATTACCCCAACCGGCCCAGCGCCGCGTGCAGCCGTGCCGCCTCGGCCATCTTGTCCGCATGGTCGGCGCGCGCCTTCTCGACCGCTTCCGGCTTCGCCCGTTCGACGAACGAGGCATTGCCCAGCCGCCCGGCCAGCGCGTCGCGTTCCTTTTCGGTCGCGGCGATCGCCTTGGTCAGGCGGGTGCGTTCGGCGTCGAGGTCGATCACCTCGCCCAACGGCAGGACGAACGTCGCCTCGTCCACCACGATCTGTAGCGCGCCGCCGGGCGGGGCATCGCCCGTTGCCCGGTCGACCCGCGCCAGTCGGGCCAGAATCAGCTCCTGCCGCGCCAGCCGGTCGAGTGTCGTGGTCGACGCATCGCGGACATGGATCGGCAGGCGTGCGCCCGGCGGCAGGTTCAGTTCGGTCCGCGCGGCGCGGATTTCGCTGACCAGCCGGATCAGCCAGTCGATCTCCTGCGCCGCACCCGGATCGATCGCGCGCGCATCCGCCATCGGCCAGCGCGCGACGATCAGGTCGTTGTCGCGGGCACCGAGCGCATGCCACAGTTCCTCGGTGATGAACGGCATGAACGGGTGCAGCATCACCAGTATCTGGTCGAGCACCCAGCCCGCGACCGCGCGCGTTTCCACACCGCCCTCGGCCCCGCCCTGCAACACGGGTTTGATGAGTTCGAGATACCAGTCGCAGAACCGGCTCCAGGTGAACTGATAGATCGTGTTCGCCGCACCATCGAACCGCAGATCGGCGAGCGCGAGGTCGAGCGCCTGAACGCATGCGATCGTTTCCGCCACGATCCAGCGATTGACCGCCAGCGTCGCGACCGGCGGTTCCAGCGTCGCCGACGCGCCGATGCCGTTCGCCTGCGCGAAGCGCGCCGCATTCCACAGCTTGGTGGCGAAGTTGCGGTATCCCTCGACCCGCTTCTCATCCATCTTGATGTCGCGGCCCTGGCTTTCCATCGCCGCCATGAAGAACCGCAACGCATCGGCACCATAGCGATCGATCAGGCCGAGCGGATCGACGGTGTTCCCCTTCGACTTCGACATTTTCGCGCCATCGGCGGCGCGGACCAGCCCGTGAAGATACAGCGTCTTGAATGGCACCTCGCCCATGAAGTGCAGCCCCTGCATCATCATCCGCGCGTTCCAGAAGAACAGGATGTCGAAGCCGGAGATCAGCACGTCATTGGGGTAGCGACCGGCGAGCTGCGTGCCGCCCGTCCCGGCACCATCGCCCTGTCCGTCGGCGTGCGGCCAGCCAAGCGTCGCGAACGGCCAGAGCGCCGACGAGAACCATGTGTCGAGGACGTCGGGGTCCTGCGCCAGAACGACACCCTCGCCCGCCATCGCCTGCGCCTCGGCAGCGGTTTCGGCGACGAACACCGATCCGTCTTCGGCGAACCATGCCGGAATCCGATGCCCCCACCATAATTGCCGCGACACGCACCACGGCTGGATGTTCTCCATCCAGTTGAAGAACGTCTTTTCCCATGTCTTGGGCACGATCTTGATCGCACCCGATCGCACCGCCTCGATCGCGGGTTTCGCCAGCGTGGCCGCATCGACATACCATTGGTCGGTCAGCCACGGTTCGATCACCACGCCCGACCGGTCGCCATAGGGCGTCTGGATCGTGCGCGGCTCGGCGTCATGCTCTGCGCCGTCCTTGTCGACGTGCGGAATCAGGAACCCATCCGTCTTCAGCCGCTCGACTACCGCCTTGCGCGCGTCGGCGGTCGTCAGGCCCAGCAGATCGTCGGGGATTAGGCCGTCGCCGGTCTGCACCACCCGCGCCGTCGCATCGAGCATGTTGAGCATGTCGCGCGCCTCGATCCCGGCGCGGCGACCGACCTCGAAATCGTTGAAATCATGGCCCGGCGTGATCTTCACCGCGCCCGATCCGAGTTCGGGATCGGCGTGCTCATCGGCGACGATCGGGATCAGGCGACCGGTGATCGGCAAGCGCACCTGTTGCCCGATCAAGGCGGTATAGCGCGCATCCTCCGGGTTCACCGCGACCGCCATATCGGCCAGCATCGTTTCGGGGCGCGTCGTCGCCACCTCGATATAGCCCGATCCGTCCGCCAGCGGATAGCGCAAGCGCCAGAACTGACCCTTCACCTCGCGCGTTTCGACTTCCAGATCGCTGATCGCGGTGCCGAGGCCGGGGTCCCAGTTCACCAGCCGCTTGTCGCGGTACAGCAGTCCTTCGCGATGCAACTGCACGAATACCTTCAGCACCGCCGCCGAAAAGCCCTCGTCCATCGTGAAGCGTTCGTTCGACCAGTCCATCGAACAGCCCAGCCGGCGAAGCTGCCCGGTGATGGTGCCGCCGGACTCTTCCTTCCATTCCCACACCTTCGCCACGAAATCGTCGCGCGACATGTCGGTGCGCTTTTGCTGGCGCTCCGCCATCTGACGCTCGACGACCATCTGAGTCGCGATACCGGCATGGTCGGTCCCGACGACCCAGCGCGCGTCCTTGCCCTGCAACCGGGCATGGCGGACCAGAATATCCTGCAACGTATTGTCGAGCGCGTGGCCGATGTGCAGGCTGCCCGTCACGTTCGGCGGCGGGTTGACGATGGTCCACGGCTCGGCCTGCGGACGGTCGGGGTGGAACAGCCCCCCCTGTTCCCAGTGGGGATACCAGCGCGCTTCGATGGCGGCGGGGTCGAAGGTCTTGGGCAATTCGCTCATCCCCGCCGAATGGCGCGGATGGCGCGGCGACGCAAGAGAGCGCCGCCGCGTCGGTTATTCGCGGCCGGTGATCCGCGCGATTTCGCGGGCGACCATCGTTTCGACCATGCCGGGCAGATTCGCGTCGAGCCAGTCGCGCAGCATCGGGCGCAGCATCTCGCGCACCAGACCCTGCAGCGAATCGGACGCAGGGGTTTCAGCCGTTTCAGGCTTCACGAGCATCCGCGACAATTGATCCAGCGAACCACGGCTGGCTTCCGCCACACGTTCCGACACGATCGACGCATCGATTTCGGGTGGAGCTGGGGGCGCGGCCGGTTCGGGCGGTGGCGGCGCGGCAGCGCGCGGACGCTCGACACGCGGTGCCTCGCGCACCGGCGGCGGCGGCGCGGCGACGCGGCGGTCGAGTTCGAGCACCTCGTCTTCGTCCTCGTCGTCGACATGGCTGCGACCGTCATACCCGCGCCCGTCATAGACCCGGTCTTCCATGTCACGCGGCGGTGTCATGCGCAGCGACTTGCGCCCGCGCAACGCCTGCGCCGATCCTTCGCCTTCTTCGGCGATGATCCGCTTGATGGACGACAGGATGTCCTCCATCGACGTTTCGTTGCTGATATCCCCCACCGCAACCCTCTATGGTTAAGGCCCGTTAAAGCATCAGCCTTCGGGGGTTGCGACCGGCCTGTCAATCGGTTGCGTGGCGCTGCCCGTCGTTGCCGGAGCCGCGCTGCCGCCGCGATTGGGCGCATCGATACCCTGTGTCGGGATATACGGATTGGGCGAACGCTGTAGCGCGGGGTCCAGTTCGCGCGTGACGACCGGCGTCTGCGCGGGGGTGTTGACCGTGGCGGGCGCGAGCGGGACCGGTGCGGGATCGTCGCCCCAATCCCAGATGCGGTTGCGCACCCGGTCGTAATTCGCGATCGGATCGTACAATGCGCCGCCGTCCAGCCCCAGATCGCGCGCTTCCGCCCGGCCCATCGCCGCGAGCAACGCGAAGCCCGCGACATAGGCGTCGCGGCGTGCCGTCACCAACTGCACCTGCGAATTGAGCAATTCCTGTTCGGCGTTCAGGATGTCGAGGATGGTGCGGGTGCCGACGCTGTTCTCGGCACGAACACCCTCCAGCGACAGGCGGTTGGCGGCGACCTGCACCTCCGACGATTCGATAACGCGGAGCGACGATTGCCACGATGCGAAGGCGGAGCGGGTGTCGGACACGACCGCGCGTTCGACCTGCGTCACCTGTTCGATCGCGGCCCCTTCCAGCGCCTGTGCCCGGCGAATCTGCGCGGCGGGACGCCCCGACTGGAACAGTGGCAGATTCATCTGCAACCCGGCCTGTGCCGCGCCGCCATCCTGTTGCAGCACGATGCCGTTCAGGCTCTGCGCCGATCCGAGGAAGCTGGTATAGCTGCCGCCGACGACGGCGCTGACCGTGGGCAGGCGGGAGGCGCGGGCAGTGCCTACGTCGAACCCGGCGGCATCGCTGGCGCGTTGCGCCGCCAGCAGCGCCGGGTTGTTCGCCACCGCCACCCCGACCGCGCTGGTAGGATCGGCCGGAAGATTGGGCAGCGCAGGCGGCGTATCGAGCGTTCCCGAGGGCGCACCGGTCACGGCGACGTAATTCTCGCGACTGCGAATCAGTGATGCTTCCGCCTGTCGCAACTGCGCCTGTGCGAAGGCGAGCCGCGCTTCGGACTGCGCCACGTCGGTGCGGGTCAGGTCGCCGACCTGGAACCGGTCGTTCGATGCCTGAAGATTGACCTCCAGCACGCGGACATTCTGTTGATTCAGGCGGACGATCGCCTCATCCCGTATCACGTCGTTGAATGCGGCGACGACCAGCGTGAAGACATTGGCTTCGGTGCTGCGCAGGTTCGCACGACCCGATTCGACGCGCGCGTCGGCGGCCCGCACCCCGTTGCGCACGGCACCACCGGCATAGAGCGGAAGCGAGGCGTTTACCTGCACCGAACCGGTCCGCGACGGCTGGGCGATCCCCTGCGACCGGGTGTTCAGCACATTCTCGATCACCGAGCTTTGCGTCGTGATCTGGGGCAGTCCCTGCGACCGTGCCAGCGGCACCGTCTCGTCGGTGGCGCGCAGGCTCGCGCGCGCGCCGGTCAACTGCGGATTGGTGGCATAGGCGCGCGCCAGCGCCTCGCGCAGCGTTTCGGCGGCAGCCGGCCCCGATAGCAGCGCCACCATCGCGACGCCGCCGATGAACTTCCCCCCCCGGATCATATACTACCTCGTAAACTGAAACGTCTTGGGTCGCGCGAACCCCGGCAGGGTCACGCAATCCATGTCGGCGAAGTCGGCCAGACCGAACCCGCCTTCGGTCCGCCGCCCCAGCGCCAGCCGGGTCACGCCGCGATCGATCAGGCCGGTCGCCAGCCGCCCGCCGGGGGCGAGTTGCGCGACGATCGCGTCGGGCACCGAGTCGATCGCGCCGTCGATGACGATCGCGTCATAGGGGGCACCCGCCGCCCAGCCCTGTACCAGCGGCCCTTCGACCACCGTCACTTTGGCATCGGCGATCGCGGCGCGCGCGCCCTCGACCAGCGTGGCGTCTTCCTCCAGCGCCACGACCGACGCGGCGATCCGCGCGGCGACGACGGCGGCATAGCCCATCGCCGCGCCCACGATCAGCACGCGGTCGGTCGGCAGGATCTCGGCAGCGACCAGCAGCCGCCCGGTAATGAGCGGCGCGTTGATCGCCCGGCCACCCGCCAACGGCAGCGCGACGTCGCGATAGGCGAGCGCCGACTGTGCGGACGGCACAAAGGTTTCGCGCGGCACCTCGCCCATCGCGGCGACGATGCGCGGATCGCTGACGGCGCTGGTGCGCAATTGGCTGACGACCATCGCATGGCGCATGGCGGCGTAATCGGGACGGGCAAGGGTCGTGTCGGTCATGGCAATCCTGTCGCACAACTGTTTTAGGTGCGCAATACACATCGCGCAGATACGCGCGCTGTCTATCGCGCCCGCCGCCGCCCGCCAAGCGACCCCGCGCGCATATTTTGCGCCCGCACGGTTGACACCACGCCCCCGCCCGCGCATTTGCCCGCCTCCCACGACTATCGAGGCCCGATGGCGGAGTGGTGACGCAGAGGACTGCAAATCCTTGCACCCGGGTTCGATTCCCGGTCGGGCCTCCAGGTCGGTTTGCGGAATTGCGAGGATCGTCGCCAATGCGACTGACAGCGCCCCCCGAACCTGTTATCCGGCGATCGTGACCGCGCTGACCCGCCTGTTCGCCATCATGGCGCTGTTCCTGTCGTTGATGACGGGATCGGTCGCGCATGGCGCGGGCACCATCGGCTGCGTCGCCGTTACCGACGTCGCCACCGAAATGGCATCGGGCCATGTCGATCGTGCGCCCGACTCGACATCGACCGACACCGATCGCGTCTGCCCCCACCATCATGGCGGGTGTCATGGCCATCACATCGCCGCCCCTTCGGAAGGGGCAGCCGCCCTGCCGCGTCCCGCTTCCGCCGACCGTCGCATTGCCGCGCGGTCATGGCCGGTACGCGACGTGACGATCGATCCGACCCGCCGCCCACCGCGCGCCTGACCCGGACCGGCCTTGCGCCGGATCGTCCGTTCGTCAGGAGATTTCCGATCATGTACCGTATCGTCGCGGCCTTCGCTGCCGCTGGCCTGTGCGTGCCGCCCCCGGCGCACGCCCAAGCCGACCCGCCCGTTCTCACCCTGTCGCAGGCCATCGACCGCGCCGACGCGGCATCGCCCACGCCCGAAGCCGCCGACGCCGCCATTCGCGCGGCGCAGGCCGATCGTCGCGCCGCCGGTCTCCGCCCCAATCCGTCGATCGTCGCGGAGAGCGAGAATATCGGCGGCACCGGCATCTATCGCGGCGTGCGATCGTCGGAGACGACGGTCGGGCTGTCACTCCCCCTCGAACTGGGCGGCAAGCGGGGGGCGCGCGTCGCGCTGGCCGACGCGCGGATCGAGCGAGCGTCGGTGGACCGCGACATCGCGCGTGCCGATCTGCGCCTGCGCGTAACGCAAGCCTATATCGATGCGGCGGCGGATCAGCGGCGGCTGTCCGTCGCGCGCGAACAGGTCGCCATTGCTGTCGACAGCCTGCGCGCCGCACAGGTCCGGGTCCGGGCCGGGCGCGCCTCCCCGATAGAAGAACAGCGCGCGGACGTCGCGCGGTTGCGCGCGGAAAACGCGGCGGATCGGGCGGTGCGCGCCGCCGATCTCGCCGCCGCCACGCTCGCCCGCCTGACCGGATTGCCGGCGGTGACGGTCGATCCGGAATGGTTCGGGCAGCTTCCGACGCTAGCCCCTTCGACCGATGGGCCGACTCTGGCCGACGCCGCCGCCCGCGCCGATCTGACCGCTGCCGAGGCATCGGTGCGGCTGGCTGATCGGCAGCGCATCCCCGACGTGACGATCAATGCCGGCGCCCGACGACTCGAACAGACCAACGACACCGCCGCCGTGATCGGCGTGTCGATACCGCTTCGTTTGTTCGATCGGGGTCGCGCCACCGCCGACGCGGCCGGCGCCCGCCGCGATCAGGCCGTCGCCCTGCGACGCGCCGCCCGGATCGATTCCGACATCGCCATTGCCGGGGCACGTGCCGATGCCGAGAGCGCTGTCGCCACTGCGCGACTCGCCACCGGCCCGGCCCTCGCCGCCGCGACGGAAGCCGCGCGCATCGCCCGGATCGGATACCGCGAGGGCAAGTTCGGACAGCTCGACCTGCTCGATGCCGAACGCACGCTCGCCGACACCCGCACCGCCGCGATCGACGCCATCACCGCCTTCCACGACGCCCGCGCCCGCCTCGACCGGCTGCGCGCGCCCGCCATTCCGGACACCCGCCCATGATTCGTCTTTCCCGTGCCGCCCTGCCCGCCGGTCTGTTGCTGTCGCTTGCCGCTTGCGGCGGCGCGACCGACACCACGACTCCCGCCGACGCCGGTCACGGCAACGAAGCCCATGCCGACGCCGCCGGCACCGTAACCCTGTCCCCGCAACAGATCACCGAGGCCGCGATCGAGGTCATTCGCCCCACGGTCGGCGGCGTTTCCGGCGCGATCGAGATCAGCGCCACCGTAGAGGGCGATCCGCAACGGGTTCAGGTGGTATCCGCCGCCATCGGCGGGCGCATCGTGGCACTGACCCGCAATCTGGGCCAGCCGGTCGCGCGCGGCGATACGCTGGCGATCGTCGAAAGCCGCGAAGCCGCGTCGCTGAACGCGGAGGTCGAGGCCGCGACCGCGCGCGCCGCGCTGGCCGATGCGTCGCTGCGCCGCGAACGGCGGCTGTTCGCCGAACGGGTATCGCCCGAACAGGACCTGATCGCCGCGCGCACCGCCGCGACCGAAGCCGCCATCGCCCTGCGTCTCGCCCGGCAACAACGGGCGGCGACCGGCGGCGGCGGCGGCGCACTGAACCGCGTCGCGATCCGCGCACCGATCGGGGGGCAGGTCATCGCGCGATCGGCGACGTTGGGACAGACCGTCGCCGCCGATGCCGAACTGTTCCGCGTTGCCGATCTGTCGCGCGCCACCGTCGCGCTGTCGCTGGTGCCCGCCGATGCCGGGCGCGTCCGCCCCGGCGCGCGGGTCGATGTGACCGCGCCCGGTCGACGACAGGCGGCGACGGTGACGTTCGTCTCGCCGATCCTCGACGAGACGACCCGGCTGGTCCCGGTCATCGCGACGCTCGACAACCGCGCCGGAACATGGCGCGTCGGGGAGACGGTCAACGCGTCGATCCTTATCCCCGCGACCGGCAACCGTACCGTCGCCGTGCCGTCGACCGCGGTCCAGATGATCGAGGATCAGCCGCATGTCTTCATCCGCACGGCCACCGGTTTCTCGGCGGTGCCGGTGACGCTGGGCCGTACCAATGGCGGCGTCGTGACCGTGACCGGCGGCCTTCGCGGCGACGAGCGGATCGCGTCGACCAACTCGTTCATCCTGAAAGCGGAGCTGGGCAAGGGCTCGGCGGGTCACGAGGATTGATGCGATGATCGCCCCTATCGTCACCTTCGCGGTGGAGCGGCGCTGGCTGGTGCTGCTCATCACCCTCGTCGCTGCACTGGCCGGCATCGTCGCGCTGCAACGGCTGCCGATCGATGCCGTGCCCGACATCACCAACAATCAGGTACAGATCAACGTGGTCGCCCCCGCCCTCTCGCCCGATCAGGTCGAGAAACAGGTCGCGTTCACCATCGAAACCGCGCTGGCGGGCATTCCCGGACTCGATCACACCCGATCCCTGAGCCGCAACGGTTTCGCACAGGTCACGGCGGTGTTCGACGAAAGCACCGACATCTATTTCGCCCGCGCACAGGTCGCCGAACGGCTTCGCACCGCCGAAGACGACCTGCCCGACGGAGTGAACCCGGCAATGGGTCCGATCGCGACCGGGCTGGGCGACATCCTGATGTGGACCGTCGAGATGCGCGAGCTGGATCAGGTCAACCATCGCAACGGCGAACCCGGCCTGCAACGCGACGGCAGCTATATCACGCCCGAAGGCGATCACCTGGTCGATGCGGCGGACAAGGCGACGTATCTGCGCACGGTGCAGGACTGGATCGTCACCCCGTTGCTGAAAGGGACGCCGGGCCTTGCCGGAGTCGACAGCCTCGGCGGCTATACGAAGGAATATCTGGTCGTTCCCGACGTGCAGCGTATGGCGGCGATGCGCATCACGCTGAACGAGCTCGCCACCGCGCTCGACCGCAACAACGGCAGCATCGGCGCGGGCGTGGTGAATCGCAACGGCGAAGGGCTGGCGGTGCGGGCCGACGGGCGAATCCGCACCGTCGACGAACTGGCGCGCACCGTGGTGGTGACGCGCGAAAGCGTGCCGATCACGCTCGACCAGATCGCCACCGTCCGTACCGGCCACGGCCCGCGTATGGGATCGGCGTCGGAAAACGGGCGCGAGGTCGTGGTCGGCACCGCTGTGATGCGGATCGGGGAAAATAGCCGCACGGTCTCGACCGCCGTCGCCGACCGGCTGACGGCGATCGGCCGGTCGCTGCCGGTCGACGTCATCGTCAAGCCGGTGCTCAACCGCACCGATCTGGTCGATGCGACCATCGCGACCGTGGCCCGCAACCTTGCCGAAGGGGCGTTGCTGGTCGTCGTCGTGCTGTTCGCGCTGCTCGGCAATTTCCGCGCGGCGCTGATCGCGGCGGCGGTGATCCCGGTCACGATGCTGCTGACCGCGACCGGCATGGTCCGTGCGGGGGTGTCGGCCAACCTGATGAGTCTCGGCGCGCTCGATTTCGGGCTGATCGTCGACGGCGCGGTCATCATCGTCGAACACGCGCTGCGCCGTCTGGCGGAGGCGCAGGGACGGCACGGCGGCGCCCTCTCGCTTCGCCAGCGGCTCGACATCGTCGCCGCCTCGACGCGGGAGATGATCCGGCCGTCGGTCTATGGACAGGCGATCGTGATCCTCGTCTATGCCCCGCTGCTGACCTTTACGGGGGTCGAAGGCAAGATGTTCGAGCCAATGGCCCTGACCGTCATCATCGCGCTGGCATTCGCGTTCGTGCTGTCGCTGACGTTCGTGCCCGCCGCGATCGCGATCTGGCTGTCGCGCCCGGTCGAGGAAAAGGAAGGGCGGATCGTCCACTGGCTGCGCCATGCCTATGCCCCCCGGCTCGACCGCGCGATGCACTGGCCGCGCGCCACGATCGGTGCCGCGATCGGTGCGCTGGCGCTGGGCATCGCCGCCTTCACCGCATTGGGGCAGGAGTTCCTGCCGCAACTGGACGAAGGCGATTTGCTGGTACAGGCGATCCGCGTGCCGGGCACCTCGGTCGATCAGGCACAGGCGATGCAGTTCGGCGTCGAACGGGTCATCGCCCGCCAGCCCGAGGTCCGCTTCGCCTTTTCGCGCACCGGCACGTCGGAGATCGCATCGGACCCGATGCCCGCCAACATCACCGACACGTTTGTCATCCTGAAACCGCGCGACCAGTGGCCCGACCCGTCGCTGCCCAAGGCCGACCTGATCGAGGCGCTGGAGGCGCGCCTCGCCCGCCTGCCCGGCAATGCCTATGAGATCACGCAGCCGATCCAGATGCGCTTCAACGAGCTGATCGCCGGGGTGCGCGGGGATATCGCGATCAAGGTGTTCGGCGACGACTTCGTCCAGATGAACGCCGCCGCCCGCGACATCGCCCGCGCGCTGGGAGAAACGCGCGGCGCGGTCGACGTGCGCGTCGAACAGACCGAAGGCTTGCCGATGCTCGACATCCGGCCCGATCGTACCGCGCTGTCGCGGGTCGGCATCACGTCGGGGGACGTGCAGGACGTGGTCGCCGCCGCGATCGGCGGGCAACAGGCGGGCGAAGTGTTCGAGGGCGACCGGCGCTTTCCCGTGATGATCCGGCTGGACGATGCCGCGCGGTCCGATCCGACCGCGCTGGCGAAGCTGCCGGTGCCGACGCCGCAGGGCGGGTTCGTGCCGCTGTCCACCGTGGCGCAGATCGCGGTGGTCGATGGCCCGAACCAGATCAGCCGCGAAAACGGCAAGCGCCGCGTCGTGGTACAGGCCAATGTCCGCGATCGCGACGTGGCGGGCGTGGTCGCCGACGCACAGGCACGGATCGCCGCCGATGTGACGTTGCCGCCGGGCACCTATCTGGCATGGGGCGGGCAGTTCGAGAATCTGGCCTCCGCCCGGCAACGGCTGGCGATCGTGGTGCCGCTGTGCTTCGCCGCGATCCTGTTGCTGCTCTATGCCGCATTGGGGTCGGTGCGCGACGCGGCGCTGGTGTTCACCGGCGTGCCGCTGGCGCTGGTCGGCGGGGTCGCCGCGCTGCTGATGCGCGGCATGCCGTTCTCAATCTCGGCGGCGGTCGGGTTCATCGCGCTGTCGGGCGTCGCGGTGTTGAACGGGCTGGTGATGGTTAGCGCGATACAGGCGCTGATCGACGACGGCATGGCCCGCGCGGCGGCCGCGCGCGAGGGGGCGTTGTCGCGGCTCCGCCCGGTGGCGATGACCGCGCTGGTCGCCAGCCTCGGTTTCCTGCCCATGGCGCTGGGCCACGGTGCGGGCGCGGAGGTGCAGAAGCCGCTGGCAACGGTGGTGATCGGCGGGCTGATATCCGCCACGCTGCTGACGCTGTTCGTGCTGCCGACACTCTATGCCCGGTTCGGCGGACGGCGGCACGAACCGGACGTGGCGGTTGCGCCCGACCGCACTTCGGGAGAAGGCGGGGCATGACCGCCCATGTCCTTACCCTGTCGTGCACCGATCGCGTCGGCATCGTCGCCGCTGTCAGCGGTTATCTGGCGCAGATCGACGGTTTCATCCTCGACAGCCAGCAATATGCCGATCTCGACGCCGGGCGATTCTTCATGCGGGTCGAGTTCAGCGGCGTCGGCCCGGCCTTTCCCGCCACGCCCGCCGCGTTACGCGACGGGTTCGCCACCGTCGCCGACAACTTCGCGCTCGACTGGTCGCTGGACGCGCGGGACACGCGCACCCGGTTGATGATCGCGGTGTCGAAGGGCAGCCATTGTCTCAACGACCTGCTCCATCGGTGGAAGACCGGGGACATGCCGGTCGAGATCGTCGGCGTGGTGTCGAACCACGATACGCTGCGGTCGCTGACCGAATGGCACGGCGTGCCGTTCCATCACCTGCCGATCGTCGACGGCGACCGCGCGGCACAGGAGGCGGCGATGCTGGCGGCGTTCGAGGAGGCGAACGCCGATCTGCTGGTGCTGGCGCGCTATATGCAGGTGCTGGGGCCGACCCTGTCGGCGCGGTTGGCCGGGCGGTGCATCAACATCCACCACAGCTTCCTGCCCAGTTTCAAGGGCGCGCGCCCCTATGCCCGCGCGCACGACCGTGGGGTGAAGCTGATCGGTGCGACCGCGCATTATGTGACCGGCGACCTCGACGAAGGACCGATCATCGAACAGGCGGTGGAGCGCGTCGATCACCGCGCGACCGAAGCCGACCTGATCCGCATCGGCCGCGATATCGAATCGCAGGTGCTGGCCCGGGCGGTTCGGTGGGCGGCGGAACGGCGGGTGTTCCTGAACGGGCACCGGACGGTGGTGTTTCGGTAAATGGGCGCCACCGTACCCCGGCGAAGGCCGGGGTCCAGGTACGCAACGACTATGCTCCTGTACGAACCGCCGCCAACTGGCCCCCGGCCTTCGCCGGGGTACGGCCGATCCAGGACATTACCTCACGCCACGCGCACGCTGCATCGCCAGCAGCCGGTCGATCAACACCACCCGCATCGCCAGATCCTGACGATACGACGCGGTGCGCGGCGTCCGCGTCAGCGCCGCCAGCCACGCCCGCCGTGCACCGGGCAGATCGCCGACCTGCACCATCGCCATGCCGTAGTAGAAATACGGCCCCGGATGATCGGGGGCCAGTTGCATCCCCCGCGCGAAAGCCAGTCTGGCGGCAGGCGACAATACCCGCCCGCCGTCATGCGCGAGGATCGCCGTGCCCAGCCGGGTCCATAGCCGCCCGCTGTTCGGAGCCGACTGCAACCCGCCCAGCACCGCGTTCGTCGCCGCCTCGGTCGCGCCCGCCCGCGCCAGCCCGTCGGCGGCGACGGCATAGGCGAAGTCGAAGGTGAACCGGCCCCAGATCGCGTCGCGCAAATCGTCTTCGGCCAGATCGACCGGCTGGCGCACCCGTTCCGGCCCACGCGGACTGCCCGCCAGACCGGGTCGCCCCTGCCACGCATAGCCCGCCGCCGCCAGCATCAGCGCCGCCCCGACGAAGCTCCACAATGGGCGCGCCACCCGGCCTGCCACCAACAGCGCGAACGTCGCCCCGCCCAGCAACGCCAGCCATATCCAACCGCTCATCGCCGCCTCCGCTTCAGGCTGCGCGAGGCGAGCCATGCGCCCGCCGCCAGCAACCCGATCGGCGCCAGCCACAACGGCCATGTCGCCGCCGTCATCGGCGGATCATAGCTGACATAATCGCCATAGCGTTCGATCAGCCAGTCGCGCACCGCCACCGGCGTATCCCCGGCGGCGATGCGTTGCCGGACCAGCGCGCGCATGTCGGCGGCCATGTCGGCATCGCTGTCGGCGATCGACTGCCCCTGACAGACCAGACAGCGCAACGTCTCCATCAACGCCTTCGCCTCCCGCTCCCGCGCCGGATCGGGCAGTTGCGTGTCGGCCAGCACCGGCGGCGGCACGCGCGACTGGGCGGCGGCGGGACCGGCAAGCACCAGCGTCAGGGCCAGCGCCACCTTCATCGAACGTCCTGCAATTTCGCCAGCAGCACGGTCACATCCTCATCGCGGATCGCGCCGATATGCTGATAGGCGATGCGGCCCGCGCCATCGATCACGAACGTCTCCGGCACGCCCGACGACCCCAGCGCCAGTTGCACCGCGCTCGCCCGGTCGTCGCCGATCGCGGCATAGGGATCGCCATAGTCCTTCAGGAACTTCGTGATGTCGGCAGAGGTGTCGCGGATCGCGATGGCGTCGATCGTCGCGCCCTGCGCCTTCAGCCGGGCAAGCTGCGGGGCCTCCGCCGCGCACGGCACGCACCAGCTTCCGAACACGTTCAACAGCCGTGGTCGCCCCTGACGGAACAGGGCGCTCGTCACGCCCGGCTTGCCCGGCACCGCCGCCGCCAGCGCGAAATCCGGCAGCGTCTTCCCGACCAGCCGCGATCGCACCACCGGGTCACTGCCGCGCGGCAGCGCCAGCGCGAACAGCGCCGCCAGCGCCACGAACGCCAGCAACGGCACCCAGAGCAGGCGGCGGCTCATGCATATCCCTTTCGCCGCGACCGCCGCTCACGCCGCACCCGCCCGATCAGCGACAACATCCCGCCCAGCGCGACCAGCCCGCCACCGGTCCAGATCAGCGTCACCCACGGCTTCCACCATAGTCGCAACTGCCGCCGCCCGGCGGAATCGTCGCGCCCCAGCACGACATAGAGCTGTCCATCGGCAAAGGTCGTGATCGCCGCCTCGCTCGTCTCGGTTGGCGGATTGGCGAAGAAACGCTGTTCGGGACGCAGCACGAACGGCCGTCCGCCGTCGCGCGTCGCGGTCAGGCGCCCCTGCACCGCCGACCAGTTGGCACCGACCACCGGTTTCAACCCGTCGAACCGGATCGCGAACTGGCCGACACGATGCGTCTCGCCCGGTGACGCCGCCACCAGCCGTTCGACGGTGAACGCGCCTTCGGATGCCATGCCCGCCACGCTGACCGCGATGCCGAGATGCGCGACCACCATGCCCCAAGTGAACAGCGGCGTCCGCCACGGCGCACGCCCGATCAGCGGCAGCATGCTGGCCACCGACAGCCCCGCCGCCAGCGACAGGCCCAGCAGTGGCAACCATCCGGCGTCGCTGCCGATCAGTAACGCGACGAACACCGCGCCGGTCGCCACCGTCGGCCACAGCATCCGTCCGGCCACCGCCGCGCTACGATCGCGCCGCCACCGCAGCATCGGCCCGACCGCCATCGCGGCCATCAGCACCAGCGCCACCGGCCCCGCCGCCTTGTTAAAGAAGGGCGGCCCGACCGACAATTGCACCCCGAACGCCTGCGCCACCAGCGGGTACAGCGTCCCGATCAGGACGATGCCGAGGATGACCGTCAGCAACAGATTGTTCAGCACCAGCCCGCCTTCACGGCTGACCGGATCGAACAGATTGCCCTGCCGCACCGTCCCGACCCTCAGCGCGAACAGCGCCAGCGCGCCGCCGATATACAGCAGCAACAGCGCGAGGATGAACGACCCGCGCGTCGGATCGACCGCAAAGGCATGGACGCTGGTCAGGATACCTGACCGGACGAGGAACGTACCGACCATCGACATCGAGAAGGCGACCACCGCCAGCATGACCGTCCATGCCCGCAACCCGTCGCGCGTCGCCAGTACCGTGACCGAATGCAGCAGCGCCGTCGCCGCCAGCCACGGCATCAGCGATGCATTCTCCACCGGGTCCCAGAACCACCAGCCGCCCCAGCCCAGTTCGTAATAGGCCCAATAGCTGCCCGCGGTGATGCCGATGGTCAGGAACAGCCACGCACCCAGCACCCACGGCCGCATCGCCCGCGCGAAATCGCGCCCGACGTCGCGCGTCACCAGCGCGCCGACCGCGAACGAGAACGCGACCGACAGCCCGACATAGCCGAGGTACAGCGTCGGCGGATGGAAGGCGAGCCCGGGGTCCTGCAACAACGGGTTCAGCCCCATCCCGTCGCGCGGCGCGATCGCCAGACGCGCGAACGGGTTGGAGGCGATCAGCAGGAACGCATAGAATCCGAGGCCGATCGCCGCCTGCGCCGCCAGCGTGGCGACACGGGTGGCGGGGGCCAGCACGCGCTCGAACGCGGCGATGCCGCCGCCCGCCACCGCCAGCACCGTCACCCACAACAGCATCGACCCTTCGTGATTCCCCCACGCGCCCGATATCTTGTAGAGCATCGGCTTGGCCGAATGGCTGTTCTGCGCGACCAGCAACACCGACAGGTCGGTGCGCGCGAACACCGCGATCAGGCATCCGAACGCCACCGCCGCCAGCGCGCCCTGCACCACCGCCACCGGCCGCACCGCCGCCAGCAATTGCCCGACGACCGGCGCGGCATCGGCGCGACCGGCGCGCAGCCCGATCGCCGCCATCGCCAGTTGCAGCAACGCCATCGCCGCCGCCAGCCACAGGGCGGCCAGCCCCGCTTCCGCGATCACTGTTTCAGGCTTTCGGTGGTGTGGCCGTTGCCCGCGACCTGAGGCGGCATGTACCGCTCGTCATGCTTGGCGAGCAGATTGTCGGCGACGAACCCGCCGCCCGACACGAACTTCCCTTCAGCGACCACACCCGATCCTTCGCGGAACAGGTCGGGGGTGATGCCCCGGAACCTTACCGGCACGCTGGCCTTGCCGTCGGTCACGACGAACGCGACGGTCACGCCATCGGGCGCACGTCGCACCGATCCCGTCGCGACCATCCCGCCCAGCCGCACCGCCTTGTCCCGCGGCGCGGCGGCGGCATCGGCGGGGGCATAGAAGAACGCGGCCTGATCGCGCAGCGCCGACATCGCCAGCAACGCCGCGCCGATCACCGCCACCACGCCGAGGATCGCCAGCGTCAGCCGCTGGCCCTTCGCGGTCATCGCCGCTCCGCCCGACGCATCGCGATCCACGCGGACAGCACCAGCGCGGCGGTCGCGCCCAGCCCCACGGCATAGGCGATGGTCACGAACAGCCAGTGGTTCATGCCGCCGCCCGCCGCCGCATCCGCGCCTCGGCCTTGGTCCGCGCCAGATCGGTCCGCATCCGCATCAGCACCACGGCGGCGAACAACAGCGTGAAGCCGGTGACGGTGAACCCCAGCGGCCACAGGATCGCGCCGTCGATGGTGGATCTGGTCAACGTGATGCTCGGCCCCTGATGCAGCGTCTGCCACCACAATACCGAATAGCGGATGACCGGCAGCAACGCCGTGCCCGCAATACCGAACAGCGCCGGGATACGTCCGTCGCCACCCCGCTCCGCATCAGCCTTCGCCAGCGCCAGATAGGCGAGATAGACGAAGAACAGCAGCAACATCGACGTCAGCCGCCCGTCCCATTGCCACCATGTGCCCCAGGTCGGCCGCCCCCAGATCGATCCGGTCGCCAGACAGATACCCGCGAACACCGCACCCGGCATCGCGATCGCCCGCGCCGCAACCGCCGCCAGCGGATGCCGCCAAACGAGGAACATGATGCTCGACACCGCCAGCCCCGACCATCCACCCATGCCCAGCCATGCGGCGGGGACGTGGATATAGAGGATGCGGACCGTCTCGCCCTGCAGCGCGTCGGGCGGCGTCTGCGTCAGCCCGGCCCAGCATCCGAACGCCAGCAACCCGATCCCGAGCAGCAGCAACACCGGCGTCAACGGCCGGGCAATGCCCAGAAATCGCTTCGGATTGGCAAGCGCATGAAGGCGGGGGGCGTGAAGGCTGGGCACGGTCGCCATGCTCTACGGCGCGTCCCGCCAAACGGCAATGACGATACGCAGCGGGCGGTGGGTCGGAGCGAGGTTCGCGCTGCGGGCACCCCGTCGCACTGGATATTTCTCCGATGCCCTCTTCCGCCCCGTACCCCGGCGAAGGCAGGGATCCAGTTTGGTGAAGGTCGGCAGTAGTTTACAAAAGCCATCCCAACTGGACCCCGGCCTTCGCCGGGGTACGGGACACAGGACGGTCTGCCGAAAAGCCAGCAACTGCCGACATGGCTTATAACGACGAGCCTATTCCAGCCCCGCCAGAACCTTGTCGACTGTGATCGGATAGTGCCGTACCCGCACGCCGCACGCGTTATACACCGCGTTCGCGACCGCCGCGCCGACGCCGCAAATGCCCAGTTCCCCCACGCCCTTCGCCTTCATCGGCGACGACAGCGGGTCTTCCTCGTCGAGGAACACCACCTCCTGATGCGGAATGTCGGCATGGACCGGCAAGTGATATTCGCCGAGGTCGTGGTTGATGAAGCCGCCCATCCGCGCGTCGATCGCCAGTTCCTCGGTCAACGCCGCGCCGACGCCCATCGTCATCGCCCCGATGATCTGGTTGCGCGCGGCCTTCGGGTTCAGGATGCGTCCGGCGGCGAACACGCCGGTCATGCGGCGAACGCGGATTTCGCCGGTGTCGCCGTCCACGCCCACCTCGACGAAATGCGCGCCGAACGTCGCCTGCACATAGCGTTTGGTCAGGTCGCCGAACTCGATCCGGTCCTCGACCTCGATCCCCGCCGGGCCGACCGCCTCGCCGATCGGGGTCGAACGGTTGCCCGACCACACCCGCCCCTCGGCGAAGCGCACCGATGCCGGATCGAACCCCACCGCCTCGGCGATCCGGTCGCGCAGGCCCATGCACGCGGCATAGACCCCGGCGGTCGAACTGTTCGCGCCGAACTGTCCACCCGACCCGGCCGAAACCGGAAACGTCGATTCGCCCAGCCGGACCACCACCCGGTCCAGATCGACACCCAGCATTTCCGCCGCCGTCTGGGCAAGGATCGTATAGCTGCCGGTGCCGATATCGGTCATGTCGGTCGTCACGGTGACGATGCCGTCGCCCGCCACGCCGACCCGCGCCGCCGACCGCACCACGATGTTGCCGCGATATGCCGCCGCCATGCCCATGCCTATCCGCCAGCGTCCGTCGCGCATCTGCCCCGGCACGGGATTGCGCGCCGACCAGCCGAACCGCTCGGCCCCTTCGCGCAGGCACCCGATCAGGTTGCGGGTCGAAAAGCGCCGTTCCGGCTTTTCCGGATCGACTTGCGTATCGTTCAGGATGCGCAATTCGACCGGATCGATCCCCAGCGTTTCGGCCAGCTCGTCCATCGCCGCCTCGATCGCCATCATGCCGACCGCCTCGCCCGGCGCACGCATCGCGCTGCTTTCGGGCAGATTGAGCGCGGCCAGCCGCTCCTCGATCAGCCGGTTGGGTGCGGCATAGAGTTGCCGGGTCTGCGACCCCGCCCCCTCCGGACTGCCGCCGGGCAGGTCGGCGGACCAGCTATCATGCCCGATCGCGGTCAGCCGCCCGTCGCGGGTCGCGCCCAGCCGGATGCGCTGGATCGTCGCCGATCGGTGCGTCGTGTTGTTGAAGATCTGCGGCCGGGCGAGCACCACCTTGACCGGTCGCCCCACCTGACGCGCCGCGACCGCCGCCAGCACCGCGTCGGCGCGTACCCACAGTTTGCCGCCGAACCCGCCGCCGACATGATGCGCGACGATCCGCACCCTGTCCTTGGGTATCGCCAGTATCTTCGCCATGTCGCGCGCAGCCCAGTCGACCATCTGGCTCGCGGTCCACAGCGTCAGCGCATCACCGTCCCATGAAGCGATCGATGCATATGGCTCCATCATCGCGTGCGAGTGATCGGGCGTGGTATAGGTCGTGTCGAGCGTCACCGGCGCGTCGGCAAAGGCGGCGGCGAAGTCGCCGAGACGATGCGACGATACCGGCTTGTCATCGCGCGACCGGCTTGCGGCGACGGCCAGATCGAAGTCGCCGGTGTCCGCCGCATATTCCACCGAGACAAGATTCGCCGCCGCCCGCGCGGCTTCGAAGCCGTCCGCCACGACCAGCGCCACCGCCTGTCCCAGTTGATCGACCTTCGGCCCGGCCAGCATCGGCACCTTGTGATCGTCGCCGATTCCCAACTCCCCGGCATTCGCGTGCGTCACCACCGCCAGCACGCCGGGCGCGGCCAGCGCGGCGGCGGCGTCGATCGCCACGATACGCCCGGTCGCGATCGTCGCGTCGACGACCACGCCGTACGTCACGCCCGGCACGTCGAATTCGGCGGCATAGGTCGCCCGCCCCGTCACTTTCAACGGCCCCTCGATCCGGTCGGTCGGACGCCCCAGTACCCGCATCGCGTCGGTCGGATTGGGGCCTGCGGCCTGTGTGAACTTCATCGACGATATCCTGTTCGTGCGGGAGATCGCGACGGCACGCTCCCGCGTCGCACGATATGGCATCGCCTGCCCCTCTGACCACCCGCAACCGACCCTCGACGGCAAGTCCGCCACCTTGTGCCGCTGTCCGAACGGCGCCTTCCGGACCGGCAGTGGTGGATTGGATCGGCGACCGGTTTCAGGCGAAACGCCGCGCGTCCAGCCCCGACTGCTTCGTCAGGCCGAAAGGGTAGCGGAAAATAGCCGCACGATAGTCGTCGGGACGCAGCCCGCGTCCATGCCGGATTGGCACGACCTGATCCGTCAAGTCGCCGATACAGTCTCGCCGGTAGTCGGGAACGACCGTGAACCAGCGGCGTGATCCTGCGAATACGCCGCGGGCCTTCGTGATAGTATCTGCTTCCGCACGGCGCTAATCCTTACCGATGCCACGTTTTCTCGCCCTCGCCGCCCTGCCGCTCCTCGCCGCTGCACCGGCGCCCGACCCGGTTTCGCCGGAAGCGTTGTCGGCGGACGTGAAAACGCTCGCCAGCGACGCGTTCGGGGGACGCGCGCCGGGCACGCCGGGCGAGACGAAGACGGTCGACTGGCTGATCGATCAGTTCAGGACGGCGGGGCTTCAACCGGGCGGACCCGACGGTAGCTGGACTCAGCCCGTGCCGCTCATCCGCACCCGGATCGGCAGCGGCCCCGTGCGCGCCAACGGCATCGCGTGGACTGCGGGCCGGGACGTCTATCTATCGACCGTGCGTCCGGTCGCGCGCGCCACGATCGACAAGGCACCGCTGGTATTCGTCGGCTATGGCGTCAGCGCGCCCGAGCGGGGGTGGGACGATTTCAAGAACGTCGACCTGACGGGCAAGGTCGCAGTGTTCCTCGTCAACGATCCCGATTTCGAGGCGGCGGCGACCGACGATGCCAAGGGCAGGTTCGGCGACCGGCGGATGACCTATTACGGGCGCTGGACCTACAAGTTCGAGGAAGCGGCACGGCGCGGCGCGGTGGCGGCGCTGATTGTGCACGACACGCCGGGCGCGGGCTATGGCTGGGCGACCGTCACCGCGCCTGCGGGCGAGAATTACGACGTGGCCCGCCCCCCTGCCCCGCGCGTGATGCTGCAGGGCTGGATCGAGGGCGATGCGGCCACGCGCCTGTTCGCGGCCGCCGGACTCGATCTTGCACAGCAACGACGGGCGGCCCGGCGGTCGGATTTCCGGCCGATCCCGCTGAAGGGCGAAGGATTTTCCGCCGACCTGCCCGTCACGGTCACGCGCGCCGAGAGTCGCAACGTGCTGGCAAAGCTGCCGGGGCGCGTCCGCCCCGACGAGGTCGTGATGTATGGCGCGCATTGGGATGCCTATGGCGAGGGCGCGCCCGATGCGCAGGGCCGCCGTATCCGCCCCGGTGCGAACGACGACGCGCTGGGAACGGCGGGTGTTTTGGCGATCGCCCGTGCCGCAGCCGGAGCGCGACCCGCCGCACGGACTCAGGTCTTCGCGCTGTGGACCGGTGAGGAGCGCGGGCTGCTCGGATCGGAAACCTATGCCGCCAACCCGGTCTATCCGGTCGCGAAGACGGTCGCCAATTTGACGATCGACATTCTCCAGACGGCCGGGCCGGCGCGCGACGTGCTGTTGGTCGGCGACGGGCAGAACACGCTGGAGGATGCGCTCGCGGTTGCCGCAAGGACACAGAAGCGCGTCGTTACGCCGGAGGCGCTGCCCGAACGCGGGCTGTTCTATCGCGCCGATCATTTCTCGCTCGCGCGGCGGGGCGTGCCGACGCTGTTGTTGATGGCGATCAGCGGTGCGCCCGATCTCGTCGCGGGCGGGCGGGTCGCCGGACAGACGTGGCTCGACGGCTATATGCGCTGCTATCACCAGACCTGCGACGCGTGGTCGCCCGATTGGGATTTGCGCGGGGCCGCGGCGGACGTCGATCTGGTTCGCCGGATCGGCTTCGATCTGGCCAACGGCACCACCTGGCCCGAATGGCGCAGCGGATCGGAGTTCGCCGCCGTCCGCGCACGGACCGGTTCGCAACGGCGGTGAGCGGAATATCGCGTCGACCCGGGCCGCGAACCCATCCGCGAAGTACGCGCATGCGAGTACGCTGCCCGGTCAGGACGGTGGAGGTGACGTCACCGGATGACGCATTCCGTACGGAATGCGGATGATCCGGCCGACGCTTCACCGCCGCGAATGCTACTTCCGACGTGCCTTGCGCGCGGCATATCGTGCGTCGCGTTCGGCTTTCAGTTCCGCCTCGGTTGGCTGGGGGCGTTCCGCCACCGCGGCCGCCGCTTCGCGTGCCGCTGCCTTTGCCAGTGCGGCCTGTTCGGCTTCGGCCTGTCGGGCGGCCCGGCGCTCCGCCGCTGCTGCATCGCGCGCGATCCGCGCCGCCTGACGTTCCGCCACGAGCGCGGGATCGGGGGCAGGCTTGTTCCGTAGCGTTTCCAGCGCCTGCGCCTTAGCCGCCGCTGCGGCGGCAGCGCGTTCGTTGAAATCGGGAACCTTGAACCGCGCCATATACTATCCGTTATCTGATTGGGGCCAAAACGACCGGCCGACGGTGCCCGTAGCAAGTTTGTACTGACAGGCCTACCGCCGTGTCGAACGAAGAACGCCCGGAACATGTTGCAACCGGCATGCGCGGTTTTGCTCGTGTCGCTTGCGCGCGGATCGATCGTCAGCGTCGACGCCCGCTCATCGCCGCGTCTCCTCGCTGGATCGGGCGGCGAACATGCCGTGGATCTGGGCGACGACCGCGGCACCTTCACCGACGGCCGCAGCGACGCGCTTGGTGGAACCGGCGCGAACGTCCCCGATCGCGAAGACGCCGGGGCGGCTCGTTTCGAGCGACAGCGGGCCGCTACCGGTCACGATGAAGCCTCTCGCGTCGGTCTCGACGCAGTTTTGCGCCCAGTCGGCATTCGGGTCGGCACCGATGAACAGGAACATGTGTCGCACCGCACGCCGCGTCAATGAGCCGTCGCGGCGGTCGCGGAAGGTGGCGGCGGTCAGTCCGGTCTCGCGATCCCCCTCCAGCCCCGCAACCTCGCTGCCGATGTGTATCTCGACGTTCGGGAGCGCGGCGATACGATCGATCAGGTAGCGCGACATGGTCGCCGCAAGGTCGCGACGCACGACGAGGTGGAGCTTGCGAACCTGCGGCGCGAGGAAGACCACGGCCTGTCCTGCGGAATTGCCGCCGCCGACCAGCACCACTTCCTCTCCGGCACACAGCCGCGCTTCGGTCGCCGACACCCAGTAGGAAATTCCGGCCCCTTCGAAGGCGGCGAGGTTCGGCACGTCGGGCCGACGGTATCGTGCGCCGGACGCGATCACGACCGCGCGCGCCCGCACCCGACGATCGTCGGCACAGAGCAGGCGCAAGTCCGGCGCGTCGCAATCCAGCCGTTCGACGGAGACCGGAATCGCGACTTCGGCACCGAACTTCAGCGCCTGATTGAACGCACGACCGGCAAGTGCCTGCCCGGAAATGCCGGTGGGGAAGCCCAGATAATTCTCGATTCGCGCCGATGCACCGGCCTGTCCGCCCATTGCGCGCGCATCGAGGACGATGACCGACAGGCCTTCCGATGCGGCATAGACCGCCGTCGCCAGACCGGCCGGTCCGCCACCGACGATCGCCACGTCGAACAGCCGGTCCGGGTCGATATCGGGAACGACGCCGAGACAGGCGGCAAGCGCTTCGACGCCCGGTCGCTTCAGCACCGTTCCCGTTGGACAGACCACCAGCGGCAATTCTTCGGGCAGCACGCCGGTCCGCTCGATCAGCGCCCGGCCCTCTGCGTCGGACCGGATGTCGAGGACGAGATTGGGCAAACCGCTGCGCCCCAGAAAGTCCTGCAACCGCATCATGTCGGGGCTGCCCGGCGTCCCGATCAGGATCGTCCCGGCACCGCCCTCTTCGATCAGGGCGACGCGACGCAGAATCAGCGCCCGCATGACGATCTCCCCGACATCCGCCGATCCGACCATCAGCGCGCGCAGATGGGCGGCGTCGAGCGGAAGCGCCGTGCAGCCGTTCGGCCCGGCGCGACCCGCGGCGATCGACGGTCGCCCGGCCAGTTGATTGACCTCGCCGGAAAATTGCCCCCGGTCGTGGACGGTGATCGTCGCTTCCCCGTGCAGGCCATCACGACGCACGACTTCGATCGCACCGTCGAGAACCAGCCACGCCGGAGCGTCATGATCGCCGATCGCATAGACCGTCTCGTCCGGCGCGAACTGCCGTTCCGGCCCGCTGGCGAATCGCCGCGCCGTCTCGATCTGGGCGGTGGTCAGAACCGGAAAACGCTGGTGCTCACGCGTATCGATCATGGTCGTTCCCCCTCATGCCGGTTATCGCGGCATCGTGTACGCATGTCATCCGCGACCTGACCAACGTGTGTTGTACGACGGTGCCCACAGCCGCGAACCGGCCGACGATCGATCCACCACAGGCTATGGTCCGCACGGTTCAACGCTTCCGCTTCAGACCGACAAGTTGCATCAGCATGGCGACAGCGGAAAGGACGGCGCCGAGGAGGACGACCGCGTTCCATCCGCCCATATTCCACGCCAGCGTCGCGCCCGCCGAACCGGCCGCTCCGCCGAGGAACATGGCCCCCATGAAGATCGTGTTCAGCCGCGCCCGCGCCTCGGGACGCAGCGCGTAGACGATATGCTGGTTGGACACGAGCGCGCTCTGCACGCCGAAATCGAGCAGGATGACGCCGAGGATCAGGCCCGCGATCGATCCGAGGAAACCGAACACCGTCCACGCGAGCAGCGCCAGTACCGCGCCAAGCAGGATGACGAGATGCGGACCGCGACGATCCGCGATCCGACCCGCCACCGGCGCGGCAAGGACGCCGACCGCGCCGATCACGCCGAACAGCCCGGCGACATCCGCGCCCAGCGAAAAGCGCGGTTCCTGCAGGTGCAGCGCGAGGATCGTCCAGAACGCGCTGAAGCCCGCGAACAGCAGCGCCTGCGTGATCGCCGCCTTGCGCAGCGCGGCGAACCCGGACCACAGACCGCCAAGCGACCGGAGCAGCGAGCCGTAGCGATGCGTGGTATCCGGTGCGCTCCGGGGCGGCACCGCCGCCATCAGCACACCGGCACCGACGGCCATCGGCACGCCGAGCCAGAACATCTCGCGCCAGCCCATATGCGTCGCCACATATCCGGCGAGCGTACGGCTGAGCAGGATGCCGCAGAGCAGCCCGGCCATGACCGTGCCTACGGTCGCGCCGCGCCGTTCCGGCGATGCGAGGTGCGCGGCGAGCGGCACGATCTGCTGGGCGACGGTCGAAAGGACACCGACGAGCAGCGAGGCGAGGAACACCATCGTCGCATCCGGTGCGATGGCGGCTATCGCCAGCGCGACGGCAAGCCCGCCGAACTGAACGACGATCAGACGCCTGCGCTCGATCAGGTCGCCCAGCGGCACCAGCAGGAACAACCCCGCCGCGTACCCGAGTTGCGTCGCGGTCGGGACGAAGCTGGTAACGGCACCCGGGAGATCCCTCTCCATGATCCCCAGCATCGGCTGGTTATAGTAGATGTTGGCGACGGCGACCCCGGCAGCGACCGCCATCGAGAAGTTCAGCCCGGACCGGAGCCACGGTCTCGATCCCGTTTCGGCGGCGTGTGGGTTTGGTGTCATGCGGGCCTCCTGGCGATGCAGCGATCCGTCCCCTCTGGACCCGGTCGTCTTGAAGCATAAGTAGCGCCGGTGGACGAGCCGGCTTATCATGCGAAGATATGCTGGAGCTTGCGGACATCGCCGTCCTGATCGAAGCCGTGCAGCAGGGCAGCCTGTCAGCGGCGGGTCGTCGGCTGGGCTTGTCGCCATTGGTCGCATCGCGTCGGCTGGCGGCGCTGGAGGCGGAAGTCGGTGCCCGGCTCGTGCATCGGACGACACGCTCGCTGTCGCTCACGCCGGAAGGCGAGGCGTTCCTGCCCCATGCGGAGGCCATGCTCGCCCATGCCGAAGACGCGCGGGCCGCGGTCGCCGGTGGTCACGCCGGGGCGGTCGGACTGTTGCGGGTAGCAGCGTCGGTTCCGTTCGGTCGCAAGGTCGTGACGCCGATGCTCGTCGGATTTCTTGCCGAGCACCCACGGATCAAGATGGAGTTGCTGCTGAGCGATACCGTCGTGGATATCGCGGCGCAGGGCGTCGACGTCGCGATCCGTTTCGGCGAGTTACGCGACAGCACATTGGTCGCCCGCCGGTTGGCCGACAACGCAAGGGGGCTGTACGCGGCACCATCCTATCTGGCGCAGCACGGCACCCCGACCGTGATTGCCGAGTTGCGCACCCATGAATGTCTGACCGTTCCTGCCCATCGGCAATGGACGTTCGACCAGTCGGGAAAGACCGTTCACCTGACGATAGGCGGTCGTTTCGCGGCCGACAGCATGGACGCGCTGCATGAAGCGAGCATTCGCGGCCTGGGCATCGTGCGGCTCTCCGAATGGAACGTACGCGAGGATATCCTCGCCGGAAGGCTGAAGCGGGTCGTGCTGACCGACGGCACCGTACCGGATCACGGCATATGGGCAGTCCTGCCGACGCGGCGGCTCATCCCGCGAAAGGTCCATCTCTTCCTCGAAATGCTTTCCGGTCATCTCACGGACATGATGGTCGAGCAGGATACGAGGTACACCACACCGGCGTGATGGTCACCGAACCGGTCGGCATGACCGTCGACGGTTCAGACGCGGGGATCGGTGTCACCGACATGTCGGCATATCGTTACGGCAGCGTCACCAGTTCGATCTGGTCGCAGCCGTATCAGGGGGAAAGGGCTTCGCGCCGCAAAGAAGGTTTGTCTGCTGGAAAATTGCAGATGCGAGCGGCTGATGCCCGCCGAAGCGCCCGACAAAGCTGCTCCACAAACCGCCGGGAACCGCTGCTAACGCACTGAAGATTCTGCATCTTCCTAAACTGGCTGGGGCGGCAGGATTCGAACCTGCGCATGGCGGCACCAAAAGCCGCTGCCTTACCGCTTGGCGACGCCCCAGCAGTCGCGCGGGGTGGCGCGACAGGTGGGACGCACTACGGCGGTCGCGGGCGTTGCGCAATGGGGTTTTGGCGGGAAACCTCCGGCGACTGGCTCGTTCTGGTGATACATACACTGACGAAGGATCGACGATGCCCGACAAGAACCCGGCCGAAATCCGTGAAGCCATGTGGAAGGCGATGGCCGCCAGTCCGTTCGTGATGCTGGGCACCACCACCGACGACCGCCATTTCGAACCGATGTACGCCGTGCTCGACGAAGACGCCGACAGCGAGTTCTGGTTCTATACCAAGCGGGACAATCGCGCGGCGAAGGGCGGTCCGGCGACGGTGCAGTTCACCGCCAAGGGACATGACCTGTTCGCGTCGATCCGTGGCACGCTGACCGAGGAAACCGATCCCGCGGTGATCGACCGTTATTGGTCGAACCAGGTCGAGGCATGGTATGAACAGGGCCGCAACGATCCGTCGCTGCTGATGCTGCGCTTCGATCTGGCCGATGCGGAAATCTGGGAAACCGATCACTCGCTGACCGGCAAGATCAAGATGCTGACCGGTCAGACGATCTATGCGGAGGAAGCGGGCAGCCACGCCAAGGTCGACGTCTGACAATGTCCGGCGGGCGGTGTTCGTGCACCGCCCGCCGCGTATCGATCACCCGTTATTGCGGGTGATCCATTCCTCCAGCACCGGCGCGATGCGGTTGCGCCATTTCGATCCGTTGAAAATGCCGTAATGGCCGACCTCGGCCGCCATGTGATATTGCTTCAGATCATCGGGAAGGCTGGTCGCCAGCGTCAACGCGGCGCGCGTCTGTCCCAGTCCCGAGATATCGTCGCGCTCGCCCTCGATCGCGAGGATCGCGGTATCGGTGATCGCGCCCGGATCGACCCGCCGGCCGCGATGGGTCATCGTACCCTCGGGCAGGGCGTGGGTCTGGAACACCAGATCGATCGTCTGAAGATAGAATTCGGCGGTCATGTCGCAGACCGCACGATATTCCTCATAGAAGCGCTGCGTGGTGCCAGCACCCTCGCCGTCGCCCTGCACCAGATGCTTGAACATCTCGTAATGCGAAATCATGTGGCTGCCCAGATTCATGCTCATGAACCCGGCGAGTTGCAGGAACCCCGGATAGACGCGGCGACCCGCGCCCGGATAGCTCATCGGCACGGTCGCGATGACGTTCTGTTCGAACCATGCGTGCGGGCGTTCGGTCGCCAGCGTGTTGACCGCCGTCGGCGCCTCGCGCGTGTCGACCGGTCCTCCCATCATCGTCAGCGTGCGCGGCCGGTTGGGATGCTGGTCCCCGCCCATCAGCGCCGTTGCGGCATAGACCGGAACCGATGGCTGACACACCGCCAGCACATGCGAGCGGGCGTCGCCCTCCTCACCCATCTTTTCGAGGAAGGCGGCGACGTAATCGATATAATCGTCAAGATCGAAGCGGCCGTCCGACAACGGCACCAGCTTCGCATCGCGCCAGTCCGTGATGTACACGTCGGCGAACGGCAGCATCCGCTCGACCGTGCCGCGTAGCAGCGTGGCGTAATGCCCGCTCATCGGTGCGACGATCAGCAGTTTCGGCCCACCCTCCACGCCGTCGCGGACGAATCGCTTGAGCTGGCCGAACGGGCGGCGCAGCACGATTTCCTCGCGTACCGCGACGGTGCGATCGTCGATGGTGGTGGTGTCGAGGCCGAAATCGGGCTTGCCGCGCGGTGCGGCAGCATGCGCGAACACCGCCAATGCCGATCCAAGCACCGGTCCCCCACCGAAATAGGCGAACGGATTGCGTGGGTTCTGCAACAGGCCAGCGCCGAAATTGGCCATCGCGCTTGCCCCGGCAAGGACCGAGCGTTGCCATTCATATGCGTCGTACAACATCGTTCTTCCCCGGCTCGCGGTCACGGGGAACCGCCCGTCGTTGCGAAATATAGTGGTTGGCGACCATCGGCAACAGGTCCGATAGTCGCACGGGACCGGCGGAAAACCAATGTTCCCGCCGCCGGGTATAGCGTCCGGGCCGGCGGGTGGTTCCCCTTTCCCACGGTTCGCGCTAGGCGGGCGGCATGGCTGATCCGGTGCCCGCTCCCGACCGTTCGAAGATGCTGCCCGCGCTCAAGCTCGTCTGGCGGTTCACCCTGCGGTACAAGCCGCAACTGATCGGCGCGCTGGTGTCGCTGGTCGCGGCGGCGGTCGCGACGCTGTGGATACCGCGCACGTTCAAACAGGTGGTCGACAACGGCTTTGCCAGCGGTGCGGACGTCAGCCGCATCGGCAGCTATTTCGAAGGATTGCTGGGCGTCGTCGTGATCCTCGCCATCGCGACCGCCGGGCGGTTCTATTTCGTGTCGTGGCTGGGCGAACGCACCGTCGCCGACCTGCGCGTCGCGGTGCATCGCAACCTCCTGACCCTCTCCCCCGGCTGGTTCGAGGAGAACCGTCCGTCGGAGATCGCGTCGCGCCTGACCGCCGACACCGCGATCGTCGAAGGGATCGTCAGCACCACCGTGTCGGTCGCGCTGCGCAACCTGCTCGTCGGGATCGGCGGGGTGATCTATCTGTTCGCGCTCGCGCCCAAGCTGGCGGCGTATCTGATCGTCGGCATCCCGCTGATCGTGCTGCCGATCATGTGGCTGGGCGGACGGGTGCGCAAATTGTCGCGGTCCAGTCAGGACCGGATCGCCGATATCGGCACGATCGCGTCCGAAACGCTGGGTGCGATGAAGATCGTACAGGCGTTCGGACAGGAACCGCGCGAAGGCGACCGGTTCGAAGCGGCGGTGGAGCGCGGGTTCCAGACCGCCAAACTGCGCTTCGCCACGCGGGCGGTGATGACCGCGTTCGTCATCGGCATGTTGTTCGCCGCCATCACCCTCATCATGTGGGACGCGGTCAGCGACGTGGCATCGGGACGCACGACCGGCGGATCGATCACCGCGTTCGTCATCACCGCCGGGCTGGTGACAGGATCGTTTAGCGCGCTGACCGAAGTCTATGGCGACCTGTTGCGCGCATCGGGTGCGGCCGGGCGGCTGGCCGAACTGCTCGCCGAACGTCCGGTGATCGCCGCGCCCGCCCGCCCCACGCCTTTGCCGCAACCGCCGAGGGGGGCGCTGGCGTTCGACCGTGTGTCGTTCCATTATCCGACGCGCCCCGAACTGCCCGCGCTGGCCGATTTCACACTCGACGTGACGCCGGGCGAAACCATCGCGGTCGTCGGCCCGTCGGGCGCGGGTAAATCGACGCTGTTCCAGTTGATCCAGCGCTTCTACGACCCCGCATCGGGCCGGGTGTCGGTCGAGGGGGTCGACCTGCGCGACGCCGATCCGGCGGCAGTGCGCGACCGGATCGCGATGGTGCCGCAGGAGACGGTGATCTTCGCCGCCTCCGCCCGCGACAATCTCCGTTATGGCCGATGGAGCGCGACCGACGACGAGCTATGGGCCGCCGCCGATGCCGCCAACGCCACGCAATTCCTGCGCGCCCTGCCCCAGGGGCTGGACACGTTCCTCGGCGAAAGCGGCGCGCGCCTGTCGGGCGGTCAGCGGCAGCGTGTCGCCATCGCCCGTGCCTTGCTGCGTGACGCCCCGATCCTGTTGCTCGACGAAGCCACCTCCGCGCTCGACGCGGAGAGCGAACGGCTGGTGCAGGATGCCCTCGACCGGTTGATGGCGAACCGCACCACGCTCGTCATCGCCCATCGCCTCGCCACAGTGCGCGCGGCGGGGCGGATCATCGTGATGGACAAGGGGCGGATCGTGGAAACCGGTCGCCATGCCGATCTTATCGCGCAGGGCGGGTTGTATGCGCGGCTGGCGAACCTGCAATTCCACGAGCCGGTGGCGGTGTAGGAGCGGCGGCAGACATCGCTGCCACGCGGCCTCGTTCACATACCCGGCAGGCCAAGTGCGACGGACTCGCGCACGACAAACTCCCGACCGCATTTTCCGCGAACCTACCTGCCTACCCCGGCGAAGGCCGGGGCCCCGTTGGGATAGCTCCGATGTCCGATTGCAAACCTCCGCCGAACTGGACCCCGGCCTCCGCCGGGGTACGGGATCGGGGACGGTACGTCGTCTTTCGCAAGCCCGTCGCTTGCACCGAAGGGACACAGTTCGAGTCCTCCCCTTAGCCCGAACCGCCACATAGCACCGGGTAACGCCGCCCTCACTCGCTCGCGTCAGCCGTCCATTCCAGCCGCACCGCTCCGGTATTGCCGGTTTCCGCTATCCCCGCCTGCCCGCCGCGTCCACGCAGCCCTTCGGACAGGGCCGTACGTCGCGCCGCACTGCCGCCCGCCACGGTGATCGCGCGTCCGGTACGCGCCGACAGCCACGCGGCATCATCCAGCGCGCGCGCGTCGGCGATACCTGCGGTAAAATCTATCTGCGGCGGCGCGTCGCCCACGACCGGTGGCGCGATCTCGACCGTCCATCCCGGTGCCACACCACGCGCCCGCGTCTCGATCGCGCGATAGCCTGCGGGGGACAGGCCCGGCAGTTCGGCGGCGACGGCGCGGACGATGCGGTCGTCATCCTCGACCGCCACCGATTCCGGCGCGGCGCCCGTGACCAGCGCGATCTGGCTCACGATCCGGTCGCGGGTGCGGCCGACGCCGGCGGTGCGGCTGGTGGCAGCCTTGGCGATCTGCGCCGCCTCGGTCGCCTGCGGGTCGATCGAGCTGCGGATCTGATCGACGTGCAGGTCCATCTGTCGGTTCAGCCGCTCGCCCAGACTGGCCGAAAGTGCCGCATCGGCCCCAGCGTCCAGCGCCGGGGTCAGCATCACCGCCCGCACCCGCATGGCGTTGCGGTCATAGTCGATTTCCAACTGGCTCAACCGCGCATCGTCGGGAAAGCGCGACAGGATCGCGCTGCGCACCGTCCGCTGCGCCACCGATTCGAACGCGATCTGTCGCAGCGCCGCGACCAGCGGCACCGACAGCGCCAGCATCGCCACCGTGAACAACACCAACTGGAACGTCGTGTTGCGCGGCGTCAGATGCCGCCCGAACCCATAGAGCCGCGCCATGAACGCCGCCGTCAGCGCGATGGTGATGAGGTTGGTGAAGAACAGCAACAGCGCCCCGCCCGCCACCGTGGCGTTCAGCGTGGCGATGCCGAAGCCGACGACGCATAGCGGCGGCATCAGCGCGATGGCGATCGCCACGCCGACGGCCGTATTGCCGCGCCCGCGGATCAGCGCATAGGACCCGGCGACCGCCGACAGCAAGGCGACGAGCAGGTCGAACAGCGTCGGTCGCGTCCGCGCGGCGATCTCGCTGGTGATCGTCTGGATCGGCGACGCCGCTACCAGCAGCGCCGACAGCCCCACCGCCAGCCCGGCCCCGACCGTCAGCGCGATCAGCGATTTGCGGATATCGGCGACATCGAGCACCGCAATGCCGAACCCCAGCCCGATGATCGGCATCATCAGCGGGGAGATGAGCATCGCGCCGATCAGCACCGCGACCGACGGCATCAACAGCCCGAGCAGCGACAATGCCATCGATACCATGATCATGAACGCATAACGCCATGTCAGGCCCGATTCCTCCGCGACCTGTTGCAGCACCGCGTCGTGATCGACCGATCCGATGACGCGCATCCGCCACCATCGCCCGAAGCGCCCCGTCCGTCTGGTCGTGCCGTTCGTTATCGCCTCGCCGATCGTCGCTCCGCTCAACGCTTGCGCCCCTGATGGCGAATGTTCGCGGGGCGCCCCCGACGTTTGAGCACCCGGCCCGGCCCCTTGCCGCCACGGTCGCGCCGGTCGCCCGATCCGCCGCCGGCCGATCCCTTGCCGTCGGGGAGTTCGAAACGCAGCGCACCCGACACCGGGTTCGCCTCCGCCAGCCGCAATTGCAGCCGTTGCCCGGCGGCGAAACTCTCGCCGCTCTGATCGCCGATCAGCATCTGCGACGATTCGTCGAAGCGGAAATATTCGGTGCCCAGATCACGCGCCGGGACCAGCCCGTCGCCGCCGACGCCCTCGACCGTGGCGAAGAAACCAAAGCTGGCGACCCCGGTGATCCGCGCCTCCATGACCGTGCCGACATGCTCCGCCAGATAGGCGGCGACATAGCGGTCGACCGTCTCGCGCTCGGCTTCCATCGCCCGGCGTTCGAGGCCGGAGATCGCCTCCCCCACCCGCTCCATGTTCGCCGCGTCGTCGGCGGGCAGCGCGCCCTCACCCAGCCCATAGGCACCGACCAGCGACCGATGGACGATCAGATCGGCATAGCGCCGGATCGGCGAGGTGAAATGCGCGTAGCTGCCCAGCGCCAGTCCGAAATGCCCATGATTCTGCGGGCCGTAAAATGCCTGGGTCTGGGTACGGAGCACCTGCTCCATCACCTGCGGCCGGAAATCCGCCTCGCCGATACGGTCGAGGACATGGTTGAACGTCGCCGGACGAATCACCTGTCCCAGCGCGAACGGCACGTCGAACGTGTCGAGATAGTCCTTCAGCGCGACCAGCTTTTCGCGCGTCGGCGGTTCGTGGACACGGTACATCACCGGTGCCTTCTTCGCCTCCAGCGCCTTGGCGGCGGCGACGTTGGCGGCGATCATGTAATCCTCGATCAACCGCATCGAATCGAGCCGTTCGCGCGGCGCGACCGACAGGATGCGCCCCTTTTCGTCCAGCACGATCCGCCGTTCGGGCAGGTCGAGGTCGAGCGGCTCGCGCGCCGCCCGCGCTTTCGCCAGCGCGGCCCAGCATTCCCATAGCGGTTTGAGCGCGACAGCGACCAGTTCGGGATCGACCACACCCGTATCCGGTGCGGGCGGGGTCTCCGCCAGCGCGTCCATCGCCGCCTGTGCGTGTTCATAGGCGATGTTCGCCGCCACGCGGATCACCGCGCGGGTGAACGACCACGCCTTTAGCCGCCCGTCCTTCGCGATCGTCAGGTGACAGACCAGCGCAGCACGATCCTGTCCCGCCTTCAGCGAACAAACGTCCGCCGACAACAATTCGGGCAGCATTGGCACCACCCGATCGGGGAAATACACGCTGTTGCCGCGCGCGCGCGCCGACTTGTCGAGCGCCGATCCGGGCCGAACATAGAAGGAAACGTCGGCGATCGCGACGATCGCGCGCCAGCCGCCGGGATTGGCCGGGTCCTCGTCCGCCGCCGCCCATACCGCGTCGTCATGGTCGCGCGCGTCCACCGGATCGATCGCCACGATCGGCAGGTGGCGCAGATCCTCGCGGCCATCCTTCACGCCGTTCCCGGATGCCACCGTCACCGGATACCCGGCCACGTGCTTCGCCTCGTCGATCACCTCGTCCGCAAAGACATCGGGGATGCCGTGGCGATGGATCGCGATCAGCGAGAAGCTGCGCGCCTCGAACGGGTCGCCCAGCCGCTGGACGACGCGGGCGGTGATGCGCGGCGGGCGACCGGCCTTTTCGGCCAGCACCAGATCGCCCGGTGCCGCCCCGCCCGCGTCGGACACGATGAACTCGCGCCGGTCCTTCTTCTCCACACCCTGCAACCACAATTGGTCGCCTTCCTGGCGCAGCACGCCCAGCATCTGTTCGGACGCGCGCTCCAGCTTCTTGATCGGATAGGCGGCCCACCCCGCGCCTGCTTCCTCGGTCCGCGACAGGATGCGATCGCCGATGCCCAGCGCACTGCGCCGTCCGCGCTCGCGTACCCGAACGCGGGGCGGCGGGGTCTCCGCCTCCCATTTCTCCGGCACCGCCCACACATTGCCGCCATCGTCGACATCGGCGACGCGCAGCACCGTGACCTTGGGCAGTCCGCCCATCTTGTGGAAGGCGCGGCCCGGCGCGCTGTCGATCAGCCCTTCATCGGCCATGTCCTTCAACAGGGCTTTCAGCGCGATCTTTTGTTGTGCCGACAATCCGAACGCACGCGCGATCTCGCGCTTGCCCGCCGGGGTGTCCGACGACTGGATGAAGTCGAGCACCTGCTCGCGGGTGGGAATGCCGGGGGGCGTTTTGGGTCGTACCATCCCCCGGACATAGGGAAGCACGCCGCCGACACCAATCCCCGATCCGCGCCGCCCGCCGGCGGGACGACCGGCCTATACGCCGCCGCCCCGCCGGATCGATCAATAGGCGCGACCGATCAGCACCCGTTCGACCGCCGGTTCGCCGGTGAACACGCACGGCCCGTCATCGCATCCCGTCTGCCCCATCGGCGCGTTGCGGATGGTCAGCTTCAACGCCTTCAACCGTTCGACCACCTTGTCCAGTGCCGCGCCGGTCGGCTTCGACCAGCGGACATCGACCCAGCCGGGATTCTTCTCGGTCGCGGCGAACCGCGCCTCGACTCCGGCCCAGTCGTCGATCGGCACGATGGCCGCGCGCAGCTTTTCGGTCGATTGCGCCAGCAGCGTCGCCTGAATATCCGCCAGCGTGTCCGCCGCCGCCCCGGCGAAATCGCCGCGTGCCACGACATTGCTGTCGAGTTTCCCGTCGGCGCGGTACAGCCGGTCGCGGCGCACGACCGACACGTTGCCGCCCGCCATGTCGCGCCCGCCGACCTCGACGATCAGCGGCGCGCCCTTCTTTACCCAGCCCCAGCGCTTGGTCGCCGCCTTGGCGGGTTTCAGGTCGATCAGCGCCCGCACCGGTTCGCCCAGTGCCGACCGCTTCGCCAGATCGCGCTGCAATTCGCGGCAATATTCGATCAGCGCCTCGTCCTCCGGCGCGTCGCGCAACATCGGCACGATCACCACCTGCCACGGTGCGATCGCGGGCGGCACGCGCAGCCCGTCGTCGTCGCCATGCACCATGATGACTCCGCCGATCATCCGTGTCGACACGCCCCAGCTCGTCGTATTGGCCAGCTCGAACTGGCCTTCGCTGTTCTGGAACCGGATATTTTGCGCGCTGGCGAAATTGGTGCCGAGGAAATGCGACGTTCCCGCCTGCAACGCCTTCCCGTCCTGCATCATCGCTTCGATGCTGTAGGTCGCGACCGCGCCGGGAAAGCGCTCGTTTTCCGGTTTTTCGCCTGCGATGACGTGCAGCCCCAGACAGGTTTCGGCGAACTCGCGATAGACTTCCAGCATCCGGAGCGTTTCTTCGCGCGCTTCCTGTGCGGTGGCGTGGGCGGTATGCCCCTCCTGCCACAGGAACTCGGCGGTGCGCAGGAACATGCGGGTCCGCATTTCCCATCGCACCACGTTCGCCCACTGGTTGATGAGGACCGGCAGGTCGCGCCACGACTGGACCCAGCGGGCAAAGGCGGTGCCGATCACCGTCTCGCTCGTCGGCCGCACGACCAGCGGCTCCTCCAGCTTCGCTTCGGGATCGGGCATCAACCCGCCCTTGCCGTCCGCCACCAGCCGATGATGCGTGACGACCGCCATTTCCTTGGCGAAGCCGTCGACATGCTCCGCTTCCTTCTCGAAATAGGACAGCGGGATGAACAACGGGAAATAGCAGTTTTCGTGGCCGGTCGCCTTGATCCGGTCGTCCAGCAGCCGCTGGATCCGTTCCCAGATTCCATAGCCCCACGGCCGGATGACCATGCACCCGCGTACGCCCGATTCCTCGGCCAGATCGGCCTCGGCGATGACGGTTTGATACCAGGCCGCGAAATCCTGTTCGCGCGTGACGTTGAGTGCGTGCTTCATGGACGCGGCGATAGCCGGAAAGGATCGACGCCCGCAACGATTGAGCGCATCGTCCGGCGGGGCATCGACAATGAACATGGGGGCATGGGCATGGTGTATCGCGACGATTCGCGCGGTTATCGTAACACTTCGTTGGCACTGGGCAGCTTCGTGCTGTTGTTCACCATCATGCTGTTCGTCCGGCCGGTGATCGATGACTTGCTGGACCGCGCCGCGTTGACGACCGAAACCGGTGCGAAGACCACGTTGACGAACGACCCGTTGATCGGACCGATGATGGTGACGATCCGTGATCGATTTCCAGAGGATTTCACCCGGATCATCACCAACGTCAACGCCGATGTCGGCGCGATCGGGGAAGTCGGCGTCGGCGCGGGGCTGGTGCGGGATATCGATGCGATCGTCGTGCGCGACCGGCATTGGATGACGCGCGCGCCCGGCGCTGCACTTGCGGCGGTACGGGACAGCGAACTGGCCGTGTTGCTTCGCCTGCAACGTACCAATCCCACGATCTGCGCCGACTTCGGCGAAACCGGCACCACGAAACAACGGCTCAGCCCGGAAACCGGCGGGCTGATGCTGACGTTGCGCGAAAAAATCCTGCTGGCGATTGCCGCCGGGCGCGATACGCCCGTCGCGGAACGCAGGCCGACACCGGCGGCGGTCGCAGCCGCACAGGCCCGGTTGCGCGAAACCCTGTCGACCACCGTGCAAAGTTCGCAGGCCCGCGAGTTGCTGACCGGCGAGCGGACGCCCGAACGCGCATTACCGATGCACCGGTGCGAACTACAGATAGCATTGCGGTACGCTCTGACCAGCGTAGGGGCAGAAACCGCCGATCTCCTGATGACCGCCCCATAACCCCGGCGTGGTTGTGCGCCGCAGCACAAGCGCCTAAGCCGACCGCCATGCCCGGCGACCGCGTGATGAAGGGGCTGGCGCTTCGCCTGCTCGCCATTTTCTTTCTGTCCACCATGTCCGCACTGGTGAAGCTGGCCGAAACACGTGGTGCCAGTTTGCCGGAGACGATGTTCTGGCGGCAATTCTGCGCGTTGCCGGTCGTGCTGGCGTTCGTCGCTGCCGGACCGGGGCTGGGGTCGCTGCGGACCAAACGGTTCAAGGGGCATCTGGCGCGGTCGATGGTCGGGCTGGTCGGCATGGTCTTCACCTTCGGCGCGGTGCTGCTGCTGCCCTTGGCGGAGGCGACGACGTTTCAGTTCACCGTGCCGATCTTCGCAACCATCCTTGGCGCGCTGGTGCTGCGGGAGCCGACCGGCTGGCAACGCTGGGGCGCGGTGCTGGTCGGGTTCGTCGGCGTGCTGATCGTGGCGCAGCCGGGCGGGTCGCATGTTCCGCTGTTCGGGGCGGTCGTCGGATTGCTCGCGGCGCTGTTCGTCGCCGTCGTCGCGATCCTGTTGCGGCAGTTGCGCGACGAACCGGCGGGGACGACGGTGTTCTGGTTCTCTACGCTGACGCTGCCGTTCATCGGTGTCGCGTACGTGTTCGATCTGCGCGCGCATGACTGGCTGACATGGGTCAATCTGGTCGGGATCGGGCTGGTTGGCGGCATGGGCCAGATCGCACTGACCGCCGCATCGCGCCATGCGCCGGTCGCGGCGGTGGTGCCGATGGATTATTCGGGTCTGGTATGGGCGACGCTATATGGCTTCGCGATGTTCGGCGTGCTGCCCACGCCGATGACATGGGTCGGCGCGCCGGTCATCATCGCCAGCGGCCTGTTCATCGTATGGCGCGAACATCGCTTGGGCCGACAACGCATTCGTGCGGTGGCGGAGGAAGAATAAGCGCTCAGGCGCCGTCCGCACGGAGCAGCCGCCATCCCTCCGGCAGATAGTCGAGCGACATATAGTAATAGAAGGCGCACGATCCGTCGGCGCGATAGCTTCCGCCCTTCAGCAACCCGATCGCCGTCGTGCCGATGAACACCGGCCCACCGCTGTCGCCGCCCTTGCATCCCGGCCCGGCGACCGTCACCCAAGTCGGCAGGCACGGCCCGCCGCACAGATCGCCCGACGGTGCGAAATCGACCAGTTCGACCTCCGCGCAGCTATAGCCGGTGCGCTCGCCCCGGTGGCACACGATGTCGCCCGCACGGGTCGCCGCACGGCTGCGCTGGCCAAGGACGGGGCGCAGCGTGGTGCGGGCGGTGTCGGAGAAAAAGACGGGACGCACCGCCTGCGCAGTCGCATTGACCTGTACGTCGTGAAACCCCCATCCCCATTGCCCGACATACTCCATCGCGGTCGGACGGCGATCGGCCCCGATATAGGCGAGCGTGTCGGGGCAATGCGCGGCGGTGACGATGCCGGTGCGCGTGCCGTCGGTGACGACGAAACCGCTGGTACAGGCATAGCGGCGGCCATCGGTCGGCTCGGTCCCGACGACACGCCCGCCGCCCTCGACCTGTATCAGGTCGATGCCCGGCTGATCGGCGGCGGCGATACGGACGGGCACGCCGGTCAGCGTCTCGATCCGCCGCCGCAACGCGGGCACGTCGCCGCGCGCATCCGCCAGTCCGATTAGCACCACCAGTTCGCCGCGCCGGGGGTCGACGCCCATCGCGGGCGGACGCACCAGCATCGCGCGAATCGCCGCCTGATGCGCGGTAATCGCGTCGAGCATCTCGGTCCGGGTAGCGCCCGCACCGGTACGGAAACGGACCGGGACGAGGATATCGCCGAACCGCACCATCGCATCGGGCACCGGCGCGCGCCCGGTCAGGCGGACGGTGATGCGGAAATCGGGGTCGTGGTCGATGGCGATTCCGGCGATGCGGTCGCGATACCGACCCTCGATCCATTCGGTCAGGGAGATGCTGGCCTCCTGCGCGCGCAGGTCGGCCAGTGCACGGGCGGGATCGATGCCGCGCACCCGCGCCACCTCGGTCGCGTCCTGTACCAACGCCGCGTCGGGCGTCAGCACCGCCGCCGCGATCGGCTCGGCCAACATGGGTTGCGCCGCCGCCGGGATGGTCCCGACCGCGGCGGCAACGATCATCGTCAGGAACGACGCGATCCGGCGCATCGCGCGATCAGTCGTTGCGACGCGCCAGTTCCTTGTTGAGCGCGAGTGCCGCCAGCGTGCCGACCGCACCCGACAACAGGTACAGGCCCGACGCGAACAGCCCCAGCTTGCCCGCCAGTGCCAGCGCGACCAGCGGCGCGAAGCCTGCACCGAACAGCCATGCCAGATCGGACGTCAGCGCCGCGCCGGTATAGCGCGAGTCCTTGGCGAAGTTCGACGCCACCGTCCCCGACGACTGTCCGAACGACAGGCCGAGCAGGATGAAGCCGGTAATCATGAACGCGATCTCGCCCGCATCGCCGCCGTTCAGCAGCAGCGGTGCCACGCCCGAGAAGATCGCGATGGCGATCGCCCCGATGCCCAGCAGCGTCCGGCGACCGATGTGGTCGGCCAGCACACCCGATATGATAATCGCGAAGATGAAGAAGATCGCGCACGCCGTCTCGATCCACAGGAACCGCGCGACCGTCTGTTCGGTGAACAGGAAGATCCACGACAGCGGGAACACCGTGACCATGTGGAACAGCGCGAAGCTGGCCAGCGGCACCAGCGCGCCGATCGCGATCGTCTTCCATTCGCGCTTCACGGTCGGGGTCACGCGCGACGCCTTGAGCTCGCGATTCTCGAACAGCGCGGTATATTCGGGCGTCACTACGATGCGCAGCCGCGCGAACAGCGCGACGACGTTCAGCGCGAACGCGACGAAGAACGGATAGCGCCAGCCCCAGCTGATGAAATCCTCGGCACTCATATAGGCGGTGAAGAACGCGAACAGGGCGCTGGCGACCATCAGGCCGAGCGGCGCGCCAAGCTGCGGGATCATCGCATACCAACCGCGCCGATCCTCCGGCACGTTCAGCGCCAGCAGCGACGCCAGACCGTCCCACGCGCCGCCCAGCGCGATTCCCTGAAGGATACGCAGCGCGGCCAGCAGGATCGCGGACCATGCCCCGACCTGCGCGTATCCGGGCAGGAAGCCCATCGCCACCGTCGAGGTGCCGAGCAGGAACAGCGCGATGGTCAGCTTGGTGCCGCGTCCGTGACGACGATCGATCGCCATGAACAACAGCGTGCCGACCGGCCGTGCAAAGAATGCCAGCGGGAACAGCGCGAACGAATACAGCGTGCCCGTCAGCCGGTCGACATAGGGGAACATCAACTGCGGGAAGACGATCACCGATGCGATGGCATAGACGAAGAAGTCGAAAAACTCCGACGTGCGCCCGATGATCACGCCGATCGCGATCTCTTCCGACTGGACGTTGATGTCCCCGTCGGTGTTGACGGCCCGGGCATCGGCCTCGATCTCACGGGAATGGGCGACGGCCTCGGCCATGCGGAACTCCAGGTGCTGCGCGACGGACGCGCGGGAAGATAATGATCGCCCGTTACCGCAATGCACCAAACGCGGGGATAGGACAAAATGTCCTATCGCAGTGCAGCATGGACCGGCATAGGGCGCGACCATGATCCTGCCCCGCTCGCTTCCGTGGCAACGGCCACTGCGTTCGCTCCTTCCGGTCGCGGCCCTGCCGCTGTTGGGCGGATGCGACATGGTCGTGCTCAATCCCGCCGGCGACGTCGCGCGCCAACAGGCGGACGTGCTGCTCATCTCGGTCGGCCTGATGCTGCTCATTATCGTTCCGGTGATGGTGCTGACGGTCTGGTTCGCGTGGAAATACCGCGCCGGCAACACCGACGCCAAATATGATCCCGAATTCGACCATTCGACCGGTCTGGAACTGGTGATCTGGTCCGGGCCGCTGCTGATCGTCATCGCGCTGGGCGCGCTGACGTGGATCAGCACGCACCTGCTCGACCCGTATCGCCCGATCGGACAGATCTCGTCGGGCAAGCCGGTGCCCGAGGGGCAGCAGCCGCTGGAAATCCAGGTCGTGTCGCTCGACTGGAAATGGCTGTTCATCTATCCGGAACAGGGGATTGCGACCGTCAATCAACTGGTCCTGCCGGTCGATCGTCAGGTGCGGTTTCGCCTCACCTCGTCGTCGGTGATGAACACCTTCTACGTCCCGACGATGGCGGGCATGATCTATACCATGCCGGGCATGGAGACGAAGCTGCATGCCGTCATCAACAAGCCGGGCGATTATGCCGGCATGTCGGCGCATTATAGCGGCGCGGGCTTTTCCGGCATGAACTTCCGCGTCCGCGCGGTCGATGACGCCGGGTTCGCGGGCTGGGTCGGCCAGATGCGCGCCGCGCAGCCGCGCCTGACCACCGCCAGCTATCTCGGGCTGGAACGGCCGAGCGAGAATGTGAAGCCGATTTCGATCGGCGGCATCGAACGCGGCCTGTTCGATCGCATCGTCCAGATGTGCGTTCGCCCCGGCACGCCGTGCATGACCGAGAGCATGCATCACGGCGGCAAGGACGGCGCACTGGGCGGGGCGACCAACAACCGCCTGCCACAGGGACAGGACCGGACCGAAGGCGCGCTGGAACGCGACGCCGACGAACTGGGCACCAGCCCGCACAGCAGCGCGCCGCACGGATCGACCGGCGCACCCGGCAAGGATGCTCCGGGTGACGACGCCAACCGCAACATGACCCGCCTGGCGCCTCCCGCGCAGCCGGGCCGCAGCGCTCCGGCGCTAGGCTGAGACGGAACCCATGTCCGACACCCTCATCAAGACCATTTTCGGGCGGCTGACGCTCGAAAGCTTCCCGATCCACGAGCCGATCATCGTGATGACCTTCATCGGCGTCGCGATCGGCGGGGCGGCACTGCTCGCGGCGCTGACCTATTTCAAACTGTGGGGCTATCTCTGGAAAGAGTGGTTCACCACGGTCGATCACAAGCGGATCGGGATCATGTACATGATCCTCGGCATCATCATGCTGCTGCGCGGCTTTGCCGACGCGATCATGATGCGCGCCCAGCAATCGATGGCGTTCGGCCAGAACGAAGGGTTCCTGAACGCGCATCATTACGATCAGGTGTTCACCGCGCACGGGGTCATCATGATTTTCTTCGTGGCGATGCCGCTGGTCACGGGCCTGATGAACTACATCGTCCCGCTTCAGATCGGCGCGCGCGACGTGTCGTTCCCGTTCCTGAACAATTTCAGCTTCTGGATGACCGCGTCGGGCGTCGTCATCGTCATGTCCAGCCTGTTCGTCGGCGAATTCGCCCGTACCGGCTGGCTGGCGTTCACGCCGCTGTCGGGGCTGGATTACTCGCCCGACGTCGGGGTCGATTACTACATCTGGGCCTTGCAGCTTGCCGGGGTCGGGACCTTGTTGTCCGGCGTCAACCTGATCGCGACCATCGTCAAGATGCGCGCGCCCGGCATGGGCCTGATGAAGATGCCGATCTTCACCTGGTCGGCGCTCGTCACCAACGTGCTCATCGTCGCGGCCTTCCCGGTGTTGACCGCCGTGCTCGCGATGCTGTCGCTCGACCGGTATGTCGGAACCAACTTCTTCACGAACACGCTGGGCGGAAACCCGATGATGTACGTGAACATGATCTGGATCTGGGGTCACCCGGAAGTCTACATCCTGATCCTGCCGGCGTTCGGCGTGTTCTCGGAAATCGTGTCGACCTTCTCCGGCAAGCGGCTGTTTGGCTATACGTCGATGGTCTACGCGCTGCTGGTAATCACCATCCTGTCGTACCTCGTCTGGCTGCACCATTTCTTTACGATGGGATCGGGCGCCAGCGTCAACAGCTTCTTCGGCATCACCACGATGATCATCTCGATCCCGACGGGGGCCAAGATTTTCAACTGGCTGTTCACGATGTACAAGGGGCGCATCCGCTACGAACTGCCGATGATGTGGGCGATCGCGTTCATGCTGACCTTCACGATCGGCGGCATGACCGGCGTGTTGCTTGCCGTGCCGCCCGCCGACTTCGTGCTGCACAACTCGCTGTTCCTCGTGGCGCATTTCCACAACGTCATCATCGGCGGCGTGGTGTTCGGGATGTTCGCCGGCATCAACTACTGGTTCCCCAAGGCGTTCGGGTTCAAGCTCGACCGCAAATGGGGTCTGGTCAGCTTCTGGTGCTGGTTCGTCGGCTTCTGGGTCGCGTTCACCCCGCTCTATGTGCTGGGGCTGATGGGCATCACCCGTCGCCTGCGCCACTTCGACGATCCGTCGTTGCAAATCTGGTTCATCATCGCCGGGATCGGCGCCGCGATCATCGCGGTCGGGATCGGCGCGTTCCTGATGCAGATCTTCGTCAGCATCCGGAACCGCGAGAGCCTGCGCGACTTCACCGGCGATCCATGGGGCGGCCGTACGCTCGAATGGGCCACTTCGTCGCCGCCGCCGGACTATAACTTCGCGTTCACGCCGGTCGTCCACGACCTCGACGCATGGTATGACATGAAGAGCCACAAATACGCCCGTCCGGTGGAAGGCTTCACCGCCATCCACATGCCCAGCAACACGTGGGCCGGGATCGCGCTGGCCGGGCTGTCGACCGTCTTCGGGCTGGCGATGGTATGGTACATCTGGTGGCTGGCGGCGCTCAGCTTCGTCGCGGTCATCGGCGTCGCGATCTTCCACACCTTCAACTATCACCGCGACTTCCACATCCCGGTGGAGGAAGTCATCGAGACGGAGCGTCGGCGGACCGCCGACCTCCAGGCGGCGGGGGCGTAATCATGGGTTCGACACAGGTTCCCGCCGGCGCAGAAGGTCGCGTCTGGCACCTTGAGGAAGAACATGAGCATGAGGCGGGATCGAGCACGATGCTCGGTTTCTGGCTCTATCTCATGAGCGACTGCCTGATCTTCGCGATGCTGTTCGCCTCCTATGGGGTGTATTCGGGCAGCACCGCGGGCGGGCCGGACGCCAAGGAATTGTTCGACCTGCCGCTGGTGGCGTTGAACACCGCGATGCTGTTGTTCTCGTCGATCACCTATGGCTTCGCCATGTTGTCCGCCGAAGAGGGCCGCAAGTCGGCGACGCTCGGCTGGCTGGCGATCACCGGGCTGTTCGGTCTGTCGTTCCTCGGGATCGAACTGTACGAGTTCAGCCACCTGATCCACGAAGGCGCCGGTCCGCAGCGCAGCGCGTTCCTGTCGGCGTTCTTCACGCTGGTCGGCACCCACGGCCTGCACGTCACCTTCGGCATCGTGTGGCTGACCACGCTGATGGTGCAGGTCGCACGGCACGGGCTGGGCGCGGCGAACATGCGTCGCCTGATGTGCCTGTCGCTGTTCTGGCACTTCCTCGACGTCATCTGGATCGGCGTCTTCACCTTCGTCTATCTGCTGGGAGTGCTGTGATGGCCGGCCACGCGCAACATCACGCCGACGCGCCCGCGCACGGGTCGCGCAAGTCGTACATGATCGGGTTCCTGCTGTCGGTGGTGCTGACCGCGGTGCCGTTCGGGCTGGTGATGACCGGCGTCCTCGCCGATCCCCGGCTGACCGCCGGACTGGTGATGGTATGCGCCGTCGTCCAGATTTTCGTCCACATGATCTACTTCCTGCACATGAACACGAAGTCGGAAGACGGGTGGACGTTGATGGCGCTGATCTTCACCGTCGTGCTGGTGGTGATCGTCCTCGCCGGGTCGCTGTGGGTGATGTATCATATGAACCTGAACATGATGCCCCAGATGAGTGGGGAAATGGGTTCGATGTGACCATGAGGCGCGTCCTGCTCGGGGGGCTGATCGGCCTCGTCATCGCCGGGCTGGTCGCGCTGGGGGTGTGGCAGTTGCAGCGTCGGGCATGGAAGCTCGACCTGATTGCCCGGACCGAGGCGATGTTGCGCCAGCCCCCCGTCCCTGCCCCGCCGCCCGGTCGCTGGGCGGCGGTCGGCCCGGCCGATAGCTATCGCCCCATCGTCGCGACCGGCCGATGGCGTGCGGGGTCGGATACCTATGTACAGGCGGCGACCGCGCTGGGCGGCGGTTTCTGGGTGCTGACCCCGCTCGATACCGGCAGCTTCACTGTGCTGGTCAATCGCGGGTTCGTGCCGCCCGAACGGCGCGGCACGACGCCGCCCCCGCCCGGCACCGTGACCGTGCGCGGGCTACTCAGGATCACCGAGCCGGGGGGTGGCTTCCTGCGGTCGAACGATCCCGCTGGTGATCGCTGGTACTCGCGCGATGTCGCGGCGATCGCGACGGCCAGACGTCTCGGCCCGGTCGCGCCCTACTTCATCGATGCCGCCGCGAACCCGAACATGCCGTGGCCGCGCGGCGGGTTGACCATCGTCACCTTCCGCAACAGCCATCTCGTCTATGCGCTGACATGGTTCGGGCTGGCCGCGCTGCTTGCCGGAATGACATGGTGGGTCGCGCGGAGACCCGGCAGCGCGTAACATGCGGCCGATGCAGCCCGTCCCCGCCCGTGCCTCCCCCCGCCTCGCGCTTCCCGACGGCGTGGGCCGTAACATGCTGTTGCTGGTGCAATTGCGTTGGCTGGCGGTCGGCGGACAGCTTGGCACCATATTGGTCGTCGACGGGTTGCTGGGCGTGCGGTTGCCGCTGGTGCCCATGGCGAGCGTACTGGCCGCGCTGGTGCTGCTCAACCTCGCCACCCTCGCCCGCCGGTCGCGGTGGAGCGATACCAACCTGCCGCTGTTCCTCGCGCTTGTGCTGGATGTCGCGGCGCTCACCGCGCAACTCTATCTCTCAGGCGGCGCGCGTAATCCGTTCGTGTCGCTGTATCTGCTACAGGTAGTGATCGGTGCCGTGCTGCTCGAAGTATGGTCGAGCTGGGCGCTGGTCGCGATTACCGGCGCGGCGTTCGCGGCATTGGGGCCGTTCCATCGCCCGCTGCAACTGCCCCCGGGATTTGCCAGTTCGCTGTCGGAGCCGTTCCTGATCGCCAACTGGGTGAATTTCGTGCTGGCCGCCACGCTGCTGGTCGCGTTCGTCACGCGGATCGCCGCCAATCTGCGCGACCGCGATGCGAAGGTCGCGCATCTCCACCAGCGCGCGGTGGAGGAAGAACATATCGTCCGCATGGGCCTGCTCGCCAGCGGGGCGGCGCATGAACTGGGTACGCCGTTGTCGTCGATCTCGGTGCTGCTGGGCGACTGGCGGCACGAGGCTGCGATCCGTCGCAATCCGCGGCTGGCGGCGGAGGTCGACGACATGCGGGCGGAGGTCGCCCGGTGCAAGGACATCGTGTCGGGCATCCTGTTCGCGGCGGGCGAAGTGACCGGCGAAGCGCCGACCCGCACCACGCTGCGCACCTTCCTGACCGATACGCTCGACCGGTGGCGCGGGACCGATCCCGAACGGGCGGTGTTCGAGGATCGGCTCGGCCCCGACGTCCCGATCGTCGCCGACCGAGCGCTGGCACAGGCGCTGACCAACCTGCTCGACAATGCGGTCGAGGCGGGGGCACGATCGATCGCACTGGTCGCGTTGCGCGACGGGGCGATGCTGCGGCTGACGGTGCGCGACGACGGCAACGGCTTCACCGATCGGATCCTGTCCAGCCTCGGCAAGCCGTATAATACCAGCAAGGACCGGCAGGGTGCGGGGCTTGGCCTCTATCTCGTCACCAACGTGCTGCGTCCGTTGGGCGGCACGATCGAGGCACTGAATCGCGACGGCGGCGGGGCGGAGACCAGCCTCGTCCTGCCGATCGAGGCGCTGGCTCTGGAGAAGACCCGATGACCCTTGCCCCACGGCGGCTGCTGATCGTCGAGGACGATGCGACCTTTGCCCGTACGCTGTGCCGGTCGTTCGAGCGGCGTGGTTATGCCGTCGAGGTGATCGGCGGCCCGGACCGGCTGGAGGACGTGGCACGGGGGTTCGCGCCCAACCATGCCGTGGTCGATCTGCGGCTCGGCGGTGCGTCCGGGCTGGCATGCGTGTCGGCGCTGTCGGCGATCGATCCGACGATGCGGATCGTGGTGCTGACCGGCTTTGCCAGCATCGCCACGGCGGTCGAGGCGATCAAGCTCGGCGCGACCAACTACCTCACCAAACCCGCCAACACCGACGAGATCGAGGCGGCGTTCGCCAAGGTGGAAGGGAATGTGCAGGCCGACCTGACCGCCGCGCCGACATCGATCAAGACACTGGAATGGGAGCATATCCACCAGACGCTGGCCGATACCGGCTTCAATATCTCCGAAGCGGCCCGCCGATTGGGAATGCACCGCCGCACCCTTGCCCGAAAACTGGACAAACGGCATCTTTCCTGAACAACGTGGTGCGATCGACCGTTTCCGACGTGTTATCGTCGCGACGAGGGAACGGTTCATCGTAGGGCAGGTTCATTCTGTGTAGGGACCTTGTGAACCGGAATAGTTCGAGCCGGAAAGTTTGAGGATGAAAGCGATTTTCGAAACCCGCCCCCGCTTCGCCACCCTGTTCCGTCGCACGCTGCTGGCGGGCATTGCGCTGGCCGCTGCCGGCGGTGCGTCGGCACAGGTGTTGCCGCCGCCGGTCGTGCCGACCATCGCCCCCGCCGCGCCGATGACGCTGCCGGTACTGACGCCCGCACAGGAGACCGAGCTGGCGCGGTTGCTGTCGCGCGACGCGGTGGCGCAGGGGCTGGCCGATCGGGAGAAGGACCCGGCCGGGCTGACCGGACCGGCACTGGTACAGGCGGCGCTGGACCACGCGCGCGCGGTACGATCGGGTCGCCTGGATAGTGCCGACTTCCAGAAGGACTGGGCGATGCGGCCGCAGCCGTTCGATCCGCTGCCCTCGTTCCGTGATGCGGTGGCGAAGGGGCGGCTGACGGCATGGGTCGCGTCGCTGCCGCCGCCCTATGCCGGGTATGACACGCTGGTCGCCGGACTGGCGCGCTATCGCAAGATCGCGGCGGCAGGTGGATGGCCGGTGATCGGTGCCGGGTCCGAACTGAAACCCGGCGGACGCGGTCCGCAGGTCGCGGCGTTGCGCAAGCGGCTTGCCGCCGAGGACGCCGACGTGGCGGCGACCGGCGACACGTTCGACCAGTCGCTGCTGGACGCGGTGCGCCGGGCGCAGCGCCGCTATGGCCTGAATCCCGCCGGACAGGTCGGGGCGCAGACGATCGCGTCGCTGAACGTGCCGGTCGGCGAGCGGATCAAGCAGATCAAGGCGAATATGGAACGGTGGCGCTGGCTGCCGACCACGCTGGAAAAGGACCGGATTCAGGTCAACATCGCCGCCGCCGTGCTGACCGTGTTCGACGGCGACACCCCGGTCACGTCGATGAAGGCAGTCACGGGCCGTCCGGGCGACGAGACGCCGATGCTGACCTCCACCATCCACAGCATCGTGCTGAATCCGCCGTGGAACGTGCCGTCGTCGATCGCCGACCGGGAATTGTGGCCCAAGGAGCGGGCGAACCCCGGCTATCTGAAGCGCAACGGTTTCCGCGTGATCGAAACGCCGGGCGGCGGTCGCCGCCTGCAACAGGCATCGGAACAAAGTGCGCTGGGCCGGTTCAAGTTCGATTTCGACAATCCGTTCGCCGTGTATCTGCACGATACCCCGGCACAGGCGACGTTCGGACGCTTCGACCGGTTGGCGAGTCATGGCTGCGTCCGGCTGGAAAAGCCCGAGGATCTGGCGCGGCTGTTGCTGAAGACCACACCCGACTGGTCGGGCGGACAGATCGACACGGCCTTGGCGGCGGGCAAGACGGTGCGGGCGCAGGTGGCCGATCCGGTCAAGGTGTATCTGCTCTACTGGACCGCGTTCGCGACAGCCAACGGCACGATGAGCTTTCGCGAAGATCCGTATAAGTGGGACGGCGTACTCGCCAACAAGATCGCCGCACGATCCGAGCGCAGTCAGTTGGCCGCACGATGACCAAGGGGACGACGATGACGAATGGATGGCGCAGGATGGCGTTGGCGGGCAGCGCTCTGCTGCTGGCGACCGGGGTTGGCGCATGTTCCGACCCGGAACCCGAAGCCCCTCCGCTGGACAACAGCGCGTTCGACGAGGAAGCGGAACCCTATCCCCTGCCCACGCCCGAACCGAGCATCGAAACCACCGATCCGTTCGCCGGAAACCTGTCGTCGGCACCGCCGGTCGAGGAGCTTCCGCCGCCACCGCCGGTCGCACCCGACCAGCAGGTGATGGACGACGCATCGGCCACGGGCATGACGTCGCGCAGCACACGGGACGAGGCTACCGACGAAGCCCCGGCCGACGACGCATCGGGCAATCAACAGGGCGAGTGAACGCCCCATCGCTTGTCCGCCGCGCCCCGTATCGGAGCGCGGCGGACAAATCGGATATCAGTTGAAAACGTCGGTGCCGCCGTACGGGTTTTTCGGGTCCGGCCCGAAGCGGTTGTCACCGACCGTTCCCGGCAGGCACATGAACACGATCACGATCAGCCCACCGATATAGGGGATGAAGCCCAGCAGGACGAACCACCCCGATTTGTCCTGATCGTGGAAACGCCGCACCTGCACCGCCAGCGACGGGATGATAAGTGCGAGCACGACGATACCGATCACCGCGATCGCGGTGATCGACAGTCCGCTGACACCATTCGGATCGCCGAGAGCGCCGCCGATTCCCATCAGAATGCCGAGCACGACCAGCACGATCACATAGCCCAATGTGAACATCCAGTATTCGGTCCGACGCGACCGGCCGGAGAAATCGGCGTACCGTTTGAGCGGCATCAACATCCAGTTCATGAATACGTCTCCGATTGTTTCGGATGGGAAACTGTCGATTCGAGCAAAAGGGTGCAAAAAATCGTTACGAGGGTGAATGCGTTGCGTAGCCGGTTCCCGAAGGCAGGTCGTGTTCCCGAACCGTCGCTACCGGCACCGGAAACGCGCGATCGCTAGTTCGTCGGTGCCCGCCGCCGGTAACTCAGTGCCTCCGCGACATGCATCCGTCCGATCGTCGCTTCTCCGGCAAGGTCGGCGATCGTTCGTGATACCCGGATCACCCGGTGGAAACCACGCGCCGACAACCGCATCGCTTCCGCCGCCTGTGCCAGCAACTGGCGGGCCGGGTCGTCCAGTACCGCGATCCGATCGAGCACCGTGCCGTCCGCCTCGGCATTGGTGCGTACCCCGTCCTGTGCGAATCGCGCGCGTTGCACCGCCCGCGCGCTTGCGACCCGCGCCGCGACTTCCGCCGATCCTTCGGCGGGCGGCGGCAGTACGAGGTCGGCGGCGCTGACCGCCGCCATTTCGATATGCAGGTCGATGCGGTCGAGCAGCGGCCCCGACACCTTGGCCTGATAATCGGCGGCGCACCGTGGCGCGCGGGCGCAGGCCAGCGCGGGGTCGCCCAGATGCCCGCACCGGCACGGGTTCATCGCGGCAATCAACTGCACCCGCGCCGGAAACGTCACATGCGCATTGGCACGCGCGACGCTGACCTGTCCGGTTTCGAGCGGTTGCCGCAGCGAATCGAGGACCGCCCGCTGAAACTCCGGCAGTTCGTCGAGGAACAGCACGCCCAGATGCGCCATGCTTACCTCGCCGGGCTTCACCTTCAGCCCGCCGCCGGTCAGCGCCGCCATCGATGCCGAATGATGCGGAGTCCGGAACGGACGCACCCGCGTCATCCGCCCGCCGGTCAAGGTCCCGGCGACCGACGCCACCATCGACACTTCCAGCGCCTCCGCCGAATCGAGCGGCGGCAGGATACCGGGCAGGCACGACGCGAGCAGCGACTTGCCCGCCCCCGGCGGACCGACCATCAACAGATTGTGACCGCCCGCCGCCGCGATCTCCAGCGCGCGCTTCGCCGTCTCCTGCCCCTTCACCTGTCGCAGATCGGCCCCGCGAACGAAATCGTCGGCCCCGCCCGGCATCGGTGCGGACAGCATCTGCTCGCCTTTCAAATGGTTGAGCAGCCCAAGAAGGTCGGGCGCGGCCACCACCGGCGTTCCCGCCCATGCCGCCTCGGCCCCCTGTACCGCCGGGCAGATCAGCGACACCCCTTCCTCGCTCGCCAGCATCGCCGCCAGCAGCACGCCGGGCGACGCCGCGATCCGTCCGTCGAGACTGAGTTCGCCGACCGCGAGATAATCGCCCAGCGACTCGGCATCGACCACGCCCATCGCCGCCAGCAAGCCGAGCGCGATCGGCAGATCGTAATGCGACCCTTCCTTCGGCAAGTCGGCCGGCGACAGGTTCACGGTGATCCGCTTGGGCGGAAGAGCCAGGCCGATTGCGGCGATCGCGGCACGGACCCGCTCGCGGCTTTCCCCGACCGCCTTGTCCGCCAGCCCGACGACGACGAACGCGGGCACGCCGGGGGCAAGCTGTACCTGCACTTCGACCCGCCGCGCCTCCAGCCCGAGATACGCCGCCGTCGATACGATCGCGACCATGTTCGCCCCTGTTCCCGCCCGCTTCGTCCCATAGCGGGTTTACCGGGTTAGGGAATGGCAAGCGGGTGTCTTGCAACCGCAACACACGACTGGCATGGGTGCGCGATGCGGGTTTTGTGGCTGATGCTGGGCGCGATGCTGATCGTGGTGACGCCGGTCGTGGCATTGTTGCCCGGTCCCGGCGGCATCTTCACCTTCGCCGCCGGGCTGGCGCTGGTCCTGAAACATTCGCGCCGCGCGCGGCAGCGGTTCGCGCGGGCGACGCGACGCTATCCGCGGGTCGGTGGGCTGGCCGACCGGGCGCTCCGTCGACCAAGCGCGAAGCGGCGTCGATTGCGTGCCGCGCGTTGACTTCATCCCGCTCCGTGGGTAAAGGCGCACGGCACGCGGCCGCCGTCACTGGCGGCTTTTTACGTTTTACAGCAGTTCGAATACCCGGGGAATGAGTGATGAAGCGGACTTTTCAGCCGAGCAACCTGGTACGCGCCCGTCGCCACGGCTTCCGCTCGCGCATGGCGACGCCGGGCGGCCGCAACGTGATCCGGGCACGCCGCTCGCGCGGTCGCAAGAAGCTGTCGGCCTGATCAAATTGCTTCGCCGCCGGGATTATCTGGCGGCGAATGCAGGGCGCCGGGCACCGATGCCCGGATTCGTCCTGCTGGTGCGGCAACGCGCCGCCGGTGAGCTGGAATCCGCCGATACGGCGATCCGAATCGGCATCACGGTATCCAAGAAAGTCGGCAACGCCGTCGTCCGCAACCGGATGAAACGGCGTTTCCGCGCGCTTGCTGCTGAATTGTTGCCGGAGATCGGGATCGCCGGGGCGGATCACGTCCTGATCGGGCGTGCCAGTGGCGTCGAACGTCCGTTCGACGACCTGAAAGCCGACCTGACCAAAGCGTTGCGCAAGGTGCGCCGGTGAGCGATTCACCGGATGATTCGCCTGCGCCCGCGCCCCGCCCCGGTATTGCCGCCCGCGCGCTGATGATCGTCGCGCGCGGCTGGCAATTGGGGCCGTCGCTGGTACTGCCGCCCTCGTGCCGGTATCAGCCATCCTGTTCGGCCTATGCAATCACTGCCATTGCCCGCTATGGCGCGGCAAAGGGGGGATGGCTGGCCGCGAAACGGATCGCGCGTTGTCATCCCTGGGGCGGGCACGGCCACGATCCGGTGCCATGAATTTGACGCAGGGGTTTGCGTGAAGGACGATCAGAAGAACTTCCTGCTGTTCGCAGTACTGGCCGCGCTGGTGCTGTTCGGCTGGCCGTACATCGCGAACCACTTTTTCCCCACGGCGAACCCGCCCGTGACGAAGGTGGAGGACGGCCGCAGCAAGGTCGTGCCCAATCCGGGCGCGGACCCCGCCGCCGACACGGCCGACGCGATCCGCGACCGGGCGCTGGTCCTGCGCGAAACGCCGCGTATCGCCATCGAAACCCCGACTGTGCGCGGGTCGATCAACCTGCGTGGCGGGCGGATCGACGATCTGGTGCTGATCCGCCACCGCGAGACGATCGCCGCCGATTCGCCGCCGATCCGGCTGCTGTCGCCGTCGGGCACCGCCGACGCCTATTTCGCGCAGTTCGGGTGGAGCGGCACGGGCATCACCGCGCCGCCCGCCGATGCGGTATGGACCGCCGCCGGTGGCAAGCTGACGCCGCAGACGCCGGTCACGCTGACCACCCAGTCGGGCAGCCAACGCTATCAGATGCGGATCGCGGTCGACGACGGCTATATGTTCACCATCCAGCAGACGGTGGCGAACATGGGTACGCAGCCGGTGCAGGTCGCGACCAACGGCCTGCTCAGCCGTCGCGGCGCGCCGGTCGACAAGGATACGATGACGATCCAGGTTGGTCCGGTCTACCGGGCCGACAAGGGTGTGGAGTTCGGCGTAAATTACACGGACATCGACACCACGCCGGAGACGTTTCAGGCGCAGACCGGGGGTTGGGTTGGCTTCACCGACCATTACTGGCTGGCGACGCTAATCCCTGACCAGCGTACACCTCATACGCTGACGCTGCGCGGCGGTGAAGGACGACATCAGGCCGATTACCGTTCGCCGACGCTGACCACGATTGCTCCCGGACAGGCTTTGACGCAGAGCGCGCGCTTCTTTGCGGGTGCCAAGGAAACCGATCGTCTCGACGCCTATCAGGAGCAAGGCGTTGCCTATTTCAGCAATGCGATCGATTGGGGCTGGTTCAGCATCGTCGAGAAGCCGATCTTCGTCTATCTCGACTGGCTGTTCAAACTCGTCGGCAATTTCGGCGTCGCGATCATCCTGCTGACCTTCACCATCCGCCTGTTGATGTTCCCGATCGCCCAGCGCCAGTTCGCGTCGATGGCGGCGATGCGCGCGATCCAGCCCAAGCTGAAGGCGCTTCAGGAGCGCCACAAGGAGGACAAGCCGCGCCTGCAACAGGAAATGATGAAGCTGTACAAGGAGGAGAAGGTCAATCCGGTCGCCGGATGCCTGCCCACCCTGCTTCAGATTCCGGTGTTCTATGCGCTCTACAAGGTGTTGTTGCTGACGATCGAGATGCGGCATCAGCCGTTCGTCGGGTGGATCAAGGATCTGTCCGCGCCCGATCCGGCGACGATCCTGAACCTGTTCGGCTATCTCGACTTTACGCCGCCGCATTTCCTCGCGATTGGAATCGTGCCGGTGCTGCTGGGCATTTCGATGTTCTTCCAGTTCCGCCTGAACCCCGCGCCGATGGACGACATGCAGAAGCAGGTGTTCGGGATCATGCCGTGGGTGCTGATGTTCGTGATGGCACCGTTCGCCGTCGGGCTTCAGGTCTACTGGATCACGTCCAACATCCTGACCATCGCGCAGCAGCAGTTGCTGTATTCGCGCCACCCCGGATTGAAGCAGGCTGCCCCTAAATGACCGACCTGCCTCCCCCGCCGCCCGGCGACGACCGCTTCGATCCCGACTTGATCGAAGCGGCCCGAAAGATCTTCGCCGGGCCGATCGGGTTCCTGAAATCGGCACCGGCGCTGGAATATCTGCCCGATCCAACGGTGCCGGAAATCGCCTTTGCCGGGCGGTCGAACGTCGGCAAATCGTCGTTGCTCAACGCGCTGACCGGGCGGACCAGCCTGGCCCGCACCTCGGTCACGCCGGGGCGGACGCAGGAGCTGAACTTCTTCGACGTGGGCGATCCGTTGCGGCTGCGGCTGGTCGACATGCCGGGCTATGGCTTTGCCAAGGCCCCCAAGGATATGGTTCGCAAGTGGCGCTATCTGGTCAACGACTTCCTGCGCGGGCGGCAGGTGTTGAAGCGCACGCTGGTGCTGATCGATTCGCGCCACGGCATCAAGGATGTCGATCGCGACGTGTTCGAGATGCTCGACAAGGCAGCGACCAGCTATCGCATCGTGCTGACCAAGACCGACAAGATCAAGGCGTCCGAACTCGATACCGTGTATAATGCGGTGGCGGACGAGGTTCGCAAGCGCCCCGCCGCGCATCCCGACGTCATCTCGACATCGAGTGAAAAGGGCATGGGCATCGCCGAACTGCGCGCGGCAGTGATCGAGTCGATCGGCTGAGGCGCGCGCGGGGTTGCGTCAGCCCCGCGTCGCGAACAGCCCCGCGCCGACCGCGAATGCGCCGATCGCCAGCGCGCACGCCACCAGCATCAGCACCCCGTCGCGCACCAGCAGCGCGATGCCGAACGCCATGATCGCCGCCATCGGCGCGGTACTGGCAAACGGCAGCAGTTCCAGCGGCGGTACGGTCAGGCACAACAGGATCACCGCCACCCCGGCGACCTTGACCATAGGTCCGCGCGTCAGGCCCGACAGGCGGCCGTGAAACCATTTGTCCATCCGGTCTGCGATCGGTCGGGTCTTGTCGGCGACCTTGACGAGCTTGTTTCCCTTCAGCCCGCGCCGGGCAAGGAAACCCGGTAGCCAGAGATGCTCGCGCCCGAGCACCAGTTGCACCGCCAGCAGGATCATCACCACCGCCATAGCCGTGGGCAATCCGGGGATGCCGCCCACCGGTGAAATGTCGATCAGCGGGAAGATGATGAAAAACGGGCCGTAAGCACGGCTGCCCAATGCTTCGAGCATATCGCCCAGCTTCGCCTTGTCCTCCTCGGCCTTTCCACCGAGTTCCTTAAGGCGATCAAGCACTTCGCCGACACTGTGCGGGTCGTTACCCGTATCGTTTCCAGCCATTCGCACCGAACGGATCGTTGCGCGACCGGTTCCGAAACGGTCGACACGTCCGGCGGGCCGTGGCACCAACGTACCCATGCTGAAGCTCATCATCGGAAACAAAGCCTATTCCTCATGGTCGCTGCGCGGCTGGCTCGCGGCGAAGCTGGCGGGGCTGCCGTTCGAGGAGGTCGTCGTGCCGCTGTACGACGCCGATTGGGACAAACGGCGGGAGGGCGACGAGTTCGCGCCGTCGTCGGGGAAGGTCCCGATCCTGTGGGACGGCGACGATATCGTGGTGTGGGATAGCCTTGCGATCGTCGAATATCTGAACGAGAAGTCGGGCGGCGACCGTTTCTGGCCCGCCGACCCCGCCGCGCGCGCGATGGCGCGGTCGATGGCGGCGGAAATGCATTCGGGATTCGCCGCGCTGCGCCGCAAGCACAGCATGAACGTGCGACAGGTCCATGCCCCGACCCAGCCCGACGCCGATGTCGCGGCCGACCTGACCCGCATCTATGAACTATGGGCGCAGGCGCGCGCGCGGTTCGGGCATGGCGGCGATTTTCTGTTCGGCGAGTTCGGCGCGGTCGACATCATGTTCGCACCGGTCGCGACGCGGATCGTCACCTACTCGCTCCCCTGCCCGCGATTCGCGATGGGCTATATCATCACGCTCATCAATCATCCGTGGATGCAGGACTGGATCGCGGGCGCGCAGGAAGAGGAATGGGTGCTGGAGCAATATGAGCAACCGGCGGCCTGACGCCGCCCGCGCTCTATCGCAAAAAGTCGGCGATCGCCTGTCCCAGCTCGGGCTTCACCACCGCGCTCATGTGACCGCCCGGCGTCTCGACCAGCGTCGCGTCGGGCAACAGGTCGGCCAGCGCGCGGTGGCTGCCGTTGTCGTCGTCGTCTTCCCCTGCCAATACCAGCACAGGCTGTGCGATCGCGGCGATGTCCTCGCGCCGCGTATCGACGAACGTGTCAAGGATGCCGAGCAGCGCGGTCCGGTCCCCGCCGGTCGTCTTGACGAACGCCTCCGCCAGCCATTCGGGCGAGCCGCGCTCGAACGTGCCGGGGTTGCTCAGGATGTTACGGAAATGGTCGGCGCGGCGGTGCGTATCCAGCAGCCCTTCCAGCCCCATGCCGCTCAGGATCACCCGGCCCGGCATCGCCCCCATCGTCAGCATCCGCACCGCCGTCCGCGCACCGAGCGAATAACCGCCGAGGTCATAGTCGCTCAGGCCCAGATGATCGAGCAGCGCCATGCCGTCCCGCGCCAGCGCGTCGGCCGGATAGGATGCCGCGTCATGCGGACGCGCGCTTTTCCCGTGTCCGCGCAGATCGGGCATGATGACCTGCCGCCCGGTCGCCACGATCCTGGCAGCATGTCCATAGCGGATCCAGTTGGTCGCGGCGTCGCTGAAATATCCGTGGATCAGCACCACCGGGCGCCCGCTGCCCGCCACATGATAGGCGATATCGGTGCCGTCGAAGCTGGCGAAATGATGGGTTTCGATCGGCAAATCGGCCATGCGCGGTATCCTTGGTGGCGGCGGTCGCCTTGCCGGATATGCCCCTCACACGTTCGTGTCGACCCTCTGGCCGCGCACCGACATCTTCCCGGCCCCGCAACAATCTGCTAATCCGGCGTAATAAAAGAAACGACAGCGGAGAGGGTGCCGGTCCACCGGAGTTCCGCGCCATCCACACCGCCGTTCCCCATAGCCGGTCCGAAGATATCTATGCGATCGCCGTCGGCTGCGTGATGATCGCGCTCGGCCTCGCGCTGTTGCGTGCCGCCGGGCTGGTGACGGGCGGGATCGCCGGGGTCGCGCTGCTGGTATCCTATCTGATCCCGCTGCCCACGGGCGTGTTGTTCACAATCATCAACATCCCCTTCTTCCTGTTCGCGCGAAAGGCGATGGGATCGCGGTTCATGTGGCGCACGATCGGGGTAAACGCGGGCATCGCGCTGTTCTCCAGCCTCGCCCGCTATGGCCTGCGCATCGTCGAGGTACATCCCGCCTTCGCCGCGGTGGCCGGGGGAACGGTGATCGGCATGGGCATCCTCGCGCTCGCCCGCCACGATGCCGGGGTTGGCGGGACCGGCGTGGTCACGCTGTGGCTGCAACGCACGCGCGGATGGAATGCGGGCCGGACCCAGATCGCGATCGACGTCGCGATCCTGCTGGCGTCGTTCTCGGTGGTCGCGCCGACGGCGGTGGCGTGGTCCGCGCTGAGCGCGGCGGCGATCAGCGGCATCCTGATCGCGTGGCACCGGCCGGGGCGTTATACCGGCTATTGAACGGGGCGATGGAGAACCGCCGCCCCGCCCTCGTCCGATCAATCCTTCTTCAGGTGCCGCCGACCGAGCAGTTCGGCGATCTGCACCGCGTTCAGCGCCGCGCCCTTGCGCAGATTGTCCGACACGCACCACAGCGCCAGCCCGTTCTCGACCGTCGGGTCCTCGCGCACGCGGCTGACATAGGTCGCGAACTCGCCTACGCATTCGACCGGGGTGACATAGCCGCCGTCTTCACGCTTATCGACCAGCATGATGCCGGGGGCTTCGCGCAACAGCTTCTGCGCGTCCGCCGCCGACAATTCGTCGCGCATCTCGATATGGATTGCTTCGGAATGGCCGACGAACACCGGCACGCGGACACAGGTCGCCGTCACCTTGATCTTGGGATCAAGGATCTTCTTGGTTTCGACCACCATCTTCCACTCTTCCTTGGTCGACCCGTCGTCAAGGAAGCTGTCGATGTGCGGAATCACGTTGAATGCGATCTGCTTGGTGAACTTCTTCGGCTCCGCCGAATCGCCGACGAAAATGTTGCGGCTCTGTTCGAACAACTCGTCCATGCCCGCCTTGCCCGCGCCGGACACCGACTGATAGGTCGCGACGACCACGCGGGTGATCGTGGCGGCATCGTGCAGCGGCTTGAGGGCCACCACCATCTGCGCGGTCGAACAATTCGGATTCGCGATGATGTTGCGTACCCGATACCCGTCGATCGCCTCCGGGTTCACCTCCGGCACGATCAGCGGCACGTCGGGGTCCATGCGATACAGCGACGAATTGTCGATGACGGTGCATCCGGCGGCGGCGAATTTCGGCGCATAGACGGCGGTCGCTTCGCTGCCGATCGCGAACAGCGCCATGTCCCATCCGGTCGGATCGAAATGCTCGATATTCTGGATCTTGTACTGCTTGCCGGTCTCGCCGTAATCGGCCATCTCGCCCGCCGATCGCGACGATGCGAGCACCGCCAGATCGTCGATCGGAAATTCCCGCTCGGCGAGGATGTTCAGCATCTCGCGCCCGACATTGCCGGTCGCACCCGCGACCACTACCCGATACCCCATACCCAACTCCGCGAACCAATCTTGCGTGGCGCATAGCCGACCCGCACGATTTGTCCAGTAATGGCGATCTTACGCCGGGCCGAAGCGACGTTCAGGCCGTCGCCAGCGTCGGACCGGGCAATATCTCGTTAGGCACCGCCGGACGGCGACGGAATGGCTGACGCTGCCAATAGGCCAGACTGCGCCATGCCCATTCCATCGGCCCGTTGGCGAACACCCGCAGCCATAGATTGGCGACGACCGTACAGAACAGGATCACCCCCGTCGCGATCGCGAACTGCGCGGCATGGCCGTACCGGTTCCACAGGTCGAAGCCATAGGGGGCGAACAACAGATGCAGGCCGATGATCTGTTCGAGGAAATAGACCGAGAACGCCGCGCGCCCGACCGCCTTGAACGGCGACAGCATCCGCGTCCCCGCCGCCGACTTCATCACCAGATTGATGAGCGCGACGTGACCGATCGATACTGCCAGCCGGGCCGCTTCCCCGGTGATCCAGATCGTCTTCGGGATCGGGGAGAAGGTCAGGATCTCCGCCGCGCCGATCGCGCGGGCGGTGATGCCGAACCCGTACGCCGCCAGCGTCAACCACAGATAGAAGCGAGTATCCCGCCCACCCTGCACGATCCGCCATTTCCACAACGCGGCACCGATCAGCATCGCGCAGAATGCCTCCATCGCGCCGACGAACACCGATCCCTTGCCCAGCATGAACGTCAGCCATGCGTCCCACAAATACGACGCATAGGGCAACCATCCGCCGGCATGCGCCTTGCGTTCCTTGACCAGATCCCTGGCCAGCTTTTCGGTCGGCACGAAGCGCGCCTGCTTCTTGCGCCATTCTTCGGTCGCGGCCTTGTCGGCGGCGGTGGACGCACGACCGGCGGCCTGCCGTGCCTCGGCGACCTGAACCCGGTCGATCAACGACGAGCGTTCGACATATTCCATCGTCCCCATCACCGCCATGCCCAGCGCGAACAGGCTGCCGATCGCAACCAATGTTCGGGGACCGAGCGTGCGGAACGGGAACAGGAACAATGACGCGATGGCATAGATGGTCAGGATGTCGCCGACCCACAGCACGACGAAGACGTTGACCAGACCGAACGCCAGCAACCAGAAGGTCCGACGCAGGAACAGGTCCGCGACCGCGACCGGACCGTCGGGTCGCATCGCCCGTGCGGTCAGCACCATGAACCCGGCCCCGAACAACAGTTCGAGCATACCGCGCTGCGTTCCCTCCAGCACGATATCGACGGCGACCCATATGAACTTGTCGATCGGGGTCCAGCCGACGAAGCGCGGATCGAAGAACAGGGTCGTCACCGGCGATGCCTGTGCCGGGATGTTCATGTAATAGATCAGCAGGATCGCCAGCCCGCGAGCGACGTCCAGCACGTCGATCCGCGCCCGCCCCGTCACCGGCGCGATCCGCGCCGCCACCGCTTCCGTCATCGCCCGACTCCCCCAAGCCCCGCAGCTACGCTAGGCTTGGGGGAAGTCGTTCGTCAATCGACGTCGCGCCGTTACTTTGCCGGTACTTCGCGGTCGAGGAAGTCGAGGATCGTCTTCCACAGATGTTCGCTGACCCCCGGGCCGCCGACCCGGTGCGTCTGTCCCGGATACAGCATCAGGTCGAACGGGGTCGCCGACTTCTGCATCGCCGCCATCATCGCGGTCGAATGCTCGAGCACGACGTTATCGTCGGCCATGCCGTGGATCAGCAGCAACGGGTCGCGAATCTTCGCCGCATCCGCCACGGTCGCCGATGCCGCATAGGCGTCGGGAACGGCGCGCGGATCGCCCATATAGCGTTCGGTATAATGGGTGTCGTACAGTTCCCACCGCGATACCGGCGCACCGGCGATCCCCGCCGCGAAAACGCCCGGCGCATTTTCCAGCAGCTTGAGCGTCATATAGCCGCCATAGGACCAGCCATAGGTCGCGATCCGTGCCGGATCGACGAACGCCTGCGTCTTGAGGAACGCGGCACCGGCCAACTGGTCCTCGACCTCGACGCTGCCCATCGCGTGCCAGATCTGATCCTCGAACGCCTTGCCGCGATCGGGCGAGCCGCGATTGTCGATCTCGAACCAGATCCAGCCGCGATCGACCAGATACTGGCGCAGCGCGCCGCCCCATGCCCGACGCACGACCTGGCTATGCGGGCCGCCATAGTGCGAGAAGAACACCGGATAGCGCTTGCCCGGCTCCAGCACGGGGGTAATCATGTTCCAGTGGAGCGTCGATCCGTCGTTCGCCTTGATCGTGCCGAACCGCGTCGGGCGATGGCTGGCGACGAACGGCGCATAGGGGTGGTCGCCGGTCAGCGCGTTCTCGTTGATCCACGCGATCCGTTTGCCGGTCGTGTCCGCAAGATAGGTTTGCGGCGGCTGGTCGGGGTTCGACCGGGTGACGATCAGCCGCGATGCGGCCCCGTCCATCGTCGCGCCATAGGACCAGCCCGCCTCGGTCATGCGCGTCACCGCACCCGGCCTCGCCAGATCGACGCGGTAGAGCTGTCGTTCGAGCGGATCGTCCTTGTTCGCGAGGAAATAGACCCGGCCCTTCGCCTCGTCCACGCCCGCAAGGCCGCCGACCGCCCATGCCCCCTTCGTCAACTGTGTCCACCGACCCGCTTTCCAGTGATACAGGTGGCCATAGCCGTCGCGTTCGGACCACCAGATCAGGCTGCCGTCCTTCAACGCATGATAGTCGTCGGACAGGTTGACCCAGCTACGCTCGCCCGACTGTTCCGAAAACAGGACGGTCGACCGGCCCGTGGCGGGATCGACGCGCAGCATGTCCAGCCGGGTTTGCGCCCGGTTCTGCCGCTGGACCAGAAGCGCCGATCCATCGGGCAGCCAGTCGACCCGCGCCAGATAAATGTCGGAATCGGTGCCCAGATCGACCTTCACCCGGCCCGATCCGTCGGGGCGCATCACATACAGGTCGACCAGCACGTTGGCCGTGCCCGCCTTCGGATAGCGTTGCTGATAGATCGTCGTTCCTTCCGCCCCGATCGCGGAACGGGTGACGATGCCGACCGGCGATTCGTCGAAGCGTTCGACCGCGACCATGCGATCGCCGGGCGACCACCAGTAACCGGTGCGCCGCGACATTTCCTCCTGCGCGACGAACTCCGCCTCGCCGAAATGCACGGTATCCTTGCCCTCGGTGGTCAACGCGGTCTCGCGACCGGATTTCAGGTCGAGCGCGATCAGGTTCTGGTCGCGAACGAAGCTGACATAGCCGCCCGCCGGGCTGACCACCGGGTTCAGTTCGCCGCTCTCGCTCTGCGTCAGTCTCCGGACCTGTCCGTCGATCGTCGCGAGATACAGATCGCCGTCGAGCGGCACGAGGATCGACTTGCCGTCGGGCGACCAGTCATAGGCGAGGATGCCGCGCTTGCCGGTCAGCGACCGGTCGCGCTCCCGCTGCATCTTCTCCGCTTCGGACAGCGCAGCGCCGGACCCGACCTTCCTCGAATCGACCAGCATCCGCCATTCGCCGCTGCGTGTGTCCATCGCCCACAGATCGAACCGTTCGCGCTCATCCGCACGGTTGCGCAACAGCGTGACGTAACGGCCATCGGGCGAGAGGCGCAGGCTTTGCGGCTGCGACCCGTTCAGGTCGGGACTGGCGAAAACCCGCTCCAGCGTCAGGTCGCCGGGCTTCGCCGGTTCACTCGCCATCCCGGCCTGACCCATTGCCAGCAACGCCGCGCCCATCAACCATTTTACCATAAGACCCCGTTTCCACGTCCGACGTCGTCCGCCGGGTATTGCGGGGGTATCGTGCCCCCGGTGCGACGTAAATATCCTCACCCGAAAACCGCCGCAGGACGGGCGGTACAGGGCAGCGCGCTGCGCCCTAAAGCTGTTCGCCCGGCGTCACGCCCCACAGCTTCGCCTGTTCGACATAGCCGCCGCGTCCGCGCACGTTGAAATGGCACCAGCCACCGGCGCAGCGCGACAGCCGCCCGACCACGCCGGGCGCGGCACGCCACGCGACCGGTGCACCGGTGCGCGGCGCGGACCGTAGTTCGACCGCGCGCGGGATATAGGCGGTGCGCCGGTCGCTCAGCAATCCGACCTGAAACCATCCGGTCGCGCCGTCCGGGTCCTGCACCCGTCGCCAGTCCTGATAGATGTCGATCACCCGAATCGGCAGGTCGGCACGGCGATAGACCCATTGCGTGGGATAATTCTTGCCCGGACCGCTTCGCATCCGCGCCTCGCCCGCGGCGATCGACGCATAATAGGGGGTCTTGCGACGCTGCGCATCGGCGCTGTCCGTCATCGTCATGGTCAGGACCACCGCCACCGCGCCGGCGTGGGATGCGAACCGCATGTCTGTTCCTCGTACGCTACTGCCCCGCCAATATCGGCAGAGACTATAACGCGGCAAGCCGTTGACGGACCCACGGCTTGTCGCCAATCCTCGAAACATGCCCATACAACCGCCCCCGCGCCATCCCAGAGTCCAGGTGACGCGGCGATTGCCGCAGGCGGTGGAGGCGCGAATGGCCACCCTGTTCGATACCGTCACCAACGGGGACGATCACCGGCTGGACCGCGATGCACTGGCGGCGGCGATGGCGGATTGCGACGTACTGGTTCCGGCCGTTACCGATACGATCGACGCCGCGCTGATCGCCGCCGCGCCCGACCGGTTGCGCATGATCGCCAATTATGGCGCGGGGGTGAACCATATCGACCTGAACGCCGCCCGCGCGCGCCGCATCCTCGTCACCAACACGCCGGGCGTGCTGACCGAGGATACCGCCGACATGGTCATGGCGCTGATCCTGATGGTGCCGCGCCGATTGGCGGAGGGCGAGAAACTGGTGCGGTCGGGACAGTGGAGCGGGTGGAGTCCCGGCGGGATGCTGGGCCACCGTATCGGCGGCAAGGCGCTGGGCATCGTCGGCATGGGGCGGATCGGACAGGCGGTGGCGCGCCGCGCCCGGGCGTTCGGCCTGTCGATCCACTATCACAATCGCCGCCGCCTCCCGCCGGTGATCGAGGCCGAACTGGGGGCGACGTGGCATGAGAATCTCGACGTCATGTTGGGGGCTGTCGACCTGCTGACGATCCACACACCGCGCAATGCCGACAGCGAAAACCTGATCGACGCGCGACGGATCGGGCTGCTCGGCCATCACGTCTATCTGATCAACGCATCGCGTGGTGGCATCGTCGATGAGGAAGCGCTGGTCGACGCGCTGGAGGGCGGACGGCTGGCGGGGGCCGGGCTGGACGTCTGGGCGCATGAACCCGCGATCGATCCGCGGTTGCTGGCGCTGCCCAACGTGGTGATGACGCCGCATATGGGGTCGGCGACGCTGGAAGGTCGGATCGCGATGGGCGAGAAGGTGATTACCAATATCCGCGTATGGACCGACGGCCATCGGCCGCCCGATCAGGTTCTGGACGGACTGCGGTAAGAACCGGTTCCGCGAGTATTGCAGCCATACTTCGACGCGGGCCGATCGATACTTGCGCAGGGCATCGTCTGATACGATGAATGCCCCCACGCCATGATGGGGGGCCGCATGATCCGATTGATTCGCAAGTGGACGATGTGCGCGGTCGGCCGGCACGAACCGCGTCGACGATCGATCTGGCATGACGGTATCGACCAGCGCAGCCGGTGCCGTAACTGTCGCCGCGCGTTGATCAACGACCGGACGAAAGGCTGGCGCGCGTTCGATGCCGACGACGCCACCAATCCCGGTCGTACGGCAGTGCCCGACCGCTAGGGCGAACGGTCGCTCCGGTTCACCCCAGTCCGGCAAGCCATTCGGTAATCATCGCCTGTCCGGCACGCACCGCGGCGGGGCCGAGATCGCGATATTGCTCGACCAGCGTCTCACGCCGCACCGGGCAATCGAGATAGTCCAGCCACGCCTGAAACCGGGCATCCTCGCCCATTTCGGCATGGAATTGTAGCGCCAGCAGGTTGCGTCCACGCCGGAACCCCTGTCGGTACAGCGGCGTGGTCGCCAGCAATTCGGTGCCGGGCGGCAGGTCGAACGTGTCGCCATGCCAGTGCAGCACCGGCACCCCGGCCAGATGCGCCAGCGGCGACGCAGGATCGCCGGTCAGGTCGACGGGACCGAACCCGATCTCGCATTCGGGACCACGATAGACGGCGGAACCCAGCGCCGCCGCCATCATCTGCGCGCCCAGACAAATGCCCAGCGTCGGCCGGTCCACCGTCAGCCGGTCGGCCAGTGCCGCGATCTCCCCCGGAATCCACGGATGGTCGGCGGTGTCGTACACCCCCATCGGCCCGCCCATGACGATCAACAGGTCGGGCGCGGTCAAATCTGCCGTAGCAAAACCGGGATCGGCGACGTCGATCCGGTCGAGCGTATATCCCGCCGCTTCGATCGGTGCGCGATACCCGGCGCACCCTTCATAGGGGACGTGGCGAACGATCAGGGCGGACTTCATGGTCACAACCTATCGTGCAAAAGCTGAACCGCGCCTGCAATGTTTCTTTGTGTTACCGGCAGCAGCGCTTCGGAACCTGTTGCGGCGCAGCGAATTACCCAAACGGTATACAGCGTAACAGGAGCAACCCTATGAAAAAGATCGCAACCTTGGCACTGACGCTCGCCGTGGGCAGCTCGCTTGCGGCCTGTTCGACCCTGCGCGGGGCCGGAATCGGTGCGGCGGGCGGCGCCGGAATTGCGGCGGCGACCGGCGGCAATGTCGAAAAGGGTGCGGCTGTCGGCGGAGTCGGCGGCGCGGTGGTCGGCACGGTCGCCGACGATTGATGCGGACGGGCCGGGGCAAATCTGCGTGCCCCGGCCTGCCATCCAGCATCAGTCGCCGGTCAGGATACGATCTACCAACTGCTTCACATTGGGGACGAAGCCGTTGGAGTAGAACGGGTCACGCTTGAAGTTATACGCGGCATGGCCTGCGAACATCAGATTGGCGTCGGTCGGGCCGCCGTGCGCGATGTCCTGCAACGTCTTCTGGATACAGAAGCTGCGCGGGTCGGCCAGCCGCCCGGTCGAGTTGGTGTCGGTGTCGGCCCAGCTCGAAAAACTGCACTGGCTGAGACAGCCCATGCAATCGGACTGGTCCTTGCGGATCACCGCCTTTTCGTCCGGCGAAACGAACACCAGCGTATTGTCGGGCGTCTTCAGCGCGTCGGTAAAGCCGATGCCGAACCATTCGCGCGCGCGGAGCAGGTCGCCCTGCGTCACCCAGAAATTCCGGCCCTTCACGCCCACGTCCAACTGGAACACATGGTCGCCTGCTTCCTGCTTGGAAAACGCGATCTGACGTTCCGACCGTCCTTCGAGCTGGCGGAGGAACGGGTTACGCACCGCCGAGGAATAGAAACCGGTCGGCGAAAACTTGTGCAGCAGCACGTCGCCTTCCTCGATCTCCATCAGCTTCGTCTTCCACTCCTGCGGAATCGGGCTTTCGCGGGTCAGCAGCGGACGGGTGCCGAACTGGAACGCGATCTTGCCCAGTTCGGGATTGTCGATCCAGTCGTTCCAGTCGCGAAGATACCATACGCCGCCCGCCATCACGATCGGCACATCGTCCGAAATGCCGCCTTCGCGCATCGTGTCGCGCAGCGCCTTCACGCGGGGATAGGGGTCCTGCGGGACCAACGGGTCCTCGGCGTTCGACAGGCCGTTATGCCCGCCTGCCAGCCACGGATCTTCGTACACCACCGCTGCCAGCCACTCGGCAGCCTTGGAATAGGCACGCTTCCACAATGCGCGGAACGCGCGGCCCGACGACACGATCGGCAGATAGCTGACGCCATAGGATGCCGTGATCTCGGACAGCTTGTACGGCATTCCCGCGCCGCAGGTGACACCCGACACCATGCCGCGCGTCCGTTCCAGCACGCCGTGCAGGATGCGTTGCGCCCCGCCCATTTCCCACAGCACGTTGATGTTGATCGCGCCGTTGCCGCCCGCGATTTCCCATGCGCGCTGCACCTGTTGCACCGCGCCCTCGATCGCGTATTCGATCAGTTCCTCATGGCGTTCGCGGCGGGTAAGCGCCTTGTACACTTGCGGAATGATCTTGCCGTCGGGGTCGTAGCTGTCGGCGTTGACCGCCGACACCGTGCCGATGCCGCCTGCCGCGGCCCATGCACCGGCCGATGCGTGGTTCGTCGCGGCGACGCCCTTGCCCCCTTCGATCAGCGGCCAGACTTCGCGGCCGTTATAGACGATAGGCGACAGACCTTTGAACAACATAACCTCCGGTGGAACTCGGACGGAAACGGCGTAGCCGCCAACCGCGTGCCGGGTTCATTAGTAGCTGGACCGCACGAACGCGAGCAAATTGCGTTTGTCCGGTCCCTACCCCTTCATACGCGCGATCCGGATCGAAAGATGCGCCCGGCGGCGATGCCGGGTTCGCGCGCGTCGAACCGCCGCTTCCATTTTGCGATGATACCGGTATCATCGCGACAAAACAAAAGTTTACGGAGGCGAGGATGGCACGGGCGATGCGGTACGGCAGGATATCGGCGCTGACGGCGATGCTGCTGGCGGGGGCGACGCCGGCGATGGCGCAAATGGCCGCCGCACCTGTCTCTCACGCTACCGACGCGCCGATCGCGCGGGCGGAGGCACAGGCCGCTGCGCTGGTGGCGCGGATGACGCTGGCGGAGAAGGCGGGACAGATCAAGCACGACGCGCCCGCCATCCCCCGGCTGAACATCCCGGCGTATAACTGGTGGAGCGAAGGGCTGCACGGCGTCGCCCGCGCCGGGGAAGCGACGGTGTTCCCGCAGGCGATCGGCATGGCCGCGACGTGGGACACGGCGCTGATCCACCGCACCGCCGACGTTATCGCCACCGAATTCCGCGCCAAATATGTCGCGACACGCGGCGCGGACGGCAGTTCGACGCAATATCGCGGGCTGACGGTGTGGTCGCCGAACGTCAATATCTTCCGCGACCCGCGCTGGGGCCGGGGACAGGAAACCTGGGGCGAGGACCCGTATCTGACCGCACGGTTCGGCGTCGCGTTCATCCGGGGGCTGCAAGGCGATACTCCCGCAACGCTCAAGACACTCGCGGCGGTGAAGCATTTCGCCGTCCACAGCGGACCGGAAGCGGATCGTCACCGCGACGATATCCACCCGTCCGCCCATGATCTGGAAGACACCTATCTTCCCGCGTTCCGAGCCGCCGTAACCGAGGGGCGCGCCGAGGGGTTGATGTGCGCATACAATGCCGTCGACGGCATCCCTGCCTGCGCATCACCGCTGATGGCGGACCGGGTGCGCGGGCGCTGGGGCTTTCGCGGACATATCGTGTCGGATTGCGCCGCGATCGCCGATTTCTTCAAGGATGACGCCCATCGCTGGGTCCGCACCCCCGAACAGGCGGGGGCGGCGGCGATCAAGGCCGGCACCGACCTGTTCTGCGCCGAATTCGGCATCGACAAGAGCAGCGACCCGGCGATCATCGTCCGCGCGGTGGAACAGGGATTGTTGCCGGTCGCCACGCTCGACCGCGCCGTGACGCGCCTGGTCGCGGCACGATACCGGCTGGGGCTGCTCGGTACGCCTGCGTCCAGTCCCTATGCGGCGATCACCGCCGCCGACAACGACACCCCCGCCCATGCCGCGCTGGCGAACGAGGTGGCGCGCGCATCGATGGTGCTGCTGCGCAACGACGGCTTGCTGCCGCTCAAGGCCGCGCCGCGCCGGATCGCGGTGATCGGCCCGAATGCGGACAATCTGGACGCGCTGGTCGGCAATTATAACGGCACCCCGTCGCGTCCGGTCACGGTGCTGGCGGGTCTGCGCGAACGATTCCCCGATGCGCGGATCGATTTCGTCGAGGGCACGGGGCTGACCGGCAGGCCGTTCAAAACCGTGCCCGACACCGCGCTATGTATCGATGCCGCCTGTACCACGCGCGGCGTCACGATGGCGGTATTTGCCACCCCCGACCTGTCCGCCACGCCTGAACGAACCGCGACCGAAGGCGGGGTGCGGTTCGAATGGGGCCGCCCGGTGCGCGCCGAACGCGACGGCGCGGTGCGCTGGACCGGATGGATCACGCCACCGACCAGCGGCGGATACCGGTTTCAGATCAATAGTTTCGATGGATATCGCGTCACAGTGAACGATCAGGTCGCGGTCGATGCGTGGGACGCCGCCGACCCGTCGACCATTGTCGAGCGCGAGGTCACGCTGACCGCCGGAACGCCGGTACGGCTGGTGGTCGAAGCCCGCCAGAAAGGATCGCGCGGCGATCAGCGCCTGTCGTGGAGCAGCGCCGAAACGCTGGAGGACGCCGCCGTCGCCGCCGCCCGCAACGCCGATCTGGTGGTCTTTGCCGGTGGACTGACCGCCAAGCTGGAGGGGGAGGAAATGCGCGTCAGCGCGGCGGGGTTCGCCGGTGGCGACCGTACCAGCATCGACCTGCCCCGCCCGCAACAGGCACTGGTTGAACGGTTGCAGGCGACCGGCAAGCCGGTGGTACTGGTGCTGATGAACGGCAGCGCGCTGGCGACCAACTGGGCCGACCGCAATATTCCTGCGGTGATCGAGGCATGGTATCCCGGCGGCACCGGCGGCCGCGCCGTGGCCGACCTGATCGCGGGCGATTTCAGCCCGTCGGGCAGGTTGCCGATCACGGTCTATCGCACCGTCGACGACCTGCCGCCGTTCGACGATTATCGGATGGCGGGCCGGACCTATCGCTACTTCCGGGGAACCCCGCTCTATCCGTTCGGCTATGGCCTCAGCTATACCCGCTTCGCCTATGACCAGCTACGGCTGGGCCAGCCGCGCGTTGCGGCGGGGCAGTCGGTCGACGTGACGGTCCGCGTTCGCAACACCGGCCCGCGCGACGGTGCGGAGGTGGTGCAGCTCTATGTCACGCATCCCGGCAAGTCCTCCGCGATCCGCAGCCTGCGCGGGTTCCAGCGGGTGACGCTGGCAAAGGGCGAGACACGCGACGTCCGCTTCACCCTCGATGCCGAGGCGCTGAGCATGGTCGATCAAACCGGCCGCCGCCACGTTCCGGCGGGCGAGGTGCGACTGTGGATCGGGGGCGGCCAGCCCGAACAGCCCGCGCACCTGCAACCGGCAGCGGGGATGGCGGCGACGCTGACCGTCACGGGGGAGACGACGCTGGCACCATAGGACGACCGGAGTTCGTCCGGGCGGGTCTATCCCAACGCCCCCGGACGGCCCAGCGCCTGTTCGTACAGCGCGCGATACCGGTCGATCATGGTCGCTTCGTCATAATCGGCGCGCGCCTTCGCCTGATTCGCGGTGCCGACACGGCGGCGCGCATCGGCATCGGTCGCCAGCGCCTGCAACCGGTCACGCAGGTGTACCTCGTGCCGGTCGATGCCCATGTACGGATGGTTCTCTTCCGCCACCATCGCCATCAGGTCGCCGACCGGCGGTGCGACGATCGGCAGGCCGGTGGCCATCGCCTCCATCACCGCCATCGGCTGCTGCTCGGTACGCGAAGACAGGGCGAAGATATCGAACAGCCCCATGTACCGCCACGCTTCGGGAAGGTAGCCGGGCAGGTGGACCCGGTCGTCGATGCCCATCGCCTCCGCCGCGTCGGCAATCGACTCACGCTCGGGACCATCGCCGACGATCACCAGTCGCACCTTGACCGCGATCCCGCCGACCGCGCGGACCAGCAGCGGCAGATCCTTCGCTTCGGTCAGCGACGCGACCGATCCGATCACGACCTCGCCCGGCTTGCGGCGGAAACCGGGGATCGCGTTGGTCGCCACGTCGCGGGCATAGCGATCGACCGCCACGCCATTGCCGATCAGGTGAACGCGGTCCGCAGGCTGTTTCCACGCTCCGCGCGCCAGCGTCGCCAGCCGCTGCGACGGCACCACCACCCCCGCCGCCGCGCCCAGCGCCATGCGCCGGTACATCGTCCGCACCGGGTTCAGCCGCCGGGCCTCGTCCTCCTGCACCCCGTCTTCGTGGTGGATCACCGGCGGCATGTCCTTTCCGAACACCCGCTTCGCCATCGCCCCGTCGATCGCGCCCCAGCCATAGGTCAGGATCAGGTCGAACCGCCGCAGATATTTGGCGATCGCCTCGTACCGAGCGACCGACGGCTTGCCGGTCAGCGGCGGCGGGGACTGGGTGATCTGCCACGCGACATGGCGACCGATCGCCGCCTGTGCACCGGTGCGGTCGGGATCGGCCGAGACGATGGTGTGGACGGCACGATCGCCCCATGCGTGCATCAGCCGCACCGCCCGCGCCGCGCTGCCGTCATAGTCGAAGCTGCCGTGCAGGTGCAGGATGCGGACCGGCGCACTCATGCGGCGACGATCCGCGACAACAGGCGATCGATCGCCGCGACACCCTCCGGCTCGGTCAGCGTCGGGGCGTGGCCGACATCGGGCACGGTCGTCAATTCCACGCCGTCGAACCGCGCGACCATCGCCGTCGCCACCGATTCGGGCAGGATATCCGACAGGTCGCCGCGCACGACGCCGACCGGCTTGCCTGCCAGCGCGTCATAGGCGCGCCACATGTCCGGCCCCGCCTCGTTCCCCGGCACCCGGAACGGCTCGGCGATCTTCATGTCGTAATCGAGCAGGATGCGCCCGGCGGAGTTCAGCCGGTGCAGCCGCTTGGCCATGTGCAGCCAGTGTTCGACCTGATAGCCGGGATAGGCATCGCCATTCCCCTCCGCCACATGCCGCGCGGCGTGCATCCATGTCGGGTGCGACACCTGTCGCCCGACATAGCCGCGTATCCGCGCCAGCCCGACCGGATCGAGTTCGGGACCGACATCGTTCAGCAGCGCCGCCGCGATCCGGTCGCGATCGGTCGCCGCGAGGAACATCGTCAAAATTCCGCCCAGCGACGTGCCGAACGCCACCACGCGGGGTAATTTCAACTGGTTGAGCAGCGCCTCGACATCCTGAAGATAGACCAGCGGGACATAGGTCATCGGATCGCGGGCATAGGCGCTTTCGCCCCGTCCGCGCATTTCCGGCACGATCAGCCGCCACTCGCCCGCCAGCCGCGCCGCCACGTCGTGCCAGTCGCGCGCGTTGCGGGTCAGCCCGTGCAGGCACAGGATCGCGGGCCGGTCCGCCCGCCCCGGATAGTCGCGGTAATGCAGCCGGAGGCCGTCGTTCGACCACCAATATCCATCGGTGAAACACTGCTTGTCGTTGGCTGCCATCGACACCCATATCGCCGTATGGCCGAGAACCCGCAACCCGCCCGCTATCGCCCGCGTACCGATATTCTGGACCTGGGCACCGACTTCTTCGATCCCGTGACGGCGGCGCGCTTTCCCGCGCACGTCCTGCGCTTCCGCAATGACCGCGCGGCGGCGGAAATCGGGATCGTCGGCGTCGAGGGCGTAGAGCGGGACGGCCCGCTCCCGATCGACGATGCCGCATGGCTCGATCATTTCGGACGGTTCGCGCCGCTGCCCGGCACGCTGCCCGAGCCGCTGGCGCTACGCTATCACGGGCATCAGTTCCGCAGCTACAATCCCGACATCGGCGACGGACGCGGCTTCCTGTTCGCACAGGCGACCGATGGCGCGGGGCGGTTGATGGACCTCGGCACCAAGGGATCGGGCCAGACACCGTACAGCCGGTTCGGCGACGGCCGCCTGACGCTGAAGGGCGGCGTGCGTGAGATCCTCGCGACCGAAATGCTCGAAGCGCTGGGGGTCGCCACGTCGCGCACCCTGTCGCTGATCGAAACCGGTGAAGCGCTGGACCGCGGGGACGAGCCTTCCCCCACCCGTTCGGCGGTGCTGGTGCGGCTGAACCACAGCCATGTGCGGATCGGCACGTTCCAGCGACTCGCCTATCTGCGCGACGACGACGCGATGGGGCGGCTGGTCGACTATGTGCTGACCCGCCTGCACGAACGGACGCCGGGCGACGAACCGGCGGCGGAACTGCTCGACGAAGTGGTCGGGCGCGTCGCGACGCTGGCCGGGCAGTTCATGGCCGCCGGGTTCGTCCACGGCGTGCTCAACACCGACAACATCAACGTCACCGGCGAAAGTTTCGATTACGGCCCGTGGCGGTTCGCGCCGACATGGGATGCGGGCTTCACCGCCGCCTATTTCGACCATCAGGGGCTGTATGCGTTCGGTCGCCAGCCCGAAGCGATGCACTGGAACACCATGCAGCTTGCCGTCGCGCTGCGGACGATCAGCGATGCACCGCCGCTGATCGCGGTGCTGGAAACATTTCCCGAACGCTATGCGGCGGCGGTATCGCGGGCGATGCTGTGGCGGCTGGGTGTCGCGTCGCTCGGCGACGAGCGCGACGGCCAGTTGGTCGCGGCGATCGAGGCGGCGCTGACCGCCTCGGCCATGCCGATCGGTGCATTCTTTCACGATGCGTTCGGCGGGTGGCTACCCGAAGGCGATGCGTGGCACGGCTTCGAGGATGTCCGCGCGCGCCTGACCGATTATCGTGCGCGCAAGGATCGCGCGCACCCCTATTGGTCCGATCCCACCCCCTGTTCGATGCTGATCGACGAGGTGGAGGCGATCTGGGCGGCGATCGACCGTCAGGACGATTGGGGACCGCTGAATGCCAAGGTCGCGGCGATCCGGCGGATGGGAGAAGCGCTGGCGTAATGCGGGCGGCGGGCCGTCGATTCGCCATTTCGGCTTCGCTCAATGGCTACTCAGGATGGACCGGACCGGTAGATGTACATCCCGTTCGTACCGAGCGAAGTCGGGGTACGGGAACCCGGCGCAGGTGTCTCGACCGCGCTCGACACGAACGATCAAGTAACGGGCGTGTTCAGGGCGTCCCCATCAAGCCCCAACCGCCCGACCACCGACTCCACGCTGGCACCGCGCGGGACTAGCAGCCATTCGTGCGGCCGGGCGGTGTCGACCACGACCACCGCACCCTTGGGACAGACGTCGAGGCACTTGACCTCGACCACGCCCGCGCGTGCCTTCGGTCCCGATTTCAGCTTCAGATGTTTGCGCAACGCCTTGGCCAGCGGTCGCCGTCCGTCGTCACCGAAGCCGCCGTCCAGCTTGCGCGAACATTTCGCGCATACCAGTACCGCCTTGTCCCACCGCGACCGCACCTGCGCCTTCACGCGGGTTTCCAGGTCCGGCGTTCTTCGGCGACACGCAGCACGTCATAGGCGGCCTGAATGGCATGGAATTGCTTGGCGGCATCCTTGTCGCCGGGGCGGACATCGGGGTGATAGACCTTGGCCAGTTTCCGCCATGCCAGCCGGATCGTATCGAAATCGGCGTCCGGATCGCATTGCAGGACTTCCAGCGCCTTCATCTCGTCACGCGACCGGCTGCCGTCGCCCGATCCGGCCCACGCATAGTGCGACGCGTTGGCATAGCCGTCGGCGGTGCGCTGCTCGGCAGCTTCGCGCGCCTTGGCTTCTTCCTCGTTCAGTCCTTCGAAGTAATTCCAGCCGCGATTATATTCGCCCGCATGGGTCTCGCAGAAATACCAGCGTTCCGGACTGTTCGGCGATTTGGGCGCGGGACGATCGCCGGGCGCATCGCAGCCATGCCGGTCGCACAGCCGCACCGGTTGCGCCTCGCGACCGGCACTATACCCTCGCCAGCGGGGAAAGCCCCAGTCGTTCGATCGCGTATATCGTGCCATTGGGCTTGAGATAGGCGAAGCGTGGCGCGACGCAAGCCATCGTACGGGCGCAGGCGGAATGTCAGAGGGTCTGTAAGCCGGGTTCTGTCCACCCGCCGCGAAGCGGGATAGGCGACCATTCCTCTTGGGCGACGCTTGCGCGGCACCTCCAGCAACCAACCCGGGCGGCGGGCCGGAACATGCCCCGGCGCATGTCGCCATGCCCCATGCCGCCCCTATTCGGTCTTGCTCCCGGTGGGGTTTGCCATGCCGCCGTCGTTACCGACCGCGCGGTGCGCTCTTACCGCACCCTTTCACCGTAACCCGGCCGAAGCCAAAGGCCGTTTGCTCTCTGTGGCACTGTCCCTGAACCGGCGGCTTGTGGCCACCGGCCCGCCGGGCGTTACCCGGCACCGTCGTTTCCGTGGAGCCCGGACTTTCCTCGGCACGCATCGCTGCGTGACGCGGCCGCCCGACCCTCTGACCCGCCGCCCCTAGCGCGGCGGGCGGTCCGGTTCAATCGTCGCCTTGCGGACGGGGCAGCAACAGCGCGAGCAGGAGCATGCGACATTCGCCGTCGACGATGCCGTCGATCACCTCGGGCCGGAACCGCCGCTGGAACGCGACGACGGCGGCATCGGGGTCGCTGACGTCATAGCCGAACCGTTCCAGCGCCAGCAGGAACCCGCCGTCGCTCCATCCCGGGTCCATCAGGTTGCGCGCCGGTCGCGGCAGCGCGAGGCGCAGGCGGGCCAGCCGCCCCCACGGGAACAGTTCGCCCGGGTCCTGCTTGCGGGTCGGCGCGATGTCGGAATGGCCGACCACGTTGCCACGCGTGATGGCATGGCGTTCCTTGATCTCGTGGACCAGCGGGATCAGCGCCTCGATCTGGGCATCGGGAAAGGCGCGATAGCCCCATTCATGGCCGGGGTTGACGATCTCGATCCCGATCGACGCACTGTTGATATCGGTGACCCCGCGCCAGTGCGACCGCCCGGCATGCCATGCGCGATGCTCTTCGGGGACCAGCCGGTGGATCGTGCCGTCTTCGTCGACGAGATAGTGGGCCGACACCTTCGCCGCCGGATCGGTCAGCCGCGCCAGCGCCCCGGCGGCGTCCTGCATCCCTGTATAGTGCAGCACCAGCATCGTCACCGGCAAGGCGCGCGCATCGAAGTTCGGCGATGGCGTGTCGATCATCTGCATCCGGCCCCCTCCCGCCTGTCATCGCGCCACCGATGCGGCGACGCGCAGCGAAACGCAACTCCGCGCGTTTTCAAACAGCCTCTCAGACCGGGCGATAGAAGCCACGATAGCGTTCGGACGGGACCAGCGCGCTGCTGTGACCGATCACCGTCTCCCCCGCGCCCAGCACCAGCAGCGCGCCCGGCCGCATTACGCCCGCGATCCGGTCCAGCACCAGCCGCCGCATCGGCAGCGAAAGGTACATCAGCACGTTACGGCACAGCACGATATCGAACCGCCCGGCGGGCATCGGATCGACGATCAGGTTATGCGCGGCATACAGGATGCGATAGCGGAGTTCCGGCTTCGCTTCCCACATATCGTCGCGGGGATCGAACCACTGCACCATGCGCCGGATCGGCAGGCCGCGCTGGATCTCGAACTGGGTATACCGGGCCTCGCGGGCACGCACCAAGGCCCGCTCCGAGATATCGGTCGCGCGAATCTCGGGCATCCGCATCCCGTTCAACACGTTGCGTTCGGTGAACAGCATCGCCAGCGACAATGGTTCCTGCCCGGTCGAACATGCCGCCGACCAGACCCGCAACCGCCGGTTGCCCGCCGTCGCCGCCATCTCGACCGTCGCCTGCGTCACCAGATCGAACACCGTCGAATCGCGAAAGAACGACGTTTCCTGATTCAGCAGCGCATCGACCACGGCGTCGGCGAGACCCTGTTCGGTGCCGCGCATCATCCGCGCGACCAGCTCGTCGATCGATGCGAGCGATCGTTCGCGCAACATGGGTTGCAGCGCGCTGTCGATGCGCCATGTCCGCCCCGGATCGAGTTGTTGCCCGGTACGCTGTTCCAGCAGGGCGACGATGATTTCCGCGGCGCTGCGTGGCGGGCGCAAGGTGTGCTGCACGGTCATGCCGGGCGATGCCGGCGGGCGATGAAACTGCCCAACTGCGCGGGCGTGCCGATGGTGGTGGCAAGCCCGGCATCGGTGACGGCGCGCGGCATGCCCCACACGACCGACGTCGCGCGATCCTGTGCCGCGACCACGCCGCCCGCCTCGCGCACCGCCGCCGCGCCGATGCAGCCGTCGCGGCCCATGCCCGACAGCACGACGGCCAGCGCGCGCGACCGGTATACCCGCGCGATCGATTCGAACATCGGATCGACCGAGGGCAGACAGCCATTGGCCATCGGCGTCCGGTCCAGCCGGATCGCCGCGCCTTCGGTCGTCGGGACCACTCGCATATGCGCGTCGCCGGGGGCGACGACCATCCGCCCGCGCCGGATACGCAGGCTGTCGCGCGCCACGTCGACCGGCCGCCGCGCCGCCGATGCCAGTTGTGCCGCGAAATTGGCGGTGAACGCTTCGGGCAGATGTTGCGTGACGAGGATCGGCACGTCGATTTCGGGCGGAATCGCCGCCAGCAACGGGGTCAGCGCATGGATGCCGCCGGTCGACGCGCCGATCGCGATCACGTCGAACACGTCGCCGCCGCGCTGGTCGTTGCGGCGCGATCCGCCGGCCCGGCGCGGTGCGGCCATAACGCTACGCACCCTCGTTTCGAGCTGGAGCGCGAACCGGCCCGCCATCGCGGACGACACCGGCTTCGCCAGCGTCGCCGCCGCACCCAGCGAGCGGGCATGCAGCGCGGTCGGCGACCCGTCGGCGCAATGCGACGACAACACCATGATCCGCGCGCGCGGGGCCAGCGCAGCCAGCATCGGCAGGCCGGTCAGCCCGTCGGTTCCCGGCAGGTTGATATCGAGCAGGATGAGATCGACCGGTTCGCGGCCCAGAAATTCGAGTGCGGGCGTAATGCCGCCGACCGCGGCGACCACATGATGCCCCGCCATCGCATCGATCACGCCGACCACGACGCACCGGGTGACGACCGAGTCGTCGATGACCAGCACCCGGACCGGCTGTTGGGTCGTCGGCCGGTCGGAGAGCATCAGGCGCGCCATGGCGGCCGGTGCGTTCAGGAAACGCCGACGATCTGAAGCTTGCTCTCCAGCGTGTCGCGGTCGAACGGCTTCATCACATATTCGTCGGCACCCGCGTCGATCGCGGCGCGGATATGCGCCAGCCCGTTTTCGGTCGTGCAGAACACGACCTTGGGAAGCTGGCCGATACTACTGGCACGAAGCGCGCGCAGGAAATCCATGCCGCTCATGACCGGCATGTTCCAGTCGAGCAGGACGACGTCCGGCGGACTGGCAAGACAACTTACCAAAGCCTCGCGTCCGTCGACCGCCTCGCGCACCTCGTAGTTCAATGCTTCGAGGATACGACGGGCGACTTTTCGAATCACCTTGGAATCATCTACGATCAGACAGACCTTCATCGAATGATGATTACAAACCATCGATATCAGGTCCAGCGGGATTCGCATTTCCTCACTCATACAATATGACGAACGTCGCCACCGATCCGCGCGACGATCGCGGGCAGGTCGACGATCAGGATCGGGTAGCGGTCGCGCTCGATCATGCCCGGCACGATGCTGCTCCATGCGCCGCCCAGCACCAGTCCGGGGGCGAGCGGCGCGGACCGGAACCGGGTCACGTCGTCCACCCCCTCGACCAGCAGGGCATAGTGATGGCCGTCGACCATCGTGACGACGGCGCGGCGATGGCGGGCATCGGACGCGGGATGATCCAGCACCGCGCCGGTATCGATCACCGTCACCACCCGGCTGCGCAACGCCGCCAGGCCCCGTACATGCGCCGATGCACGCGGGACCGCAGTCACCTCGCCGATATCAACCACCGATTCGACCTGATCGGAACGGATCGCCACCGCCTGTCCCGCCACGGTCGCCAACAGGAACAGTTCGTCCATCGTCATTCCCCCGCCGCGGCGCGGATCGCGTGCAGCACCGCCGCGCGATCATAGCGATACAGGCTGCCGTCGCCCGGATCGGCGGGCGACGCGCGCAGTCGCACGACGGGCACACCGGCGACGCTCGCATCCTCCATCGCCAGCATTTCAGGCACCGTCACCGGGCGCTCCGTCGTCACCAGCACGACGGGCCGATCATCCGGTCCGGCGACGTCGACCGTGCGATATCCCGCCTGTTCGAGCACCGGCGCGAGGAACGTCCGCATCCATCCGTCGCCGTCGCTCACGACGCAGACCGGTCGGGTATCGTGCCCGACGGCTTCCTTGGCGATACGCCCGCCGAACAGCCAGAACGGATCGACCTGTTCGACCTGCTCCCCGTCCAGCAGCACCACGGCGGCGATCGGCCCCGGCACCCCGGCGATTGTCCCGCCGTCCTGCGGGAGGGCGACGATATCCACCGCATCGCGAATAACATAGCCGACTTCGCGTACCCCGTCCGTCAGGCGCAGGACGGTGGCGATGCCGTCGGTCGGGACCGGACCGGTCGCCTCCGCCGGCACGATCCGGCCATCGATCGCCAGTCGCAGCCGCCCGGCGGTGGTGCGCAGCGTCGCGGCATCGACCCGTTCGATCCGGTCGACCACCGCCAGTGCGATCACGCGGCGCATGCCGTCCAGATCGTCGAACAGCAGCGCGGGCACGCCCGGCGGCACGACGTCGCCTGCATGCTCGTCCGGCGGAACGATCTCGGCGAAACGCAAGCCGGCGACCTGTGCCACCCCCGCGCAATCCAGCAGCAGCATGGGCCGCCCGGTATCGGGCAGCGTCTGTCCGGCATAGAGGCCGGTCGCCATCACCGGGGGCGAGGCGGGCTTCACCACCAGTTCCTCGGTATCGATCACCGCATCCACCGCGATCGCGAAATCGCCCGCGCCGATGCCGACGACGACCAGCATCCGGTCGCCCGTCGCTGCTTCCCCCGTCGCCCCGATCAGGTCGCACAGGTCGACCAGTGGCATCCGCCGGTCGCGCACCGTCGCCATCTGCGTCCCGCCCAGCCGGTCGATGCGGATCGTCTGTCCCCGTTCCGCCACGATCTCTCCGATCGCCTGGCGCGGGATCGCGAAGCCGTGACCGCCAGCGCGCACGATGATCGTCGACACGATCGACAGTGTCAGCGGCACCTGCACCACGATCCGCAGCCCGCGCCCCGGTACATTGTCCAGCGTGATGCGCCCGCCGATCTGGTCGATCGCGGCCTTCACCACATCCATGCCGACGCCGCGCCCGGATATCGCCGTCACGGTATCGCGCGTCGACAGGCCGGGCGAGAATACCAGTTCGCACCGTTCGCGCTCGGTCAGGCCGCGCAACTCGCTGTCGCTGCGCTGTCCGCTCGCCGCCAGCTTGCGGACCAGCCGGTCGGTATCGATGCCGCGCCCGTCGTCGGCGATCTCCACCACGATCTGGTTGCCCGATTGCCGCGCGGCGATATGCAGCCGCCCCGTCGGCGGCTTGCCCGCGGCGCGGCGTTCGGTCGGCGATTCGATCCCGTGGTCGATCGCGTTGCGCACGATGTGGAGCAGCGGATCGCGCATCACCTCGACCATCTCGCGGTCCAGTTCGACGTCGGTCCCTTCGATCCCCAGCAACACCGACTTGCCCAGCGTCGATGCGGTATCGCGCACCATGCGCGGCAAGGCCGAGAACAGCGTCTCGATCTTTTGCATCCGGGTGCGCGTCACGGTGTCGCGCATGTCGGCGACCGATCCCGACAGCCGTTCCAGCGCCGATTCGACCGCCGGATCAAGCGCGTGGTCGCGCAACCGCCGTGCCAGTTCGTTACGCGCCAGCACCATGTCGGACATGCCGCCCATCATCCGGTCGAGCAGGTCGACGTTCAGTCGCACGCTACGCTGTCCGGTGCGGACGGCGGCGCCCGGTGCGGCGAGGTTGGCCGTCGTCGGCGCGACGTCGGACGCATCCGGCGACAGGGCGGCGATCAGCGCGTCTTCTCCCGCTTCGACCGGCACGTCGCCCGCCGCGATCCCCTCGACCAGTTCGCCGATTCGGTCGACCACCGCCAGTACGCCATCGACCAGCGCCCGGTCGGGCCGCCGCCGCCCCTCGCGTACGTCGGACAGCACGTCCTCCGCCGCATGGCTCAGCCGCAACAGGCGCGGCAGGTCGAGAAAGCCGCAGCTTCCCTTGACGGTGTGGACGAAGCGGAAGATCGCATCCAGCCGGGCACGATCGTCGGGCGCGGCTTCCCATGCGACGATTTCCCCCGACAACGCTTCCAGCGTCTCGCGGGTCTCGGCAATGAATTCCTGTAGCAGATCGTCCATGCGGCCCCGCCCGTTCCCGACCGTGTCATCGCATGAAGATCGTTAAGGGGAGTTTACCGCGTCGCGAACGATGCCCCGAACAGCAAGACCGGCATGTCGGGCGGCGATACCTGCAACTCGCCCCCGACCTCGGCGACCAGCGCGTGGACCAGGCACGCGGCGGCAGCGCGCGGAGTCATCATGTCGCTGTCGCCGGCCAACGCACCGCGCATCTCGTCGTCCAGCACGATCCGGTCGCCATCGGCGCGTACCACGATCTCGATCGCGTCGCCGGTCGCCTCCGCACCGATATCCAGTTGCCCGCCGCGCACCAGCGCATCCCCGGCGATCAGCGCGAGGTTCAGCAGCACCTTCACCGCCGGCTTGGGCAGCGACGGCGCATCGACGAACCAGCCCAGCGTCACGCGATGCTTGTCGGCGAACAATCCCTCGATCGCGGCCTTCGCCTCGCGCGGGTCGATCATGTCGCCGAACCCGCCCGCCGCGCCGAATGCCAGGCGAAAGAATTTGAGCTTGTTGGCCGACGCCCGCGCGCTGTCGTTCAACAATTCGACACACCGCGCCCGCATCGCCGGGTCGTGTTCGTCGGCCAGCAGTTCGAGGCCGTTGTTCAACGCGCCGACCGGACTGAGCAGGTCATGGCACAACCGGGAACATAACAGGCTGGCGAAATCGGCAGGACTGATCTTCAACGCCACGTATCCCGTTACGGCACGGACGACAGGGTCCGTCCGGTCGCATCCATCTGCACCGCCTCGCAGATTTTATCAACGCGGTTCGGGCCGGTCAGCCGGAAGGGTACGGGGTCGAACCGGTCGTACCGTGCCCCATGCGCGACCGCCCGCCACAACCGCGCGGTCCGGCCGCCGAGGATCAGCCACAACCGCCCGTCCGCCGCCGCCTGCGCCGCGTCGGTCGGCGACGGATCGGGGTCGCCGGACGGGTGCGAATGATACCATCCCGCCACGCCCGGCGCCCCCGGTCGGCGCGCGTCTCGCCATGCCGACAACAGCGCGGCAGGATCGATCTCGAACCGGGTGGCCGGGTCGGCGGCGACGTTCGCCGAAGGGTCCGCACGAACGATGGTGCCGTCCGCATCGCGCAGGATACCGCATATCTCGTGGCGGCTTGCGACACCGGCACGGAGCAGCACGAGCAGCAGGTCGCTTGAAAAAACCGGAATCATCCCCATCTCAATGCCACATGGACCGGGGGGTTTCCACGATCGAGGCGCGCATTTCGGATGCCGCGCACGGGCAACGGATCGACAAGGCACTCGCCGATGTCGTCCCCGAATTTTCGCGCGAGCGGATCAAGGCGCTGATCGCCGACGGTCGCGTATCCGGCCCCGACGGCCCGATCGGCAGCGCGTCGCTGAAGATCGCCGCCGGACAATGTTTCACCATTTCGGTTCCCGCGCCGGTGGCGCTGGACACGGTGGCGCAGGATATTCCACTGTCGATCGCGTTCGAAGACGACCATCTGATCGTCGTCGACAAGCCCGCCGGGCTGGTCGTCCATCCCGCCGCCGGGAATGCGGACGGCACGCTGGTCAACGCGCTGCTGCACCATTGCGCCGGGCAATTGTCGGGGATCGGGGGCGTCGCCCGGCCCGGGATCGTCCACCGCATCGACAAGGACACGTCGGGCCTGCTGGTCGTGGCCAAGAGCGACGTCGCGCACGAAGGGCTGGCGCGTCAGTTCAAGGATCACAGCATCGACCGGCGCTATACCGCGATCGCCGCCGGACGGATCATGACCGGCGGTGGCACGATCGACGCGCCGCTCGGCCGGTCGCCGCATGATCGCAAGAAAATGGCGATCGTCGATTCGGTGACGGCCAAGCATGCGGTCACGCATTGGCGCAACGTGCGCCCGTTGCGCGAATCGACGCTGATCGAATGCCGGCTCGAAACCGGGCGGACGCATCAAGTGCGGGTGCACATGGCATCGATCGGGCACCCGTTGCTGGGCGACCCCGCCTATGCCGGGCGGCGGCCGGTGCTGCGCCAGACGCTGGAAACCCTGCGTTTCCGGCGACAGGCGTTGCATGCCGCCCATCTGGGGTTCATCCATCCCGTGACAAATAACGCTTTGGCGTTCGACAGCGACCTTCCGGCTGACATGCAGGAACTGTTGGACCATCTTCTCGTATAGGTTGCGATGCGGCGAAACCGCACGCCCGAAAGGCTAGGGAGTATCATCATGGCAAGTGGCAGCAACGTCCCGGCGACGATCCCCGCGCTTGGCGGCGAGGCGAGCCTCAACCGCTATCTGTCGGAAATTCGCAAATTCCCGATTCTCGCGCCCGAGCAGGAATATATGCTCGCCAAGCGGTTTCAGGAACATGGCGACCCGGAAGCGGCGGCGCAGCTGGTGACATCGCACCTGCGGCTCGTCGCGAAGATCGCAATGGGCTATCGCGGCTATGGCCTGCCGGTCAGCGAGTTGATTTCCGAAGGGAATATCGGCCTGATGCAGGGCGTGAAGAAGTTCGAGCCGGACCGGGGCTTCCGCCTCGCCACCTATGCGATGTGGTGGATTCGCGCGTCGATCCAGGAGTTCATCCTGCGGTCGTGGAGCCTCGTGAAGATGGGCACCACGGCGGCGCAGAAGAAGCTGTTCTTCAACCTGCGCCGGATGAAGTCCAAGCTCGATGCGTTCGAGGACGGCGATCTCAGCCCCGAACACCTCGCCAAGATCGCGACCGACCTCGGCGTGACCGAGGATGAGGTGACGTCGATGAACCGGCGCATGGCGATGGGCGGCGATACGTCGCTGAACGTGCCGATGCGCGAGGACGGCGAAAGCCAGTGGCAGGACTGGCTGGCCGATGACAGCCCGTTGCAGGACAGCGTCGTCGCCGAAGCGCAGGAAGCCGATGTCCGTCACGGGATGCTGGTCGAGGCGATGGACGATTTGAACGATCGCGAAAAGCACATCCTGACCGAACGCCGCCTGACCGACGATCCCAAGACGCTGGAGGAACTCAGCCAGGTCTATGGCGTCAGCCGCGAACGCGTCCGCCAGATCGAGGTGCGTGCGTTCGAGAAGCTGCAAAAGGCGATGATGCGGCTGGCGGGCGACCGCCGGATGCTGCCTGCGATGTAACGGCGCGGGCGGTGGCGGTTCTCCGCCCCTCCCGCCCTCCGCCGGTTGGGCTTTGCAAAGAATATTGCACCCCACCCGTTCGTCCCGAGCGAAGTCGAGGGACGTGCCCCAGAAGGGGGAGCGCGAAGTGTCTCGACTTCGCTCGACACCAACGGTCGGTTTCAAGGGTGCGAGGTCGATTACGCGAACGGTACACGCCCTTGCCCTGCCCGCCCGCTTGACGGTAGGCGAGTCGCATGGCTGCCCGAACCGCGTCCCGCCCCAGACCCAAGCCGAAGCCGCAGCGGACATGGCTGCGCTGGCTTCTGACGTGGACGGCACGGGTCGCAATCGGGTTCGTGCTTCTGTCGGTGCTGTGGGTGCTGCTGTTGCGGTTCGTGCCCCCGCCGATCACGCTGACGATGCTGGGCGACGTGCCGACCGGACATGGCGTGACCCGGACATGGCGGTCGCTGTCGTCGATCGATCCCGACATGGCGCGCGCCGCGATCGCGGGCGAGGACAGCCGGTTCTGCGCGCATAACGGCTTCGACTATATCGCCATTGCCAACGCCGCCCGCCGCAATGCCGAAGGCGGACGCATCCGCGGCGGTTCGACCATCAGCCAGCAGACGGCGAAAAACGTCTTTCTGTGGCAGGGCGGCGGATATTTCCGCAAGGGGATGGAAGCGTGGTTCACCGTCCTGATCGAGGCGATGTGGGGCAAGCGCCGGATCATGGAAGTCTATCTCAACGTCGCGGAAACCGGGATCGGCACCTATGGGGTCGAGGCGGGAGCGCGGCGGTATTTCAAGCATGGCGCGGATCGCCTGTCCGCGCGTGAGGCGGGACAGATTGCCGCCGTCCTTCCCCTGCCGAAAAAGCGCGCCGGGATCGCGCCGACCGGTTTCACCCGGCGATATGCGCGGACGATCGAATCGCGCATCGGCGTGGTGCGTCGCGACCGGCTGGACCAGTGTCTGGCGTAGTCGAGGCGGTGCCGGACATCCGTAGCGGGACGCCCGCTCCCGGCCACGCCCGACCGCTCGACCTGGCAGTGGTCGTACCGGTGTTCAACGAACGCGACAACGTGCCCCGTCTGGTCGCCGCGCTCGATCGGGCGCTGGCGGGTCGGGCATGGGAGGCGATCTTCGTCGACGACGACAGCCCGGACGGCACTGCCGATACGGTCCGCGCCATTGCGCGGGTCGATCCGCGCATCCGCGTGGTGCAGCGGATCGGACGACGCGGCCTGTCGACCGCGTGTATCGAGGGGATGTGCGCCACCGCCGCACCGCTGGTCGCGGTGATCGACGGCGATCTCCAGCATGACGAAACGCTGTTGCCGGTCATGCTCGATGCGCTGACCGCCGACCCGCATCTCGACCTCGCCATCGGATCGCGGTTCGTCGCGGGCGGCGGGACCGGAATGTGGGACGAGGATCGCGTCGCCAAATCGGCGCTGGCGACGCGGCTGTCGCGGCGGGTGCTGAAGGCCGAGTTGTCGGACCCGATGAGCGGCTTCTTCATGATCCGCAGCGCGGCGGTACGCGCGATCGTGCCGCGCCTGTCGGGAATCGGGTTCAAGATCCTGCTCGACATCATGACCGCCGCGCCGCAGCCGTTGCGCTTCGTCGAACTCCCCTATGTCTTCCGCACCCGCGCGGTGGGGGAGAGCAAGCTGGATCACGTCGTCGCGCTGGAATATCTGATCGCGCTGTACGACCGGATGTTCGGGCGGGTGGTGCCGGTGCGGTTCGTAATGTTTTCCGCGATCGGCACGATGGGCGCGATCGTTCATCTCGCCGCGCTGGCACTGTCGCTGGAAGTCGGGATCGGGTTCATCGCCGCCACGGTCGCGGCGACGGTCGTGGCGATGACGTTCAACTTCTTCCTCAACAACCTGCTGACCTATCGCGACCGGCGGCTGCGCGGCACGCGGGCGCTGGTCGACGGATGGCTTTCGTTCTGCGCGGTCTGTTCGGTCGGCGCGGTCGCCAACGTTGGGGTCGCCGCGTTCCTCTACGATGTGCGCGGCGGGGCATGGGCCTTGCCCGCGCTGGCCGGGATCGCGGTCGGCGCGGTGTGGAATTTCGCGCTGTCGTCGCGCTTCACCTGGGGACGCTACGGGCGGCGGGCCGGATAATTCTCATCGCCAGCTATCGAACCACATCCATCGGTTGAACGATTGCGGCCCGGCCAGCGGCGCGGCGGACACGATCGGATAGAAGTAGACGAACAACGCGATCACGGGAATCGCGAACCATTCGTCGGCATGCCGCCATCGCCCCTTCGCATGGGAATGGAACGCGGCGGCGAGCGCAAGGCACAGCCAGATGCCCGACAAATGATAGTAATAATAGAAGCCAAGCGATTTCGGGATCACCGCCCATATCGCGACCGATCCGACCCATAGCAGCCCGATCCCGACCAACGCCGGCGTGCGGCGTCTAAATCCGGTCCACAGGCACACGCCCACCGCGACCAGCCCGCCCCACATGATCGCCGGATTGCCGAGCAGCAACACCCCGCGCTGCACTCCGCCATCGGGTTCGTAGAAATACCAGATCGGCCGGATCAGCAACGGCCATGTCCACCAGCTCGACTGATACGGATGCGCGCCTAATATCTGCGTCTGTCGCTGATACATCTCCCACTGGAACGGCAACAGCCGGGCCAGCGTCAGCGGCTCCTGCGCATAGAAGAATGCCGGGGCGAAGGTCGCGAAATAGGTGGCGATGCTGATGCCGAACAGGATGGCGAGCAGCGCGACCGGGCCGGTATCGCGCCAATATCCGCGCCGCGCGCCCCACAGGATCAGCACCCCCGCCCCGGCGACATACGGCACCGCCGCCCATTTCACTCCGACCGCCAGACCGAACAGCACCGCCGATATCGCCATGCGCCGCTTCGCATGCCCGCGCATCGACCAGAGCAGCGCGGCGATCGCCAGCGTCACGAACGCGCCGAGATACACTTCCAGCATCGCGGTGCGCGCCTGAATGAACAGCGTCTGGTTCAGCATCGCCAGCCCGGCACCGAACGCCGCGACATGCGGTCGCCGGAACAGCAATTGCAGGCACGCGAACACCCCAAGCACGGTCGCGGTGGCGGCGATCGTGCCCATGATCCGCCACCCCCACGGATTATCGCCCAGCAGCAGAATGCCTGCCGCGATCAGTTCCTTCGCCACCAGCGGATGTTCGGTATTCACCGGCATCGCCAGCGCCAGCAGCGTGCGGGCGGCGGGAACATAATGCACTTCGTCGAACGACAGCTTGCCCGGTCGCCCCAGCGCGAACGCGAACAGCGCCTGCGCGGCAAGGCCAATCAACAGGGCGGTGGTCCACGGGCGGTCGCGCAGGCGGGAGAGCATGGGCGCGCGGTGTAGCGCAAACGCGCCCGGCGGCAAGGTGAACCGGATGCCGCGCGACGACATCGCAAAAGTCGGATTGTGCAATGCAACCAAAGTTGTAGCCATGCAAATGTACGATGGGTACAATCCCGGTATGGCGCTGATCGATCATTTCCTCGCCCGCACCGTGAAACGCGGACAGCTTGTTCTCACCCATGCCGACGGTCGCGTCGCCACCTTCGGCACCCCCGATCCTGCATTCCCCGCTGTCGCGATCCGGTTCGCCCATGCGGGCGTGGCGGGGCGGATCGTGCGGCATCCGGCCCTTGGCGCGGCGGAAGCGTTCATGGACGGTGACCTGACCATCGATCACGGCGACGTTCGCGATCTGGTCGAACTGTTGACCGCGAATACGCCGTGGGGTCGGGGCGGCGGGCTGCGGCCATCGCTGGCGATCCGCCTGCTCGACGGGGTGCGTCACCGCGCGGACCGGATCAACATGGCACGTCGGGCAAAGCGCAACGTGGCGCATCATTACGACCTGTCGGACCGGCTCTACGCACTCTTCCTCGACGACGACCTGCAATATAGCTGCGCCTATTTCACCGACGTCACGAACAGCCTTGAACAGGCACAGTCCGACAAGAAGGCCCATATCGCCGCGAAGCTGGCGATCCGTCCGGAAATGCGCGTGCTCGACATCGGGTGCGGGTGGGGCGGGATGGCGCTGTACCTGCACCGCACGACCGGTGCCGAGGTGCTGGGCGTCACCCTGTCCGAAGAACAGTTGAAAGTCGCCCGCCGCCGGGCCGAGGAAGCGGGCGTGGCCGACAAGGTGAAGTTCGAGCTGATCGACTATCGCGCCGTCACTGGACGGTTCGACCGGATCGTGTCGGTCGGCATGTTCGAGCATGTCGGCCCGGCGCATTACGGCGCGTTTTTTCGCAAGTGCCGCGACCTGTTGACCGACGACGGCGTGATGCTGATGCACACCATCGGGCGGATGGGTGTGCCGGGTGTAACCGACACCTTCACCACCAAATATATCTTTCCCGGCGGCTATAACCCGGCCCTGTCGGAAATCGTGCGCGGCTATGAAGGCACCAAGCTGATCGCCACCGATATCGAGGTGCTGCGCGTCCATTACGCGCTGACCATCGATCATTGGTACGACCGCGCCGTCGCAGCGCGCGACGCGATCGTCGCACTCTACGACGAGCGATTCTATCGCATGTGGACCTTCTATCTCGCCGGGGCGGCGGCGGCGTTCCGGCATGGCGGGATGGTCAATTATCAGGTGCAACTCGCCCGCAGCCGCCACGCATTGCCGCTGACCCGCGATTACATGGTCGAGGGGGAACGCACGCTGCGCGGGTGACGCCCCCCTTGCCAGCATCGCCGCACCGTCGCATCCTGCCGCAATGGCAGCGCGCATCGCCACCTATGCCGAGTTCTGGCCGCACTACCTGCGCGAACATGCGCGGATGGAGACGCGACGGCTGCATTATATCGGGACTGGGCTGACACTAGCGTTGCTGATCCCGGCGGTGCTGTGGGGCGGATGGTGGTGGCTGGCGGTGCCGGTGGCGGGCTATGGCTTCGCATGGGGTGCGCACCTGATGGTCGAGCGCAACCGGCCCGCGACCTTCACCCATCCGCTATGGTCGCTGTTCAGCGATTATCGCATGTTCTTCCTCGCGCTTGCCGGGCGGTTGCGCCCGCATCTGATCCGCGCCGGGGTCGCATAGCCCCTTCGACACCGCCCGCCGGGCGCGCTAGGGAGGGGGCGATGTCCGACTCCTTCCTCGCCCTCGACCTGCCTTCGGAACCGGAGGCGACGCAGCCGTACCGCGTGCTGGCGCGGAAATACCGGCCGCAGACATTCTCGCAACTGATCGGGCAGGACGCCATGGTCACGACGCTGGGCAATGCGATCCGGCGCGGACGGCTGGCCCATGCGTTCCTGCTGACCGGGGTGCGCGGCGTCGGCAAGACGTCGACCGCCCGCCTGATCGCCAAGGCGCTCAATTGCGTCGGGCCGGACGGCGATGGCGGGCCGACGATCGATCCGTGCGGCGTATGCGAACCATGCCGCGCGATCGCCGAAGGTCGACATATCGACGTGATCGAGATCGACGCGGCATCGAACAACGGCGTCGACAGCGTTCGCGAACTGACCGAGGCGGTGCGCTATTCGGCGGTCGCGGCACGGTTCAAGATCTACATCATCGACGAAGTGCACATGATGTCGACGCCAGCGTTCAACGCGCTGCTCAAAACGCTTGAGGAACCGCCCGCCCACGTCAAATTCCTGCTGGCGACGACCGAAGTGCACAAGGTGCCGGTGACGGTCCTGTCGCGTTGTCAGCGGTTCGACCTGCGCCGTATCCCCGCCGAACTGCTGTCCGCCCATTTCGCCCGCGTCGTCGCGGCGGAACAGGTGGAGGCGGAGGACGAGGCGCTCGACCTGATCGCCCGCGCGGCGGAAGGATCGGCGCGCGACGGCCTGTCGATCCTCGATCAGGCGATCGCCCATGCTGGGATGGAGGGGGAGGCAGTGCGCGCCGATGCGGTGCGACAGATGCTGGGCCTGTCGGATCGCGGGGCGATCCGCAGCCTGTTCGACCTGTTGCTGAAGGCGGACGGGCCGGGCGCGTTGCGGGCGTTGCGCGCGCAATACGACCTTGGCGTCGATCCGGCGTCGGTGGTGCGCACGCTGCTCGAAACCGTCCATGCCGTCACCATCGTCAAGGTCGGCGGCGACCGGGGACCGGGGCAATCGGCGGAAGAACGCGCCGCATTCGACGGCTGGAGCGCGCTGTCCTTCCCGATGCTGCACCGGCTGTGGCAATTGTTGTTGAAGGCGCATGACGAGGTGTCTCGCGCCGCACTGCCAATCGAGGCGTGCGAGATGGCGTTGCTGCGGATCGTCCACGCATCGTCGCTGCCCGACCCCGGCGACCTTGCGCGACAGCTTGCCGCCGGACAGGTGCCGACGATCGCCGCGCCGCCCGCATCGCCGACGCCGCCCCCCGCCCCGGCCGAACCGGTCGCCGCCGATCCGATGCCCGACACGATGGAGGGGGTCGCCCGACTGTTGTCGCAACATGGTCGCCATTCGCTCGAAGCGCAGTTCCGCAATTGTGCGCGGCGGCTGCGGCTCGAACCGCATCTGCTCGAACTGAGCGGTGCGCGGCCCCTGCCCGCCGATTTCGCCCGCGACCTTGAACAGGCGCTGAAAGGGATCACCGGCACCCATTGGCGCGTTCTGATCGGCGAGGGCGCGGGCGACGCGACTTTGCGCGAACAAGAGGTCGCTCTGGCCAATTCGGAACGCGACGCGATCCTCGATTCACCCCTGGTAGCCGCCGCCTTTCAGGCGTTCCCGGAAGCTACCCTAGATCATTGGCAACGCAGCGACGGGAGTATCGCGCGATGAAGAACCTCGACGACATCATGGCGATGGCACAGAATGTGCAAAACGAACTGACCAAGGCACAGGCGACTCTCGACACGATCGAGGTCGACGGACAATCGGGCGGCGGGCTGGTGAAGGTCCGCGCGTCGGCCAAGGGGCGCATCCTCGGCGTCGATATCGACGATTCGCTGTTGCAACCGTCCGAGAAGCATATGCTCGAAGATCTGGTGGTCGCGGCGTTCAACGACGCCCGTGCAAAGGCCGATGCGGCCAGCTCGACCGAAATGTCCAAGCTGACCAGCGGCATGGCGCTGCCGCCTGGATTCAAGCTGCCGTTCTGACCGGTCGGAACGGGCATGGAACAACCTGTCGATATCGTCGGTTCATGCCGTCGATATTGACAGGGAGGATTGCATGGAACCGGATCGCGTAGAGACGACCACCACGGGTGGCGCACCGCATACCACGATCATCGAACGGCGCGGATCGGGCGGCGGCCTGTTGATCGGGCTGGCGCTGCTGCTCGCCGTCATCATCGGCGGCTATTTCCTGCTGAACCAGTCGAAGAACGACGACGCCCGCACTGGTGCCGTCACCGGCGCCGCCAGGAGCGTGGGCGACGCCGCCGACAAGGCAGGCGACGCGGTGGAAAAGGCCGTCAAATAAAACTCGTGATACCATGAGGACCGTAGCTGCACCGATCGTGCAGCTACGGTCCTTATCGATTGTCTGCGTTACAGCGCGGCCAGCACCGCGTCGGTCATCATGTCGGTCGTATCGGTGCCGCCCAGATCGGGCGTACGATGCCCGGCGACCAGTGCGGCCGTCACCGCCGCCTCGATCCGGTCGGCCTCTGCCGCCATGCGCAGCGAATGACGCAGCATCATCGCCGACGACAGGATCGTCGCCAGCGGGTTCGCCTTGCCCTGTCCGGCGATGTCGGGGGCCGAGCCGTGGATCGGCTCGTACAGCCCCTTGGCGTCCTGATTGATCGCGGCGGACGGGAGCATCCCGATCGACCCGGCGCACATGCTGGCCTGATCCGACAGGATGTCGCCGAACAGATTGCCGGTCACGATCACGTCGAACTGGCCCGGATTGCGCACGAGCTGCATCGCCGCGTTGTCGACATACATATGGGTCAGCGCGACGTCGGGATAGTCCGCCGATACTTCGATCACCACGTCGCGCCAAAGCTGCGACGTTTCGAGGACGTTGGCCTTGTCGACCGAACACAGCCGATGCTTGCGGGTGCGGGCGGTGTCGAACGCGACGCGGGCGATACGCGCGATCTCGCGTTCGTCGTACCGCATCAGGTCGTGGCCCTCACGCAGCCCTTCGCCCGTCGTGCGGCGACCCTTGTCGCCGAAATAGACGTCGCCGGTCAGTTCGCGCACGATCACCATGTCGATCGCCGCCGCGACTTCGGGACGCAGCGCCGATGCGTCCTCAAGCCCCGCGAACAGCTTGGCGGGGCGCAGATTGGCGAACAGCCCCAATGCCTTGCGCAGACCGAGGATCGCCTGTTCCGGGCGATGGGCGCGCTCGACATTGTCGAATTCCGGATCGCCGACCGCACCGAACAACAGCGCGTCGGCACGATGCGCCAGCGCCAGCGTTTCGGGCGGCAACGGATGGCCATGCGCGCGATAGGCCGCACCGCCGACCGGGGCCTCTTCGAACGTCAGCCCGCAATCGAGCGTGTCGAGCACCCGCCGCGCCGCCGCCACCACTTCCGGACCGATCCCGTCACCGGGCAGTATCGCGATCAACGCCATGCGTGTTCATCCTTTTCGCACGCCGCACCCCCGCGCGGCTTCGTCGGGCAGCACCTGCCCCAAGCCGCCCCGTTCACGCAACCGCCCTTTTCAACCGTTCGACCAGTCGTGTGCGGGCGTCCAAGACCCCGGCGGTGCGTCCGGTCAACAGGTCGCGGGTCAGGAAATGGCCCGACAGCGCCAGCCCGTCGAACACCGCTTCCCACGACGCCGCCGTCCCGTCGAGGACGAACGGCGGCAACGGCAACAGTCGCTGTTCCAGCCCGACCGCCGCCGCCCGGCTGACCGCACCGCCGCTTTTGGGGCTGACATGAGTCAGGTCGCCGCGCGTACCGGTGGCGACACATTCGTCCAGCGACAGGCCGAATCCCAGTTCCGACAGGATCAGCAACTCGGTCCGCACCAGCGCCCCCGCCCAGTCGCGCGCCGCCGTCGCCGCCGCGATCGCCGCGAACAGTCCATCGACGGCCGCATGGATACGCGGATAGGGCTGCGCCTCCGGCAACGCTGCCGCGACCAGCGCACACACCCATCCGATCGCCGCCGCCGACAGTGGATCGTCGAACAACGGCGCGCGGCTCTCGACCAGTTCGAGCGTCAGCGCAGGCAATTGCGTGTCGGTCCGCGCCCGCCAGTCGCCCAACACGACATTGCCCGGCTGCAATATGGGCCGCAGCGCCCGACTGCGCCCGCCCCGGACATAGCCCGGCTGCACCCCGGCGTCCCCGGTCAGCACCCGCACCACCGCGCCATGTTCGCCATGCGGCCGGGTGGACAACAGGATGGCGCGCGCGTTCAGGTGCATCGGTACGCACCGGAAACAGAGGATAACGCGGTCAGAACCCGGCCAGCAGGAAATCGAGCGCGTCGATAATGCGGTGATGCTCGTCGGCCAACGACACGATCGACCGCCCCAGTGACGATACCGGCACGGCCGCTGCCAGATGCGTCGCCAGCAGCATCGGTCGCCCGGCGACGTCCAGTATCGGGTTCAACCGTCCGATCGGCGACGGCACCCGGTCGGGATCGAGCAGCGGAACGACGAAACGCGTGGGCAACTGGCGCAGACCATCCGCCTGACAATCGACCACCAGCACATTTCTGCCCTTCCGTGGCAGGACGTTGAAGCGCGCCATCAGAATTGGTGAAGATCGGACAACGGCAGGTCATTGGCGTCGACCCATCCGTTCCATTCGGCAATCGCCGCCGCATTCTCGCGTAGCCAGTCGGCCTCGCGCGCACGCTGTATCGCCAGCTTCAGCCCGTCCTCGCACGCCGCGATCACGTCCACGCCCAGCGCCTCGGCATCGGCGACCATCGCCGGATCGATCCTGCCGTCCGCACCCATCGCCGTCGCCTCCGCTGTCCCGCACATCCTATCGCGCATGGAAAAAATCGTACACCCCCTGCGCCATCGCCTTCGACACGCCCGGTGCCTTTTGCAGGTCTTCAAGGCTGGCGTTGCGGACCGCACGGGCGGTGCCGAAGTGCATCAGCAACGCCTTTTTCCGTGCCGGACCTATGCCGGGCACCTCGTCCAGCGGGTTGGCGCCGATCGCCTTCGACCGTTTCGCCCGGTGCGCGCCGATCGCGAAGCGGTGCACTTCGTCGCGCAACCGCTGGAGATAGAACAACACCGGCGAGTTGACCGGCAGCATCCGTTCGCGCCCGTCCATCAGGTGGAATATCTCGCGCCCCTCGCGGCCGTGATCCGGCCCCTTGGCGACACCGACCAGGCACACGTCCTCGATCCCCAGATCCTCCAGCACCGCCTTGGCCGCATTCAACTGGCCGCGCCCGCCGTCGATCAGCACCAGATCGGGCCAGCCGCCGCCGTCGCGGTCGACCTCGCGATCGGGATTCTCCTCCTGCGCGCGGGCGAAGCGGCGGGTCAGCATTTCGCGCATCATGCCGAAATCATCGCCCGGCACGGTGTCCTTGTTGCGGAAATTGAACTTGCGATACTGGCCCTTGCGGAACCCCTCCGGACCGGCGACGACCATCGCGCCCAGCGCATTCGTCCCCTGAATATGGCTGTTGTCGTACACCTCGATCCGGTCGGGCGGCCCTTCCAGCTCGAACAGTTCGGCCACCTCGCGCAACAGCTTCGCCTGCGTCGTCGATTCGGCATTGCGTCGCTCCAGCGCTTCCTCGGCATTGCGCTTCGCCTGATCCAGCAGCCGTCGCCGCGTGCCGCGCTGCGGCACCGACAGGGCGACCCTGAACCCGGCACGCTCCGCCATCGCTTCCGCCAATATCTCGGACTCGGCCAGATCGCGATCGACGAACACGTTGCGCGGCGGCGGGACTTCCTCGTAAAACTGCATCAGGAAGGCGGACAGCACCTCATCTTCGGGCACGTCGCTGGTATGCGCCGGGAAGAAGCTGCGATGACCCCAGTTCTGCCCGCCGCGAATGAAGAATGCCTGAATACCGATCGTCCCGTCACGCGCCGCCATCGCAAAGACATCGGCGTCGCCGACGCCATCGGCGTTGATCGCCTGCGACCCCTGAATGAACGTCAGCGCCTTCAAACGGTCGCGCAGCACTGCGGCCAGTTCGAAATCCATATTCTCCGCCGCGACCTGCATCTGCTGGCCCAGCTTCGCCTGTACCTTGGTCGATTTCCCGCCAAGGAAGTCCTTCGCATCGCCGATCAGTTCGGCATAGGCCGCCTCGTCGATCCGGCCGACGCATGGCGCCGAGCAACGCTTGATCTGATAGAGCAGGCACGGCCGGTCGCGCGTCTTGAAGAAGCCGTCGGTGCACGACCGCAGCAGGAACAGTTTCTGGAGCGCGTTCAGCGTCTGCGTCACCGATCCGGCCGAGGCGAACGGGCCGTAATAGTCGCCCTTCGCCCGCCGTGCGCCGCGATGCTTCTGGATACGCGGAAACGCATGGTCGGCGCGCAACAGGATGAAGGGAAAGCTTTTGTCGTCGCGCAACAGCACGTTGTACGGCGGGCGATAGCGTTTGATGAGCTGCGCTTCGAGCAGCAGCGCCTCGGCCTCGTTGTTGGTCGTCACGATCGTCATCGATCGCGTCTGGCCGACCATCCGCTGCAACCGCCGCGTCAGGCGCGATACCTGCGTATAGTTCGCGACGCGGTTCTTCAGCGCACGCGCCTTGCCGACATACAGCACGTCGCCGCGCGCATCGTGCATCCGGTACACACCGGGCCGCACCGGCAGGGTGGCGAGCACGTTGCGGATCGCGGCGACCCCGGCGTCGAGGTCGGGCGTATCCGACCCGCGCACGGTAAAACTGGCCTTGTCCTCGTGAAAGCGATTGGGAGCGTTGGGCGTTTCCGACATGTCGGGGATTTAGGGAGTCCCGCCGCCGCCCGCCAGCATTCGGTGCGACGGGATTACGACGCTATGCCGCCACCCTTCCCCGCCCGTCGTCCTTTGCGCGGTACAGCAATCGGTCGGCACGGGCCATTACCGCCGCCAGCGTGGTATCCCCTGCCAGAACGGCCGCCACCCCGACGCTGACCGAAAACTCGGGCAGTCCGGGCAGGCCGCGACACGCCGTCGCATGAACCTCCGCCGCCACCTGTTCCGCCGTCGCACCGCCCGGCGGCATTACCACCAGAAACTCGTCCCCGCCCAGCCGCACCAGATGGCCGCCGCCCGCCGCGACATGCCGGGCCAGCGACGATGCGATCGCGATCAACACCATATCGCCCAGCGCATGGCCGTGTTCGTCGTTGATCGTCTTGAAATGATCGATGTCGACCAGCATCACGACATGGCCGGGGCGCAGCATCGTCGCCTCCCGCTCCGCCAGTATCGCGCGATTCCATGCCCCGGTCAGCGGATCGCGCATCGCCGCCTCGCGCAGCGCATGTTGCGATTTCAGGCCCGGTATCGCCAGCAGCGACAGGTTGAGGAGCGGCAGCAGCATCTGATCCGACAGCATCGCCGCCATCGCGAGCGTAGATACCAGCGGCCCGAGATCGGCTGCCGACAGCACTGCCAGCAGATAGGCGGGCAGATAGCCGAGCAGCGCTGCCCCCGCCGTCCGCCGCGCGGTGCGCGATCCGTCACGCGCCCCGCTGACCAGCAACGGGATCGAAAAGATCACCACGTTCGCTCCGAGGCACAGCGACAGCACGGCGCCGCGCGACGCCGGCGTCGTTACCTGTGGCATCCATTGCGGCGACGCGGCGACCAGCCCGGTGGCGATCACCACCGCGATCATCCACGGCCGGAAGGGCGGCAGCCCGTCGACCGCGCGCACTCCGGCAAGGATCAGCGCATTGGTCAACGACAACCCGCTCAGGATCGGGATCGCCCAGAGCACAGGCGCGGGCCGGTCGCCCAGTATCTGGAACGCGATCAGCACTGCGCAATACAGTATCGAGCTCATCCCCCACCAGATCAGCCACGGCTGCCCCCGCCGCCCCCGCCACAGCACCACGAACACCGTGGCGAACGCCGCGCTGGCAAGGATGCTGCAAAGGCGCAGGGTCGTCAGGTCGGGCGGGTCAAGCATCTGTGATCGCAATCCTATCGTCGCGAAGGTTAACAACGCACTGATGCCCGCGCCATCGGCGGAATGCATGGTACGCGGCGTACCGACGATATGCTCTATTATGGATTACGATGATCTCGCGGACCGGACGCCGCGGCGGTTCGTGTCGCGCAGACAAGAAGCATGTGCGAATAGTATGGCAAATCCGACGACTGCCAAGTTTCGATCAGGTTCGGCAGACACAGGTCTTCCGATACCGCCCCGTCGAACGTATCGGGCAGGAACCGCCGCCGGGGCATCCCCCGGCGGCGATGCGATCACGCCACCAGCGCGCCGTGGCAATGCTTGTACTTGCGGCCCGATCCACACGGGCAAGGCGCATTGCGGCTGACCTGCCCTTCCCAGCTTGCCGGATCGTCGCCCAGCGGCTCCGGCTCACCCTGTGCCATCTGAAGCATCGGCACGCGGGTGGTGACGAGGCCCTGCATCCCATTGTCGCTGCCCCAGCTATCGTCCTCGCCGGTCAGCGGGTCGATATGCATCGTCAGGAAATCGGGCAGTTCGGGCAGTTCCGGCGGCGCCTGGAAATTGAAGTTGGCGTGCGCCATCGTCCGCGTCACGTCTTCGCGGATACCGGCCAGCATCCGTTCGAACAGCGCGAACGCTTCCTGCTTGTATTCGTTGATCGGCGTCTTTTGCGCATAGGCACGCAGGTGGATGACGGCGCGCAGCGCGTCGAGCATCGCCAGATGCTCTTTCCAGTGATGGTCGAGCGTCTGGAGCAGGATCGACTTCTCGATCTGCGTCCAGCTTTCGGGATCGAGTTCGCCCGACTTGCCGTCGACCAGCGCATCGGCCTGTACACGGATGCGTTCTTCCAGCGTCTCGGCGTCGAGGCCGTCCTCATGCTCGATCCAATCGGCGACCGGCACATCGACGCCGAGGATTTCCTGCGCGCGCTCGCGAAGCCCCTCGACGTTCCACTGTTCGGGATAGCTGTCGGGCGGCACCGCGTCGCCGACGATCGTGTTGACCGTCGCATGGCGCATGTCGATCACGACGTCGCCGACCGTCTCGGCGTCCATCACGTCGGCGCGCTGTTCGTAGATCACCTTGCGCTGATCGTTCATCACATCGTCATACTCGACGACCTGCTTGCGGACGTCGTAGTTGCGCGCCTCGACCTTCTTCTGCGCGGTTTCGATCGCGCGGCTCAGCCACTTGCTGCCGATCGCCTCGCCATCCTCGATATTGTTGCGCATCATCTTGGCGAACAGCGTGTCCGGCCCGAAGATACGCAGCAGATCGTCGTCGAGGCACAGGTAGAAGCGCGACAGGCCCGGATCGCCCTGACGGCCCGAACGGCCGCGCAACTGGTTGTCGATGCGGCGGCTTTCATGGCGTTCGGTGCCGAGCACGAACAGCCCGCCCGCCGCCAGCACCGCCGCCTTTTCGGCGATGATCTCCTCGCGGATACGCGCGGCGACCGCTTCGTATTCGTCGCTGCCCTCGACCAGTTCGGGATGTTCGTCGAGCATCCGGAATTCGAGGTTGCCGCCCAACTGGATGTCGGTGCCGCGACCGGCCATGTTGGTCGCGATCGTCACCGCGCCCAGCCGTCCGGCCTGTGCCACGATATGCGCTTCCATCTCGTGATAGCGCGCGTTCAGCACCTTGTGCGGCACCTGCTCCTGCGTCAGGAATTCCGACAGCAGTTCCGACTTCTCGATCGACACGGTGCCGACCAGCACCGGCTGGCCCTGTCCGGCATGTTCGCGAATCTTCTTCGCGATCGCGCGGAACTTGTCCTCCAGCGTCTTGTAGAATTCGTCCTCCTCGTCCACCCGGCGGACGGGGACGTTGGTCGGGATCGACACGACGTTCATCTTGTAGATGTCGAAGAATTCGGGCGCCTCGGTCGCCGCCGTGCCGGTCATGCCCGACAGCTTCGGATACATGCGGAAGTAATTCTGGAAGGTGATCGATGCCAGCGTCTGGTTTTCCGGCTCGATCGTGACCCCTTCCTTGGCCTCGGTCGCCTGATGCAGACCGTCGGACCAGCGGCGACCGTCCATCATGCGGCCGGTAAATTCGTCGATGATGACGACCTTGCCATCCTTCACGATGTAATCGGTGTCGCGCTTGAACATCATGTTCGCGCGCAGCGCCTGATTCACATGGTGCACGACCTGCGTATTCTCGAAATCATAGAGGTTCGCGCCGATCAACAGCCCGGCATCCTCCAGCATCCGTTCGACCTTTTCCGTGCCGTCTTCGGTCAGGATGATCGACTTCTGCTTCTCGTCCTTCTCGTAATCGTCGGCGTCCAGCCGTTGCACGACCTCGTTCACCGACCGGTACAGGTCCGATTTGTCGTCGGTCGGGCCGGAGATGATGAGCGGCGTGCGCGCTTCGTCGATCAGAATCGAATCGACTTCGTCAACGATGGCGAAGGCGAACGGCCGCTGCGTCATCGACTGGCGATCATATTTCATGTTGTCGCGCAGGTAATCGAAGCCGAACTCGTTGTTCGTGCCATAGGTGATGTCGGCGGCATAGGCGGCGCGACGTTCGTGATCGGCGATGTTCGGTACGATCACGCCGGTGGTCAGGCCGAGAAAGCCGTACACTTGCCCCATCTGGGCCGCGTCGCGTCGTGCCAGATAATCGTTGACGGTGACGACGTGGACGCCATCCCCCGGCAGCGCATTGAGATAACAGGCGAGCGTGGCGACCAGCGTCTTGCCTTCACCCGTCCGCATTTCCGCGATCTCGCCGCGATGCAGGACGATACCGCCGACCATCTGCACGTCAAAATGGCGCATCCCCAGCACGCGGCGAGCGGCTTCGCGCACAGTCGCGAACGCTTCGGGAAGCAGCGAGTCGAGCTTTGCACCATTGGCCAGTTCGGCACGGAACCTGACCGTCTGCGCCGCAAGCTGTTCGTCCGACAACGCGGTCAGCGCAGGCTCGAACCCGTTGATCTTGTCGACGATCGTACCGAGCGATTTGACGTAGCGGTCGTTGGACGACCCGAAAAGCGATTTGGCGAGGCCACCGAACATGCGTGGTTCCTGTCAGAATAAGGGAAACGCGCCGCGCGTGATCGGCGGCTGCGTCGATAGAGTTGGGGGCGGAAGCGCGGTCGCGCTATTCGCGGGCGCTGTCGATCCGGGTGCGCACGTCCACGAAGGGCGCGGGCGTCAGGAAGACGCGCGGCGGCTCGGCGACCAGCGGCTGCGACGGAAGCGCATGCGGCCGCGCCGCACGGACCACCGCCACCGCGACGACCGCCCCTGCAACCGCCTGTGCCTGCGCCACCTGCCGCGCGCCGACCGCGCCCGTACCGGGCAGCAACCCGGTCAGGCCCGTCAGCAGGGCGGAGAGGAACAGAAGCAGGCGCACGCGATACGTCCGGACGATAGGGTTTTGCGACAGGATGCCCGGTCGCAGATTGCGCACGACATAGGGACGCAGCGGCGCGGCGTCCAGCCGTGGTAGCTCAATCGGCGGGTTGGAAAGCGAAGCTGGTGACGAGGGTTCCGCGACGGACGGCCGTCCCCCGCGTCGGTTGGAACGGGCCGGATACCGTGCAACGTTGCGTGCTGCCGTCACTCGCGCGGACGGTACCTTCGATCGATTTGCCGTCCGGATCGACGGAGAACTCTTCCCGGATGATCTGGAATGGCGGCACTGCACCGGTAGTAGCGGCGGTATCAACGCCCTTCGGCGACATATCTTCCACGTCCTGCCGCACCAGAATGGTAACGGTCCCGCCTTTATACCGAGATCGAAAATAGTCGAACATCGGCGACTGACGGTTGGGGAGCAGGCAGAAATCGACCTGTCCCTCGACAGCTTCGCTCCGGTCGGTCGTAAAGGACCGGACGACACCATCCTTCCCGATGACGATGCGGGTAACCTGTCAAAAGGGCCGCAACATCACGACCGCCGGTTGCGGAAGCGCCCATTGTACGCGGCGCGCGACCAGTGACGCGATAGGGCGTCCCTTGGCATTAGTCGCCGGAACGAAGCGGGCGCGCAGCAGCATCACCTCGCAGGTTCGGGCATCCAGTGCGGCAGACGCGCTAGCGGTGACGGTGCATCGAACCGCCTTGCCGGTGGCATCGACCGACAACTGGACGGCGACGGTTCCGCTCTCTCCGAAATGTATTGCGCTTGGCGGATAGTCGTCCTCGGTAATCTACGATCCCGGATCGATCGGAACGACCCCGGTCTGCGCCATTGCCCCTGCCCCGCAACAAATCGTTGCAACCGCGCACCCGGCGCGTAGGAACCACCGCATATCCATCCCCTGCCCTGCCGCAGCGCAGGCTATGCCGGACCCCAGCCCCATGTCGACCGCCATTTCCCCGCTCGCCACGCCGTTCCCCGCGCTGCCACCGATCGGGGGCGTGACGATCCGCGTCGCCCGCGCGCGGTACAAGGAATGGGACCGCACCGACCTGACCTTCGCGACCCTGACCGAGGGGACGGCGGTGGCGGGCGTGCTGACCAACAGCAAATGCCCATCACCCGAAGTCGAATGGTGCCGCCGCGCACTGGTGCTGGGCCGGGCCCGGGCGCTGGTGGTCAATGCGGGCAATTCCAACGCCTTCACCGGCGATCGCGGTCGTGCCGCGGTCGAGGCGATCGCGGCGCGCACGGCGCAGGCGATCGAGTGCCAGCCGTCCGACGTGTTCGTCGCATCGACCGGCGTGATCGGCGTACCGCTGCCGATCGACAAGGCGGAGGCCGGGCTGGACGCCGTGTTCGTCGCCGAACCGTGCGGCTGGGAAGCGGCGGCGGAGACGATCGGCACCACCGACACCTTTACCAAGGGCGCGTTTACCACCGCCCGCATCGGCGCGACCACGGTCAAGCTGGCCGGGATCATCAAGGGATCGGGAATGATCGCGCCCGACATGGCGACGATGCTGGGGTTCGTGTTCACCGATGCGGCGGTCGATCCGGCGTTTCTGCAATCCGCGCTGGAAGCGGCGAATCGCCGGACCTTTTCGTGCATCACGGTCGATGGCGATACCTCGACCAGCGACACGGTGCTGGCGTTCGCGACCGGGGCGGCGGGCAACGATCCGATCGTTTCGGCCGAAGACGACGGCGCGGATGCGTTCGCGGCCGCGCTGCACGACCTGTGCCGGCAACTGGCGCATCTGGTGGTGCGCGACGGCGAAGGCGCGACCAAGTTCATCGCGATCGACGTGGCCGGCGCGGAGTCCGACGCCAGCGCCCACCGCATCGCGATGAGCATCGCCAACTCGCCGCTGGTCAAGACCGCGATCGCCGGAGAGGATGCGAACTGGGGCCGGGTAGTGATGGCGGTCGGCAAGGCGGGCGAACCGGCCGAGCGCGACAAGCTGTCGATCCGTTTCGGCACGACGCAGGTCGCGGAGGCCGGATTGGCGGTCGCGGGCTACGACGAAGCGCCGGTCGCCGCGCATCTGAAGGGACAGGAGGTCGAGATCGGCGTCGACCTGAACCTAGGCGAAGGGCGCGCGACGGTGTGGACCTGCGACCTGACGCACGGATATATCTCGATCAACGCCGATTACCGGAGCTGAGTGGGGTAAGAGTACCCGCCGTCCGTGCTGGGTAGGGACTGAGCGAAGGCGAAGGCCCGTATCGAAGCACTATACCAGTCCTTCGATACGGCTGCTCAGGATAGAGCGTCGTCGGATATCACGCGCCCGTTGCGGTCACTTCCCGTAGCGCGCCATCAGCGCCCGCGTGACGCCGTTGGTCCAGCCGAAGCCGTCCTGCAACGGATACTCCCCGCCGCCGCCGGGGCGGACCGTTTCGACATCATATTTCTCGACCAGCTTGCCCGAGGCGGCATATTCGCGCTCGACCGTGGTCAGGAACCGCCGGGCGATGGTCCGCGCCAGCACCGGGTGCCCGGCCCGCGCCAGCCCGTCGACCGCGATCCATTGCAGCGGTGCCCAACCGTTCGGGCGATCCCATTGCTGCCCGGTATCGACCGTCGTCGTGCGAAGCCCGCCGGGTGCGAGCAACTGGCGCTCGATCGTCGCCGCCACCCGCGCCGCCCGTGGCCCCTGCGTCATGCCGACGAACAACGGATAGGCGGTCGCCGCCGTCACCCCGCCGCGTATCCGCCCGCGTGCCACGTCGTAATCGCCGTATCGCCCTTCGGCCTCGCTCCACAGCCAGCGATCGATCGCGGCCCGGCGAGCCTCTGCCTTGGCAGTAAAATCGCGCGCGGTCGCGGTATCGCCAGCGCGGGCGGCACGCTCCGCAATGGCGCGCTCCAGTCCCCATAACAGCGCGTTGAGGTCGGCGGGCAGGATACCGGTGGTGTCGATCGTCGCCAGCGTCCGCCCGTCCGCCAGCCAGCGCGACGAATAATCCCAGCCGCTTTCCGCTCCCGCGCGCAGGTCGCGATACACGGTCGCAACCGGACGCCCGCTGGCCCGCGCCGTCTCGACATCCTCGCGCCACGATTCGTCCCGCGGCATGTCGCGGGCGTCCCAATAATGCTGCAACACCGCGCCGTCGGGCAGCGTGGTCGATCGGGCGGGTGCGGTGAAGAACGCATGTTCCGCCTTCAGCACCGCCAGCCGCCGCGCCAGCACCGCCGGGTCGCGCGCTCGTGACAACTCCATCATCCGATACAGGAACGGCGGCTGCGACCGGCTGAGATAATAGCTGCGGGTGCCGTTCGGAACATGGCCATAGCGTTCGACCAGATCGGTGAACCCGGCGACCATCGATTCGACCAGATCCTGCCGGTCGTCGGCGACGAGGCCGAGCATCGTGAAATAGCTGTCCCAGTAATAGAGTTCGCGAAACCGCCCGCCCGGCACCACGAACCGGTCGGCGACCGCCAGCGCGCTCGATCCGGTGGGCGGTGTCACCGGCTCCCGGGTCAGATGCGGCCATAGTCCGGCGATATGCCGATCGATCGGCAGTCGCGGGCCGGTCGGCGATGCGGGCGGCCGCTCCAGCCCCGGCACGTCGAAATTGGCGAGGACGAATGCGCGGAGCGCGGCGTCGGTGCGGAAATCGTCCGCGCGCCATGCCGCCATGATCGCGGCGTCGGGCCGCCGGGGCACCGCATCGACGAACGTCTTGCCGTCGGGAAAGATACGCCGGGCCTGCACCGCTTCGAACAATGCACCGAACCGGTCGGCGGGCGTCGCGACCCGTACCGCTACGCCCGGCACCGTCGCCAGTGGGCCGTCCCGGTCGGGCGTGGCGCATCCCGCCAGCAGGACGGGCAGCAACCAGCGGAGCGGGCGGGCGGTATCGATCATGCGGGGGAACCCTCTGGCTGGCATCCCCCGTCAAATCCCGGCGGCGTCCCGCGTTCCTCCGGGGGTGCAAACGTTTTATCGGCACCCCCGGAAAGTCGTCGCCCTTCCGACGCACCTGCGAACAAGAGACTTTGGTGGAAGTCGATGCACCCTCGTCAAATCCCGTACCCCGGCGAAGGCCGGGTCGAGTTTGGTGGAGGTTGGCGATAGGGTGCGAAAGCCATCCCGACTGGACCCGGCCTTCGCCCGGGTACGGGAGCGGTTTCGTAGAGGTTTCGCCTCTGTCGGGGTACTGCCACCCTGCACGCAAGGCGACCGCTACCCTTGTTACCCCACCGTTTGTTCGATCACCCCGAAGATCGGGTGATGCCGGTCGTCCTCGGCCCAGATGCGGACGGTGTCCCCGGCGCGCAGGAACGGGGTGTCCGCCTTGCCGCCGCGAATCGTCTCGATCGTGCGCAGTTCGGCGAGGCAGGAATAGCCGACGCCGCCTTCCGCGACCGGCTTGCCTGGCCCGCCGTCGCCGTCGCGGTTCGATACGGTGCCCGAGCCGATGATCGTGCCGGCACCCAGCGCGCGCGTCTTCGCGGCATGGGCGATCAGCGTGCCGAAATCGAACGTCATGTCCTCCCCCGCTTCGGCGCGGCCGAACGGCTGCCCGTTCAGGTCGACGCACAGACGGCGGTGCAATTTGCCGTCGCGCCACCAGTCGCCCAGCGAATCGGGGGTCGCGAATACCGGGGAAAAGGCCGAAGCCGGTTTCGATTGAAAAAAGCCGAATCCCTTGGCCAGTTCGCCGGGGATCAGCCCGCGCAGGCTGACGTCGTTGGTCAGCCCGACCAGCCGCACCGCCGCCAGCGCCGTGTCGCGGTCGGCACCCGCCGCGACGTCACCGGTCACGACCACCACCTCGCCCTCGAAATCGCATCCCCATGCGGCATCGGCCAGCGGGATCGGATCGCGCGGGGCCAGAAAGCCGTCCGATCCCCCCTGATACATCAGCGGATCGTGCCAGAACGTCTCCGGCATTTCCGCCCCGCGCGCCTGCCGCACCAGCGCGACATGGTTCACATAGGCCGATCCGTCGGCCCATTGATACGCGCGCGGCAATGGCGATGCCGCGTCGCGCTCATGAAAGCGTTCCTTGGGGATCACGTCATGGTCGAGATCGGTGGCGAGGTTGCGCAGGTCGCCTTCGACCCGGTCCCAATCGTCCAGCGCCGCCTGCAACGTCGGCACGATCGAACCGGCATCGGCATACCATGCCAGATCGGTCGACACGACGACCAGACGGCCGTCGCGGCCGTGCTTGAGGCTGGCGAGTTTCATGGGGCGATCTCCTGACGTTTCTGTTTGAACGACCTTGTGCGCGCCCCTGCCCGCGAAGTCGAGCGCCCCCGATCGCGACATTCGTGCCGTCCGTCGCGTGGGCAATGGTGGACGCGGGGCTTCGGGACGCCTAGGGCAGCGGCGCTTTCCATAGGGATGAAGGATCAGACGTGGCGAACGTAGCGGTGATCGGCGCGCAATGGGGCGACGAAGGCAAGGGCAAGATCGTCGACTGGCTCGCCGAACGTGCCGACATGGTCGTGCGGTTTCAGGGTGGGCATAATGCAGGCCACACGCTGGTCGTCGGCGGCACGACGTACAAGCTGTCGCTGCTGCCGTCGGGCATCGTGCGCGGTACGCCGTCGGTGGTCGGCAACGGCGTGGTGCTGGACCCGTGGGCGCTGAAGGCCGAGATCGAGCGGCTGCGCGATCAGGGGGTGTCGGTCACGCCGGACACGCTGATGATCGCCGAGACCTGTACCCTGATCCTTCCGTTCCACCGCGACCTCGACGGGTTGCGCGAGGATGCCAGCGGCGCGGGCAAGATCGGCACGACGCGGCGCGGCATCGGCCCGGCCTATGAGGACAAGGTCGGCCGCCGCGCGATCCGGGTGTGCGACCTCGCGCATCTCGACCAGCTCGAACCGCAACTCGACCGGCTGGGCGCGCATCACGATGCGCTGCGTGCCGGGTTCGGCGAACCGCCGATCGACCGCGCGGCGCTGATCGCCGAACTGCGCGAAATCGCTGGCTTCGTACTACCCTATGCGCAACCGGTCTGGCGCGTGCTGGCCGAGGCGCGGGCGCGCGGCAAGCGCATCCTGTTCGAGGGGGCGCAGGGCGTACTGCTCGATATCGACCACGGCACCTATCCGTTCGTCACCTCGTCCAACACCATCGCGGGCACGGCGGCGGGCGGTTCGGGCATGGGTCCGGGCGCGGTCGGCTTCGTACTGGGCATCGCCAAGGCGTACACGACCCGCGTCGGCTCCGGCCCGTTCCCGACCGAACTGGAGGACGCCACCGGCCAGCGGCTGGGCGAGCGTGGGCATGAGTTCGGCACCGTCACCGGGCGCAAGCGTCGCTGCGGCTGGTTCGATAGCGTGCTGGTGCGTCAGGCGGTCGCCGTATCCGGCGTGACCGGCATCGCGTTGACCAAGCTGGACGTGCTGGACGGGTTCGATGAAATCCGCATCTGCACCGGCTATCGCCTGCGCGGCGAGACGCTCGACTATTTCCCCGCCCATGCGGCGGACCAGATGGCGGTCGAGCCGGTGTACGAAACCATCCCCGGCTGGCACGAATCGACGGCGGGCGCGCGAAGCTGGGCGGAACTCCCGGCACAGGCGATCAAATACATCCGCCGGATCGAAGAACTGATCCAGTGCCCGGTCACGCTGGTATCGACCAGCCCGGAACGCGACGATACGATTCTGGTCCGCGATCCGTTCGCGGACTGACGGGATCAGGCCGACCCGGACCGGGCGCGCCGGACCATAACGAGAAAAGGCCCGTCCGGCGTACCGGACGGGCCTTTTTCACATTCGTCGATGTCAGCGACCCGGAGTGGTGCCGGTTCCACCGGTTCCGGTCGTGCCCGGGGTGTCGGTGCCGGTCGTTCCGATCGTGTCCGGCGCGCCGGTCGTGGTTGGCGGGCTGGTGTCGTCGGTCGTCTCGCCCGGCGTGGTCGGGGTCGGCGAGGTCGGGACCGGGTTGGTCGGGCCGGTGGTCTGCGACGACGGGCTGTCGGTCGTCACATTGTCCGTCAGAACGCCGTTGTCCGTGGACTGGGTTGTCGGGCTGGTCGGGGTCTGCGTGACCTGCGCGATCGCAGCGGACGATCCACACAGGATCAGAAGGCTTGCCAAAGTGCTCTTACGCATCAAATCTCTCCTTGCTCAAAGGCAAGGGGAGAAAGCCTGACAGCATGAAACGATGCTCAAGTCATCCCACCCAGCACTCGCTTCACGATAAATCGTGCTTTTTCAGCGATATGCCGATTACCTGTCAGCCGACCTGTCCGCGATGGCGCAATTTTTGATCCGCCAGCACCAGCGCGACCATCGCCGCCACCACGGGCACGCCACGAATACCGACACAGGGGTCGTGCCGTCCCTTGGTCGCGATCGTCGTCGCCTGCCCGTCCGGCGTGATGGTTTCGACCGGGGTCAGGATCGAACTGGTCGGCTTGAACGCGACGCGCAACGTCACGGGCTGTCCGGTCGAGATACCCCCCGCGATCCCGCCCGCATGGTTGGCGAGGAAGGCGGGACCGTCCGCCCCCGGCCGCATCGGATCGGCGTTCGCCTCCCCCGACAGCGCCGCCGCCGCGAAGCCATCGCCGATCTCGATCCCCTTGACCGCGTTGATCGACATGCACGCACTCGCCAGTTCGGCATCGAGCTTGGCATAGAGCGGCGCGCCCCATCCCGCCGGAACACCCTCGGCCCGACACGCGACCACCGCGCCCAGCGACGATCCCGCCTTGCGCGCGCCGTCGACCAGCGCTTCCCACCGCGCCGCCGCCGCCGCATCGGGGCAGAAGAACGGGTTGCGGTCGATCTGCTCCGCATCGAACGCGGCGGGATTGATCGCGTCGCCGCCGATCGATTCGACCCATGCCGTGATCCGCACTTCGGGTATCACCAGCCGCGCCACCGCGCCCGCCGCGACCCGTGCTGCCGTTTCCCGCGCCGACGATCGGCCGCCGCCGCGATAGTCGCGAAAGCCGTATTTCGCATCATAGGCATAATCGGCATGGCCGGGGCGATATGCCTTGGCGACGTCCGAATAATCCTTCGATCGCTGGTCGACATTCTCGATCATCAGGCTGATCGGCGTGCCGGTGGTACGCCCGTCGAACACGCCCGACAGGATGCGCACCGCATCCGGTTCGCGCCGCTGCGTCGTGAACCGGCTGGTGCCCGGTCGCCGCGCGTCGAGGAACGGCTGGATATCCGCTTCGCTCAGCGACAGGCCGGGCGGGCACCCGTCGACGACCGCGCCCAGCGCCGGGCCGTGGCTTTCGCCCCAGGTGGTGAAACGGAACAGATGGCCGAAGCTGTTATGGCTCATGCGGCCGCTCCCAGACTGGCAAAGGCGTCGGCATGGGCCGCGACGCCGGGGGTGTGGATACAGGGACCGTCGTTCAGCCGGATGCCCATCAGGTGTTCGCCCGCATAGGGGCTGTCGAACCCGGCCGCCGTCGCCGCATCGAACCCGAACCTGGTGTAATAGTCCGGTTCGCCGAGGACGAAGCCCAGTTCGACGCCCGCCGCGCGCAATTGCGCCACCGCGCCCGCGATCAACGCTTCGCCCACGCCATGTCCGCGCCATTCGGGCGCGACCGCCAACGGGGCGATCGCGACCGCGCGTACTTCGCGGGCATCGGCGGTGACGCGCATCCGGCTGGCGGCGACCATGCCCGCCACGTCGCCCTCGTCCTCCGCCACCAGCGCCAGCACGAGGTCGCCGTCGATCGCCAGTTGCTGGACCAGCCGCGCCTCCTGCGCCCGCGGGAAGCAGCGGCGCAGCAATTCGTCCACCGCCGGCGCATCGGCGGCGGACGCCGGGCGGATCCTCACGACAATGCGATGTCGGGTGCGTCCTCGGCCTTCATGCCGATGACATTGTACCCGGCGTCGACATGGTGAATCTCGCCGGTCACGCCGCTGGCCAGATCGGACAGCAGGTACAGCCCCGCCCCGCCGACATCGTCGATCGTGACGTTGCGACGCAACGGCGAGTTCAGTTCGTTCCACTTCAGGATATAGCGGAAATCGCCGATGCCGCTGGCGGCCAGCGTCTTGATCGGCCCGGCGGAAATCGCGTTCACGCGGATATTTTCCGGCCCCATGTCCATCGCCAGATATTTGACCGACATGTCCAGCGCAGCCTTCGCCACGCCCATCACGTTGTAATGCGGCACGACCTTTTCCGACCCGTAATAGGTCAGCGTCAGCAGCGCGCCGCCGTTCGGCATCAGTGCGCGGGCGCGCCGTGCGACTGCGGTGAACGAATAGACGCTGATGTTCATCGTCATCAGGAAGTTTTCGAGGCTGGTATCGTAATACTGCCCGCGCAATTCGGTCTTGTCCGAAAAGCCGATGGCGTGGACGACGAAATCGATCGTCGGCCAGCGTTCGGCGATCGTATCGAACGCGGTGTCGAGCGCGGCCATGTCGGCCACGTCGCATTCGATCAGGAAATCTGCGCCCAGTTCGGCGGCCAGCGGACGCACGCGCCGCTCCAGCGCTTCGCCCTGATAGGTGAACGCCAGTTCCGCGCCTTGCCCAGCCAGTTGCTTGGCGATGCCCCACGCCAGCGATCGATCATTGGCTAGGCCCATGATCACGCCACGCTTTCCCTGCATCAATCCACTCACGCCACAACCCCTTCATCGTCGACTTGGCCACCCTCTAGCGCGGGGTCGGGGGTTTCCGCCAGCGCCGCGTTGAGTTCGCCGCCGATCACCACGCCCAATCCGACGATGTAGAAGAAGAACAGGGCGATCATCACCCCGGCCAGACTGCCATAGGTGCGGTCATACCCGCCCAGCACGTCGATCGCCAGCGGCAGCAACTGCGTCGTGCCGATCCATACCGCCGACGTCGCGACCGCGCCCGGCCATTTCGGGCATTTGGAATAGCGATATTTCTTGGGCGCGAGCGAGTAGAACAGTGTGTAGAGTGCGAAGAACAGCGCCAGCGCCGGAAACAGCTTGGCGATCGAGAGATAGGCGGCATAGGGTTCGAGGAACGGCAGCGCGCGGTAAATGAGCTGTTCGACCCCGACCAGCACGACCTGAAGACTGAAGGCGATCATCAGCATCACGACCGATCCGACGATCAACCCGATCGACCCCAGCCGATATTCCCAGAACGGGCGCGAAAACGGAACGCCATAGGCCTGACGCAGGATCGACCGCACCGTTTCGATGAACCCGGTCGTCGTCCACAACCCGACCAGCGCACCCAGCCACAACAGCGATCCCGACCGCGCCTGCAGCACGTCGAGGATCGGTTGCTGCAACACCGTCGCCACCTCGGGCGGCACGGTTTGCAGGAACGCCTGCACCGCATGGATGCTGTCCTGCCCACGGCCGAACGCCCGCGCGATCGCCGCCGCGACGATGAAGAACGGGAACAGCGTCAGCAGCGAGAGATAGGCGAGGTTCCCGGCATGGGTGAACCCCTCATTATAGGTGCCGACCGCGACACGCTTCATCACCTCGATCGCGCGGACCGACGGTCGCAGCCGCGACAGTGCCGGACGCCCCTTGATGCGGCGTATCTCGGGACTTTCGGGGGACGGCTGATTCATGCGGGCTGCTCCGGCCGGGCCGGGGTCGTGGCGACCGTCTTCCGGGACGGCGCGAACGCGTCAGGCACGATTGCGATCCCGTCGCGTTGCGCGTCCTGCCGATGCGGGGCGTGCACCGTACGGGCGAACGGCCCCGCCCCGATCCTCACACCCCGAAATGCCCGCGTGGGTCGATGTTTCGCCCGTCCCACCCCTCGACGAACGCCGCCAGCGCGGCGTCCTCGGCGGGCAGGTCGACCATCAGCGTTACCAACTGGTCGCCGCGCGTCCCGTCCTTGCGGTGGAAGCCACGTCCTTTCAGTCGCAGCGTCTTGCCCGACGTCGACCCGCGCGGAACGCTCAGCATCACCGCGCCCTCGACGGTCGGCACACGAATCTTGGCGCTCAGCACCGCCTCGGCCAGCCCGATCGGTACGTCGATCCGCACGTCGTCGCCGTCGCGCGTAAAGAACCGGTGCGGCTGAACCTCGATCGTCACGATCGCGTCGCCGGGGCCGCCCGGCCCCGGATCGCCCTTGCCGGTCAGGCGCATCTGCGTTCCCGTCTCGACCCCGGCGGGCAGTTTCAGGTCGATGGTCTTGCCGTCGGCCAGCGTGATCCGCTGCGGACTGAGCCTCGCCGCATCCTCGAACGGCACCGCCAGCCGGTATGCGACATTGCCGCCCTTTACCGGGGGACGACGCCCGAACCCGGCCGGACCGGCACCGCCGCCGCGCCCGCCGAACAAACCCTCGAAGATATCGGAGAAATCGCCGCCGGGCGCCTCGCCGCCGAAACCGCCGCGCGGCCCGGCCTGCCCGCGAAAGCCGCCGCCCGGCCCCGCGCCATAGCCGAACGGTGCCGCCGGATTGCCGTCGCCGTCGATCTCGCCCCGGTCGAACCGGGCGCGCTTGTCCTTGTCGGTCAGCAGGTCATAGGCCTGCGTCACCTTCGAGAACCGGTCCGACGCGGCCTTGTTGTCCTTGTTGCGATCGGGATGCAGCTCCTTGGCGAGCGTCCGATACGCCTTCTTGATATCCGCTTCGCTCGCGTCGCGCGCGACGCCCAACAGTGCATAGGGATCAGCCATGCGACGGTAGCTAGGGTGAACATCCCGAAACGGCAATGGTCGTGATGATGGTGGAATGAACTCTCGGGAATCCGCAGCGAAACCGTAGCCACGCCGGTTCAACGACGGTTCACGCCCGACACGGCACGTTCGACTTCGGCCTGCGTTGGCACGTCGGCCCATCCGCCTACCGGGAAGCTTACGCCATGATCGACACCGCCTTCTCCCGCCGCCGCCTTCTCGGCACCGTGTTGCTGGTTCCCCTCGCCGGGCTGGCCGGGTGCGCCACGCCGCTCGGCAGCTATGGCGTCGACGAAGGCGTTCGCCGCCTGCTCACCCTGTCGAGCCAGCGCGCGTTCGAGCGGCTGATCCGGCCCGGCGGCTTTTACGACGATCAGTTGACGCGGCTGACCCTGCCGGAAACCGGGGGCCGGAACGACGTGCTGGCGGCGCTCCTGCGCACCAATGCCGTGCGGGGTCGCGTCGCGATGGCGCTCAACGACGCGGCGGTCGATGCCGCCGATCGCGCGACGCCGGTGGTGCTGGATGCGATCCACCGGATGAGTTTCGCCGATGCGCTGGCGGTGTTGCGCGGCGGACCGACCGCCGCCACCGACCTGCTCGCCCACGAAGCGCGCGGCGCGGTGTTCGAAGCGATGTTCCCCGAATTTTCCGGCAGCCTGCGATGGGATACGATGGAGATCGTCGCGGCGATCGTCGAGGCGCATACCAGGGTCGACTATACCGCCCTTGCCCGCGGTGCCGCCGATCAGGCCGCCGCGGCGATCTTCCGTGCGATCGGGCGCGAGGAAGCCGCCATCCGCGCCGATCCGCGCCGCACCGGCGACCCGGTACTCATCGCGCTCCTGACCGGGGGACGCGGCTGACGTCGCCTTCGGGTCCGATAACGGCGTTCGGGTCGCGCCCCCGCCCGCGAAACGCCGCCAGAAGCGGGCGCTCGACAAGGAAATGACAGACGACACCTGCACCGATCGCCCCCGTGAAAATCGTCCAGAAAACCAGATTCGAGGCGGTTTCCTCCGGCAGCATTTTAGACTGCACCGCCGCCAGCAGGGAAATAACCGCCGAATGGATCAGATAGATCGAAAAGGAAGCGTTGCCGAACAGCAGCAGCAACGCGGGCGGTCGCCAATCGAAATGCCGTTCGCACAAGACCGCACCGAGCACGATCAGAGCGAACCCAAATGCGATCATCGTCATAAACCCGGGCCGAAGTACATCGATATTTATACCACGTCCATTCCAGCCGGCGATCAGTATCATCACTATGCCGCTTGCAAGAACAGGCACACCAAGCCGCGCCGGAGCACGTAATAATGCGCAAAATGCCGCCATGCCGAACAGAAAATTGATGTTCCAGATATTAAGCAGACCGAAATCCGGTAAAATATAGCCATAGTCGGGAAGCGGCGTGAACATGTTCCGTACGGCAATCGCAGCCGCCCATATGGGGAACACCACGAAGGCAGCCCGCCTGGAAAATAACAGGATCGTGAAGATCAAATAGAATTTTATCTCGAACAACAGCGTCCAGGCGACCTTCAACGGCATCGCCGGCATATCGACGATACTGAAGAGCGCGTATGCGGAGATAAGATGCCGCGCTTCCCATCTGATTTCGGGATGGCCTATGCCGAACGCCGCCGCAGCCAGAAACGCCGAGAGCATCACCCAGTACAACGGATAGACCCGCGTAAACCGCCGCCAGAGATACCGTCCAACTCTGCCCGGATGGCCCGCATCGTGCACATGCGAATACAGAATTATAAACCCGCTCAGTACGAAGAACAAGTTGACGCCCAACCACCCCCTCGTTGCGACGGAACCATAGACCTCGTTCCCACCATATTCCGGCTGGGCAAGAATTACATCAGTATGAAAAAAAACGACTGCAATGGCAGCGACGCCGCGCATAACCTGTACGGACAGCATCGCAGGCCGGGGCGGCGATCCTCGAGAATTTAACACGTCCACACCCCTTTTGCGCGGGACCGGCAATTGTTTCGACGTTCAAAAATCACGCGATACGGCAACTGCCCATCCCGGCCGGGGCCATACACAACACCGATCCGGACCCGGAAGGTGTTTCAACGCCACTCTAGGTTACCGTTCGGATCGCACCGGTACATGCCGGGTGCGTCCCGATATCGGCCATCCGCCACGATCGCCTTCGCGGGCAGGTGCGGTGACGAACGGTCGATACCTGATGCCTCGCTACCTCCTGCTGAGTTCGCTGCCGCGTTTCAGCGCGGTCGCACCGTCTTCCTGTTCGACCAGATAGGCGGGATTGTCGGCGGTGCCGTTCTTGACGATCTTCGACCCCTTGATCGTGCGCTGGACCCGGCGGTCGAACCGTTCGGCGATCTTGCCGGTCGCGGTTCCCTGTCCCCAATGCCAGTGGACGGTTTCACCCGTACGGAAAATATCGGCCATGCCTGCGCTCCTTCGCTCGTCGGGTCCAACCGCCGGGCGCGACCCGCGTTCCGTACCGGCCGGCCCAAGGCGCGGTGCGTGCCGTATCGTCACGGTGGCGTCATGGCACATCGCGGGCTATGGCGCGCGACCATGAAGCCCTCCCAACTCCGCGTCGCCATGTTCAGCGGAAACTACAATTATGTCCGCGACGGTGCGAACCAGGCGTTGAACCTGCTCGCCCGGCACCTGCTCGACCGCGGCGTGGCGTTGCGTGTCTATTCGCCGACCGTGGCCGAACCGGCATTCCCGCCGACCGGCGATCTGGTCAGCGTGCCGTCGGTCGGGATACCCGGCGGGCGGGGCGAATATCGGCTGGCACGTGGATTGCCCGCATCGACGCGCGACGACCTGCGCGCCTTTGCCCCCAACATCATCCATGTCTCCGCGCCGGATTTCATGGGCCATGGCGCGCTCCGATGGGCGCGTGGCCGGAGTATCGCGACGCTGGCGTCGTTGCACACAAGGTTCGAGACCTATCCGCAATATTACCGGCTGGGCTTCCTCGAGCCCGTCGCGGTCGCGTTGTCGCGGCGCTTCTATAACCGTGCGGATCAGGTGATGGTGCCGGGTCAGGGCATGGCCGACCTGCTGCACGAATGGGGCGTGACCAGCCCGGTCGGTATCTGGTCGCGCGGCGTCGACCATCGCCGGTTCAGCCCGGCGATGCGCGATCTCGACTGGCGCCGGTCGCTCGGCATCGGCGATGACGAGGTGGCGGTCAGCTTTCTCGGGCGATTGGTGCTGGAAAAGGGGCTGGATGTCTTTTCCGACGTCGCGGCCGAACTGCAACGGCGCGGGGTGAAGCACCGCATCCTCGTCATCGGCGAAGGCCCGGCGCGCGACTGGTTCGCCGAACGGGTGCCCCATGCGGTGTTCGCCGGGTTCCAGTCGGGCGACGATCTGGGCCGCGCGGTCGCGTCGATGGACGTGTTCTTCAACCCGTCGATCACCGAGACGTTCGGCAACGTCACGCTGGAGGCGATGGCGGCGGGCGTGCCGGTCGTCGCGGCGCGGGCGACCGGCGCGGTCGGCATGGTCGATGACCGCCGCACCGGCTTCCTCGTGCCGCCGCGCGACGTGCCGGCCTATGCCGACGCCATCGCCCGGCTGTGCGAGGATTCGGGAATGCGGTGGCAGATGGGCATTGCCGGGCATGACGATGCCCGCGAATATCAGTGGGACACCGCGAACCAGGCGGTGCTCGACGCCTATCTTCGGATCGCCCGCTCCGCCTGAACGGTTCGGGTACGGCATCCCATGGGTAGCATTGCCACGTTTTAGAATATCGGGTTTGCCAGCATGTCCGGCGTGCGATAGCGTCTGCCCATCATACCGGCACCGGAGACCCAATGGATACCACAACCCTGTTCCGCCTCGACGGACGTACCGCGCTCATCACCGGCGGATCGCGCGGCATCGGGCGGATGATCGCCGCCGGGTTCGTGGCACAGGGGGCGCGGGTGTTCATTTCGTCGCGCAAGGCCGACGCCTGCAACGCCACCGCCGACGAACTCGGCTGCACCGCCCTGCCCCAAGATGTGTCGACCGTCGCCGGGTGCGGCGCACTGGCCGACCGGCTGGCGGCGCATACCGATCGGCTCGACATCCTCGTCAACAATGCCGGGGCGGCATGGGGCGAAGCGTTCGAGACGTTTCCCGAAACCGGATGGGACCGGGTGATGGACCTGAACGTCAAATCGCCGTTCTTTTTGACGCAGGCGCTGCACCCGATGCTGCGCGCCGCCGCGTCGCGCGCACGCCCGGCAAAGGTCATCAACATCACCTCGATCGACGGACAGCGGGTCAATCCGTGGGAAACCTATAGCTATCAGGCGTCGAAGGCCGCGCTGATCCACCTGACGCGGCGCATGGCGGCCCGACTGGTCGCCGACGCCATCCATGTGTCGTCGATCGCGCCGGGTGCCTTTGCCAGCGACATGAACCGCGCCGCGCGCGATCATGGCGACGGCGTGGCGAAGCGCATCCCCGCCGGTCGCATCGGCGTGGACGAGGATATGGCGGCGGCGGCGATCTATCTCGCCAGTCGGGCGGGCGATTACGTCGTCGGGGAAACGATCACGGTCGATGGCGGGCTGGTCAACGCCTCGCTCGGCGGGTCGATCGACGGATAGGCAAAGGTCACGAAAGTCACACTCGCGCGCATCATGCGCACGGCATGTCGCGCGGCCAGCGCCGGTCGGAAGCGGACGATGCGAAAGAGCGGTGCCGACCATGGCAACATCCATCGTTGTAGGAAAGTCGGGGCGCGATCCCCGCCCTGTCCGCCGCTATATGCGGCGGTGACGATGCGAGCGACGGGAACCGCGCCGCGCGCGGTCATGGCGACGGCTGAGCGTCACTCGGTGCCGGAAAGCACCGTTCGCGCCCGGTCCGACAACGGCACCCGTCCGGCCAACAGCGTCAGCACCTGCCGCGCGAGGATCGTGCTGCCGACATTGCCGGTGAACGTGAACGCGCTGTCGGCGAAGGTGAAGATCAGGTTCACCGTCGCGCCCAGCGTCTTCACGTCGACTTCGGTTATCATCGCCCAGCGGTGATCCTGCTGACGGATGACCTTTACGGTGATGCCGGTGCTGGTCACGACCAGCCGTGGATTGCGATTGTTGCTGGCCACCGCGACCCAAGGCAGCGCGGGCACCCCGGCGAAGGCAGCGACCAGCGGCACGACCTTGCCCCCTGCGCCGTCGTCGGTGATCGGCAACGGAGTCAGCGACGGCCGCCCCCGGCGTACCCGCCGCAGGGCGAGCCACGGCAAACCGACCATGAACGCCAGCCCGGCAAGGAACGTCAGCAAATGGATCAGGATGGTGCCGATCGTCATGCATACCCTCCGTTGGCGCAATCAAGGGCCGCGATGCGAATCATCCGGCAGGATCGTCGATCAAACGCAGGAATCCGGCTCACGGTGCCGTTGGGCCGGTACGACCATCGCCCTGTCCGTACCTTTCGGAGGCAGGCGGGAGGGGGAACCAGCGGACACGCCGCCCCCCCCCCGCCCCCGCATCACCCCACCATGCCGCCCGCCGCCAGCACCGCCAGCGTCACCAGTTCGTTGGCGGTCGAGGTCATCGGCGCGATCTGCACCGGCTTTTCCATGCCGATCAGCATCGGACCGATCACATCGTCCCCACCCAGTTCGCGGAGCAGCTTGGCGGAGATGTTCGCCGATTGCAGGCCCGGCATGATGAGCACGTTGGCCGGTCCCGACAGGCGCGCGAACGGGAAGTTCGCGAGCTGCTTCGGGTTCAGCGCCACGTCGGGGGCCATTTCGCCTTCATATTCGAACCCGACCTGCCGCTGGTCGAGTTCGGCGACACCGGCGCGGATATTGTCGATCCACTGGCCCGACGGATTGCCGAACGTCGAATAGCTGAGGAACGCCACGCGTGGTTCGTGGCCCATGCGGCGGGCGACGGCGGCGGTGCGCTCGGCGATATCGGCCAGTTCGGGGCCGCTCGGGCGTTCGTTGATCGTGGTGTCGGCCATGAACACGGTGTGGCTCTGCCCGACCAGCAGGTGGATGCCGAACGGCACCTTGCCCGCGACCGGATCGATCACGCGGCGGATGTCGCGGAACGTCTTGGCATAGGTGCGGGTGATGCCGGTGATCATCGCATCGGCAACGCCCAGTTGCAGCAGCACCGCGCCGAACGTGTTGCGATCCTGATTGATCAGCCGCTCGGCATCGCGACGCAGGAACCCGCGCCGTTGCAGCCGTTGATAGAGGAAGTCGACCATCTGCGGCACCATCTCGCTGGTGCGGCTGTTGTGGACTTCATATTCCTCCGGCCGGACGACGCCCAGCGCGCGCAGACGGTCGTGCACGTCGTCGCGCCCGACCAGCACCGGCACGCCGTACCCGCCTTCCTTGAACGCGATCGCCGCGCGCAGCACGACTTCTTCCTCGCCCTCCGCGAACAGCACGCGCTTGGGATGGGCGCGCGCCCCCTCATACGCCATCGTCAACACCGAGGTGGTCGGGTTCAGGCGGGCGCGCAGTTGCTGGCGATATCCGTCCATGTCGAGGATCGGCCGCGTCGCCACGCCCGAATCCATCGCCGCCTTCGCCACCGCCGACGGCACCAGCTCCATCAGCCGCGGGTCGAACGGCGCGGGAATGATATATTCCGGCCCGAACGTGTGCTGCGTGCCATAGGCCAGCGCCACTTCCTCGGGCACCCGCTGCCGCGCCAGTTCGGCGATGGCGTTGGCGGCGGCAATCTTCATCGCATCGTTGATGCCGGTCGCCCGCACGTCGAGCGCACCGCGGAAGATGAACGGAAAGCCGATGACGTTGTTGACCTGATTCGGATAATCCGACCGCCCGGTCGCCACGATCGCGTCGGGCCGTGCCGCCTTCGCCAGTTCGGGGCGGATTTCCGGTTCGGGATTGGCCATCGCGAAGATGATCGGCGACGGGGCCATGTCCTTGACCATTTCGGGCTTCAGCGCCCCTGCCGCCGACAGGCCGAGGAACACGTCGGCACCGTGCAGCGCCTCGGTCAGGGTACGGCGGTCGGTGACGGCGGCATGGGCCGACTGCCACTGGTTCACGTCGTCGCGGCCCTGATAGATCACGCCGGTACGGTCGCACATCACCACGTTGTTATGGGCGACGCCCATCGCCTTCATCAGTTCGGTACACGCGATCGCGGCGGCACCCGCGCCGTTCACCACCACCTTGACCTCGGACAGTTTGCGATTGGTCAGCAGGCACGCGTTGATGAGGCCCGCCGCGCAGATGATCGCGGTGCCGTGCTGGTCGTCGTGGAACACCGGAATGTTCATCCGTTCGCGCAGCGTCTGTTCGATGATGAAGCATTCGGGCGCCTTGATATCCTCAAGGTTGATGCCGCCGAACGTCGGCTCCATCAGTTCGACCGCATCGATGAAGCGGTCGACATCCTCGGTCTTCAACTCGATATCGATCGAATCGACGTCGGCGAAGCGCTTGAACAGGACCGCCTTGCCCTCCATCACCGGCTTGGACGCGAGCGCGCCGAGATTGCCCATGCCGAGGATCGCGGTGCCGTTGGAGATCACCGCGACCAGATTGCCCTTGGCGGTATAGTCATAGGCGGTGGCGGGATCGTCGGCGATCGCCTGCACCGGCACCGCGACGCCCGGCGAATAGGCCAGCGCCAGATCGCGCTGCGTCGCCATCGGTTTCGACGCGATGATCTCGATCTTGCCGGGACGCCCTTCCGAATGGAACAGCAGCGCCTCGCGCTCTGAAAACTGGACGGTGGTTTCCTCGGACACTGGCGTTCTCCCGTTTGTTCGCGCTTTACGCAGGGGAGCGCGACGGGGGCAAGGGCGTTATCCCGATATGCGGGAAATGGGGGGACCGGATACCTTCCGGCCGATGCGAACCGCACCCGCGCGACCGCCGGTTCAGAACCGCAGACAGTGGAACGCGCCGATGATAGCATCCGCGGGGTCGGCATGGAGCCGTTTCGGGGGGTTGGCATGGCGCTGCGGCATCGACTGATCGGCGGGGTGGCGCGCCTCGTCTGGAACATCACGAAACCGCGCACCATCGGCGTCCGCGCCGTGTTGCTGGATCAGGACGATCGCGTCGCGCTGGTTCGCCACACCTATACCAATGCATGGTATCTTCCCGGCGGCGGCGTGAAGAAGGGCGAGAGCATCGAGACCGCCCTCCTGCGCGAACTCGAAGAAGAAGTGGCGGTCGTGGCACCGACGATCGAGCGGGTGCTCGGCGTCTATCATAGCCGGCGCGAAGGAAAGGACGACCACATCGTCATCTATGCCGCCCGTGCGGTTTCCGACGGCTCGGATACCCTGGCGAAAGCCGATCTGGCGGAAATCGAGGAAGCGCGCTGGTTCCCGCTCGACGCGGTACCGGCGACGACATCCCCCGCGACGGCCCGCCGGATCGCGGAATATCGGTCCGGTGCGACCGGTGGCGGGGCGTGGTGAACCCGTACTCCCGATGAGCTTCTCGGATCGGCGCTCTGCATCCACCATCGCGACGCCTATTTGCCCAACCGCGCCGCGCCCGGTATCGCGCCCGCATGGCGATACAGGCTCCGGCGGACGACACCCCTGCCCCCACCCCGATGATGGTGCAGTATCTGGCGTTGAAGGCGGAGGCGCAGGACTGCCTGCTCTTCTATCGCATGGGGGATTTCTTCGAGCTGTTCCATGACGATGCGCGGATCGCCGCCGCGTGTCTCGACATCGCGCTGACCGCGCGGGGCGAACATGCGGGTGTGAAGATTCCGATGTGCGGCGTGCCGGTCCATGCCGCCGAAGGATATCTTGCGCGCCTCATCAAGGCCGGGCACCGCGTCGCCATCGCCGAACAGGTCGAAAGCCCGGAAGAGGCCCGCCGCGCGCGCGGGTCCAAGGCGCTGGTCGAACGCGCCATCGTCCGCGTCGTCACGGCGGGCACGCTGACCGAGGAAGCGTTGCTCGACGCCCGCGCCGCCAACTGGTGCGCGTCAATCGGCGAAGCGGCGGGCGGGGTCGCCATCGCCGCCGCCGACGTGTCGACCGGCCGGTTCGAGGTGATCGAAACCGACGCCGCCGGGCTGACCGCCGCGCTGGCACGGTTGCAGCCGGTCGAGGTCGTCGCCGCCGAAACGTCCGCCTTTGCCGATATCGCGACGGCGCTGCGCCCCAAGCCCGACTTCGACAGCGCGGACGGCGAGGCGCGGTTGAAGGCGCTGCACGGTGTCGCCACGCTCGACGGGTTCGGACAGTTCAGCCGGGCGGCGCTGGCGGCGGCGGGCGGTCTTGTCGCGTATCTCGACCATACCGCGCGCGGCAAGCTGCCGTTCCTGCGCCCGCCGGTCTGTGCCGCCGACGGGACATGCATGGCGATCGACGCGGCGACGCGCGAGAGTCTCGAACTGACCCGTACCGCCGCCGGGCAACGCGGCGGCAGCCTGTTGGCGGAAGTCGACCGGACCGTGACCGGCGCGGGCGCGCGGTTGCTGGCGGCGGATATCGGTGCGCCGCTGATGGACCGGGCGGCGGTCGAGGCGCGGCTGGCGGCGGTGGCGTGGCTGCACGACGACCCCGGCCTGCGCGACGCGCTCAGGACGCAGTTGCGCGCGTTGCCCGATATCGGGCGGGCGCTGGGGCGGATCGCCGCCGGGCGTGGGTCCCCGCGCGATCTGGGGCAGTTGCGCGACGGGCTGGACGCGGCGTGGACGCTGGGCCAGCGGCTGGGCGAGATGGCGGACGTGCCGCCGCTGATCGCGGACCTTGCCCCCCGGCTGCGCGGGCATGGCGAACTGATCGACCTGTTGCGGCGCGGGCTGGTGCCGATGCCGCCGATCGATGCGGGTGCGGGCGGCTATGTCGCCGAAGGGTTCGATGCCGCACTCGATGCGCTGCGCGATACGGGGGCCGGCGGACGGCGCGCGATCGCCGCGCTGGAGGCGCAATATCGCACCTCGACCGGCATCGCGGCGCTGAAGATCCGCCACAATGGCGTGCTCGGCTATCATGTCGAGGTTCCGGCGCGGGTCGCCGACAGGCTGATGGCGGCGGACAGCGGCTTCACCCATCGCCAGACGCTGGCCGGGGTGGTGCGCTTCAACGCCCCCGATCTGCACGACGTGGCGATGAAGGTCGGACAGGCGGGCGCCCATGCGCTGGCCGCCGAAGCCGCGCATCTGGAGGCGTTTACCGAGGCCGCACTGACCCGTCGCGAAAGCATCGCCGCGACCGCAGACGCGCTGGCGCGGATCGACGTGGCGGCGGCGCTGGCCGAACGTGCCGCCGAAGGGGGATGGACCCGCCCCGAACTGGTCGATCGCCCCTGTCTGGAGATTACCGGCGGGCGGCATCCGGTGGTCGAAAGCGCGGTGGCGCGCGCGGGCGGGCGGTTCGTCGCCAACGACTGTCGCCTGTCCGAATCGTCGCGGCTCTGGCTGGTCACCGGGCCGAACATGGGCGGCAAATCGACCTTCCTGCGCCAGAACGCGCTGATCGTCGTGCTGGCACAGGCGGGAGGCTATGTTCCCGCGACCCATGCGCGGCTGGGGCTGGTCGACCGGTTGTTCAGCCGGGTCGGCGCGTCGGATAATCTGGCGCGGGGCCGGTCGACCTTCATGGTCGAAATGGTCGAGACGGCGGCGATCCTCGCACAGGCGACGCCGCGGTCCTTCGTCATCCTCGATGAAGTCGGGCGCGGCACCAGCACCTATGACGGTCTGGCGATCGCATGGGCGGTGGTCGAGGCGATCCATGAGGACAATCGCTGCCGCTGCCTGTTCGCGACGCATTATCATGAGCTTACCCGCCTGTCGGAACGGTGCGACGCGCTGTCGCTGCACCATGTCCGCGCCCGCGAATGGAAGGGCGAACTGGTCCTGCTCCACGAACTGGCCGACGGACCGGCCGACCGGAGCTACGGCATCGCCGTCGCCCGGCTGGCCGGTCTGCCGCCCGCGACGCTTGCCCGTGCGAAGGCGGTGCTGGCGAAGCTGGAGGCGGGCAAGGCGAAGACCGGCGGGATCGCGGCGGGGCTGGACGACCTGCCGCTGTTCGCCGCGATGGCCCCGGTCGAGGAAGCACCGGTGGACGGTTTGCGCGAGGCGCTGGCCGGGCTGGACGTCGATGCGATGACCCCGCGCGAGGCGCTGGACGCGCTCTATCGGCTGAAGGGAATGGCGTAAGAGTCCGTTTGGAAACTTGCGAAAGGGCAAGTTTCGCGGCCGTACCGGCCCGCTCCCCCACCCGGCCACCCACAGCGTATCCTGAATGGGTGGCCGGGTGGGGGAGCGGGCTGGCACCGCAAAACGCTTCCCGACGCGTTTTCAGATAGACTTTAAACGGTCAGCGTTCCGTCAGACGCCCCTCGATCCGCAGCAGCGCGTCGCGAATGTCGAGCATGACCTGCCGGTCGGTATCGACGGGCGCTTGGTCGCGCGATGTCAGCGCATCCCGCTGATCGAGGATATGGTCGCGCAGGAACCGCGCATCGATCAGGCCCATCAGGTCGGCGTCGGATTTGCCCGTCGAGGAACTGGTCTGTCCGGCGGTCTCGATACGCAACTGCAACAGCCCGAACGCCGCGAGCAGCGGTCCCTCGCGGATCGAGATATCCTGAATCTTGTCGAGCGGAATGGTCATTTCCCGGCGGAACAACAGCCCCTTGCCGATGACGACGTTCCGGTCGGTCAATTCGCAGCGCAGGGTCGCGTGATAGCGTTTGATCCAGAACGGCCCGATGACCAGCCACAGGGGCAGGACCACGATACCGACCACGCTCCCGATGATGATCGCCGTCCAGTAGCAGAACAGGTAGATGCGCAGTTTCTGGCTGAACGTGCCGCGCCGCAAGAGCGCGGGCCGCGCGCGTTCGATCGTGATATCCTGCATGTTCCCCCCTCGCCCCTTCAGCGCGCAAGGATGACATTTTCCGAACGCAGAGGGAAACCGGATCGTCCGGGGGACGATCGGGAGCGCGAGGCGCTGCACCGGCTGACGGGGATGGTTTGAGAATATTCCGGCAAGGGGGAAGGTCGCCCCGCCCCCTGCCTGCATTCAACGCAGTTGGTTGGCCTGCTGGAACTCCTGCCGACTGACCCGACCATCGCCGTTTTGGTCCAGTTCCGCGAATGCGCGGGTCATGGCGGAAATCAGCACCCCTTTTTCGCTGGGCGTATGTTGTGCGAGAGTACGATCCGCCCGGATCGCCACTGCATCCAACTCGCGACGGTCCACGAAGTCGTTCCGGTTCCGGTCGTAGGCGCTGAAAAAATTGACTTCGTTCTCGTACGTCGGAGAAGCCGGCCCGTGATAGGGATAGATATTCGCATGATGCGTCCCACCGGGAGGAACGGACTGTAGCATCAAGAACAATAGTGCAGCGACGGACATAGGAATTCTCCTATAGCGTTAGACGTAGAAGTATGACGAGCGAATGGTCCCGCAGCAAGCTGCTATTGGGCGGACCCGTACCGGAATATAAGCCCCGACGGCGACGCCATCGTTTTGCCTTCGAGGGAATGCGACATCCGCAACGCGACGGCTTCTCCGATCCCTTCCCCGGGCCTAGAGCCATCGTCCATGACCCTGTCGAAGATCGTTGCCGATATCGCCGCCGAAATGGCGGCCGCGCCCGATCGTGGCACGCCCGCCGATTATATCCCGCCGCTGGCCGCGGTCGATCCGACGCGGTTCGGGATGGCGGTGATCGAGGCGGACGGGACGTGCCATCTGGCAGGCGATGCGGACGAGGCGTTTTCGATCCAGTCGGTGTCGAAGGTGTTCGGACTGACGCTGGCGCTGGGCGCGGTCGGCGATCAGTTATGGCGGCGGGTCGGGCGCGAACCATCGGGCAGCGCATTCAATTCGATCGTCCAGCTCGAAACCGAACACGGCATCCCGCGCAATCCGTTCATCAATGCCGGGGCGATCGTGGTCGCCGACATCCTGCTCGGCCGGTATCAGCCGCGCGAGGCGCTGGGCGAATTGCTGCGCTTCGTCCGCGCGGCAGCGGGGGAGGACGGCATCTTCATCGACGAAACCGTCGCCCGCGCCGAACAGGATACCGGATTTCGCAACATGGCGCTGGCCAGCTACATGCGGGCGTTCGGCAATCTCAATCATGATCCGGCGGTGACGCTGGGCGTGTATTTCCACCAGTGCGCGCTGGCGATGAGTTGTCGGCAACTGGCGCTGGCCGGGCGGTATCTGATGGCGGGCGGGATCAATCCGACCACCGGGCACCACCTCGTTTCCGCGCAGCGGGCGCGGCGGATCAACGCGCTGATGCTGACCTGCGGCCATTATGACGGGTCTGGCGAGTTCGCATTCCGCGTCGGCCTGCCCGGCAAGAGCGGGGTGGGCGGCGGCATCCTCGCGGTTGCGCCGGGCATCGCCTCGATCGCGGTCTGGTCGCCGGGGCTGAACGAGCGCGGCAATTCGCAGCTCGGCACGCTGGCGCTGGAACGGCTGGTGCAGCGGACCGGATGGTCGGTGTTCGAGCCGCGCGGCTGATACGAAAACGGGCGGAGGCATCGCCCCCGCCCGGTTCGGTTAAGCGGACGGGATCGCCCCGCCCGCCCATATCCTTCAGAACTTCACGCCGGCCCGTGCATAGAGATAGCGACCGTTGAACCCGAACGGCGAAAAGCTGCTGTACGGGATGAAGTAGTTGTTGATCGCCGCCGCACCCAGGATCGGGTTGCGGGTCGGGTACACGTCGAACAGGTTGTTCGCGCCGATCGCCAGTTCGAACTGTCCCGGCGTCGCCCGGATTTCGAGGTCGGTCAGCCACTTCGGCTCCAGCTCGACATCGGTCGCCGCCGTCGCGCCCGGCGACAGGGTGTTGCCGAACCGGTTGGTGCGCGCGGTGATGCCGAAAATGCCCTGCGACCAGTCGGCGCCGATGTTCACCTTGCTGCGCGGCTGCCCTTCGGTCAGGCGCAGCGATTCCTGCCGCCCGAACAGCGTGACACCGGCGATTGGCGACAGGGTCGAACGATCGGTGATGTCGGTCTGGTTATAGTTGTATCCGGCGTTCAGCGTGATGTTGCCGATGCCCAGATCGGGCACGCGGTACGTGCCGACGACCTCGACACCCTGTGTCCGGGTATCGATGCCGTTGATGAAGAACCGGGCGGAGGTGATGTCCCGAATCCCCGCCGCACGCAGCACGGCGACGACCGCCGCACCCTGAAGATTCTCCGACAGGATCACGCGGTCGTTGATCTTGATGTTGTAGTAATCGGCGGTCAGCGTCAGGCCGCGGATCGGGGTCAGCGTGATGCCGCCGCCGATGTTGACCGACTTTTCCGCCTCAAGCTGGCGCGACCCCAGCGCGCGCGCGACCGGATCGCCGACGCGGAACGTGCCGATCTCGACCAGCGTGCCGTTGATGTTGTTGGTCGAGAAGGACGAGAAATATTGCTGCGCGAGGCTGGGCGCGCGGAAGCCGGTCGAGATCGACCCGCGGATCGCCGCCCATTCGACGGGTGCGAAGCGCGCCGCCAGCTTGCCGTTCACCGTATCGCCGAAATCGCTGAAATGTTCGTAGCGACCGGCGGCGACCACGTTGAACGCATCGCTGACCTTGCCGTCGAGTTCGGCATAGGCGGCGAAGCTGTCGCGCGACACGTCGGTCGCGGTGGTCGGGGAGAAGCCGGGGAAGCCCTGCGACCCGGCGGCGGCACCGTTCGAGAAGGCGAACGGACCGGCGGCATAGCTTTGCAGTTCGCCCGCGACGATCTTGTAGTTTTCGTTGCGATATTCGCCGCCCAGCGCCAGCGAAAGCTGCGACAGGAACCCGACGGCGATGTCGCGCTGCAGGTCGAGGTTGACGGTCTGTTGCCCGAAGCGGGTGCCGCCCGCGTTGAAGGCGCGCTGTGACAGGGCGCCGTACGATGCGTTATAGCTGTTCTCGATCCGGAAATCGAAGGCGTTGCTGCCATAGACATAGGACAGGTCGTAGTTGAACCCGGCCAGATCGCCCTTGACCCCGACCGCCGCCGACAGGTCTTCCATCTGGCTGGTGATCAGCGGCAGGAAACCGTCGGCATAGAAGGGCGTGCAGACGGCGGTGGTGCCGGTGCCGGTCCACACGCAGTTGCGGACGTCCTGGATATTGCTGTTCGCGTCGCGTCCCGATGCCCGGCGATAGAAGGCCGCGCTCTCGCCGTCGCGGATGCCGTAGCTGCCGAAGACATAGAGTTCCGACGACGCGCCCAGATCGACGCCGCCGTTCAGGAAGAAGTTGAAGTCGGTCGTCTTGGGATCGCCATAGCGATGGTTGACCCGGTCGAAGCCCGCTTCGCGCGAATCGACGGTGCCATTGGCCTGCAACGGATAGTTGCGGCGCGGGTCGAACCCGGCGCGGTTGGTCGGATCACGGTCGCGATATTCGCCGGTCAGGTTCAGATACGCGGTCTGCCCCAGCGGCAACCCCATATTGGCGGCGAAGGTGACGGTACGGCCGTCCTTGACGTCGCGGTCCTCGCCGGTCTCGTTCAGGACATAGGTGCCGTCGGCGCGGACCTGCGGCTGGCCGTTCGGCTGGGTCGCGATGCCCGATACCTGACCGACATCCTCCATCGACGAAATGTACTTGCCATAGGTCATCGTCGCACGGCCGCCTTCGCGACGCTTGAGCTGGACGTTGATGACGCCCGCGATGGCATCCGACCCGTATTGCGACGACGCACCGTCGCGCAGCACGTCGATCCGGTCGATCGCCAGCGACGGAATGGTGTTGAGATCGACCGCCGCCGACCCGCGTCCGACCGATCCGTTCAGGTTCAGCAGCGACGTGGTGTGGCGGCGCTTGCCGTTGACCAGCACCAGCGTCTGATCGGGCGACAGGCCGCGCAGCGTCGCGGGGCGGACCACATCGGTGCCGTCGGTGATCGCGGGCTGCGGGAAGTTGAACGAGGGCACGAGCTGGTTCAGCAGCTTGTTGGTCTCGGTATAGCCGGCGTTCACCAGCGCGTCGCCGGTGATGACGTCGACCGGCACCGGGCTTTCCGCGACGGTGCGATTCTGTGCACGCGTACCGACGACGAGAATTTCTTCTCCCGCCGCGACTTCGTCGGCGGGCGGCGGCGCATCGGCGACCTGGGCGAAGGCGGGCACGGCAGCGATCGCGGTGGACAGAGCCAGCGCGGATAAAATAGCGTTACGCATCAAAAACCTCCCGGACGAGGTTCCCCACCCCGCCATTGCAGGCGGACCATTCTGACGGGCGATGGGCGAACTCAAGCGCGTTCGTCCGATCGTTACGCGATTGTCACATCGCTGTTGCACCCGAGCCACGTCGTGCTTTCGGTCGCGAATCACCGGTTCGGCATTGACAGCCGGGACCCGGTTATCTAGGTCGGATCGACTTGCCGTGCGGGGTATCCCTGTGCGGACATATGCATTTGGGAAAGAAGCAAGGGCCATGTTCGCAATCGTGCGCACGGGCGGCAAGCAGTATCGCGTTGCCGCAGGAGACAAGATCGTCGTCGAAAAGCTCGACGGCGAGGCTGGCAGCAGCGTGACGCTCGGCGACGTGCTCCTTGCCGGTGACGGCGCGGATCTGAAGTCGGTCGAAGGACTGACGGTGTCGGCAGAGATCATCGCACAGGCGAAGGCCGAGAAGGTCATCGTCTTCAAGAAGCGCCGCCGCCACAACTATCGTCGCAAGAATGGCCATCGCCAGCAGCACACGATCCTGAAGATCACCGCGATCGGCGACACGCGCGCCGACGACAGCGCCGCCGCCTGAGCGCCGGACGAAGACTGAGGAATTTGATTCATGGCACATAAAAAAGCAGGCGGTTCGTCGCGTAACGGTCGTGATTCGGCCGGTCGTCGCCTTGGCGTGAAGAAGTTCGGCGGCCAGGAAGTGGTCGCGGGCAACATCATCGTGCGTCAGCGCGGCACGAAGTTCTATCCGGGCGTGAACGTCGGGATGGGCAAGGACCACACCCTGTTCGCCCTGGTCGATGGCCGCGTGGCGTTCAAGGAAGGCAAGCTGGGCCGCAAGTTCGCCTATGTCGAAATGCAGGCGCTGGCCGCAGAATAAACGGCGACCAACCGGGTCGCCGCGTCAGGGTGACCCGGGTTCCGGCAACGGAACCAGCCAACAGAGGGAGGCGGGTCATCCCGGCTCCCTTTTTTCTTGCTCTCTCCGGCCGTAACGCCGTCCGCCCCCGATGGGTCGCGCGGTGCATTGGAGGAGACAGCATGATGTTTGCCCGTACCGCCCGCCTGACACTGAGACCCGGCTGGCGCGAGGACGCCCCGGCGCTGCTCGCGGCGATCGGCCACGAATCGGTCGTCCGCAACCTGTCGAGCGCGCCGTGGCCCTATACGCTGGCGGATGCCGAATCGGCGTTGGCCCGCGTCTATGCCCAGCCCGGCCCGGCGTTCCTCATCATGGCGCATGACGAGGGCGGATGCCGTCTGGTCGGTGGCATCGGTCTTGGCCCGTTCAACGAGGAAGCGCATGATCTCGGCTATTGGCTGACGCCAGCGGCTTGGGGACGCGGCTATGCGTCCGAGGCGGGGCGCGCGGTACTCGCGCTCGCCACCTCGCTCGGCATCGGCCGGATCAGTGCGGGCCATTTCGCCGACAATCCGGCATCGGGCGCGGTGCTGCGCAAGCTGGGGTTCGTCGCGACCGGCGCGGTCCTGCCGACCTGGTCCAGCGGGCGTGGCTGCGACGTGACCTCGATCGAATATGCGATCGACCTGCGCCCCGCCCCGGATCAGCGCATCGCCGCCTAAGTCGCTGGAACGGCACGGCGCGGTCGGGGGTTGAGCCTGTCCCCCCTTTCCGAAAGGACAGCGCCGTGACCGATCCCGATTCGACCGACGAAAAGCGTGAGATGGAAGACGTGCAGGAAGAAGCCGCCGAGGAACGCGAAGAAGAAGGCGGGTATCAGTAACGGGACGGGCGGCGCGATCGTGCCGCCCGCACCCTATCCTTCGATGAAATCGAGATAGGCGACGACGTCGTTGCTCGTCTGAAGATACAGCCCCGCCTGCACATCCTCCGACTCGACCGCCGCGGCCGCCAGTGCCTGCATCATCGTGCCATAGAGTAATGTCGTGGCGACCCCGCCGTCGCTGTCGAGATGATAGAGCCGCACCGCGACATCGTCCGCAACCGTTCGCATCCCATGTCCCTGCCCCGCCCGGCCGGACGACGCAAGCGCCGCTCAGCCGACTGCCAGTCGCGCCGCCGCGAACTCGCTGTCGACCAGCCCGATCAATTCGCGATCGTCGTGATTCCACGGGTGGAAACCGGGCAGGAAGAAGCTGACCCATGCCCCCATCACCTTGCGCGCCATGCCCGGTCGCCCGAACGCATAGGCGAACAGCCGCCATTTCACCTTCGATCCGGTAAGGCCGTCCTGCGCCAGCAGGTCGAGCATCCCGATCGTCCGCCCGCGAAAGAAGCGTGCGGTCACGATCAGCATCACCAGCGCCTTGACCCGCCACCGCCGGAACCGGCTCCAGTCGCGGGTGGCGTGCAGCCATGCGTCATAGGCGACGCCCTTATGCTCGATCTCCTCGATCGCATGCCAACGCCACAGATCGGCGGCCGCCTGATCCCCGCCCGCCAGATGGCGCGGGTTCGCGACCAGTTGGTGCGCAAGGATCGCGGTGAAATGTTCGAGGCACATCGTTGCCGCCAGATTCGCGATCGGTGGTCGTCCGTCGGCGATGGCGAGTTCGTGATCGACCCGCGCCTCCAGCCGCGACGTGTCATATCCCTGGTCGGTCACATGGCGGTTGAACGCCATATGCTCGCGCGTGTGGATCGCTTCCTGCCGCACGAACGCCTTGATCTCGCTGGCCAGTTGCGACGGAACGTCCGCCTCGAACCGGCGCAGGCTGGCGATGAAATAGCCTTCGCCCTTGGGAAACGTGACCGACAGGGCGTTGTAGAAGGCCGTGGCGATCGGATCGTCGTTCAACCACCAGCGCCGATAGGTCTGCCCCCGCCCGAACCGCATGTCGCGGGGCGTGATGGTCAGGTCATCGGGAGTCTTTGCTTTCGACACGGTTCTGCTCCAACTGATGCGATGAAATCTGTGGTTTACTTACACGAATGTCAATAGCTCGCCGCCGCCTCTCCCCCGAAGCATCGCGCGATGCCGCGCTCGATGCCGCCCGCGACCTGTTGATCGAGGCGGGACCGCAGGCGGTGACGCTGAAAGCCGTGGGGACGCGGATCGGGCGGACCCATGCCAATCTGCTCCATCATTTCGGTTCGGCGTCGGGGCTGCAAAAGGCGCTGGCCGAACGGATGGCGCAGACGATCACCGCCACGATCGGCGCGGCGGTGCTGCGGGCGCGCACCGGCGACCATGACCCGCGCGAAGTGGTGAACCTGACCTTCGACGCGTTCGACCGCGAAGGGGCCGGTGCGCTGGCAAGCTGGATGATCCTGTCGGGGAACGAGGATGCGCTCGACCCGATCCTCGATGCGATCCATGCGCTGGTCGACCGGCTGGGGTCCGAACAATCGCTGCGCGAAGTGGCGCTGGCGGAGGAGACGTTGCAACTGGTGCTGATGGCGTTGGGCGATGCGTTGCTGGGCGGACCGATGGCGAAGGCGCTGGGGATGCCGCGCGGCAAGGCGCGCGAACTGGCGGCGAACGCATTGATCGCACGGCGCGGATAGCACGAGCACCCGGCGCAACACCCGCGACTCGCCGAAACGCCTTCCCCCTCGCGCCGAGTCCGACTAAGCGACGTCCATGCATTTTCTCGATCAAGCCAAGATCTTCGTCCGTTCGGGCGGGGGCGGCCCCGGCGCCGTCAGTTTCCGCCGCGAAAAGTTCATGGAATATGGCGGCCCCGACGGCGGCAACGGCGGCAAGGGCGGCGACATTATTTTCGAAGCGGTTCCCGGCCTGAACACGCTGATCGACTTTCGCTATACCCAGCATTTCCGCGCCCCGCGCGGCAGCGGCGGCGCGGGCCAGAACCGCACCGGTCCCGGCGGACGCGACCTGTTGATCCGCGTGCCGGTCGGCACCCAGATCCTGTCGGAGGACAAGGAAACCGTCCTCGCCGATTTCACCCGCGCGGGCCAGCGCGAGGTGTTCCTGCGCGGCGGCGATGGTGGGCGCGGCAATGCCAGCTACAAGACGTCGACCAACCGCACCCCGCGCCAGCACGGCACCGGGTGGCCGGGCGACGAGGCATGGGTATGGCTGCGGCTGAAGCTGCTGGCCGATGCCGGGCTGGTCGGGCTGCCCAATGCGGGCAAATCGACCTTCATCAACGCCGTGACCAACGCCAATGCGAAGGTCGGCGCCTATGCCTTCACCACCACCCGGCCGCAATTGGGCGTGGTCAGCCACAAGCAGCGCGAATTTGTCGTGGCGGATATTCCCGGCCTGATCGAAGGGGCGGCGGAAGGGGCCGGTATCGGCGACCGGTTCCTCGGCCATATCGAACGCTGCCGGGTGCTGCTGCATCTGATCGACAGCCATGCCGACGATCCGGTCGCGGCGTATCGCATCGTGCGCGGCGAGCTGGAGAATTACGGCGCGGACCTTGCTGAAAAGCCGGAAGTCATCGCGCTGAACAAGTCCGACCTGCTCGACGAGGAACTGACCGCCGCGCTGATCGCCGAACTGGAGGAAGCGAGCGGTGCGACCGTCCTGCCGCTGTCGGGCGCGACCGGACAGGGGCTGGAGGCGGTACTCGACCGGCTGATCGCTGCGATCGGCCCCGGTGAGATGCACGCGGTCGATACCGGCGACGAGGAACCGGAACCATGGTCGCCGGTCTGATCGATCCTCCCCCGGTCGGGGAGGACCTGTTCGGACCCGCCGCCTGCCCCCGCCTCGTCGTCAAGGTCGGGTCGGCCCTGCTGGTCGCGCCCGACGGTACGGTGCGGCGCGACTGGCTGGCGTCGCTCGTCGCCGATATCGCGCCGCGCGTGCGTGCCGGGCAACAGGTCATCGTCGTCTCGTCCGGCGCGATCGCGCTCGGCGCACGGCGGCTGGGCCTGAGCAAGGGCGGGCGGGCGCGACTCGACGATGCGCAGGCTGCTGCCGCGACCGGACAGATCGCCTTGTCCAGCGTGTGGGCCGAGTTGCTCGGCGACCACGGGCTGACCGCCGCACAGTTGCTGGTGACGCTGGACGATCTGGAGGATCGCCGCCGCTATCTCAACGTCGCCGCCACGCTGGGGCGGCTATTGTCGCTGGGCGTGGTGCCGGTGGTGAACGAGAATGACAGCGTGGCGACCGCCGAAATCCGCTTCGGCGACAATGACCGGCTGGCGGCACGGGTCGGTGCGGCGGCGCGGGCGAACGGCGTGCTGCTGTTGTCCGATATCGACGGGCTGTATGATTCGAACCCGCACACCAACCCCGATGCCCGGCTGATCCCGCACGTCGCACAGATCGACGCGCGGATCGCGGCGATGGCAGATGCGAAATCCTCGTCCGGCATGGGTTCGGGCGGCATGGTGTCGAAGATCGAGGCGGCACGGATCGCGACCGGCGCGGGATGCCGCCTCGCCATCGCCAGCGGGCGGGTCGACCATCCGCTCGAAACCTTCGCCCGGACCGGTCACGGCACCGTCTTCGCCGCCGCCGGAGCGGCCCCGGCGCGCAAGGCGTGGCTGTCGGGCGGGTTGACCGATCGCGGCGCGATCCGGGTCGATGCCGGGGCGGCGGCGGCGCTGGCGGCGGGGCGCAGCCTGTTGCCTGCCGGGGCCATCGCGATCGAAGGCGAGTTCGCGCGCGGTGATCTGGTGCGCGTGACCGATGCCAGTGGGCGCACGATCGCGCGCGGGCTGGCCGAATATGACGCCGCCGATGCCCAGCGGATCGTCGGACGCCGCAGCGACGAACTCGCCGATCTGCTCGGCTATGCGCCCCGCCCGGCGCTGGTCCATCGCAACCATATGGCGCTGTTGTGAAAACGCTGGCGATTACCGGCGGCACCGGCTTCGTCGGGCGCAAATTGCTGGCACAGGCGGTGGCGAACGGGTTTCAGGTCCGCGCGCTGACCCGCCGCGCCCAGCCGTCCGAACCGAACGTGAACTGGATTCGCGGCGCGCTCGACAGGCCGGAGGCGCTGGCCGAACTGGTGCGCGGGGCCGACGCGGTCGTGCATGTCGCGGGGGTGGTCAACGCCCTCGATACCGCAGGCTTCGTCGCGGGCAATGTCGATGGCACCCGCGCGGTGGTCGACGCGGCCGGTGACGGCGGAGTCGCGCGGTTCGTCCATGTTTCGTCGCTGTCGGCGCGCGAACCGGACCTGTCGACCTATGGCGCATCGAAGCGCGCGGGCGAGGATGTCGTCACCGCCTCCGCGCTCGACTGGACGATCGTGCGTCCGACCGGCGTCTATGGTCCGGGCGACATGGAGATGCGCGACGTGTTCCGCATGGCGCGGATGGGGCTGGCGCTGCTGCCGCCGCCGGGGCGGGTGTCGCTGATCGAGGTGAGCGATCTGGCGCGGCTGCTGCTCGCGCTGGCGACGACCGGCGATCTGCGCACGGTGTTCGAAGTCGATGACGGCCATGCGATGACCCATGCCGAACTGGCGGCGCTGGTCGGGCGCGCGGTCGGGCGGCGGGTATTGCCGCTGCACCTGCCCGCCGCGCTGCTGGCGCTGGGCGGGCGGATCGATCGCCGGGTGCGGGGGGCGGGCGCCAAGCTGACGCCGGATCGCGCGCGCTATCTGGCGCATCCCGACTGGACCGCCGATCCGGCGCGGATGCCGCCGCCCGAATTGTGGATGCCGCAGGTCGTGCCCGCAAAGGGACTGGCCGATACCGCGGCATGGTATCGCGCGCACGGTCTGCTATAGGCCCGCGCAGACCCGTAGCTGGAAAGACCCGCATGAGCGACCGCGCCGACACCCTTGCCGTCATCACCCGCCTGATCGAACCGTTCAACAAAAAGGGCGTCGCGCTGAGCGAAACGACGACGTTCGCGGGCGATCTGGAATGGGACAGCCTGACCGTGATGGATTTCGTCGCGGCGGTGGAGGACGAATTCGATATCGTCATCACCATGAACATGCAGGCGGAGATCGAGACCGTGGGCCAGTTGGCCGACGCGGTCGAGAAGCTGAAGACCGCCTGATTACCCACACGACCGTTCCGGAAAGAATGACGCGATGACCGAAGCCGCCATCACCCCGCACGCCCTGCCCGAAACCGCCGTCGCGGTTGCGCCGACACGCGACCTGATGAGCAAGTTCGACGCGCTGATCGCCGAACGCGAGGCGCTGATGGCGACCGGGGTGCGCGATCCCTTTGCGATCGTGATGGAAAAGGTGACGTCGCCGACACAGGCCATCATCAAGGGCAAGGACACGATCCTGCTCGGCACCTATAATTACATGGGCATGACCTTCGATCCCGATGTGATCGCGGCGGGCAAGAAGGCGCTGGACGAGTTCGGATCGGGCACCACGGGCAGTCGCGTGCTGAACGGCACCTATGACCCGCACAAGGATTGCGAGGCGGCGCTGCGTGAATTCTATGGCACCGATCATGCGATGGTGTTCTCGACCGGCTATCAGGCCAATCTGGGCATCATCTCCACGCTGGTCGGCAAGGGCGAATATATCATCCTCGATGCCGACAGCCATGCGTCGATCTATGACGGATGCGCGCTGGGCAATGCCGAAGTCGTGCGGTTCCGCCACAATTCGGTCGAGGATCTCGACCGTCGCCTCGGCCGCCTGCCCAAGGAGCCGGGCAAGCTGGTGGTGCTCGAAGGCGTCTATTCGATGCTCGGCGATATCGCGCCGCTGCCCGAAATGGTCGCCGTCGCCAAGAAGCACGGCGCGATGATACTGGTCGACGAAGCGCATGGCATGGGCTTTTTCGGTCCCAACGGCCGCGGCGTGTACGAGGAACAGGGCGTATCGGACGACGTCGATTTCGTCGTGGGCACCTTCTCGAAATCGGTCGGTACGGTCGGTGGCTTCTGCGTGTCGAACCATCCCAAGTTCGACGTTATGCGGCTGGTGTGCCGCCCCTATGTCTTCACCGCGTCGCTGCCGCCCTCGGTCGTCGCCACCGCCGCGACGTCGATCCGCAAGCTGATGCATGCCGGGGACAAGCGCGCGCATCTGTGGCGCAATTCGATCCGCCTGCATGGCGGGTTGAAGGCGCTGGGCTTCACGCTGGGCACCGACACGCCGCAATCGGCGATCATCGCCGTGATCCTGCGCGACCAGACGCAGGCGGTGGCGATGTGGCAGGCGCTGCTCGACGGCGGGCTGTACGTCAACATGGCGCGTCCGCCCGCGACCCCGGCGGGCACGTTTCTGCTTCGCTGCTCGCTATGTGCCGAACATAGCGCGGAACAGGTCGAAACGATTCTCGGCATGTTCGAGGAAGCGGGCAAGGCGGTCGGTGTGATCTGACGCTGACCGGACTTGATCGGTTTCTCGAATCCATGTCCGTTCGTACCGGGCGAAGTCGAGGTGCGGGCAGTTGCGCAGGTGTCTCGACTTCGCTCGACACGAACGGTCCAGCGCGGTTCGGCCTGAATCGGATATGATTCGGCCCTCCTGAATATCCTGGTGTCCGAAGCGGATTTTCATCGCACCGCATCGGGGCTGGCATCGCCCGATACCTTCGCTATAGCCTTGGCCCATGCCATCGATCGATCGCTACATGGCCCGGCTGATCGCGGTGCCGCTGTTCTCGACGTTGCTGATTTCGGCGATGTTGCTGGTGCTCGACCGGATGCTGCGGCTGTTCGATTTCGTCGCAGCGGAAGGCGGCCCGGTCAGCGTGGTGTGGCGGATGCTCGCCAACCTGTTACCCGAATATCTGGGCCTCGGCATTCCGATCGGGCTGATGCTCGGCATCCTGCTCGCCTTTCGCAAGCTCGCCACTTCCTCCGAACTCGACGTGATGCTCGGTGTCGGCATGAGCTATCGCCGGCTGCTGCGCGTGCCTTTTTATTATGCGACGGTGCTGGCGGCGGCGAACCTGTTGATCGTCGGCTATGTTCAGCCGCTGGCCCGATATAATTACGAAGCGCTGCGGTTCGAGCTGCGCTCCGGGGCGCTCGGCGCGTCGATCAAGGTCGGAGAGTTCACCAAACTCGGCGACCGGATGACGCTGCGGATCGAGGAGAGCCGCAAGTCCGGGGCCGACCTGCGCGGCATTTTCGTACAGGCCAGCCAGAAGAACGGCCAATGGCTGGGCGTCACCGCCGAACGCGGCCAGTTCCTGCGCACCGACGATCCCAACGTCATCATCTTTCGCCTGACCAACGGCACGCTGATCCACAATGCGCCGGATTTCCGCGTTCCCCGGACGCTGACCTTCACCGCGCACGACCTGCCGATCGACCTGCCGAAGTTCGGCAATTTCCGCCCGCGCGGCGGTCGCGACCTCGAACAGACGCTGCCGCAGCTTGCGGTGACGGGCAAGGACCCGACGGTGAGCGAGGCGGATCGCGATGGCGCGCGATCGAACTTCCATTTCCGTCTGGCCGAAGTGGCGACGATGTTCCTGCTGCCGATGCTCGCGCTAGCACTGGGCGTACCGCCGAAACGATCCTCGTCCGCGCTGGGCGTTTTCCTGTCGATCGTGCTGCTGGTGACGTATCACAAGGTGAACGAATATGGGGAGGCGGTCGGCGCGCTCGGTCGGATCGACCCGATCATCGCGCTATGGGTGCCGTTCGCATTGTTCGCGGCGCTGGTGTTCCGCCTGTACTGGGTAATTACCCGCGTCCCCGGCGGCGAGCCGATAGGCGGGCTGGAACGCGGTGCGGCCAAGGTAGCCAAGGTCATCGGACGCTACCTGCCCGGCCGACGGAAGGCCGCGGCATGATCCGCGCGATGTTCCCGTCCTCGACGGTCGCGATCTATATGGCGCGGCTGTTCCTGGTACGCACCTTCGCCATTCTGTTCGCGCTGGTGCTGGTGCTGCAGGCGCTCGACCTGTTGAGCGAAAGCGGCAAGATACTGGCCTATGCCGGCAATGGGCAGGCGCAGGTTCTGCAATATGTATCGCTGCGCACCCCGCAGATCATCGCCCGCTTCCTGCCGTTCTCGGTCCTGCTCGGCACGATCCTGACGATGACGCAGTTGAACCAGAACAGCGAAATCATCAGCCTGAAGGCGGCCGGGCTTTCGGCGCATCAGGTGCTGGCACCGCTGATCCTCGCCAGCCTCGGCGTAGCCGGGCTGTCGTTCGCGTTCAACGAACGGGTCGTCGCACGCGCCACCGCCACGCTGAGCGCGTGGGACGACGTCGATTACGGACCGATGCCGGTCGATCGCGGCGATCGCACCAATGTATGGGTGCGCGACCGTGAAAACCTGATTCAGGTGCAGCAGGTATCGGGTCGCGGCGAAGCGACGCAGTTGCGCGGCATCACCGTCTATACCCGCGAAGGCACTTCGCTGAAGGCGCTCTCCACCGCCTCGACCGGGCGCCGCGACGGCGGCGCGTGGCGGATCGAGGGGGTGGAGCAATTCACCGTCGCCACCGGCGCGCGCGAGCGGCTGGGCACGCTTCGTATCGCGGGCGGGGTGCGACCGGACCAGTTCACACTGCAGAACGTGAATGCCGACGGCCTGTCCTTCGTCCAGCTTGCCAGCGCGATCGACGACCTGTCGGAAGCGGGTCGCCCGACCAAGGCGCTGGAGGGCGCGTTGTGGCACAAGCTGTCGGGGCCGTTGTCGGCGGTGCTGATGCCGCTGCTGGCGGCGGTGGCGGCGTTCGGCGTCGCACGGTCGGGCAAATTGTTCGTGCGCGCGGTTATTGGAATGGCACTGGGCTTCACCTATTTCGTAGCGGACAATTTTGCGCTGGCGATGGGCAACCTTGGCGCGTACCCGCCGTTCCTTGCCGCATGGGCACCGTTTCTGCTGTTCTTCCTGATCGGCGAAGCGGTCCTCATCCGTACCGAGGAATAGGCCACGGCCCTGAATCGTCGCGGGATCGTCCCACTTTGGCCGCAAACCGCGTCCAGAGCGGCCGGAATGGGCGTGTTTGCTCCTACAGGATTTGATTGAGGAAGTTGTGCCGATGAACGCGATCACCGAGAAGCAAGGCTTCTGGAAGAAGTCGCACCATCTCGACAAGATGACCTTTCGGGAGCTTGTCGTGGCGTTTTTCCAGTATCCGGCGATCATCGCGTACATCGCGCTGTCGTTCGTCGCGATCGGTCTGTTCGCGTGGAATCCGGCACCGTTGGTCCCGACGCTCGCCTCGGTCGCGGTGGCGGTCTTCGCCTATCCGCTGGTATGGTATGTGCTGCATCGCTGGGTGCTGCATTCGAACTGGATGTTCAAGATTCCGCCGCTGGCCGCGACGTGGAAGCGCATCCATTACGACCATCATCAGGATCCGAACCATCTCGAAGTGTTGTTCGGTGCGCTGCACACCACCCTGCCCGCCATTGCCATCGCGACTGCGCCGGTCGGCTATGCGATCGGCGGGTTCGGCGGTGCGATGGCGGCGCTGGCGGCCGGTCTGCTGACGACCTGCTTCTATGAATTCTGTCATTGCATCCAGCATCTGGCGTACAAGCCGAAGAACAAGATGCTGATCGCGTGGAAGCGCAAGCACATGGCGCATCATTTCCACGACGAGCACGGCAATTTCGGCATCACCAACTTCTTTTGGGACAAGCTGTTCGGCACCCATTACGAACGCTCGGAACGCCCGGAGAAGAGCCCGACTGTCTTCAACCTCGGCTATACCGAGGAGGTCGCCCGGAAATACCCGAAGGTCTCCGAACTGTCCGGGGGCGTGGCAAAGGGCCATCCGCGCTATCGCGGCTGACACGGCACCGAATATCGTTTGAAAATCCCGACGGGGCGGCGCAGTGCCGCCCCGTCGTCATTTGGGGGAAGATCGTTGGCCCAGCCGCTTCGGGTACGTCCCGTCATCACGTCCGCCGACCGCAAGGCGTTCATCGCCCTGCCCTATCGCCTGTATCGTGACGACCCGCACTGGGTGCCGCCGCTGAAGGGTGAGGTCGCCGGACAGATCGACCCGAAGAAGAATGGCTGGTTCAGCCATGCGGAGGCGCAACTCTATATCGCCGAGCGCGACGGGCGGGTCGTGGGTCGCGTATCGGCGCATCTCGACACGCTGGCGCTGACCATGCCGACCGAGAAGGGTTTCGGTCCGGGGGTCGGCTTCTGGGGCATGTTCGAGGCGGAGGACGCGGCGACGGCGGCGGCGCTGATCGCACAGGCCGAGGATTGGCTGCGCGGCAAGGGAATGGGCCGTGCGATCGGGCCGTGCAGCCTGTCGATCTGGGAAGAACCCGGTTTGCTCATCAAGGGCCATGACCACAGCCCGACCGTATTGATGGGACATCACCTGCCGCAATATCAGGGCTGGATCGAAGCGACGGGCTATGTGCCGGTCAAGCAGTTGATCACCTATGATCTCGATATCACCAACGACTTCCCGCCGATCGTCCAGCGCATCATCGCGGCGGGCGAAAAGAACCCGCGCATCGTCATCCGGCGCGTGGACAAGGGGAAGTTCGCCGACGAGGCTGCGATCATCCTGCGCATCCTGAACGACGCATGGTCGGACAATTGGGGCTTCGTACCGCTGACCCAGCCCGAGGTCGACGATGTGGGCAAGAAGCTGAAACCGTTGGTGTTCGGCGACCTGATCCGCATCGCCGAACTGGACGGCGAGCCGGTGGCGTTCATGATAACGCTTCCCGATATGAACGAGCCGCTCAAGCCGATGGGCGGCAACCTGTTCCCGTTCAACTGGCTGAAACTGTTGCTGTGGCTCCGTCGCCCGAAGGCGCGGACCATGCGCGTGCCGTTGATGGGGGTGGTCAAGCGGTTGCAGGCGTCGCGGATGGCGAGCCAGCTTGCCTTCATGATGATCGAATATATCCGGCGCGATGCGGTGGCGAAGTTCGGCGCTACCCGTGGCGAGATCGGCTGGGTGCTCGACGACAATCAGGGGATGAACGCGATCGCCACGACGATCGATAGCAGCGTCAACCGGGTGTATCAGTTGTACGAACGTACGCTGTAACGAAAGGCGCTTACCGGGCGGGCCCTGCCCGGTATGGCGTCATGGCGTTCAGCGACGGCGGCCGATCAAGTCGACCGGATCGACACCACGGCTGATCCATTCCGACCGGGTATGGCAGGTCTTCCGGCTCAGAAGCGACCCGGTGGTGGTCTCGTTCACGCAGAACTTGGTGGTCGGATTGGCGGCCACCCGTTCCAGCGCAACTGCGGCGGCGGTCTTGCGGGCGGCGGCTTCGGTGTCGGCCGGACGGGCGATGGTGGGGGCTGCGGTGGCGAGCAACGCGGCGGCGGCGATGGCGATCGAATGGAACATGGTGGTCACTCCTCTATGTATGTCGTGGATGGAAAGCGGATCAGCGGCTGGCGAGTGCTGCGTCCATGTCGAAACCGCGGGCGATGAGATCCTTGCGGTTGCCACATGCCGTGCCCTGAATGCGCGAAGCTGGGCGGTCGTAGCGGATGCAGTAGCGCTGTTCGGTCGTCGACTGCCGCGACACGGCAGCGGCTTCCTTTGCGGGGGCCGGTGCGGCCGGTTCGGCAGCATAGGCCGAGGTGGTGGCGACGAGACCGAGGACGATCGAAGCGGCGAAACGGATGGTCATGATGCTTTCTCCCTGCGTGGCCAGCGGTTGGTCCGGCCTTGCTGAGAGTATTGCACCAGTCGTGCCAGTTTCATCGTACAAGCAATTACAATGACTTAGCGAAAGACTACGTTTGTAGCTGTCGTAATTACCACTAAATCGGCGTGCATTTTGCTATGAAATAGTGCGAGTGCCACGGCTGACCGCGACGGCACGGAGAAATTAGGGTTGAGACTCAATCAGAGCCAGAACGCGATGGCTGCTGCGATGGCGACGCCTGAGAGGAAGTTGGCGGCCAGCTTGTCGTAGCGGGTAGCTACGCGGCGGAAGTCCTTGAGCCGGCAGAAGGCGTTTTCGATGAGGTGGCGGCCGCGATAGCGGTCCTTGTCGTAGCGGATGGTGCGCTTGCGGTTGCGCCGCCCGGGAATGACAGGAACAGCGCCTCCATCGCGCAGCGAGCGCCGCAACCTGTCAGCATCGTAGCCTTTGTCGCCGAGCAGGTAGCGCATGCGCCCGGCGCGTTCGAGAAGCGCGGGTGCTGCCTTGATGTCGCTGACATTGCCGGCCGTCAGCATCAGCGCATACGGGCGCCCGATAACGTCGGTGAGTACATGGACCTTGGTGGTCCAGCCACCACGCGAGCGGCCGATCGCTTGCGCCGAGCGCCCCCTTTTGCGCCGAACGCCGCGCGCTGTGCCTTGACGTAGGTGCTGTCGATCGAGGTGCTTTTCGTGACCGCGCCGGTGTCCACCAGGGCATCGAGCAGCTTCAGCCAGAAGCCGCGGTGCGACCAGCGGTTGAAGCGGTTGTAAACCGTGGTCGACGGGCCGTAATCGGCTGGGCAGTCGCACCAGCGGCAACCGACCTTCAGTACGTGCAGGATGCCTGAGATCACCCGACGGTCATCAACCCGCCGGTCACCGGGCTGGTTCTTTGGCAGATGCGGCTCGATCGCCGCCCATGCCTCATCCGACAACCAGAACAGCGCCATCACGCACCTCCCTTGATCCACACCACCGGTGAATCAGAAAAATCCCAATCCCTCAAGTCGCTGATTGGGTTTGAACCCTAAAAGCGGCGTGAAATTCCGCTGTAGATTCGTACCGACGGCGTCGCGCGATTGAGCCCGGCGACCCCACCCATGTCGATCACGAAGTCGGACGATACCTGCCATGCCACCGCCAGCGCGGCGCGGGCTTCGGTCGTTCCCTCCTCGTGCAGCCATTGCCCTTCTGCGGTGACATCGATGGCGTCGCTCACGGCGACCTCGACCCCCATCGTTGCGGTAGGGACGATATGATGGCCGTTGCCGATATCGTCGGCTGCCCATGCGATCTCGGGCGAAAATTGCAGGTTCAGGCCGTCCTTCAGATCATAGGTGATCGGCGCGACCACCCCGGCAGACCAGCCCGCGTCGCCGATCGGCGAGCGTCCGACCGGCACGGTGACCGAGGGTTGCAACCCATAGGACAGGCCGCTGCCGTCCGGGTTGCGCAACGCAATCCGCGCGCCGAGCGTCAGATCGCCGGTCCGCGTGGTCCGGCTGCCGTCGCCCCGGTCGCGGGCGATGCCCAGCGGCGTCCAGCCGATCTGTGCCTCCGCACGGTCGGTCAACCCGATCCGCAACAGCGTGTCGCCGAACAGCACCGTATCGGTGTCCGCATCGCGTTCCCAGTCGGACAGGGCGGTTTCGACCGCCACGCGGCCGGGATCGAGCACGCAGGCGGATTGGCCAAGGCTGGGCCGCGTCGAGCAATAGTCCCGCGCCGACGCGACGCCCGGCACCGTGGCGGCGATGGCGACGGCGCACAGGCCGACCGCGAAGGCCGCCTTCAACGTAACGAAACCCAGGTCGGGGCGTGATCGCTCGCCCGTTCGCGTCCGCGATATTCCTTGTCGACGCCGGCATCGGTCAGACGATCCGCCGCGATCGGGCTAAGCAGCAGGTGATCGATGCGGAACCCGGCATCGCGTTGCCACGCCCCGGCCTGATAGTCCCAGAACGTCCACACCCCGCCCTTCGGAAAGCGGGTCCGCAGCGCATCGGTCCACCCTTGCGCCACCAATTTGCGATACCCGGCGCGCGATTCGGGCTGCATCAGCGCATCGCTTTCCATCGCGCGGACCGAGAATACGTCGTCGTCGTTCGGGATGACGTTGTAATCGCCCGCCAGCACCACGGTCCGCTCCTCCGCCAGCAGCGTTGCGGCACGATCGCGGAGCCGGTCGATCCAGCGCAGTTTGTAGTCGAACTTCGGGCCGGGCTGCGGATTGCCGTTGGGGAGGTAGATCGACGCGATCACCACCCCGTCGACGTCCGCCTCCAGATAGCGGCTGTGCAGATCGTCCGGCTCCCCGGCCAGTCCGCGCTGGCGCTCGACCGGATCGGCCCCGCGCGCGAGGATGGCTACGCCGTTGAATCCCTTTTGCCCATGCCACAACGCGCCATATCCGGCGGCGCGGATATCGGCTTCGGGGAAGGTCTCGTCGCTCGACTTCAGTTCCTGAAGGCACACCACATCGGGCTTCTGCTCGTCGAGATATTCGATCAGGCGCGGCAGACGCGCCTTGATACCATTGACGTTGTAGCTGACGATCCGCACGTCAGATCGCGAAGCTGGTGCCGCAGCCACAACCTGACGCGGCCTGGGGATTGGTCACGCGGAACGCCGCGCCGCCCAGCGATTCGACGAAATCGACCTCGGCACCACGGATCAGGTCGATGCTGACCGGATCGACGACCAGCCGGGTGCCGTCGGTTTCCGCGATCAGGTCGTCCTGATCGGGCGCGTCGGCCAGTCCGAACTTGTACTGGAACCCCGAACACCCCCCGCCTTCGACCGACAGTCGCAGGATGGCGGGCTTGCCCTGTTTGTTCGCGATCGCGGCGACGCGTGCGGCGGCGGCGACGGACAGGGTGATATCGGACGATAGGGTTGCGGTCATGCCGCAGAGATAGTCCTGACAGGGGCGAACGGCAACCACGCCGCCCGCGCTTCGATCAGTTGGAGGGGCCGCCCATCGCCAGCCGCTGCCGCTGTGCGCGGTCGGCGGCCATCGCCAGTTCGGTGGCCTGAAGATAGGGGGCCGGATTGACGGCCGCGCCGTCGATACGGACTTCGTAATGCAGGTGGCTGCCGGTCGAACGACCGGTCGATCCCATCAGACCGATCAACTGCCCGCGCTTCACACGCATGTGATCCGACACGAGAATCTTCGACAGGTGGCCGTACCGGGTGGCGATGCCCTTGCCGTGGTTCACTTCGATCAGGTTGCCGTATCCGCCGGCGCGCTGTGCCCGCGATACGATACCATCGGCGGAGGCATAGACCGGGGTGCCCATCGGACCGGGGATATCGACCCCGGCATGCATCGCGGCGGTGCCACGGAAGGGATCGGACCGGACCCCGAAATTGCTGGTGAACGACAGGCGGGCGACCGGCTGGAACGACGGGATCGAGATCGCTGCCTGTTCGATCGAATCGAGCCGCTTCCAGCTCAGAAACAGCGAGCGCATCTGTGCATCGGCGGCGGCATCGGCAGTCGCGGCATTCGCCGTCGCAGCAGCGGCGGTGGCCGCATCGACCGGCTCATAGGGTCCGCCCATCGCGCCGGACACGCGCGGCGGGGTCAGGCCCAGTCGCTGCATCGACCGGGCAGCGGCATCGTACCGCGCATCGGCGACGGCGCGCGCCTGTGCCGCCATCGTCGCCTGTCGGCGAACGACGCGGTCGAACGGTTGCGTCACGATCCGGGCATCGCCATCGGCGGCACCGGGTTCGAGCGCGGCCAGCGCCAGCTTGGCGGCATCGTCCGACCCGGTCAGTACCGCGGCCAGCGCAGCCTGACGTTGATCGACGCGCGCCGCATGCGCACGGGCCTTGTCGCGCAACCGGGCGACGTCGGCACGCATCGTGGCCACTTCCTGCTGCATCGCCGCCAGATCGGCGCCGGCAACCTCGGCTTCGACGATCCCGCCCGCGACGGCGGTGTCGAGCGCGGCATGGCCCATGCCATAGGCGGAAAAGGCGACGGTGACGGCGGCAAGCCCGGCGGCGACCGCCTGGGTCCGGCCTGCGACGCTGCAGCGGCGAAGTCGGCTGCCGTCATGGAACAAAAAGTCGCGCGTCTTGAAGATCGAGCGGAACCGCGTGGCAATCGCGGCGTTGGCATTCATCACAGACGTAATCGGCATTATGATTCGCGACCCAACGTTGCGACCGCGACGCCCCTGAACGCGCGGCCGATGAAACCCTGTCTTGACTGCAGCCCCACCGCGCCCCGACGGAACGAGGACTTGCAGTATCCGCCGTACCGCTGGCAAGCGCTGGGGCCGCTTCGCGCGTCGGGTCGCCGCCCACGCGGGTTGAGTCGTTTAATGCAGGATGAATTGTTGCCCGGGACAGCGGAACCAACGCGTGATTCGCGCGAAACGGACGTGCCGGATCAACCGGTCATGTCCGCCAGTACCGCGGCGGCATGTCCCGCAACTTTGACCTTGCGCCAGACGGTTACCAGTCGTCCGGCATCGTCGAAACGGAACGTCGCACGCTCGATCCCGAAATAGGTCCGGCCGTACATCTGCTTTTCGCCCCACACGCCGAACGCGGCGCAAACGCTACCGTCCTCATCACTCGCCAGCGGAACGCGAAGGTCGTATTTCGCCGCGAACTTCGCGAGTTTCGCAGGCGTGTCGCGCGATACCCCAACCACGTCGGCCCCGGCGGCGGCAAACCGTTCCAGCAATTCGGAAAAGTCCTGCGCCTCACGGGTACATCCGGTCGTATCCGCCTTTGGATAGAAATACAGGACCAGTCCGCGCCCAGCCCGGTCAGCCGGATCGAACGGCGTGCCGTCGGCCAGCGTCAGTTGCAGCGGCGGCAGCGTATCGCCAACGTCCATCGTCATTCTCCCTGCGCCACCCGGCGCCATGTCGCGGCCACGCCCTGTCGCGTCGTCGCCAGCGTGGCAAGCACCTCGTCCCAGTCGCCGCATCCGAGTGCCGCCGCAAGGATCGGGCGCGTCGTGTCGGGCGGCAGTTGCGCATCGGGTGCGACCAGCCGCATCGCGACGATCAGCCGGGTCAGAAAATCATGCGCACCCCGCATGTCGGGCGGCAACGATCCCACCGCGATCAATCGATCGACCGCCTCGCCCAGTTCGGGGGAAAATCCTTGTCGCGTCCGCAGTTGCAGGACATGGACGGCGAACTCCAGATCGACCAGCCCGCCCTCCCCCAGCTTGGCGTCGAGCGGACCGGCAGCGGGCTTGTGCCGGGACATTTCGGCCCGCATCGCCACCGCGTCCGCCGTCACGTCGCGCACGGGACGGTCCCCCGCCAGTACCCGGTCGATGATCGCCTGCGCCGCCATGCGGGCGTCCGGCGACCCCACGATCGGGCGGGCGCGGGCCAGCGCCATATGCTCCCATGTCCACGCATCCTCGCGCTGATACCGGTCGAACCCGGCCAGCGACACGACCAGCGGCCCCTGCGCACCCGACGGTCGCAACCGGGTATCGACCTCGTACAGCGGCCCCGATGCGGTCTGTACCGACAGCGCCGCCGTCAGCCGCTGCGCCAGCCGGTTGTAGTAGAGCACCGCGCCCAACGGCTTTTCGCCATCGGATTCGGCGGAAAAGTCGCCGGTGAAGCAATAGATCAGGTCGAGATCGGACGCATGGGTCAAGGCTCCGCCGCCCAGCCGCCCCAGCGCCAGCACCACCAGTTCGCTGTCCGGCACCCGTCCGTGCCGCTGTGCGAACGCATCGGCGGTCGCGCGCGCCAGTACCGCGACCGCCGCCTCCGCGATCCGCGCATAGCCTGCCGCGACGGACAGCGGGTCGCTGGTCCCCGCCACCACCTGTACGCCAAGCATGAATCGCTTTTCGTTCACCACGTCGCGCACATGGTCGAGCAAGCGCTCATAGCCCTCGCCCGCGCGCATCGACATTTCGGCGGCAAGATCGGCGACCGATCCCACCGGGTCGAGCGCGCGGGCGTCGATCAGCGCATCGAGCAAGGTCGGTCGCCGCGCCAGCGCCTCGGCCAGCGTCGGCGCGTGGCACAGGATCGTGCTGAGCAGCTTCGCCAGCGCCGGTTGCGCTTCGAGCAGGCGGAAGAGGTTGATCGCGCTCGGCAATCGCGCCAGCATCGCATCGAGCCGCAGCAGCGCGCCGTCCCGGTCCGATGCGGTCGCCAATCCTTCGATCAATCCCGGCAGGCTGTCTTCCAGCGCCGCGCGGGCCGCCGGGCTGCGCAATGCCGGATACCCGCCGCTGCGCCAGTCGGCGATCCGCCGCGCCGCCGGTTCCGGCGGATCGAAGCCGAGCGATGCCAGCCGGTCCGCCAGCAACCGGGGGTCGGCAGGCAGGCGCGGCATCGCCGCACCGTCGAGCCGGTCGTACACCGCCCCCACCGCCGCGACATGCGGGGCGAGCAGCGCCAGCAACGCCGCCCCATCCTCCAGTCCGTGCAGCCGGGCCACGCGGTCGATCGACTCCGGCTGCGTCGGCAGGCTGTGGGTCTGACGATCGTCGACCATCTGCAACCGGTGTTCGATGGTGCGGAACAGCGTGTATCCCGCCGCCATCGTCGTCGCTTCCACCGCCGCGATCCGACCGCTCGCCGCCAAGGCCGTCAGCGCATCCAGCGTCGCGGGCGCGCGTAACGCTGGTTCGCGACCGCCATGCACCAGTTGATGCACCTGCGCGAAGAACTCCGCCTCGCGAATCCCGCCGCGCCCGCGCTTCAGATCATATCCGGGGCCGAATGCCTGTCCCTGTGCATAATGGTCGCGGATGCGGCGCGTGATCTCGCGTATCTCGCCGATCGCGCCATAGTCGAGCGCACGCCGCCAGACGAACGGACGAATGGCTTCGAGGAAGCGCGTACCCAGCGCGATATCGCCCGCCGCCGCCCGCGCGCGAATAAACGCCGCACGCTCCCACGGGAGCGCGGCCGATTCATAATATCCGATCGCGGCATCGACCGGCAACGCGATCGGCGTGGCCTCGGGCGACGGACGCAGCCGCAGATCGACGCGCAGGACATAGCCGTCACCATCGCGCGCCTGCAGCAGTTCCGTCGCACGGCGGGCGATCCGTACCGCCGCTTCCGCCGGATCGTCGCGTTCGCGGCGGGGCAGTATTGCCGGATCGTACAACAGGATCGGATCGATATCGGACGAATAGTTCAGCTCGCGGCTGCCCTGCTTCCCCAGTGCGATGGCGGTGAAGCCGACCGGAGCGGCACCCGGCGTACGTTCCTCGATGGCGGCAACAATCGCACGGTCCAGCGCGCGATCGGCGAAATCGCTCAGCGCATGGGTGACGGCGCGAAGATCATAGGCACCGCCCAGATCGCCGAGCGCGACCAGCAGCGCCAGCCGCCGCCGCTCGATCCGCAAGCGGCGTGCCAGCGGCAGGTCGGGATCGGGTTCGACCACGGCTTGCACCGGATCGATATCGAACCCCGCCAGCCGGTCGAGAAAGTCGGCCTCGCGGTCCAGCAGCGTCGAGAGAAACGGCGACCCGTCCCGCACCCGGGCGATCAGCGCGTCATCCAACTGCATTACACGCCGCCCCGGTGAAACGAATCGGAAGTACGCACGTTCAAAACCGCATGGAACCGATCGCTCATCCGTATGCGCCGCATGGCGGACAGGTCGTTATCGGCCCAAGGGCGGGCGATGGCGTCGGCCGTGCCCTGCGGTCCAGCTTCGTCGGCGACGATCGCCTTCCACCGGCAATCGCCGCCTGTCTTGACCGGCTGAACCACCTGCCCCGCCACTGACGCGCAGCGGCGGATCGGTCAGCGCTCCCGGCTGAGATCGTCGACTTCGCCCATGATGGTGTCGAGCACCGTCTGACCATTGTTGTCCGGCTGCGACGCGCGCGACGGTAACTGCCCTTCGGTCATCAGCGCTTCCAGCGCGACGCGACCGCGCGCGACGCGGCTCTTGATCGTGCCGACGGCGACGTTGCAGATCTCTGCCGCCTCTTCATAGGCGAAGCCGCCCGCGCCGACGAGGATCAGCGCCTCACGCTGCGGCTGCGGCAGATGGAGCAGCGCCCGCTGCATATCGGCCAGTTCGACATGGCGGTCCTGACTGGCGGGCGCGGCGAGAATCCGGTCGGCGACCAGATCGTCCCATTCACCCTTGAACCGCGCACGCCGCATTTGCGACAGATACAGGTTGCGCAGGATGATGAAGGTCCACGCGCGCATGTTGGTTCCGGCCTGAAACCGCTGACGCGCGGCCCATGCCTTCAACAGGGTTTCCTGCACCAGATCGTCGGCAAGATCACGGCTGCCCGACAGGGACCGGCCGAACGCGCGCAGGTGCGGAATAACCTGCGCCAGCTGTTTCTTGAACTCCGGATCGGACAGGGCGACATGCTCCTGCACTTCCGTGTCCGCGTTTTCGGTGATGTCGGGGTCGGTCATTCTCATCCGTTCGATACGCGGTCGGCCAACGGGGCCGGTCCCGAACATAGGCACCGGTCCCGCCGATTGCCAGCGGGACCGGAAACGGTGTCCAGTACGTTCAGGACAAAAGTATATACGCCATGACCGCGATCACCGCGACCAGCGAGATCGCGAGGATGTAGCGCGTGACCCCGGGGGTCGATCCGGCGCGAGCGCGGGTCGCGCTTACGTGGATACGGTCTTGTTCGTCAGCCATGCCGCTTGAAACCCCCGAGATTTGTTTTGGGTCCGTATCGTTCGCGCTTATGCGGGAACGGTCGCTTCGTCGAAGAACAGCGCCTGACTGATCGCCGCCTTCACGGTCGAACGCTGGAACGGCTTGGTGATGAGGAACGTCGGTTCGGGACGTTCGCCGGTCAGCAGCCGCTCGGGGAACGCGGTGATGAAGATCACCGGCACGTTGAATTCGGACAGGATGTCCTTGACCGCATCGATGCCCGAACTGTCGTCCGCCAACTGAATGTCGGCGAGCAGCAGGCCGGGGCGGTCCTGCATGGCCAGCGCGACCGCCTCGTCACGGGTCACGGCGACGCCGGTGACTTCGTGACCCAGATCACGGACGATCTGTTCGAGGTCCATCGCGATCAGCGGCTCGTCCTCGATAATCATCACGCGCGAGCGGGTCTGCTGCTCGATTTCGCGCAGTGCCTCGGCGACCAGTTCCTCGACCTCTTCCGGAGTGGAATCGATGAGATAGGCGGTATCCTCGACCGTGAAGCCCTCCATCGCGGTCAGCAGCAGCGACTGGCGCGACAGCGGCGCGATCCGCGACAGGCGGGCACGGGCGATGGCTTCGTTGTCCGATCCGGCATCGCTGCCTTCGCCGAACGCTTCGGGCTGCGACGACGACCAGATCGCCTGAAACGTCCGGTACAGGCCGAGGCGGGGGTCGACGTCGCGCGGAAATTCTTCCGGCGCGGCGACGATGGCTTCCAGCGTCGCGCGGACATACTGATCGCCCTCGCTCTGGCTGCCGGTAAGGGCACGGCCATAGCGCCGCAGGAAGGGAAGGTGCGGCGCAAGCTGCTGTCCGAGCGACATGATCTGGTAGGTCTCCTTCGGCGCGTCCGTCGGCGGAAAGCCGGTGGCGCAGGCGTTCAAAACGGGTCGATACGGCACGGAGAAGACGCCTCCCCCGAGTTCGCGTCGGATCATGGAACCAACGAGCGCATATTTTGTTTCCTGTGCGCCCGCCGTGTCGAAATTGCGTTCGTGACGTTTCGGACGGCGGTGGTGAAGTCGTTCCGGTGATTGGTCCGGGCATCGGGGGAAGGCGTGCATTCGTGAGGGATGGTGAACAGGCGGCGAAGCAGCCCAATGCGACGCCCCAGGCTGGAACACAGCCTGACAGAAAAGATTCGTCCAATTTGGGCAATGCGTTGCGTGCCGTGTATCAGGATGCCGTGGGGGAATCGGTTCCCGACGACCTGCTCGACCTGCTCAGCAAGCTCAAATAGTTGTCGTCCGCGTGACGACCCCCCCGCCCCAACGTCGGCGACCGCCAAACCCGGCGGCCGCCCTTCGACGTATGCCGACCGGCGCGAAACTGGTTCTGATCCTCAGTGCCGCGTTGCTGCCGCTGGCGCTCATCGCGCTGTTCGCCACGCTTCAGACGTCGCGAACCGCCGACATGGACACGCGCGCCCGGTTGCGCGTCGCGGCGACGGAAGCCTCGCGCGCCATCTCGATCGAACTGGTCGGCGACATGACCGCGTTGCGCGTGGCGATGAACGCGCTTTCGAGCGATCCCGCCAATGCCCCCGGCTGCGCCCGTGTCGAAGGCGTGTTCGCGCAGCAGTCCGCCGCGGGCGCACGCTTCGGTATCTTCGCACCCGACGGACGGCTGGTGTGCGGCACGGCATTGTCACGACCGTCGCGCGGCAGCGCCGACGCCAGCGGCTTGCGGGCGCAAATCCTGTCGGACCGAGGACTGCTGCTCGATATCGCGGGTAGCAACGGTCGCGCCTATGCCGTGGCGTTCTTTCCCAGCCCGATGTTGCAGGATCTGGCGCAGCCCAGCGGCTATGCCGTGCCGTTCGCCGCCGATCTGGAACATGATGGCGAGCCGGAAATCCCGTTGCAGACATTGCCCCCCGAACCGGGGTTCGAACGGCTGGAGCGTATCCGTGTCCCGCTGGGCATCGACGATCTAAGCCTGAACATGGCGGTGCGGCGTGCGCCGATCACGTCGCCGCTGGTCGTGGCGATGCTGTTGCCGCTGGTGATGTGGATCGCGGCGACCGGCATCGGCTGGTTCGTGGTCGACCGGCTGCTGATCCGTCCGTTGCGCCGCCTGCGCACCGATATCGGCAGCTATCGGCCCGGCCACCCGATGACCGGCCTCGATTTCGGTGCGATCCCGGCGCGCGAGATCGTCGAGCTGGGCGAGACGTTTCAGGAACTGACCCACACGGTCGAGCGGCACGAACAGTCGATGGCCGACGGGCTGGTGCGACAGACCAAGCTGACCCGCGAAGTCCATCACCGCGTGAAAAACAATCTTCAGGTTATTGCCAGCCTCATCAACTTCCATGCCCGCAGCGCGCGGGGGGAGGCGGCATCGGATGCCTATGCGACGATCCAGCGGCGGGTTGATGCGCTGGCGGTCGTCCATCGCCACCATTATGCCGAGATGGAGGAAAATCGCGGCCTCGAACTGAAGTCGGTGATCGGCGAACTGGCGTCGAACATCCGCGCCACTGCGCCCGATGCGTCGTCGCGGCTGGGCATTACGCTGAACGTCGAGCCGCTGCTCGTGACGCAAGACGTGGCGGTCGCCGTGTCGTTTCTGCTGACCGAGTTGATCGAACTGGCCGCATCGGTCAATCCGCAGGCGCAGATCGGGGTTTCGGTGCGCCACGTCCCCGGCACCGCGACCGCGACGTTGCGCGCCAGTTCACCGGCGCTGGTCGAGGGGGACGAACTCGATACGCTGGTCAAGACGCGCTATGGCCGCATCATCCTCGGCCTGTCGCGACAGTTGCGCGCGCCGTTGCACCATGATCCGCTGACCGGTGCGTATGAAATCCTGATCGCGGCGAAGGCGGCGTGACGCGGCATTGAATCGAACGGCGCGTCGCCACGCCGTTCGATTCCTATCGCAGCCCCAACATCTTGTGCGTCTGCAACGACAACCGCCAGTGCGGACGCGCCATCGCGAAATCGATCGCCGCATCGCGGTTGACGGCTTCCAGCCCGATCGCGTCCATCGGTTGCACCAGCCGGTGCGCGAAATCCCACGCCTCCATCGCATCGACGTCGATACCGTCCTGCGGCCAGACCAGCTTCAATTCGTCGCCGCGCCGTTGCACCACCGTGCTGCCCGCCTTGGGGCTGATGCAGACCCAGTCGATGCCGGGATGCGCGGCAATGGTGCCGTTGCTCTCGATCGCGATGGTGAAGCCCGCATCGTGCAACGCGGCGACCAGCGCATCGTCGATCTGGAGCATCGGTTCGCCGCCGGTCAGCACGACGAAACGGCGCGCGATACCCGTGCCCCAATGCCCGACCACCGCCGCCGCCAGTGCGGTGGCGTCAACGAACTTGCCGCCGCCGATACCGTCGGTCCCGATGAAATCAGTGTCGCAGAAGCGGCAGATCGCGGTCGCCCGATCGACCTCGCGCCCGGTCCACAGATTGCATCCGGCGAACCGCACGAACACCGCGCGGCGACCGGCATGCACCCCCTCCCCCTGAAGGGTGAGGAACATTTCCTTGACCGAATAGGTCATTGGTCGCCCAGCGGCGGGGTGGCGTAGTGCGTCGGATCGGGCAGGCCCGCTTCGGCGAAACCCTTCGCGCGCAACCGGCAACTATCGCATCGCCCGCAATGCAACGCCCCGGCCGGGTCGTAGCACGACCAGCTCATGCCCGCGTCGATCCCCAGCCGCGCCGCCTCCCGCGCGATATCCGCCTTGGTCATGTGTTGCAGCGGGGCGTGGATGCGGAACCGTTCGCCCTCGACCCCGGCCCGCGTCGCCAGTTCCGCCAGCACCTCGAACCCGGCGATGAATTCCGGACGGCAATCGGGATAGCCCGAATAGTCCAGCGCATTGACGCCGATCCACAGGTCGCGCGCGCCCGCCGCCTCTGCCCAACCGAGCGCGAGGCTGAGAAAGATCGTGTTGCGTGCCGGGACATAGGTGACGGGAATGTCGGCACCGACGCCTTCCTTCGGCACTGCCAGCGCATCGTCGGTCAACGCCGACCCACCGAACGCGCGCAGATCGATCGGCAGCACGACATGCCGTTCCGCCCCCAGCATCTTCACGATGCGACGCGCCGCCGCCAGTTCGACATGATGCCGCTGGTTGTAATCGATCGACAGCGCCAGCAGGCGATGGCCCGCCTCGCGCGCCAGTGCCGCCGATACCATCGAATCGAGGCCGCCGGACACCAGCACCACGCTGAGGGGAGAAGTCGTCATGCCGGGATACCTGTCCTGCGTTGCGATCGGGCGCGGCACGTCGCCGCCGCGCGGCCGACCCGTCCGTCATGAAAGCTGTCACCTGAACGGCACGGGCTGCTGGCGGATGCCGCGTCCATGTCCATCGCGGGCCTTTAGGCGCTCCGCCGCGCCGGAGCAACCGCCCGCAAAAAACGGGCCGCTCGCGAGCGGCCCGCAAGGCTTCTCAGGGGACTATGCGCGTCCGTCGAAGGACATATGGGGTATAGCGCAGGATACGGAACCTGCGATTAACGGGCGGGCGTGCGACATTCGCCTACCCGCCGCACGACCATCGAGTCGGAAAACGGCATCCCGTTCACCATCCCCTCGCTGTCGATCCGGAGCGAACGCGCGGTGTCGGCGCGCAGCAGGGTGCGGACATGGCCGGTGCCGGGACAGGTATAATGGACCGTCAGGCTATCGACCGAATCGTCGATCACGAACCGGCTGCATTCCGCCGCGCGCAACCGCATGCGCAGGAAGACCGCCGGATCGACGACGCAATTCTCGCGCGGCGGGCGCGCGTCGCCGACCATGCGGAACAGCCACCGCCCCGGCGCGACGCCCTCCATCGCGCGCAGCGTCGGCGCATGGGCAGGCTGCGCGCCCGCCGCGACGGATGCGATCAGCAAACCGGCGGCGATCCCCCATCGCCCGGTGCGTCCCCCCAACATTGCTTCGTCCCCCCTTCAGGCTCGATCAGGCGACCACGTCGGCCAGCGCCAGCGGAAATTTCGTCGCGCAGAATGCGCAGTCGACGGTGATGAACCCGTTTTCGTCCGCCATTTCGCGGCGTTCCTCTTCCGGGAAGCGCGCGATCACCCCGGCGATATAGTCGCGGTCGCACCGGCAGCCGCGCGACAGCGCGGTGGTCGCCAACACCCGCACTTCGCGTTCTTCGTTGAACAGCCGCCACACGATGGTTTCCAGCGGCACCATCGGGTCGGCCAGTTCGTCCGCGCCCATCGTCGCGCCCAGCGCCTCGACATGATGCCATTCGGGATGGTCGAGCCGGGTGTGCAGTCGCTCGCGCCCTTCCTCTCCCTCCGGCAGATGCTGGAGGAAGATGCCGCCGACGATCCGTTGTCCCTCGTCATCGAACGACAGGCCCAGCCGCACCAGCGACGGAATCTGTTCGGATTGCAGGAAATAGCTCTCCGCCGCCGCCGCGATCGAATCCCCGTCCAGCGGGACGATGCCCTGATAGCGCTCGCCCGACGTCACCTGATCGAAGGTGATCGCCAGATATCCCTGCCCGAACATCGCGAACAACGACGGCTCTTCGCCCAGTTCGGCCAGCCGGTCGCGGTCGAAATCGACATAGCCGCGCAACTCGCCATTCTTGAAGTCGCAGACGAGCAGGCGGACGATACCGCCCTGCGTATGCGCCTGTAGCGTCAATTGCCCGGCGGCATCCTTGAGCGTCGAGCCGAGCAACGCGGTCAGCCCCAGTGCCTCGGCCAGCAGGCGCTCGATCGGCGCGGGATAGGCATGGGCGGCAAGGATCGACTGGGCCACCGGGCCAAGCCGCACCACGCGCCCGCGCGCGTGACGATCGGGAAGCGTAAACCCGATCGCGCGATCGAGGTCAGGCAGGCGGACGGTATCGTTCAAGAAAAGCTCCCCGCGTCCGACGTTGCGGACGAAATGTGATCGATCGCTCACATGGGAAGCTGAAGGACGTTGCGCAAGCGGTTCGAGCGGTAAGTTTACCGCCGATCGCCCGCGCGGGGATCGATTGCCGTTACGGCATCCCCGCGCGGGCCCGGCCGGTCACTTGCCTTCCGGAACCACCACCATCGACCAGTCCTTGGCCGGAACCAGATATTTGGCAGCCAGTGTCTGAAGTTCCGCAGGCGTCGTGCTGCGGATATCGTTCATCAGGTTGGGGATCGCCGCGATCCGCGCCGGATCGCGCGTGCCGCCCGACGTCTGTAACATCCAGAACATGTTGCCGCTCGACATGCGGGCCAGCGACTGCATCACCGGCAGCTTTGCACGGTCGAGTTCGTCCACCGGCACCGGCGTCTTGACCAGATCGGCCGCGATCTCCCGAACCAGTTGGAAGAAGAAGTCGGTGCGGTCGGGTGGCACCATCCCGAGCGCGAGGATCCGTCCACCACCCGGCAACCCGGTCGGCCAGCCATTGTCGACGTTGGGCGAATAGCTCACCCCCGCCTGGCTCCGCAGCCGGTCGAGCAACCGGTCGCGGAACACGGCCGTCAGCACCTCCAGCTTGCGGCTTTCGCTCAGTCCCGCGCTGCCCGCGCCGGTCGGCCATGCGATGGCGGCGGCGGCCTGGTTGGGCTGGCCGCTATGGGTGCGGACGACCGGACGATCGACATGCGCCGGGAAACGGACCGGCGGCGGCGGCGTCGCACCTCCCTTGCGGGGGGCCATCGCCCCGATCGTCGCGGCGACGGCATCGATCGCCGCCTGCTGCGTCACGTCGCCGAACACCTGCACCTCGATCGGGCCGGATGCCAGCAACGGCGCCCACAGCGCCTTGAACGATGCCGCGTCCAGCGCCTCGATCGACTTGCGATCGGGGGCGCCCCAGCGCGGATCGCCCGCATGAAGCAGATTGTCGAGATCGCGCGACATCACGCCGTCCGGCGACGATCCCAGCCCTTCATAGCTGGCCAGCATCACCGCGCGGGCACGGGCGACGGGACGCGGGTCCCATGCCGGCGATTGCAGCTTGGCCGCCATCAGCTTCAACTGATCGGTCAGGTCGGCGGCGGTGGTCGTGCCCGACAGCATGAACGCATCGTCGTCGATACCGAACGACAGGCCGATCTGCCGCCCGCCGGTCATGCGGTCGAGTTCCTCCTGACCCAATACGCCGCGCGGCGTCTGGATACCCGAGGCCACCAGCGCCAGATCGGCGGCGAAAGCGGGGGTCCGCCGGTCGGCGGGCAAGGCGTTCAGCCCGCCGCCGAAGCGCACGCGGACATAGACCTTGCCGGTCTCCGCATCGTTCGGGAACAGCAGCAGCGACGATCCATTGGCGAAATCGACCCGTTCGACCGGCGGTTCGGCCAGCGCGATGCTGCGCGTGGTGATCGCGCCGGGCTTGCCGAGCGAGGGCAGTCGATCGAAACCGATCGCGGCCTGTCCACGGCGCGTATTGCTGGTTCCCGCGACCGGTCGCGCCAGTGCGGTGGTCAGGCGTGCCTGCACCGTCGGGTCGGGCGTGCGGGTGTTGACGAGCGCGCGGGTGGCGACGCCGTCGAACACCTTCTTCGCCGCCGCCTGTACCCGCGCCGGGGTAAAGAACCGCTTGGCGATCGCCCCTTCAAAGATGCGCAGCGAGGTTTCGGGTCCCGCGATCGTCTCGCGGATATCGGTGGCGGACACCAGATTGTCGGCCAGCGTCGATCCCGCCGCGACCGGCGCGGTGCGGACCTCGTTTTCCATACCGGCGCGGATTTCCCCGACCTCGCGGTCGATCTCGGCCTGTGTCGGCGGGGTGCCCATCCAGTCGGCCATCGTGGCGCGGACGTCGCGCAATGCCGATTCCCAATCGTCGCCGACCGGCAGGATGGTCAATTGCGTGATGTTGGCGGAGCGGGAAACATCGTCCAGATCGGCTCCGGCGGAAATGAAGCTGCCCCCGGCACGCGCGCGGCTTTCCAGCCGCCGGTTCAGGATGCGGATCGCGATCTGATCGATCATGCGTTCCTGATTGAACAGGATGGTGTCGTCGCCGATCGTCCACGGACGCAGCACCGCCATCTGCACCAGCGTCGGGATCGCAGGCTCGCTTGCCGCCCCGGCGGTCGGCTTGCCTGCCTGCGGCGATCCGAATTTCGGTTCGGCGGGCGCCGGGCCGGTACCCTGCCAGGCGCCGAAATGCTTCACAACCGCGGCTTCGAGGATCGCCGGATCGGCGTCGCCCGCGATGACGATGATCGCGCGATCGGGCCGATACCAGCGTTCGTGGAATGCCTTCACCTTGTCCGCCGTCGCCGCCTGCAACGTCTCGACATTGCCGATCGGCGAGCGGTCCGCCAGCGGCTGTCCGGCGAAGAACAGTTCGCGCGTCGCATCGCCCAGCCGCACCTGCGGTCCGGGCTGTTCGCGCTGTTCGGACAGGACAACCGGCCGCTCCGCATCCAGCGCGGCCTGCGTCAGCGTCGGTTCGGTCATCATGCCCGACAGGATCTTCATACTCTCATCCAGCCCGGCGGGCGTGGCCGACGGCAGGTCGAGCTTGTAGACGGTCTGCGTAAAGCTGGTCGATGCGTTGCTGTCCGATCCGAACGTGACGCCCAACCGTTGCCAAACCCGCTTCGATTCGCCGTCGGGTACATGCACCGACCCACGAAACGACAGATGTTCGAGAAGATGCGCGAAGCCCCGCTCGGTATCGGTTTCCATCAGCGACCCGGTGCCGATCGCGACACGGATCGCGATCTGCCCCGGCGGCACCCCGTTGCGGCGCACGGCATATTTCAACCCGTTGGGCAGCACGCCATAGGTCCACGACCGGTCGGGCGGAATGTCGCTGCCCTTGAACAGCCACGGCGTGTCCGGCCCCTGTGCCACGGGTTGCAGCGGCGGAAGCTGCCGGACGGGGGCGGCGGGCGACGCCGGGGGTGCGGTCTGCGCGACGAGCGGCGCGGCGATCAGGGCCAGGGACGGAAGAGCAGCCGCGGCCACACGGAACAGGAATACCATGGGCGAGGGTGTAGCGTCGTTGCAACGGTTCGGAAAGTATCGACCGCCACCTGCAATAATAAAGCCGAACCGCGTCAAATATTCATCGACGGTTCAGTAGCGACGATCCGTCAGCGTTCCTCACGTCGCAGATACAGGTAATTGTCGTCGAACTCGGCCAGCGCGATCAATCCGGTCATGTCGAGGATCGTCACGCGCTTTCCCCGAAACTCCATCAGCCCACGCTCGCGCAACTCCCGGAGCGTGCGATTGACGTGCACCGGGGTCAGTCCGGTGCAATCGGCAAGATCGTTCTGCGTCAACGCCAGATCATAGCCGCTGTCGTCGGCCATGCCGACCAGTCCCAGCCGGACGCGCAATTCGCAGATCAGATGCCCGACCCGCTGGATCGCGTTGCGACGGCCCAGCGACAACACCCATTCGCGGTGGATCGCGGCGTCCAGTGCCGTGAGGAACCAGTAGACGCGCGCCAGATGCGGATGATTCTCGGTGATGTCGGTCAATTTCTGATGCGGGACCAGCACCACCCGACACGGCGTCAGCGCCATGACATTATGGTCGAGTTGCTTCAGCGAGAAACTATGGAGATCGAGAAAGTCGCCGGGGACATGAAGTTCGGTGATCTGACGCTCGCCGCCCGGCAAATCCTTGTACCGGCACATCACGCCTTCGGTCAGCAGCGTGCTGGTCGTCAGCCGCTCGCCCGCCCGGATACAGGTCGTGTGCGCCGGAACCGTCCGCACTTCGCCCAGCGCGTCGAGAATCACGCGCTCTTCGTCCGCCGATATGGTGTCGCGTGCGCGCAACCTCGCCAAATGCGTTTCGATCACAATCGCATCCCCCCATCTTGCCCCGTTCGATCCCGCCCGTCCGGCACCGATAATTCGGGCGGAACGTCATGGCAACGGGGCGGTATTGGCGATCGATCGAACGCAGCGTTTCCACCTGCGCCCTTGATCCGCCATGCCGCCCGCGCCAAATGGCGACCATGTTGATCGAAACCGAACCCACGCCCAACCCGGCGACGTTGAAGTTCCTGCCGGGGCGCACCGTCATGGATGCCGGCACCCGCGACTTCGCCACGCCGGAGGAGGCGGAAGCGTCGCCGCTGGCCGAGGCGCTGTTCGGGCTGGGCGATGTCGTCGGCGTATTCTTCGGACGCGACTTCGTGTCGGTGACGAAGGCACCGGGCAGCGAATGGTCGTCGCTGAAGCCCGACGTCCTCGGGATATTGCTGGATCATTTCGCGGGCAATATGCCGTTGTTCCGTCCGACCGGGACCGCCGGTTTCTCGGTCCCCGCCCCCGAAACCGCGCTGAACGACGATCCGGCGGATGCCGATATCGTCGAACAGATCAAGGAACTGATCGAAACCCGCGTCCGCCCCGCCGTAGCGAACGACGGTGGCGATATCATCTATCGCGGGTTCCAGCGCGGCAAGGTATTCCTGCAATTGCAGGGGGCATGTTCCGGTTGCCCGTCGTCCAGCGCCACGCTGAAGAACGGCATCGAGCAATTGCTGAAATATTACGTGCCCGAAGTGACGGAGGTTCAGGCAGTCTGATGATGAAAATCGACGACACGGCGCTCGACACGCTGTTCCGCGCCGCCCGCACGTTCAACCATTATACCGATCGCCCGGTGGCCGATGCCGACCTGCACGCGATCTGGGACCTGCTGAAATGGGGGCCGACCAGCGCCAACCAGCTTCCGGCACGAATCGTCTGGTGCACGTCGCAAGCGGCGAAGGACAAGCTGGCCGATTGCTGCTCCGGCACCAATCCGGACAAGGTGCGCGCCGCGCCGGTGACGGCGATCATCGGCATGGACACCGAATTCCACGAATATCTGCCCGAACTATTCCCCCATGCGGATGCAAAGGCATGGTTCGACGGCAATGCCGAACTGCGTCAGGCGTCGGCATTTCGTAACTCGACGTTGCAGGGCGCGTACCTGATCCTCGCCGCGCGCGCGCTGGGCCTCGATACCGGGCCGATGTCGGGGTTCGATGCCGGGGCGGTCGACAAGGCGTTCTTTGCCGACACGCCGTCGGTCCATGCCAATTTCATCACCACGCTGGGATATGGCGACACCGCGACGCTGCATCCGCGTTCGCCGCGTCCCGATTTCAGCAAGTTCAACCGCATCGCCTGATCGCGTGCGTACACTGGTCATCGAAACCGCCACCGCGGCCTGTTCGGTCGCGTTGATCGAGGACGGGGTGGTGATCGCCCGCCATCACGACGTGGTCGGGCGTGGCCATGCCGAACGGCTGGTACCGATGATCGCCACCCTGCTCGATCAGGGCCGCGCCGACGCCATATTGGTCGACGTCGGTCCCGGTAGCTTCACCGGTGTCCGGGTCGGCCTTGCAGCGGCGCGCGGGCTGGGGATCGGCTGGGGGGTGCCGGTGCACGGCTTCTCGTCGCTGGCGCTGGTCGCGGCGGCGGCGCTTGCCGATGGCGACGAGACGGGTCAGGTCGTCGCCGTCCTCGACGGCGGGCATGGCGAGGTGTTTCAGCAGGCGTTCGCCGCGCCGCTCGCTCCGATCGACGCGCTGGCGTCGCGCAAGCCGGCCGACGCCATGGCGATGCTGGCGGGGCGGCGCGCGACGGGTCAGGGACTGGCACGGCTGCGGGCGGTCGATCCGACCTTGCCGGTCGACGACCGGTTGCCCGATGCCGCCGATGCCATCCTGCTACCGGCCGCGCTCGCTGCTCTCCCCGCCGCTCCGCTCTACGGTCGGGCGCCCGATGCAGTACCGAAGGCAGCGGCATGAGCAGCGTCCTTGCCCCGGCGGAACTGGTCTCCGGCACCGCTGCCGATATCGAAGCGGTCGATGCGGTGATGCGTGCGGCGTTCGAGGCGCGGTACGGCGAGGCATGGACGTCCGCCCAGTGCCTCGGCATGATGACGCTGCCCGGCGTGTGGCTGACACTGGCGCGGGTGGAAGACGACGTGGTCGGCTTCACCCTGACCCGCTCGATCGCGGGCGACGCGGAACTGCTGTTGCTCGCGGTTCTGCCCGACTGGCGCGGTCGCGGCATCGGCGGGACATTGCTGCGCGGCGCGGTCGACGGCGCGGCGGCGCGCGGCGCGACGCAAATCTGCCTTGAGATGCGATCGAACAATCCGGCGACGCGGCTGTATCTGGCCGAAGGCTTCGTGAAGCGGGGAGAACGGCGGCGCTATTATGCAGGGCGCGACGGCGAACGGTTCGACGCGCATACCTATGTCCGACCGCTCGCTACGGACCAATTCTAAAAAACGTCAGAAATATCGTTGCACAAACAAACATTTGATCGGATAGACTTTCGATGCATTCCTGTTCGGATGCGTTTGCGTAACGAAGGATACTCATGGAATTGCAAGCGGAGCGTGACGATACGCTCATCGCCTTGACCGCCGACATCGTGGCGGCCCATGTCAGCAACAACAATGTCGAGCTTGGCGATATTCCGCTGCTTATCCGCAGCGTGCACGATGCGCTCAACGATCTTGGCAACCCGGTCGAAGAGGCTGCGCCGCGTGCCGAACCGGCCGTGCCGGTACGCGCGTCGATCAAGCCCGATTTCATCGTGTGCCTGGAGGATGGCCGCAAGCTGAAGATGCTCAAGCGCCACCTGATGACGCATTACAACCTGACCCCGGACCAGTATCGCGCAAAGTGGAATCTGCCCGCCGATTACCCGATGGTTGCCCCCAATTATGCCGAACAGCGCAGGACGCTGGCCAAGAAGATCGGCCTGGGGACGCAGCGCCGGACCCGGTAGGTCGTACGTTCGGCGGTGCCTGCCCCGCCGGACCCTTTATCGCCTTTCGCTGACGCGCCACCCGCGCTAGAAGGGCTGAACTCGTCCAGGACGTACAGGATCGCATGCCCCGCAAGATCGACCTCGAAGCACTGTGTCATCAAAAAGGGCTGCGGATCACCGAACAGCGCCGCGTGATCGCGCGCGTGCTGTCCGAAGCCGACGACCATCCCGATGTGGAAAAAGTGTACGAACGGTCGTCCGCGATCGATCCGGGCATTTCGATCGCGACGGTGTACCGCACGGTGCGCCTGTTCGAGGAAGCGGGTATTCTCGACCGGCACGATTTCGGCGACGGGCGCGCACGATACGAACCGGCGCCCGAAGCGCATCACGATCACCTGATCGACGTCGAAAGCGGTCGTGTGATCGAATTCGTCGACCCGGAACTGGAACTGCTGCAAAAGCAGATCGCCGAGCGCCTGGGCTTCCGCCTTGTCGACCATCGCATGGAATTGTACGGCGTCAGCCTCGACCGCAAGGCCTGATCGGCTGGTCGTGGCCGACCGCCTGCGGCTGATCGCGCGGGCCGGCGCGATGCTGGCGACGCTGCTTCTTTACCTGCTGCTGCACGGCACATGGCGGATGGTGCGCGCACGGTCGCCGTGGCCGCCGCGATTCCTCGGCGCGATCGCACGGGTGGTAGGGGCGAAAGTGACGGTGCATGGCACACCGCTGACACGCGACGTCCTGTACCTTGCCAATCACCAGAGCTGGCTCGACATCCTCGCCATCGCCGGGGCCAGCGGCAGCGCGTTCGTCGCCAAGGGCGAGTTGCGCGATGCGCCGCTGGTCGGGTGGCTGTGCACCCTCAACCACACATTGTTCGTCGATCGCGGCGATCGGCTGGGTATCGCGCGTCAGGTCGACACGCTGCGACAGGCATTGGCCGCCGACCATCCCGTTACCGTGTTCCCCGAAGGCACGACGAGCGACGGCACCATGTTGTTGCCGTTCAAGGCCGCGCTGCTCGGCGCGATCGATCCGCCGCCGCCGGGCCTGCGGGTACAGCCGGTGTATCTCGATTACGGGTCGGCGCGGGATATCATCTGGGTCGGCGACGAACCGGGCACCGCCAATGCCGCCCGGGTACTGGCCCGGCGCGGCCGCATCCCGCTGACGATCCACTTCCTCGACCCGTTCGACCCCGCCGGCATGGGGCGGAAAGCGGTGGCCGCGCGCGCAAGGGACGCGATCGTCGCAGCGATGCAATAGCCGCAACGATCCGGCGTGCGCGCGACCGTTGCGGACTATTTCCTTCGCCCCGTGGATATTCGATGCGGCCTCGCCTTCGCGGCATCGAAGCAGCTTTACTCGCTGAACGGTCCCACCGTCACCCGCCGACCGAGCAGGAACGCATCGGCGACATGGACGAACGGCGACAGGTCGACATCGCTCTTCCGGTCGCGCAGGCATTCGGCGAAGCGACGATACAACCGGGCATATTCCGGTTCGTCCCCGACATCGACCGCGACGCCGTCGACCGCCATCCGCGACGCACCCATCGACAGCTTCAACGACCCTTCGTCGGTGTCGACATCGATATCCCATGTCTGCGGCCCGGTCTGGTCGAAGTCGAATTCGACCCGCACCGGCACCCCCGCCGTGTCGGTAAAGTTCAGATCGGCCGCGATCGGCGCGGCGCGGTTCTCCGGAAAGCGCAACTCGGCGGCATCCAGCAACAATGGGCGCGGCAGGATATGGGTGATGACCGACAGCGCGTTGATGCCCGGATCGAACACACCGATGCCCGGCTCCCAGATCCATTCCTGCCCCGGATGCCAGACGCGCACGTCCTCCTTCCAGTTGACCGCGACCCGCTTGATCCGTCGCGCGGCCAGCCACGCCCGCGCCGGTTCGACCGCCGCGGCCTCCCGCGAATGCCATGTCGTGAACAACACCCGCCCCGCCCGCTCGGCGGCAGCGGCGAACGCCTGCGCCTCCGACAGCGTGGCGGCGGGCGGCTTTTCGATCATCACGTCCAGCCCGTGCGACAGCGCTTCCTCGATCAGCTTCAGCCGACCGCGCGGCGGGGTGCAGATCGAGATCGCCTGAACATCCGGCACGGCGGCCATCATGTCGGCGATCGTCCGGAAACCCGGCACGCCATCGGGCGCGGTATGGCTGGTCACGGCGGCGACCAAGGCGAAATCGGGATTGGCGGCGATATGCGGAATGTGCTGATCGCGCGCGATCTTGCCGATACCGGCCAGCGCGATGCGGGTCGGGGCGTGGGCCAAACGTCGCTCTCCTGTGGTTTATAACTCGGACATATCAGCGGGGTTTCCTGCCTGCAAGCATGTCCGCCGGTCTTATGACGGCAGCGTGAGCCGCGTGTCCTGAAACGCCATGTCGACCAGATCGGTCATCGCGGCATAGGCCGCCGCCCCGTCGCCGTCCGCAACCGCATCGAACACGCGCTGATGATCGGGCAGCGGGTCGCGTCGCAGCGGACTGTTGCGCTGTTTGAAGATGGTCGTCCACGCCACCGCCGCGCCGACGCCGCTGGTCAGCGTGACGAGGAACGGGTTGGACGACGCCTCCAGCAAGGCAGCATGGAATCGCTGGTCCGCATCGCGACCGGCATCGGTCGCCAGTGTGTGATCGGCCATGTCGCGCAACGCATCGCGCATCGTATCCACCTGTGCATCGGTCCGGCGGAGCGCGGCGAACTGCGCGGCGGCGGGTTCGACGATCTTGCGCAGTTCGAACAGGTGACCGATCAGCCGCGCGTCCGGTTCGACATCGAACACCCACGACAATACATCGGGGTCGAGCAACTGCCACTGATCGCGTTGCGACACGCGCGTACCGGTCTTGGGTCGCGATTCGACCAGCCCCTTGGCCGCCAGCATCCGCAAGGCTTCGCGGTAAGCGGTGCGCGATACGTTCAGACTGCCGCTGGCCGCGATCTCGCCGTCCAGCAGATCGCCGGGAGCGACTGCGCCGGACACGATACGAATGCCCAGATCGCGAGCGATCGTGCCGTGGATGCGCAACGGCCGGGGCGACGTCGCCATGCTGCTCATATCCCCCCGACCACGCCGTCGCGTCCAACGGCGCGAAGGCCGTCGGCCAGCGCGGCGATGCAGGTATCGACCAACGCCGGATCGGTCGCCCGCACGACGAAATTGGCGCCGGTCCGCCCGTCGCGGAAGAACGGATAGCTGCCGATCGCCACCCCCTCGTGCGCCTGCTCCACCGATCGCAGCAATTCCGCCACCTCGCTCTCCCCTACCCAGCATCCGATCGTGCCCGACACGACCGGCAAGCCGCCTTCCAGCGTGCCGGTCAGGCTGTCCAGCATCGCCGCCGCGATATGCGGCACGCCCGCCATGATGAAGATGTTGGCGACCCGGATACCCGGCGCGCCCGACATGCGGTTTTCGATCAGGTCGCCGCCCTCCGGCACCCGCGCCATTCGCAGCCGCGCATCGGTCAGCCCGCCGCGCGTCTGGTAGTATTCGTCGAGGATCGCGCGCGCCTGCGGATGGATCACGACCGCCACGCCCAACGCCGCCGCGATCGAATCGACGGTGATATCGTCATGCGTCGGGCCGATGCCGCCGGTCGTGAACAGATAGTCGTTGCGCGCACGCAAGGCGTTGACCGCTTCGACGATTGCATCCTCCCGATCGGCGACCACGCGCACTTCGGACAGGCGGATGCCCTGTACGTTCAGCCATGTCGCCAGTTGCGCGATGTTGCGGTCCTGCGTGCGGCCGGACAAAATCTCGTCACCGATCACGAGCAGGGCGGCGGTCCAGGTACGTGGCCATGTGGGGGGCGTCATGCGGCACGGCATAGCGCGGGCCGCCGCCCTCGCATAGCGCGACGTGTTTCTCTATATGGCGGGCATGACCGAATATCAGACCGTCACGCTCGACAGCCCGATGACCCGTACCGGCGCGATCAAACTGCACGATGCCGCCGGGTTCGAAGGGATGCGCCGCGCGGGCCGCCTTGCCGCCCACATCCTCGACGAAATCACGCCGCATGTCGTGCCGGGCGTTACCACCGGCGAACTCGACGCAATCATCTTTCGCCTGACGCGCGAAGCGGGCGCGGTCCCGGCGACGCTGGGCTATCGCGGCTACGGCCATTCGACCTGCATCTCGATCAACCATGTCGTGTGCCACGGCATTCCGTCCGAACGCACGCTCAAGGACGGCGACATCGCCAATATCGACGTCACGCCGCTGCTCGACGGCTGGCATGGCGACAGCAGCCGCACCTATCTGGTCGGCAACGTGCCGATCAAGGCGCGCAAGCTGGTCGACGTGACCTATGACTGCCTGATGATCGGGATCGAACATGCGAAGCCCGGCAACCGCATGGGCGACATCGCCAACGCCATCCAGCGTCATGCGGAATCGCATCGTTATGGCGTGGTCCGCGACTTCTGCGGCCACGGCCTCGGCCGTCTGTTCCACGATGCGCCCGAAGTGGTCCATGCCGGGCGCCCCGGCACCGGCCCCGAATTGCGGCCCGGCATGTTCTTCACGATCGAACCGATGATTAATATCGGTCGCCCCGACGTGAAGCTGCTCGACGACGGCTGGACGGCGGTGACGCGCGACCGGTCGCTGTCGGCGCAGTTCGAACATTCGATCGGCATCACCGAGGACGGCTGCGAAATCTTCACGCTCAGCCCACGGGGCTATACCAAGCCGCCCTATGCCTGAGGGCTTGTTTGGAAATGCGCTGAAGGCGCATTTCGGCGGCACCTGCCCGCTCCCCCACCCGGCCACCCACAGCGTATCCGGAATGGGTGGCCGGGTGGGGGAGCGGGCAGGTGCCGCGTAAAATTGTTCGTTCGCCAATTTTCAAACAGGCTCCAAGGCCCGAACTGCCTGAAAAACCGGCACCCTGCCCCATCGTCGGGCAATATCGACACCGCGCCCCGAATGGCCGATGATCCCCGCCAAGGCGAATCGCCTGTTGGCACAGTTATTGTTTATCGGGACGCGGGGGCCGCATACAGGCCACGTCCGGGGGATCGGCAAAGCGCATGAAAAAGATCGAAGCCATCATCAAGCCGTTCAAGCTGGATGAGGTGAAGGAAGCGCTGCACGAAGTGGGCGTCAGCGGCATCACCGTCACCGAAGCCAAGGGTTTCGGTCGTCAAAAGGGCCATACCGAACTGTATCGGGGGGCCGAATATGTCGTGGACTTCCTGCCCAAGGTAAAACTGGAAGTCGTGGTCGAGGACAGCCTTGCGGAGCGCGTGGTCGAGGCGATTGCGGGCGCGGCGCAGACCGGGCGGATCGGCGACGGCAAGATCTTCGTCATTCCGGTCGAAACCGCGTTGCGCATCCGCACCGGCGAGCGGGGCGACGACGCGATCTGACGTTCGGATCGGCCGCATGCGATCATCCGAAAGATAGTGCGTTGGGTTTGACGCAACGCAGCAAAAGTTCGAGTAGAGTGGCGTTCGCAGCATTTCGATTGCGCGAAACGCGGGGCATTCGTTTTTTCTAGAAAGGGCAGTCTTCAATGGCTATTTCCGCCAGCACGATCCTGAAGCGCGTGAAGGACGAGGAGATCGAGTGGATCGACCTTCGCTTCACCGACCCCAAGGGCAAGTGGCAGCACCTGACCATGGTCGCGTCGATCCTGACCGAGGACGAGCTGACCGACGGCCTGATGTTCGACGGTTCGTCGATCGAGGGTTGGAAGGCGATCAACGAATCCGACATGGTGCTCAAGCCCGATCTGGAAGCGGTCTATACCGATCCGTTCTCGGCGACGCCGATGCTGGTCATCTTCTGCGACGTGGTAGAACCGTCGACCGGCGAACTCTATGCCCGCGATCCGCGCTCGACCGCGAAGCGCGCCGAAGCATATCTGAAGACCACCGGCATCGGCGACACCGTGTATGTCGGCCCGGAAGCCGAATTCTTCATGTTCGACGACGTCCGGTTCGAGAACACCTATTCGTCGAGCTATTACAAGATCGACGACATCGAACTGCCGGGCAACTCGTCGCGCGAATATGAAGCGGGCAACATGGGCCACCGCCCGCGTGCCAAGGGCGGCTATTTCCCCGTCGCCCCGGTCGACAGCGCCGTCGACATCCGTGGCGAGATGGTGTCGACCATGCTCGAAATGGGCCTGCCGTGCGACAAGCACCACCATGAAGTCGCCGCCGCGCAGCACGAGCTGGGCCTGACCTATGGCACGCTGACCACCACCGCCGACCGGATGCAGATCTACAAGTACGTCGTGCATCAGGTCGCGCATGCGTACGGCAAGACCGCGACGTTCATGCCGAAGCCGATCAAGGAAGACAACGGATCGGGGATGCACACGCATTTCTCGATCTGGAACGGCGGCAATCCGCTGTTCGCCGGGGACGGCTATGCCGGTCTGTCGGACATGTGCCTGTATTTCATCGGCGGCGTCATCAAGCATGCCAAGGCGGTCAATGCCTTCACCAACCCGTCGACCAACAGCTACAAGCGTCTGGTTCCGGGCTATGAAGCACCCGTGCTGCTCGCCTATTCGGCGCGCAACCGGTCGGCATCGTGCCGCATTCCCTATGGCACCGGCCCCAAGGCGAAGCGCGTCGAAATCCGCTTCCCCGATGCGATGGCCAACCCCTATCTCGCCTATGCGGCGCTGATGATGGCCGGCCTCGACGGCATCCAGAACAAGATCCATCCGGGTGAGGCGATGGACAAGAACCTGTACGACCTGCCGCCCGCCGAACTCGCCGCCGTCCCGACCGTCTGCGCATCGCTGCGTGAGGCGCTGGAATCGCTGACCGCCGACCACGACTTCCTGCTGAAGGGCGACGTGTTCACCAAGGAACAGATCGAATCCTATGTCGAGATCAAGTATGGCGAAGTCGCCCGTTGGGAAATGACGCCCAGCCCGGTCGAATACGACATGTACTACAGCGCATAAGGCGCGGCGACGACCGCGCCGGTGCGCGAAAGCGCATCCGCGCTGTCGGTCGGCCTCGCCTCGCGCGAGGACCGACGACGTGGCTTCGCCACGTCGCGACTGCCTTGACGAAGCGGCACCCGGAGCGATCCGGGTGCCGCTTTCGTATGACGGGACCGACACCCCCGGATTACATCGACCGACACGGCACGGTCACAATCCGGTGGCTATGCCGATACCCTGCGCCCGATCCTGCGAACCGGCATCGGGAGATTGCATCGACCTGCCCGAAACATCGTCCCGCCCCTTCCCGTCCAGCCTGTCAGGAACCCGTCATGGCCCACCGCATCGACCGTCGCACGCTGCTCGGCGGGTTCGCGATCGGGGCCGCCGGACTGGCGGTCGCCCCCGCCCCAGCACGACCGCGAAGCGCACCCGGATGTCGCTTCGTGGTACTTGGCGACTGGGGCCGGGACACGCCCGAACAACATCATGTCGCCGCAGCGATGGGTCGCGCCGCAGCTTCCGCAAACAGCGACTTCGTGCTGGCGATCGGTGATAATTTCTACAGCGACGGCGTGACGTCGGTCGACGACCCGTTGTGGCGATCGGTGTTCGAGCAGGTCTATACCCACCCCTCGCTACAGGTGCCGTGGTATGCGCTGCTCGGCAATCACGACTATCGCGGCAACCCGCAGGCACAGATCGACTATAGCGCGCGCAGCACCCGGTGGCGGATGCCCGCCCGCTATTATCAGGTGCCCGATCCGGCGCTGACGAAGGCGGACGTCGACCTGTTCGCGATCGATACCTGCCCGTTCGTCGAACGCTATCGCGCCGATCCGACCACGCCGATCGGCCGCACCACCAGTACGCAGGACAGCGCCGCGCAACTCGCATGGCTCGACGGCGCGCTGGCCGCGTCGCGGGCGAAGTGGAAGATCGTGACCGGCCATCATCCGATCCGCTCGGGCGGCAGCGGGCATGGCGACCAGCCGGAGATCGTGGCGAGGGTTCAGCCGATCCTGCAACGCCACGGGGTGCAGGCCTATATCGCGGGCCACGACCACGACCTGCAACATATCCGCCGCGACGGCATCGACATGATCCAGTGCGGTGGCGGCATGGAAGCCCGACCGGTCGTGCCGGTCGAAGGAACGCGCTTCTGCCGCGCCGCGCCCGGTTTCGGCATGATCGAGGTGGCGGGCGATTCCCTGACCCTCGACCTGCGCGACGAACGCGGCGCCAGCCTGTACCGCGCAACGGTGCCGGTACGGGCGACGGTCCCGGCGTAACCGCCGATCCGCGCTTGCCAAGCGGTGCATCCACGCGGCACATGTCCCGGCATCAGGCCGGGGGGCACGCGACATGTCGGATTTCGAGTTCATCTTTGCGTTGTTCGGGCTGCTGCTCGGCCTGTCGCTGACCGAAGTGCTGGCTGGCCTCGGCCGGGCGACGCAGGCGCGGTTGCGGCTGGGCGATACCGTCAAGATCGGGTGGCTGACCCCGTTGCTCGGCGCGTTCGTCCTGCTCGACCTGCTGTCCTTCTGGCAGGCGGCGTGGGTCAGCCGCGACCTGATTACGGTATCCAGCCGGACGCTGATGGGCATCATGCTGTTTTCCGGTGCCTATTATCTTGCCGCCTCGCTCGTCTTTCCGCGCTCCATCGATGCCGGGGCCGATTTCGACGACCATTTCTTTCGGGTGCGGCGTATCGTCATCAGCGTCATGCTGGCGTTGCTGGTGTGTCAGATCGGCTGGTACATGAGCGTACCGAAACTCGCCGTGTTGCTGCACAAACCGCTCGCGGTCGCCTTGTCGATCGTGCTCGTCGTACTGATGCTGGCCGCGATGTTCGTGCGCGGCGAACGCTGGTCGCGCGCCGCGATGGCGGCGTTGGTGGCGCGCTACGTCGTCGTCTATCTACTCTAATAATCGCGCGACACGCGGACGTTGGCGCTTTGCCGCCCGATCGTCGAGATAGACGACAATAGCGACAGCCAGCGCGTGACCTGAAACTCGACCCGGGTGGCGGAATAGCCCTGCCCGTCGGTCACGATTTCCGCATAGAGCCGCCGCGTCAGATATTTACCGGCGGCGACCGACGTTCCCTGCCCCGTCTGCGGATCGGCGGGCAGGATGCGCAACCGGTCGAGGCCGGCGGCACGGCGCACCGCATTGATCGGGTTCAGCCCGCCGTCGCCATTCTGCAACGCCGCCACCGCCGCCGCCAGTTGCAGCGCTTCGGGGGCGGACAGGTTGGTGATCGACGTGCCGAACAACAGCCGCGACAGCAGTTCGTCCTCGGGCAAGGCGGGTACGCTCTGGAACGTGATCTCCGGGCGGCTGGCGGTGCCGGCGACGCGGATGGTGGCATTCAGCCCCTGCGTATCGGCGTTCGCCACGATGTCGAGCGCCGGGTCGGCGGGCATTTCGCCATTGAAGCGCAACGCCCCGCGATCCAGTTGAAATTCGCGCCCGGCAAACTCGTAATCGCCACGGACCAGATCGGCACGACCGTTGATGACCGGGTTGGTCGGCTCCCCGGTGATGCGCAGATCGGCGGACCATTCGCTGGTGAGGCCGAGGCCGGTGACGACCAGCCCACCCGGCGCACGCGCGCGCAGATCGAGCCGCCACGGCGTTGCCGGTGCGGCATTGTCGTCCGGCCCGTCGACGTTGTTGATCTCACGGATGTCCAGGCGCGGCAGCGGCGCGGTCGCAGTGGCACGGCCAAGGCGATAACGGCTGCCGTCCATTCGCACTTCGCCCGAAATGGTGCCGCCCGCGCCGTCGCTGCGGATCGCGATGGGGCCGGTCACGGTCGCCCCGATCGAATCGGTGTTGATGAGCCGCGCACGGTCGGCCTGCAGCTTCAGGTCGATGCCGAAGCCGCGCACCGCCGCGAACTCGAACGCGCCGGTGCCGCTGACCCGCCCCTGTCGCCCGTCGGCTCCGGCGAACCGGTCGATGACCAGCCGCGATCCGTCGAACCGCCCCTGCGCCTCGACATCGGTCAGCACGGTGCCGGTGATCGTGCTTTCGATCCGCGCCCCGCTGGCCCGGACGACGCCGCGAATACGCGGGTCGGCAAGGCGGCCGGTCACGTCCGCGCCGACCGATACCGGGCCGGACAGGTCGAACAGCTCGATCCCGGTCAGCCGCCACAACGTGTCCGCCGGGCCGCCATAGCGCAATTGCGCGAACAGCGGCGCGTTGCTCAACCGGGTGGCGAGATCACCGCTGCCGAGCGGGGCGAGCCGCGCCTGCGCCCGTCCGATCGTCCGCCCGCCGCTGGCCATCACCGCGCGCACCCCGGCACGATCCGCGTCCAGCACGGCGGCGATGCCGACGTCGATCGGGGTGGAGGACAGCACCAATCCAGACCGCGTCAGCCCACGGACGGTCAGATCGACCCGCCCCGACGGTACATCGCCGGTGGTGCGATATCCGACACGGCCCGATGCCGTGCCGCCCAGTCCCAGCCCCGGATAGCCGATATCGAGCACCGCCAACGGCATCCGCGCCACGTCGAGCACGATATCGGTCGTAGCCCCGCCGAACGCGGCGCCGACCGCTGCGGTGCCGCCCGCAAAGCTGAACCGGGTCGGTGCCAGCCGCCAGCCATCGCCGTCGCGCCGGATTACCGCCGGGGTTTCGAGCCGCAGCGGACGACGGTCGAGCGTTCCCTGCGCGGCGACGCGATATTCGTCCGCCGTCACCTGCGTCACGCTCTGGATCGAGAAGGTTCGCCCGCGCGACCCGGCGATGGCGACGCGAACTTCGCCGACACCGTCGACCAGCTTCGCCTGACCGGTCAGCCGCGCCAGCGACAATTGCCCGCGCCGGAACCCGCTGGCATCGAGCGTCGCGTCCAGTGTGGTGCCGCCGTCGGCCAGCACGATCCCCGCCGTCAGTTTCGCGCGCCGCACCTGTCCCACGGCACCCAATCGCGCACGCGTCGCGTCCAGCGCGATGTCGATGCGCTGGTCGCTGCCCTGCGGCCGGAAATCGATCGTCCCGACAATGCCGCTGCCATCGACGTTCAGCCGCCCCAGAAAGCCATCGGGCACGATATCGACACCGCCATTGGCGCGGGTGCCGCTGACCTCCAGCGCGTCGACCGCGATGCGGGCGGTGCCGCCGCGCGGCAACAGGATGCGGCCGTCGGCGGTGAACGGTCCCAATCGCGATCCACCCGCCGCGCGATAGGTGAACCCTTCCGCCACCGGGTCGAGATGCGCGCCCACGTCCGACAGGCCGAGCGTGGCGTTGGGCGATGCGAAACGCAGGTCGAGCGTCGGCTTGGCGATATCGCCGTCGAGCACGAGCGATACCGGACCATAGGTCGCCTGTCGCCCGCTCCCCTCGAAATGGAACGTGCCGTTGCGCCGCCGATATCCGTTGCCGATCAGCGTCAGCCCCGGCGAGGTCAGCCGCAGCCCGCGCAGATACAGCACGCCGTCGCGCCCGCGTTCCAGCCCGGTTTCGATCCGCGGCAGTCCTTGCGTCAACGACCGGAAGAAGCCGTTGTCGAGCCGCCGGACCTGCGCCATGCCGCGCCCGACGATCCGCGTACCGCCGCCGGGGATCGGCATGGCGGTCAGCCGTGACTGCACGTCGACCAGCCCCAGTCCGGGGATGAGATAGCGTTGCAGCGCGCCGCTGATTCCGACCTCGTACCGACCGGTCGCGAGGTCGAGTGTGAGCATGATCCGCCCGTTGAGCTTGTCGGACCGCACGATCAGGTCGTTGCCGACCAGCGTCCGCGCATCGACGCGCAGCGTGCCCGCGATCGACAGGTTGCGCAGGATACCGCCCGCCACATCGCCCACCCCGGTCACACGCGCCGCCGCCAGTCGGATCGGAATGGCGATCGGGGTGGGCGACAGACGTCCTTGCCCCGCCGCGACCACGCGGTCGAACCCGGTATCGTCGAACGCCAGCCGTGTCGCGCGCACCCGGTAATCGAACCGCGCGGTCGAGAACGCACCGTCGAGGATCATGCGCAGTTCGATGTCCCGCCCGGTCATGTTCGGGAACAGCGCGGCCGGGCGCAACAATCGCCCGCGCACCCTGAGGTCGCGGAACATCGACGTGCCGAGATCGACGATACCGTCCGCGTCGACCGCCATCGCCGCGCTGCGGAGCGACACTTCGCCGTCGAACCGCCGGTTGGCAAAGGTCGTGGTGCCGGTCACGCGAATTGCCGGGGTGCTCAACCGCTGCAACTTGCCGGTCAGCAAGGTCGCGGGCGCGACCGTCCCGCCCAGCGTATAGCGTCCGGCGCGTGCCGTCAGCGACAGGTCCACGATCCGCGCGTCGCCCGCCTGCGCCGTCGCGCGTCCGTCCCACGCCGCCCAACGCCCGTCGCCGACGACCTCCACCGCGATCGGTCGCCGCACGCCGCTGGCCGTTGCGAGCAGCCCGTCGCCGCTGCCCCGCGCGCGCAGGTCGAGATCGAACCGGTCGCGATCCGGCTCCGCATCCAGCGTCAGCCGCAACCGGTCGCTGTCGGCGATATCGAGCGCGAGGTTCACCAGCGCGCGGCCCGAACGGATATCGGCCTGTCCCGCCAATCGTCCGATGCGCGGGGTACCGGTCACACCGCGCGCCAGTTCCAGCCGGTCGACACCCAGCCGCCCGATGCGGATGTCGAACGCGGGCAGGATCGGCCCCTTGCGCCCGGTCGGGCGCGGCGCGGGCAGCTTGGCGAGGATCGCACGCGGGATATGCAGGCTGGTGATGGTCAACCGGTTCGACAGGTACTCCCACGGCCGCCAGTCGAGTTCCGCCACCGGAACCCGCAGCACCAGTCCGTCGGCATCGTACACCCGCACATCGATCAGCCGCGCCTTGCGATAGATCGACCCTTCGATCCGGCCGATGCGGTATCGCATGCCGTTGGCGGGCTTCAGCCCGGCGATGCGATTGGCGATCAGCCGGTGACCGGGACCGGTATCGATCGCGATCACCAGCGCACCGGCGATGATGACGATCGCCAGCAGCAACTGCACGATACGTCGCCCCCAGCCGACGCGCTTGCGCGCGGGCGACGGCGGCGGGTCGGCGGGCGGCGAAACCGTCGCCTCGGTCAAAATGCCTGCCCCAGCGAGACATAGACGGCGACGCGCGGATCGCCGGGACGCGGGTTCAGCGGCGTGCCGACATCGACCCGGATCGGTCCGAAGTTGCTGTAATAACGCACCCCGATCCCGGCACCATAGCGGAAGCCGGAGAATCGCGGCATGGTCGAGGTATAGATGTTCCCCGCATCGAGGAACGGCACGACCCCGAAATTGCCGAACGCCCGCACCCGCGCCTCGACCGAGAATTCGGCAAGGCTGCGACCGCCGATCGGGTCGTTGTTCGGATCGCGCGGGCCGATATCCTGAAACCCGTATCCCCGTACCGACGCCCCGCCACCGGCATAGAAGCGCCGCGACGGTGCCACGGCATCGCGCGGCGCGCCAAGGATGGACCCGACGCGCGTCCGCGCCGCCAGCACGACCCGCGACGTGACCGGCCGGTACACGCTGGCGTCGATCTGGGCGCGGGTATAGCCGAACACTTCCCCTTGCAGCGACAGTTCGGGGCTGAGCCGCCCGCCCAGCCGGAAACCGCGCGTAGGGTTAAGCAGATCATCAGACCCGTCATAATTTAGGCTCGTCGGCAAAGCGCCGATGAAATAGGTGCGGCGACGCGGCTCGCCGGTGGCGACGATGACGTCGCGTTCGTCGGTCGCGACCAGTTCGCCGCCCAGCGACCATGTCCACGTCTTTTGAAAGAAGATGTTCGTCTGGCGCTCCAGACTGGCCGACAGCGACAGGGTATCGGCGACGAAGGCATCGCGTTCGAGGTGGGTGGCGGCGATCTGGCCGGTCAGCACCCGGTCGCGCGCGTGGAAATTGTTGCGCCGGAACGTGACGGCCGCGACCTGTTCGCGCGTGCCCAACACCCCGCGCAACGTCAGCGCCCCTTCGGGCGGGAACAGGTTGCGGTGGGTCCAGCTCACTTCCGCACGCGCGCCTTCGCCGGTGCCATAGCCGAGTTCGCCCGCAATGGTGCGTGGCGGGGCCGGCTCCATCGCCAGATCGAGATCGACGGTGCCCGGTGCCTGCCCCTCGACCGGGTTCAATCGCACCTGCGACACCAGACTGGTCTGCACGATCGCGCGGCGCAAATCCTCGACCAGCGCGGAATCATAGGTCTCGCCCGGTTTGAAGCGGGCGATATCCTGCGCATGGTCGCCGTCGAACACCCGGTTCGGCCGCGCGACGATCCGCCCGAACCGCCGCTCGCCGCCGGGCGTGACCGCCAGATCGATCGTCGCGGTCCGGGTCGCATGGTCGACCACGATCTGCGGTTCGTCGACCTTCGCGAACGGGAAGCCTTCCCGCCCGATGGTCGTCGTCAGCTTCTCCTGCGCCGCGACCACCGCATCACCCTGTACCGGTGCCTGTGGCATGATGGGGAAGGCGTCGCGCAGTTCGGCGGCCTTGTCGCCCGCCGCCGCGATTCCGGGTGTCCGCACCTGTGCGAAGCGATAGAGTTGGCCTGGTTCGACATCGAGCAGCACGACCAGCCGGTCGCCTTCGGCCCGGACCGACGTCGCGATGCGCGCGTCGAAATATCCTTCATTGCGCAACAGATCGTCCAGCGTGCGGGCGTCCTCGCGAGCGCGGCGATCGATCTGCGCGGCGTTGGCCGGTTCGCCTTCGTTGGCGCGCAGCGTCGACAGTTCGTTGAACCGTTGTTTGAACAGGTCGCCGCCGATCGCGTCGATGCCGTTGATACGGTAATTATACCGCACCTCCCCCGCCGCCGCGCGCACCGGACCGGTCGTGGCGACCGGATCGGCGGGCTGCGCCGACAGATCGGGCCACGCCACGCCGATGTCAGGCAGGTCGGCGAGCGGTGCGTCGGGATCGAGCGGGGCCGGGGTCGGCACCGGGGTTTGCCGGGCAAGCGCCGACGGACCCGCAACCGCGAGCCATCCGGCGCTGAACAGCAGGGCAAGCCGGTAGCTCGACATGGCGGCCGTCCTAGCCCGGCGGACCGCTACTCGCCAAGGACTTACGCCGTTCGCGACGCACGGAATCGTATCCGGCGCGCCGATCCGGGCGGATGACGTGACGAGCCGCGCGCGGTGGTGGCGCGGGCGCGCGGGTTGTGGCACATCGGCGGCGATGCGAACTCCCCCTCGAAATCCGCGCGCCGGCGGCATGCCGATCGCGCTCGGCACCATGATCGGCGTGATCGCCGGCGCGTTGCTGGGACAGACGACGATCGGCTTCTTCGCCGGACTGGCGACGGGAATCGTCATCGCGATCCTGATCTGGCGCAACGACCGGGGCTGACCGGTCCCGCGCCTACAGCTTGCGCGCGACCCACACGACCCTGCCCACGATATCGGGCATGCCGCGAATGACGATGGTCGCCCAGTCACGATTGTCGCTGAGCAGTTCGACACCGCCCACCACCTTCGCCAGCCGCTTCACCAGCAGCGTATCGTCGTGCCGCACGACATGGATCGCCCCCGACACGCCGCGTCGATCGCCGCGATCGACCAGAATAGTGTCGCCGTCCATCAGCGTCGGCTTCATCGATTCGCCCGTCACGGCGATGATCGATGCGTCGGCCGGGCGCACCCGTAATTCCCGCAGCAACGCGGCATCGAGTCGCAACGTACCGTCGCTGCGTTCGCCGTCGACCAGCCCCCCCGGCCCCGCCGACGCGCGCGCATCGAAGCGCGGCACCGCCACCATGTCCGCCCCCACCGGCGCCCCGAGGACCGATTCGGCCAAGCCGAGATACCGTGCCAACGTGGCGCGGTCCGCCTCCGACAGACGACGTGGCGTTCCACGTTCGATAAACTGCTGAATATAGGCCGGATTCCTTCCCAGGAGGCGGGATAGCTCGGCAAAGCTGACACCTCGCTCGCCTGCAACGCGGGCGATGGTGGCGCGGGGATCGATAATTTCCATCCCCGACATGTACCCATAGGATTTTTCCTAGACAAGTTGGATTTGAAAGAACATTTCAAGAACACGGCGAGTCGATATGGGAACGCGGGGCCATGGAGGAGACGGTATTGATGCGGATCATCGAGCATTTGCGGGCGACGGGTACGCCTGAAACCCTGTTCGGGCGGCGGGCGGTCAACGACCCCCGGCTGGTCGGCGATCTTCGCAACGGGCGACAGCCGAGGCCGCACATGATCGCCCGGATCGAAGCCTATCTGTCGCAGCATGGGGAGACGAAATGATCCGCGGTCCCGATGTTACGACCCTGCTCGGCCGGCGGTTGCGGATCGCGGCGGAGGCCGCGGGGATCGAAATCGCCGTCCTTCGGTCCGACGCGACCCCGTGGGCCAGCGCGACCTTCAGCGGTGCGCGCCATTTCCTGACGCTAGTGAGCGACGATACGGGGTTCGAGGGATGGCTGGCAATGTTGCCGGAGGCGGACCTGCCGATGCGCGGGCATCTGGTCGCCGATGTGGTGGTGACGGCCCGAAACGGTCGAGAGGCGGACGTGAACGTGCTGACGGTAGAGGAGCGATAGGCCGCGTCAGTCGCGCGTCGCCATCCGCCGCAGCGCGGCCAACGTGCCCGTCAGTCCGGAAGAATCGACCGGCGCAGGACCGCCACGTCGGACCAACCCCGCCTCCAGCCGGGCAAGCAGCACCGAAACGGATGGGGGCGGCGGATAGGCCAACGCCCGAAGCGGTGGACGCGGTGCGGCGGGACAGGCGGGCAAGGCCGCCGGATCGAATGCCGCCATCGGAACGTCCAGATCCTGCGGCAACGGTTGTTCCACCGGCGGCCCGGCGGGTAGCGCCACCGGTTCCGGCGTTTCGGGCGGCGGCCCGGCGAGCCGGAGACGGGGCGGAATAGCGTCGGTCCGATCGATCCGCTCGGTCGTCGCCCGGCGCGATATTCGCAGCCGCGCGTCGCCCATCAGCAACGTCAATCCGCCCCATAGCAGCGAGCCGATCGTTCCCCCGGCGGCGACCATCAACGCCAACCGTGCCTGTCCGCCCAGCGGCGGCGTCATTTGCGGGAACAGGGCAGGCATACCGCTCGCCAATACCGCCGCGTCGATCCGCGCGACGGGCAACAGCGCGATGCAGACCGCGACCGCAAGCGCCGTAATTCCGGCGACGACCGGCGCGAACGGCAGGGTGCGGAGCGGAGCATGATCGGGTCGCCGGGAATAGGCCATGCCTCGACCTGCCACATCATGGTTTAAGGATGCGTAACCAGCCGCGCATATGGCCACGCATCCTTAAACGGGCGGCGGAACGGTCGCCTCGTCCCGCCGCCCCCGGATCAGGCGTCGGTCAGCGCGGTTTCGAGCGCGTCGATGATCGCGCGGGAGAAGGCGGGGATATCGTCGGGCTTGCGGCTGGTGATGAGGTTGTCGTCCACCACCACTTCCTCGTCCACGACGTCCGCGCCCGCATTCTCCAGATCGGTGCGGACCGACGGCCAGCTCGTGACGCGCCGCCCGTCGACCACGTCCGCCTCGACCAGCAGCCACGGTGCGTGACAGATCGCCGCGACGATCTTGCCATCGTCCATGAACTCGCCGACGATCTCGACCGCCCGTTCCTGCATCCGCATCTTGTCGGGATTGGCGACGCCGCCCGGCAGCAACAGCAGGTCGAACTGTTCGGTATCGACATCGTCCAGCGTCAGGTCGGGTGTGATCTTGCGCGCCGGTTCGCTGTCGCCGACGACGCCCTGGATCGGATCGGTCCCGATCGATGCCAGCGTGACGGTGGCACCGGCGTCCAGCAGCGCCTGACGCGGATCGAACAGTTCGGATTCCTCGAACCCGTCCGTCGCGAGGATCAGCACGCGCGCATTGGCAAGGTCGGCCATGACAAAATCTCCATTCGGTACAGTCCGCCCCTAACCCAATGGCGACGTCGGCGGTTCCGGAACGAAGCGACGGGCCGGGCATTGGTCGGGACAATATCAGGATGCCGTGATGGACCCTTCCGAGACCGCCAACTGCCCGCCCTCCTGCGTTTTTTCCGAATGTGACGGACCGGGATATTCGCGTCGCAAGCTGAAACAGGGTTGGGCCTATTACGACGCCGACGGCACGCGGATCACCGACCGCGACGTCATCGACCGGCTGAACGCGGTCGGCCTGCCCCCCGCCTATCGCGACGCATGGTTCTGCCCCGATGCGGAGGGACATATTCAGGCGATCGGTTGGGACGAGAAGGGCCGCAAGCAATATCGCTATCACACCGCGTTCCGCGAGGCGCAGGAGGCGGCGAAATACGACCGATGCGCTGCGTTCGGCGAGCGCCTCCCCCGATTGCGGGCGCAGGTGGAGAAGGATCTGGCCCGGCGATCGATGACCCGCGAACGCGCCGTCGCGGCGGTGGTGCGGTTGCTCGATCTGGGACGGGTGCGTGTCGGGAACGAAGGCTATGCCCGCGACAACAAGAGTTTTGGCGCGACGACGCTGCGCAAGCGCCACGCCAGACTGCACGGGTCGAAGCTGAAACTGCAATATCGCGCGAAATCGGGCAAGATGCGCGCGCTGACGATCACCGACAACTCACTCGCCCGGTTCGTGAAGAAATGTCAGGATCTGCCGGGGCAGCATCTGTTCCGGTGGGTCGACGATGTCGGGGAAACCCACCCCGTCACCTCGACCGACGTCAACGCCTATATCCGCGACGCAATGGGCGCCGACTTCACCGCCAAGCATTTCCGTACGTGGGGCGCGAGCGTCCTCGCCTTTACCGCGCTTGCCGAAGCGGACTTGGATATCAGCCTGAAGACCATGCTCGGCCCGGTAGTCGAGGCACTGGGCAATACCCCGGCGATCGCACGCAAATCCTATGTCCATCCGCACCTGATCGATCTGGTCAAGGAAGGACAGGCTTCGTTCCGCGATACGCTGCGCCTGCCGCGATCCACCCGCTATCTGACGCGGCACGAACGCGGGTTGATCGCACTTCTGGAGCACCCGTCGGCGGCTCCGCCGGTCGCCACCGCTGCCTGATGCCGTAGCGTTTTAGAATACCCGGTCTGCGATCGGTACGGCGGTTTGACGCGTTTTCCATTCTACGGTGCGCTTTCGCTTGCGATCGATCGATCATATTGGGTATGACGATGACCGGCGCAGCGGCGAGAGGATCGGCGTGGACGGGATCACGGCACGGGACATGGCGGGAAAGGTCGGCAGCGTGTGGCTGTCCGACTGGATCACCGTTACCCAGTCGATGATCGACCGTTTCGCCGATGCGACGGGCGACGATCAATTCATCCACGTCGACCCGGCTGCGGCGGCGGCCACGCCGTTCGGGGGTACGGTCGCGCATGGCTTTCTCACGCTGTCGCTGATGCCGATGCTGGCCGCGCGCAGCGACCAGCCGCCGATCGCCGACGCGCGCATGGGCGTCAATTACGGCGGCAACCGCGTCCGGTTCCTCACCCCCGTGCGATCGGGATCGCGTGTCCGGGGCCGCTTCACCCTGCTGGCATTCGACGAAAAGCGTCCCGGCCAATGGCAGCAGACCACCGAGTTCGTCGTGGAGATCGACGGCGAGACCAAACCGGCGCTGATCGCCGAATGGATCGCACAGATTTTCACCTGATCCGTCTTACCAAGGGAATATCGACCATGCGTTCCGCCGTACTCGTTTCGACCGCCCGCACCCCCATCGGCCGCGCCTATCGCGGTGCGTTCAACGCGCTTCCGGCGCAGACGCTGGCCAGCCATTCGATCCGCGCGGCGGTCGAACGTGCCGGGATCGAGGGCGGACAGGTCGACGACGTCGTGTATGGCGCGGCGCTGCAACAGGGGCATCAGGCAGGCAATATTGCCCGTCAGGCGGCGTTGCGCGCCGGATTGCCGACGACCGTAGCGGGCATGTCGATCGACCGGCAATGCGCCAGCGGCCTGATGGCCATCGCCACCGCCGCCAAGCAGATCGTGCACGACCGCATGGACATCTGTGTCGCGGGCGGCGTGGAATCGATCAGTCTGGTCCAGACGCCGCAGATGCGGATCGCGCCCGACCCCGAATTGCTGGCGATGCACGGCGACATCTATATCCCCATGCTCCAGACGGCGGAGATCGTGGCGCAACGCTATGGCATTTCGCGCGACCGGCAGGATGAATATGGCCTGCGTTCGCAACAGCGCACCGCCGCCGCACAGGAAGCAGGCCGGTTCGACGCGGAGATCGTCCCTGTGACGGCGACGATGAACGTCGTCGACAAGGCGACCAAGGAAGTTTCGCAGCACGAGATCACGCTGACCCGTGACGAGGGCAACCGTGCCGACACCACGCTGGAGGGGCTGAAGTCGCTGAAGCCGGTGATGGGTGAACAGGCGTGTATCACCGCAGGCAATGCCAGCCAGTTGTCCGACGGGTCGTCGTCCTGCGTCCTGATGGAAGAGGCCGTCGCATCGGCGCGCGGATTGCAGCCGCTGGGCCGCTATGTCGGCATGGCGGTGGCCGGGACCAGGCCCGATGAAATGGGTATCGGTCCGGTCTTCGCCGTACCCAGGCTGCTCGAACGGTTCGACCTGACGATGGACGATATCGGCCTGTGGGAGCTGAACGAGGCGTTCGCGGTGCAGGTGCTCTATTGTCAGGACGTGCTCGGCATTCCGGACGAGCGGCTGAACGTCAATGGTGGCGCGATCTCGATCGGCCACCCGTACGGCATGTCGGGTGCGCGCATGACCGGCCACGCCCTGATCGAGGGCAAGCGGCGCGGCGCGAAATATGTCGTCGTCACGATGTGCGTCGGTGGCGGCATGGGCGCGGCCGGACTGTTCGAGGTATTGTAACCGGATCGCGGGGGGAGCGGTTACGACCAACTCCCCCACGACAAGCGGCCCGATCGGGTATAAGGCGACCCGCCCGACCCGGAGCCCCTTCCCCATGTCCATCCTCGGCCTCGATTTCGGCACGACCAATTCGGTCCTTGCGCGCGCGACCGGCGATGGCGCGGCGCTGGTCCCGCTGGACGGCCCGGACGGTCCCGATGCCGTGTTTCGCTCGGCGCTGTGCTTCTGGCAGGACGATGTACCCGGCGGCATCGCGGTCGAGGGCGGGCCGTGGGCGATCGACGAGTATCTTCAATATCCCGAAGGCTGTCGCTTCCTGCAATCGTTCAAGTCGGTCGCCGCCAGCGCCAGCTTCGACACCGCGCCGATATTCACCAAACGCTATCGGTTCGAGGATCTGGGTCGGGCGTTCCTGAACCGCATGGCCGACCGTGCGCACGGCGTGCTGCGCGGTGCGAAGCGGATCGTGATCGGCCGTCCCGTGACCTATGCCGGGCACCGCCCGGACGAGGCGCTGGCGCGGACCCGCTATGATGCGATGTTCGCGACGCTGGGGGCGGAAATCGCCTATGTCTACGAACCGCTCGGCGCGGCGTTCAGCCATGCGGCGGCGTTGCAGGAAGCGGCCACCATCCTCGTCGCCGATTTCGGCGGCGGCACCAGCGACTTCTCGGTCGTCCGGCTGGAAGCGCCCGGCGCGGAACGCCGCGCCCGCCCGCTCGGCCACGCCGGTATCGGCATTGCGGGCGATCAGTTCGACCGCCGCATCCTCGACCGACTCGTCCTGCCGCTATTGGGCAAGGGCGGCACCTATCGCTCGTTCGACAAGGTGCTGGAGATTCCGGCGGGGCACTTCACCGATTTTTCCGACTGGTCTCGCCTCGCGCTGATGCGCAACCGCCGCACGCTGGCCGAACTCGACAAGCTGCGCCGTGCCGCGACCGATCCGGATGCGATCGAACGGATGATCGCGGTGATCGAGGGGGAACAGGGCTATCCGCTGTACGACGCGGTAGGGCAGGTGAAGCGCGCGCTGTCGGTTGCGGACGACACCGTGTTCCGGTTCGAGGGCGGCGGCATCGCGATCGAGGCAGCGGTCACGCGCGACCAGTTCGAAGCGTGGATCGCCGACGACCTCGCCCGGATCATGGCGACCGTCGATCGCGCACTCGACACCTCGGGCGTCGACGTGGCGGCGATCGATCGGGTGTTCCTGACCGGCGGCACGTCGCTGACCCCGGCGATCCGCCGCGCCTTTGCCGCACGGTTCGGGGAGTCGCGGCTGGCGTCCGGCAACGAGCTGACATCGGTCGCGCACGGACTGGCGCTGATCGGGCAGCAGGAGGACCTATCGGCGTGGGTGGCATAGGCGACGCATAGTCGCCCGCCCGTTCAGCGCTGAACCGACGCGATCGGTGCTTCGGCATATTTGGGATCGGTCGCCACGAACTCCGGTTGCGGAACGAACGTGCGCGACGTCAGCGCGACCTTGCCCAGCCCGGCCAGCTTGAACGTGCCGATCTTCAGCACCTTGGGTGCGCTGCCCGCACGCTCGACCGTCACCGCATCGACGTGAAGGTCGCCATGCTTGGTCCACAGCATGTGCGGCGCCAACAGCATGTCCATATTATTATAGCGTACGGACAAACAGATACGCTGCATCAACGCGAAACGGATGATGTCGCTGATCGTCGCCCGCTCTTCGTCGCGGGTGGCGTCGGTCGCATCGTCGTCCGGGACGACTGCAGGGGCTGGGGCATTGTGCATTGCAACATAATATAACGCGCGGGACCGGTTCCAGCAAGGGGCGTCGTCCGGTCCGACGCGCGCTTTGTCGACGACCGCAGCGTGGATGGTAGCGTTCACGCACGGCGGCGGTTCCTAAACGCGGCGCGATCGGCTAATGGCGGGCCGATCATGGGCAATCTTCTTATCGTCATGGCCGGCGGCGCGTTGGGCGCCGGCCTGCGCCATCTGTTCGGTCGCGCGGCTACGCTTGCGTTCGGCTCCGGCTTTCCGTGGGGGACGCTGGGCGTCAACCTGTTCGGGGGGCTGGCGATGGGGCTGCTCGCCGGCTGGCTGTCGCGCGGTGGTGGTGGGGAGGCGATGCGCCTGTTGCTCGGTGTCGGCGTGCTGGGCGGGTTCACGACCTTTTCCGCCTTTTCGCTGGATACCGTGACGCTGATCGAACGCGGCGCGATCGGCGCGGCGGTCGGCTATGTCGCCGTGTCGGTCGCCGGGGCGATCGGCGCACTGGCGATCGGACTTCACCTGACGCGGGGCACGGCATGAGCGAGAACGACGTCCGCCAGTTCACCATCGATAGCGATGACGACGGCATCCGGCTGGACCGCTGGTTCAAACGGCATCTGCCCGACACGACCTTCAACGTCGTATCGCGCTGGGCGCGCACCGGGCAGTTGCGGGTCGATGGCGGCCGGGTACAGCCGGGCGACCGGCTGGTCGCCGGACAGGTGCTGCGCGTGCCGCCGCCCGAATCGGCGGTCGTCGCCGCCCCCAAGCCCAAGGCGGAACGTCCGCCGCTGTCGCCCGAACAGGTCGAACTGGCACAAGGCATCGTCATCCACCGCGACCGGCAGGCGATCGTCCTGAACAAGCCGCCCGGCCTCGCGACTCAGGGCGGCACCAAGACGCACGACCATGTCGACGGTCTGCTCGATGCGTTGCAGTTCGATGGCGAAAGCCGCCCGAAACTGGTCCACCGCCTCGACAAGGATACGTCTGGCGCGTTGCTGATCGCCCGCACCGCGCGCGCGGCGGCGTTCTTTGCCAAATCGTTTTCGGGACGTACCGCGAAGAAGGTCTATTGGGCGCTGGTCGTGGGCGTGCCCGATATCGCCGACGGCTATGTCGACCTGCCGCTCGCCAAGCAGCCCGGCACCGGCGGCGAGAAGATGCATGTCGACGAGGAAGAGGGTCAGCCCGCCCGCACCCGGTATCGCGTGATCGAACGCGCGGGCAACCGGGCGGCATGGGTCGAACTGCAACCCTTTACCGGGCGCACGCACCAGTTGCGCGTCCATATGGCGGCGATCGGCCATCCGATCATCGGCGACGGAAAATATGGCGGGCAGGCCGCATTCCTGACCGGCGGGGTCAGCCGCAAGATGCACCTGCACGCCCGCCGCCTGCGCATCGACCATCCCGATGGCGAGAAGATCGACGTTACCGCCGAACTGCCCCCGCATTTCGCCGAGAGCATCACGCTGATGGGCTTCGACCTGTCGCTGGGCAATGCGATGATCGACGACGGGCCGCCTCCAATCACCAAGGCGGTGATGAAGATTCGTGCCAAGGCCCATGCCAAGAATTATCGCAAGGAACGGCGCGGCGAACGGCGGTCGCGCGGGAATCGCGACTGATGCATCCGGACCCGGCCTTTCGCTGGGACGCGGACGCCGCACGGGCGTTCGTGGCGAACGAGGGGTTCGGCGTGTTGTTCGCCACGACCCCGGACGGGCCGCGCGTCACGCACCTGCCGGTCGTCGTCGGCGCGGACGGGCGGCTGCGCTTCCACCTCGCGCGGCGCAACGCGCTGATGCCGCATCTGGCGGGGGCGACCGCGCTGTTCGTGGTGCAGGGGCCGCACGCCTATATCCATCCGGGCTGGTATGACGCCGGACCGGACGAGGTGCCGACATGGAATTATGTCGCGGTGGAGGTCGAGGGGATCGTCCATCCCATCGACCGTGCGGGGCTGCGCGAACAGATCGATACGCTGACCGAACAGTACGAAGCAGAATGGACGTTCGACGCCGTCGACCCGCCGCGCGGCGAAGCGATGCTCGATGCCATCGCCGCGTTCGAACTGGTGCCGACGGAATGGCGCTCCACCGTCAAGCTCAGCCAGAACAAACCCGCTATCGTGCGGGAGCGCGTGGTCGCCGCGCTGGGCGATCATCCGCTGGCGGCGTGGATGCGGGAGGATGGCCGCCCCGCCCTTGCACCGGGTGTCGGCGCATGACCCGCCTTGCGGTATTCGATTGCGACGGGACACTGGCCGATAGCCAGGCCAACATCTGTCGCGCGATGGCGCTGGCGTTCGCCGATGCCGGCCTGCCCGATCCCGATCCGCGCGCGGTGCGGCGTATCGTCGGCCTGAGCCTGCCGCAGGCGGTGGCGAAGTTGGTGCCCGGCACCGATCCGGCGCTGCATGTCATGGTGGCGGAGGACTATAAGCGGCATTTCCGCGCGATGCGGACCGGTGGCGCGCTGCTCGACGAACCGCTGTTCCCCGGCATCGCCGACACGCTGGTCGCGCTGCTCGACGGTGGATGGCGATTGGGGGTGGCGACCGGGAAATCGGATCGCGGCCTGTCGCTGCTGCTCGCGCATCACCGGATCGACCGGCATTTCGTGACGCTGCAGACCGCCGACCGCCATCCCTCGAAACCGCATCCGGCGATGCTGCGGGCGGCGATGGCCGAAGCGGGCGCGTTACCTGCCGCGACCGTGATGATCGGCGATACCAGTTTCGACATGGCGATGGCGGTCGATGCCGGGGTGCGCGCGGTCGGCGTCGAATGGGGCTATCACCACCGCGACGAACTGATCGCCGCCGGGGCCGACCTGCTATGCGACGACCCGATGCTGATCCCTGCCCTGCTGGACATGCCATGACCTCCGAGATTCAGGCCCGCAACCGCTGGTTCGCGATCGTCGCGATCCGTATCGTCACCGCCTTCGGCGCGGTGTTCGGCGTCGTGTTGCTCGCGCGCGCCACCGATACGTCGCTGCGGCTGCTGGCGATCGCGATCGTGCTGTCGGCGCTCTATGCGATGGCGATCCTGCCCCGCGCCCTCGCGCAGAAGTGGCGCAGCCGGTGAAGCGGTTCTGGAAAGAGGTCGCGATCACGCCCGATGGCGGCATCGCGCTCGATGCGCGACCGGTGCGGACGCCGGGCAAGCTGCCGTTGATCCTGCCCTATCCGGCGCTGGCCGATGCGGTCGCGGCGGAATGGCGGGCAGTCGTCGAGGACATCGACCCGGGCGCCATGCCGATGACCGGCCTCGCCAACGCCGCGATCGAGCGGGTCGGGGCCGATCCGGCCGCCTTCGCCGCCACGCTGGCCGTTTATGGCGGCAGCGACTTGCTGTGTTACCGCGCCGATCCCGGCCCGCTGGCGGATCGGCAAGCCGCGCATTGGGATGCCGTCCTCGCTTGGGCACGGAAGCGATATGGCGTGGAGTTCGTGATCGGCACCGGGGTGATGCCCGTTGAACAGCCGCCTCGCACCCTCGCCCGCCTGCGCGAAGCCACGATGGACCTGTCGCCGTGGGTGTTGGCCCCGTTGTCGCCGATCGTCGGCATCACCGGGTCGCTGCTCCTCGGCCTCGCGGTGGTCGAGGGGGCGATCGATGCCGATGCGGCGTGGAGCGCGGCGCATGTCGATGAGGATTGGCAAGCGGAGCAATGGGGGGAGGACGATCTGGCCCTCGCCACCCGCACCGCGCGCGAAGCGGATTATCGCGCGGCGATCCGGTTTCTGGCGCTTTGCCGATAACCGGATGAAGCGTCCCGGCCACACTCGCATGAGCACGGCCGGGATGCCGATCGATCAGGCAGCCTTGTCGCCGTTCAGCAGTTCGGCCAGTTCGCCGCTCTCGTACATTTCCATCATGATGTCCGATCCGCCGACGAACTCACCGCCGACATAGAGCTGCGGGATGGTCGGCCAATCCGAATATGCCTTGATGCCCTGACGGATGCCCTGATCCTGCAACACGTCGACGCTCTCGAACTCGGTGTTCAGATGGTTCAGGATCGCCACCGCCCGGCTGGAAAAGCCGCACTGCGGAAAGAGCGGGCTGCCCTTCATGAACAGCACCACATTGTTGTTCTTCACCACCGCATCGATGCGGGCATTGGTATCGTCGGTCATCGTCAGTCCTTTGCCGGGTTGCCGGTCGTCAATTTCCCGCCACCGGCACGCCGGTGGTCAGTTGGAGCGCGTGGAGCACGCCGCCCATGCGGTCGCCCAGCGCGGCATAGACCGCCCGCTGTTGCGCCACGCGCGGCTTGCCCCGGAAACTTTCCGCCACGACACGCGCGGCATAATGATCGCCATCGCCCGCCAGGTCGGTGATCTCGACCGTGGCGTCGGGAATGGCGGCGCGGATCAGCGCCTCGATCTCGGATGCAGCCATCGGCATGGGTTACAGGCTTTCGAGCAGTTGGCGGCGGGCCTCGACCTGCGCGTCGGCCATTGCCTGTCGCACCTCGGCATCGTCCACCGTCACACTGGCGGCAGTCAGGTCGGACACCAGCTTGCGGATCACGTCCTCGTCGCCATTTTCCTCGAACTCGGCCTGCACCACGGCGGTGGCATAGGCTTCGGTCTCCTCGGGAGTCAGCCCCAGCCGTTCGGCGGCCCAATGTCCCAGCAGCTTGTTGCGACGGGCGACGATACGGAACGCCATTTCCCCGTCGAGGGCGAATTTGGCTTCGAAGGCGCGTTCCCGGTCGTCGAACGTGGTCATAGGGTCCCCTTTACGTTTCGCTGTCGAGATAGGAGCGGCCGGGGGCACGCGCAACGGTATCGACGCCGGAAGCGCGTGGATCGGGTCACGGAACGACGACCAGCTTGCCGATCGCCTCTCGCGCCGCCATCCGCGCGATCGCCTTGCCACCTTCGGCCAGCGGATAGGTGGCAGTGACGCGCGGGGCGATGCGGCCTTCGTCCCACAACCGGAACAGCGTGGCGACATGCGCCGCGTTCGCCGCCGCATCACGCGCCGCGAACGCCCCCCAGAAGACGCCGCACACGTCGCAGCTTTTCAATAGCGTCAGGTTGAGCGGCAGCTTCGGGATGCCTGCCGGAAAGCCGACCACCAGATAGCGTCCGGCCCATGCGATCGACCGCAGCGCCGGTTCGGCATAGTCGCCGCCCACGGGATCGAAGATCACGTTCGCGCCGTTCGGCCCGACCGCCGCCTTGAAACGTTCCGCCAGCGCCCTTGTCCCGTCGCGGTCGAACGGTCCGCGATCATAGACGATCGTGTCGTCCGCCCCCGCCGCGCGTGCCGCCGCGGCCTTTTCCTCCGACGATACCGCCGCGATCACCCGCGCCCCGAACGCCTTGCCCAGTTCGATCGCCGCCAGCCCGACGCCACCGGCCGCGCCCAGCACCAGCAGCGTATCGCCCGCGACGATCCGACCGCGATCGACCAGCGCATGGATCGCCGTGGCATAGGTTAGCAACAGCGCGGCGCCCTCTTCGAAACTACGGTCCGGTGGAAGGCGGTGGAGTGCCGCGGCCGGGACCGCGACGTTCCCGACCATGCCGCCATGCCCGATGACCGCCGCCACCCGGTCGCCGACCGTCCAGCCGGTCACGCCGTCGCCGATCGTATCGATCACGCCGGACACCTCGCCCCCCGGCGCGAAAGGACGGGTCGGGCGGAACTGGTATTTATCTTCGATTATCAGGACATCGGGGTAATTCACCGCGCAGGCGCGCACCGCGATCACCACTTGCCCCGGTCCGGGGACCGGATCGGGCAGGTCGGTCAGTTCCAGCGTGTCAGGTCCGCCCGGCGCCTTCGACAACAATCCCCGCATGTCCGCTCCCCGCGTTCAGCCACGGTCGTGCCGCAGCGACGCCGGACTCGTATTTCGAAATCGCGGTATCCTGTGCCAGCGTCATGCCGATCTCGTCCAGCCCTTCCATCAGGCACTGGCGGCGGAACGGGTCCAGTTCGAAGGCGAAGCGGTCCTGAAACGGGGTGGTGACGGTCATCGTCTCCAGATCGATCGTGACCGGGTTATCGCGCGCCACCTCGACCAGCCGGTCGACCGCCGCCTGTGGCAGCACCACGGTGACGATCCCGTTCTTGATCGCATTGCCCGAGAAGATGTCGGAAAAGCTCGGCGCGATCACCGCCTTCACGCCCATGTCGCCCAGCGCCCATGCGGCGTGTTCGCGACTGGACCCGCACCCGAAATTCTCACCCGCGATCAACACCGGGCTGCCCGCATAGCGCGGATCGTCGAACAGATTGCCCGGCTCCGCGCGCACGCTTTCGAACGCGCCCTTGCCCAGCCCCTCACGCGTGGTCGTCTTCAACCAGTGTGCCGGGATGATGATATCGGTGTCGATATTCTTGGCGCCCCACGGATAGGCACGCCCTTCGACATGGACGACGGGTTCCATCAGCGCGCCGAAGCCGGGAATGCCGGCAGCTTCGCGACATCGGTCGCATCATGTTGCAGGATCACGGTCGCCTTCACGTTCGCCGCCAGCCGCTTGAACCGGTCGAGCGACGCCAGCGACTGGGCGCGATCGACGTTGAACGGCGGCACGCCGTCGCTGTCGTAATTCTCGTGGAAGTGCGCGGTATCGCCCGACAGCAGCACCGGCCCCCTGCCTTTCAGCCGCACCAGCAACGCATGATGTCCCGGCGTATGGCCGGGCATGGTCAGCATCGTGACGCTGCCGTCGCCGAACACGTCCTTGTCGCCGGGAACCGCATCGACCGTGCCGCCACCCGACACCCAATGCGCCACCGGCGCGGCATTGACGCCCGGCGCACCGGCCTTCAGCGCATCGAAATCGCCCTTGCCGATCATCAGTGTCGCCGCCGGAAAGCCCGCCGCCTGTCCGATATGGTCGAAATGATAATGACTGATGCCGATGCGCCCGATCTGCGCAGGCTTCACGCCGATCTGCGCCAGTTGGCGGACGATCGTCGTGGTCAGCACCGGCGACATCGCATCGGTGCTGTTCGGTGCTTTACCCAGCACCGCTTCGGGCAGGCCGGTATCCCACAGCATATACTCGGCACCATGCCGGATCAGGTAGCAGCTTGCGACCAGCCGCTTGGTCTGCCCGGTATAGGCGGCGGTGTCCGAAAAGGCGTTGAGATCGTTGACCTGTACCCCGCCGCAATCCAGCCGCCACAGCTCGACATCCGCCGTCGGCGCTGCCGCAGGCGCGGTTTGCGCCATAACGGTGCCGCCGGACATCGCAACCGCCGCCGCGATCAGGGCGAGGCGTGCGATCATGCGACGCGATCCACCGTCGTGCGCGGCTTCACCGGCTTCGTACCCGACGCATAGGCCGCCGCCACGCCGCTGAGTACCGCACCCGCGATCAGCACCATCAATACCCGCTTCATCGCCCTACTCCGTTACCAGCTCGCGTACATCGGCCAGCCGCCCCGTCACCGCCGCCGCCGCCGCCATCGCGGGCGACAACAGGTGAGTGCGTGCGCCCGGTCCCTGACGCCCTACGAAATTGCGGTTGCTGGTGGAAGCGCAACGTTCGCCCGGCGGCACCTTGTCCGGGTTCATCGCGAGGCACATCGAACATCCCGGTTCGCGCCACTCGAACCCGGCTTCGGTGAAGATGCGATCCAGCCCCTCGGCCTCGGCCTGCCGCTTGACCAGTCCCGATCCGGGCACGACCAGCGCCTGCTTCACGCCGCTCGCGACCTGTCGCCCGCGCACCACGGCGGCGGCGGCGCGCAGATCCTCGATCCGGCTGTTGGTGCAGCTGCCGATGAAGATATAGCTGACGGGCACGTCCTGCATCCGCATTCCCGGCGTCAAGCCCATGTAGTCGAGCGACTTCTGCGCCGCGACGCGCTTGCCAGCATCGGCGAAACTGTCGGGCGACGGCACGACGCCGGTGATCGACACGACGTCCTCCGGGCTGGTGCCCCATGTCAGCGACGGCGCGATGTCGGTCGCGTCCAGTTTCACCACACGGTCGTACACTGCCGCCGCATCGGTCGGCAGCGTCCGCCAATAGTCGACCGCCCGGTGCCAATCGTCGCCGGACGGCGCCATCGGCCGTCCTTTCAGATAGGCGAAGGTCGTCTCGTCCGGCGCGATCAGCCCGGAGCGCGCCCCGCCTTCGATCGACATGTTGCTGACGGTCAACCGCCCTTCGACCGACAGGCCACGGATCACCTCGCCGGTATATTCGACGACATAGCCAGTGCCGCCCGCCGCGCCGGTCTTGCCGATGATTGCCAGCACCACGTCCTTGGCCGACACGCCGAAGCCCAGCGACCCGTCGACGCGAATTTCCATCGTCTTCGATTGTTGCAGCAGCAGCGTCTGCGTCGCCAGCACATGCTCGACCTCGCTGGTGCCGATGCCGAACGCCAGCGCCCCCAGCGCACCGTGCGCGCTGGTATGGCTGTCGCCGCAGACCAGCGTCGTGCCGGGCAGCGTGAATCCCTGTTCCGGCCCCACGACATGGACGATGCCCTGCTCCGCCGCCGTCGCATCGATATAGCGGATGCCGAAATCTGGCGCATTCGTCTCCAGCGCCGCCAATTGCTGCGCGCTCGCGACATCGGCGATCGGCAGGCGACGGCCATCGTCGCCGACCCGCCGCGTCGTCGGCAGGTTGTGATCGGGCACCGCCAGCGTCAGGTCGGGCCGCCGCACCCCGCGCCCGGCGGCGCGCAGCCCGGCAAATGCCTGAGGGCTGGTGACTTCATGGACCAGATGGCGGTCGATATAGATCAGGCAGGTGCCATCGTCGCGGCGCTCCACGACATGGTCGGCCCAAATCTTTTCATACAGCGTTTGCGGAGGACGGGTCATCGGCGCGCGTTAACCGAAAATAGCGCCGACCGGAAGGCTGCACGACATTTTGTTGCACGAAGCCGGGCTTTACGGGTCCGGTGCACTCGAGCCTGACGAGGGACATCCGCGACGACAAGAGCCGCGAATGCCCTTCACCATTGCCGATTATGCGACGTACCGCGCCGTCGTCTTCGCCGCGATGTCGTCCGCCGTCACGCCCGGCGCGCATTCGACCAGCCGGAACGCGCTGTCGTGATCGGGACGGGCGAACACCGCCAGATCGGTGACGATCATATCCACCACCCCCACGCCGGTCAGCGGCAGGGTACAGGCGGGAATGAACTTCGGGTCGCCGTTCCTGGAGCTATGCTCCATCACGACGATGATCTTCTTCACCCCGGCGACGAGGTCCATCGCCCCGCCCATGCCCTTGATCATCTTGCCCGGAATCATCCAGTTGGCGATGTCGCCATTCTCGGCCACTTCCATCGCGCCCAGCACGGTCAGGTCGATATGCCCGCCGCGAATCATCGCGAAGCTGTCGGCGGACGAGAAATAGGCGGAGTGCGGTAGTTCGCTGATCGTCTGCTTGCCCGCGTTGATCAGGTCGGGATCGACCTGATCGTCATAGGGAAACGGGCCGATGCCCAGCATCCCGTTCTCCGACTGCAACGTCACCTCGACGCCGTCGGGGATATGATTCGCCACCAGCGTCGGGATGCCGATGCCGAGGTTGACGTAGAATCCGTCCTTCAGTTCGCGGGCGGCGCGCGCCGCCATCTCGTCGCGGGTCCATGCCATCAGTCGCGCTCCCCGTTCTCGTTGATCGTTTCGACCACCGCATCGTCGGCGGCCAGTGCGTCGCGCATTCCATCGAGGATCGCCTGCCGCGCACCGGCCGCATCGGTGCCGGTCGCTTGGGCATATGCCTCGCCGCCATGCTGGATCGCATCGGCGATCAGCCGGCCATATTGGCGCGGATCGGCGAGCACGCGGGCATTGATCCATGCCGTGCTGCCTGCGCCATGCGTGACCCAGATACGCAGGATTTCATGCGACGTCGCGTTCAGCGCAGCGTCCGCCGGAATGGCGATGGCGTTGGGATGGGTGGTCATGGCTTCTCCTGTACCGCGCCCGGATCGCGCCAGCGCAGGTCGTCCGGGAACACGTCGTCATATCCGCCTGCCAGCGCGGTGCCGTACACCGGGTTCGGCATCACGAACCAGCCATTGCCCCACAGCCCGGCGATCGCGGGCGCGTCGGCGGCGGTGCGGCGGTCGGCGGGCTTCAGCCCGGCGTTGAACAGGTCGCTGAAATCGCCGAGCTGATCGCCGACCAGCGCCACCACGCAGAAGCGCCGCGCGATCAGCGCCCGGCGCGCGTCCTTGGCCGACCCGCCGGGCGCATCGCCCTTCAGGAACAGCGTCTCGCCATGCTTCGCCGGACCCAGCCTGGCACGGTTCAGCACCGTTTCGGTGAAGCTTGCGGTCGACGCATTGCGATTGGAATTGAAGATCACCGTCACGCCCAACCGGCGGACTTCGGCCAGTGCCTCGACCGCGCCGGGCACCGGGCGGGTCGCGCGTCCGTCGGAACGCTCCCACCGTTCCCACCGCGCGGCGTCATAGGACAGGCCGCCGCTGGCATCGGAATATTCATACCCGGTGTTGAGCAGCACCGTCTCGTCCACGTCGAGCACGATCGCGGCGGGCCTGCCGTCGCACGCCATGCGGCGCGGGTCGGCCAGCGTCGCCCCCGGCGCAAGGATCACCGACTGGCGCGGGGTCGCCGTACCCGTTTGACCGGCCGCGGCCTTGCGCACGCTATCGACCAGTCCGGCCCATGCCTGCCGACTGGCCGCCACCGCTTCGCCGGAGCCATAGAGATACTGCATCCCGGCGGGGACACCGGCAACCGTCGTCGGCGCGACCGCAGGCGCCTGCGTATTGCCGACCGCCACCACGCATCCCGACAGCGCGAACGCCGCGCCGGTCGCCGCGAGGATGCGGATCATGCCCCCATTCATGCCGGTGCCCGTTCGCGCACGGTGCGGAACTCGATCTTCTTGTCGTACGGGCTGCCGACGATCATCCGCTTCACATAGATGCCCGGAAGGTGGACGTGATCGGGATCGATGCTGCCGACCGGCACCACTTCCTCGACCTCCGCGACGCAGATCCGCCCGGCGGTCGCCATCGGCTGATTGAAATTGCGCGCGGTCTTGCGGAAGATCAGGTTGCCCGCCTCGTCCGCCTTCCACCCCTTGATGATCGACAGGTCGGCGCGGATGCCGCGTTCGAGGATATAGTCCTGTCCGTCGAACGACTTCACTTCCTTGCCCTCGGCCACGAGCGTGCCGACCCCGGTACGGGTGTAGAAGCCGGGGATGCCCGCCCCGCCCGCGCGGCACCGTTCGGCCAGCGTTCCCTGCGGACAGAATTCCACTTCCAGTTCGCCCGACAGATATTGCCGCTCGAACTCCTTGTTCTCCCCGACATAGCTGGAGATCATCTTCTTCACCTGACGCGACCGCAACAGCTTGCCCAGCCCCTCGCCATCGATCCCGGCATTGTTCGACGCGATGGTCAGCCCGGTCACGCCCGACGCCGCGATCGCGTCGATCAGCCGTTCGGGAATGCCGCACAAACCGAACCCACCCGCACAGATCGTCATGCCGTCATGCAACAGGCCGTCCAGCGCGGCGGCGGCATCCGGGTACAGCTTGTTCATCGCGTTTCTCCGTTGTTGCGCGTCGATTACGCAGGTCGACCCGGCATGGTCAATCGCATCGGCGGACGATACCGTGGCCGCATGACACAAGCCCGTACCGGCGGACGGATTCTCGTCGACGCCCTCGTCACCCACGGTTGCGACCGGATTTTCCATGTCCCCGGCGAAAGTTTCCTCGCCGTGCTCGACGCGCTGCACGATACGCCCGCGATCGATCTGGTGACGTGTCGGCAGGAGGGTGGCGTCGGCTTCATGGCGTGTGCCGACGGCGTACTGACCGGCCGTCCCGGCGTCGCGTTCGTCACGCGCGGACCGGGTGCGACCAATGCCTCGATCGGCGTGCATGTCGCGATGCAGGATTCGATCCCGATGCTGTTGTTCATCGGCGACGTCGACCGCGCGATGCGCGACCGGGAGGGGTTTCAGGAGGTCGATTTCACCGCGATGTTCGCACCGCTGGCAAAGCGGACGATGCGGATCGACGATCCGGCACGCATCCCCGAATATATCGCCCGCGCATGGCGCACCGCCACCTCCGGTCGGCCCGGCCCGGTCGTGATCGCGCTGCCCGAAGACATGCTGGTCGAAACCGCCATGACCGCCGACCGCCCGCCGCTGGCGACGATCGAACCGGTTCTGCATCCCGAGGACTTCGCCGAATTGCTGGATCGGCTGCGCGCCGCCGAACGGCCGGTCGCGATCGTCGGCGGCGCGGGATGGGACAAGGCTACCGGAGCGGCGTTCGCGGCCTTTGCCAAATCATGGGGCATTCCGGTGGCAGGCGCGTTCCGGCGACAGGACGCCATCGTCAACGATTCGCCCGTCTGGGCGGGCAATCTGGGGTACGGCCCGTCGCCGAAGCTGGTCGCCCGGATCAGGGACGCGGACCTGCTGCTGGTGGTCGGCGCGCGATTGGGCGAGGCGACGACCGACGGCTATACGCTGGTCACGCCCGATCATCCGGGGCAGACGCTGATCCACGTCCATCCCGACCCGTCCGAACTGGACTGGGTCTATCGCGCCGACGTCGCGATCATGGCCCCGCCCTTTGCGTTCGCCGCCATGCTGGCCCGCGCCGAACTGCCAGCCGCGCCACGCCCGGACGCGGCACAGGCCCACGCCGACTGGCTGGCATGGTCGACGCCAGCGCCACGCGATGTGGCACTCGACCTCGGCCCCTGCGTCGCGGCGATGCGCGCGCGGTTGTCGGGACACGACACGATCCTCTGCAACGGCGCGGGCAATTTTTCCGGCTGGTGGCATCGATACTGGCACTATGGTTGGTCGGGAACGCAGCTTGCCCCGACCTGTGGCGCGATGGGATATGGCCCGCCCGCCGCCGTCGCCGCCGCGCTGCGCTGTCCGGACAAGCTGGCGGTCGCGGTGGCGGGCGATGGCGATTTCCTGATGAACGGACAGGAACTGGCGACCGCCGTACAGCATGGCGCGAACCTGCTGGTGATCGTGGTCGACAATGGCGGATACGGCACGATCCGAATGCATCAGGAACGCGAATATCCCGCGCGGGTCAGCGGCACGGCGCTGAACAGCCCCGATTTCGCCGCCTTAGCCCGCGCCTATGGCGGCTGGGCCGAGACGGTCGAGACGACGGCGGACTTCGCCCACGCGCTCGACCGGGCGCTGGCGCGGGACGGGGTGCGGCTGCTGCATTTGAAGACCGATATCGAAGTCATCACCAACGGGACCACGATCGCCGCGATCCGGTCGCGATAGGCGCGATCGTCTGGCGATCTTAGTCCGCTTGGAAGGCTGAAGCCGCGATCCACCCGACCCCGGCTCCTTCCAGACCGTTTGTGTCGAGCGAAGTCGAGACACCTGCGCGGCGGGCCGTACCTCGACTGCGCCCGGCACGAACGGAGTACCTGGCGGCATCGTGGAGTGGCTTGTACCGTATCGCCCACCCACACGAAAAAGCCGCCCCGGTTTCCCGGAGCGGCTTTCCTTGCCAACCCGCCCCACATCGGCGGTACGCGGCTATCCGAAGATCAGATCTTGTCGCCCAGCGCGCCCTTGACGCTGCCCTTCACGTCCTGACCCGTGCCTTTGACCTGCTGGGCTTCGCCCTCGGCGGCCAGACGGTCGTTGTCGGTCGCGTTGCCGACGGCTTCCTTGACGTTGCCGGCGATCTTGTTGCCGGCGGCGGCCAGCTTGTCGGTGAATTCGCCCATCGAAAAACTCCTGCGATTACGCGGCTTTTTACGCCTGCTGGGTTGCTCTCATACAACCGTCCGCCCCTCGCAGGGTTCCCCCGAAAAATATCTTATATCAATCCCGCCAGCGGGCTGGACGGGTCGGCATAGCGCCGGCGACCCATGCGCCCGGCACGATATCCCATCCGCCCCGCCTCTACCGCAGCCTTCATCGCGGCGGCCATCAGCACCGGGTCCTTCGCCTCGGCGATGGCGGTGTTCATCAGGATGCCGTCGCAGCCCAGTTCCATCGCCAGCGTCGCGTCCGATGCCTGTCCCACGCCCGCATCGACCAGCACCGGCACGCCCGCACCCTCCACGATCAGGCGGATCGTCACCTGGTTCTGGATACCCAGTCCCGACCCGATCGGCGCGCCCAGCGGCATGATCGCCACCGCCCCGGCATTCTCCAGCCGCTTCGCCGCGATCGGATCGTCGACGCAATACACCATCGGCTTGAAGCCCTCGTTCGCCAGCACCTCGGTCGCGCGCAGCGTTTCCACCATGTCGGGGTACAGCGTCCGCGCCTCGCCCAGCACTTCCAGCTTCACCAGATCCCATCCGCCCGCCTCGCGCGCCAGCCGCAGCGTACGGATCGCGCTTTCGGCGTCGAAACATCCGGCGGTGTTGGGAAGATAGGTGATCTTCTTCGGATCGATATAATCCGTCAGCATCGGCGCGTTCGGATCGCTGACGTTCACCCGCCGCACCGCGACGGTCACGATCTCCGCACCCGATGCCGCGACGGCGGCGGCATTCTGGGCAAAGTCCTTGTACTTGCCGGTGCCGACGATCAGCCGCGACCGAAAGGTGCGGCCCGCCACGCTCCATGTGTCGTCGGCCAATCCCGCGACCGGATGGTCCCCGCCACCCACGAAATGCACGATCTCCAGCTCGTCGCCGTCCTCGACCTTAACATCGGCCAGCGTGGAGCGCGGCACCACCTCCAGATTGCGTTCGACCGCGACCTTTTCGGGGGTCAGTCCGATCTGCGCGGTCAGTTCGGCCAGCGTGATGCCGTCGCGAACCCGCTTGTGGTCGCCGTTTACCACGATGCTGATGGTGCCGTCGGTATGCATGTCGTCTCCTCGATCGGACGTATCGCTCGACTTGGGACGTCCTGAGCGGATATGGTGCGCCGCATATAGGAACCGTCCGCGCGGTCCCGCAACCGAAAGCCCGCACCCTGTCCTCTGTCATCTTCGTCCTCAACGGCCCGAACCTCAACCTGCTCGGGATGCGCGAACCGGAAATCTACGGGTCGGCGACGCTCGACGACATCGCCGGGTCGCTGGAGGATCGCGGCCGCGAACTGCGGCTGGAGATCGACATGCGCCAGTCGAATCACGAAGGGCATCTGGTCGATTGGCTGCACGAGGCGCAGGCGGTCGGGGCAAAGGCGGTGCTGTTGAACGCGGGCGGCTATACGCACACCAGCGTCGCGATCCACGATGCGATCAAGGCGGTGAGGACCCCGGTGATCGAGGTTCACCTGTCGAACCCGCACGCACGCGAGGATTTTCGCCACGTCAGTTTCATCGGCCGCGTCGCGCGCGGCACCGTCGCCGGGTTCGGGGCGGATTCCTATCTGGTCGCGCTTGAAGCGGCCGCCCGCATCTGACACAGGCGCGGTTTTTTGGAATGCACAAAGGGGTAGCATGGCAGACGACAATCAGGGCGAAGGGACTCCGTTCACCAGCCACGCGATGCGGGTCGACATCGACCTCGTCCGCGCGTTGGCCCAGGTGCTCGACGAAACCCAGTTGACCGAGGTCGAGGTCGAGGACGGGGCGCGCAAGGTTCGCGTGGCGCGCAAGGCGGCACCGGTTGCCCCGGCCTATGCCCCGGCACCCGCCTATGCCGCGGCATCTGCGCCGCAACTGGCCGCGCCGACCACGATCGAGGCGGCCGCCGCCGTCGCTCCGGTCAGCACCGTGCCGCCGGTCACGTCGCCGATGGTCGGCACGGTCTATCTCGCCGCCAATCCCGAAGCCAAGCCGTTCATCGCGGTCGGACAGAAGGTATCGGCGGGCGACACGCTGGTGATCGTCGAGGCGATGAAGGTCATGAATCCGATCGTCGCCCCCGCCGCGGGCACCGTGACGTCGATCCTGGTATCGAACGGACAGCCGGTAGAATTCGACCAGCCGCTGGTCGTCGTCGAATAGGCGAGGGCTTCCCCTGCCTGCATCCCGCTCCTTCCGTTCGTGCCGAGTAGGGATCGAGCGCAGTCGAAAGCCCGTATCGAAGCATCGCCGCCACCATCCTTCGATACGCCGCTTCGACTTTGCTCAGCGGCTACTCAGGACGAACGGACCGGGTGCAAACAGGATTGAACATATGCCCGAAATCAAGAAGCTGCTGATCGCCAACCGTGGCGAGATCGCGCTGCGTATCCACCGCGCGTGTCACGAAATGGGGATCAAGACGGTCGCGGTCCATTCGACCGCCGATGCCGATGCGATGCACGTCCGCCTTGCCGACGAAGCGATCTGCATCGGCCCGGCGGCGGCGACCGACAGCTATCTCAACATTCCCAACATCATTTCCGCCGCCGAGATCAGCGGCGCGGACGCGATTCATCCGGGCTATGGCTTCCTGTCGGAGAATGCCAAGTTCGCCGAGATCGTCGAACTGCATAACCTGATCTTCGTCGGGCCGAAGCCCGAACATATCCGCATCATGGGCGACAAGGTCGAGGCGAAGCGCACGGCGGGCAAGCTCGGCCTGCCGCTGGTGCCCGGATCGGACGGTCCGATCGCCGACGTGGAAGAAGCGAAGGCGATCGCGGCAGAGATCGGCTATCCGGTCATCATCAAGGCCGCATCGGGCGGCGGCGGGCGCGGCATGAAGGTGTGCGAGTCCGAAGACAGCCTCGAAACGCTGATGCAACAGGCGGGCAGCGAGGCGAAGGCGGCGTTCGGCGACGCCACCGTCTATATGGAGAAATATCTCGGTAATCCGCGCCATATCGAATTTCAGGTGTTCGGCGACGGCAACGGCCACGCCATCCATCTGGGCGAGCGCGACTGCTCGCTCCAGCGTCGGCATCAGAAGTTGCTGGAAGAAGCCCCCTCCCCTGTGCTCGGCGCGGCGGATCGCGAACGCATGGGGTCGATCTGTGCCAAGGCGATGGGCGACATGGCCTATCGCGGCGCGGGAACGATTGAGTTCCTGTGGGAAAATGGCGAGTTCTATTTCATCGAAATGAACACCCGGCTTCAGGTCGAGCATCCGGTGACCGAGATGATTACCGGCATCGACCTGGTCCGCGAACAGATTCGCGTCGCCGAAGGCCACGGCCTGACCTGTTCGCAGGAGCAGATCCGCTTTCACGGCCATGCGATCGAGTGCCGCATCAACGCCGAAGACCCGCGCACCTTCGCCCCGTCGCCGGGCACGGTGAAGCATTTCCACGCGCCGGGCGGGATGCATGTCCGCGTCGATAGCGGGCTGTACGCCGGATACCGCGTGCCCCCCTATTACGACAGCATGATCGCCAAGCTGATCGTCTATGGCACCACCCGCGAACGGTGCCTGATGCGCCTGCGCCGCGCCTTGGAGGAGTTCGTGATCGAGGGGATGAAGACCACCATCCCGTTGCATCAGGCGCTGCTCGACGATCCGCAGTTCCAGCAGGGCGACTATACGATCAAGTGGCTGGAGGAGTGGCTGGCGAAGAACGACTAACCGCCCCCGAACTGGCGCGAACGGTCGAACTGGTCCACAAGTCGTTGCTCCATCACAGGATGAAGCACAGGATCATGGCCGAACTCGTTTCCACCGAACCCGCAACCGGCGCGCCCTTGTGGCGGGGTCGGATCGGCGACGCCGCCGCCGAAGTGGCCGTGGCGCGGGGAGCATGGGCGGACTGGGCGATGCGGCCGCTGGCCGACCGGATCGCCGTCCTGCGCCGCTTTGCCGAGGTCGTGCGCGAGCGGGCGGATGCGTTCGCCGACACGATCGCGCGCGAAACCGGCAAGCCGTTATGGGAAGCCCGGACCGAGGTCGACACCGTGGTCGCCAAGGTCACCATCTCGATCGCCGCCCAGTCGGAACGCGCCGGGGAGCGCGACCTGCCCGCCCCCGCCGGTACGCGCATGGCGCTGCGCCACAAGCCGCATGGCGTGCTGGCGGTGCTGGGGCCGTATAATTTCCCGGCGCATCTTCCCAACGGGCACATCGTCCCCGCCTTGCTCGCGGGCAATGCGGTGGTGTTCAAGCCATCCGAAAAGACCCCGGCCAGCGGCGCGTTCCTCGTCGATTGCTACCATGCGGCCGGGGTTCCGGATGCCTGTGTCCGCCTGTTGATCGGCGGCGCGGACGAAGGGCGCGCGCTGGCAGGGGATGCCGGGATCGACGGATTGCTGTTCACCGGGTCCGCCCCGACCGGCATCGCGCTGAACCGGCAATTCGCCGAGACACCCGACAAGATCCTCGCCCTCGAAATGGGTGGCAACAACCCGATCGTTGTGTGGGACGCCACCGACCTGCCATCGGCGGCGGCGCTGGTCGTGCAATCGGCGTTCACCTCCGCGGGTCAACGCTGCACCGCCGCGCGACGGCTGATCGTCGAGCGGCGGCTGGCCGATCCGCTGGTGGCGGAGATCGTGGCGCTGTGCGACCGGATCATCCTCGGCGATCCGCACGCCACGCCCGCGCCGTTCATGGGGCCGGTGATCGACAATGAAGCCGCCGATTTCCTGCTTGACCGCTATGCCGCGCTGGTGGCGGAGGGCGCGCGGGTCATTCGACCGATGGCACGGACGGTCGCCGACCGCCCGTTCCTGACACCCGGCATCCTCGACCTGTCCGACACCGCGCATCGCAGCGACATCGAACTGTTCGGGCCGCTGCTCCAGCTATTCCGCGTCGACCGGTTCGAGGACGCGATCGCCGAAGCCAACGCCACCCGCTACGGCCTGTCGGCCTCGCTCATCAGCGACGATCCGGCACGGTGGGCGACGTTCTGGACCGGCATCCGCGCCGGCATCGTCAACTGGAACCGCCCGACCAACGGCGCATCGTCCGCCGCACCGTTCGGCGGCATCGGCTGGTCGGGCAACCACCGCCCGTCCGCCTATTACGCTGCCGATTATTGCGCGTTCCCGGTGGTATCGGCGGAAGCCGATGCCGGGCCGGTGACGATCGGGGTCGGGTTGCGCGACGCATAGGCGGCCCGTCCGGCCGGGTCCGATGGCCCCGGCCGGACGCGCACCTCACGCGCCTTCGAGCAGCCGTTCCTTCGCGATCCGCTCACGCCACACCAGCGGGGCGAGGTGGTGGACATTCTGTCCCTCGCTATCCACCGCGACGGTGACGGGGAAGTCCTCGACCTCGAACTCGTAGATCGCTTCCATGCCCAGATCGGCGAAGCCGACGACCTTCGACCCCTTGATCGCCCGCGCGACCAGATAGGCCGCACCGCCGACCGCCATCAGATAGGCCGACTTCGCCTCGGCAATCGCCTTGGTCGCATCGCCGCCGCGCTCGGCCTTGCCGACCATCGCCAGCAGCCCCTGATCCAGCATCATGCGCGTGAACTTGTCCATCCGCGTGGCGGTGGTCGGGCCGGCGGGGCCGACGACTTCCGTACCCACCGGATCGACCGGGCCGACATAATAGATCACGCGGCCGCGGAAATCGACCGGCAGCGGCTCGCCCTTCGCCAGCATGTCGGCGATCCGCTTGTGCGCGGCATCGCGTCCGGTCAGCATCTTGCCCGACAGCAACAGCCGGTCGCCATGCTTCCACGTCGCCACGGTTTCGGGCGTCAGCGTGTCGAGGTCGACGCGGATCGCCGCCTTGTCCGGCGTCCAGTTCACATCGGGCCAGTCCGACAGCTTCGGCGTTTCCAGATAGGCCGGACCCGACCCGTCGAGCGTGAAATGCGCGTGGCGCGTGGCGGCGCAATTGGGGATCATCGCGACGGGCTTCGACGCGGCATGGGTCGGCCAGTCGAGGATCTTCACGTCGAGCACGGTGGACAGGCCACCCAGCCCCTGCGCGCCGATGCCCAGCGCGTTGACCTTGTCATGCAATTCGATCCGCAGCGCCTCGATATCGGACTGCGGCCCGCGCGCCTTCAACTGGCCCATGTCGATCGGACCCATCAGCGATTCCTTGGCGAGCAGCATCGCCTTTTCGGCGGTGCCGCCGATGCCGATGCCCAGCATCCCCGGCGGACACCAGCCCGCCCCCATTTGCGGCAGCATTTCCAGCACCCAGTCGACGATCGAATCGCTGGGGTTCATCATCTTGAACTTCGACTTGTTCTCCGACCCGCCGCCCTTGGCCGCGACATCGACCGACACGGTGGCGCCGGGCACCATTTCGACATGCAGGACGCTGGGCGTATTGTCCTTCGTATTGCGGCGGGTGAACGCCGGATCGGCGAGGATCGACGCGCGCAGCTTGTTTTCCGGGTGGAGATAGGCGCGGCGCACGCCGTCATCGACGACTTCCTGCAACGACCGCGTGCTGTTCAGCCGACAATCCTGCCCCCATTTCACGAACACCGTGACGATGCCGGTATCCTGACAGATCGGGCGATGCCCCTCCGCACACATCCGGCTGTTGGTCAGGATCTGCGCGATCGCATCCTTGGCGGCGGGACTCTGTTCGGCGGCATAGGCGTCGCCCAGCGCACGGATATAGTCCATCGGATGATAGTAGCTGATGAACTGAAGTGCGTCGGCGACGCTGTCGATCAGGTCGGATTCGGTGATGGTGACGGTCATGGCGGGTCCTGTCGCGGCGGGTCCATTCGGATCGGATACGGTCGATCCGCCCTAACCCGGCGAACGCCGCCCATGCAAAGATTTCGTGGCGACGCCTCGCTTGATCGGCGGCGGCGGGGCCGGTAGCCACCGGGGATGACCAAGCCCCTGCCCGCGACCGATGCCGATGCCCGCGCCGAACTGGATGCACTCGCCGCCGACATCGCGCGCGCCGACGAACGCTATCACGGGGCCGACGCGCCGGAGATCAGCGACGCCGAGTATGACGCACTGGTCCGCCGCAATCGCGCGATCGAGGCGGCGTTCCCGCATCTGGTGCGCGATGATTCGCCCTCGCTCCGCGTTGGCAGCGCGCCTGCCGGACATCTGGCCAAGGTGGCCCATGCCCGGCCGATGCTGAGCCTCAACAACGCCTTCGCCGACGACGACGTGACCGAGTTCGTCGCCAGCGTTCGCCGGTTCCTGCGCCTGGACGATGCCGATGCGGTGGCGCTGACCGCCGAGCCGAAGATCGACGGCCTGTCCTGTTCGCTGCGCTATGAGAACCGGCGGCTGGTGCGGGCGCTGACACGGGGAGACGGGACGACCGGCGAGGACGTGACCGCCAACGTCGCGCATATCGACGACATTCCAGATACGCTGCCCGACGCAGCCCCGGACGTGTTCGAGGTGCGTGGCGAAGTCTATATGGCGAAAGCCGATTTCACCGCGCTCAACGCCCGGCTGCTGGCCGAAGCGACCGATCCGGCCAAGGCCCGCCAGTTCGCCAACCCCCGCAACGCCGCCGCCGGATCGCTGCGGCAAAAGGACGCCGCTGTCACCGCGTCGCGCCCGCTACGCTTCCTCGCGCATGGCTGGGGCGAAACCAGCGCGCTGCCCGCCGAGACTCAGGCGGGGGTCGTCGCCGCGCTGCGCGACTGGGGCTTCCCGATCGCGACCGAGTTCCAGCGATGCGACGGGGCGGCCGAGGCGCTGGCGGTCTATCGCGCGATCGAGGGGATGCGCGCGGACCTGCCGTTCGATATCGATGGCGTGGTATACAAGCTCGACCGGCTCGACTGGCAGGAGCGATTGGGCTTTGTCGGCCGTGCCCCGCGCTGGGCAATCGCGCACAAGTTTCCGGCCGAACGGGCGCAGACCACGCTGAAGGCGATCGATATCCAGGTCGGCCGCACCGGCGCGCTCACCCCGGTCGCCCGGCTGGAGCCGGTGACGGTCGGCGGCGTCGTCGTCACCAACGCCACGCTGCACAATGCCGACGAGATCGAGCGGCTGGGCGTGCGCCCCGGCGACCGGGTGGTGGTGCAGCGCGCGGGCGACGTGATCCCGCAGATCGTCGAGAATCTGACCGGCGACGCGGATCGCCCGGCCTTTCTGTTCCCCGATAGCTGCCCGATCTGTCACTCGCTGGCCGAACGGGGCGAGGGGGAAGTGGTGGTGCGCTGTACCGGCGGGCTGATCTGCCCGGCGCAACGGGTCGAGCGGCTGATCCATTTCGTTTCGCGCCATGCCTTCGACATCGCCGGGCTGGGGCTGGTCCGGGTCGAGGATTTCTTCCGCGACGGGCTGATCGCCTCGCCCGCCGATATCTTCCGGTTGCATGGGCACCGCGAGGCGCTGGTCGCGCGCGAACGCATGTCGGACCTCGTGGTCGGCAAACTGTTGGCCGCGATCGATGCGAAGCGGGAGATCGCACTCGACCGGTTCCTGTTCGCGCTCGGCATCCGCCATGTCGGCGAAGTCACCGCGCGCGATCTGGCGCGGCGATACGGCACGGCGCGGGACTTTGCGGCGATGATCCGCCGCGCCCTGACCGTCCGGCGCACGACCGTGCCCGTACTTGGCGAATCGGAGCGCAAGTTCGTGCTGCGTCGCGGCCGCGCGCTGGTCGCCGCGATCGAGACGCCGGGCATCGGTCCCGAAGTCGCCGACGCGCTGCTCGCCTTCTTCGCCGAACGGCACAACCGCACCGTCGTCGCCGACCTGTTGCGCGAAGTCCGCCCGCTCGACGTCACGCATGTCGCGATCGCCTCCGAACTCACCGGCAAGACCGTGGTATTCACCGGCAAGCTCGAAACGCTGAGCCGCGACGAGGCGAAGGCACAGGCCGACGCGCTGGGCGCACGGGTGGCGGGATCGGTGTCGAAAAAGACCGATCTCGTCGTCGTCGGCACCGACGCCGGATCGAAGCGCGCCAAGGCCGAGGAACTGGGCATCCGCGTGATCGACGAGGCCGGATGGGCCGCGATCGTGGGCGGTACGGCGGCCGTGATAACGTGATGTTTTTGCAACGCACCACGACAGACTGACTCCGCCCCTATCGGTTGTAGCAATTTGGAAATATGCGAACGTCATTGGCGCCGGGACGGTGAAGGACACCGCCTGACCAACTGACGAGTCGCGCCACATTTATTGCGATTCAAAGGGGACTTATGAACACCAAGCTCTATGCCGGCGTGGCCTTTGCCACGCTCCTGCTCCCTGCCGCCGCATTCGCGCAGTCGACCGCGTCGAGCGAGATCGACAATGACGAGATCGTCGTGACCGGCACCGCCAACCGCGACGTCGGCGGGATCGAAGTTCCCGATCAACCCAAGGCGAAGGTGACGGTCGGCGCGGAGCTGATCCAGCGTCAGCGCCCCGGCCAGACGGTCAACGAGATCATCAACCTGGTCCCCGGCGTCAGCAACCAGTCGAACGATCCCTATGGTTCTGGCGGCGGTGGTTTCCGCATCCGTGGTTTCGATTCGTCGCGTATCTCGCAGACGCAGGACGGCATTCCGCTCAATGACACCGGCAACTATGCCATCTACACCAACCAGCAGCAGGATTCGGAAACGCTGGAATCGGTGACGGTCAACCTCGGCGCGACCGACGTCGACAGCCCGACCGCATCGGCCGTCGGCGGCACGATCAACATTCGCACCCGCGTTCCGGGCGAGGAACTGGGCGCGCTGTTCTCGGGTTCGTACGGCGATTACGGCTATCACCGCGTGTTCGGGATGCTGGACTCCGGCGACATCACCGGCATGGGAACGAAGGCGTTCGTGTCGGGATCGTGGACGACGTATCAGAACCCGTTCAACAACTACGGGAAGATCCGCAAGCAGCAGTATAACGCCCGCTTGTATCAGGAACTTGGCGGCGACGGTGACTTCCTGTCGATCGCGGGTAATTATAACGAGAACCGCAACAATTTCTTCGGTTCGGCCCCACTGCGCGACGACGGAACGCGCGTTCCCGGCACCGGTTCGGGCAACCGTTTCCCGCGCAATTTCGACGAGGCGACGTACACGGTCAACACGACCTGCACGACAACGACTCCGATCCGTGGCGTGGCCAACGTCGCCAACACCTGCGGCACCGAATTCGATCGCCGCTACAATCCGTCGAACACCGGCAACATCCGCGGCAACTCGCGCTTCACGCTGACCGACGGTCTCGTCCTCACGATCGACCCCAGCTTCCAGTATGTGAAGGCGAATGGCGGCGGCACGATCACCGGTCGCGAAGCGGTCCGCACGATCGGAACGCAGACCTATACCGGGTTTTCGGGTAACAACTATTACTTTGGGACCGACCTGAACGGGGACGGTGACGTGCTCGATACGGTATCGCTGCTCTCGCCCAGCCAGACCCAGACGCGCCGCTATATCGTCATTGCGAACCTGATCTACGATCTGAACGAGAACAACACGGTTCGCCTTGCCTATACCTATGATCGCGGTCGTCACCGCCAGACCGGCGAAGTGGGCAAGCTGTTCTCGAACGGCGAACCGATGGACGTCTTCTCGGTCAACGATCCGGTAGTCGACGGCAACGGCAACGTTATCCAGAAGCGCGACCGCAAGTCGTTCGCCACGCTGAATCAGGTGTCGGGCCAGTATCGTGGCGAGTTCCTCGACAACAACCTGACCCTCGACCTCGGTGTGCGCGTTCCGTTCTTCAAGCGCGAGCTGGACCAGAATTGCTTCACCACGTCGGCCGGCGGTTTCGTCGATTGCGTGCCGTTCCTTCGCCAGGCGGATTATGCGGCGCAGAACCCGACCTTCGCCCGTCCGCAGCGTCGTGAATACAAGTATGACGCGGTGCTGCCGAACGTCGGCTTCACCTTCAACCTGACGCCGCAGGCGAGTGTCTTCGCCAGCTATGCCAAGGGTCTGTCGGTGCCCGGCACCGACGTGCTGTACAACGCCTTCTTCTACGCGCCCGGCACCGACGGTGCAGAGCCGCAGCCGGAACGCACCGACAGCTTCGACCTCGGCGTCCGTTATCGGTCGGGCAAGGTGCAGGCGCAGGTCAGCGGCTTCTACACCACGTTCGAGAACCGCATCGCGACCGCCTTCGACGCCGAACTGGGTGAAAGCGTTTCGCGCAACATCGGCGAAGTCACCCGCTGGGGTGTCGATGCCAGCGTGTCGTACAACCCGATCCCGGAAGTCACCGCCTATGTCTTCGGTTCGTACCTGAATTCGGAAATCCAGGACGACCTGCTCGGCGGCAATTGTTCGGTGGCCCTCATCAGCCAGCGAGCCTATGGCTGCACGGCAACCACACAGCAGTATTTCTTCCCGACCGGCGGCAAGCAGGAATCGGGTGTGTCGGAATATATGTTCGGTGGCCGCATTCAGGGCACGCTGGGTCCGGTCGAAGTCGGCGCACAGTATAAGCGCACCGGCCCGCGTTACATCAATGACTCCAACCTGCCGCTGGTGGCACGGACCGTGGCGGGCACCACCGTTACCACGACCGAGTTGTACCCGGCCAAGACCGACGCCTATGACATCGTCGATCTCGACGCGCGCTTCTCGATGGCGCAGTTCGGTTTGCGGAACACGCACTTCCAGTTGAACGTGTCGAACCTGCTCGACAGCTTCTTCATCGGATATGTCAGCGGTCAGACCAACGACACGTCGGTGCCGTTCGTCCAGATCGGCGTGCCGCGTACCGTCAGCGGCTCGATCGTCATCGGCTTCTAAACCGACCGATCGTTTCCGACGCGAAGGCCGCCGTCCCAGCAATGGGGCGGCGGTTTTCGTTTGCGCGGGGGCACCGGGCGCGGCACCGGTTTGCCGACCGCACCCTTTCCCTGTAAGACCCCGCACCGGGGGCACGATGCCAAGCGATGGAGCGCATGACCGCCAAGCCCGCCATTTTTTCGCGGCCCTTCTTCGAACAGAAGAACCGCGCCTTCTGGCTGCTGCAGGCGGCCGGGTGGACCGGCTATCTGATCCTGCGCTCGGTCTCGACCGTGGCCAGCGCCGCGTCGCTCAAGAACGTGCTGGGCAATATCGTCGAGGTGATCGTCGGCTACTGCCTGACGTTGCTGATGAGCGTGCTGTACGGCTATTACCGCTCGCTGCCGCGCGTGCCCGCGATCTTCCTGACGCTCAGCACGCTGTCGGCGGCGACCTTTGCCTATTCGCTGATCGATGCGTTCGTCTTCACCTTCATCCGCAACGTGTCGCCCGACGTCAGCTTCTCGCTGGTGCTGGGTACGTTGTTCATTAATTTCACCGTGCTGGCGGGCTGGTCGGCGCTGTATTTCGGCATCAACTTCTACCTCGTGATCGAACAGCAGGTGGACGAGATGCAGTTGCTGGAGATGCAGGCGTCGTCGGCGCAACTGGCGATGCTGCGCTATCAGCTAAACCCGCATTTCCTGTTCAACACGCTCAATTCGATCTCGACGCTGGTGCTGCTCAAGCAGACGGAGAAGGCGAACGTGATGCTCAGCCGGCTGGCGTCGTTCCTGCGCTACACGCTGGCCAACGAACCGACCGCGCATGTCACGCTCGAACAGGAAGTTGAAACGCTCAAGCTCTATCTCGATATCGAGAAGATGAGGTTCGAGGATCGCCTGCGCACCAGTTTCGACGTCGATGCCCGGGTCGCCCATGCCCGGTTGCCGTCGCTGCTGTTGCAACCGCTGGTCGAAAACGCGATCAAATATGCCGTCACGCCGCAGGAAGAGGGGGCCGATATCGCCCTCACCGCTCGGCTTGCCGGGGATCGGGTGCAGATCGCCGTTTCGGATACCGGTCCCGGCTTGAACGAAGGGCCGAAGCGGCCGACGCTGTCTACCGGTGTCGGGCTACAGAATATTCGCGACCGATTGGCGCAGGCCTATGGTCCCGATCACCGGTTCGACACCCGGCCCGGCCCCGGCGGCGGCTTCGTGGTCGAGATCGAACTGCCATTCCAGACGCAAGACGTTACCAAAGAGGCTGCATGACCATCCGAACCATCCTTGTCGACGACGAGCCGCTCGCGATCCAGGGCCTCGAACTGCGGTTGCAGGCGCATGAAGATGTCGAGATCATCGACAAGTGCATGAACGGCCGCGAGGCGATCCGCGCGATCAAGACCCATAAACCCGATCTCGTTTTCCTCGATATCCAGATGCCGGGCTTCGACGGCTTTTCCGTCGTTCAGGGGTTGATGGAGGTCGAACCGCCGCTGGTGGTGTTCGTCACCGCCTATAGCGACCATGCGATCCGCGCGTTCGAGGCGCAGGCGGTCGATTACCTGATGAAGCCGGTCGAGGAATCGCGCCTTGCCGACACGCTGGACCGCGTGCGCCAGCGTCTGACCGAAAAGCGCGGGCAGGCCGAAGTCGAAAAGCTGAAGGAAGTGCTGGCCGAGGTCGCACCCGACACGGCGGCGGAAATGCAGGCCGAGGACGGCGGCGACGCGATGGGCGCGAACCGGTTCGAGAAGCTCATCAACATCAAGGATCGCGGCCAGATTTTCCGGGTGGACGTCGACACGATCGAGATGATCGAGGCGGCGGGCGATTACATGGTCATCAACACCGGCGACAATTCGCTGGTGCTGCGTGAAACGATGAAGGATCTGGAAAAGCGGCTCGACCCGCGCCGGTTCCAGCGGGTGCATCGTTCGACCATCGTCAATCTCGATCTGGTGAAGCAGGTGAAGCCGCACACCAACGGCGAATGCTTCCTCGTCCTCGAATCGGGCGCGCAGGTGAAGGTGAGCCGGTCGTATCGCGACGTGGTGGCGCGTTTCGTTCACTGATGGCGGACGGGATCAGGGTCGCCGCGCTGTACCGGTTCGTCCGCATCGACGAACCGCCGCGGGTGCGGGACGATATGGAGCGGGTGCTGGCGGACGCCGGCATTCACGGTACGCTGCTGATCGCGGCGGAGGGGCTGAACGGCACGATCGCCGGGTCGCAGGCGGGGATTGATACCGCGCTGGCGGCAATCCGCGCCCTGCCCGGCTGTGCCAACCTGATGCCGAAATTCGCGGACGCCGCGACGATGCCGTTCCATCGGTTGAAGGTACGGCTGAAGCGCGAGATCGTGACGATGGGGGTGCCGGACACCGATCCGACGCGGATCGTCGGCACCTATGTCGCGCCCGCCGACTGGAACGCGCTGATCGCCGATCCCGCGACGGTGCTGATCGACACCCGCAACGCCTATGAGGTCAAGGTCGGGACATTTGCCGGGGCGGTCGATCCGGGAACGGCGACGTTCCGCGACTTTCCCGACTGGTTCCGCGCCAATCGCGACATGTTGCTGGCGGGCAAGCAGAAGGTAGCGATGTTCTGTACCGGCGGCATCCGCTGTGAAAAGGCGACCGCGTTCCTAAAGGCGGAGGGGGTGGACGACGTCTATCACCTCGACGGTGGCATCCTCCGCTATCTGGAGGAAGTGCCCGAGCGCGAGAGCGCGTGGGACGGCGAATGTTTCGTGTTCGACGAACGGGTGGCGGTCGGGCACGCGCTGGCACCGGGCAGCCATCACCTGTGCCGGGGATGCCGGATGCCGGTCAGCCCGGCCGACCGCGCCGCACCGACCTTCGTTGAAGGGGTGCAATGCCCCGCCTGCGCCGGAACCCGCGACGCCGAAACGCTGGCGGGGAAGGCCGAACGCCACCGACAGGTCACGCTGGCGGCGGCGCGTGGCGAACGCCATGTCGGAGCGCGGGTGGCGGCGGACGACGCGTAACGCCGCCCGCCCTCGAACCCATCAATCCTGAATGTTGCGACGGAACGTCTCCGGCAGGAACAACAGCCCGAGCACCAGCGTCACCACCGCCAGCACCACCGGATACCACAGGCCGTAATAGATATCGCCGGTCGCCGCGACCATCGCGAAGGCCGTCGTCGGCAGGAACCCGCCGAACCAGCCATTGCCGATATGATAGGGCAGCGACATCGACGTGTAGCGGATACGGCTGGGGAACAGTTCGACCAGCAGCGCGGCGATCGGGCCATAGACCATGGTGACGAGGATCACCATGAACCACAGGATCGCGACGACCACGACCGTGTTCATCTCGGCCGGATCGGCCTTGGCCGGATAGCCCGCCTGTTTCAGCGCGGCGGCCAGTTCGCCCTGAAACGCGGTGATCGCCGCCGCGCGGTCGGGGCCGATGACGGTGGCAGGGTTCGGCGCGACCAGCGTGGTCGAACCGACCGTAACCGACGCGATCGTGCCCGCCGGTGCCTCGATATTGGCGTAGTTGATACCGTTTTTCGCCAGCCATGATTTGGCGATGTCGCAGCTCTTGGCGTCGAACTTGTTGCGGCCGACCGGATCGAACTGGAAAGAGCAATCCTCGTCATGCGCGGTGACGCGCACCGGGGCGCTGGCCTGCGCCTTTGCAAGCGACGGATTGGCGGCGTTGGTCAGCGCGCCGAACAGCGGGAAATAGGTCAGCGCCGCCAGCGCGCATCCCGCGAGGATGATCGGCTTGCGCCCGATCTTGTCCGACAGCCAGCCGAAGAAGACGAAGAACGGCGTGCCCAGCCCCAGTGCGACCGCCATCAGGATATTGGTCGTCGCGCCGTCGACCTTCATCATCTTTTCGAGGAAGAACAGCGCATAGAATTGGCCGGTGTACCACACCACCGCCTGCCCCATCGCCGCGCCGAACAACGCGATCAGCACGATCTTCAGGTTGGGCCAGCGCAGGAACGCCTCGGTCAACGGTGCCTTCGATACCTTGCCCTCCTCTTTCATCTTGAGGAAGACCGGGCTTTCGTTGAGCTGCAACCGGATCCACATCGACACGCCGAGCAGCAGGATCGACACGAGGAACGGCAGACGCCAGCCGAACCCGCCGAAACTGTCCTCGCCCAGCACGGTGCGGAACCCGATCACGACCAGCAACGCCGCGAACAGCCCCAACGTCGCCGTCGTCTGGATAAAGCTGGTATACAGGCCGCGCTTTCCGTCCGGCGCATGTTCCGCGACATAGGTCGCTGCCCCGCCATATTCACCGCCCAGCGCCAGCCCCTGAAGAATCCGCAGGAGGACGAGGATGATCGGCGCGGCGACGCCGATGCTGTTGTACGACGGCAGCAAGCCGACCGCGAAGGTCGACAGGCCCATGATGCCCATCGTGACGAGGAAGGTGTTCTTGCGCCCGACCATGTCGCCGATCCGCCCGAACACCAGCGCACCGAACGGCCGCACCGCGAACCCGGCGGCGAACGCGCCCAGTGCGAGGATGAAGCCGGTGGTCTCGTTCACGCCCGAGAAGAATTGTTTCGAGATGTACGAGGCCAGCAACCCGTACAGATAGAAATCATACCATTCGAACACCGTCCCCAGCGAGGATGCGGTGATGACCAGTTTCTCGTTCTGGCCCTTGGGGACTGCCCCGTCCGGTGTCGTCGTCGCCATGCGGCATCCTCTCCATGGGCGCGCAGCCTTCTTCGAGGACGTGCGTCGCAACCAGATCCCGAAACCGTTCCTGCCGAGTGGGGCTGAGCTTGTCGAAGTCCCGTATCGAAGCACCGGCGATGGTCCTTCGATACGCCCCTTCGGCTTCGCTCAGTGGCTACTCAGGACGAACGGGAGGATTGATTCCCAACCACCGGCATACCGGCTGGACCTGCTTCGCCGCCAGTACGACCTTGGTCGTAGCCCCGTACATCTTGACGTATCCACCGCCGACCGCAGATCAGGGGTACAGGAGAGCATGATGACCCAGACGATCCATCCGGCGGCGACCGACAGTTCGGCGCATGTCGACCGCGCGGAATACGACACCCGCTATGCCGCGTCGGTTGCCGACCCGGCGGCCTATTGGCGGGAGGCGGGCCGCTGCATCGACTGGTCACGCCCGTATGAGACGGTGAAGGACACGTCGTTCGACGAGGCGGATTTCCGCATCCGCTGGTTCGCGGACGGTCAGACCAACGTGTCGGTCAATTGCCTCGACCGCCATCTGGCCGAACGCGGCGATCAGATCGCAATCCTGTGGGAAGGCGACGAGCCGGGCGAGACGCGCCGCGTCACCTATCGCGAACTTCATGCCGATGTGTGCCGCTTCGCCAATGTCCTCAAATCGCTGGGCGTGGCCAAGGGCGACCGGGTGACGCTGTACCTGCCGATGATCCCCGAAGCGGCGGCGGCGATGCTCGCCTGTACCCGCATCGGTGCGATCCATTCGATCGTGTTCGGTGGGTTTTCCCCCGACAGCCTCGCCAACCGGATCGGCGATTGCGACAGCAAGCTGGTCATCACCGCCGACGAAGGCTGTCGCGGCGGCAAGCGCATCCCGCTCAAGGCCAATGTCGACGCCGCGCTGGCCCATGCGCCCGGCGTGACCGACGTGGTGGTCATCAAGCGCAGCGGCGGCGACGTCGCGATGACCGAGGGGCGCGACCATTGGCTCCACGACCTGCTGGACGGGGTATCGGACGACTGCCCCGCCGAACCGATGGATGCCGAAGACCCGCTGTTCATCCTCTATACCAGCGGATCGACCGGCAAGCCCAAGGGCGTGCTGCACACCACCGGCGGCTATCTCGTCTGGGCGCATACGACGTTTCGCGACGTGTTCGATTATCGCGACGGCGAAGTCTTCTGGTGCACCGCCGATATCGGGTGGGTCACCGGGCACAGCTATGTCGTCTATGGCCCGTTGTCGAACGGCGCGACGACGGTGATGTTCGACGGCGTGCCGAACTATCCCGATCACGGCCGCTTCTGGGAAACGATCGACCGGCTGGGCGTCAACATCTTCTACACCGCGCCCACCGCGATCCGTGCGTTGATGCGGGAGGGCGACCAGTGGGTGACGAAGGCCAGCCGCGCGTCGCTGCGCATCCTCGGGTCGGTCGGCGAACCGATCAACCCGGAGGCATGGGACTGGTATCACCGCGTGGTCGGCGACCGCCGCTGCCCGATCGTCGATACCTGGTGGCAGACGGAGACCGGCGGTATCCTGATCTCGCCCCTCCCCTATGCCACCGACCTGAAGCCGGGCAGCGCGACGAAGCCGCTGCCGGGCGTCCAGCCGCAGATCGTCGATGCGGAGGGCAAGGTGCTGGACGGCGCGGTCGAGGGTAATCTGTGCATCGCCGATAGCTGGCCCGGACAGATGCGGACCGTGTGGGGGGACCATGACCGGTTCTTCCAGACCTATTTCACGACCTATCCCGGCAAATATTTCACCGGCGACGGATGCCGCCGCGATGCCGATGGCGATTACTGGATCACCGGGCGGGTCGACGACGTCATCAACGTCAGCGGCCACCGCATGGGCACCGCCGAGGTCGAAAGCGCGCTGGTATCGCATCCGAAGGTCGCGGAGGCAGCGGTCGTCGGGATGCCGCACGATATCAAGGGTCAGGGCATCTATGCCTATGTCACGCTGAACGCGAACGAGACGCCGGACGACGCGCTGCGGTCCGAATTGCGGCAATGGGTGCGCAAGGAGATCGGCCCGGTCGCCACGCCCGACGCGCTGCAATTCGCGCCCGGATTGCCCAAGACGCGATCGGGCAAGATCATGCGCCGCATCCTGCGCAAGATCGCGGAGAACGACACCGCCAACCTTGGCGACATTTCGACGCTGGCCGATCCGTCGGTGGTCGACACGCTGGTCGCCGAGCGTATCCGGCCGGGGGGATGAGCACGACGATCCTGATCGCCGACGACCATCCGCTGTTCCGACAGGCATTGTCGCTGGCGGTGATGCAGGCGGCACCGGGCGCACGGATCGTCGAGGCGGGAACGCTGGACCGCGCGGCGGCAGCGGCGGCGGCGGCGGCGGAAGGGCTGTCGCTGATCCTGCTCGACCTGAACATGCCGGGCGCGGTCGGGTATAGCGGCGTGGCGCTGCTCCATGCCGAGGTGCCCGACGTCCCGATCCTCGTGGTATCGGGCGCGGAACGGGCGGCGGCGTTTCGTCAGGTGGCGCGGTTCGGCGCGGTCGGGTTCGTCGGCAAGGATGCCGGGCTGGCCGAGATCGAGGCCGCGATCGCCGCCGCGCTGGCAGGCGAGCGCATGACCGCCGACGCCGCACCCGACGACGATGTGGCGGCGCGGGTCGCCTCGCTGACCCCGATGCAGTTGCGCGTATTGCTCGGCGTACTGGCCGGAAGGCTGAACAAGCAGATCGCGCACGATCTGGGCATCGCCGAGGCGACGGTGAAGGCGCACATGACGGCGGTGTTGCGCAAGCTGGACGTCGGCAACCGGACGCAGGCAGCGCTGGCGGCAGGAGCGCTTGGGCTGGAGGTGGCGGGGTAGCGAATAGTCCTCCGTACCCCGGCCTTCGCCGGGATACGGGGGTAGTCGTTCAACGTGAGGTGGTTATCCCAGCCGCGCGACGGCTTCGCGCACCGACACGGCGATCGGGGTGGTCGGGCGACCGATCAGCGCCGACAAGTCCCGGCCATCGTCGAACAGCGCGCCGTCGGCGGCCTTGGCGTCGCTTTCCGCGATCATCGATGCAACCGGCGCGGGCAGCCCCGCCCCTTCCAGTATCGCCGCATAGTCCGCTTCGGGCAGGTCGCGATAGACGACCGGCTTGCCCGCCGCCTGTGCAATCGTCGCGGCCAGTTCGGTCAGGGTATAGGCATCGTCGCCCGCCAGTTCGTACACCTTCCCCGCCGGATCGGCGGCGGTCAGCGCGGCGGCGGCGGCATCGGCATAATCGGCGCGCGATGCGGAAGCGATGCGACCGTCGCGCGCGCTGCCCAGCACCGCGCCATGCTCGATCGCCGGGGCAAGACCCGCCAGATAATTCTCGTGATACCAGCCGTTGCGCAACAGCACGAACGGCACGGTCCCGTCCCGCAACAGCACCTCGGTCGCGCGATGTTCGGGGGCGAGGCCGAGCGTGCTGTCATCGGCATGGAGCACGCTGGTATAAGCGATCAGCGACACGCCCGCCGCAGCGGCGGCATCGATCGCCGAGCGGTGCTGCGCGGTGCGTCGCCCGACTTCGCTGGACGAAATCAGCAGCAACCGTTCGACACCGGCGAACGCCGAGTTCAGCGTTTCCGGGCGATCATAATCGCCCTCGCGCACAATTACGCCGCGCGCGGCAAGGTCGGCCGCCTTGGCCGGGGTACGGACGACCGCGACGATCCGGTCGGCGGGCACGGTCCGCAACAGGGCTTCGATGGTCAGGCGGCCAAGCTGTCCGGTCGCGCCGGTGACTGCGTACATGGGATCATCCTTCATCATGGTTGCTAGCGATGATCTAGGCTCCTAACTTACGAACAGTAAGTACGCACGGGGACGTAAGTATGGAAGATTTTCCGGGGTTCGCCGAACAGATGCGGCGTGGCGACCTTTTCGCCACCGCCTGTCCGTCGCGCGAGGTGATGAAGCATGTCACCAGCCGCTGGGGCGTGCTGACGCTGATCGCGTTGCAGGACGGGACGTTACGGTTCAGTGCGCTGCGCCGCCGGGTGTCGGGCGTCAGCGAACGGATGCTGGCGCAGACGCTGCAATGGCTGGAAGGCGACGGGCTGGTCGTGCGCCGTGCATTCCCGGTGGTGCCGCCGCATGTCGACTATACGCTGACCCCGTTGGGCGAGGAGGCGGCGATGCGGGTCGCGGCGCTGGCCGACTGGATCGAACGCGCGATGCCCGCGATCGTCGAGGCGCAACAGGCGCAGGCCGCGTAACGGGCCTCCGGGCGACGATCCTCGCCGCCCGGAGGCGTTGCGTCAGGGAACCGTGACCGTTTCGACCGGCACGCCCTTCAATTCGGGCAGGGCATCCAGTTGCGGCTTCACCGTGGCAAGGTCGCCGACCACGACCAGCGTGAACCTGTCGAGCGGCAATGCCTGTTTCACCGCGCTGCTGAACTGCGCGTCCGATACCGCCATCGTTGCCGGGACATAGCGGTCGAGCCAGTCCTTAGGCAGGCCCAGCGCGTCGCGGGTCGCGAGTTGCCCGATCAGCGACGCGCTGTCCGAACTACGCAGCACGAACAGCCCCGCATTGTAGCTGCGCATCCCGGCCGCTTCCTCGGCGGTCGGCGGCGCGGTTTGCAACGTGCGGATTTCGCTGAACACTTCCTTCAGCGACGGGCCGGTGACGGCGGTGGTCACGTCGGCATCGAACGTCCATTGCGCGGTGCCGGGATACTGGCCGATGCCCGATCCGGGGGAATAGGTATATCCCTTGTCCTCGCGGATGTTGCGCGTGATCCGTGACGAGAAGCTGCCGCCGAGCAGGGCGTTGGCGGCGCGGAACGGAATGTCGCCGTCGCTTCCCGCCAGCGGTGCGGGCCATGCGAGGCGGATGGTCGATTGCGGCGCACCCGGCCGGTCGATCAGCAACACGCGCGGACCGCCGGTGGCGGCGGGGACCAGCGACAGCCGCTCCGGTCCCGGCTGCCAGTCGGCGAACGCACGCTCCACCGCGGCCTTGACGGTCGCGGCATCGAACTGCCCCGCGATATAGAGCCGCGCCCGACGTGCGCCGAAATTCGCGGTGTAGAACTGGCGCGCCTGCGCCAGCGTATAGCCGCTCAACTGCGCCGTGGTCGGCAACTGACGGCCATAGGGGTGGTCGCCATAGGTCGCCCGCGCCAGTGCGTAATCGGCGAGCGTTCCCGGCTGGGCCAGCGCCTGCGTCAGCGAGCGGACGCGATTGGCCTTTACCCGATCGAATGCCTCCGTCGGAAAGGTCGGGCGGCGCGCGACGTCCCCGATCAGCGCGACGACGCCGGGTGCGAATTCGGACAGGCCCGACAGGCTGATCGACGTGCCGAGATACGAGACGCCAACGTTCAGGTTGCCACCCATCCCCGCCGCAGCCGTCGCCAGCGCGGCGGAATCGCGGGTGCCCGCGCCTTCCTTCAGCATGTCGCCGGTCAGGTCGGAGAGCCACGGCGTCGCCCCCTCTTCCAGATTACCGGCATAGACGCGGAGCGCCGCCGTAACCTTCGGCGCATTGCCATAGGGGATCAGCGTGACCTGCATCCCGTTCGACAGGGTGTAGGTTTCGTTGGCGGGCACCGTGAACGGCCTGGGCGTACCGATCGGCGGCGCGGGCAGCGCGGGCGGCTGGTTCGGTGCGCTCTGGGCCGGTGCCGTCTGGGCGATGGCGGGAGTGGCGGCGATCAGCGCGAAGCCGGCGAGAAGGATCGAACGCTTCATGTCACTTGGCTCCCTGCGCTGCGGCCGCACCGGCCTCGATCGTATAGACCGAGCGGTTGGTGGGACGGAGATATTCGCGCGCCGTCTTCTGGATCAGCGCGGGGGTCACGCTGGCGAAACCGGCTTCGATCCGGTTCACCGCCTGCGGATCATTGTCGAACAGCGCATAGACCGCCAACAGGTCGATCAGGCCGACGCGGGTGCCGCCGTCGACCGACGAATACAGGTCGGATCGCAATTTGGTGCGCGCGCGGTCCAGTTCGGCCTGCGTCACCGGCGTAGTGGCTAGCCCGGCGATGACCGGATCGACCGCTGCGCGGATCTGTGCGTCGGTGAATTGCGGATCGTGGGTGAAGTTGAACGACCACAGCATCGGGCCGTTATAGTTGAACATGTTGCCGAGGGCGGCATTGATGCCGCCCGACAGGTCGCCGGTGATCCCGGTTTCCTGTTCCAGCTTGCGCTGCAACCGGCTGTCGTCGCCCTGCACCAGCAACTGGTCGATCAGCCCCATCGCATACCATTCGGGCGTGCCGCGCGCGGGCATGTGATATCCCGCCGCCCAGCCGGGCTTGGGGGCCAGCGCATCGACGCGGCTGCGGGTCTTTTCCGCCGTCTGGCGCGGTTCGGTCAGGTCGGGCAGCACGACCGGCTGCCCCTTTTGCAGCGGGCCGAAATATTTGCGGACCATCGCCTCCGCCCCGGCATAGTCGATGTCGCCCGCGACCACGAGGACCGCGTTGTTCGGGCGATAGAAGCCGTTGAAGAACTGCGTCGCGTCGGCGACGGTCGCCGCCTCGATCTCCTTCAGGTCGCCGTAGAAATTATGGCTGTTATGCCAGTTGGCGTTCGCCAGCATCGGCAGGTCGATCCACGGCCATGTGCCGTATGGCTGGTTCAGGACGTTGACCTTCACCTCGTTGCCGACGACGCCCTGCTGGTTCTTCAGCACCGCATCGTTGATGACCGGGCGCGCCATCCGGTCCGCCTCCAGCCACAGGATGCGTTCGAGCGCGTTGGACGGCGCAATCTCGAAATAATTGGTGAAGTCGAACCGGGTCGATCCGTTCAGCACCCCGCCGGCATTGCTGATCGTACTGATGAACACGCCCTTCGGCGCGTTCTGCGACCCCTGAAACATCAGATGCTCGAACAGATGCGCGAATCCGGTGCGCTCGCGCGGTTCGACGCGGAAGCCGATGCCGTAATAGACGCCGACCGTGACCGTCGGGGCCAGCGTGTCGCGCGACAATACGACCTTCAACCCGTTGGGCAGCGTAAGATAGCGCATGTCGATCGCCAGCCGCGCCGGAGCGCCGGCGGGTGCCGCCGTCGGTGCCGTCGTCTGCGCCACGGCCGTGCCGCCCGCCGTCAGGCCCGCGAGTGCGGCCCCCAGCAGCCACGTCTTCGTCCTTCGCATCGTTACATCCCCCCTTGGTCGTCGATCGTGATAGCGCCGGGGCCGTCCCCGTCGGATTGATGCGCAAGGATGTCGCCCGGCTGACATTGCAGCACGCGGCAGATCGCATCCAGCGTGGTGAAACGGATCGCCCGCGCCTTGCCGGTCTTCAGGATCGACAGGTTCGCCAGCGTGATGTCGACCGCCTGCGCCAGTTCGGTCAGCGTCATGCGCCGGTCCAGCAGCACTTCGTCGAGGCGGACGACCACCGCCATCAGACCGTTCCCTCCAGATCCTCGCGCAGCGCCGCCCCCTCCGCGAACACGCGCGCGAGCACGAACGCGACCAGCACCGACAACCAGCCGCCGATCGAGAGACTCGACGCGCTTTCACCGCCAAGGCCCAGCCCGTCGAACCGGCGAACGATGACGAGCAGCGGGAAGTCGAGCAACTGGATGGCGAGCAACGCCCAGCCGATCTGGCGCACGCGGCGTGCATTGGGCGCGGCGAACGTCTCGCCCGCCAGCACGGTGCCGATCACCGCCGCCAGCCGGGAGAAGATCAGATGCGCGGGCAACGCCGCCACAATGCCGAGCAGCAACAGCGCGCGTACGCCGGAGACGATCGTCTCGACATCGGCGGCCGGATATTTGGCGGCGATCTTTCCGGCGAACAGGTCGTGCAGCGGGATGCTGGCAATCAGGCCGACGGCGAAGGCGAGCGCGACGACAATGTTGAGGATCGACAGCAGCCGCAGCAGCCCCAGTGTAAAGCGCAATATCCGATCCCGTCGTGCCATGCTGCCCCCTGCCCCTCGATCGATGGCTAGCGACTGTATCGATTATCGGCAAGGGTCGTGCACGGTCGGCGAGGGGCAGGCGTTTCGGGACATTCTCGAGGTATGACGTGGTCAGGTCCGCCGAATCTCGCCGTGCAGCCGTGCCTCCAGCCGTTCGACCGTCCGGTCGCCACGGTCGAGGAATACCGGCGACAGGCGACCGTTCGGCAGCCCCTGCCCGACCATGAACGCCGCGCTGGTCCGCGACTGGCGCCCGTCGGCCCAGCGATAGCGCGCGTCGATGACCATGATCGGCACGAAGAACGGGCGTTCGCGCGCGGTGACGACGTTGAGCATGTGGCGCGGCAGCGTCATCGTCGCCTCCACCATCCGCTGGTCGCCGGACGCCAGCTCGAACGGCTCCAGCCCGCCGCCGGGTTCGCGGTCGAGGAACGCGGCGATCTGTTCGTCCTGTTGCGCGTTGGCAGTGAGCAACAGCGTAGCGATGCGCACCTCGTCGGCAGCCACGTCGGTGCCGTTACCGACGCCGAGGTCGAAGTCGAGCAGCACCCGCTCGTCCTGCAAGGCGACGCGCAGCGGGGCGAGCTGGAAATCGAGGAAGCGCGGTGGCAGCGACGGCGGCACGGGTGCGGCCGGCGGCGCGATAACCGGTGACGGCACCGGGGGCAACGGGGCGACCGGTGCCGGTGCCGGTGCCGGGGGCACGACAGGCTGCGGCGCAGGTGCCGCAACCGGTTCGACCGAAACCGGCGCTTCGGTTCGTCCGCGCCGCATCCGGCCGATCAGCCATGCAACCAGCCCGGCCACGACCAACCCGGCAAGGAACCATATCCACCACGGCGTACCCGCGTCGTTCGCGACTGGCGCGACCGCTTCGAACGCTGGCGCGGCAGAGGGCGCCGCCTCCGGGGTGGCAAGCGGTTCGGGCGATGGCGCGGGCGACGGGCCAGCATCCTGCAACGGCGCGGGTACGGGCGCTTCGGTAGAGGTCGGCACGGGAGACGGTGCCACCTCGGCAGCACGGGGGGTCGGCGACGGGCGCGGTGCGGGAGTCGCGCGGCTGACCGGCGTCGCGCGCGCGGTCGGCGTGGCACGCGGCACCGCGCGCGGCGTGGGCGTCGCGCTCGGCGTCGGCACCGGCAGGACCGGCACCGTCGGCGTCAACGTCGGAAGCGCGCGCGGCGTGATGTCATAGATCGGCACCCCGCCGTTCGACGGCGCGTCCTGGGCAGCGGCGGGAAGGACGAGAAGCGCGACGGCGGCGGTCGCAAGCGGAAGCTGGAACATCATGCCGCCCTCAACCGGGGTTTTATCGCCCGCGTCAGCCACCTTCGGCCGCGGTTGCGCCAGAGCGCCCCGTTTGCGCGCCCAGCCGATCCGGATGCGCCGATCCGTCCGTCGCCGCGTTGACAGCGTGGGTCGGTACGCATATGTAGGCGTCTTGCTTCAGGACCGGGAAAGAATGCGTCGTCGCGCAACGCATTGCATGTATGGGCCTGTCGCCATTTCAGGACGCTCGAAAAGCTGCGGCCCCATCCGGGGTGCGCGGCTTTCGTCGTCCTGATCGCACGCCAGCCCGGTCGGACACCGGGCGAACGAATTTACCAGCACGAGGCCAACGACTCCCATGGCGACCAAGGCAATCGAGAGCGGCACGCACAAGCGCCGCATCCGCAAGGTGTTCGGCGACATCCACGAAGTGGTGCAGATGCCGAACCTGATCGAGGTGCAGCGCGAGAGCTACGAACAGTTTCTCCGTTCCGACCCGTCGATCGGCTATGTATCCGGTCTTGAAAAGACGCTGCGCAGCGTCTTCCCGATCCGCGATTTCGCCGGCACCGCCGAGCTGGATTTCGTGACCTACGAGCTGGAAGACCCCAAGTTCGACGTCGAGGAATGTCGCCAGCGTGGCATCACCTATGCGGCGCCGATGCGCGTTACCCTCCGCCTGATCGTGTTCGAGGTGGACCAGGATACCGAAGCCCGCTCGGTCCTCGATATCAAGGAGCAGGACGTGTACATGGGCGACATGCCGCTCATGACCGGCAACGGCACGTTCTTCATCAACGGCACCGAACGCGTGATCGTGTCGCAGATGCACCGTTCGCCGGGCGTGCTGTTCGATCACGATCGCGGCAAGACCCATGCGTCGGGCAAGTATCTGTTCGCCGCGCGCGTCATCCCGTATCGCGGATCGTGGCTCGATTTCGAATTCGACGCCAAGGACATTGTGAACGTCCGCATCGACCGCAAGCGCAAGCTGCCGGTGACGTCGCTGCTGTACGCGCTGGGCATGACCGGCGAGGATATCCTCAACCACTTCTACAACCGCGTGACCTTCGTCCGTGGCGAAGGCGGCTGGCGCATCCCGTATGCGGCCGAGAACTGGCGTGGCCAGAAGCCGTCGTTCGACATCGTCGATGCGAACACCGGCGAGGTCGTGTTCCCGGCAGGCACCAAGATCAGCCCGCGTCTCGCCAACAAGGCGGCAAAGGACGGTCTGGCCGAACTGCTGATCCCGACCGAGGAAATCTATGGCCGCTATTCGGCCTATGACCTGATCAACGAAACCACCGGCCAGATCTATATCGAGGCGGGCGACGAGGTTTCGGCCGAAAATCTCGAACTGCTCGATCAGGCGGGGATCGAGCGGATCGAACTGCTCGACATCGACCATGTGTCGACCGGGCCGTGGATTCGCAACACGCTGGCGGTGGACAAGGCCGAGGAGCGCGAGCAGGCGCTGTCGGACATCTATCGCGTGATGCGCCCCGGCGAGCCGCCGACGCTGGAAACGGCGGAGTCGCTGTTCGCGGGCCTGTTCTTCGATCCGGAACGCTACGACCTGTCGGCCGTGGGCCGCGTGAAGCTGAACATGCGCCTCGACCTCGATGCCGAGGATACGGTGACGACGCTGCGCAGCGAGGACATCCTCGCCGTGGTCAAGACGCTGGTCGACCTGAAGGACGGCAAGGGCGAGGTCGACGATATCGACAACCTCGGCAACCGCCGCGTGCGGTCGGTCGGCGAGCTGCTGGAAAACCAGTATCGCGTCGGGCTGTTGCGCATGGAGCGTGCGGTCAAGGAGCGCATGTCGTCGGTCGACGTGTCGACGGTGATGCCGAACGACCTGATCAACGCCAAGCCGGCGGTCGCCGCGGTGCGTGAGTTCTTCGGCTCGTCGCAGTTGTCGCAGTTCATGGATCAGACCAACCCGCTGTCCGAAGTGACGCACAAGCGTCGCGTTTCGGCCCTCGGGCCGGGCGGCCTGACGCGCGAGCGCGCGGGCTTCGAAGTCCGCGACGTTCACCCGACCCACTATGGCCGCATCTGCCCGATCGAAACGCCGGAAGGCCCGAACATCGGTCTGATCAACTCGCTGGCGACGTTCAGCCGCGTGAACAAGTATGGCTTCATCGAGACCCCCTATCGTCGCATCGTCGATGGCAAGGTCACGAACGACGTCGTATACCTGTCGGCGATGGAGGAGCAGAAGCACACCGTCGCACAGGCATCGGCCACGCTGAACGAAGACAACAGCTTCGCCGAAGAACTGGTGTCGGCGCGTCAGGCGGGCGAGTTCCTGATGGCGCTTCCCGAAAACGTCACGCTGATGGACGTCAGCCCCAAGCAGCTCGTGTCGGTCGCGGCATCGCTCATTCCGTTCCTGGAAAACGATGACGCCAACCGCGCGCTGATGGGCTCGAACATGCAGCGTCAGGCCGTGCCGCTGGTCAAGGCAGAGGCACCGTTCGTCGGCACCGGCATGGAAGAGACCGTGGCGCGCGATTCGGGCGCGGCGATCTCGGCCAAGCGGGCGGGCGTGGTGGATCAGGTCGATGCCGCGCGCATCGTGATCCGCGCGACCGGCGAAGTCGATGCGGCCGAAAGCGGCGTCGACATCTACACGCTGATGAAGTTCCAGCGCTCGAACCAGTCGACCTGCATCAACCAGCGTCCGTTGGTGAAGGTGGGCGAAGTGGTGAAGGCGGGCGAAGTCATCGCCGACGGTCCGTCGACCGAGTTCGGTGAACTGGCGCTGGGTCGCAACGCCCTCGTCGCGTTCATGCCGTGGAACGGGTATAACTACGAGGATTCGATCCTCATCAGCGAGCGGATCGTGAAGGACGACGTGTTCACGTCGATCCATATCGACGAGTTCGAGGTGATGGCCCGCGATACCAAGCTGGGGCCGGAAGACATCACGCGCGACATCCCGAACGTCGGCGAGGAAGCCCTGCGCAACCTCGACGAAGCGGGCATCGTGTATGTCGGGGCCGAGGTCGAGCCGGGCGATATCCTTGCCGGCAAGATCACGCCCAAGGGCGAGTCGCCGATGACGCCGGAGGAAAAGCTTCTCCGCGCGATCTTCGGTGAAAAGGCCAGCGACGTGCGCGACACCTCGCTCCGCCTGCCGCCGGGCGTGTCGGGTACGGTCGTGGACGTCCGCGTCTTCAACCGTCACGGTATCGACAAGGACGAGCGCGCGATGGCGATCGAGCGCGAGGAGATCGAGCGCCTGAAGAAGGACTCGGACGACGAGCGCGGCATCCTCAACCGGGCGACGTGGAGCCGCCTGCGCGAAATGCTGGAAGGCCAGACCGCGACCGCCGCGCCGAAGGGCATCAAGAAGGGCTCGGTCATCGACCAGGACCTGCTCGACAGCGTGGACAAGCATGAGTGGTGGCGGTTCGCCGTCGCCGACGACACGGCCCAGTCGAACCTCGAAGCGATCAAGGCGCAGTATGACGAGGCGGTGAAGCGTATCACCGACAAGTTCCACGATCGCCGCGAGAAGCTGGAGCGCGGCGACGAGCTGCCGCCGGGCGTGCTGAAGATGGTCAAGGTGTTCGTCGCGGTGAAGCGCAAGCTGCAGCCGGGCGACAAGATGGCCGGCCGTCACGGCAACAAGGGCGTCATCAGCCGCATCCTGCCGCAGGAGGACATGCCGTTCCTCGCCGACGGGACGCCGGTCGATCTGGTGCTCAACCCGCTGGGCGTGCCGTCGCGCATGAACGTCGGGCAGATTTTCGAAACGCATCTGGGCTGGGCTGCACGCAACCTCGGCATGGAAGTCGCACGTTCGCTGCGCGACTGGCGTGAAGCCAATCCGGACGCGGTCGGGGGCGAAATGCCCGCGGCGGTCAAGGACCGGCTGAAGGAAATCTACGGCGATCACTATGCCGCGGATATCGACAGCCGTTCGAACGAACAGGTCGCCGAACTGGTGCAGAACATCAGCACCGGCATTCCGATGGGCACCCCGGTGTTCGACGGCGCGCGCGAAAGCGACGTGACGGCGATGCTGGAGCTGGCGGGTCTCGACACGTCGGGCCAGTCGATCCTGTTCGACGGCCGCACCGGCGATCAGTTCGACCGCATGGTCACCGTGGGCATCATCTACATGCTCAAGCTGCACCATCTCGTCGACGACAAGATCCATGCGCGTTCGATCGGGCCGTACAGCCTCGTCACCCAGCAGCCGCTGGGCGGCAAGGCCCAGTTCGGCGGCCAGCGCTTCGGCGAAATGGAGGTCTGGGCGCTTCAGGCGTACGGTGCCGCCTATACGCTTCAGGAAATGCTGACGGTGAAGTCCGACGACGTGGTCGGCCGCACCAAGGTCTATGAGGCGATCGTCAAGGGCGACGACACGTTCGAGGCCGGTATTCCCGAAAGCTTCAACGTGCTGGTCAAGGAAATGCGCTCGCTCGGCCTCAACATCGAGTTGGGCAATACCGAGAAGGCCGGCGACCTGGCTGACGCGGCGGAGTGACGTTGCTCGAACAAATACCGTTCGTCCTGAGTAGCCGCTGAGCGAAGTCGAAGCGGCGTATCGAAGGACCGCCCCCGTGGCAGTCCTTCGATACGGGCCTTCGACGATGCTCAGTCCCTACTCAGGACGAACGGATGGTTTTCCCTCCCTGTGAGGACAAAGACATGAACGAACTGACCAATTTCGCGAACCCGGTGGCAAAGCCGGAGACCTTCGACCAGATCCAGATCGGTATCGCCTCGCCGGAGCGTATCCGCTCGTGGTCGTTCGGCGAGATCAAGAAGCCGGAAACCATCAACTATCGCACGTTCAAGCCGGAACGTGACGGCCTGTTCTGCGCGCGCATCTTCGGTCCGATCAAGGATTACGAGTGCCTGTGCGGCAAGTACAAGCGGATGAAGTACAAGGGCATCGTCTGCGAAAAGTGCGGTGTCGAAGTCACGGTGTCGAAGGTCCGCCGCGAGCGGATGGGCCATATCGAACTGGCCGCGCCGGTCGCGCACATCTGGTTCCTGAAGTCGTTGCCGTCGCGCATCGGCCTGCTGCTCGACATGCAGCTCAAGCAGCTTGAGCGCGTGCTGTATTTCGAGAGCTATATCGTGATCGAGCCGGGCCTGACCCCGCTGGAGAAGTATCAGCTCCTCACCGAGGACGAGCTGCTCGACGCGCAGGACCAGTATGGCGAGGATGCGTTCTCGGCCGGGATCGGTGCCGAAGCGGTCAAGCAGATGCTGATCGACCTCGACCTCGAAGGCGAGAAGCGCGACCTGCTCGAAGAGCTGGCCGTCACCAAGTCGGAACTGAAGCCCAAGAAGATCATCAAGCGGCTCAAGGTCGTCGAGAGCTTCCTCGAATCGGGCAACCGTCCGGAATGGATGATCCTCGACGTCGTGCCGGTCATCCCGCCCGAACTGCGCCCGCTGGTGCCGCTGGACGGCGGTCGTTTCGCGACGTCGGATCTGAACGACCTGTACCGCCGCGTCATCAACCGCAACAACCGGTTGAAGCGCCTGATGGAACTGCGCGCGCCGGACATCATCGTCCGCAATGAAAAGCGCATGTTGCAGGAAGCGGTCGACGCGCTGTTCGACAACGGCCGTCGCGGTCGCACGATCACCGGCGCCAACAAGCGTCCGCTGAAGTCGCTGTCCGACATGCTCAAGGGCAAGCAGGGCCGCTTCCGCCAGAACCTTCTGGGCAAGCGCGTCGATTATTCGGGTCGTTCGGTCATCGTGACCGGCCCGGAACTCAAGCTGCACCAGTGCGGCCTGCCCAAGAAGATGGCGCTCGAGCTGTTCAAGCCGTTCATCTATGCGCGCCTCGACGCCAAGGGTTTGAGCATGACGCTCAAGCAGGCGAAGAAGTGGGTCGAGAAGGAACGCAAGGAAGTCTGGGACATCCTTGACGAGGTGATCCGCGAGCATCCGGTGATGCTGAACCGCGCGCCCACCCTGCACCGTCTGGGCATCCAGGCATTCGAGCCGGTCCTGATCGAAGGCAAGGCGATCCAGCTTCACCCGCTGGTCTGCTCGGCCTTCAACGCCGATTTCGACGGCGATCAGATGGCCGTCCACGTTCCGCTGTCGCTCGAAGCGCAGCTGGAAGCGCGCGTCCTGATGATGTCGACCAACAACATCCTGTCGCCCGCCAACGGCAAGCCGATCATCGTGCCGTCGCAGGACATGGTGCTGGGTCTGTATTATCTGTCGATGGAAAAGACGAACGAGCCGGGCGAAGGCATGCTGCTGGGCGACATGGCGGAGGTGCATCAGGCGCTGCATGCCGGTGCCGTTACGCTGCACACCAAGATCGTCAGCCGCGTTCCGCAGACCGACGAGGACGGCAACCAGTATCTCAAGCGCTATGAGACGACGCCGGGCCGCATGCTGCTGGGCGAAACCCTGCCGCACAGCCACAAGGTGCCGTTCGAGACCGTCAACCGCCTGCTGACCAAGAAGGACGTCGGCGACGTGATCGACGAGGTGTATCGTCACACCGGCCAGAAGGAGACCGTGCTGTTCGCCGACGCGATCATGGCACTGGGCTTCCGTCACGCGTTCAAGGCGGGCATTTCGTTCGGCAAGGACGACATGCTCATCGCGCCGGACAAGGACAAGCTGGTCGACGAGACGCGCGATCAGGTGAAGGACTTCGAGCAGCAGTATCAGGACGGCCTGATCACGCAGCAGGAGAAGTACAACAAGGTGATCGACGCCTGGAGCCGTTGCGGCGATCAGGTGGCGACGTCGATGATGGACGAAATCAAGGCGGTCCGCCGCTACGAGGACGGCCCGATGGCCGGCCGCGAAAAGCCGATCAACTCGATCTACATGATGGCGCACTCCGGTGCCCGTGGTTCGCAGGCGCAGATCAAGCAGCTTGCGGGTATGCGCGGGCTGATGGCCAAGCCGTCGGGCGAGATCATCGAAACGCCGATCATCTCGAACTTCAAGGAAGGTCTGACCGTCCTTGAATATTTCAACTCGACCCACGGCGCCCGCAAGGGGCTGGCGGATACGGCGTTGAAGACGGCGAACTCGGGGTATCTCACCCGCCGTCTGGTCGACGTGTCGCAGGATTGCGTCATCATCGAGGATGATTGCGGTACGCAGCGCGCGCTGGAAATGCGCTCGATCATCGAAGGCGGCGCGACCATCGCATCGCTGGGCGAGCGCATTCTGGGCCGCACCACGGCCGAAGACGTGGTCGATCCCAAGTCGGGCGAGACGATCATCCCGATCGGCACGCTGCTCGACGAACCGATGATCACGCGGATCGAGGCACTGGGTCTTCAGGCGATGAAAATCCGTTCGCCGCTGGTCTGCGAGGCCAAGATCGGCGTCTGTGGCAAATGCTATGGTCGTGACCTTGCGCGCGGTACGCCGGTGAACATCGGCGAGGCGGTCGGCGTCATCGCCGCCCAGTCGATCGGCGAGCCGGGCACGCAGTTGACGATGCGGACGTTCCACATCGGCGGCGCGGCGCAGTTGAACGAACAGTCGAACCTCGAAGCGCCGGTCGACGGCACGGTCGAGTTCCGCGACCTTCGCCTGATCGAGGATCAGCGCGGACGCCGCGTGGTGCTCAGCCGTTCGGGCGAAATCGCGATCGTCGACATGGACGGTCGCGACCTGTCGGTCCATCGCATCCCGTACGGTGCGTATGTGCTGTTCGACGATGGCCACATCGTTTCGCAGGGCGACCGCATGGCGGAATGGGACCCGTTCACCGCGCCGGTCATCACCGAAACGGGCGGTACGGTCAAGTTCATCGACCTGATCGAGAACAAGACCGTCACCGAGCGTGTCGACGAAGCGACCGGTATCGCCCAGCGCGAGATCATCGAATATCGCGCGACGTCGAAGTCCAAGGAGGATCTGCGTCCGCGCATGACCCTGCTGGACGAAAACTCGGGCGAAGCGGCACGGTATATGCTGGCACCGGGCGCGGTGTTGTCGGTCGAGGACGGTGCACAGGTGCAGGCGGGCGACGTTCTCGCCCGTGTCGCCCGTGAATCGGCCAAGACCCGCGACATCACCGGCGGTCTGCCGCGCGTCGCCGAGCTGTTCGAAGCGCGCAAGCCCAAGGAAAACGCGATCATCGCCAAGGTCAGTGGCCGGGTGGTGTTCGGGAAGGACTATAAGGCGAAGCGCAAGATTGGCATCCAGCCCGAGGATGGCGGCGAGGTCGTCGAGTATCTGATCCCGAAGTCGAAGGTCATCGACGTTCAGGAAGGCGATTACGTCAAGCGCGGCGACAATCTGATCGGCGGGTCGCCCGATCCGCACGACATTCTGGAAGTGCTCGGCATCGAGCCGCTGGCGGAATATCTCGTGTCGGAAATCCAGGGGGTCTATCGACTCCAGGGCGTGAAGATCAACGACAAGCACATCGAGGTGATCGTTCGCCAGATGCTGCAGAAGGTCGAGATCACCGACGGCGGCGACACCACCCTGCTCGCGGGCGAACAGCTCGACCGCGACGAGATGGACGAGGCGAATGCGCGGCTCGAACCCGGCCAGGCCCCTGCACAGGGCAAGCCGATCCTGCTGGGCATCACCAAGGCGTCGTTGCAGACCCGGTCGTTCATCTCGGCCGCGTCGTTCCAGGAAACGACCCGCGTCCTCACCGAAGCATCGGTGCAGGGCAAGATCGACAGCCTGAACGGCCTGAAGGAAAACGTCATCGTCGGCCGGCTCATCCCGGCGGGCACCGGCGCGGGCATGAACCGCCTGCGCGTGGCGGCCACGTCGCGCGATGCGGCACTGCGGGCGCAGCAGCGCGCGTTGCAGGGCTTCATCGCCCCCAACTCGGCGGCCGAAGAACATGCCGCCGAACTGGCACGCAATGCGCGTGACGGTCAGGGCGCGGCCGATCCGCTGGCTTCGGTCGTGCCGTCGGGGCATGGCACCGATGCCGATGCAGGCGATTACCTGAACGACTGATCGTTCGGGTCCGCTTGATGCGAGGAAGCCGCCGTCCGGGAAACCGGGCGGCGGTTTTCGTTTGTCGACAGGACGAGGGGACGACGAGTGGGCGACGCGGATGACAACGAGACGTGGCTGCTGGAGGAAGGCGACCGGGTCATCGAACGCAGGGTGGCCGATGGTCATTCGCCGCCGACCATGCGCGACTCGCTGATCTACTGCCTGTGGGTAGCGGATTATGGAATGCGCAATGCCGGCGATCTGGAAGCGGCAACCGACGTGTACCCGACCTTCATGGTCGACAGCCTCGCCGCAGCGCGGGCGCTCGGCCTGCCGATGGCGACCGAGGCGTTCTCATTGCCGATCGCGCGTCTCGAAGAACGCTATTTCGACCTGTTCGATTCGCTTGTCGCGGAACTGCGCCAGACATGACCCGCCCCGGCGGGTCGCACGCTCACCGGGCGTTCATCTTCGCGATTCCATATCATAGTATGAGGTGCCGTGCGGGAGAGAGCTGCGATGGTCGCGCTCATCTCCCGCGGGCTGCTGCTGTTCGCCGGGTTTCCGGCAGCGTCCTCTTTATCATCAGCGCAGCACTGGCGAAAAAGTCGTTAGCGTGGTCGCGGGACAAAAAAAAGGGCCGGCAAAGCCGACCCTGAAAAGTTTTAGGAGAGGATGCCTGAAAGGCACAGTCGTTGTGCACCGCACCGCATCCGTTAGCAATTGCAAAAAACGAAACTCAACATTCTAATTGCGCAATAAGCCGACCGGTAAGATAGGTTTTGTCCAACGATGGGTCTCAAAAGAAACCGGTTGAGCGTTTCGGCCGGTCGCGTCATCCTCTTGCGATGCCCGCCCCCGCCCCGCTTCGCCTGATTCTCCCGTCGATCCTGTTGCTTGCCGCCTATCCGGTCAGCGCGCGCGACACGCCGAAACCCGATCGGCTGCGCGCCGACGTGGCTACTTTGGTAGGGTTCGGGACGCGACATACCGCATCCGACCCCGATCATCCCACGCGCGGCATTGGTGCGGCGCGGCGATGGTTCGCAAACGAACTGACCCGGATCGGCACCGCATGCGAAAATTGCATCACCGTCGCCAATATCGCGCGTGGCTTTACCGGTCCCCGGGCACCGGACGGCGTCAATATCGTCGACGTACTGGGGTTTCAGCAGGGTCGTGACTCGAAGCGAGTCGTGATCGTGATGGGCCATATCGACAGTCGCGTCAGCGACGTGATGAACGCCACCGCCGACGCGCCGGGTGCGAACGACGATGCGTCCGGCGTGGCGCTGGTGCTGGAAGCGGCGCGTATCCTGTCGAAGGAGAAATTTGACGCGACCATCGTCTATGCGGCGCTGTCGGGTGAGGAACAGGGGTTGTGGGGCGCGCAGTTACTGGCGGAAACCGCCAAGGAGCGCGGCTGGATCGTCACCGCCGTGCTGAACAACGATATCGTCGGCAACACGGTCGGACAGGATGGCCGCCGCGTCGCCGACCGCGTCCGCGTCTTTTCCGAAGGGATTCGCGCATCGGAAACGATCGAGCAGCAGATCGCCCGTCGTGCGGCGGGCGGCGAGGATGACGGCCCGTCGCGCGCGCTGGCGAAGACGGTGGATGCGGTCGCGGCGACCATGCCGGGCGGGCTGGACGTCTTCCTCGACCGGCGTCCCGATCGGTTCGGGCGGGGCGGCGATCACGAACCGTTCCTGAAACTGGGCTATCCGGCGATCCGCTTCTCGGTCGGGGTGGAGAATTACGACGCGCAGCATCAGGACCTGCGGGCCGATGCCGGGCGGGTCTATGGCGACACGATCGACCGGATGGACTTTCCGTATCTGGCAAAGGTGACGGCGATCAACGTGGCGACGATCGCCCGCCTCGCCGCCGCCCCCGCCGCGCCCGCCAGCGTCTCGATCGAAGGCGCGCTGGCGACCGACACGACGGTGCGATGGACGCCGGTGCCGGGCGCGAGCGGCTATCGCATCCGCTGGCGGCGCAACGATGCGCAGGACTGGACGCAATCGCGCGACGTGACCGGCAGCGACGCGAAACTGCCGGGCGTGATCGTCGACGACCATTTCGTCGGCGTCTCCGCGCTGTCGGCATCGGGCGCGGAAAGCATCGTCACCTTCGGCGGTCGCGCCCCGCGATAGGCTATCGGGCGATGCGCGGGCCGAGCAGCGCCATCAGCGCCTCGCACCCCGCCTGATCCTCGGTATCGAAGCGGCCCTGTACCGGGCTGTCGAGATCGAGGACACCGATCAGCGCCTCGCCGACGACGATCGGCACGACCAGTTCGGCACGGCTGTCGGCGTCGCAGGCGATATGGCCGGGAAAAGCGTGGACATCCGCGACCAACTGCGTCGTACGCGTCGCGGCAGCGATGCCGCATACCCCCGTGCCCAGCGCGATTCGAATGCACGCCGCCTTGCCCTGAAACGGGCCGAGCACCAGTTCCCCGCCGACCATCCGGTAGAAGCCGGACCAGTTCAGGTCGGGTAGATACTGCATCAGCAGCGCGGAGGCGTTGGCCATGTTGGCGATGGCATCGGGTTCGTCCGCCGTCAGCGAATCGAGCGCCGACAACAGATCGCGGTACAGGTCGGCCTTCGCGCCGGGTTCGATAGCGAAATCATACATTGCCGCCATGTAGGCGATCGATCGCCCCGCCGCTACCGACAGGCGCCGCCCATGCCCCGCGACGCCTGATCCAGATGGAAATGATCGCGGTGCGCGGCATTGTAATCGGGCGACAAGACCGTCGAGAAGACGCCACACGCGCCGTCGCGCACCTGACGCAGGAACGCCGCCTTGTCGGCGTCATCCCGCCCGCCGCCCGCCGTCCAGTCGCCGACGACACTGACCCGGCGACCGTCGTCCAGTACGAACGCGGCGATATCCAGCGCGTTGGCGGTAGCATGTTCGCTGAACGCACCCGAATCGCGGCCATACATGCGCCGACAATTATAGCTGCCGAAATGCTCGATACGCGCGACGCCGGTGCCGAACCGCGCCTGTGCGGCCGGTTGCACCACCTGCCACTCCCACAACGCCAACGCCGTCGCGACGCGGCACGAGACGCCGACCTCGGCGGGGGTAAAGACGATTTCGGTCGATCCGCCGGAGCGCAGCCGTACCGCATCGTCATAGCCGCATCGTTCGCCCCCCTCGCGCGGTGGCAGCGCCGTGTAGCGGACGCCAGCTTTGTCGAGCAGCGCCTGACATCCGGCGAAGTCGCCGCGCAGTCCGCCGATCTTGCTGCGCGTGAACATGCCGATCGGTTGCGACAGGTCGAGCGGCGTCCACGGCACATCCTGCGGTCGGCTGCGGACAAAGGCGTAGAGAGCGAAACCGATCGCCGCCAGCACGGCCAGCCACACCAGCACCCGGATGCCGCGCGAGAGGGCCGTCACCGGGGCCGTCACCCGCGCGCCACCCGGTCGAGCCGTTCGGCGGTGACGGGATAGCCAAGGTTGTCGGGAATGCAGAGCCAGTCCGCACCGTCGCGCGTCTGGATATGCGGCGTGATGGTGCGCACCGGCCATCGGGCAGCGGCGGCGAACGCAGCCATGCTGTCGTCATGGGTGGCAAGGCGTTCGAGCACGCGGCGGGTGGGAAACAGCAACACGCCCTGCCCGCGCGACGCCGCGTCCAACGCCCCCTGCGCCGTGATCCAGAAGGCGCGGACATTCTCGGTCGCATCGACTTTCGCGTCCGGCACATCGTCTGGCAGGCGGGCGAGATAGAACCACGTATCGAACACCCGCGACGGCAGATGGTCGGGCCGCCAGCGGGCATAGGGCACCAGCGGCGACGGATCGACGGTGCCGAGCGCGCCGAGGGTCGCCCCCTCCGCCAGCGCGGCGCGCATCGCAGCGACGTCTTCGCCGGTCGTGCGCCCCATGCCGATCGCCACGCCGACCTCCTCGATCGTCTCGCGGATCGCCGCCAGTCGTGGTGCAAGGTCGGGATCGCCCATCGTTTCCGCCAACGCATGGTCGCCCGGGTCGATCCGGCCGCCAGGGAACACCATGGCCCCGCCCGCGAACGCCATCGCGCGGGCACGCTCGACCATCAGTATCTCCGGCGGCCCCGTCTCAACGTCGCGTAGCAGGATCAGCGTAGCGGCAGGGATGGCAGGCGTCATCCCCTCCCCTTGGGCGCAACGGCCCGCGATGAAAAGGTCGGGAACCATCGGCGCGAGCGACGCTTGAAACCAGATGCCCCGCCCCAGCCCCGATCCCGTGCGCCCCGGCCAGACCAGCGTCTGGACCTTTCCCCGACCCGCCATCGCCGAACCCTTTGCCGGGCGGGTCCGGATCGAGCTCGGCGGATGCGTGATCGCCGAGACCAACGCGGCGATCCGCACGCTGGAGACCAGCCATCCGCCGACCTATTATCTCCCGCCGGACTCGATCATGCCGGGCGTATTGCGTCGGGTCGGCGGCGGCTCCTTCTGCGAATGGAAGGGGTCGGCGATATATTGGGACGTGGCGAGCGGAACGGCGATACGCCACCGCGCGGCATGGTCCTATCCCGACCCGACGCCGGCATTCGCGGTGCTGCGCGATCACGTCGCCTTCTATGCTGCGACGATGGACGGCTGTTACATCGATGGCGAGCGGGTGACGCCGCAACCGGGCGGCTTCTATGGCGGATGGATCACCGCCGACCTTGCCGGACCGTTCAAGGGCGGGCCGGGAACGATGGGGTGGTGAGCCTTGCCGCCGTGATCGGCGCGAGCGGCGGGATCGGCGCGGCGTTGGTCGAGGCGCTGACGGCACGCGGCATGGACGTTCACGCCTTCTCCCGCACCGGAACCATCCCGCTGGACGTGACCGACGAAGCGAGCATCGCCGCCGCCGCCGCTACCCTGCCGCATCCACCGGCACTGGTGATTTGTGCGACCGGGGTGCTGCACGACGGCATGACGATGCCCGAACGGTCGCTCAGGGAACTGGACGCGACGCGGCTGGCACGGATGTTCGCGGTCAACACGATCGGGCCGGCACTGGTTCTCAAGCACTTCGCCCCGTTGCTGCCGCGCGACCGTTCGTCGGCGATCGCGGTGCTGTCCGCGCGGGTCGGCAGTATCGGCGACAATCGCACCGGCGGCTGGTACGGCTATCGCGCGTCAAAGGCAGCGCTGAACATGATGGTTCGCTGTGCCGCGATCGAGCTTTCGCGGAGTCGTCCTCAGGCGGTGTGCGTCGGGCTGCATCCCGGCACCGTGGCGACGTCGCTGAGCGGTCCGTTCCAGTCGCGCGTCGCTCCGGACCGTTTGTTCACCCCGGCGGATAGCGCAGGGAAGCTGCTGACGGTTCTGGACGGACTGGGTCCGTCGGCCAGCGGAGGTTGTTTTGGTTGGGACGGTGCGCGCATCGAGCCATGAGCGGTGGACGCGACAATACTCCGTGGATTGCCTGCGCGGCTTCATGGTTGAAACCGCCGGAAACACGGTGCCGGACGGGCCAAGGGCAGCGACGCTGCGTGGCGTTCAAGCGCGACATTTCTTTGAACGCGGAAATTTCGTCTGCAGGATCGCATGAATGTCGGATCATTGATCGACTCGATCGTGCGCGCTTCAGGCAACACCCTAGCGATCGGTTCGAACGCGTATGCGAACGCCCTTACTCCATTGCCTTGGGGCAAGGTTTGGAGAGGGACACAGAAAAGCCGTCTCGGGGAATTTCGAGACGGTTGTGGTTATTTGTGTCTTGGTTGCGGGGACAGGATTTGAACCTGTG